>Ga0302214_1000003_pt1 | contig 496717 bp, 408 predicted proteins | sample II_Fen_N1_3_FD_194584 | JGI IMG/M metagenome (GOLD analysis project Ga0302214, IMG submission 194584) | Peat permafrost microbial communities from Stordalen Mire near Abisko, Sweden - II_Fen_N1_3 | ecosystem: Environmental > Terrestrial > Soil > Wetlands > Permafrost | place: Sweden: Abisko... | reverse complement strand
GCTCGATCGAGCTGCCCGAAGGTGTGGAGATGGTGATGCCTGGCGACACGATTTCGATCGTGGCCGAGCTCATCGTCCCGGTTGCCATGGACAAGGGTCTGAAGTTCGCTATCCGTGAAGGCGGCCGCACCATCGGTGCTGGCACCGTCACCGAAATCGTCAAGTAAGAGCAGGAAAATGTCCGGAGAAACCATTCGCATTCGCCTGAAGTCGTTCGACCACCGCATGATTGACAAATCTGCGGCGGACATCGTTCGCACGGCAAAGAACACCGGTGCCCGTATCTCGGGTCCGGTCCCTCTTCCGACCAACCGCAGCGTTTACACCGTTCTGCGTTCGCCGCACGTCGACAAGAAGTCGCGCGAACAGTTCGAGGTCCGCGTCCATAAGCGTTTGATCGATATCCTCGACTCCACTCCTCAGACCATCGAGTCGCTGATGAAGCTTGATCTTCCGGCCGGCGTCGAAGTCGAAATCAAGGTGTAATCGCATGAAGGGTCTCATTGGAAAGAAGCTGGGCATGACCCAGGTCTTCCTCGAAGATGGCACCTGCGTAGGTGTGACAGTGGTCGAAGCCGGCCCCTGCCGCGTGACGCAGATCCGCACAGAGGAAACTGACGGATACGTTGCTGCTCAGATTGGCTTTGGTGCCAAGAACGAGAAGCGCGCATCGAAGGCCGAAGTCGGCCATTTCTCCAAGGCCAACGCTGCCGTCCCGGCCGTGGTCTGCGAGTTCGAGATCGTCGGAGATGCTCCTGCCGCTGGCAGCGACATTACCGTCGCCATCTTCGAAGGCGTCAAGGAAGTGAACGTGCAGGGCACGACCAAGGGTCGTGGCTTCGCCGGCACCATCAAGCGCCACAACTTCCAGCGCGGTCGCGAGACGCACGGTAACGTCAACCATCGTGCTCCTGGCTCGGTCGGTTCGCACACCTACCCTGCCCGTACCTTCCCCGGCAAGAAGATGGCCGGTCAGTATGGCAACCAGACGCGCACCGTCCGCAATCTCTCCCTGGTGAAGGTGGATGCCGAGCGCAACCTGCTGTTCATCAAGGGTGCCATTCCGGGTCCGATCAACGGAACCGTGTTCGTGGAGAAGAACTAATGGCCAAGGCTGCTCTTTTCAGCGCCGAAGGCGTGCGCAAGGGCGAATTCGACCTGCCGGACGCTGTGTTCGGTCAGACTGTCAATGAAGCTCTCCTGCACGAGGCAGTCGTAGTCCACCTGGGCAACCAGCGTCAGGGCACGTCGATGGGCAAGAATCGCGCTTTGGTCTCGGGAACGAACCATAAGCCGTTCAAGCAGAAGGGAACTGGACACGCTCGCCAGGGCCGTTCCACTTCTCCGCTCAGCTCCCGTGGCGGCAAGGCGTTCGCTCCGGTGCCCCGCGACTACACTCGCAAGCTCAACAAGAAGGCCAAGACGGTCGCTTTGGCTTCGGCCTTCAGCCTCCGTGTTGCTGGCAACCAGGTTCTCGTGTTCGAGGACGTGGTCGCTGCCGCCCCGAAGACCAAGGTCTTCGTGTCGGTCCTCCAGACCGCCGGCGTTTCGGGCAAGACCCTCGTCGTGGTCGGTGAGGCCAATGCCAACCTGCTCCTGTCCTCGCGCAACATTCCCAATGTGGAACTGCGCCGCGTCCAGGACGTGAACGTGTACGACATCATGAAGGCCAAGACCATCATCCTGGCTCAGGGTGCAGTCGAAGCTCTGGTCAATCGAGGTGCAGCATGAAGCACGTGGGTGAAATCATCCGTCGTCCTCTGATCACCGAGAAGTCCACGATGCAGCGCTACGAGGGTAGTCTCTATACCTTCGAAGTGGCGACGGACGCGAACAAGATCGAGATCGCAGACGCCGTGGCCAAGGCCTTCGGCGTGAAGGTCGTCGATGTTCGCACCGCCAGCTTCTCGGGCAAGCTCAAGCGCGTCCGCAAGGGCCTCGGCTACCGCTCCGACTGGAAGAAGGCGTTTGTCCGCCTTGAAGAAGGCCAGACCATCGAGCGTCTGGAGGGAGTCTGATCCATGCCTGTGAAGAGCTTTAATCCACTGACTCCGGTGCTCCGCTACAAGACCGTCTCGGACTTCGCGGAAATCACCGTCTCGGAACCCTACAAGCCGCTGACCTTCGGTAAGCGCATCACTGGTGGACGCAATGTCCACGGTCGCATCACCTGCCGCCATCGTGGCGGCGGTGTCAAGAGGCTCCTCCGCAAGGTCGACTTCAAGCGCGATCGTATCGGCATTCCCGCTGTCGTCGAAACCATCGAGTACGATCCGAACCGTTCGGCACGCATCGCACTGGTGAAGTACATCGATGGCCAGCGTCGCTACATCCTGGCTCCCAAGGACCTGAAGGTCGGCCAGAAGATCGTCTCGGGTCCGGATGCATCGATCGAAGTGGGCAATGCGCTCCCTCTCGAGAAGTTGCCTCTTGGCACGCAGATCCATTGCGTCGAGCTTCAGCCCGGTCGCGGCGCCCAGATGGTGCGCTCGGCAGGTGCTTTGGCCGAAGTTGTGGCTCGTGACGAGAAGTATTGCACCGTCAAGCTGCCGTCCGGAGAGTTCCGCAAGGTTCTCGCCGTGTGCTACGCAGTGGTCGGCCAGGTCGGCAATCTCGAGCATGAGAACATCACTCTCGGATCGGCCGGTCGCAAGCGTCACATGGGTTGGCGTCCCTCGGTTCGTGGCGTTGCCATGAACCCGGTGGATCACCCCATGGGTGGTGGCGAAGGCAAGACCTCCGGCGGTCGTCAACCGGTTTCGCCCTGGGGCAAGAAGGCCAAGGGCGGCCGCACTCGAAACAACAAGAGGACGGACAAGTTCATCGTCCGCTCGCGCCACCTGAAGTAAGGGAAAGAAACAATGTCTCGTTCCTTGAAGAAAGGCGCCTTCGTTGATACCCATGTGATCGCCAAGGTCACAGCGGCTAACGCCTCGGGCAAGAAGGCTCCCATCAAGACCTGGTCGCGTCGTTCGATGGTCACTCCTGATTTCGTCGGCACGACCTTCGCCATCCACAACGGCAAGCAGTTCATTCCGGTGTACATCTCCGAGAACATGGTTGGACACAAGCTCGGTGAGTTTGCTCCTACCCGTACGTTCAAGGGGCATACCGCCGCCAAGAACGAAAAGGGCAAGAAGTAATGGAAGCTCTCGCCAAATCCACTTTCGTTCGCTCGGGCACCCAGAAGCTCCGCATTGTTGCCAAGCATATTCGCAACAAGTCGGTCAATGAAGCTCTGGTCACTCTTGGCGCCATCCGTAACCGCAATAAGGGCGCTTACCTGCTTGAGAAGACTCTCAAGTCGGCCCTGGCGAACTTCCAGGTGAAGGATGCGGAAGGCCAGTACGACGTCGAAACTCTGAAGGTCAAGACCGTCATGATTGACGAGGGCCCGATGATGAAGCGTATCCAGCCGCACGCCCAGGGGCGCGCGTTCCGGATCCTCAAGAAGATGTCCCACATCACTATCGTGGTCTCGGACTAAGGGGTAAAGACGAATGGGTCACAAAGTCATTCCTACCGGCCTCCGACTGGGCATCATCCGGACCTGGAACAGCCGTTGGTACGCCGAAGGCAAGGTCTACGGAGATCTCATCTATGAGGATCTCCTCCTGCGCCGCTATCTCAAGAAGCGCATGCAGCATGCTTCGATCTCTTCGGTGGGCATTGAGCGCACCGTCAAGAAGGTCACGGTCAACATTTTCACCGCTCGCCCTGGCATTGTCATCGGCAAGAAGGGTGAAGAGGTCGAACGCCTGAAGAGCGAACTGCAGCACCTCACTGGCAAGGACATCTACATCAATATCCGGGAAATCAAGCGCCCGGAAGTCGATGCAGCCCTTGTCGCCGAGAATATCGCTAAGCAGCTCGAGAAGCGCGTCGCTTTCCGTCGCACCATGAAGAAGGCCATCTCCACTGCCATGCGTCTCGGTGTCGAGGGCATCAAGGTTCAGTGCAGTGGCCGTCTGGGTGGAGCCGAAATCGCTCGCCTTGAAAAATATCGCGAGGGTCGCATTCCATTGCACACCCTCCGCGCCGACATCGATTACGCCACATCGACCGCGCACACTCCCTCCGGCACCATTGGTGTCAAGGTGTGGATTTGCAAGGGCGAGATCATCCGCCGCAATCGCGCGCTGGATGAGGACGGAAGGGAATAAGCCATGCTGAGCCCGAAGAGAGTCAAGCATCGGAAGATGCAACGCGGCCACATGAAGGGCGAGACCACTCGCGGCGCCACTGTTGCGTTCGGTGAGTACGGTCTTTTGACCCTTGAACCCGCGTGGATCACCAACCGCCAGATTGAGGCGGCTCGTATTACCATGACGCGCCACATGAAGCGTGGCGGCAAAGTCTGGATCCGGATCTTTCCGGACAAGACTTTTACGAAAAAGCCCGCCGAGACCCGCCAGGGCTCCGGTAAAGGCAACGTGGAAGGCTGGGTTGCCGTGGTGCACCCCGGTCGCGTGATGTTCGAGGTTGCAGGTGTGAGCCCTGAGGTGGCAAAGGAAGCTCTGTTGCTTGCCGCACAGAAGCTTCCCATCACCTGCAAGATCGTCGGAGTGGACATCCTATGAAGCAGATCAAGCCCAGCGACGTCCGGTCGATGGACATCAATGCTCTCACCGAGAAGCTCACGGAACTCAAGGACTCCTTGTTCCAGAAGAATCTCGACCGAGCTCTCAACAAGTTGGAAGATCCTTCGTCTCTGCGCGCTGTGCGCAAGGAGATCGCTCGGGTCAATACCATCATCACCGAAAAGCAGCGGGGGATTCGATGACGGAAGTTGTCAAGGAGCAGGAGACCACCGCCGCGCGCAACTCGCGTAAGGTGGTGGTTGGCAAGGTTGTCAGCGCCAAGATGCAAAAAAGCATCTCCGTTGTCGTGGAACGCAAGAAGCGTCACCCAAAGTACGGTCGCGTTGTTACCTTGAGCACCAAATTCATGGCTCATGACGAGGCAGGCGAAGCGGGTGAGGGCGATGTGGTCGAAATCATGGAGACCCGTCCGCTTTCCAAGTTGAAGCGCTGGCGCCTGGTCCGTGTGGTCGAGAAGGCCAAGTAAGGCTAAGGGGACCAAGGAATGATTCAGCAGCAAAGCCGCTTGACGGTTGCAGACAACTCCGGTGCCAAGGAAGTGATGTGCATCAAGGTGCTGGGTGGCTCGAAGCGCCGCTACGCATCCGTCGGTGACATCATCGTGGTTTCGGTCAAGGAAGCTTCTCCCGGTGCTCCGGTGAAGAAGGGTACGGTCCAGAAGGCCGTGATCGTCCGCACTCGCGCTTCGGTGCGTCGCAAGGACGGTTCCTACGTTCGCTTCGGTGACAACGCCGCAGTGATCGTGAATGGCGAAGGCGAGCCGCGTGCTACGCGCATCTTCGGGCCAGTCGCCCGTGAATTGCGCGAGCGCCAGTTCATGAAGATCGTTTCGCTCGCTCCGGAGGTGATCTGATATGGCATTGAAGATCAAGAAGGGCGATCGCGTCAAGGTGATCTCGGGCAAGGACAAGGGATCCGAGGGCGTCGTCCTCCGCAGCATCCCCTCCGAGTCCAAGATCGTCGTCGAGGGCGTCAACTTCGTCAAGAAGCACGTTCGTCCCAGCATGAACGATCCCAAGGGCGGGATCAAGCAGATGGAAGCTCCCCTTCACGTTTCCAACGTGATGGTGATTTCCGCCAAGGACAGCCGCCCAGTCCGTGTCGCCCGACGCGCAAACGCCGAAGGCGTCCGCGTGCGGGTATCCAAGAAGTCCGGCCAGGCGATCTGAGGTAGGATATGAACCTTCTTAAGGACAAATACGTAGCTACGGTTCTTCCGGAACTGCGTCAGAAGTTCGAACTCAAGAACATCATGCAGGTGCCCAAGCTCGAGAAGATCGTGCTGAACATGGGCGTCGGCAAGGCAACCCAGAACCCCAAGCTGATTGAGGAAGCGGTCAAGACGCTTGGCGCAATCACAGGCCAAAAGCCTGTGATCACTCGCGCCAAGAAGGCGATCTCGAACTTCAAGCTGCGCGAGGGCCAGGCCATCGGTGCCAAGGTCACTCTGCACGGCGAGCGCATGTGGGAATTTCTGGAGCGTCTCATCCACATCAGCCTTCCGCGTGTGCGTGACTTCCGTGGCGTCTCCCGCAAGGGTTTCGACGGACGTGGTTCGTACACCCTGGGCGTGAAGGAGCACATCATCTTCCTGGAAATCGATTTCGACAAGGTCGAGTCGATTCTGGGAATGAATATCACCTTCGTCACCAGTGCCCCCAATGACGAGCAGGCCTACTCTCTCCTCGAGAGCCTCGGCATGCCGTTCCGGAAGAACTGAGGAGCAAGCTCATGGCAAGACGGGCAATGATTGAGAAGCAGCGCAAGACACCGAAGTTCACGGTGCGTCGCTATAACCGCTGCCGCCGTTGTGGACGCCCTCGCGCGTTCCTCCGGGATTTCGGCCTGTGCAGGATTTGTTTCCGCGAGATGGCTCTCGCGGGAGACCTGCCTGGCGTCACAAAGTCTAGTTGGTAACCACCCACCGGGAGTTCTGAAGAAATGGCCAGCAGCGATCAGATCGGCGATTTCCTGACCCGCATTCGCAATGCGGTGAGCGCAGGGCACCGGACGGTGGAAATTCCCGCGTCCAACCTGAAGCGCGACATTGCACGCGTCTTGCAGGAGACAGGGTTTATCCGCAAGTTTGTCGTCGTAGACGACAACCGTCAGGGAATCATTAAGATTCTTCTCAAGTACAATGGACGCGATTCCGTGATTCACGGGCTCGAACGCGTCTCGACTCCAGGCCGCCGCCGTTACGCCGGCGCCAAGGAGATCCCCCAGGTCATTAATGGCTTGGGTTATGCGATCCTCTCCACGCCCCAGGGCGTGATGACGGACGTTCAGTCCCGCGCTGCCAATGTTGGCGGCGAGATCCTCTGCAAGGTGTGGTGAAGCCATGTCTCGTATCGGCAAAAATCCGATTGCACTCGGCAAAGTAAAAGCGACCCTCACGGGCCGCGACATCACTGTCGAAGGCGCCAAGGGCAAGCTCAGCTACTCCGTCCATCCTGTGATCGAAATTTCGATCGAGGAAGGGACCATTCTCTTCAAGCGCGGTTCCGACGAACCGAAGGTCCGCGCTCTCCATGGCACCCAGCGTGCCGTGGTCGCCAATATGGTGAAGGGTGTGTCCGAGGGCTACAAGAAGGAACTGGATATCATCGGCGTGGGCTATCGCGGCGAGCAGAAGGGCAAGGGCCTTACCTTGTTCCTCGGCTATTCGCACCCCATCAACTTCGAGCCGCCCGCTGGCGTCTCTGTGAAGATGGAAACCCAGACCAAGATCGTCGTCGAGGGAATCGACAAGCAGCTCGTCGGCCAGGTTGCCGCTGAACTGCGCGGTTTCAAGGAACCCGAGCCTTACAAGGGCAAGGGCATCAAGTACAGCAACGAGACGATCCGCCGCAAGGCCGGCAAGAAGTCCGGATAACGGAGGCGATAAGAAATGTCGAAGATTGCCAGCCAAAGGATCGCGTCTCGCAAGGCGCGCCACAGCCGAGTCCGCCGGAAGCTCTCCGGCACTGCCGAGCGTCCGCGTCTTTGCGTGCGCCGCAGCCTCAACAACGTGTTTGCCCAGGTCGTCGACGATGCCACTGGCCGTTCGCTCGTCCAGTTGGTCACTTCCTGTAAGGAAGTGGAAGCCAAGGCTGGAGCCGAGGCCACGAAGACTGACAAGTCTCGTGCTCTTGGCGAGCTGATCGCCGAGAAGGCAAAGGCCCTGGGAATCTCCGCGATCGTCTTCGATCGCGGTGGCTACCTCTATCACGGTCGCATCAAGGCTGTTGCCGAAGGCGCCCGCGCAGCCGGACTGGAGTTCTGAAATGTCGGTGAACGAGAAAGAGTTTACCCCTACGACCGAGCCCGAGTTTCAGGAGAAGGTCGTTTCGATCAATCGTGTAGCCAAGGTGGTCAAGGGCGGTCGTCGTTTCGGCTTCAATGCTCTGGTCGTCGTCGGAAACGGTGCTGGCAAGGTCGGCATCGGAACTGGCAAGGCGAACGATGTTGCGGAAGCAATCCGCAAGGGCACTGAAAATGCGCGCAAGCACGTTTTCGAAGTACCCTTGTTCAAGCACACCATTCCGCACGAGACCTTCACCAAGTACGGTGCAGCGAAGATCGTGATGAAGCCGGCCTCGGCCGGTACTGGTGTCATCGCTGGTGGTGCGGCTCGCGCCGTCCTTGAGCTTGCGGGTGTGCACAACATCCTCACCAAGCAGCTTGGTTCCACCAACCCCCACAATGTGGTGAAGGCCACTCTTCAGGGACTCCGCTCCTTGAAGACCAAGGCTGACTACCAGAAGCTTCGGGCTTGAGGATAACATGGCCAAGATTCTTGAAATCACTCAGGTCCGCAGCACCGCTCGCTGCACCCAGCCGCAGATCCGCACGATCGAAGCGATCGGCTTGCGCAAGATCCGCCACTCCGTGAAGCAGGCGGACACCCCGCAGCTGCGCGGTCAGCTGCGCGTGGTCGCCCACCTCGTCACAGTGAAGGAAGTGGAAGCGTGAATCTCAATCAGCTCAAGCCCCAAGCCGGGGCGAAGAAGGTTTCCAAGCGCCGCGGTCGCGGTGAAGGTTCGGGCAACGGCTCCACGGCCGGTCGCGGTAACAATGGTGCCCGTGCTCGTTCCGGCTACAAGGCCAAGCGCGACTTCGAAGGCGGTCAAATGCCTCTGGCTCGTCGCTTGCCGAAGCGTGGCTTCAATTCGCACATCGAAGGTGCCCAGGAAGTCGCTCTCAAGCGCCTTGCAGGTTTCACCGGTGACGTGGTTGATGCCGCTTCGCTCAAGGCTGCTGGACTCATTCGTTCCGCTGCCAAGCGCGTCAAGATCATCGGTGATGCCGAACTCGCAGTTGCCAAGACGTTTGTCGTGGATGCTGTGAGTGCTGGTGCCCGTAAGTCGATCGAAGCCGCTGGCGGCAAGATCGAACTGATCGTCGTGAGCGCCGGGGAAGCCTGATGCGCTTCCTGAGCAGTCTCGTCAACGTCTGGAAGATCCCTGATCTGCGTGGGCGGATTCTGTTCACTTTAGGGCTTCTGGTCATCTACCGGCTCGGGGGGTTGATTCCCGTGCCGGGCGTCGATACCGTTGCCCTGCGCGCTTTCTTCTCCCAGTCGTCCAACGACCTGTTCAATCTGTACAACTTGTTCGTGGGTGGGGCATTTTCCCATGCGGCGGTCTTCGCCCTTGGAATCATGCCCTACATCTCGGCCTCCATTGTCATCCAGCTGATGGGAAGCATCGTACCATCGATTGCCCAGCTTCAAAAGGAAGGCCAGGAAGGTCGGAACAAGTTGACCCAATGGACACGCTACCTGACGGTGGCTGTCGCAGGTTTGCAGGCGTCAGGCGTCGCGATCTTCCTTCTCAATGTTTCCACTTCCGATGGTGGCTCGATTGTCTTGGAAGCGTTCCGCACGGGTGCTGGACGCGTTGGCTTTACTGCCTTGACGATCCTTACTTTGACAACGGGTACTCTCTTCGTGATGTACTTGGGTGAGCAGATCACTGCTCGCGGTTTGGGTAACGGAACCTCGCTGATCATCTTCATGGGCATTGTCTCACGAATTCCGCAAGGAATCGTCACGGAGTACAAGCTTTGGATGGCTGGCGAACACTCGGTCTTCAACATCTTGCTCATCGTGGCCATGGTTTGGGCGATCGTCGCCTTCATCATCCTCGTCGACCAAGGCATCCGTCGAATTCCGCTACAGAGCCCCAAGCGAGTTGTCGGCCGCAGGGAAATGGGTGGTGCAAGCAGCTTCCTCCCCCTTAAGGTCAATACTGCCGGTGTGATTCCCGTGATCTTCGCTTCGTCGATCGTGTTCGTCCCCAGCACACTCGCCAGCTTCTTCCCGGAAGTGCCTGCGATCCAAGATTTCGCTCGCCTCTTCCTGCCTGGACACTGGGCCTACAGCGTGTTCTTCGCGACGCTGGTCGTCTTCTTCGCGTACTTCTATACCGCGATCCAGTACAATCCCAATGATATCGCCGACAACCTCAAGAAGTCGGGCGCGTTCATTCCGGGGATTCGTCCTGGCAAGAAGACCAGCGAATTCATCGACTATGTCCTCACTAGGATCACTTTGCCTGGCGCCATCTTCTTGGCTCTGATCTCTGTCGGTCCCCAGTACCTCAAGGACTATTTCCACACGAGCTTCTACATCGGCGGGACCAGCGTCCTGATCTGCGTTGGAGTGGCTCTGGAAACCTTGCGTCAGCTGGAAAGTCATCTGATGACGCGCAATTACGAGGGCTTCCTCTCGAAGGGTCGCCTGCGTGGACGGAGAGGCTTCTAAATGGCCAAGGAAGAGGGAATTTCGGTCGAGGGCAAGGTGGTTGAACCCCTGCCTAACGCCATGTTCCGAGTTGAACTGGAAAATGGACACGTCATCCTGGCCCATATCAGCGGCAAAATGCGCAAGCACTACATTCGCATCTTGCCAGGCGACAGGGTTTTGCTAGAATTGTCCCCCTACGACTTGTCGCGGGGTCGGATCGTTTATCGTCACAAGTAACCGCAAGGCACCGGAATGAAAGTCAGGGCTTCCATCAAAGTTCGTTGTACAGAATGCAAGATCATCCGCCGCAAAGGTATTGTCCGGATCATCTGCAAGAAGAACCCACGTCACACGCAGAAGCAAGGGTAAGGAATGGCACGCATCATTGGCGTCGAGATCCCGAATCACAAGCGTACCGAGTTCGGGCTGACCAACGTGTTCGGCATTGGTCGCACCCTTGCCAAGCGCATCATGGAAGCAACCGGCATTCCGGAAGGCAAGAAGATCGGTGAACTGACCGACGACGAGATCGGCAAGATCCGTGCCTTCGTGGAAGCCAACTACATGGTTGAAGGCAACCTGCGTTCGTCGAATGGCATCGCTATCAAGCGCCTCCAGGACATTGGTTCCTATCGTGGGCTGCGTCATCGCCGGGGACTCCCCTGCCGCGGACAGCGCACTCGGACCAATGCTCGTACCCGCAAGGGGCCGCGCAAGACCGTTGCCAACAAGAAGAAGTAAACCTTTTTAAGCAAGCGAAATCAAGCACATGGCCGAGAATTCCGAGATCCAGAATTCGGCAGAGACTGCCGAAGTTCAGGAGCAGTCGACCGAAAAGCGCCGCAAGGGCAAGAAGCGTGCAGATGTGAGCGGAATCGCTCACGTGCTCGCTACCTTCAACAATACGATCGTCACGATCGCTGACCAGGGTGGCAACACCCTCTCCTGGAGCACTCCGGGTAAGGTTGGATTCAAGGGCTCTCGCAAGAGCACGCCGTTCGCCGCCCAGGTGGCTGCCGAGGCTGCTGCCAAGGTTGCTCTCGACCTCGGTGTTCGTCGCGTCGATGTCCAGGTCAAGGGTGCAGGTGCCGGCCGTGAGGCCGCTGTCCGCTCGCTCAAGGCTGCCGGACTGGAAGTGACTTCGATCAAGGACGTGACGGGTACGCCGCACAACGGCTGCCGTCCCCCCAAGCGCAGGAGGATTTGATCCGTGGCTGTCTATCGTGGACCTGTGTGCCGGCTCTGCCGTCGCGAAAAAGAGAAGCTCTTCCTCAAGGGTGAGCGTTGCTTCACGGAAAAGTGCGCTATCGAGCGTCGCAATGTCGTTCCCGGCCAGCATGGTATGCTGCGTCGTCGTGCGGCTTCCGAGTACGGCACCCAGCTGCGTGAAAAGCAGAAGGTCAAGCGCGTCTACGGCATGCTTGAGAAGCAGTTCCGTCGCACGTTCAAGGAAGCTGCTCATGCCACTGGCGTGACCGGTGAGACCCTGCTGAAGCTGCTTGAGATCCGACTTGACAACATGGTGTTCCGCATGGGCTTCACGCCCAATCGCAACACCGCTCGTCAGCTCGTGCGTCATGGCCACTTCCTGCTCAACGGTAAGCTTGCCTCGATCCCCTCCATCCGCCTCAAGGTGGGTGATGTGGTCGAAGTGACCGAAGAATCCCGCAACCTGGACATCATCCAGAAGTCGCTGGCAGCTTCGAGCCGTCGCAACGATCTGGAGTACGTGTCGGTGGACAAGGTGAAGCTCTCTGGACGCGTTCTTGCGCTCCCCGAGCGCGCCCAGATCCCGACGCCGACCAACGAGCAGCTCATCGTCGAGCTCTACTCCAAGTAAGGGAGCCTCCGCATGAAGTGGAAAGCGTTGCAGATGCCCAAGGGCGTCGTCAAGGAAAACGAAACCGGTGCATCTTTCGGCCGGTTCGTTGTCGAGCCCTTGGAGCGTGGTTGGGGTGTCACTGTTGGCAACGCCCTGCGTCGCGTTCTGCTGTCCTCGCTCCAGGGTGCCCGTGTCACGGCTATCCGGATCGATGGAGCCCAGCACGAATTCGGTACGCTTGGCGGTGTCAAGGAAGACATCACCGACATCGTTCTGAATGTCAAGCAGCTTCGCGTGAAGCTGATGTCCGACCGCGAGGCCAAGTTGCGCCTCGACGTCTCGGGCGAGGGCAAGATTCTCGCCTCTGCCATCGAGGGCAACCCCGATGTCGAGATCCTCAATCCGGATCTCCACATCGCGACCTTGGATCGCAATGGCAGCCTTTCCATGGAGCTTCGTATCCAGTCGGGCCGTGGTTACACGCTGTCTGACGAGATGAAGAAGCCGGAAGATCCCATCGGCTGGATCTATCTCGATTCGTACTTCTCGCCGGTCACCCGCGTGAACATGCGGGTTGAGGACACGCGCGTCGGTCAGAAGACCGACTTCAATCGCCTGATCCTTGAGATCTGGACGGACGGTTCGATCACTCCCGAAGATGCCTTGGCTTACGCCGCAAAGCTTCTGGTGGATCACTTCGAGCAGTTCATCAACTTCGAGGGTGACCTCGAGGCTGCGGATGTCGAAGTGCGTGACGACGAGAAGGAACGTATCCGTCAGGTGCTCAAGATGCGCGTGGACGAGCTCGAGCTCTCCGTTCGCTCCAGCAACTGCCTGCGCATGGCCAGCATCCATACGATCGCAGACTTGGTGCGCAACACCGAGGCGGACATGCTCAAGTACAAGAATTTCGGTCGCAAGTCCTTGGTCGAGCTCAATGAGGTTCTGGCAGGACTTGGTTTGGCCTTTGGCTTTGATGTCGAGAAGTATCTCGGCGACTGATTGGAGCACTAAAAAATGCGTCATGGTGTTAAGCACAATCGTCTGAATCGTCCCGCGGGACATCGCAAGGCTCTTCTGAGCAACTTGGCGACTTCCATCATTCTGCAGGGTCTCAAGACCGAGCAGATGGATCGCAAGATCCGTACGACCTTGGCTCGCGCCAAGACCGTTCGTGGTGTCGTCGAGCGTCTGGTGACCTTCGCCAAGAAGGGCGACCTTTCGGCTCGTCGTGAAGCCGCTCGCGTGATCCATGATCACGCAGCTCTCCAAGGTCTGTTCGATGTGATCGGACCTCGCTACAAGGATCGCAACGGCGGCTACACTCGCGTGCTCAAGCTGAGCTCCGAGCGTGCCGGTGACGCAGCCGAAATGGCTCTGATCGAACTCGTCGAGGACGAGATTCAGCCCTCCAAGAAGCCGAAGAAGGCCAAGCCTGTCGCTTCGAAGAAGGTTGATATCTCCGAGCCTGCGGTCGAGGCCTGATCATGTCCTTCACCAAGACTCATGCCCTTCTGATTTCCATCTGCATTGTGCTTGAGGTTTTGGGTTTCTGGATGCTGGCGCAGGCGCCTTGGAACAATGTTGTTTCCTTGACGTATGCGCCCATCCTGCTCTCGTTCGTCTTTTTTGTTGCTATTCCTGTCGCCATCTTTTGGCCGACAAAAAACACAAAAAAGACCCTAGACTAAACGAGAGATTTGGCGCATTATTTACTTCTACTCACGGGGCGTTTAGCTCAGCGGTTTAGAGCATCTGCTTTACACGCAGAGGGCCATAGGTTCAAATCCTATAACGCCCATTTCGCAATGGATCGCAGTGAGTGGAAGAAGAGTTTGGGGTGGTAGCTCAGTTGGTTAGAGCGACGGCCTGTCACGCCGTAGGCCGCGAGTTCAAGTCTCGTCCATCCCGCTTAAGAAGCTCCTGGTGAACAACCAGGAGCTTCTTTGTTTTTGGCCTGCAGCCTTGTTGCGAGCCTTTTGGCAGCAACTGGCTTGGTCTCTGCCTGCCATGATGGTGGATTGCCGAACTCTTGAGATGGCTCGGGCTAGGCGGGGCACTCTCAGTTAACAGGGCGGGATTGGTTGGGTCACGACTTATAGGTCGCTACGAGGGCTGTAGTGGCGTTTGGTGATGCCGAACGACCCCAGTAACAGTTTGCGTAGAATGATGCCGTGGCGGCGCTGTTAGGCGGCATTACGAGGCGAAGCGCGAGTGCATCAGGTTCGGTGCAGCCTTTCTGCGCCAGGGATGCCGGCCGACAGGCCCGGGACCCCGCAGGCGAACGTCCTTGTATCTGGCACTGGTGAAGGACGGACGACCATAAGAGACGCAACAGGACGCGGGGTGAGCCGAGGAGGCCCGGCAGGCAGCCCGGCCCCGGCAGGGGGCGCCCTCAGGGTCTTTCTGGAAACGCAGAAAGGAAAAAGGCCTCCGAATGGAGGCCTTGAGCGACGGGGGAGGAGAGCACCTCAGTTGTTCTCGCCGTACTTCCGTTCCAGCGACTCGCGGTCGATGTTGTCCTCGAAGCTGATGAGGAGGGTCAGGTCGCGATGGATCTGGAAGGCCTCGGGGGGATCCTTCGCATCGTCCAGGATGTAGATGGCGTTGGGGTTGTCCAGGTAGCCCTGAAGCTTGCCCTCGCCCAGGTCGATGGACTGGCCTTCGCCCTTTTTCCAGGCGCGCAGGGACTTGGACTCGACCCAGCCGACGATGCCGCCGCCGGTCTTGATCTTGACCAGGTCGTCCTTGGTGTCCAGTTCGAGCAAGGGCTCGCTGCTGCCGACCTCCAGGACAGGGGCCTCGTCCTTGCTGTGTTCCGTGTGCATCCAGACGGGCACGTTGCCTTCCCTGGCCGCCCACAGGCGGTTTGCGGAGGCGGAGGCGATGCCTGTGCCGAGGGTCAGGATCAGGAGTAGAGTGCGGATTTTCATAGGGTCACCTTGCCTTGAATATACGAAGAAGCCCCCGGGATTCCCGGAGGCTTCTGAAGGTTCGCCTGGATATGTACTCGGCTCGAGTAAGCCTAGTTCACTCCGCCGCGCTGCCGCACAGCCTCGTAGAGAGCCAGGGAGGCCGCCACGGAGGTGTTGTAGCTCTGGAGGCGCTCGTCCATAGGTAGGCGCAGGAGCTGGGTGCAGGGGCGGCGCAGATGGGGCGGGAGTCCCTTGTCCTCGCCACCGGCGATCAGGACCATGGGCCCCTTGAGATCGCACTTCTCCGGGAGATCACCCGAGGCATCCAGGCCCACGATGGCAAAGCCCTTCGCGGCGAGGTCCTTGAGCACGGCTTCGACGTCGGCAGGACGCGAGACGGGCAGGCAGGAAAGGGCTCCGGCCGAGGTCTCGTCCACGATGCCGGTGAGGCCGCAGCCGCCCTTCTTGGGCAGCACGAGGGCGCTGGCGCCCAGGCCGACGGCGGAGCGGATGATGGCGCCCAGGTTGCGCGGATCCTCGATGGCGGCTCCGACGATCACGATGGGGTTGCCGCCTTCCTCGACGTCGTCCAGCAGGATCCGGCGAAGCGGGCCCCACTCGGTGTAGTCGCGGGCGTTGCACAGGGCGATCACGCCGCCGTGGCGGTGTCCTTCGCCCTTGATGTCCATCTGGCGCTGCTCGAGCTGCTGGCAGGGAATGCCAAGATCCTCGGCCTTGGCCTGGATCTTGTGCAGCTCGGTGTTGTTGGAGCCGCGCAGGAGAAGCAGGCGCTGGACGCGGCCGGGCTGGTTCTCCAGCAGGCCTTCCACGGCGTGGAGGCCGGCCACGATGCCGGACTCGCCATCGGTGGGAGTCCATGCCTTGGGCTCCGGGCCACGGGCCTTTGCACGGGAACGGTAGCCGTCCATGTCTGTGTCGCGTTCGCGGGACGGAGCCGGCTGACGCGGTTCGTAGCGTTGGCCGGACTGGCGGGCCTGCCACTCGCGGTCTTCCTCGAGCTGACGGTTGCGATCGCCGCCGGGGGACCAGCGCTCGGAGTCGGGGAAGCCGAAGTTCTCGTTGCGGGCGGCGCGGTTCTGGTAGCTGCCGCGGTTCTGGGTCGGATCGGCCTGGAACCTGTCCTGGCGAGGTGCGAATCCGCCTTCGCTGCGGGGCTTGAAGCCGCCAGGGTCCTGGAAACCGACTCCGGGCTGTGCGGGAGGGGCGGGAGGCAGGCCATTGCCCTTGCCCTGGGCTCCACGGGCCGGGAAGCCGTTGCTGCGCGGTGCGAAGCGGCTTTCGGGACGGGCCTGGAAGTCGCCTCGCTCCTGGGAATCGCCCTGCGGACGGTTGTTGCCGGGGACGAACCGGCCCTGGCGCTGGGCGAATCCGCCTTCGCTGCGAGGGGCCGCGTTGCCGCGATCCTGGAAGTTGCCGGGGCCCTGGCCACGCTCGCCACGGGCGGGGAAGCCGCCTTCGGAGCGGGCCTTGAAGCCGTTGCCGCCTTGAGTACGCTCGCCGCGTGGGGCCGGAGCTCCGTCGTTACGGCCCTTGAAGCCGCCGCGATCCTTGGATCCGGAGTCCTTGCCGCCGCCGTTGCCCTGGGGCTTGCCGCCGCGGTCGCTGCTGCGATCGAACTTGGAGTGGTCGAAACCGCCCGGGCGCTTCACTTGGTGGCCTTGGCGGCACGGCGCTGGTGCACGTTGCGCGTGAACTCCTCGAAGAGATAATGGGCGTCCTGGGGACCAGGACTGGCTTCGGGGTGGTACTGCACCGAGAAGACGGGTAGGGTCTTGTGGCGCATGCCGGCGACCGTGTTGTCGTTGAGATTGATGTGGCTGACTTCCATATGGGAGGGCATCGAGGGCGCGTCCACGGCGAATCCGTGGTTCTGCGAGCTGATCTCGACCTTTTCGTTCGACGTGTCCTGCACCGGATGATTGGCGCCGCGATGGCCGAACTTGAGCTTGTAGGTCTTGGCACCCTGGGAGAGTCCCAGGATCTGGTGGCCAAGGCAGATGCCGAAGACCGGGTACTTGGGCACCAGGTCCTGGGCGGCGGCGATGGCATACGGAACGGCATCCGGGTCGCCAGGGCCGTTGGAGAGGAACACGCCGTCCGGGTTCAGGGCCTCGACCACGGAGGCCGGGGTGCTGGCGGGGACGACATGCACGCGGAAGCCCTGGGTGACGAGCTTGCGCAGGATGTTGCGCTTGATGCCGAAGTCGTAGGCGACCACGAGCGGGGCGTCGGCGGCGACCGTCGCGGCCTTGCCGTCGAAGCGGAACTCGCCTTCGTTCCAGTCGTAGGCAACTTTCGAGGTCACGCGCTCGACCATGTCGATGCCGACGATGGACGGCACGGCACGGGCCTTCTCGAGGGCCTGGGCGTCGGTGAAGTCGGCGGGAAGGATCACGCCGCGCTGGGCGCCCTTGGTGCGCAGGATGCGCACCAGCATGCGGGTGTCGATGCCGGAGATGCCCGGGACGTCGTATTCCTTGAGGAACGCGTCCAGGGTCTTGGCGCCGCCACGGTAGTTGGAGGCGACGGGGGAGAGGTTGCGGACCACGAAGCCCTCGACCTGCACCTTGCCCGACTCCATGTCCTCCGGCGAGATGCCGTAGTTGCCGATTTCCGGATAGGTCATGGTGACGATCTGTCCGCAGTAGGACGGATCGGTGAGGACTTCCTGATAACCGGTCAGGGCCGTATTGAAGACAACTTCGCCCGCAGTTTCCCGCACGGCTCCAAAGCCCTTGCCGCGAAAGATCGTGCCGTCTTCCAGAGCCAGGATTGCGTCAGACATGAACACTCCCCAGTTTGAGTCTATAGTATGCGGGCGGGAAAGATACCAACACATGGCCAGGACCTACGAAAATGGATCAGGAAAGCGGGAATCGAGCCTAGAAACGTGGATTTCGTGCGTCAGGGATGCCGCCCGGAGGGACGGGACCCTTCGTCAGGCTCCCTCCCAGAGTATGTGGAGGGTTGGGGAGGGATGGAACGTTCGAAGGGCCCGGCAGGCAGCCCGGTCCCGCTTCGCGGGAGGCGCCCGAGATCGGTTCATGAATCATTTCGATGTGCCATGCTCTGCCAGGGCGTGATACAATCCGAGAATGGAAGATCGACCATTGGAAGGACGCGCAGGAGCTGCACGCAAGGTGCGCATGCGGGATTGGCTGTTCCTGCGCATGAGCGTCGGGGTGGGGTTGGCGGTCCTCCTGGTCTCCTTCTGTGCCTACGAACTGATCGTGGTTCCGTCCGCCGAAGCGTTGCTCCAGCGGGAGTCGTTTAACTCCATGCAGAGCCTGCAGATCCAGGGAAATGGAATCGTCCGCAATTTCGAACGACTGGTTTTGGTCGCAACGGATGAGTTGCGCCGCAACGGCACGGAAGTGGAAGATGCACGGGCACTGGTCAACGTCATCGTTCCGACGATGTCGCGGACCCCTGACATCGACGGCGTGGTCCTAGGCAGGGAAGACGGGGCCAGTCGGAGCGTCTTCTATCGCAAGGGACACTGGAAAGAACGATGGTCCCGAACGGCGAGGAGTCCGGCGCTCTGGAAGGACATCGGGGAGTCCGCTGCGGCGCGCGCCAAGGATTCCATCGGGGAAGTCTACGATGTCAGGACGAGGCCGTGGTTTCAGCAAAGCATGGCTGCGCCGGGGGCGTTGGTCTGGTCGCATCCCTACAAGTTCGCCTCGTCAGGGGAGTACGGCGTTTCGGTCAATCAGTCCTTCAAGGACGGTAATGGTGCTTGGAACGTGCTGAGCGTCAACATCAGCCTGAACGGGCTGGCGAACGTGACCCGGGAAGTTTCGATCGGCGTGCGGGGATTCGGCTGCATGGTCGACACCAACGGACGTCTGCTCACTTTGCCGCATGCGAGAGGGACGAATGCGTGGCTGATGAAACGGGTGGATTCCCTGCCGGACGAGGTGATGAAGGGTGCCTTCAAAGCGTGCAGAAGTGGAAAGATCCTGGATCGAGGTCTCCAGTTCGAGGCGGAAGGACATGGCTGGGTCGTACGTGCCGGAAGGCTTGAGATCGGGGAGCGTTCGACGGTTCTGCTTGCGGTCGTTCCCAGGATCGAATTCGAAGGGCACAAGCAGCGGACCACCTTGCTGCTTGGCATTGTGACTCTGCTGCTGCTCCTGGGCAACGCGCTTTTCGCCTACTTGCTCTCGAGGATTCTCGCTCGGCCCCTGGATGTCCTGGGACAGCAGGTGGACCAGATCAGCAAGCTCGACTTCTCGCAGTCGATCAAGGTCGATTCGCCGTGGATCGAGGTTGATCGCCTGGTGCAGTCGCACGAAGGCATGAGGCTGATCCTGGAACAGACGACCGCCAACATGGAGGAGGAGATCCAGGACAAGACATCCCAGCTGCGCAAGTTCTTCCTCGCGATCGAGCAGAGCCCCTTCGCGGTGCTGATCACGGACAGGAACGGCGACATTGAGTATGCCAATCCGTACGCGTTTCGTTCGAGCGGCTACTCCCTAGAGGACATGGTGGGGAGGAATCCGCGGATGCTGCGCTCACCGGAAGCCGATCCGATGGCTTTGGTGGATCTCTGGGACACGATCAAGGCGGGGGACGTCTGGAAGGGCGAGTTCCTCAACCGAAGCAAATACGGCAGGGACTACCTGGAATCGGCCATCATCGCGCCCATCTTCGACGGGACGGCCATCACCCACTTCGTGGCCATCAAGGAGGATGTGACCCAGATCCGGGCGGCCCAGAAGCAGATCTCCGATCAGCTGGCGCTCTTCGAGCAGGTGCTGGACGCCATTCCCAACCCGATTTTCCTCAAGGATTCCCGACTGCGCTACATCCTGTGCAACAGCGCCTACGAGGAGGCCTTCGCTACGGTGCGGGAGTTTGTCCAGGGAAAGTCCGTGCTGGATTTTCCTTTTCTCTCGGAAGAAGATCGGCAGAGTCGCGACCGGGACGATCGCCTGGTCTTGGACGATGGCGAGGAGATTCACGAGCCCATCCAAGTGAAGCTTGCCGATGGCAAGGAACACGACATGATGGGATGGCTGAAACGCTTCCATCTCGCTGACGGGGAAGTGGGAGGCATCCTGGGCATGCTGATGGACATCTCCGAGATGAAGGAGAAGGAGCGGGAGCTGGAGGCTGCGCGCGAACAGGCCGAGGAAGCGACGCGGGTCAAGTCGTCGTTCCTGGCCAGCATGAGCCACGAGATCCGCACGCCCATGAACGCGGTGATCGGGATGGCACACCTGGCCTTGCGCACCAACCTCGATTCGCAGCAGCGCGACTATGTGCAGAAGATCCATCGGGCGGCGACGGCCCTGCTCGAAATCCTCAACGATATCCTCGACTTCTCGAAGATCGAGGCGGGCAAGCTCTCGCTGGAGAACCAGGAGTTCAGCTTGGCCGACCTGCTGGCTTCGGTGGCGGATCTGCACCGCTACAAGGCGCGGGAGAAGGGCATCGAATACCTTCACCGGATCTCGCAGCGCCTGCCTGAGCACTTCGTTGGGGATTCCCTGCGCCTGGGGCAGATCCTGACGAATCTGGTGGGGAACGCGATCAAGTTCACGGAGAAGGGCGACATCATGCTCTCCGTGGACCTGGAGCAAGACATGTTGGACAGCCTGCTGGTCCGGTTCAGCGTACGCGACACTGGTGTCGGCCTGACGCCAGCGCAGCAAGGACGGTTGTTCCAGGCATTTTCCCAGGCCGACGACTCGAGCTCCCGCAAGTACGGGGGGACGGGGCTCGGCCTTGCCATCAGCAAGAGGCTGGCGGAGCTGATGGGCGGCGAGATCGGTCTGGAAAGCGAGATCGGCAAGGGCAGTTGCTTCTGGTTCACGGCAAGGCTGGGGATGGCGATGGCATCGGAGTCGGACTTCCCGTTCGGGTCGCTTGGGAAACGGACGCTCGTGGTCGACGACAATCCGGTCGTCAGCGAGGTGCTGGCGGCCTATCTCGTGGGAATGGGCATGCAGGCGGATCGGGCCGAATCGGGGCGCGAGGCCTTCGAGATGCTCGAGAAGGAGGATGCCGCGGGCCGTCCGTACGAGATCCTGTTCCTCGATCGCAAGATGCCCGGAGAGGACGGGATCGAGGTGGCAAGGCGGGTGAAGGCCACCTCCATGACGAAGATTCCTGCCGTGGTCATGGTGACGTCGGTGGACGAAGAACTGCAGACGCTTTGTCGGAGCATCCCGTTGGAGGGGATCCTGGACAAACCGGTCTCTCCTCATGCGCTGCGCCGGGTGCTGGACGACATCCTGGGGCGCAGTGCGGCGGCGGAGAACGATTCGGCATTTTCGATGACCGACTACGGCTTGTCCGACCTGAAGATCCTGGTGGCGGAGAACGAGCCGGTGAATCAGCAAATCGCCCGGGAGCTGCTGGAGTCCCAGGGTGTGGATGTGGCCGTCGTGGACGATGGACAGGCCGCGCTGGAACGGTTGGAGATCGAGGACTTCGATCTCATCCTGATGGACCTGCAGATGCCGCGCATGGACGGCTTCGAGGCGACCAGGATCCTGCGGGAACGCGGGGTGACCACGCCGATCCTGGCCATGACGGCCAGCGCGATGAAGGAGGAACGGGACGCGAGCCTGGCGGCGGGAATGAACGACCACATCGCCAAGCCCGTCGAGCCAAAGAAGCTGTTCGCCATCCTGGCGCGCTGGATGCCGGACGGACGGGATGTTGTGACGCAGACCAAGCTGCGCGAGGCGCCGGGAGCTTTTCCGATGATCCGCGGGATCGAGACCGAGGATGGCCTGGAACGCTGCGGAGGCAACTCGGCGATGTACTCGCAGTTCCTGCAGGAGTTTGCGGAGAAACGGCTGGATCTCCAGGAGATCCGGGATCTGCTGGAAGCGAGCCAGGTGGCGGAAGCCAAGACCTGGCTGCATTCCTTCAAAGGCATCGCCGGGAACCTGGGCGCGATGACCCTCTTCACGACGGTGGTGGCGCTGGAGCGCAGTTTGCGAGAGGAATCTGTCGATACGGTCCTCTCCTACCTGCCTCGCTTGGAGGACATCGCAAGCGAATTGCGCCAGGAGATCCGCAGGAGTCTGCAGGGGTCGGAGTCGGGACTTGGCGAGGAGGATTCCCAGGAGGATCTCGGGACAAGCCTTCCCAAGGTCAAGCGACTGCTGCAGGAGGCCGATGCCGATGCCGTGGACGAGTTCGAGCGGATTCGGAAGTCCTTTGCCCGCAAGCATGGGCAGGCCTTGGCAGTGAGGATCTCGCGGAAGATTCGCGACTACGCCTTCGATGACGCGTTGGAGATGCTGATGAATTTGCCGCAATCCGAGAATTCCGAGGGAACGGTTTCGAGAGGAAATGCATGATGCAGGACGTTTTGATCAAGGAGGCCACCATCCTGGTGGTCGATGACACGCCGGAGAACCTGAGCCTACTCAATGCTCTGCTCAAGGAACGGTACCGGGTCAAGATCGCCATCGGAGGGCGCAAGGCTCTGGCGATGGCCAAGGACGCGCCGCCGGACCTGATCTTGCTGGACGTGATGATGCCCGAGATGGACGGCTACGAGACCTGCCGGCAGTTCAAGGCCGATCCGGCGCTTGCGGGGATCCCGATCATCTTCCTCTCGGCCCTGGGCGAGGTGGAGGACGAAAAGCTGGGATTTGCCGTGGGGGCGGTGGACTACATCACCAAGCCGCTCAGTCCGTCGATCCTGATGGCGCGGCTCTCCACCCATCTGGCGCTCAAGAAGGCCAACGATGTGCTCAAGGGGCAGAGCATCGCGCTGGAGCGGGCGGTCATGGAGCGGACCGTCGAACTGGAACGCACGCGCGAGATCACCATTCTGGCGATGGCCTCACTTGCCGAGACGCGGGACAACGAGACGGGCAACCACATCCACCGCACGGCGAACTACGTCACGGTGCTGGCCGAGCACCTGCAGAGGCATTCGCTGCGGGGCGAGGAACTCAACGACGAGAGCATCGCTCTGCTCACGCGCTCGGCGCCGCTGCACGACATCGGCAAGGTGGGAATCCCCGATGCGATCCTGCTCAAGCCGGGCAAGCTCACGGTTGAGGAATTCGAGATCATGAAGATGCATGCCGGGATCGGGCGCGATGCCATCGCCAAGGCCGAGGCGCAGCTGGGCAGCACCGGGCTGTTCCTGGGCGTGGCCAAGGAGATCGCCGGCGGGCACCACGAGAAGTGGAACGGAACCGGCTATCCGGCGGGGCTTGCCGGCGAGGAAATTCCGCTGTCGGCGCGGCTCATGGCGGTCGCCGACGTCTACGACGCCCTGATCTCCAAACGGGTCTACAAGGACGCCTTCTCGCGGGAGACGGCCGAAGGGATCATTCTGGAGGGATCGGGGAGCCACTTCGATCCGGAGATCGTGAAGGGATTCGAGCTGGTCAAGGACCGGTTCTGGGAGATCGCGGACTCGCTCAAGGACTGACGCGCCAGGGATCGGGCGCAGACCATCCCCCTCCCTAGCCCCTCCCTGTCAGGGAGGGGAACGATGCGAGAAGTGAGCGGAAGCGCGCCAGGGATGCCGCCCGCAGGGACGGGACCCCGCAGGCCCCGTGGGCAAGCGTCGTCACGGACGAGGCCGAGGAGGCCCGGCAGGCAGCCCGGCCCCGCCTGAACCCTGGGACGAGTCGACGGCAGGCGGGGGGCGCCAGAACTCCTATCTTGTAGGTCTATGAACGACCTTGGCCGCTTTGCCGGATTCCGGCGCCTGACCCACGAAGTCCGCATCGGCGAGGCGCGCATCGGCGCCCGCAACCCCGTGCTGGTGCAGTCCATGACCACCACGCTCACCAAGGACGTCGAGGCCACCGTGCGGCAGACGGTTCAGTTGGCGCGCGCCGGTTGCGAGCTGGTGCGCATCACCGCGCCCACGCAGGTGGATGCCGCGTGCCTGGAGGAGATCGTCAAGCGGGTGCGGGCCGAGGGCGTGACCGTGCCGCTGTGCGCCGACATCCACTTCCAGCCGGCCGCTGCCTTCGAGGCGGTGAAGTGGGTGGAGAAGGTGCGCGTGAACCCGGGCAACTTCGTGGACGCCAAGACCGCCTACGGGTTCCAGAAGGAGTTCGGGGACGAGGTCTACGAGCGCGGCCTGCAGAAGATCAATGACAAGTTCCGTCCGTTGGTGCTGGCCGCCAAGGAGCGCGGCGTGGCGCTGCGCATCGGCACCAACCACGGTTCGCTATCCGACCGCATCCTGGCCCGCTACGGCGACACCCCCGAGGGCATGGTCGTCTCGGCGCTGGAGTTCCTCTCGGTGTGCGAGGACGTGGATTTCGATCAGGTGGTCTTCTCGATGAAGGCCTCGAACCCGAAGGTCGTGATCCAGTGCTACCGTCTGCTGGCCAAGAAGCTCTCCGAGGCCGGGCGCAAGGCCTATCCGGTGCACCTGGGCGTGACCGAGGCCGGCGAAGGCCGCGACGGACGCCTGAAGTCTGCCGTGGGCATCGGCTCGCTGCTGCTGGACGGCCTGGGCGACACCATCCGCGTGTCCCTTACCGAGGACCCGATCGAGGAGATCCCGGTGGCCCGCGAGCTGGTCAAGGCCTGCGTGCGCCCCTTCCGCGACGAGGTCGAGGGCGTTCCGGCATTTGACACGTTCTGTCTGACAGATTCCGTCGAGGGTCTCGTGGAGCCCTGCGATCCCCTTTCGTATTCGCGTCGCCCGGCCCGCACCGTGGCGGTGGGGCAGACGCTGGCAGGCTTCGGGCAGGCGATTCGCGTGGGCGCCGAAGCCTCGGTTCCTGGCCGCACCGAGCGCAACGCCGAGTGGACGGTGGACCGGATCGCCAAGGTCGACGCCGCGCAGGTGGTCGAGCCTTCCTTGGAGACCCTCGGCCCTTGGGGTGTGCGCCGCCTGGCCGCGACCCTGCCGACCGGCGAGTCCGCTCCGGTCCTCTCGCTGCGCTGGAAGCTCGACGGCACCGCAAGCGACGAGCTGCGCATGGCGGCTGTGTTCGGAAGCCTCCTGTGCGACGGCTACGGCGACCTCGTGTCGCTCTCGGGCAAGCCTGAGGCCGAATGCATCGATCTCGCCTGGGACGTGCTGCAGGCGGCCGGGGCCCGCAAGAGCAAAGCCGAGTTCATCTCCTGCCCCAGCTGCGGGCGTACCCTCTTCGACCTGGTCGAGACCTCGGCGCGCATCCGCGAGAAGACCGGGCACCTCAAGGAGGTGGCGATCGCCATCATGGGCTGCATCGTCAACGGACCGGGCGAGATGGCCGACGCCGACTTCGGCTACGTGGGCGGTGCCCCCGGCACGGTGAACCTCTACGTGCGGCGCGACTGCGTGAAGAAGGGCATCCCCGAGGCCGTGGCCCCGGACGCCCTGGTCGAGCTGATCAAGGAACACGGGCGCTGGGTCGAACCGGCCTAGCCGACGGATGGACGCCCCCCGCATCCTCCTGATCGAGGACGAGCCGGCCATCGCCGACGCCGTCCTCTACGCGCTGGGTCGCGAGGGCTTTTCCGTGGAGTGGAAGGCCACGCTGCGCGAAGGCCTGGATGCCTTCGACGAACGGACGGACCTGGTGCTGCTGGACGTGGGCCTGCCGGACGGATCGGGCTTCGACGGCTGCCGCGAGATCCTGCGACGTCGCGACGTGCCGGTGGTGTTCCTGACCGCGCGGGCCGAGGAGATCGACCGGGTGGTGGGGCTGGAGATCGGGGCGGACGACTACGTGGTCAAGCCCTTCTCGCCCCGCGAGCTGGTGGCCCGCCTGCGGGCGCGGCTGCGGGCCCGCGCCGGACGTGCGGATCCGGCAGGACCTGTCGTGCCGAGCGCTGCCGTCCTGCCTGAGACAAATCCTGTCAAATCATCGGAGGCGATCCCCGCCGGGGTCTGCGGGTTCCGCCTGGATGCCGAGAAGGCGCGGGTGGAGTACCGGGGGCGCGAGCTCGACCTGACCCGCACCGAGTACGGCCTGCTGTGCGCCCTGCTCGACAAGCCGGGGCGCGTGCTCTCCCGTGCCCGCCTGATGGAGCTGGCCTGGGACGAGGATTCCCCCTCGCTCGAGCGCACCGTGGACGTGCACGTCAAGAGCCTGCGGGCCAAGCTCCGGGCGGTCGATCCGGGGCAGGATCCGATCGGGACGCGGCGCGGCCTGGGCTACTGCCTGCGGGAAGAGCCTTGAAGCTGCGCACCCGGCTGTTCCTGGTGATCTTCGTGATCACGGGGACGGGGCTCTACTTCCTGACCGACTGGATCCTGACCGACCTGCGCAAGCGCTACCTCGAGGCGGTCGAGGAGACGCTGGTGGACACCTCGAACCTGCTGGCCTCGCTCCTGGAGAACGCGCCCGGTTCCGACACGGCGGTGGTGCCGCAGAGCATGGCGGCGGGATTCCGCGCGGTGACCGAGCGCACCTTCGAGGCCGACATCTACCGGATGACCAAGACGCGGGTGGACCTGCGCGTGTACGTGACCGACGTGCGCGGGATCGTGGTGTACGACAGCCGCCCGGGCGGCGGCGACGTGGGCATGGACTACTCGCAGTGGCGCGACATCCGCCTCACCCTGGATGGGAAGTACGGGGCGCGCACCACGCGGCGCGTGTCGGCCGATCCCTTGAGTTCGACCCTCCACGTGGCGGCGCCGATCCTGCGCCGGGGCGTGCTGCGAGGCGTTGTCGTTGTGGCCAAGCCCTCCGCCTCGGTCAACATCTTCATCGCCATGGCCAAGCCCAAGATCATGGTGGCGGGACTCCTCGCGGGCCTGGGTGTGGTCCTGGCGGGATGGCTGCTCTCGATCTGGCTGACGATCCCGATCCAAAGACTTTCAGCCTATGCACGTGCGGTGCGCGACGGCGGGGCGCCGCCGCTTCCTTCGCTGGGAGCCAGCGAGGTGCGCGACCTGGGGCAGGCCTTCGAGGAGATGCGCCTGGCCGTGGAAGGGCGCAAGTACGTGGAGAGCTACGTGCATTCGCTGACCCACGAGCTCAAGAGCCCGCTTACCGCAGTCAAGGCGGCCGCCGAGATCCTGGAGGACGATCCGCCGCCGGAGGTCCGCGCCCGGTTCGTGGCCAACATCCAGCGGGAGACCGAGCGGCTGCGCGAGCTGGTGGACCGGCTGCTTGCCCTGGCGAGCCTGGAGAACCGCGGGCACCTGCACGAGGCGAGGCCGATCGCGCTGCACGACTTGTGCGAGGCGGTGCGGCAGGATCTGGTGGCGATCGCCCAACGACAGGATTTGTCCATCTCCGTGCGTGTCGAGGACGGGCTCACGATGGAGGGGGACGAGCTCCTGCTGCGCCAGGCCCTGGGGAACCTGGTGCTCAACGGCTTGGAATTCTCGCCGGCCGGGGCTGCGGTGGAAGTGCACGGGGAAAGCGTGGGCAAGGGGCTGGTGCTGCGGGTACTGGACCGCGGGCCGGGGGTGCCCGAGTGGGCACTGGAGAAGGCGTGGGAGCGGTTCTGGTCGACGCCGCGCCCGGGCGGTGGCTCCAAGAGCAGCGGCCTGGGGCTTTCCTTCGTGCGCGAGGTGGCGCGCCTGCACGGCGGAAGCGCGACGCTGGAAGCCCGTCCCGACGGAGGATTGACGGCCTCCTTGCGCTTTCCATAGCGTCTTCACGTAATCTTCACGAAGCCTTCACGGCCGCTTCGCGGTGGTTTCATGCGGCGGCGGCATTCTTTGGGAGTCGGGTGTTCCGGCCTCGAAATCCAAAGGATGTCTTCCCATGCAACCCATCTCCATTCCCTCCACGCCCCCGACCCCGTCGCTGCTGCAGCGCTTCGGCGGCTTTTTCCGCCTGGGTTTCCTGGCCGTCCTGGCGCTGCTTCTCCTGGTGCCGGTCACCATGGTCGAATCGATGGTCCACGAGCGTGAGCAGCGTTCCCGCGAGGTGGTGCGGGAGGTCTCGGAGAAGTGGGGTCAGGAACAGACCTTGGGTGCGCTTCGGTTGGACATCCCCTGCACCCGGCTGGTCACGGACGCCAAGGGTAGGGTGAGCGAGGAGACCGTCTGGATGCATGCCTGGCCCGAGACGCTGGACGTGGTCGGGGAGCTCAAGAGCGAGGTTCGCCAGCGCGGGATCTTCCGGGTGCCCCTCTACAAGGCGGGGTTGGACCTGGGCGGCGAGTTCAAGCTTCCCGACCCGGCGGCCTTGGGGCTGCGCGACGTGACGCCCCGCTGGGCCGATGCGCGCCTGGAGCTGGACGCGGGCGACGTGCAGTCGCTGATCCAGACGCCGAAGATGACGGTGAACGGCGTGGCGCTCGAGCTCTCCCCGACCGGCGACGCGCGCAAGGTCGAGAAGGAGGAGGCGCCCTCTTCCTCCTCCTCGGAGAGCGCACGCCTGGCCGCCACGGCCCGCAACGGATCGAGCCCGGCCCTGCGCCTGGGCGCCGACCTGAAGTTGGCGGGTGCCCACGTGGGCCAAGTCCTTCCCTTCATGCTCCAGCTCTCCTTGCGCGGCCAGGGATCGCTCTCCCTCCACCCCCTGGCCAGGTCCACCTCGGTCAAGCTGACCTCGGACTGGTCCAGCCCCTCCTTCGAAGGGCGCTTCCTTCCGACCAAGCACAATGGCCTTCCCACGGGCAAGGGCTTCGCGGCCGAATGGAGCGTCTCCAGCCTGAACCTCGACGTCCCGATGCGCTGGACCGGAGCGCAGAGCCTGGAGTCGATCCCGGTGCTGGGCATCCGCATGGTCGATCCGGTGGACGGCTACGACTGCACCAACCGCTCGCTCAAGTACGCCTTCCTCTTCGTGGTCCTCACCTTCCTGGCCTTTTTCCTCTTCGAGACCTTCCTCGAGACCTCGCTCCATCCGGTCCAGTACATGCTCGTGGGCCTGGCCAACTGCCTCTTTTACCTGCTGACCCTGGCCATCTCGGAGCACCTGGGCTTCGACACCGCCTACTGGATCGCGGCCGGAGGCACCACGGTGCTGGTGGGAGGGTACGCGGCCTCGGCCCTGTCGGGATGGCTGCGCGCCGGCCTGCTGGCGCTGGGGACGCTCGGGCTCTACGGGTTCCTCTTCACCCTCCTCAAGGCCGAGGATTGGTCGCTCCTGATGGGATCGTGCGGTCTCTTCCTGATCCTCTCGTTCACCATGTGGATCACCCGCAAGGTCGACTGGTCGCGGATGCGTTCGCTCACCGACGCCTCGACCCCGGAAGGGATCTGATCCTGGGACGGCCTTGATCTGGGATTGGACAGAAACTGTCAAACGTCTCTGCATGCATGGAAAGACGCCCCGAAGGATTCCCTCGGGGCGTTTGGTCTTCGATGCCGTGGAGGGTGAGGGATTCAGTCCACGGTCAGGCGCAGTCCTGCGGTGCGGTTTCCGGCCTGGAGGCTCACCAGACGCAGGCCGTGCGAGCGTCCGAGGTCCAGCGAATGGGAACCGGCGGGCAGGTTGCCCAGGTCGCGGCTCTCGAGCAGGTTCCCTTGCAGGTCGGCGACGCGGACCTTTACGGCTCCGGCCGACTCCAGGTCGAAGGCGATGCGGCCAAGCCCGGAGGCACGGGCGAAGGACGGCGCGGATAGGGCGGTACGTGCGGCGATGCCGGTCACGGGAGCGTACTGGGCGACGCATTCCTTCCAGGCCGTGAGCGAAGCCTCGGTGGTGTTGATGCGCCAGTCGCCGTTCGCGTCGTTCATGCTGAAGATCATCAGCGCGAAGATGCGGGGGAAGGTCGTGGAGAGCGAGGCGAAGGCGTCGCGGGTCCATTTGGCCTTGTCGCCGCCCGACTCGGAGGAGCCGAATTCCGCGATGAACAACGGCTTGTCGATGTTCGCCAAGGCCGTGTAGGCCGGTCCGATGACCTGCTTGAAGGTCTGCCAGCTCGAGGCCCAGCCGCTGTTGGCTACGGTGTGGAAGGTCCCGAAGTTGTAACCGTCGATGGAGATGTAGTCGCAGGCGGTGTCGCCGGGATAGGTGCCGGCGAACGAGGTCGGGTTGCCGCCGGTAATGTTCGATGCGTTGGTGGTCCAGACCCACTTGACGTTGGTCACGCCGGCGTTCTTGAAGATCGTGACGATGTGCCGGTAGGCCTCGGCCACGTTTTCGTTGGTGTTCTTCTTGGACGAGTTTCCTACCGCCCACGAGTACCAGTCGCCTCCGTTGGCCTCGTGCAAGGGGCGCAGCCACACCTCGTGCGGATAGCTCTTGACGCCGCTTGCAAACTTCGTGATGTAGGCATCGGCTTTGCCTGCGACGATGTCCGGGGCGGTGTAGCCATTGGGTTGCCAGGTGACGAACAGGGTCGATCCGTTGTCGGCGGCGATGTCGGCGTAGCCCTCGACCGTGGCCCAGCTGGCGGGCCAGATCGCGTAGTATTCGATGTACTCGACATTGCGGCCCTGGAGCTTCACGAAGGCATCGACGTTCTCCTTGGAGGGCTGGGGATAGTAGCCCGAGACGGATTCCTGCGAGGTGTCGCTGGCGTTCCCGACCCAGGCGCCGATCTGGAGCGGGGCGGCCTGGGTTGCCAAGGCAAGGCCCAGGATGGCGGCGAGAGGGTTCAAGGTCTTCATCGGATCCTCCTTCTTGGGCGTCCAAGGCCCCATGTGTGGATGTGTCCCGAGAAGCTATGGCCGGGTCGGACGGCATCCGGAGGATTTGCCGAGCAATTGCTAAACAACTGTATCAACTGTATTGTTGTGGAATGCGGGAGCAAGTCGAGCAGGCGATCCGAGGGATGCGCAAGGAGCAGGGGGCGCTTCCTTCGGTGCGGGAGTTGGCGCGGGAGCTGGGCGCTTCGCCCCAGACCGCCCACAAGGTCCTGCGAAGCCTGGCGGAGGAAGGCCTGGTGCATGCCTTGCCGCAGAAGGGTTATTTCTGGGGGCGCGAAGGCGGGGACACGAGAGCCTCTCACCTCGAGACGGTCGAGGAACGGCTGCGTCTGCGCTTCCTTGCCGACCTGCGGCACGGGGTCCACCATCCCTGGAAGGAGCTACCCTCGCGCCAGGCGCTTTCCCAGATCTACGGGGTGGGAGAGCGGCGCATCGCGAAGCTGCTGATCGCTCTGGCAGAGCACGGCATCCTGGAGCATAGGGGGCGTGGATATTTCCTGGCGCCGCCGCCGAGGAAGGCGCCCAGTACATCGGTCCTGGTGGTGGTGCGCTGCGATGTCCGCGGCGAACTGCTGCTTGAGACGGAGCGTGAGATCGACTTCCTCAAGTCGGTCCGCAGGGAGTTCGCCGAGCAGGGACTGGGGCTGATTCGCCTTGGCTGGTGCGAGGAGCTGGGCCGGTTCCTCGACAGTGCCGGGCGCGAGCTCGATCCGGTGCAGGTTCCGGGCGTGTTGCTGGGAGTGCTGGTCTCCACTTGGCTGGTGCTGGAGCCGCGTGACCTGCTGCAGCGGCTGGGGCGCCTCAAGCTTCCGCTTTCCGTCTGGTGGGAGCACGCGGCCATCGAGTTCCCGCGCCTGCGCTCGCGCAGCGGGCTGGCCGGCTTCAACCTCTCCTTCGGCGAGTCGGCGGGCGCGGCGGTGGGGCGGCATCTGGCATCGCAAGGACGGCTCGAGGTGGCCTTCGTCTCGCCCTACCATGGCAACGACTGGTCGCGGCTGCGTCTCAAGGGACTGGGCGAGGCGCTCGAGGCCCATGGGGGCAGCGTGACGGAATTTGTCGAGACCCGCCATTACAGCCCGTGGCATCTCCAGGAGCTCGGAGGCGGGGAGGCGGGCATGCGCCGGATCCTCGACGGGACCTTGGCGGGGTTCCTCGCAGACCCATGCCTGCGGGCGCTTCCGACCTGGGTGATGGTCAACGACCTGGCGGCCGTGGGGATGCACGGCCTTCTGCGCGCACATCCCGACCTGTCGCCTAGGCTGATCGGCTTCGACAACAGCTCCGACAGCGAGCGGCTGGGCTTCGATTCCTTCGAGTTCCACACCGACGGCATGGTGCGCCAGATGCTCCACCACATCTCGCATCCGGGGGCGGTGCTCTTCGCAGGCGATCCCGTTCACGAGATGATGGGACGCCTGGTGGTGCGAAGCTCTTGAGGGGCGCTACTTGATCCCCAGCGCGTGCAGGGCCTGGACCGCCGCGACCGCCACCAGCCAGCCGGCCAGCACGTAGCCCATGAGCTGCGCGAGGGCGATCTTGAGGCTCCCCCATTCCTTGCGGAAGACCGCGAAGGTGGAGAGGCACTGCATCGAGATCATGAAGTAGAGGATCAGTCCGACCAACGTGGCGGTGGTGAAGAGGGGGAGTCCGGTCGCGGCGTGGGTCGCGTGGCGCAGGCTTTCCATCATCGTGCCGGTGGCCTCGGCGCCTCCCTGCACGGCGAAGACCACGGCCAGGGCCGAGACGAAGACCTCGCGGGCGGCGAAGGCCGCGAGCAGCGCCACGGCGATGCGCCAGTCCCCGCCCAGCGGAGCGACCAGAGGTTCCAGCAGATGCCCGGCCCGCAGGGCGAAGGAATGGTCGGGGGCGGGGTAGCGATTGAGCAGCCAGAACAAGAGGGAGATGGCGAAGATCGTCCCGCCGGCCCGCTGGACGTAGCCCCAGGTGCGCTCGAGGGAGGAGACCGTGACGGTGCGCCACATGGGCAGGCGCCAGGCGGGCAGCTCGATCTGGAAGCCCGCGTCGGTGGCGGGGAGAGGGAGGACCTTGGAGAGGAGGGCGCAGGCAAGGCTTCCGACCAGGACGCTCCCGAGGTAGATCGCGGTCATGCCCAGGCTTGCCATGCCCGGTCGGTCGTGGAAGAACAGGCCCAGCAACAGCCCGTAGACGGGCAGGCGCGCCGAGCAGCTCATCAGGGGAATGACAAGAAGCGTCAAGAGGCGCTCCTTGCGACCCGGGATGGTGCGTGCGGCCATCATGGCGGGGATGGCGCAGGCGAATCCCGAGAGGAGCGGGACGAAGGAGCGCCCGTTCAGGCCCAGCATGGCCAGCGGTCGGTCGATCACCACGGTGCCGCGGGCGAGGTAGCCGGAGTCCTCCAGCACGCCCAGCAGGAAGAAGAGGATGGCGATCTGGGGCACGAAGACCAGGACTGCCTGGAAGCCGGGAAAGATCCCCTCGTGGAGCAGGTCGGCAAGGAACCCGGCCGGGACGGTGCGGGCGGCGAGGTCGGCCATCTGCCCGAAGAGGAACTCGACTCCGTCCTGGAGCGGGGCGGCCGCCGCGAAGATGGCCCAGAAGAAGCCGGTCATCGCCAAGGCGAAGGCAAGGAACCCGACCCACGGGTTGAGCAGGATCCGGTCGGGATCGAGGGAAAGCCTGCGTTCCTCCTGCTCGTGGTGGAGGGAGTGGGCCACGACCTTCTCGGCCCAGGCGTAGTCGGCCTGGATCTGCTCCTGGCTCGAGGCGTCGGGGAGGTCCGGGACGGGGGCGGGCTGCGCATTTGACAGGATCTGTCCGCAGCTTGAAAGCAGGTCGGGGACCCCGTCGCCGGTGCGTCCGTTCACGACATGCACAGGCAGGTTCAGGGCGTCGGAGAGGCGGGCGGGATCGAGGAAGAGGCCGCGCTTGCGGGCGAGGTCCGGCATGGTCAGGGCCACCACGAGGCGGAACCCGGCCTGGGCGAGCTGGTGCACCAGCACCAGGGGGCGGTGCGGCTGGCTCATGTCGACCACGGCGATCACGAGGTCCGGGACGTTGCAACCGGCGATCAGTGCGGAAGGGTCGCGCAGGGCCTGGACGGCGACGGCCTCGTCCTGGCTGCGGGGGACCAGGGAGAGGATGCCCGGGGTGTCGAGGACCAGGGCATCGAAGGAGGCGCCGCGCAGGGAGCCGACGGCGCAGTCCACCGTGGCTCCGGGATAGTTCACGGTCTTGGCGCGGGAGCCGGTGAGCCAGTTGAAGAGGCTGGTCTTGCCGCCGTTGGCCTGGCCGGCCAGCGCCAGGACGGTCATCCGATCAGGATGCAGGCCGCGTCGGACTTGCGCAGGGCCACGCGTCCACCGCGCAGGTCGAAGGACATGGGGCCGCCCAGCGGGGCCTTGGCGAACAGACGCACGGAGCAGCCGGGGGTGAAGCCGTACTCCTGGAGGCGGGCGCACAGTTCCGGATGGCCCTTGAGCGAGCGGACGCTCACGTCCTCGCCGCGGCGGGCGTGGGTCAGGTTGCGATCGGTGGTGTGCGTGCTCATGGGTGTCCTCCTGGAAGTGTTCTCCACTTCAATCTACCACTTTAGAGATTGAGACACAATATCCTTTTGCCTTAAATAGAATATAACCACACTGAAAACTCCATCAAAGGACTTTCGCAAGGAATTTGAGACTCTTTCGCGGGGTGATCTGGTGGGGGAGGTCTCCCCCTGGCTCCAGCCTCCTCGCGCCGAGCGGCGCTGCGGGGTCTTCCGCCACCCCCTCGCCTGGGGAGATCCCCAAACCCCCGGATCGTCTTGCGGGTGCTCCGCTTGCGCCAAACCTTTGATTTCTGCACTGCTTGTGCGTTGCTTGGGTGCGGCCCCGAATCCCACTAAAACGGTTTTGCAGGCGCTCCGCCCTGCACCCGGCCAAGGGCCACTGGCGGCCCTTGGAACCGCCACGGGGGGATTGCCATCCCCCTCGACCCCCGGATAGAGACACTCCGTGGGGCGCTTGGTGGTGAAGTCAGGTCGGTTGTCTTGGGAATCTTACCGTAGGCGCTTCTTGCATTTATACCACGAAGCATTGCCCGAGCACGGGCAATGACCGGGGCGACGCTTCCGTCGTCGGGAACAAGGCGGGGGCTGCTTGATGCACGATTCCGCACAAGGTCGTGGCTGTGAGTTGCGAGAGGTGTTTGCACATGATGCTGCTGCTCTTGCGCTTCGGCCCTTGGGTCCTGCGTCGAAGGCGCCTCGCCTTCGCAAGCGGGTTTCGTAAGCGGCCCATTCCACTGAGGCTCACTGCCGGCGATCCTTTTGTTGGGTTCCAAGGGGTGTAACCCCTGGCCGCGGTTTCCAAAGGGGCGCGGACAGCCCCTTTGGCCGGGTCTGGGCCGGAGGTCCAGAGCAACAGCAGCACGCAGTGCAAAGCTTTGGGGCAGCCCCATAACAACGGCCGCACGCAGTGCAGAGCCATTGAGTCAGGGGGCTGCGATGCCGGTCGGCTGGACACGAAGCAAGCCGGGTGCCGCCCAAAGAACGTAAGGCCGCGCCAGGGATGCCGCCCGCAGGGCCAAGACCCCCGCGAAGCGGTGGCTTGGCAGGCAGCCCGGCCCCGCCCCGCGGGGAGGCGCCCGAGCGTGCAGCGTGCAGCGTCCGTGAAACGGTTGGAATCTTTCTAGCTTGTCGGCCATTATGATTCTGCCCAGAGAAGCGCGCCTGTCGCCTGCCCAGATCCAGGAACTCGAGACGATCGCCGCCGAATACGGCTGCCGCATCACGCCGATCGTGGGAAGCACCCGTTCGATCTATGCCATCTCCGGCGACGAGCGCGACGAGGACTTCATCAACCGCCTCGAAGGCCTTGAGTTCATCGAGCGCGTGGACCGCATCCAGGTCCCCTACAAGCTGATGCACCGCAAGTCCGATCTCGCCCATCACGAGGTCCGCTTGGGCAGTGTCGTGCTGGGCACGGATTTCCACGTGATCGCCGGTCATTGCACCATCGATCCCAAGAATCCCCAGTTCTACCTCGAGACCGCCCACGCCTGCAAGGAAGCCGGCGCCATCGCCCTGCGCGGCGGCGTGTGGAAGCCTCGCACCAGCCCCAATGCCTACCAGGGTGACATCAAGGCCCTCGAGACCCTCCTGCGCGCCAAGGAAGAGACTGGCCTGCCCGTCTCCACTGAGGTGATGGAAGAGAGCCAGATCGCCCCGGTGATCGAGGCCGGCGTGGACGTCATCCAGGTCGGTGCCCGCAACGCCCTCAACTACGGCCTCCTGAAGGCCCTGGGCCGCGGGACCGCCGGCAAGGGCACCATCATCCTGCTCAAGCGCGGCATGCACATGGGCCCGATCGACGAGTTCCTCTCGGCTGCCGAGTACATCGTCGCCCACGGCAACCCCAACGTCGTGCTCTGCCCCCGCGGCACCAAGCCCGAGCCGGACGGCTACCGCAACTATCCCGACGAGTGCATCACGCCGCTCCTCAAGGGGCGCAGCTGGGCTCCCGTGCTGGTCGATCCTTCCCACTCCGTGGGCAAGGCCGCCTACGTCCCGTTCGCATCGCTTGCCGCCATCGCCTATGGTGCGGATGGCCTCAACGTCGAGACTCACGTCTGCGGCGCCAAGGGCATCGGGGACGACCCGAAGCAGTCCATCACCCCCAAGGTGCTGGCCCAGCTGATCAAGGACGGCAAGGAGCTGCACGCGCGGATGAAGGCCTACCCCCTCCCGCTGCAGACGGCCTGATTTGCTGATCCGCGTCCATCCGGAGACACCGCAAGTCCGGTTCGTCGAACAGGTCGCGGATTGCTTGAGCAAGGATGGCCTGGTCGTGTATCCCACCAATACGGGGTACGCGATCGGATGCTTGGCCAGCTCGCACAAGGGGCGTGATCGCCTCTACAAGCTCAAGGGCAAGGACAAGGCGAAGGTCATGGCGCTCCTGTTCCACGACTTCTCGCACATTGCCCAGTACGCCCGGGTCTCGAACTTCGCCTTCCGTACCATGAAGCATGTCGTGCCGGGGCCCTATACCTTCATTCTGCCGTCGCTGAACAAGACAGCCAAGCTGCTGGACACCAAACGCCCGGAAGTCGGGGTGAGGATGCCGTCCCACCCGTTCCTGATGGCACTCCTGCCTCTGTTGGATGGGCCTCTGCTCAACACGGCAGCCAAATTCACGACAGAGCCGGACGAAGAGCATCTTTCCGGCGAGGCGATCCATGATCGCTTCAAGCATCTGGTCGACATGGTCGTGGACGCGGGGGAGATCATCCCCATCGGCACCACGATCCTCTCCCTCGTCACGGAGAGCGTCGAACTTGTCCGCAAGGGCCAAGGCGCCCTTGACCCGCTGGGTCTCGAAGAGGAGAATTAGAGCAACATGGATCCCTTAACCGTTGTCGAATGCCGCGTGCTCGGAACGCTCATCGAGAAGTCGATGGCCACCCCGCAGTACTATCCGCTGACTCTCAAGGGTCTGGCGGCCGGCTGCAACCAGGCCACCAGCCGCACTCCGATCAGCGATTATCCGGAAGCCGAGATCGACGCCGCCCTCAAGAGCCTCAAGACCAAGGGCTTGGCCCGCTACGTGGAGCCGCAGCGCGGCGCCACCTCCTGGCGCTACGAACACACCATCTTCGACGAGCATCGCTGGGGGCTGACCCGCGGGCAGGCTGCCTTGGTTTCCGTCCTGATGCTGCGCGGCGACCAGACCACCGGCGAACTGCGCCAGCGCGTCTCGGCTCAGCACATCTTCCCCGGCCTCCAGCAGGTCGAGGACTCCCTCCAGGCCTTGGCTTCCGCCGAGGATCCCTTGGTGATCGCGCTTTCCAAGGCGGCGGGGCAGCGCGAGTTCCGTTGGCGCTTCACCCGCGTGGATGGCGCAGACGAGATCCCCGGCGATGCGTTGCAGCCCGAGGACTTCCACCCCGAGCATCCCATCGAGTCGGAAGGTGCCCCGGTGCCCCTGACCCGTGTGTCGGTGTCGCGCCTGGAGTTCGAGGCCCTGTGCGAGCGCCTACGCCACATGGAAGAACGGTTGACCAAGCTGGAAAGCCTGCGCCAGCCGGAGGACGAAGGCTCCTCAGTCCCGGAAAACTGAACCGGCTTTTCCGCCTCGAGACGAATCGGGCTGCGGGGATCTGCCACAAGGGATACCATTAAACGGTGGCTCCTGAATCAACGACTCTGAAGGTCGCCGACGGAGATGGAGGACAGAGGCTGGACAAGTACCTCAGGAAGAGATTTCCTGCGGTTCCTCTGTCCCATGTCTTCCAGCTGCTCCGAAAGGGCGATGTCCGGGTCAATGGTACCCGTGTCAAGAACGGCGACCTGCGCACCCAGGACGGCGACGAGATCCTCGTGCGCCTGCCGAACAAGGAAAGCTGGGATCCGGCTTCCGGCAAGGATCCTGACACGCTGTCGTTCCGCGGCCGCATCCCGGTGGTCTTCGAGGACGACGACATGCTGGTGCTGGACAAGCCCGCCGGCATGGCGGTCCATCCCGGCACGGGGGTCAAGCCCGGCAAGACCGTGATCGAGATGGTCCAGGCGGAGTTTCCCGGCGCGGGATTCCCCCCGGCCCTTGTCCACCGGCTGGACAAGGGAACGTCGGGCGTGCTGCTTTTGGCCTACAATCGCACGATGCTGGTGTGTCTCCAGGAGGAGATCCGGACCCACCGGGCCAGGAAAACCTACCTCGCGCTGGCCGAAGGGGCTCCCCGCAAGGACGAGGGGACCGTCGACACGCGTTTGGCGCGCATCGACTCCGCGCAGGGTGGCGCCAAGGCCATCGTGGCCCGTGACGAGGAATCCGGACGCGAGGCCTGCACCCACTGGAAGGTCGTGAAGCGGCTCAAGGCGCATACGCTCCTGGAGGTGACCATCGACACGGGACGGATGCACCAGATCCGCGCCCATCTCGCCTCGATTGGCCTGCCCATCGTGGGGGACGAACGCTACCATCCCGATCCCGAGCACCGGACCTTCGGGCTCAAGCGCCCCTTCCTGCACGCGGCCCGCATGGAGATTCGCGTGGCGACAAGCAAGATCCGACGTTTCGAAGCCCCTCTGGCCAAGGATCTGACCCAAGCCCTGGCCCTGGCGGAGACGCTATGATGAACGATCCCAACGCGTCCCGCGTCGGGCGCAATTCGTTCTACGGACTGGTTCCCGGCATGCGGCTGGGCCGGTACGAGATCCTGGGCGAGATCGGTGCCGGTGGCATGGCGGTGGTTTACCGGGCGCGCGACGTCGAGCTGGACCGCGTCGTGGCGCTCAAGGTCCTTCCGCATACGGTGAATCGCGACGACCGTTTCGTCTCGCGCTTCCTTTCCGAGGCACGCACCATCGCCCGGCTGTCGCATCCCAACATCGTGCAGGTGCACGACATCGGGCAGGACAACGGGGCCTGGTACATCTCGATGGAGCTGATCACCGGCATCAACCTGGCCGAGTACCTCCAGCAGGAGAAGCCAGACCTCGAACGCTCCGTCCGCATCGCCCAGCAGGTGGCCGAGGCCATCGCCTACACGCACCAGCATGGTGTGATGCACCGCGACCTCAAGCCCTCGAACGTGCTGATGCGCGACGAGGTTCCTGTCGTGATCGACTTCGGCCTGGCCAAGGATACCATGCTCCAGGGTGGTTCGTTGATGACCCAGGACGGGGAAATGGTGGGCTCGCCCGCTTACATGTCCCCCGAGCAGGGCTCCGGCATCGACATCGACCATGCCACCGACATCTGTTCTCTGGGCATCGTCCTCTACGAGCTGATCTCGTTCAAGAACCCCTACCTCGATCCGCGCAGCCTGCACCAGACGGTGATGAACGTTCTGGCGGCCGAGCCGGTTCCCCTGCGGGAACTGTGCCCGTGGCTGGACAGGAATCTCGATGCCGTGGTCGCCAAGGCCATGGCCAAGGAGAAGTCCGATCGCTACGGCACCATGGACGCCTTCGCCAAGGACCTGAAGGCCTGGCTCGACGGGGCTCCGGTCTCGGCCAAGCCGCTCACGCGTCGGGAACGGCTTTGGCTCCAGGTGCGCAAGCACAAGAAGCACGCCTGGATGGCGGCGATCCCCATCGTGCTGGGACTGGGCGGCGCAGCCTTCCTGGTGGCGCAGGAACGCCTCTCTCGCACGCCGTGGGCGCCCTATGCGGAGGAGAACTTCAGTTCGCCCTCGCCGCAGATCACCTTCGAGTCGTTCGATCTCTCGGGCACGCGCAGCGATGCCGTGCCCACTCCGTCTGAGTCGTGGAAGGTCAAGGACAATGCGCTGGTCGGACAGAGCCAAGGCGTCTCCTACGCACGCTCCCGCCAGGACTTCCTCGGGAACATCCGGGTGGAGTTCGACGTCCAGGGGCTCGAAGGCAGCAACCACGACTTCAACGTCTTCCTCCAGGGCGATGCGCCCTCCGACGGCATCCGCTTCTACCTCGGGCAGTGGGGAAGCCAGCGTTGCGGCATCGACCCCAGCGGCAAGGGCTACAAGTGGCTTCCGGCCAGACTGCCGATGGAAGCAGGGAAGCCCTACAAGGTCGCCGTGGAACGCGACGGCCAGACGCTGCGCCTGTTCCTCGACGGGAAACTGGTGGACGAGCGCATTCGCGTGCTCCCGCCGACCCGCTCGGGAGGATATCGCTTGGGCTTCTTCACCTGGAACGGTTCCGTCTCGGTCAAGAACATCAAGGTGTGGCGCCGCACGGTGGCGTTGCAGGCCAGCCCCACTGTGGTGGCCGACGCGTTCCTGGACGAAGGCTTCCTGGATCACGCGGTGAACTCCTACCAGGCGGTGGTCCAGTCCTACCCGTCCCATCAGGTGGCGCAGGAGGCCCAGCTCAAGATGGGTGCGGTGATGCTTTCCCGCAACCAGATCAAGCAGGCCCTGGACGTCTTCGAGGCGGTGCTGCGCGAGCCGCGCACCAAGGACCTGCAGGTGCGCGCGGACTTCCTGCGCAGCCTCGCCCAGCAGTCGGCGGGCAACATGCTCGAGGCCCAGAAAAACCAGAAGGAGATCGTGAAGCTCGATCCGAGCCATTCGGCCAACATCGCGCTCATCCAGAACCAGCTGGACAAGATCGAGCCCTGCCTGGACCTCTCCCAGCCGCTGGGGTACGGTTGCGCCTCGGACGGCGAGAGCGTCTTCCGCTTCCTGGCCGAGATCCAGCCCAAGCGCCAGCAGCTGTTCGGCACTGTGCACGCGCGCTTCCTGGAGGCGCTTCGCCTGTGGTCGGGCGTGACCACCGACACGGCCTTCCTGCGCACGGGCCTTGAGTACCAGAACTACTACGCGAAGAAGTCGCCGGAGATCGCCGGGCAGATCCGGCTGGTCGAAGGACGCCGTCTGCGGGACATGCGCCGCATCGACGAGGCGATCGCCCTGTTCCGGGACGTGGCCGAAGGGAAGGACGCCTCGGATGCTCCCGAAGCCTCGCGCCAAGCCATGATCGAGCTGGGGCGCAGCCTTGCTTGGAGCGGCAAGCCCGCCGAGGCCCAGAAGTGGCTCGATCAGGTGGTGGACGATCCGGGTGCCTCGGAAGGCGAGGCGAGCCAGGCGCTCTTCGAGCTGGGCATCACCACGGTGCTGGCCTCGCGGGATGCGGTGGCCCGCTGGAAGGCCATCCTGGATCGGCCGACCGCCCCGTGGTTGTTGCGTCAGCAGGCCGCGTTCCTGGCCGGCAAGATCGACGAGAATGCCTTGCGCCTGGCCATGACCACGCCCGAGGGGCAGAGTCATGAGATCCCTCTCTTCCAAGCGCTGCATGCGCTCCAGAAGCGCGATTACCGTGCTTGGCACGGCTTCGTGGACGAGTATGTGCGCCGTTATCCCTATTCCACCGGACTGTGGGAACTGCGTCGCGTGATGGATTGGGCGGAGCAGCGCACTCCGCAGGTGGATGCGCCCAGAGTCAGTCGCGCCAGGGGCTGATCAGAAGGCTGTGCGGAAGGTCACGCCCTGAGGGTCGACCTGCAGGGCGCGGTCGCGGTTCCAACGCACGACGGCATAGCCGCTGGCAAAGCCCAGCAGCGAGCCGGCCACCACGTCCGAGGTCCAGTGCTTGTCGTCGTAGAGGCGCGAGATCGAACAGGCTCCGGCCAAGCCGAAGGCCAGTGGAGCCACGACGGGCACGTCCCGGTACTCGAAGCCGATCACGGTCAGGACCGACCAGGCCGCTTGTGCATGGCCCGACACGAACGACTTGCCCTCGTTGCCGCGGGAGTCTCCCCAGTCCCACGGATCGCCGTTGGCGAAGGGGCGCGCGCGTCCGGCAGAGTACTTGAGCGCCTGCGAGACCACGGCGGAGAAGGCGATGGCTTCGGTCGCTTCGCGCGCGGTACGCTGCTCGTGTGGCGATTCCAGGGCCCAGCCGGTGCCCCACAGACCGCCGAGCAGGGGGACGGTCCACCAGCCGTTGCCCGCCTGGCGCACGAAGTCGGCAGTGCGCGAGGCGGCGGGAGACTGATGTTCCTGCATCCACTCCCGCACCGGTCGGTCGGCCAGCGGCACCAGGAGGGCCGTGAGGCCGACCGCGCCGGCGGCCATGCCCCAGTCGCCGGCCTCCCAGCGGATCGGGGCGGTGGCGTACAGCCCGGCGTCGGCCTTGATGTCGGACCAGTCGGCGGAGGGCAGCAGGCATCCCAGCAGCACGGGCAGGATCATGGCGAGTTCCTTCCTTCCAGGCGCAGGTCGGCCTGACCTCCTTCCATGTCCCAGAGGCGCAGCGCGGCGGCGCCTTCCGGCAGGTCGTGGATCATGACAAGATCTGTCAAATCAAGGCGCCTTCCCATCTGGCGGCCGCGCCAGCAAGCATGGAGTTGATGGAAACCGTCGGCATCGAGGTGTCCGATCGCCCAGCCCTCGACCAGGGCGAAGGGCTCCGTCCCTTCGGGCACGCGTCCGGGAGCGCTGGCCGCGACCTCGATGCGGAACGTGCTCGCCTCGTCGCTGGGGCGTAGGGCGGTGGGGACGATGCGGGAGGGAGCCTGGGTTGCGCTCCAGAGAAGTTCCAGGCCCAGGTTCCCGAGACGCTTGCGCTGGATCAGGGCGGCGGCGGGGGAAGAGTCCATCAGCAGGGGGATGCGTCCGTGGCGGAGGGCGACGGCACCCAGCGTTCCCGATCCGGCATAGGCATCCAGCACCCGCGATCCGGGGAGGGATGATGCCAAGAGCAGGCGCTCGACCAGGGCCTCGGGCTTTTGGGTCGGGTAGTCGAGGCGTTCGCGGGAGCGGGGGGACACGGCGGGGATGTCGTCCCAGAGATCCTGCACGGTGGGCCCCTCCAGCTCATCGGCGTACACGAGTCGGCACGGGGCGCCGCTGGAGGTCTCGACCAGGAGACCTTCGCGCTCCAGGGCTTCCATCGCCTCGAACGGCATGGACCAGGCACGTCCGGGTGCGGGCAGACGTCCTTTCCATGCGTAGAGACGGGCGGCAGCCTTGCCCCTTCGTGGCGCATCCACCGGGACTTTGCGGAAGAGCCGTCCTTCCGGGTTGCGCGACCAGTGGGGGTCGTTCTCGCGCTCCAGGGCGCTGCGGCGGGCGGGGTTCCAGATCCGTTCGGGGCCCTTGCCGTAGAGCAGGATCGCATCGCTTATGCTGCCGAAACGACGCGCGTCGTTGTGGGCGTTGGCGCGCTTCCAGGTGATCTCGTTGACGAAGTTCTCCGGTCCGAAGATCTCGTCGAGCAGCACGCGCAGCCACGGGGCGAGAATGCGGTCGGTCTGGAGGTAGAGGCTGCCGCGCGGGGAGAGCAGGCGATGCAGCAGGACTAGGCGGGCGTAGAGGCGGGTGAGGTGCCCTTCGAGGCCTCCCTTGCCGCCGTCGTGCCAGGCTTGCGACTCGATGACGGTTTCTGTCAAAGGGGCGCCGTGGCGCTGCCGCGCCTGGATGTTGCGGAAGTAGGGCGGATCGATCGAGACGAGGTCGAAGGTTTCTTCGAGGGATGCTTGGCCGGGGACCAGTTCGCCGCGCAGGCAGCGGGACAGGCCTTCGAGGTTGTCGCCGAGCCAGGCGGTGCCGTCCCCCTCTCCCCAGCGCTCGCGGGAACGGAGCGGAGGAAAGGGGATCTCCATGGCCTGTGTCGCCAGGGCCTCGCCTTCCTTGACAATTTCCGTCAAACGATGGAGAAGTCCCACTGGCGCGTCAGAGCCCCAGGGCCAGGCGCGCCTGGCGACCGGACGCCTGGGCAAGCGATGCGAGGTCGGCCTGGGTGTGGGCGTCCGAGACGAAGAAGGCCTCGAACTGGGCCGGGGGCAGGAAATGTCCCTCCTCCAGCATGCCGCGGAAGAAGCGCCCGAAGGCATCCTTGTCGCAGGCGTCCACCTCGCGCATGGAAAGGACGGGGCCGGGATGGAAGAAGATCGTGATCATGGATCCGACGCGCTGCACGCACATCGGGAGTCCTGACAGATTCTGTCGAAGTGCGCCTTCGAGCCAGGCGGCCTTGGCCTCGAGGCGGGCGTAGAGCGCCTCGTCCAGGAGCTGGAGGGTGGCCAGGCCAGCGGCGCAGGCCAGGGGGTTTCCCGAGAGGGTGCCGGCCTGGTAGACGGGCCCCAGGGGCGAGAGCCTGTCCATCACCTCGCGGCGGCCTCCGAAGGCGGCCAGCGGCAGGCCGCCGCCGGCGATCTTGCCGAAGGTCACGAGGTCGGGCGCCAGACCGAAACGCTCGACGGCGCCGCCGCGCGCCAGGCGGAATCCGGTCATCACCTCGTCGACGATGAACAGGGCGCCGCTCTCCTGGCACAGCCTCTGCAAGCCTTCGAGGTAGCCGGGCTGCGGGGGCACCAGACCCATGTTGCCGGCCACCGGCTCGACGATCACACAAGCGATCCCGCCCGGATTGGCGGCAAACAGTGCCTCGACGGCGGGCAGGTCGTTGTACTCGGCCACCAGGGTGTCGCGGGCCGTCCCTTCGGTCACGCCGGGGCTCGAAGGATGTCCGAAGGTCAGCGCGCCGGAACCGGCGGCGATCAGGAAGGAGTCGGCGTGGCCGTGGTAGCAGCCGCGGAACTTGACGACCTTGTCGCGTCCGGTGAAGCCGCGCGCCAGGCGCAGGGCGCTCATGGTGGCCTCGGTGCCGGAGCTGACCAGGCGCATGCGCTCGCACACCGGCATGCGGCGGCGGATCTCCTCGCCCAGCTCCACCTCGCGGCGCGAGCAGGCGCCGAAGCTCGATCCCTCGAGCAGGGCTTCCTGGATGGCGTCGGTCACGGCCGGGTGCAGGTGGCCGACGACCATCGGACCCCAGGATCCGATCCAGTCGACCAGTTCCTTGCCCTCCTCGGTCCACAGGCGAGCCCCTTCGGCCCTCTTCACGAAGAACGGCTCGGCACCCACGTTGCGGAAGGCGCGTACGGGCGAGTTCACGCCTCCGGGAAACAGGTCGCGGGCGCGTTCGCCCCAGGAAAGCTCGGACATGGACGGTGCTCCTTTGGTTCCTGCCAAAGGTAGACGTTCGCGGGCCGGCCGGCTCAGAAGCGTTGGGCGACGGCCATGCGCAACGCGAAGCCGCACAGGATGACGCCGGTCGCGGCCTCCATCCAGCGCAGGGTGCGCGGGTGCAGCAGGCGTTCCCGGATGCGGGACACCCCTGCGATCAGGAAGCCCAGCCAGGCCATGCCTTCGCACCAGTGGATCGAAGTCAGGGCGAGCGAGGTGAGAAAGACAGGATCTGTCGGACGCAGGAACTGCGGGAGCAGGGCCGCGTAGAAGAGCATGGCCTTGGGGTTGAGGACGTTGCAGAGGAAGCCGGTGGCCAGGAGGCGAGGGAGGCGGTCTGCGGGTCCTTCGCGGACCTCTCCAGAAGGGAGGTCTCCGGGAGCCTCCGCATCCGGACGGATCGAGGCGGCGGTGCGCAGCGAGCGCAGGCCCAGGAATCCCAGGTAGAGGGCGCCGCAGGCCTGCAGGACGGCAAAGCCGTGGCGGCTGTGGGCGATCAGGACGGCGATGCCCAGGGAGGAGACGCTGGCATGGACGAAGAGGCCGGCGCAGATGCCGGTCATCACGAGCAGGGCGGCGCGCCTTCCCTGCGCGAGGGTGGTGCGCAGCACCAGGAGGGTGTCCGGTCCCGGCAGGACCGTGAGGACGGCGGCCGCCATGGCGAAGGAGAGAGCCTGGGATCCGGTCATGGGAGGGAAAGCTACCTTCGCCCGACACACGAACGAAGGACGGATCATGGACTACAGCTGGATCGCCACGCGCGGCATCGACACGGAGAAGGTCCTGCGGACCCTGGGTCTGACGGACACGGGCGAGCGCACCGACTTCACCGACGGCGAGTATTGCGCCGTGGACCTGCCCTCGGGATTCTTCGCCATCCAGACCACCACCGACGACGAGAACTTCCTCGAGACCGACCTGGTCGAGGCTCTCTCCGAGGACGGCGAGGCATACCTGTGCATCGTGGGCGAGGATGCCATGACTTCCATCCTCCTCTACTGCAAGGGCGGCGAGGCCGAATGGGTCCTGAGCCACGCGGGCGAGGAAGGGGCGGACCACCTGGACATCGAGGGTGAGCTGCCGGCGGTCTTCAAGGAACTGCACGACCGGGCCGTCGAGGACGCCAAGGCCGACGAGGATCCCGCCGAGTTCTTCTCGCTCCCCATCGAGCTGGGTCTGGCCATGACCGGCTACGAGGCGGTGCGCGATCTCGAGGGCGTCGAGCCGGGCAGCATCCGGGTGTTGGCGAAGGTCGGCTGAGGACAGAGCGATGAAGGACGCAACGTTGAAGCCGGTCTTCCGTCTGTTGCTGCGTGGCCTGGGCGCCGTCTGCGGGCTTGTCGGCCTGTCTTCCTGCACGCCTGGAGAAGTCGTTGGCGGTACCATGTACGGGATGCCCTGGGCGACCTGGACGGTTTCCGGCACGGTGCAGGACAGCACCACGGGGAAGGGCGTTCCGGGGCTGCTGGTGAGCCTGAAGGACACGGTCTCCAGCGCTCATGAGGATTCCGTCAGGACCGACTCTGCGGGCGGCTACTCGCTGACGCATGGCGACATGCCTGACGATCATCCCGTTCGCCTCTCCGTGGTGGATTCGAGCGGGGCCTATGTTAAGAAGGACAGCGTGATCGTCCTCACCTCCCGAGAGCTTTCCGGAGGCGACGGCGAATGGAACGAGGGCAGCGCCAAGCACAAGGTGGATCTCAAGGTGATCCGGAAACCCTGATATGCGAGGGGTGCGGCGACGTCTCGAAGGGGAGGCCCATCGGCTGTCCCGGCACCTGCAGGCCAGGATCCATGATCTGCGCTACCTCTTCTGGGAATGCACGCTTCGCTGCAACCTGCGCTGCGGCCATTGCGGCTCGGCCTGCGACGGATCGGCCTCACGGGACCTGCCCAAGGATGCGTTCCTGGCGGTGCTGGACGAGGTGGCCACCCGCTATGCGCCCTCCACGGTGACCGTTGCGGTGACCGGCGGCGAGCCCCTGATGCGCGCCGACCTGGACGAATGCGGACGGGCCATCCATGCCCGGGGATTCCCGTGGGGGATGGTGAGCAACGGTTTCCTGCTGGACGCTGCGCGACTGGAACGCCTGCGCATGGCGGGGTTGGGCGCCGCGACCATCAGCCTGGACGGCCTGGAAGGCTCGCACAACCGTTTGCGCGCCCATCCCGAGGCCTTCCGCAGGGCAGCCTCGGCGATCGGACTCTGTGCCGCGACTCCTGGCCTTGCGTTCGACGTCGTGACCTGTGTCCATCGGGAGAACCTCGAAGAGCTTCCGGAGCTGCGGCAGCGGCTGATCGACCTGGGGGTGCGGCGTTGGCGCTTGTTCTCGATCTTTCCTCGAGGGCGGGCCCAGGGACAGGAGGCGCTTCAGTTGGGGCCGGGGCAGTTGCGCCGCGTGATGGACTTCCTGGTAGAGACCCGGGAAGGGGGGCATCTCCGCGCCGACTACGGTTGCGAAGGCTACCTGGGAGAGTATGAGGGGCGGGCCCGGGACGGACTGTTCCAATGCCGGGCAGGCGTCTCGGTGGCCTCGGTACTGGCCGACGGGAGCTTCTCGGCCTGTCCCAGCATGCGCTCGGAATTCATCCAAGGAAACCTGGAAGCGGACCGCTTCCTGGACGTCTGGGATCGCGGCTACCAGGTCATGCGGCAACGCGACTGGACCCGCAAGCAGGAACCGTGCGCCTCCTGCCCCGACCACCGCTTCTGCGAGGGCAGCGGGATGCATTTATGGGACGCGGAGCGGGGACTGCTGCGCTGTCACCTCCAGGAATTGGCGACAGAGAAGGGATGACGCGATTTCCTGGCCGTCTGGCGGGCCGGGTTTTGCTCCATTTACGGGACTCATGACCACACGACTCGAATTCCTGCCGGCCATCGATCTGATGGAGGCCTGCGCCGTCCGCCTGTACCAAGGGAAGCGCGACCAGAAGACCGTCTACAGCCAGGCTCCTTGGGAGATCGCCGCTTCCTGGCGCGAGGGCGGTGCCGACCGCATCCACCTCGTGGACCTGGACGCCGCCTTCGACGGTTCCTCGCAGAACGCCTTGGCCATCAAGCGCATCGTGCAGGAGGCCAAGTGCCCCACGGAGCTGGGCGGCGGCATCCGCGACATGGACTCGGCCGCCCGGGTGCTCGAGGAATGGGGCGTGGACCGCATCATCGTCGGCACCGTGGCCGCCAAGGACCCCAAGGTCGTCGAGGCGATGCTCGCCCGCTGGGGCAGTGAGCGCGTGATCGTCGGGATCGACGCCCGCGACGGCGAGGTGAAGATCGCTGGCTGGGTCGACGGAGCCAAGCTCCAGGCCCAGGATCTCGGCCGCGGCATGAAGGCGTTGGGCATCACCACCTGCGTGTATACCGACATCTCCCGCGACGGCACCCTGACCGGCCCCAACCTCCCGCAGACCACGGCGTTCGCCGAAGGCACGGGCCTGGGCACCATCGTCTCGGGCGGCATCTCCGGGCTTGAGGACCTCAAGGCCATTCGCCAGGCCGCGCACCCAGGCATCGCGGGCGTGATCGTGGGCAAGGCCCTCTTCGAGAATCGCTGCACTTCCGCCGAGTGCGCCGCGATCCTGCACGGGGATTCCGCGTCCGCATGAGCGACTTGCGTCGACAAATTCTGTCGCAGGCCAAGACCGTCGTGGTCAAGGTTGGCACGCGCCTGCTGACCCACGAGGAGGGTGGCTTCGCCCCCGAGCAGCTGCAGGCCCTGGTGGATAATCTCGGACAGATTCTGTCAAATCATAAGGTCGTGCTGGTCTCGTCGGGCGCTGTGGGAACCGGCATGGGCGTGCTGGGCTTTGCCACCAAGCCCAAACTCCTGGCCGAGAAGCAGGCCTGCGCGGCGGTCGGCCAGATCCGCCTGATGCACGCCTACGACGAGGCGTTCGCGGCCAAGGGCATTCCCGTGGCCCAGATCCTCCTCTCCGGCGAGGACCTGCGCAGCCCCGAGCGCTTCAAGAACATCCGGGCCACCGTGGAGGCGCTGCACGCCCACGGGGTGCTGCCCATCGTCAACGAGAACGACACCGTCGCCACCGCCGAGATCAAGGTGGGCGACAACGACAAGCTCTCGGCCGACGTTTGCCACTTCCTGGGCGCGGACCTCCTGATCATCCTCTCGGACATCGACGGGCTCTTCACCGACAACCCCAAGACCAACCCCGAGGCGGCTCTCATCCCGGTAGTCCAGAAGGTCACTGCCGAGATCGAGGCCTTGGCGGGCGGGACAGGATCTGTCGCCTCCACCGGCGGCATGCGCACCAAGGTGCTGGCCGCCAAGCAGGTCACGCGCGGCGGATCCGCCTGCGTGATCGCCAACGGCTTCAAGATCCAACTCTCCGACATCCTGGAAGGCGCGGCCCACGGCACGCTCTTCCTGCCGGCAGAAAAGCGCATGGGCGCCAAGAAGCGCTGGATCGCCTTCGTGAGCAAGCCCGCAGGCAAGCTCCTGTGCGACGAGGGCGCGATCAAGGCAGTGGTCGAACGCCGCACCTCGCTCCTCCCGATGGGCATCCGTAAGCTCGAAGGCAAGTTCACGGTGGGGCAGGTGGTGGACATCTGCAACCTCGAAGGCGTGGCGGTCGCGCGCGGCGTGGCAGCCTACGGGGCCGAGGAGCTGGGTGCGATCCTGGGGCACAAGAGCGGCGAGATCACGAGCTTGCTGGGGCACGAAGGTCCAGAAGAGGTCGTGCACCGCGACAACCTGTTCGTGCTCTGAACTTCTGAGCGCCTTCCCGCCCCCGACACGCGTCTCCGCAAACGATGGTGTATGGGTGGACCTCAGGTCCACCCCTCCAACGGCGATGCGGGATTGACTGGTGGGCGGGAACCGGGCTGCCTGCCAAGCCTCGGCCTTCGGCCGGGGTCTTGGGCCAAAGGCCGGCATCCCTGGCGCGCGTCAGCGCGTTGCGATCTCCTTCCCCTCCCTGATTGCTTCTTCGCTGCTGGACAGCCTTTCCGGAATGGTGGTAGACTCGGGATTCCAATTCTCACCAGGAGTCCGATCATGAAACTCGTACAGCGCCTCTTCACAGCCCTCCTGCTTTGGGGCACGCTCTCCTTTGCCGGGGATGCCAAGGAAAAGGCGACCGCCACCGCTCTTCTCAAGAAGGCGACCGCCGCCGTGAAGGCTGACAAGGCCGCCGCCCTCAAGGAGATCTCCGATCCGAAGGGGCCGTATGTGGAGGGCGAGATCTATGTGTTTGCCTACGACCTGACGGGCACCATGCTGGCCCATCCCAAGAATCCCAAGCTGATTGGCAAGAACCTGATCGAGACCCCGGACGTGGACGGCAAGCTCTTCCGCAAGGAGATCGTGGAAGGCGCGAAGGCCAAGGGTTCGGGCACGGTGGACTACCGCTACAAGAATCCCGAGAGCGGCAAGATCGAGGACAAGACGACCCACTACGTGAAGGCGAATGACGTGATCCTGGCCTGCGGCATCTACAAGTAAGGCTCAGATCTTGATGCGAGCGCGGGGGTGGCAGGTCGCATGCACCTCCCGCAGCGTCGAGATGTCCATGTGGGTGTAGATCTCGGTGGTGGTGATGCTGGAATGGCCCAGCATCTCCTGCACCGCGCGCAGATCGGCACCGCCTTCCAGCAGATGCGTCGCGAACGAATGCCGCAGCACGTGCGGGGTCACGCGGTTGGCGTACTTGCGCTTTCCCTCGTCGTGCTCCTGCAGGCCGGCCTTCCAGGCGTGGTCCGAGAGGATCTTCCAGGCCGACACGCGCGAGAGCGCATTGCCCTTGGAGTTGAGGATCACCGCATCGCTGCGGGGTGAAAGGGCTGTGCGCCCTCCTAGAAGCCAGGCTTGCGTACGGGTCACGGTGGCGTCTCCCAACGGGACGATCCGTTCCTTGTTCCCCTTGCCGATCACCCGGATCAGTCCCTGCTCGGGCAGGAATTGCTGGAGCGTGAGCGCGCAGGCTTCCGAGACGCGCATCCCGGTGGCATAGAGGAGCTCCAGCAGGACCGCGTCGCGCTGACCCAGCGGTGTCGAGAGGTCTGGGCTGTCGAGCAGCTGCAGGCACTCCTCGACCGAGAGGGCGTAGGGGAGGTTCTTTCCGAAGCGGGGTGCGGCCTGGTCCGCTAGCGGATTCTCGGGGATCTCGCCTTCATGCCGCAGCCACTTGAAGAAGCCTTTCAAGGTGGAATGGACGCGTGCGGCACTGCGCGGGTCGAGCCCGGCCTCGTGCAGTTGGGCGAAGAAATCGGAGAGGTGAGCCAGGTCGAGTCCGGCGAAGGCGAGGCCTTGGGGTTCGAGCCAGTTCTGCAGCAGGGTGAGATCCCGGGCATAGGCCTCCAGGGTGGCCGGTGACAGCGAGCGCTCCAGTCCCAGGAAATCGATCCAGGCATCGACAGCTTCGTGGCGTTGCGCATCCATCCCGTCAAATCTGCTTCCGCCGCTTCGTGCGGAGCGGAAATGAAAAATCCCCGCAGGCTAAGCTGACGGGGATCGATGGATCAGGATCGGGCGCGGATCAGGGGATCAAGACACGGCTGGTCGCCGAACTGCCGTCCTGGCCGAGGGCGCGCACCAGGAAGAGCCCGCGAGCGGAGGTCTGCAGTTCCAAGCTCGATGCCGATCCTTCCGAGCGTGCCAGACTGCGGCCGTCGACACCCAGCAGCTCGAGCTTGGCCAGCGTGTGTCCCGGCATTTGCGCGCGGATGGAACCCTTGCTGAGGCTCAGGTCCAGGCGCGCGCCGTTCTTCACTGTGCGGCTGGAGATGCCGGCGGCAGCGGCTGCGTTGCGGGCGCTCCAGACACCGGCGAGGTAGGCCAGAGGTGCGTTCCAGTTGATGGCAATCTCGTTGGAAGCGAAGGAGCCTTGCACGTCGGTGTAGGCCTTTGGTGCCAAGGTGGAAGCGTAGACCTGATTGTCCTGGCTGGGGCCTTGGGCATTGGGGCCGCCGACGAGGAAGCCGGGGACGGGATCGACCACCCCGTCCGCGCCGGAGGGACGGTGGTGAGGCTTCATCGGCGTCTTGCTCCCATGTCCGGTCACGAAGGAATAGCCAGTGGCGTTGCGTCCCAGCAGGTAGTCGAGCACTTCCAGCGATGCGTTGCGGTAGCTGGTGTCGCCGGAGACTTCCCAGGCCTTCCATAGCATGATGCCGCGGTTGCCGATCACGGCGTTGCTGCCCCAGTAGAACTCGAGGGTCGGGAGGTGGTAGGCGCTGCTCTTGCGGGCGTCGCGGAATCCCTTGGCTGAGGTCAGGAGGGCGGAGTCCAAGGCGTTTCCGATGCCGGCGAGGCTTCCGGTCAGCAGGGATTTGTTGGAGAGCAGGGAAAGGCGACCCAACGTGGCTGTCGAGGCCCAGTCGGCGGCCGGCATGGTCTTGGCGAACTTCGCCTTGGTCGACAGGCTGCAGGCGACCGCGAAGCTGTCGTTCTGGGTGGTCAGGAAGATCTCGCTGGAGGCCCAGAGGAACTCGTCGCTCACGGTGCCGTCCGCATAGCTACCCGTGTTGATGAGGGGGAAGTAATAGGCGTTGACCGTGTCCTGGTTGTAGATAGCTTGGGGGTTGAGCCGAGCCCATTCCCAGGCGGCCAGTGACTTGGTGAGGCAGGAATCGGCAAGACTTTTGAGCTGCGGATCGTTCTTGAACAGACGCGCGGCATAGGCGGTCACGGCGGCGAAATCCAGGGCGGAGGCGGTGCTTTTCTGGATCAGCCAGCGGCGGGCCTTGTCCTTGGCTGGCATGACGAAGCCCGAGAAGTCGGCCGTGGTCAGCTTGCTGTACACGCCGCCATCGTTGGGATCCTGCATGGTGAGCATCCAGCGCAGGTTCCAGAGGATCTCGTCCACTAGGTCAGACTTGACCGCATGGGCCGGGACGTTCAGAGACAGGGTGTCGAAGAAGGCGGGGGCGCTTTCGTAGAGATGCAGGAGCGTCCAGGTGGTGATGCCGGAGTTGATGATGTACTTGCCGTAGTCACCGGCGTCGTACCAACCGCCGGGGGAGGAAAGGCGGGTGTCCTCCGGACGCTTGTCGGAGGCGGCCGATGCATGGACATAGACGGATGTGTCGATGTGGCCGAGGTCGCGGGCCCATTTTCCGGCGTAGGCCGCAGGCAGGGCGTAGGAACTGCGGTTGTACCAATAGGCCTTGATGCTGGCGCGAGCGAGGTCCATATAAGGGGTGGCCTGGATACGGACAGGATAGGACGTTTCGCTACCGATCTTGATCAGGTAGGTTCCCGGCTTGTCCAAGTCACTGAAGTTCAGGATCCATGCGGTCTCTTCCGCCGCCGTCCAGTACTTCTGGGCGTTCAGAACGGGCTGCAGGACGCTTGCCCCTGAGGCCGAATCGACGATGTCGACGGCCGCGGAGTCCAGGCTCACCGCGAACTTGGGCTGGCCGACAATATAGCCGACCTGATTGATGTGGATGCGCTCGGATTGTGCGAACGCCGCGCAGGTGGTCAGTGCCCCGATGGACAGACCTAGAAAGAGTCTCTTCACAGACATGTGGTTCCCCATTGCTCGAGGCTGCGTTGCGAAGTGGTTTCTCCATCCTTCCTGGCGCCGACCTGTTCTCCCTTCCATTGTCGCAAGGATTGTCAAGCAGGTTCATAACCAAAAGCGGAAAAACGTGCCATCCGCTAGGCAAGAAAATTCTGCCGAGTCAGGCCTCGTGTGTGCAAGTCCTTGATTTTCATGGCTTTATCGGCGCCAAAACGATTGGCACGATTATCGATTAACCAAGAGGCGTGAACACCACGACCCACATATACGCTTGCATCCGCTCCCGGTGGCTCCTGCCCCTGCTGCTGCTGCTGACGGGCGCTGCCGGTGCTCAGGTTCGCATCAAGGACGTGGCCCAGGTCCAGGGGCTTTCCGACCTCCAACTCGTCGGGTATGGCCTGGTGGTGGGTCTGCCGGGTACGGGCGACGGTTCCTCTTCGGGGATGACCGCTCAGTCCGTCCGGAACATGCTGCGCAATCTCGGGCTCGAGGTCGAACAGAAGCAGTTGCGGATGAAGAACGTCGCTGCCGTGATGGTCACGGCCCGCCTTTCCCCCTTTGCCAAGGCTGGCACCCGGATGGACGTGACGGTCAGCTCGCTAGGCGATGCGAAGTCCCTCTCGGGGGGTAATCTGCTCATGACTCCGCTCAAGGGTGTCGACGAGGAAGTCTACGCCCTGGCTCAGGGACCGGTCGGGACGGGTGGCAGCTTCTCCCAGGATGCAGGTGGGGCTTCGCTGCGGCAGAATCCGTCCGCGACGGGCGTGCTTCCGCTGGGCGGGATCATCCAGCGCGAGAATCCCGCCAACCGGCTTGATCAGGGGCAGCTTCGCTTTGCGCTGACCAGTCCCGACTTCTCGACCGCGGCAGCCCTGGCGGAAGCCATCCGCAAGGAATTCGGCGCCACCAGCGCCGCCGTGGAGGATGCTGCCACGATCCGCTTCGAAGGGGCCGAGGACAAGGGGGGGCGCGCCGCCCTGATCGCCCGCATCGAGAACCTGCGGCTGCAGGTCTCCCGTTCGGCCCGGGTCGTCGTCAACGAACGCACCGGCACCATCGTGGCCGGGTCCGAGGTTCGCCTCCAGGAGGTCGCCGTGACCCACGGAAGCCTGACCATCCGCGTCGATCCCAATGCGACGGTTTCGCAGCCCAATGCCCTGACCCAGGGCGCTACCGCAACCGTCCAGAATCCCCGCATCGAGGCTCAGGAGACCAAGAGCCAGATGCGGGTGATCCCTCAGAACGCCAACGTGGGAGAACTCGCCCAGGCACTCAATGCCATGGGAGTGACACCCCGCGATCTCATCGCGATCCTTCAAGCCATCCAGAAAGCCGGCGCCCTGCAGGCGGAGCTGGTGGTCATGTAGCTGCGACGAGGAAACGCCAGGTGTCGCCTCAGGCGGGCGAGCCAGTGGCCTGAACCGGAAACGGGAAGGGTCGGGCAACCACGACGATTCCAGGGCAAGGACGCCCGGGAGCGTGAGAAGCAACGAACAAGGAGGTTTTACACCATGCGCATCTATAACAACGTAAACGCGATCACGACCCAGAACTCCCTGATGCAGACCAACGCGTCGATGTCGAAGAGCCTGGAGAAGCTCTCGACCGGCCTGCGCATCAATCGCGCCGCCGACGACGCCGCCGGCCTTTCCGTGTCGGAAGGACTGCGTTCGCAGATCCGCGGCTCGGAGCAGGCCCGCCGCAACTCGGACGATGCCATCGCCATGATGCAGATCGCGGAATCGGGCGCCCAGCAGGTGACGGATTCGCTCCAGCGCATGCGTGAACTGGCAATCCAGGCGGCCAACGGAACCTACACGAACACCGAGCGCAACTACATCCAGCAGGAATTCGACCAGCTGTCCCACGAGATCACCCGCATGACCAATGCGGTGACTTACAACGGCATCTCGCTCCTGACCGACAGCTCGACCTTCACCTTCCAGGTGAGCGCGATGGGCACTGGCATGGCCTCGACCATCAGCTTCACCACCAACAACCTGCAGGTGTGCAGCACGGGCCTGGACCTGGCAGGAAGCGCCGTTTCCACCCAGAGCATGGCTCAGATGGCGATCCCGTCGATCGATGCCGCGCTCACCTCGGTCCTGAATCTCCGTTCCACCATCGGTGCGGTCATGAACCGCCTCGAGAAGACCATTGATTCCTTGGGCGTGATGATCTCCAATTACTCCGACGCCGAGAGCCGCATCCGCGACCTCGACTTCGCGACGGAAACCACCAAGTTCACCCGCAACCAGATCCTCACCCAGTCCGGCACCAGCATGTTGGCCCAGGCCAACCAGCTCCCGCAGGGCGTGCTCTCGCTGCTCAAGTAATTCGAGGGACGTTGCGTTCCTTGAAAAGGGCTCCCTCCGCCATGGCGGTCCAGGGGGCCCTTTTTTTGTGCCATTTTCGCATGATGAGCTACTTTCAGATCCATGGATGCTTGGTCGTGGGACGCTCATTGGACGCTTGAAGTGCCGGAACTGGATGCGCAGCACGATGCGGTCATGCTGGCCTGGGATGCTGTCCGTGCTCTCAAGCCAAAGGAACGGACGCAAGCCTGGCGGCAGCTCACGAAGGAAATGTGCGAGCATTTCGCCTTCGAGGACAACTGGATGGACTCCAGCGACTTTGTGCATCATCGCTACCACAAGCGTGAACACAAGGCGTTCTTGGCCGAGATGGATGCCGTCTTGGAGGATGCCGAAGCGGGCTTCCCCATCGAGGATGACGTGGCCTTGGCGGTGCGCGGCTGGCTGAACGGCCATGTGAAGGGGCTGGATCGCGATTTTGCCCGGTTTCTTCAGGAACGCGAGGCCTGGGATTTGCGCCGCGAGTGGGAACTCGAGGAGTTCGAGCACCGCTCCGCCCTGCTTGAGGCTTGAGTCGGCTGGCAGCATCCTTGTCACGGAAATCCCTGCAAAAAGACGGCAGGCCACCCTTGCACGTCGTTGGAGTTTCTTAGATTGGCCCACTTCCCACAACAGGGGCATGGTACGCATATGAAGATTGTCGAAGGTGTCTTTCAATCGCCGTCCAAGCCGGTGGCCCTGGTGGCCTCCCGCTTCAACGCGCTCGTCGTCGAACGACTCGTCGACGGAGCCCGCGATGCCCTCCTGCGTCACGGCGTGACCGAGGAGAACATCCATGTGATTTGGGTGCCCGGTGCGCTGGAGATCGGCCCGGCGGCTCGCCGTCTCGTCGATTCCTGCAAGTATTCCGCTTTGATCGCCCTCGGGTGCGTCATCCGTGGCGAGACCGCTCACTTCGAGCAGGTCGTCAGCGCCTCCACTCGGATGCTGGGTGATTTGGCCTACACCGCGAACATCCCCGTGATGAACGCCGTGCTGACCACCGAGGATCTCGATCAGGCCCAGCAGCGATCCGGCGCCAAGGCCGGCAACAAGGGCTTCGAGGCCGCCATGGGCGCCCTGGAGATGGCCGACCTCTACCGAAAGATCGACGGCAAATGAGTGCAGTCCGCACCGGAGCGCGTGAATTCGCGCTCCATCTCCTCTACCAGATGGACCAGCGCAAGGAAGATCTGACCCAGATTCTGCCCGAGGCCCTCGCCTTCCTCAAGCCCACCGGCGAAGACCGGGGCTTTGCCTTGCGTCTGGTCGAGGGGGTTCAGGAACACAAGGATCTCATCGACGAGCACCTGCGCAAGGCTGCCCGCAACTGGGATCTCGAGCGCGTGGCCAGCCTAGATCGTTGCGTCCTGCGTCTTGCCGTCATCGAACTCATGATCGTGCCGGAATCGCCCACGCGGGTGATCCTCGACGAGGCCATCGAGCTGGCCAAGAACTATTCCACAGAACAATCGGGACGCTTCGTGAACGGTGTCCTCGATCCCATTGCAAAGATCGTCCGTTCGGGCGGCGCCACAGGAGACGCGAAGTGACGTACAACCAGAAGAAATGGCTCGGAGCCGCGCTGGTGACCTTGATCGGCATCATCGTCTACACCCTGACGATGTCGCCGACAGTGAGTTTCTGGGACTGTGGCGAATACATCTCGGCGGCCAACGTGCTGGGCATCGGGCACCCGCCAGGAGCGCCCGCCCACAACCTGTTGGGCCGCGTGGCGATCCTCTCCTTCACTTGGTTCAACGACATCGGCGCGCGCGTCAACTGGATCTCGGTCCTTTCCGCTGCCCTCACCGCCGGCTGCGTGTTCCTCTCGGTCGAACGGGTCATGTACCTCTTCCAGAAGACCAATGTCGCGGACAAGCTCGGCTTCGGTGCCGAGAAGGGCCAGGTCGACCGGTTTGCCTGGACGCGCCTCTTCGGCGGCGCCATCGGCGGTCTGCTCACGGTGTTCAACGACACACTTTGGTTCTCTGCGGTGGAAGCCCAGATGTACTGTTCGGCCGCCTTGGTCAACTTCATCTGCATCACCCTGATGCTCTACTGGGTGGACCTGCGCAAGACCGAATGGGGTGACAGGATCCTGGCCTTCGTGGTCTACCTGTCCTTCCTGGGTACTGCTTTCACGCTTTCTGCCGTGATGTTCATCCCCATCTTCGCCGTCTTCATCGTCGTCGTCGATGCCGAGAAGCGCAAGAACTGGGCGATCTACGCCGTCGGCATCCTGATCATGTCGGTCATCTACATGCCCGGCAAGTTCCCTTTCATCACCATGGGCCTCGTCGCCCTGTTCGCGACCCTCTGGGCCTTCCCGGTTGGCGGCACTCGTCAGCAGTACAAGCTGGCCTTCGTCCTTTCCTTCATGGCGATCTGGGGTTGGTCGATCCTGACCTACCTGCCCATCCGCGCCAGCCTTCGTCCCATCGTGAACGAGGGTGAGGCCATGATCCGTCCCCAGGTGGTGGCTGAGAAGCCCGAAACCTGGGACAACTTCAAGATGCCGCGTTCCCTTTCCTATGTGTTCGACCTGGACAACTGGCCGATCTTCCAGGAAGTGGTCGAGCGCAAGCAGTATGGCAGCGAGAACATGATCACGCGTGCGATGTATCGTCGTGGCCAGGTCCTGAACCAGCTGCTGGTGCATCAGAACATGGGTTTTGGCGGCTACATGGTGGCCCAGTACCTGCCCTTCAAGGTCGACAACGGCGTGGTGCGCTTCGGCAAGCGCATCCCCAGCCAGGTTGAGGTCCTGGGCGTACGCTACGCTCCGGACGAGAAAAATGCCTACCAATCGGTGACACCGCACGCCGGGAACAAGCGCCTGCTCTCGCTGTTCCTGCTGGTCTTCGCTCATCTGCCCATCTATTACGTGGTCCGCCGCGGTTGGAAGAAGAACCTGCCTGCCACCCTGCTGGTCGGTGGCTTGTACGTCTTCTCGACCTTTGGCATTCTTTGGTACGTGAACTTCTCGGATGGCACCAAGCCCGAGCACGCAGATTACCAGTATGCCTTGGACCAGGCACGTGCCAACGGCGGTCAGGAATTCCGCATGCCGGAGCCTGTCCACATGGAAGTGCGCGTGCGTGACTACTTCTGGACCAACGGCTTCGTGATGCTTGCCCTGATGTACGGCCTGGGCGCCGGCATGATGGCCGAGCAGCTGCGTCGCAAGAAGGAAGAGGATGCCTCTGTCGTCGGCAGCAAGGCCGGAGTCAAGTTCGCCGTCTTCATGGTGCTTGCCAGTTGCACGCCAGTGCTGGCCTGCTTCTCCAACTGGAAGGAGAAGGACCGCTCCAACAACTGGGTGGCCTACGACTACAGCTACAACCTGCTGATGAGCTGCGACAAGGATGCCGTCCTGTTCACCAACGGTGACAACGACACCTTCCCGCTCTGGGCTCTCCAGTACGTCTACGGTATCCGTCCGGACGTGCGCCTGGTCAACCTCTCGCTCCTGAACACCGACTGGTACATCCGCCAGATGCGCGACATCGAGCCGAAGGTGCCCATCGTGTTCACCGACGCCGAGATCGCCTCTCTCCAGCCTACCGGCAACGAGGACGAGAAGCCCGGCATGATCAAGGTCGGCAACTACGTGATCGCCAAGGAGAGCAAGCAGCAGCGTTCCTACTACCGTGTCCAGGACATCATGACCCTGCACATCGTGGACGCCAATTCGCGCTCCAAGCACCCCAAGCCCATCAACTTCGCCGCTACCGTGGGTGACGACAACTTCCTGGGCCTGGCTCCGTACGTGCAGATGCGCGGTCTGATCTACACGCTCAAGAATCGCCCGGTGACCGATCGCGTCGACGTGGCCGGTACCCGTGCGCTGTTCGAGAAGACCTACCTCTTCCGTGGACTCGACGAGAACCGCAGTTGGATGGACGAGGATTCCGAGCGTCTCCTGACCAATTACTCCTCGATCGCCATCCAGGTGGCGATGGAAGATGTGCCCAACATCAAGAAGCTCCAGGACTCGGTCAAGCTGAGCTTGGATGCGGCCGCGACGCCGGAATTGAAGGCCCGTACCGCCATCCTCAAGGGCGAGGTCAACCACCGCATAAAGGATGCCATGAGCCTCCTGAACCGCGTGAAGGATCTCAATCCGAACGAATGGCGCACGCCGTACTTCACCTCGCAGTTCTTCTCCGAGGTCGGACGCCCGGCCCAGGCCGAGAGCACATTGGTCGCCGCCCGCAAGCGCATGCCCAACGAGGCGCTCATCATGCGTGCCATGGCCGACATGTACGTGCAGGGCAAGCAGGTCAAGAAGGCCCTGGCCCTCTATGACACGGCTCTCAAGAACCCGTACATGTCCGAGGACGGTCGCATCCTGGAAGGCTACGCCATGACCCTGGCCGAGGCTGGCAAGTTCGAGGACGCCTTGGGCGCCGTCGAGAAGGCCGCCAAGGTCAATCCGGGCGATCAGCGTCTGGGCATGCTCCAGCAGATGATCCAGCAGCGGATGATGGCCGCCCGTCAGCCGATCCTGCCCGGTGCCCCTCAGGGACTGCCCGGCCAGCCGGTCCAGGCTCCAGCTCCTGCCCAGACTGCCGACAGTGGCAAGGGCGCGGACAGCGCGGCCAAGTGATCTCGGGACGCCCTCCCCGCGTCCTGCTGTTGAACTGGCGGGACCTCCGCAACCCCCTCGCGGGCGGTGCGGAGGTCCATGTCCATGAAGTGTTGCGCCGTCTCGTGGCCAAGGGCTGGGAGGCGGTTCTTTGCTGTCATGCTGTGCCGGGACTTCCCGAGCGCGAGGTCATGGACGGCGTGGAGATCCGCCGCCAAGGCGGAGCCAACACCTTCCATCTCACGGTGTGGACGAACCTGCGACGCTGGATCCGTGAGGAACGCGCGGATCTGGTCATCGACAATTCCAACAAGCTGGCCTTCCTGGCGCCCTGGCTTTCCCAGGTGCCGGTGACGGGCCTGATCAACCACCTGTTCGGGAAGGTCATCTGGCAGGAGGCCTCGGTGCCTGCCGCCGCCTGCGTGGCGCTTTCCGAGTGGCTGGTGCCGCACGCCTACCGCGACACGGTGGTGATGGCCGTCTCGAATTCCGCCAAGGCCGAGTTCGAGGACCTTGGCATGCAGCGGGTGGTGAACGTCGGTTCCGGCGTGGACCTCACGGGCTTTCGCGAGCCGGAGCCGGGCGAGCGCAAGCCGTTCCAGCTGCTGACGTTGGGACGCATCAAGAAGTACAAAGGCCTGGAAGTCCTGCTCCACGCCATGAAGATCCTGGTCGGGCGTTTCCCGGAAGTGACGCTCGTGGTGGCCGGGTCGGGCGACGACATCCCCCGTCTCCAGGCGATCGCCAAGGAACTGGGTGTCTCGTCGAGGATCCGCTTCGCGGGCAAGGTCAGCGGCGAGGAGAAGCTGCGCCTCTACCGCGAGTCGGCGGTCTTCCTGAACAGCTCGATGAAGGAAGGCTACGGCCTGACCAGCATCGAGGCCAATGCCTGCGGGACCCCGGTGGTCGCCTCCGACGTGCCGGGCCTGTGCGACAGCGTGCGCGACGGCGAGACGGGATTCCTGTTCCCCTTCGGGGACCACGAGGCCTTGGCGGAGCGCATTGGGCAGATCCTGTCCGATGCGGAGCTGGCGGAACGGCTGCGGGGAAATTCCGTGGTGTGGGCCCATCGCAACAGTTGGGACGCCGTGGCGGAGGAGACGGAGAAGGTGCTGAACACATTGCTGGGACGGGCATGAGCAAGACGAAATCGAAGCTTCGCAAGGTGATGGCGCCCGTGGCGCAGATCGGAGCCACCGTCGCGCTGCTTTCCTGGATCCTGTGGCGCAACAATGCCCCGAAGATCTTCGAGGCATTGAAGCAGGCGGACCCGAAGTGGTTGGCCGGCGGGGCTGCGGTCCTGCTGATCTCGCTTGTTCTCGGCGCCTACCAGTGGGATCTGCTCCTGAGGCACCAAGGCGTGCGCGTGCGGTACGCCAAGCTCCTGCATGCGTACAATCTCGGCACGTTCCTGAACTTCGTGCTTCCCACCGGCGTGGGTGGCGACGTCGTGCGGGCCATCGCGGTGCATCGCGAGAGCCAAGGCGGGGCCAAGAGCTTTGCGGCGACGGTGCTGGACCGCTTCGCCGGACTCTTCACGCTCTCCATCCTGGCCTTCGTGGCGGCGCTGCTGCTGTCGAACGGACGGCAGGATCCGCTGTACGCGAAGATCGTGTACCTCACCGGATCCGCCTTCCTGGCCTTTGCGGTCGCGGCGACGCTGCTCTTCTCGCGGCGGGCGTTGGGATGGCTCGCCCCGGTGGTGAAGTTCCTGGGCGAAGGCAAGCTCTTCGAGATGGCCAAGGGAATGCGCAACGCCTTCCTCGAGTACCGGGCCGCCCGCTCGCTGGTCGGACAGATCCTGTCTATTTCCCTGGTCACGCAGTTCCTGCGCATCTCGGTGCATGCCTTTTGCGCCCATGCCTTGGGATTGCACATCGACTTCGCCTGGTTCCTGCTCTTCGTGCCGGTGGTCGCGCTGATCTCGGTCCTGCCCATTTCCGTGGGGGGATGGGGCTTGCGCGAAGGGGTCCAGAAGACCTTCTTTGCCCTGCCTGGGGTGATGATCGGCCTGAAGGCGACGCAGGATCCCGCCTCCATGGGGCTGGCGCTGGCGTTCCTGACCAGCGTGGTCGGGATGTTCGTGCCCGCCATCGCAAGCTTGGTCGGCAGCCTGATCCATTTCCTGTCGCGCACACAGGGCCATCGGGAGGAATCCGCATGAAAATCAGTCTCGTCATCCCGGCCTACAACGAGTCCGAGAGCCTTCCGCAGCTGTTCGCAGAGATCCATGCCGCACTGGACGTGCCGTTCCCCGAGTGGGAGGCGATCGTCATCGACGACGGATCCAAGGACTCGACCTTCGCGGTCGTGAAGGACTTCGCCGCCAAGGACTGCCACATCAAAGGCATTCGCCTGCGCCGAAACTCGGGCAAGGCCTTCGCGCTGGCAGCGGGCTTTGCCGAGGCCAAAGGCGAGTTCGTGATCACCATGGACGCGGATCTCCAGGACGACCCCCTGGAGGTGATCGAGTTCGTGCGCCTGCTTTCCGAGGACGGCTGGGACCTGGTCTCGGGCTGGAAGCAGGTCCGCAACGACCCGCTGGAGAAGCGCCTTCCCAGCAAGCTCTACAACGCGGTGGTCTCGAAGGTCTCGGGAATCCGCCTGCACGACTTCAATTGCGGGCTCAAGGGCTACCGCCGCGAGGTCCTGCCGCATCTCAAGATGTACGGCCAGATGCACCGTTTCCTGCCGGTGATGGCGCACTGGGCAGGCTTCAAGGTGACGGAGAAGGTGGTGAACCACCGCGCCCGTTCCTTCGGGGTGAGCAAGTACGGCTTCAGCCGCTACTTCCACGGCTTCTTCGACCTGCTGTCGCTGACCTTCCTGAACCGCTACCTGCGCCAGCCTCTGCACCTGTTCGGGCTCGTGGGTCTGGTGTGCATGGGTGTCGGCGCTCTTCCCATCCTCTGGTTCTTCGTGGACTGGATCCTCAACGGCGCGCTCCACATCCGACCGCTCCTGCTGTTTGCGATGGGTGCCGAGATCATGGGCGTGCAGTTCATCTCGATGGGCCTGATCGCTGAACTGATCCAGAGCCGGGACCGCCAGCTCGAGGTCCCGATCGCGGAGAAGGTGTGACGCCTGGGTTCCCGCTGCTGCTTGCGCTGACGCTGTTCGGCGCCTGCGTCGGGTCCTTCTTCAATGTGGTGGTCTGGCGGGTGCCGCGCGGCAAGAGCGTCGCATGGCCCGGTTCGCACTGCCCCGGGTGCGAGGCTCCGATCCCCGGCTGGCGCAACCTGCCGGTCCTGACCTGGCTTTTCCAGCGCGGCAAGGCCGCCTGCTGCGGCACCGCGATCGCTCCGCGCTACGTGCTGGTCGAGGCGTTCACTGCGCTTCTTTCGCTGGGCTGGGGCGTGGCCCTGCAGGCCGGCCTCTGGGGCGACAACCTCCCTGCGGCCCTGGGCTGGTACGGCCTGGCGCTGCTCACGGTTCCGGTGGCCCTCATCGACTGGGAGTTCTTCATCATCCCCGACGGCCTGAATTTGACAGGATTTGTCATGGGCCTGGGCCTGGCCGCCTGGCTCGGGGGATTGACGGGATTTGTCATGGCCTTCCGCAACGCGCTCCTGTGCGCGGGCGGGCTCTACCTGCTCTCCTGGATCTTCCGCTGGGGGCTGTGGAAGCTGGGCATGTTCTCCGGGGCGGCGTTGCGCCGCGGCTGGGTTCGCAAAGGCTTCGGCTGGAGCGGTGTCGCGGGTTATCGCAGCGCCTTGGGAACCTTCCGCCGTTGGAGCGGCTTCGACGAGAACACCGAGGCGCTGGGACTGGGTGACGTGAACCTCATGGTAGCTGCTGGTGCGCTGGTGGGTCCGGTGGCGGTGGGCGTGGGCATTCCCCTGGCCGCGTGCTTCGGCATCCTGGGCTACATGGTGCGGGCGGCATTCCCTCGCAACGCCGTGCAGGCGCAGGAGGCGGGGGTCGATGCGCACGCTGTTCCCTTCGGTCCGTTCCTGTGCGCGGGGATGCTGCTGGCGCAGCCGCTGGTTCCCAGACTGCTCGAGCATCTGTTCCCGGGCTGAACCGGCTGGAATCCTTCGAACCATGGAAGGCATCTCTGTCGGAGATGCCTTTGTCGTAGCGCCCTTGCGCCAGCCGGACGGAGGGGCCGGCGAAGCCGGAGTGCCGAAGGCACCGAGGGCGAAGTCCCGAGCCCGCAGGAGGGCGACCGCCCGGGAACGAAAGTGCCGCCTTGCGGGGCGGCTCCTTGAACGCAAAGGGCGGTGGCGCCTTATCCTGCGCTGGAGGGAGGATGGGAGAAGTTCGAGTCGCCCAGCAGGCGCAGGCGCTGCAGCAGCCCCAGATGCCTCTCCGCCTTGATCATCTGCGCATTGATGTCTGTGATCGAATAGGGCTTGGCCAGGAAGTCGTCGGCCCCGTTTTCCAGGGAGCGCAGGGCTTCGGTACCGTCGTTGTGCGCCGTCATGAGGATGAGATGCATCGGCTGTTCGGTTTCGATCCTGCGGAGGGATTGGCAGATGCTGGCGCCGTCGAACTCGGGCATGTACCAGTCGAGGAAGCATACGGTGGGGACCGGAGAAGTACACAGCATCTCCAGACATTCCATCCCGTCCTTGGCGGGCACGACGTCGTAGCCCCACTTGCGCAGGATGGCGTTGAGCATCACGCGGGAGATCTTGTCGTCCTCCGCCACCACGATCCGCAACTCCGTGTTGACGGTCTGGAACATGTGCTTCATGGGCGGTCCTTGCGACTGGGGACGTTCTCTTCGCTTTGGCGCAGAGCCTCGTCGGCGATCTTGAGAAGGGGCAGGACTTCGATCGCAGCGCCGCGCTTGACTGCCTCGCCGGGCATGCCCCAGACGATGGAGGTCTTCTCGTCCTGCGCAATGGTGTAGGCGCCGGCCTGGCGCATCTTCAGCAAGCCCGCGGCGCCGTCGGCGCCCATGCCGGTGAGCAGCACGCCGACGGCGTTCTTGCCGGCGTATTCGGCCACGGATTCGAACATCTCGTCGACGGCGGGGCGCTGGAAGAAGCGCCGCTCTCCCTGGTGCAGCTCGACCAGGTAGCGGGCGCCGCTGCGCCGCAGCACCATGTGGTAATTGCCGGGGGCGATGAGGACGACACCCGGCACCACCGAGTCGCCGTGGACGGCTTCGTGCACTTCCATGGCGCACAGCCGGTTGAGGCGCTGGGCGAACGACTGCGTGAATCCGGCAGGCATGTGCTGGGTGATGAGAGTGGGAGGGCAGTTGGCCGGGAAGGCGGTGAGGACGTCTTCGATGGCGCGGGTCCCGCCGGTGGAGGCTCCGATGGCCACGATGCGGTTGGTGGTCTGGAGGAGGGCCTTGGGTGTGGTAGGAGGCTGCTTCAGACGCAGGCCCTCGAGCGGGCGGCTCTGTGCGATGTTGGCTTGGGCTGCCGCCTTGATCTGCATGGCCAGGATGGGGATGATGTCGCCGACGGTGTAGGCGGCACCCGGCTTGCAAAGGACGTCGACGGCCCCGGCATCCAGGGCTTCCATGGCCATTTCGCCGCCCTTGGGCGTGAGTGAGCTGAGCATGATGGTACGGATGGGATGGTGCTGCATGATCTTGCGCAGGAAGGTTATGCCGTCCATGCGGGGCATTTCCACGTCGAGCGTCATCACGTCCGGCTGGAGCTGCAGTATCTTGTCGCGCGCGATGTAGGGGTCGGGAGCCGTGCCGACGACCTCGATACCGGGAACCTTGCCCAGCTCGCGGGCGAGCACGTCGCGCACCACGGCGGAATCGTCGACGATCAGGACGCGGATGTCGGGGCAACCCATTAGGCTTCTCCCGTGAAGACAACGGGGTGGCCCTCGACGGAAAGCCACAGGCCACGCGATGCCAGGTGAGGATTCCACGCGCTTGCCTCGAGGAGAGCGGGAATGCTCAGATGGAAGACGGGGCCGGTTCCCCAGACCTCGGTGAGCACGTTGCCCAGCACCATGTTGAGGAACTCCTTGAGCGCGTCCTTGACGTGTACGCTGCTTTCGGGATCGTCCTCGTCCAGGCCGAGCATGTTCGAGGCCAGAGATCGCACCATGGCGGGATCTGCCCATACCTGGATGTGTCCCGTATCCTCGCTCCCTTCGAAGTGCAGGGAGGCGCCGATGGGCTCCCAGGATGCATCGGGGCGATCGGCCGGGGCGAGGTCGTCGGAAAAGAGGAAGGCGGCCTCCTCGAGGATGCGGACGGAAACCTTGCTCAGGGCTTCGAGGAAATCGGGGTTCATTTCCATTCTCCCAGTGTCTTGTGGAGGAGGTCGCGGATGTCCTCCGGTTTGCACGGCTTGCGGAGATAGCCCGCGATTCCCTGCTTCATCAGCTCCTGGATGCGGGTCTCGCTGCCCTCGGTGGAGATCACCGCGACGGGGATCTCGGCAAGCTCGGAATCGGCCTTCATGGCCGCCACGAGCTCCATGCCGCCCATGTTGGGCATGTTGATGTCGGTCAGGACCATGTCGACCCAGCGTCCACGCAGGACGTCCAGGGCCTTCAGCCCGTCGGAAGCCTGGATCACCTCGTCCATGGGCAGCTTGGCCATGCTGAAGGCGCGGATCATGGCCAGGCGGATGGTCTCGCTGTCGTCGACCAGCAGTACGGTGTAGGCCATCACAGTTCTCCTATGGCGGAACGGGTGAGGAGGATCTCAGAATTCATGGGTCTCTCCTCGCGATGTGAACCAGCAATGCCCGTTGCCGATCTCCAGGTAGAGGGTGCGCGGCAGGGTTCCTTCGACGTGCTCGGCGGCGATCAGTACGGCGTTCTTCCAGAACAGCTTGCGGGCGATGACCACGTTGCGGGTTCCGATGTCGAAGCGATTGTCGGTCTCGATGACGCGGGCACCGCCCGCGAGGATCACGCGCAGCCTCTCCTTCGAGGCGCCCATGCGGTAGGCTTCCTGGAAGAAGGCGGGAATGCCGGTGTCGCCGAACATGAAGGGATTGCGTGCCGCTTTCTCCTGATCGAGGCTCGACAGCGGAAGCATGTAGTGGAGGATGCCCCCGACGTGGGCGACGGGATCGTGGATCGCGACGCCGATGCACGAGCCGAGCGCGTGCGTGACCAGCAGGTCCTCCGGATCCTTGGAGACCTTCATCTCCGAGATGCCGATGGTGTGTCGCATCAACCTTGCTCCTTGCGGTGTACGGAGGGCTGGACGGCGCGCAGTCCGGCGCGGATGCCGCTGAGGCTTTCCGAGGTTCCCACGAAGAGGAATCCCCCCGGGGGCAGGAGGCGCTCGGCCTCGTTTACGAACTTCTGTCTTCCGGACACGTCGAAGTATATCATGACGTTGCGGCAGAAGATGATGTCGAAAGGTCCCTTCATTGCATACGGGACGTGAGCCAGGTTCAGTCGGGCAAAGGACAGGGGCGCGCGGAGGTTCGCGTTGGCGCTCCAGCCCTCGTCGCATTCCGTGAACCACTTCCGCGTGAGATCCCCGGGGACCGATGCCATGCGCTCCTGGTTGTAGACGCCCTTGCGGCATGCGTTCAGGCAGCGGGTCGAGATGTCGGTGGCCAGGATCTTCAGGTCGTAGTCGGTGCCGAGGACTTCCTGCAGGGTCATCGACAAGGTGTAGGGCTCCTCGCCGGTCGATGCGGCGGCACACCACAGGCGCAGGGAACGCTTGCCGCTGCTCTTCCAGCTCTTGGCGATCTCGCTCAGGATGTCGAAGTGCTTGGGTTCGCGGAAGAACGACGTGTGGTTGGTCGAGAGGACGTCGAGCAGTTGGGTCATCTCCTCGCCGGTCTTGTCGCTCTCCAGGAAATGCAGGTAGTCTTCCGGGGTGTCCAGCGATAGGGCGCGCAGGCGCTTGCCGATGCGCGCCTGCACCAGGGCTTGACGGCCGTCGCCCAATGCCATGCCGGCCTGCTGGTAGGCGAGGTGTCGGATGGCCTCGTAGACTGCTGGGGTGAGTTCGGAATTCATGGGTTCCAATCCGTTTCTCTGAGGGCGTGGACCTTGACCACAGCGACGTGGCCGGAACGGGTGTCGAAGACGATCTTGCGGCCCTTGGTGCCACCGGTGTCGCGGGAGACCACGGGGATGCCCAGGCGCTCGAGGATCGTCTCGGCGGCGGCGGCGTTTTCCTTGCCGCGACTGTCTTCGGATTCGCGGAAGGCTCCGCCGTAGATCTGCGCCTCGCAACTCACGCCCTGGGTCCAGCGCCTTAGCAGCGACACGAGATGCGGGATCGCGACGTTGCCGTAGCGCGGTGTGGCCTGCTGCGGATCGCGGATCGCGGCTTCCAGGAAATGGGCCAGGCCCGCGACCTTGCGCGAGGGCTCCCACAGGCAGACGGCGACGCCGTCGCCCACGACGGTGAGCAGGGTCGATCCGTCCTCGACCACGGCGAGCTCCCCGGGTCGGATCAGGAGTCCTTCGAGGTCCTTTCCGTCGTTTCTGCGTTCATTGCCCATGCGTCAGAATTCCCCGAGATTGTCGTCGACGGGAAGAATCCGTCCGCTGGTGACCACGTGAGGTGCTTGCCTCGACCGGTTCGCCGCCGCTGGCACGACGGCTTCCTTGCGCTCCTGCCCCAGCTCGAACTGAGAGACCAAGGCGCGCAGCTCGGTGGCCTGGGCCGAGAGCTCCTCCGCGGAGCTTGCTGATTCCTCGGCGTTGGCGGCGTTCTGCTGGGTGACCTTGTCCATCTGGCTGACGGCGTCGTTCACCTGTTTGATGCCCGCAGCCTGCTCCTTGGATGCCGAGGCGATCTCCGCGATCAGGGCGTTGACCTTGCGGGTGCTCTTGGCGATGTCCTCGAAGACACGGGCGACCTCCGCGGCGAGCTTGACGCCCTCCACGGAGTTGTCGACGGATTCCCCGATCATGTCGGCGGTGTTCCTGGCCGCCTGTGCGCTGCGGCTGGCCAGGTTGCGCACCTCCTCGGCGACCACGGCGAAGCCTCGTCCCGCCTCTCCGGCGCGTGCGGCTTCCACCGCGGCGTTGAGGGCTAGGAGATTGGTCTGCATGGCGATCTCGTCGATGGTCTTGACGATCTTGGCGGTCCGGTCCGACGATTCCTTGATCTTCTGGATGGAGGAACTCATGCGCTCCATGGCCAGGGTCCCGGAGGCGGACTTGCGATCCGCCTCTTCGGCCAGCCCCTTGGCCTGCATGGCGTTCTCGGCGTTCTGTCGGGTCATGGAGGACATCTCCTCGAGCGAGGCCGAGACCTCCTCGAGGGAGCTTGCCTGCTCGTTGGCGCCCTGGGCGAGGTTCTGGCTGCCCGCCGAGATCTGGCTCGAGGCGGAAGCGACCTGCCCGGAAGCTCCTGCTACCTGGGACAGGGCGTCCTCCAGGTTCGCGACGGCGGTGTTCAGGGAGTCCTTGATCTTGGCCAGATCACCTTGGTAATGGCCTTGCACCCGGACGGTCAGGTCGCGGTCGGCGACCTTCACCAGCACGTCGGAGGCTTCGTTCACCGGTCCGATCACGGCGTCGAGGGTCGCGTTGATGCCGCCGACGATCTTCCGGAAATCACCCTCGTGGCACGTCGCGTCCGCCCTCACGGAGAGATCGCCCCGTTCCGCGGCCTGCACCAGCCGGGCGGTGTCGGAGATGAGGGCCTTGAGGTTGTCCCGGACCTTTTCGATGGTCTCGTTGATGAAGGCCTTCTTGCCGGGAAACTGTTCGAGCGGTGCCTCGAAGTTTCCGCGGCCGAATTCGGCCACGCAGGCCATCGCCTTCCTTTTGACGGAGATGTGCCCGCGGACCATTGCGTTGACGCCCTCGGCCATGGTCTTGAAGGCACCTTCGAAGCACTTTGCATCGATCTGCGCGTCGATCTCGCCGCCGTCGTGTTCGGCAGACATTTCTTGCATTTGGGCGATGAACTGCTTGAGGTTGCTGCGGACCTTTTCGATGGTCTCGTTGATGAAGACCTTCTTGCCGGGGAAAGGTGCCAGCGGCGCCTCGAGGTTTCCGATGCCGAGCTGGGCGATGCAATCCATCGCGCACTGGTTCTCGGAGACCTGCCCGAGCATCATCTCGTTGACTCCCAGCGCCATCAGGACGAAGTCGCCCTGGAAACGCTCCGCCTCGATGTGTGCGTCGATCTCGCCGTGGTGGTGCTCGCTTGCCATGCGGTTGATCTCGCCGATGAGCTCCCGCATGGAACTGACCAATGTGCGCAGCCCGGCGCCGAGGGTGGCGACCTCGTCGTTTCCTTCGAGAAGACCAGGATCGGAGAGGTCCCCGCGCGAAGCACGCTGCGTGGCCTCCTCGAGACGGATCAGCCGGCGTGTGATGTGCCGCGAGACGAGCCAGACGAGCCCGATGGAGATACAGGAAAGCATGAGGAAGAGGATGCACTGGAAGCCCAGGGAGCGGCCGGCGTCCTTGACCAGCCCTTCGGACTTGGCTTCGAGGGCGTGCAGTTCGCTACGGCGCACCTGATCGAGGTCATTGATGCGCAAGGTCATGAGGTCGAAGTAGGTCTTGCCGGAGATTCCGTAGCGCCCGGAATCGGCACGTTCGACCATGCGGGCGAGGATCGAGTCCGTGGCCGCCCAATGGGGACGCTGGCGGACTTCCTTCAGCAGGGTGCGCGAATCCTTGGAAAGGGTGAGGCCTCGGGAGGCGAGGTTTCCTGCGATGGCCGAGCGAAGGCCGTAGATCTCGCCGATCTGGTCGTGGCCCAGGGGCTTGTCTGCGGCAAGGAGACCGGCGCCGAAGGCGCGCAGCTGCCCGCTGGATTCCTTGGCCTGCTCGAGGATGGCAAGGCTCGTGAGCATCTTGCCCATGCCCTTGGTCGTGGGGGCGTCCACCGCGGCGCGGTATCCGTCCAGGAGGCGGGAAATGGCGGCCGTGTAGGCCTTGCGGGAATTCGCAGGGGGAGCCGCCTTGTCGACGAGGGAACGGATCGATCCGAGGGAGGCGTCCGCTGCCTTGAGGGAATCGATGGCGACCTGTGGAAGATGGGACTTCCCGAGCTGCTCGTGGAAGTCCCGACGTGCGGAGTCGGAGCTCCCGCGCTGGCGGTCGACCGCCGCGCGGGAGGTTCCGCCATTGAGGAACAGGTTGGAGGTCCCGCGCTCCTTCTGCAGCTCGTGGACGAAGCTGGACAGGCCGTCGATGGCGTGGGCGTTCTCCCGCGCGTCGACGACGAGTTCCTTTTCCTTCCAGGAATCCCGCAACGTGACCGCCGAGCTGCCTAGGAAGGCGAGCAGCGGCAAGGACACGCAGGCGAGAAGTGCTGTTCGAAGTTTCAAGCGAGACCTCCGTCGGTTTTCAGGGAACGGTTCAGAAATCCTTCAGGATATCCTCGTCCATCGGGATGACCTCTTCCGCCGAGACGATGCGCGGCTTGCGGGCTGGGTCGCTGCTTCGCAGCCCGGGAAGCGCCTTGGTGTGCTTGGTCGCGATCGCAGGGGCTCGGGAAACCGCCTTGCCGATGTTGAACTGGGCGACCATGGCCTGCAGTTCGGCGGCCTGGCTGGACAACTCCTCGGAGGCGCTGGCGCTCTCCTCGGCGTTGGCGGCGTTCTGCTGGGTGACCTTGTCCATCTGGCTGACAGCATCGTTCACCTGCTTGATGCCGGCCGCCTGCTCCTTGGATGCGGCGGCGATCTCGGCGATCAGGTCGTTGACCTTCTTCGAGCTTCCGGCGATCCGATCGAAGGAGGTCGAGACCTCGGTCGCGATCTTCACGCCGTCGTCCGCGTTGCGCACCGATTCCCCGATCATGTCGGCTGTGTTCTTCGCGGCCTGCGCCGAGCGCTGGGCCAGGTTGCGCACCTCCTCGGCGACCACGGCGAAGCCTCGGCCCGCTTCCCCGGCGCGCGCGGCTTCCACTGCGGCGTTGAGGGCGAGCAGGTTGGTCTGCATGGCGATCTCGTCGATGGTCTTCACGATCTTCGCGGTCTGGTCCGAGGATTCCTTGATCTTCTGGATCGAGGTGCTCATGCGGCTCATGGCCTCGGTGCCGACGGCGGCGTTCTGATCCGCCTCCCCGGAGAGGTTCTTGGCCTGCATGGCATTGTCGGCGTTCTGTCGGGTCATGGATGACATTTCCTCAAGCGAGGCGGAGACCTCCTCGAGAGAGCTTGCCTGCTCGTTGGCGCCTTGGGCCAGGTTCTGGCTTCCCGAGGAGATCTGCCCGGATGCCGAGGCGACCTGTGCGGTGGATTCGGAAACCTGGCCCAATGCCTGTTCGAGGTTGTCTACAGCGGTGTTGAGGGAGTGCTTGATCTTGGCGTGATCGCCCTTGTAGCTTCCCTGGACGCGCGCGGTAAGGTCGCGGGCAGCGACCTTGTCCAGCACCCCTGCGGCTTCGTTGATGGGTTCAAGGACGGCGTCGAGGGTGCTGTTCACGCCGGTGATCAGTTGCTTCCATCCGCCCTGGAACAGGCTTGCGTTGGCGCGGGTCGACAGTGATCCGTTCAGCGCAGAATTCACGAGGGTATCGGATTCCTGAAGGAGTTCGCTCATCATCTTCACGACCGAATTCAGGTTGTTCTTGATGATGTTGTACTGGCCCTTGTACGTGTCGGTGATCGAGGGGGGGATGACGCCCTTGCTCACCTTGTCGACATAGTCGGCCGTGACCATCAGCGGATTGACGATGTTGGTGATCGTGTCGTTGACGCCCTTGACCAGCTGGTTCCATCCGCCCAGGAACTTCGCAGCATCGGCGCGCTTGTCGAGTTCGCCGTCTGCGGCGGCCTTGATGATGATGTCGGTCTCCGAAAGGAGTTCGTTCATCATCTTGACGACCGTATTCAGGTTGTTCTTGATGGTATTGAAGTCGCCGTTGTAGGTGTCGGTGATGGCCGGAGGAATCACGCCCTTGGAGATGTCGTCCACGTACCGTGCCGTGACGTTGAGGGGCCCGATGACCGAGTCGAGGGTGCTGTTGACACCTTCGACGATCTTGCGGAAGTCACCCTGGTGCCGCGAGGCGTCGGCGCGGGTGGCAAGCTTGCCTTCCTTGGCGGCCACGGCCAGGAGGTTGGCGTCTCCGATCATGCGCTGGATGGCTTCGATCATCTGCCGCATGGCATTCATGAGCGTGCCGGTCTCGTCGGTGGAACTGACCTGGATGTCCAGGTTGGTCTCGCCGCGGGCGACCTTCTCGGCGATGTCGATGCACTGTCCGATGGGGCCGGTCAGGCTGCGGGTCAGGAGCCAGGCGATGAAGCTCGACGCCACGATCAGGCCGACGATCACCAGGATCAGGGCGCGTTCCAGGTTCGCTGCCGACTGGGCGGCATCCTCGCCGTCCTTTGTGGCGAGATTCTGCTGGAAATCGATCAGGTCGTTGATGGCCTTCATGTAGGCAGCTTGTGCATCACGGAGACCGCTGAACAGCAGGGCGGTGGCCTCCGTCTTCTTGCCTTGGGAAAGCAGCTCCAAGAACTGGTTGCGGGCGGCGCCATAGCTCTTGCGGGCCTCCTGGGCGCTGTTCATCAGCTTGATGCCCTCGGGGGACTTGATGGTCGCTTCCAGGGAGTCGTAGATCTTGGTGTTCTCCACCGTGGTGTTGTCGATGCGGGCCTTCTCCTCCGCGATCTTGGTCGGATCTTCCAGCAGGAGCATGTTGCGGATGCTGCGGGCTGCGAGGTTGGCGTTGTCGATCAGTACGGTGGCTTGGCGTGTCTTGACCATGCGGTCCTTGACGACCAGTTCGATGGAGGCGCTGAGCGCTGAAATGTGCAGGATGGCGTAAGTGCCGACGGCGGCGAGCAGCGCCAGGATCAAGCCGAAGCTCAATCCCAGTCGCATGCCGATCTTCATGTTCTTGAACATTGGATCTTCTCCTTGTTTTGCGGGTTTGGTGTATGGTCGGAAACGATCTTAGACGGAGGCGGCCTGGAGATGCTGGATCTCCTGGACCGAAAGGACCTTGTCGATGTCGAGCAGGATCTTGACGGTGGCGCCGATCTTGCCCATGCCCAGGATGAACTCGGTGTCGATGCTGGCGCCGAAGGCGGGGGCATCCTCGATGCTGCCTGCGGGGATGTCCAGCACCTCGCGGACCTCGTCGATGATGACGCCCATGATCATGAGGTGGTCGTTGGCGCGGATCTGCACCACGATGATGCAGGTGCGCTCGGTGTCGTCGATGTGATCCAGGCCGAACTTGCGGCGCAGATCCACCACGGGGATCACCTTGCCGCGCAGGTTGATCACGCCCCGCACGTATTCCGGGGTGCGCGGGATGCGGGTGATCGCCTGCATCTGGATGATCTCCTGCACCTTCAGGATCTCGAGGCCGTATTCCTCGGCGGCCAGTCGGAAGGTCAGGTATTTCCCTGCCTTGCAGCGGCTGTCGGCGGGGCTGAGGGTTGTTTCCATGCCAATCTCCTTCTTAGGGTGCGAGCGTGTTGAGGATGAGGTTCATTCGGAGGCGGCCTTGACGATGCCGCCGACATCCACGATCAGGCTGACCGATCCGTCGTTCATGATGGCGCCTCCCGAGACGCCCACGACTTCGCCCAGTACTGTGCCGAGGTTCTTGATCACGACCTGTTGCTGGTCCAGGATTTCGTCCACCAGGATGCCGACTTTGCGGCCGACGGTGTCCTCGACGATCAGGACCACCTGAAACTCGCGTTCGAGCTTCCCGTGGGTCGAGCGTTCCTTGCCGAAGACTTCCTTGAGCCGGATCAGGCGGATCAGTTCGCCGCGCAGGTTCAGGAGCTCGCCCTTGCCCACCACGGTCTGGAGCTGGGACGGGTCGGGCATGATGGTCGCGAGGATCGAGAGGGTGGGGACGATGTAGCGCTCCTGGTCCACGCGCACCACCATGCCGTTGATGATGGCAAGCGTCAGCGGCAGGCGGATGACGAAGCGGGATCCCTTGCCTTTTTCGGAATGGATCTCGATGGTGCCGCGCAGAGCCTCGATGTTCTTCTTCACCACGTCCATGCCCACGCCCCGCCCCGAGATGTCGGTGACGGCCTTGGCGGTGGAGAGGCCCGGCGCAAAGATCATCTGGTAGACCTCGGAGTCCGAGTAGTGCTGGTCGGCCTTGGCGGCCCCGCTGTCGATTGCCTTCTTCAGGATCGCGTCGCGGTCCAGGCCTTTGCCGTCGTCCTGGATCTCGATGTACACGTTTCCGGCCTTGTGATAGGCGCGCAGATGGATCGTTCCCGTGCCGTCCTTGCCGGCTGCCACGCGGTCGGCGGGCATCTCGATGCCATGGTCCAGGGAATTGCGGACCATGTGGATCAGCGGGTCACCGATGTTCTCTACCACGGTCTTGTCGAGTTCCGTCTCCTCGCCTTCCATCACCATCTCGATCTGCTTGTCGAGCTTGCGGGAGAGGTCGCGTACCAAGCGCGTCATCTTCTGGAAGGTGCTGCGGATGCTGACCATGCGCAGGGACATCGAGAGCTCCTGGATCTGGCGCATCATCAGCGAGGCTTGGGCGATCTTCTTCTCCAGGCCCAGGTCGGAGACCTGGCGGATGGCCGGGTCGGCCCACGCCATGGACTGGGCGATCACGGCCTCTCCGATGGCATCGATCAGGAGGTCCAGGCGCTGCACGGGAACGCGGATGGTTTCCTCTACCACGGCGGTCTGGCCGGGTTGTGCGGTCTGGGCGGCAGGGCGTCTCGTCTCGATCTGGGCACCCAAGGCCTGTGCGACCTCGCGTGCCGTGACCTCACCGCTCTCGATGAGGATCTCGCCAAGCGGCCGGCTGTCTCCATGACTCTGCAGGTCGAGAGCGCTCACCACGGAGTCGTGGTCCACCAGGCCGGAATCGATGAGGACCTCGCCGAGCCGGCTCGTCGCCTTGTCCGCCGCCAAAGCGGGGATGGGCGTGAGCGAAGCCGGTTCGCGAAGCTTGGCGATCAGTTCGTCGACATTCTCGGGCGAGGTGTATTCTTCGCCCGAGAGGACCGCCTCGAGACCGTTGATCAGCACCTTGAAGCAGTCGGTGACAGCCAGCAGGAGATCCACATGCTCCGGGCGCAGGAGGAACTCGTGGTTGCGGGCCCGGTCCATCAGGCTTTCAGCGGCATGGGCCAGGACCTGGATCTCGGAGAGTTCGAGGAATCCGGCCAATCCCTTGATGGTATGGCAGGAACGGAAGACCAGGTTGAGCGATTCCTCGTCGGTCGGGCAGGTCTCCAAGCGCAGGAGGCTCTTCTCGATGGTGTGGATGTGGTCGCCGCCCTCGGCGATGAAGTCCACCAGGAAGGACGTGTCGTTGCTCAGGACCGAGGCGAAATCGGTGGCTGGTGCGGCGGCCTCGTCGTTGGAGCTGCGCAGGCTTGGGCTGTCGGCCTCGGGCATTTCCTGCAGCGGAGAGGTGCCGGGTCGGGACTGGACCGTGCGTAGCAGGATGGCGGTCTCCGGCTGGAGCAGGCCGTCCTGGCCGCAGGCGATGGAGGGAAGCCTGTCCTGCAGCATGTCCTTGAAGCGCAGCAGGATCTCGATGCCGATGGAGCGGTTCTCGAGTCCCGTCTCGATCTCGTGGATCAGGTCGGCCCAGACGGGGAGGTCCAGGACCCCGAATTCCCCTTTCAGGGTGTGGAGGTGGCGCTTGACGAAGTCGACGCCGGCGGGATTCCCCTTTTCCTGTTCCAGGATGGCGACCTCGAAGTCCTCCAGCATGGAGAGCTGCGTCTCGGCAAAGCGCTTGCGCAGCTGAAGGCTTTCCGCATCCAAGGCCGGGAGAAGTTCGATGGTCGGGGGCTGCGGCGGGGGCGGAGAGGCGGGGCGGGGCGGTTCTACGGAGGCGGAACCGGAGGATTCCTCGTCCAGGGCGCCGGGAGGGATTCCCTCGAAGGCGCGTGCCATCTTCTCTATGCCTTCCTTGAGCTTGGCCGCGGCGGAGTCCGGGGAAGAATCGCCCATCACAGCCTTTTCGAGGAGACCGCCCAAGCGCTTGGCCTGGGTGTGCATGGCGGCCGGTAGTTGTGCTGTGTGTTCGATCTCCCGCAAAGGCTCGAGGAGCCTGCCGAAGGTGGCAAGATCCCTGGCCGACAGTTCCGTCGCGAAACGGGATAGTCGATCCAGGACGGAGCTGATGAGTGCGCGGTGTGTAGCCATAGGAATGCTGTGGATTACTCTCGCATGGAATGGCTTGGATTGTCAAGGAGTTGCGGGGCAAATGACTTTTGAGATCTGAAATCCATTTCATGCGCAAATGCCTTGCCCTCCGACGTTCGGAGTGGATGTCGAGTTCTACATTCCCATGCCATGAAGCTCCTCGTCACCGGCTGCTGTGGATTCATCGGCGCAAACTTCGTCAAGCTCGTCCTCTCGGAACATCCCGACTGGCACGTGACCAACCTCGACCTGCTCACCTACGCGGGCAATCGGGAATCGTTGCGGGCCGAGGAAAGCCTGTCCACCTACCGTTTCGTGCAAGGCGACATCGCCGATTCGAAGCTCGTGGACCAGCTCGTCTCGGAAGTGGATGCTGTCATCCACTTTGCGGCCGAGAGCCACAACGACAATTCGTTGCACGACCCCTCGCCCTTTCTGCACACCAACATCATCGGCACCTACACGCTGCTGGAGGCGGTACGCAAGCACGGCAAGCGCTACCACCACATCTCCACGGACGAGGTCTACGGCGACCTTGAGCTGGACGATCCGGCCAAGTTCACCGAGCACACCCCCTACAATCCCTCCAGCCCCTACTCCTCCACCAAGGCGGGATCGGATCTGCTGGTGCGGGCCTGGGTGCGTTCCTTCAAGGTGCGTGCGACCATCTCCAACTGCTCGAACAACTACGGTCCGATGCAGCACATCGAGAAGTTCATTCCCCGCCAGATCACCAACCTGATCGACGGCGTGAAGCCAAAGCTCTACGGCAAGGGCGAGAACGTGCGCGACTGGATCCATGTCGAGGACCACAACCGCGCCGTGCTGACGATCCTGGAGAAGGGCGTCATGGGCGAAACCTACCTGATCGGCGCCGACGGCGAGAAGAACAACAAGGAAGTCATCGAGCTCATCCTCGAGCTGATGGGTCACGACCCCAAGGACTACGAGCACGTCTCGGATCGGCCCGGCCACGACCTGCGCTACGCGATCGATTCCACCCGCCTTCAGACGGAGCTGGGCTGGACGCCGCGCTACACGGGCTTCCGCGAAGGCCTGAAGGCCACCATCGAGTGGTACCAGGCAAACGAAGCCTGGTGGCGCCCCGCCAAGGACGCGACCGAGAAGAAGTACGCCCAGCTGGGGCGCTGACCGTGATCTCCTTCCCCACCGAGGCGTTGGAGCTTCTGCGGACCGGAATTCCCGACCTGCAGGCGCTCTGGCTGTTCGGGTCGCGGGCTGGAGAGGCGTGCAGGCCCGATAGCGACTGGGATCTGGCCTTCCTTGCGAAAACTCCTCTCGGCGGCTGGCAGCTTCTGGACCTTCGGGCCCGACTGTCCGCCGCGATGGATTCCGAGGTCGATCTTGTCGACTTGCGCAATGGCTCCACGGTGCTTGCCATCGAGGTCCTGCGGGCGGATCGGTTGCTGCTCGATCTTGATCCGTTCGCGCGCGAGACCTTCGAGATGCGCACCCTCACTCGATACCAGGATCTCAACGAGGCCCGCAAGGGGATTCTCGAGGACCTGGGGATGGCTGCATGACGGCACCTTTGGACGACGTCCTGGCCTTGAAGGTCGCGAGCCTGCGCCGCTGCGTGGCGCGTGCCCGCGAGGAACGGGCGCTTGCCGGTGCCGGTTTCCGCGAGGACTTCAGTCATCAGGATGCCTCGCTCCTGAACATCTTCCGCGCCTGCGAGCAGGCCATCGACCTGGGCAACCATCTGGTCCGAAAGCTGAAGCTGGGGGTTCCGGCCCATGCCTCGGACAGCTTCGCCCTGCTGCAGCGGGCCTTGGTGATTCCGGCCGATCTCTGCCCTGCCCTGGTGCGCATGACCGCCTTCCGCAACACGGCGATCCACGAATACCAGAGGCTTGATCTCGACATCGTCGAGCGGGTTCTGACCGAAGGGCTGGACGACCTGTTGGCCTTCGCCGAACTTGCCCTGAAACGTCCGGCATGACAGATTCCGTCATGCGCAACCGATCCCAATTCCAAGCAATGGAGAGAAACCCATGAAGGGTATCGTTCTCGCCGGAGGTTCCGGCACCCGTCTCTATCCCATGTCCAAGGTGGCCAGCAAGCAGTTGCAGCCCATCTACGACAAGCCCATGATCTACTATCCGGTGGCGACCCTGATGATGGCCGGGATCAAGGAGATCCTGATCATCTCCACGCCGCACGATGTGCCGCGTTTCCGCGACCTCCTGGGCGACGGCTCGCAGTGGGGCATCCGGATCGAGTACGTGGTGCAGCCCTCGCCGGACGGCTTGGCGCAGGCCTTCCTTCTGGGCGCCGACTTCATCGGCACTGACAATGTGACGCTGATCCTGGGCGACAACCTCTTCTACGGGCGCATGGGATTGAGCGAGGCCATCGAGGCCTTCCAGGGCGGCGCCTTGGTCTGGGGCTATCCGGTGAACGACCCGGAGCGCTACGGCGTGGTGGAGTTCGACGACACCGGCAAGGTCATCTCGCTCGAGGAGAAGCCTTCCAAACCCAAGAGCCGCTATGCGGTGCCGGGCCTCTATGTGTACGACAACTCGGTGGTGGCCCGCGTGAAGGTGCAGAAGCCTTCGGCTCGAGGCGAGCTCGAGATCACCGACCTCAACGTGGAGTACCTCAAGGAAGGGAAGCTGCGCGTCGAGAAGCTCGGTCGCGGCATCGCCTGGCTGGACACCGGCACGACCGAGTCGCTACTCGAGGCCGGCCAGTTCATCCACGCCATCGAGGCTCGCCAGGGCCTGAAGGTCTGCTGCCCCGAGGAGATCGCGCTGCGCCAGGGCTTCCTCTCGAAGGCGCAGTTCGCCAAGCTCCTGGAGGTCATGCCCAGGTCGTCCTACCGCCAGTACCTCGAGGCCATTGCCGCTGAGGTCTGAGCTTCCGAACAGATTCTGTCATAGACAAGACGACGAGGGCCGCCCGCAGGGCGGCCCTTCGTGCGCCAGGGATCGTGCGCAGACCATCCCCCACCCTAACCCTCCCTGTCAGGGAGGGAACAAGTCAGCGACGCGCTTCCGCGCGCCAGGGATGCCGGCCGACAGGCCCAAGACCCTTTGGAGGTGAAGGGATCCCGCCCTGGTAGGGCGGGCTGGGGTGGGTTGGAGCTTCCGAAGGGGCTTGGCAGGCAGCCCGGCCACGCAGGCGCAGCGGAGTCGAAGCCTGCGTGGGGCGCCCTGGCCTAGAACGGCAGCTGGGGGTACATCAGGCCCGACCAGTAGAATTCGCGCGAGAAGGAGCCGAAGCTGTGCTCGGCGTTCCCGATCCGGAAGACCGCGCCGCCGGCCAGCGGGTTCGGACGCGGGGGGCAGTGGTTCAGTCCCAGGTTGTAGATGGTCATCACGATCTCGGGACGGCGCGAAAGGTCCACGCCGGCCTCGCGCCACTGGCGCAGGACGCACTTCATGTAAAGGCCCGCGTACAGGTAGGCCCAGGAGCGGTCGGGGCTCTGGAGGCGGCGCCGGATGGTGTCCAGCGGAAGCGAGTCGATCAAGGGCAGGTCGGCGGAGTCGCAGTACGGCAGGAGCTTGGCCAGCGACTCGGGCTTGATCCCCGTCACGCCCATCGAGAGGTTGCCCATCGGGATGAACTTGGTGAAGAGCTTCTTGTAGGTCTCGCGGAAGGATTCGGCGCGGCGCAGGTGCTCGCACAGGGCCGGCAGCGCGACCAGGCGCGGGGAGAGCCCCATGCGGCGGGCGGCCTCGCGGATGACGGGAAGATCCTCTTCCAGGGCGAGGCGGGTCGAGTCCCAGAGCGGGCTCTCGGACCACTCGAAAGGACGGTTGACCTTGCTGCGGGCCTGCGAGGAGTCGCTGACGGCCAGCATCGTCTCCAGCAGGAGGCCGTCGCCGCTGTCTGTCAGGACGGTCCACAGGGCCTGGCCGGTGGACGGGGAGAAGCCCAGCACCTTCTCGATGTGCTTGCGGGTGCGGATCTGGCTCTCGAGACCGGCCTCGATGCTGGAGCGGACCGGAATCTGGAGACTGATGTCGGACTCGGCGCGGCTGCGCGCGTTGGTCCAGCCCAGCTGGATGGCCAAGGCGGTGCCGGCCAGGAACAACAGGAGCAGGGCGGTGGCCGTGGCACCGCCCCACACGAGCTTCTGGCGCAGCGTCGGCTGGCTGCGGGTGGCGGGAATCGGCTGCGTTGCGGGAACGGGTGCCTTGCGGCGTTCCTTGAGGAGATGCCAGGCGGTCCAGGCGCGCGCCTTGGCGTCGGGGATCTCCGTGATGGTCTGGAGGAAGGTAAGCAGGGGGCCGTCGTTGCAGCCGTTGTACTGGAGCGCCTTGAGGTGGCTGCCGTCGCAGACCGAGCGCACCACCTGGGTGGCTGCGGCGGAGGCGGGGCCTTCGAAGAAGTCGGAGAAGTGCTGGTAGAGGGCTTCAAGCGAGGGGGAGAGCGGGGTGATCAAGGATGGGCTTTCTCGGAATCCAGGAGCTGTTGCCGGGCGAAGGCGCGAACGGCGAGGAGGTTCGTCTTGCCGGTGGGGAGGATGGGAAGCTCATCGATGGTCGCGAACAGGTTGGGCTTGGGGCGCCACAGGGCCGGCAGGGAACTGGAGTGGCTCATGGTGTCGAACAGGCGGGAGAGCTCGTCCTTGCCCAGGGTGGTGACGACCGCGAGCTGTTCGCCCTTGGTGGGGTGGGGCAGGCCGATCACCGCGAAGGAGCGGTCCTCGCGCCCCGACAGGATCTGCAGCTCGTCCTCGACGCGCACATGGGGGACCATCTCGCCGCCGATCTTGGAGAAGCGGGAGATGCGGTCGGTGATGTGGATGAATCCGGCCTCGTCCAGGCGCGCGATGTCACCGGTGATGTACCAGCCTTCGTGGAAGGCCTTGGCGGTGGATTCGGGATCGTCCAGGTAACCCTTCATCACGATGGCCCCTTTGACCAGCAGCATGCCTTCCTGCCCGGGCGGGAGGGTGCGGGAATGGTCCTCGCGGTCGACGATGCGCGCCACCACGCCGGGGATGGGCTGGCCCACCGTCAGGTCGGTGCTGCCCTTCTGCACGGAGGGGTTGCCGGAGAGGTCGAAGCCTTCCCAGTCGGGACTGTTGACCGCGATGATGGGGGAGCATTCGGTGGCGCCGTATCCCTCGCGGATGGGTGTGCCTTGCATCTCGTGCCAGAGCTTGCGCAGCGGGCTCCCGAGCTTCTCGGCGCCGCTGATGATGTGCCGCAGCGAGCCCAGCTTCTCGCGGGGGTTGCGCCGCAGGTAGTTCTCCAGGAAGGTGGGAGTGCTGATCAGGACGGTGCCCTGACTGGCTTCGATCAGGTCGCCCACGGCCTTGGCCTCGGTGGGATTTGGATGGTAGGCGGCCGAAAGGTGGTCCAGGATCGGGAGCCACAGGGTCGCGGTGTAGCCGTAGGCGTGGAAGAAGGGCAGTGTGCCCAGCATGATGTCGTCGTCCAGGAAGCGGTACACGCGGCGGATGCCGTCGATGTCGGCCAGGATGTTGCCGTGGGTCAGCGGGATGCCCTTTGGCTTGCCGGTCGAGCCGGAGGAGAAGACGATGGTGACGACGTCGTCGCGCCGGACCTTGCGGCCGCTGGCGAAGTGGCGCAGGGCAAGGCTCACGGGCGCGACCAGCCCGAAGAACGCGGCCTTCGTCTTGTGGCGCGCGGCGATCATGCCGGCAAGGCCCTCGGCCATCAGCATCCGTTCGTCCCGCTCCCAGCCCAGCCGCTCCAGGAAGACGCGGGAGGTGACGATAGTGCGGATGCCGGCCTTGGCCATGGCCTCGTCGAGGGCCTCGCGGGAGGCTGTGTAGTTGAGGTTCACGGGGACGCGGCCCGCGAGCGTGAGCGACAGGTTCATCATCGCGCCGGCCACCGTCGAGGGAAGCAGCACGCCCACGCGCTCGCTTGGTTCGAAGCGCTCCCGCCACAGCTCGGCAAGACCGGCAGCCTTGAGCAGGGCCTGCCGGCGGGTGAGCTTGGTGCCGCTGGAATCCTGCAGCAGGAGCCGGGATCCGCGGCTGCGGGTGATCTGGAGGAACTGCCGCGACAGCGTCATCCTCTCCGAGATCCGATCGGAGAACGCCTCGGCCAGCAGTTCCTGGACGGCCTGTCGCACTTCCCAGGCCTGCGGGCGGGTCATGGGGGCGCCGAAGCGCATGTTCACCCGCTTGCGCCAGTTGGAGAGGTTGGGCAGCTGCAGGCGGCCGCCGGGGAAGCTGAAGGGGGCTCCCATCACGCCGTCCATGCACATGGGGATCACGGGCACGTCGAGGTCCCGCAGCACCGCCTCGAGGCCGCGCCGGAACTCCTGGAGGTTGCCGGTGCGGGAGATCTCGCCCTCGGCGAAGAGGCACACGACCTGGCCGCTTTCCAGCGCCGTGCGACAATTCCTGACAAAGTCCGCGATCGAGCGCAGGCTCCCCGGCGCGACCGGGATCACGCCCATCATCCTGAAGAAACGGTTAGCCAGCGGATGGGCCCAGATGTCGTGGATCAGCACGAAGTGCACGCCGCGCGGCGAGGCGGCCTGTACCAGCAGGGCGTCCAGCAGCGAGACGTGGTTGCACACGAGCAGGGCGCCGTGGTAGGTCGGGACGGAGTCCTCGCCGTGCACGCGCAGCCGGAACAGGATGCGCATGAGGATGCGCGCCACCAGGCGGGTGCTCACGTTGGGGAGCTTCCACAGGGCCAGCAGCGTGATGGTCCAGGCCCACAGGGCCGCCATCAGGAGCGCCCCGCGCGAGCTGGGCCAGCCCAGGAAGGGAGCGATCCAGGCACCGATGCGGTACAGGCCGCTGGCCAGGAACATCCCGATGAAGTTCACCATGTTGAGGTAGGCCAGCAGCGGACCTACGGCACGTCCCTGCAGGCGCCCTTGGATCCAGGCGCCCAGCGGCACCTTGTAGAAGCCGCCCAGGAAGGCGGAAAGTCCCAGTACGACGGTGAAAGGCGCCCGGCTGAGCGGGACCAGTGCCAGGATCGAGAGGCCCGTGGCTAGCCCTGCGCCTCCCAGCGGCACGAAGGAGAGCTGGATGCGTCCGCCCGAGACCAGGCTCGAGGCCACGCAGCCCAGCCCGATGCCCACGGCCAGGATGGCGGTGGTGATGCCGGTCTGGGTGGGATTCAGGTGCAGCACGTCGGGGCAGTGGCTGGCCAGCAAGGCGATCACGAGCTGGGCGATCATCCAGAAGGCAGAGGCTCCCATCACGGCCAGGTTCAGGCCTCGGTATCCCTTGTAAGTGCGCCACGAGTCGCGCACGTAGAGGAAGGGGTTCCACTGGACGGGGATGCCGGTCTCGACCGGGGGCTCGACGGCGCGGATGCGCAGGGAGGCCAGCCACCCGGCCAGGGCGAAGCCGTACCCGACCCACATCAGCGCCGGCAGGAGGTTGGCCTTTGCACCCACCAGTCCGGCAAGCAGGGTGCCCACCACGGCCGAGGTGAAGGAAAGCATCTCCATCATGCCGTTGCCGAAGGTCAGTCCCCTGTGTCCGCCGATGTCGGTGATGAGGGAATACTTGGAGGGGCCGTAGAGGGTGGAGTGCAGGCCCATCAGGAACACGACCACGCAGGCCAGCTCGATGCGGTGCCAGGCGAAGGCCGCTACCGCAAGGCTGACGATGACGACCTCCGAGGCCTTGGCCCAGCGCACCACGGTCTGCTTGAGCTGGACGCGCGAGAGCCATCCGGCAAACGGCGAGAAGAGCACGAACGGCAGGTTGAAGATGGCGGTGATGGCCGTGATGAGCCAGTCCTTGGTTTCGGGAGCCACCCATTTGATGGCCACGAAGAGGATCAGGCACTTGATGAAGTTGTCGTTGAGCACGCCCAGGGACTGGACGAGGAAAAGACCGTGCCAGGAGGGGCGCGGCGAGAGGCTCGGACGGCGTTGCGTTTCGTTCATGTGTCGCCGGACAAATTGTGAAAATGAAACGCTCTTGCCGAGGTGCTCTTCCGGACTTTTATGCCTTGATTTCCGGTTTCAGCATCGGGAGAGCACGATCAGGAGGTGGCGGGCGCGGGCTCCCAGGGCGTAAAGGACCTCTGCGGAGGTCTCGGGCTCGATGTCCACCAGGATCACGGCGTCGGCTTCCACCGCTGATGCCTTGTCCAGCGGCAGGAGCGGAGCCTTGTCGCGGTTCCAGCCGCCGATCCTCCCGACCCACTTCAGGCGCGGGTCCTTCCACTGGGAAAGCCCCGAGGTCTCGCGGGTCTTGGCCGACAAAACGGCGATCTGTCCGATCTCCAGCCTCTCCTGGCTCATGAGCCGATGCAGTTCCTCCTTCAGCCGCGTCTCCTGCTCCGCCGGACTGGACCAGTGCCTCTCGCGCACGGGCTCGCCCGGGGGGCATCCCGGCTCCAGCTCCAGGTGGCGTCCGGTGTGGGCGGCGATCCACTGGGCGATCGAGCGGGTGCAGCGCACCGCGCGGTCCAGGCGGCAACGGGCCAGGCCCGTCGGATAGGCCGGCTCGGCATGAGGGGGCAGCGCCGCAGGGTCGCGGAACAGGAACAGGGGGCCGTCGAGCGGATCGCGCAGCAGGCTGGTCAGTGCCGGCCACCAGCTGTCGGGGACGTGCTCGGCCTCGTCGCACACCAGGGCGTCCCAGCGCAGCTCGGGCTGCATCTCCAGCGCCTGGCGGAACCTGTCCAGGGGCGTGCCTTCCTCGTCCTCCAGCCCCGCCTTGCGCAGGAACCCGTGCAGGAAATGCTCGCGGCTGTCCACTTCTACGGCATGCAGGTCGGCGAGGGTCTCCAGCCGTTCGGCAAGCAAGGGGTTCTGGCACAGGTAGAGCACTCGCTTGCCGCGCGCCGCCAGGTCCCGGGCCTTGGCGATTGCCAGGGTGGTCTTCCCCGTGCCGGCGGCTCCCGAGATCAGGAGACGCTGATTCTCGCGCAGGGCATCCAGCAGGCGCACCTGGTCGGCGTTGGCGCGGGCGTAGAGGGCTTCCTCGGCGCGCACCACGTCGCGCAGCAGCGGGACGGACTGGGCCACCGGATGGAAGAGCTGGAGGATGTCGAGGTGGTAGCCTTCGGGAGGCGGGCGATGGGTCCACGGGGAGGGCCAGGTCAGCGCCGCGATCAGCCTGTCCTCCAGGGTCTCGAGGTCCTTGAAATCCAGGATCAACCGGCGCGGCAGGTCCTCTCCGAAGGGATTCTCGTCGCCGGGCAGCGGCGGGATGTCGGGAAAGCACACCATCGGTTCGATGCGCGGGACGGAGGGGGCCTCGTCCTGCCCGATGGAACGCTTGCGGGACAGGGCCTTGAGGCTGCGCCGGAAGGCGTAGACGCCGTGGCTGGCCTGGTCCAGGGGGGATTGGATGGGGTGCCAGCGGCGGTGCCCGTCGATGCTGAACCAGCGTTCCCCTTCGCGCTGGATGCCGCCTCCCTTGACCTCGATCACCGCCACGCCGTGGTCGCGGTGGTAGAGCACGGCATCGGCCTCGCCGGGAAGCTCCGCGTGCAGGATGTCGTCGCGGTAGACCCAATGCACGTTGAAGAACAGGTGCCAGCCGTCGGGCAGGTGCTCGCAGGCGTGCGCCAATCGCAGTTCCGAACCGGCTTTGGGCAGATCTCCATGCAGTGTGGCCATGTTCCTATTCTAGCCTGTCGGGTGCGTCGTTGCCCGCAGTTTCGGGCGCCTCCCCGGTCGGGACCGCACTGTGCGACAAATTCTGTCCCACCCGGGGACCGGGCTGCCTGCCAAGCCTCCTCGGCTTCGGCTCCGCTCAGCCTCCGGGGTCTTGGGCCAAAGGCCGGCATCCCTGGCGCTTTTGTGAAGTGGCCGCTCCCTCTCGAACCGAATAGATTGTGCACAATTGATTTGTTTGCAATCAAAGGAGTGAGAGATGGCCAAGATCCACGAATTCAGCGTTCCCGCCCTGGAAAAGGGCGAGATCAAGCTGGCCGACCACGCGGGCGAGGTCCTGCTGCTGGTCAATACCGCCAGCAAGTGCGGCTTCACCCCTCAGTTCGAGGGGCTGGAGGCGTTGCACCGGAGCTACGGGGAGAAGGGCCTGACGGTGATCGGCTTTCCCTGCAACCAGTTCGGTCATCAGGAGCCCGGCGACCACGAGGAGATCGGGGCCTTCTGCCAGAGGAACTACGGCGTGAGCTTTCCCATGGCCGCCAAGATCGAGGTCAACGGAAAGGGGGCCCATCCCCTCTGGGCCTTCCTCAAGAAGCAGAAAGGCGGCTTCCTGGGCTTCTCCGGCATCAAGTGGAACTTCACCAAGTTCCTGGTCGACCGGCAGGGGAACGTGGTCAAGCGCTTCGCCCCGACGACCCGGCCGGAGGAGATCGCCGCCCACATCGAAAAACTGCTGTAGGCGCCATGCACGAGTCGCTTCGCTTAGGCAATCAGCTGTGCTTTGCGCTCCATGCGGCCAGCCGGGCCATGACGCAGGCCTATCAGCCCCTGTTGGCGCCCTTGGGGATCACCTATCCGCAGTACCTGGTGCTGCTGGTGCTGTGGGAGCGGGACGGCCTGCTCGTGAAGGAGATCGGCGCGCGGCTGGACCTCGATTCCGGGACCCTCACGCCGCTTCTGAAGCGCCTGGAGACGTTGGGTCTGGTGGTGCGGGAGCGCCAGTCGACCGACATGCGTCAGGTGCGCATTCGCCTCTCGCGGGCAGGGCGGTCGCTGGAGGAGAAGGCCGTATCCGTCCCGCGCGCGATGGCCTGCCGCTACGGGGGATCCGAGGAGGATATGCGGGCTGCGATGCGGTTGCGCGAGGTCCTGGACGCCTTGCGCGGGCGCCTGCGCGAGGCTGCGGACGTGCCGAATTCTATGACAAATTCTGTCAAAAAGTGACGGTGCGGACCGTGTCCCATTATGCGCTCAACCTCTCCGGAAGTCCAGTATTTATCGGAGTCCCGGAAATACAGATAGGATCATCCGGTTAATGTGACCCGATGCGGACTTCGCTATTACAAAGTCGTGACATTCGCGCCCACTCCAGACCGTATTGTTGTTCTATCACCATTACTCGGGAGGCCAGACATGGCAAGTCGGATGGATAGCTGGGACGGATCGGGAGTCTACAACCTCTACATCAAGGACATCCAGAAGTATCCGCTCATGACCCGCAAGGAAGAGCGGATCGTGCTCGACGCCCTGGGTCGTGGTGACGAGGGCGCGACCCACAAGCTGGTGGTCTCCAACCTGCGCTTTGTCGTGAACGTGGCGTTCATGTACCGCAACCAGGGCCTTTCGCTTCCCGAGCTCATCAACGAGGGCAACCTGGGCCTGATCGAGGCGGCCCGCCGCTTCGACACCTCCCGCGACCTCAAGTTCATCTCCTACGCCGTGTGGTGGATCCGTCAGAGCATCACCCGTGCCATCGCCGAGAAGGCCCGCATGGTGCGGATCTCGGCCGAGAAGGAGCTGGTCCTGCGGCGCTTCTCGCGGGTCGGCCAGGCCATGACCCAGACCATCGGCGGCACCTACGTGACCGACGCCGAGGCCGTGGGCCGCAAGCTCGGCATGACCTCGGAGCAGGTGGACAAGGTCATCGAGATGGGCCAGCGCCACGCCTCGCTCGACTCCAAGATCGACGACGACGGCGAGACCTCCCTCCTGGACATGATCTCCATGGACGACGAGGATCGTCCCGACCACGCCTACGAGCGCAACGCCGAGCTGGACAATCTCACCGACATGCTCGGCGAGCTACCCGACCTTGAGCGCAAGGTCCTTTCCATGTACTTCGGCGTCGGATATGGCGAGCCGTTCAACCTCCAGCAGATCGGCAAGGTGGTGGGCCTTTCCAAGGAGCGCGTGCGGCAGATCAAGGAAAAGGCATTGGGGCGCCTACGTTCCCGTGCCGTGGAGCTGGCCGCCGCCGCCTGATTGCGGATGGTGGGGTAGGAACGGGGTGCGTCCTGTGGTGGAGACGCACCCCTTTTTTGTACCCTCTGGAAGTCATGCCCAAAGGTCTCCTGCTTCTCAACCTCGGTTCCCCTTCCGCCCCTGAACGCAGCGCCGTCGCGCGCTACCTGAGGCAGTTCCTGTCCGATCGCCGCGTGATCGACATCGCCGCCGTGCCGCGCTGGCTGCTGGTGAACCTGATCATCGCCCCGTTCCGCTCCTCCCGCAGCGCCCGGGCTTATGCGAGCGTCTGGACCATCGAAGGCTCTCCGCTCTTGGGCCATTCGCGCGCCCTGGCGCGAGGCGTCCAGGAACAACTCGGCTCGGAGTGGAAGGTCGCCCTGGGAATGCGCTACGGCGCGCCTTCGACCGAACAGGCGCTCCAGGAGCTGGCGGCAGCCGGGTGCGACCGCATCGCCCTCCTGCCGCTCTATCCCCAGTACAGCGCCGCGACCACGGGATCTTCCCTGGAAGAAGCGATGCGGGTGCTCGGGACCCTGTGGAACGTCCCGGCCGTGGTCACCGTCCCGGCCTTCCATGCCGAGGAAGGTTATCTCGAGGCCACCGCGGCCCCGATCCGTACGTGCCTGCAGGAAGTTCCGGACGCCCATGTGCTCTTCAGTTTCCACGGCCTGCCCGAGCGGCAGGTCCTCAAGGGCGATGCCGCCTGCCTGCAGGGCGAGTGTTGCGCGGTCCCGAAGCCCTTCTGTTACAAGTCCCAGTGCATGGCGACCGCGCGATCCCTGGCCGAGCGGCTTGGCCTGGATTCCCATCGCTGGAGCGTCGGGTTCCAGTCTCGGCTGGGACGCGAGCCTTGGTTGGGCCCCAATACCGAGGAGGTCGCCAAGGGCTTGGCTGCCTCGGGCCATTCGCTGGTGGTGGCGGCGCCGTCGTTCGTGGCCGATTGCCTGGAAACCCTCGAGGAGCTGGGAGATCGCCTCAAGGAGACCTTCCATGCCCATGGCGGCGGAGCCTTTCGCGTGGCGGCCTGCCCCAATGCAAGCTCTGCCTGGATCGAGACCGTCGCAGGCATGGCTCGCCGCTCGGTCCCCTGAACGGTTGCCCGCAGAGTTCTTCTCGCCAGTCGCGGTTCGAGTATTACATTGCCGCCATTCACCTAGAGAGGGTGTCTGTCCATCGTGGACTGCACCGATGACCATTCGACCAGGAGTTTCTCCAAGATGGGTATGCTTCCTTCCAACATGTGGGCCAAGCGCGTTCGCGTCGTGATCGAGGGCAAGCCCTGGATCTTTACCGAAGTGAACTTCGTGAAGCCGGGCAAGGGCCAGGCATTCCTGCGCTGCCGCCTCAAGAACCTGATGGACGGAAGCACCCTCGAGCGCACCTACAAGTCGGGCGAGTCGCTGGAAGAAGCCAACATGGAAGAGGCAGAGGTCCAGTACCTCTACACTGATGGCGAGACCTGGCACTTCATGAACACCGAGACCTTCGAGGAACTCGATCTGGGCAAGGTCCAGATGGACGAAGTGAAGAACTGGCTCCTCCCCGAGATGAAGTGCACTGTGCTCTTCTTCGACAACAAGGCCATCGCCATCACCCCGCCGACCTTCGTCGACCTCGTGATCACCTACTGCGAGCCCGGCCTCAAGGGTGACACCACCAATACGCCCTTCAAGCCCGCCACCGTCGAGACCGGCGCCACCGTCCAGGTGCCTCTGTTTGTCGAGAACGGCGAGAAGATCAGGATCGACACGCGCACTGGCGAATACAGTGAACGCGTGAAGGCTTGATCGCGACTAAACCCTTGTGAACGGCCGATTTGAAAACGCCTTGCGCTTCCAGATCGACCGCTCTAGATTTGCGTCAATCCTACCCACCACCATCACTACCATGGAGCTACAAATGAAGAAGAGCGCTCTGGTTGCTGCTGCCTTGGCCGTTCTGGCCACGGGAGCTCGCGCCGACCTTGCAATTCCTTACAACCAGAAGGCCGGTGACTCTTCGGAAGTCAACGCCGCCTTCAACGCCAAGGCGTTCTCGAACACCGAGACCAGCACCAAGCTGACCTCCGACGGCACCTCGCTGTCGATCGCCGTGACCTGGGGCCACTCCGTGGGCCACGACTACGGCGCCAACGCCGGTATCCTCCAGCCTCTGAACAACATGTGGGCTCCGGTCGACTTCTCGAAAGTGACTGCTGTCAGCTTCGACTACATGACCGATGCCAAGACCACTGCCGAGTTCGCGCCGGCCTCGCCCCTCTACCTGGGTGATGCTGACAACACCGGTGTGATGATGCTGGCTGAGCTGGGTGCAGCGGCCGCCTTCAAGTCCAAGACCATCGCCCTTCCGGACGGTATCGGCTTCCTCAAGTGGATGACCGACGCCGACACCAAGAACGGCACCAGCTACGCCACCCAGAGCTGGGATGACGTCAAGACCAAGGTCAAGTGCCTGCAGTTCGCTCCCAAGCCGAACTACTCCACCGGCACCACGCTGGGTCTCCCGGCCACCACCACCATGAGCATCAAGAACCTCGTGGTCAAGGGTGATATCGCTGTCGGCGGCTGGCTCACGGCAAACGGCACGGGTTGCACGGGCAAAGCCCAGCTCCTGGCTGACTTCAACAATGCCACTCCCAAGCAGAACTACCAGGGCGGCTGGTGGTACGGCTTCACTGACACCACCTCCGGCACTGTCGGCCCTGCCAACGGCGCTTCCGCTTTGGTGGAAAATGATCTGTCGGTCGCTGGTATGAACTTCCTGGAGGGTGACGGCAACGTTGGTGGCGTGTCGGGTGCTGTCGGCATCACTGCGGACCTGAACAAGAAAATTGCTGGTGTGTACCATCCCTATGCGGGCTGGGCTGACGTCGGTACGGGCTTCAAGGGCCCGGACGGCGACATCGCGGTTGACCTCGGCACTGGCTTCACCGCATTCTCGTTCGACATCGTGATGGGCAGCGATGCTGTTGCCTTTGATGAAGCGAACCTCACGGGCGTGGACTTCAAGGTCGGCAAGACTTCGGTCGGCGACTCGGTCCAGTGGCACATCGGTGTTCCGTTCAGCATGAACAACACCAACATCTGTGTGGACGCTGGTGCTCTCGTTCAGCCCTCTTGGTACACCTCCAAGCTGGCTTCCGTCCCGACCTTCAAGGCCAACGACGTGAGCAAGCTGCTCTGGGAAATCAAGATCCAGAACCAGGATGCGACCCTCAAGGCCACCACTCCGGTGTCCTCGCTTGGCCAGACCTTCTACGTGGGCAACATCAACGTTTGGAACGCTACCAAGGGCGTGATCAATGCGACCGGCATTTCTTCCCGCAAGATCGGTGGCAAGTCGGCCCTGGTTGCCAACTACGCCAACGGCCTCGTGCTGAGCTACGCCCTCGAGGGCGCCGCTTCCGCCAAGGTTGATGTCGTCCGCATGGATGGCTCCAAGGTTGCTTCCTTCGACGCTCCGGCTTCGGCTTCGGCCAAGTCGTTCTCGATGAACCTGGCTCGCGGCAGCTACCTGGCCGTGGTCAAGGGTGGCAAGACCAGCCTGGTCGCTCCCTTCGCCGTCGCCAAGTAAGTTCGCCTGACCTTTCGAGGCTGCGCTTCGGTGCCGCCTCGAGACCAAGAACGAATGGGCCGCCTTCCTCGGAAGGCGGCTTTTTTGTGCTTTCCAAGAGGAGAACCTTCGATCAGGATGATATGTTTTGTCATATTAGCCGAACTTCGCGGGTCGGGATCGCGACTCAACGCCTAGGAAGAGGATCCTGTCGCCTTCTTCTGGAGTTCACGAACCAAAGAGGTTCCCATGAAAATTCGCGCCCTTTCCCTTCTGCTGGGTCTCGCCGCCGGTGCGATGGCTGACCTTTCGATTCCCTACAACCAGTCCGCAAAGGACTCGTCCGAAGTTCGGGCTGCTTACCATGCGAAAGCGGTCTCGAATGCGGAGACTGGTACCCGCTTGAGTTCGGACGGAGCGTCCCTTACGCTGGACGTGACCTGGGGACACGCGGTAGGCAAGGAGTACGGGGCCAACGCCTCCATCCTGCAGCCGCTCGACAGCAGTTGGAAGCCGATGAACTTCACCTACGTTCAGGCGGTGCGCTTCGAGTACAAGACCGATGCGCAGACTACGGCGGAATTTTCCCTGTCCTCTCCACTCTACAAGGGGGATGTGAGCAATTCGGGCGTGATGATGCTTGCCGAACTGGGTGCCGCATCGAGCTGGAAGACCAAGACGATTTCGCTTCCGGACGGCATTGGTTTCCTCAAGTGGATGACGGTCGCAGACACGAAGAACGGGACAAGTTACGCCAGCCAGAGCTGGGACGATGTCAAGAGCCAGATCAAGGCTCTTCAGTTCTCCCCCAAGCCTAATTACACCTCGGCCACTGCGCTGGGCTTGCCGGCCAGCACCAGCATGAGCATCCGAAACCTGGTGATTGTCGGGGGGGAGCCGGATGTATTTCCTGAAGGGGGATGCACTGGTAGAAGTGAGCTCTTGGCGGATTTCAACAACAGCAATCCCAAGCAGAACTATTCCGGGGGCTGGTGGTATGCCTTCACCGATACGGCTAGCCGGAATGCAGGAGCCGCCAATGGCGCCTCTTTCCTGATCACCGACACCAGCTCCGACGCTGGCATGAACTTCATTCCGGGTGACGGTAATATCGGTGGCGTTTCCGGGTATGTCGGCATTACGGCGGACTTGAACAAGATGGTCGACGGCGTCTATCATCCTTATGCAGGCTGGGCGGATGTCGGCACGGGTCTTACATGCCATGATGACGGGGTGATCGATCTTGGATCCCGGTTCAAGTCCTTCTCGTTCGACATTGTCATGGGTGATGATGAACGACCGTTTGATCGTGTCAATCTCGGAGGGGTGGACTTCAAAGTCGGCAAGGCTTCGGTTCCCGATTCGGTGCAATGGCACATCGGGATCCCTTATAGCATGAACAATCGCAACATCTGTGTGGATGCTTCTGTCCTTAAGCAGCCGGAATGGTATACGTCGAAGCTGGCGACGGTACCGACGTTCACGGCTGATGACGTGACCAAACTCATCTGGGAGATCAAGATCCAGAACCAGGATGCCACTCTCAAGGTCACGACACCAACCTCGCCGTTGAGGAGCACTTTCTATGTGGGCAACATTGCGCTTTGGTTCGATGGGAGGGGGGTTCTGATGAAGTGCTCAGAAGGCATCTCGTCCCGCAAGATCGGTGGCAAGTTGGCCCTGGTTGCCAACTACGCTAACGGTCTCGTGCTGAGCTATGCCCTCGAGGGTGCCGCTTCGGCCAAGATCGAGGTCGTGCGCATGGATGGCTCCAAGGTCGCTTCCTTCGACGCTCCGGCTTCGGCATCGAGCCGGTCGTTCTCGATGAACCTGGCTCGCGGCAGCTACCTGGCCGTGGTCAAGGGTGGCAAGACCAGCCTGGTCGCTCCCTTCGCCGTTGCCAAGTAAGTTCGCCTGACCTTTCGAGGTCTGCTTCGGCAATGGCCTTGGAGCCAAGAACGAATGTGTCGCCTTTTTCGGAAGGCGGCTTTTTTTGTGTTCCCGAAGAGGATGGAATTCGTTGGATGACATATTTTGTCATATAGGCTGAACTTCGCGGGTTCGGATCGCGACCCAAAGCATAGGAAGAAGATCCTGTCGCCTTCTTCCGGAGTTCACGAACCAGGAGGTTCTCATGAAAATCCGCATCCTGTCCCTGCTATTGGTCGCTGCCACCGGCTCGATGGCCGATCTTTCCATTCCCTACAATCAGACGGCCAAGGACTCCTCGGAAGTCCAGGCTGCCTACGATGTCAAGGCCGCCTCGAATGCAGAGACGAGCACCCGCTTGAGTTCGGACGGGACGTCCTTGACGCTGGACGTGACCTGGGGCCACTCGGTGGGCAAGGAGTACGGGGCCAATGCATCCATCCTGCAGCCGCTCAACAGCAGTTGGAAGCCGATGAACTTCACCGGTGTCACCGCTGTGAGCTTCGAGTACAAGACGGACGCTAAGACCACGGCTGAATTTTCCCTGTCCTCTCCGCTCTACAAGGGGGATGCAAGCAATTCGGGCGTGATGATGCTTGCCGAACTGGCTGCCGCAACGAGCTGGAAGGCCAAGACGATTTCGCTTCCGGACGGCATCGGTTTCCTCAAGTGGATGTCGGACGCGGATACGAAGAACGGAACCAGCTACGCCAGCCAGAGCTGGGACGATGTCAAGAGCCAGATCAAGGCTCTGCAGTTCTCCCCCAAGCCCAATTATACCTCGGCCACTGTGCTGGGGCTGCCGGCCACCACCAGCATGAGCATCCGAAATCTGGTGATTGTCGGGGGAGAGACGGATCCGGGCCCTCAAGGCGTTGGATGCACAGGCACTTCGCAGTTGCTGGCCGATTTCAATAATGCCAACCCGAAGCAGAACTATCAGGGAGGCTGGTGGTATGCCTTCACAGATACGGCAACCAGCAATGTGGGGGCGGCCAACGGTTCCTCGGCGCTTGTGACCAGCGGCACAACCGTCGATGGCATGACCTTCCAGGATAACAGTGGAGTCCTTGGGACTTCAGGTTATGTCGGAATCACTGCGGATCTCAACAAGATGGTCAGTGGATCCTATCATCCCTATGCGGGCTGGGCTGCCATTGGTACGGGCTTCAAAGGGCCGGATGGTGATGTCGCTCTTGATTTCGGCACGAGTTTCACTGCATTTTCGTTCGATATCGTGATGGGGGACGATAATGGGGCGAAGTTCGATAAGGACAATCTTGTCGGTGTTGATTTCAAGGTCGGCAAGGCTTCGGTCCCGGATTCGGTCACTTGGCACATCGGAATCCCCTACAGCATGAACAACCAGAACATCTGCGTGGACGCTGACATTCTCCAGCAACCGGCGTGGTACACGGCCAAACTGGCGACGGTGCCGACCTTTACGGCCAGCGACATTACCAAGCTGCTCTGGGAGATCAAGATCCTGAACCAGGATGCCACTCTCAAGGCCACGACTCCGACTTCATCACTGGGGAATCAATACTTTGTGGGCAACATCAAGATCTGGAATGCCACTCCTGGTGTGATCAACAAGTCTAGTGGCCTTTCTTCTCGCAAGATCGGCGGCAAGTCGGCCCTGGTCGCCAACTACGCCAACGGCCTGGTACTGAGTTACGCCCTCGAGGGTGCCGCTTCCGCCAAGGTCGAGGTTGTTCGCATGGATGGCTCCAAGGTTGCGTCCTTCGACGCTCCGGCTTCGGCATCGAGCCGGTCGTTCCCGATGAACCTGGCTCGCGGCAGCTACCTGGCCGTGGTCAAGGGCGGCAAGACCAGCCTGGTCGCTCCCTTCGCCGTCGCCAAGTAAGTTCGCCTGACCTTTCGAGACCGTGCTTCGGCACAGCCTTGAGACCAAGAACGAATGGGCCGCCTTCCTCGGAAGGCGGCTTTTTTGTGCTTTCCAAGAGGAGAACCTTCGATCAGGATGACATATTTTGTCATATTAGCTGAACTTCGCGGGTCGGGATCGCGACCCAACGCCTAGGAAGAGGATCCTCCCGCCTTCTTCCGGAGTTCACGAACCAGGAGGTTCCCATGAAGATCCGTATTCTGTCCCTGCTGATGTTCGCTGCGACCAGCTCCATGGCCGATCTTTCCATTCCTTACAATCAAGTGGCCAAAGACTCCTCGGAAGTTCAAGCGGCCTATAATGCCAAAGCTGCCTCCAACGCGGAGACGAGCACTCGCTTGAGTTCGGACGGGACGTCCTTGACGCTGGACGTGACCTGGGGGCACTCGGTGGGCAAGGAGTACGGGGCCAATGCGGCCATCCTGCAGCCACTCAACAGCAGTTGGAAGCCGAAGGACTTCACCGGTGTCACCGCTGTGAGCTTCGAATACAAGACGGATGCCAAGACAACGGCGGAATTTTCCCTGTCTTCGCCGCTCTACAAGGGGGATGCAAGCAATTCGGGCGTGATGATGCTTGCCGAACTGGCTGCCGCAACGAGCTGGAAGACCAAGATCATCTCCCTTCCGGACGGCATCGGCTTCCTCAAGTGGATGACGGTTGCGGACACGAAGAACGGGACCAGTTACGCCAGTCAGAGCTGGGACGATGTCAAGAGTCAGGTCAAGGCCCTTCAGTTCTCCCCCAAGCCCAATTACACCTCGGCCACAGCGCTGGACTTGCCGGCCACCACCAGCATGAGCATCAGGAATCTCAAACTTATAGATCTAGTCGACATCGCAGTAGATGAATTGGGGGCCAATGGAAGGGGATGTGTCGGGCGGTCGGATCTTTTGGCCGACTTCAACAACAGTAACCCCAAGCAAAACTACCAGGGCGGCTGGTGGTACGCCTTCACCGACACCACCTCCGGCCCTGTCGGACTTGCCAATGGCACTTCGGCCCTCGTGACGACCGACGAGTCAGTGGCTGGCATGAGCTTCATTCCTGGCGACGGCAATGTCGGTGGCATCTCCGGGTATGTCGGCATTGTTGCAGACCTGAACAAGATTGTCGATGGCATCTATCGTCCCTATGCGGGTTGGGCTGCAATCGGTACTGGCTTCAAGGGCCCGGATGGTGATATTGCACTGGATCTCTGTCCCAATTTGAGCATCTCGTTCGATGTCGTGATGGGTGGAGATGAAGGGATGCAGTTTGATAGCGCGAATCTCGGAGGGGTAGACTTCAAGGTTGGTAAGGCATCAGTCCCCGACTCGCTCGCTTGGCATATCGGCATCCCTTCCAGCATGAACAACCGCAATATCTGCGTGGATGCTTCTGTTCTCAAGCAGCCGGAATGGTATACGTCGAAGCTGGCGACGGTACCGACATTTACGGCCAACGACATCACCAAGTTGCTCTGGGAGATCAAGATCCAGAACCAGGATGCGATTCTCAAGGCCACGACCCCTACATCTTCAAAGAGGAATGGCTTCTGGGTGGGGGATGTCAGGGTGTGGAATGCAATCAATTGCCATGACGGCATCTCTTCCCGCAAGGTCGGTGGCAAGGCTTCCCTGGTTGCCAACTACGCCAACGGCCTCGTGCTGAGCTATGCCCTCGAGGGTGCCGCTTCCGCCAAGGTTGATGTCGTCCGCATGGATGGCTCCAAGGTTGCTTCCTTCGACGCTCCGGCTTCGGCATCGAGCCGGTCGTTCTCGATGAACCTGGCTCGCGGCAGCTACCTGGCCGTGGTCAAGGGTGGCAAGGCCAGTCTGGTCGCTCCCTTCGCCGTCGCCAAGTAAGTTCGCCTGACCTTTCGGGGCCGTACTCAGATACAGCCTCGAGACTAAGAATGCAGGGCCGTCTTCCTCGGAAGGCGGCTTTTTTGTGGCCTGGAGGGTAAGGAGCGCTCTCGAATGTGTGACGCTGGAGTGATTGGCGCTGCGGAGTGTGCTGTCCAGTGGTATTTTTTGGGGAGCAGGATGTTCAGGCAGCAGAGGACAGGATGTGATTTGCATCACATTGCTGGCGTTTGCATGATCTTTGCCGCAAGAAATGACGACAAACATGTCAACAGAAAGCCGGGGAACGGCCCTTGGAGCCGCCGAACCGGGCGTATTATGAGTATTGCTTCTCACCACTCAAAAGGGTTCTACCATGAGACACCGTAAACTTCTAGCACTGATGGGATTGGCGTTGCCTGTGGTGGCCAATGCCTGGATGTTCCCCGCTTCGGTGTACCCCAAGCCCGCGAACAAGTACACGTTCGTCACTCCCGCTGACTCGGCGGCTTTCGTGTCGTCTCTGAAGAGTGGCTGGAGCAGCTGGAAGAGCAAATTTGTACAGGGTGACGGTACGGTTGCTGATCCGAGCGGGTTCACTCCCAACAGTGGCAAGGTCTCCGAGGGCATCGGCTACGGCATGTTGCTGTCGGTGCTCAACAACGACTCCACGACCTTCCGCAAGATCTTCGAGGCTGGCGAGCGAAGCTACTGGTACTCGTACGCGGAGCCCTTCGGTTGGTATGGCTGGATGATGAACAGCCAGACGAATGTGGACAACATGTGGGGTGCTCCGGACGCCGACGAGGACGTGGCTTTGGCCTGCATCTTCGCCTCGGCCCTGATTCGGATGAAGCATTGGCCAGAGTACAAGTACATCGGCACGCACAAGCAGTATGACGGCAGTGCTGCTGTACAGTGCACCGTCTCGGTGGACCAGAAGGCCCGTGACCTGCTGGTTTCGATCAGTCGCTACGCCACGAGCCAAGGAAGTGGCTTCCCGGCTTCGAACTACATCCAGCACAATACTTCGCAGTATGCCCAGACGGATGCCAGCGGAAAGAAGATCACGCTTCAGAACTTGAGCTATTTCGCTCCGGGGCATTATCGTGTGTTCATGAGCTATCTGGCCTATAATGGGTTGTCTTCCAATACCGACTGGGAACAGCTCATGACCAACGAATACGCGGTCCTCAAGGCACAGCCGAGTGGCAGCGTGGGCTTGGCACGTGACTGGAGCTTGCTTGACGGCTCGTATGTGAAGCTGGCCTGGATGACCAGCAGCTTGTTCGGACATGTGGGAGATATGTGGTATGATGCCATCCGTGTTCCCTATCGCGTGGGCCTTGCTGCCTACTGGTACAAGGATGCCGGTGCCGTGGACTATGTCCAGAGGGTTTGGGGTGGAGGCGTGGTCAGCGCGTCGAGTCCTCGCATGTACACCAATCTGGTTGCCTCGCCGACGGCAAGTCTGCCTGGCTTGGAAATCACGCCTCGTGCCATGTGGGCGGTCTCTGCCTACGGTGGTCGCGCGGCGGGGAATGCCGCCGCCACCACGGCTGCCGCGACTTTCCACAGCAGTCTGAAGAGCACTGGTTACGGCAATACCAACCAGTACTTCGACGAGAGCCTTGGCCTCCTTGGTGGACTCGTTGCCGGTGGCAGTTTCCCGAACATCTGGGACGACCTCAAGGCCTCCTTCCCGGATACCTCGGCGGTCCTGAGTTCCTTCACGGCCAACAAGAAGAGCTGCATCTACAACAAGGATAGCGTCACCTTCTCGATCAAGTTCAACAAGATGGCCAACTGCACGCTGACGGTGCAGGGCTTGGCTTCGAAGGCGAAGTACACGAGCATCTTCAAGACTACGGCCGCTGGAACTTACACGGCTTATTGGAAGTCCGGAGCCAAGAGTGGCTTGACGCTGTTCAATTCCGATCCGGGCGAGTACGTGAAGGCCACTCTGCGCTGGTCGGGAACCGTGCCCGCTGCGGCCCCGAATTCGATCGACAGCATCAAGATGTGCGCTTCGGCGACCAGCTGCCCCTCCCCTCAAGGGGTCGGCATCGAGAGCGGCATCGCCCCTAAGGCTTCGCTCCAGCGTTTGGCCGATGGCTCGATGGTGATCCGCCAGCCTTGGTTCGCTCAGGGTGGTTCGGTTCGGGTTCGTCTGCGCAATGCCGCAGGTGTCTCGCTCTACCAGTCGAATGCAGTGACGGAGAGCGGCACTGTGCGCGTGCCCTCGCTCTCGTTGGCACCGGGATGGTATGCCGTCGAGACGGAGACCAACGGTCAGCACGCCACCCAATCCTTTACCTTGAGCCGCTGAGGAGCGTGTCATGAAGCTAAAGACCCTTGTCGGTGCGTGCGTACTGGTCGGAATGGCCGCCGGGGCGGCGCAGGCCTACACGCCGTATCTTCAGTACCCGGAGCGCAAGCTCAAGTACCCCAAGCGCACGACCGGCTGGGATGAGCCGCTCCAGGTGCACTACGAAGCATGGAAGTCGCGTTTCTTGGTTGGTGGGTTGGTCAAGGGTACGGATCCCTCGATGAATGCCCGCTACATTTCCGAAGGCCAGTCCTACGGCTTGTTGCTCTCGCTTTGGTTCAATGATCAGGCGACCTTCAATACCATTTGGGATGCCACCGAGAGTGGTTTTTGGCGCTCGGGCAAGGGAACCGGCGGCTGGTATGCTTGGCTCAATACCGGTGACGACAATTTTGCCGGTGACGCGGATCAGGACATCGCAGGTGCGCTGATCTTTGCTTCGGCCTTGGTTGATTCCGGCTACTGGACCGACTACAAGAGCGGCGGCTACAAGACCAAGGCCAAGGTCGTGGTTCAGAGCGTGTGGAACAATCTGGTGAACAAGTCCGATTATCAGATCGAATCTTGGCCCGGAGCTGGTTCGGGCATCCGGAACTCCAGCTATCATATGCCCCAGTGGTATCCGGTGTTCAAGGAGTTCGCCGCCAAGAACTCGCTCACCGGTATGGATTGGGACAAGGTCAAGACGGCTGCATTCGGTCTGATCAACGCACAGCCAAGCTCTTCGAAGGGCATGGCGCGCAACTTCAGCAACAGCTCGGGCGGCTCGCCGGGAGGTGGAACCTCGTCGCCCAACAATTATGATATGGGCTTTGATGCCATACGTGTTCCGTATCGCATGGGCATGTCCGCCATGTGGTACAAGGATCCGTCGGCCGTGACTTGGTGCAAGAACGTCTGGAATGCCGGCTTTGTCAGCGCGGCCAAGCCTGGCATGTACAGTGTTGGTGGTCCGAGCCTTTGGGGATGGGGAACTGCATCCGACGGTTCGGACTCGAAGTATGAGAAGCCCATGACGACCACCATGTGGGCTGTGTCGGCTCTCGGCGTCGCGGATTCCCTGCCTGTTGCCGCAGAGGCGTTTTCCACCATGGCCTCGTACATGGGGGGTACGGCGGGATTGAACTCGCGCAATTACTTCGGCGAGTATGTCGTGACGGATTCGACTGTGAATGCCAGCGCAGGTGTCTATCCTCCTAACAAGAATTACTTCGCGCAGACCCTCGGCATGCTCGGAGCGGTGGCGATGGCAGGGCGCGCTCCCAACGTATGGGACGACATGAAGAACGGCTGGGTCGTGCCGGATACGTCGGCCACGCTCAAGACCTTCAGCGCGAACAAGACTAAGGGCATCTACTACGTGGACTCGGTCAAGTTCTCGGTGGCTTTCAGCAAGGCTGCGACGTGCACTCTGACGGTTCAGGGCCAGAGCTCCAAGGCCAAATACACGAGCGTCTTTAAGACGACCGGTACGACGACCACCGTGGTGCCTTGGAAGATGGGTGTCAAGGGCGGCTTGACGCTGTTCAATTCCGATCCGGGCGAGTTCGTGACGGCGACCCTGCGTTGGTCGGGCATGACTGGGACCTCGGCGGTGACCAATGTGATCTCCAATATCCAGATGTGCGGGACGGCGACGAGCTGCCCGACCGTGGGCATCGAGGGGAACACATCCGCCCTGAAGGGCTCGCTGCAGCGGCAGGCCGATGGCTCCGTGCTGGTTCGCCAGCCCTGGTTCTCGGGATCCGTGCGTATTCGTCTTCGCAACGTTGCCGGCATGGCTCTCTATCAGTCGGAAGCTGCGCTTGAGAATGGTGCCGTCCGTGTGCCGTCGCTTTCGCTGGCTCCGGGATGGTATGCCATCGAGACTGAATCCAACGGGCAGCGCGCGACGCAGAGCTTCACGCTCAGTCGCTGATCTCCACGAGGAAATCGAATTCGACAAGGGGAGCCGCATGGCTCCCCTTTTTCGTTGGTTGCCACTAGAGCGAATCCGGATGATCGTATTCGCTAGAAGATCTCCGAAACGGAAATCGGCAGCGGCGGTCGCGAACTTTAGCGGTTTCTTGGGGGGTGGCGGCGCAGTTGCAGACACGCGACGATGGCTTGAAAAGACGCTCAAGTCCGGGGCATGGACCTCCGATACAGAACACAAGGGAACCGCGGCCGCAAGGCTGCGGGGCTTTGGGGTTGGACAAGGACGTCCAGCTTCGGTGAATACAAGGAGGAATGTGTCATGCGTATCTACAACAACGTCAACGCGATCAATACCCAGAACCAGCTGGACAGCAACAATCGGATGATGTCGAAGTCCTTGGAGAAGCTCTCCACCGGCCTTCGCATCAACCGTGCTTCGGACGATGCAGCCGGCCTTTCGGTCTCGGAAGGCTTGCGCTCGCAGATCCGTGGCTCCCAGCAGGCCCAGCGCAATGCCGACGACGCGACGGCTTTGCTGCAGATCACGGAAAGCGGGGCACAGGAAGTCGTCAACTCGTTGCAGCGCATGCGCGAGCTCGCCCTCCAGTCCGCCAACGGAACCTACAGCAATACCGACCGTCAGTACATTCAGCAGGAATTCACGCAGCTCGCCAGCGAAATCGGTCGCATCGGCAACGCGACGAGCTACAACGGAATCTCCCTGCTGAATTCCACGGCCTCCACGTTCACCTTCCAGGTGAGCGCTTCCGCGTCCGGTTCGGCATCGTCCTCGACGATCTCGTTCCAGACACAGGATCTGGCGACGCTGGGAAATGCCGCAGTGGTGGGAAGTGTCGATTCACAGGCAAACGCCATGGCGGCGGTGGCCTCGATCGATTCGGCCCTCAACTCGGTGCTGAGCCTCCGGTCCAACATCGGTTCAGTGATGAACCGGTTGGACAAGACCATCAGCAACTTGGGTAACATGGTCTCGAACCTGTCTGACGCCGAGAGCCGCATCCGCGACGTGGATTTTGCAACGGAATCGACCAAGTTCTCGCGCAACCAGATCCTGTCGCAGTCGTCCCAGAGCATGCTTTCACAGGCCAACCAGCTCCCCTCGGGCGTGTTGGGACTCCTGAGATAGTCTCTGCTCTGAAAGTTCCCGTGCTCGAGACCACCTCCGCCTTCGGGCGGGGGTGGTTTCTTTTTGGGTTCGGGATGGAATGGCGGGCGCAACCCGCCTTCTCGAGAGCTTTTCGGCAGCATGGAGGGGAATCTGTAGCGGTTTGTGAGCCGGGGCAGGAACGGGCTTGAGATGGACGAAATCTGTCATTTCCTGCTTAAGATGCTGGAAAATCCTGCCGATAGATGGTGTAGAAAAGGGCATTCGACAGGAGCGGATGCCGAACCCCGGAACAGGCAGGAAGCCGCGTCCGTCACAGAGCCACGGAGGAATTCGTCATGCGCATCTATAACAACGTCAACGCGATCAATACCCAGAATCAGCTCGACGGCAACAACCGCATGGTGTCGAAGTCCCTGGAGAAGCTCTCCACGGGCCTTCGCATCAACCGCGCCTCGGACGACGCCGCCGGCCTTTCCGTGTCGGAAGGCCTGCGTTCGCAGATCCGTGGCTCGCAGATGTCGCAGCGCAACTCGGACGACGCCCTGGCGATGCTGCAGATCGCGGAATCGGGCGCGCAGGAGGTGGTGAACTCGCTGCAGCGCATGCGCGAGCTCGCTCTCCAGTCCGCCAACGGAACCTACAGCAACACCGATCGCGCCTACATCCAGCAGGAATACTCGCAGCTGACCTCGGAGATCAATCGGATCGGCGAGTCGACCAGCTACAACGGCATCACGCTGATCAACGGCTCCGCCTCGACCTTCACCTTCCAGGTGAGCGCTTCGGCCTCCGGTTCGGCCTCCTCCTCGACGATCTCGTTCCGCACCATGGATCTTGCGACCTTCGGAAACGCCGCCGTGGTGGGCGGGGTGGATTCGCAAGTCGCCGCACAGGCCGCCGTGGCCTCGATCGACTCGGCGCTGAACTCGGTGCTGAACCTCCGTTCGAACATCGGCTCCATCATGAACCGTCTGGACAAGACGATCACGAACCTCGGCAACATGGTGTCGAACCTGTCGGATGCGGAGAGCCGCATCCGCGACGTGGACTTCGCGACGGAATCCACGAAGTTCAGCCGCAACCAGATCCTGTCCCAGTCGTCGCAGAGCATGTTGTCGCAGGCCAACCAGCTGCCGCAGGGCGTGATGAGCCTGCTGCGCTGATTTTAGACAGAATCTGTCATTTTCGAGATGCGCAAGGGCCGCCCGCAAGGGCGGCTCTTCGCGTTCCTGGATTCCTCCCATCCTGTGGGCATGTTGTGGACAAAATCTGTCATCGGAAGAAAGTGCCAGCAAGGGCTCAAGGAAGGGGAAGATGCTGCCGATATAGTGGGTAGAAAGGGACACCGGACGCGAATCCTCCGGAGTCCCGCCGATCGGGCACGGAAGCCCCCAGCCACGTCACGGTTTCACGGAGGAAATCATCATGCGCATCTACAACAACGTCAACGCCATCAACACATCGAACCAGCTCGACGGCAACAACCGCATGGTGTCGAAGTCCCTGGAGAAGCTTTCCACGGGCCTTCGCATCAACCGCGCCTCCGACGATGCCGCCGGCCTTTCCGTGTCGGAAGGCCTGCGTTCGCAGATCCGCGGCTCGCAGATGTCGCAGCGCAACTCGGACGACGCGACAGCGATGCTGCAGATCGCGGAATCGGGCGCGCAGGAGGTGGTGAACTCGCTGCAGCGCATGCGCGAGCTCGCTCTCCAGTCCGCTAACGGAACCTACAGCAACACCGATCGAGCCTACATCCAGCAGGAGTTCACCCAGCTGACCTCGGAGATCAATCGGATCGGCGAGTCGACCAGCTACAACGGCATCACGCTGATCAACGGCTCCGCCTCGACCTTCACCTTCCAGGTGAGCGCTTCGGCCTCCGGTTCGGCCTCCTCCTCGACGATCTCGTTCCGCACCATGGACTTGGCGACGATCGGGAACGCATCTGTGGTGGGCGGAGTTGATTCGCAGGTCGCGGCCCAGGCGGCAGTGGCCTCGATCGATGCGGCGCTGAACTCGGTGCTGAACCTCCGCTCGAACATCGGTTCGATCATGAATCGCCTGGACAAGACGATCACCAACCTCGGCAACATGGTGTCGAACCTGTCGGATGCGGAGAGCCGCATCCGCGACGTGGACTTCGCGACGGAATCCACGAAGTTCAGCCGCAACCAGATCCTGTCGCAGGCCTCGCAGAGCATGTTGTCGCAGGCCAATCAGCTGCCGCAGGGCGTGATGAGCCTGCTGCGCTGATCCTAGACAGAAACTGTCATATATCGAGATGCGCAAGGGCCGCCCGCAAGGGCGGCTCTTCGCGTCTTGGGACCTCCCGTCCGGGAGGACGGGATGCGGCGCTTTGCGCCAGGGATGCCGGCCTTTGGCCCAAGACCCCGCAGCAACGAGCCAGCCGATGCCTGAGTGAATGCCGTCCTGCGATACGACGGCCCTGCGCCGTCACTCAGGGAGCGGCATTCGTACCGAAGGCCGGCGGGCGAGAGGCGAGGAGGCTTGGCAGGCAGCCCGACCCGAGGGCTGAGCCTGCACCGAGCGGAGTCGAGGTGCGGAGCCGAAGTCCGAGGGAGGCGCCCGGCTTTGGAGCTATCTTGGACGTCCCATGAGAATCCTTTCCGGCATCAAGCCTTCGGGCGAAATCCACTTCGGCAACTACCTCGGGATGCTCCGGCCCATGGTCGAGTCCCAGTCGCGCGGCGAGCTGCTGTGCTTCATCGCCGACCTCCACAGCCTCACGAGCGTCTTCGACGGCGACCAGATGGCGGCCTGGCGCCGGCAGATGGCCATCGACATCCTGGCGCTGGGCATGGATCCGGACAAGAGCGTGTTCTGGCTGCAGTCGGACGTGCCGGAGGTGTGCGAGTTCGCGTGGTACCTCTCGAACTTCACGCCGATGGGCCTCCTGGAGCGCTGCCACGCCTACAAGGACAAGGTCGCCAACGGCATCAGCGCCAACCACGGCCTGTTCGCCTATCCCGTCCTGATGGCTGCGGACATCGTCGCCTACGGCGTGAACAAGGTGCCGGTGGGCAAGGACCAGAAACAGCATGTGGAAGTCGCGCGCGACCTGGTGGGCGCCTTCAACCATCGCTTCGGCGAGATCCTGGTGATGCCCGACCCGGAGATCAACGACGACGTGGCCACGGTGCAGGGCCTGGACGGACAGAAAATGTCAAAGTCCTACGGCAACACCCTGGGCATCTTCGCCGACCCTTCCGAGGTCAAGAAGAAGATCATGGCCATCGCCACCGACTCGACGCCGCTGGAGGAGCCCAAGGATCCGGACTCCACGCCGGTCTACGCCTGGTACAAGCACGTCGCAAGCCCCGAGGCCGCCGCCGAGATGGCCGCCAAGCTCCGGGCCGGAGGCTACGGGTGGGGACACGCCAAGAAGGAACTGGTGCAGGCCTACGTGGAGCACTTCGCCCCGTACCGCGCCCGCCGCGATGAACTGGCCAAGGACCAGGCTCAGGTGGATCGCATCCTGAAGCAGGGCGCCGAGAAGGCTCGTGCCCTCATGCTTCCCACGCTGGAAGCCGTGCGCAAGGCCGTGGGGGTGCGCCGGTGACCGCCCGCAAGAAGGTCAAGGCCCCGAAGCGTCTGCGCGTCGCCTTCCAGGGCGAACCGGGGGCCTACAGCGAACAGGCCGTCCGCAAGCTTCTGGGCAGCGAGGTCGAGGCGGTGCCGCTGCCCGACTTCGCCTCGGTCTGGGAAGCCGTTCGCGACGGATCCGTGGATCGCGGTCTCTTGCCGGTCGAGAATTCGCTGGCCGGCACCGGGATCCTCCAGGACAACTGGGATGTCTTCGCCCAAGGCAACTTCCACGTGGTGGCCGAGACCATCTTGCAAGTGCGCCACTGCCTGATGGCCCCGAAGGGCACCAAGCTCAAGGACATCCATACGGTCCGCTCCCATCCGCAGGCGCTGCACCAGTGTCGCGGGACCATCCAGAAGAAGCTGCCCGGTGCCATGGCCCAGGCCTGGTGGGACACCGCTGGCGCCGCCAAGGACCTGGCCGCCAACCATGAGCACGGCGTGGCTGCCATCGCCTCGCGACTGGCCGCCGAGATCTACGGCATGGAGGTCCTGAAGGAAGGGATGGAGGACAATCCCAACAACTTCACGCGTTTCCTGCTGGCCTCGATGGAGCCCGAGGTCCCGCCTGCCGGCGTGCCCCTCAAGACGAGCTTGGCCTTCGACCTGGAAAAGGCCGGGGCCGGAGCGCTCTTCCGCGCCTTGGGCGCCTTTGCCCTGCGCGATGTGGACCTGGCCCGCATCGAATCGCGTCCCATTCCCGGATCGCCGTGGCGCTACCGCTTCTTCATCGACCTGCAGGCCGGTCAGGACGATCCGCGCTGCGCCCGCGCCCTCGAGCACCTCTCCGAGATGACCTCGGAGCTCTCCATCATCGGATCCTATCCCGCCTGCCCCGATTGGGTGGGCGAACCGAAGGCCAAGAAACATGCGCGCTGACTCCCGTTCCCCCGATTCCCTCCGCCCCGTCTCCATGGAGCTGGGCTTCGTCAGCCAGGCCGAAGGCTCGGTGCTGGTGACCTTCGGCAAGACCCGCGTGCTGTGCAACGCCACTCTGGACAAGGAAGTGCCGCGCTGGCTCAAGGGCCAGGGCAAGGGCTGGGTCACGGCCGAATACGCTCTGATGCCGCGCTCCACCAACTCCCGCGTGGACCGCGAGCGCCGTGGCGCCTCGGGCCGCACCCAGGAGATCCAGCGTCTGATCGGACGCTCCCTGCGCGCCGCCACCAACCTCGAGGCCATGGGCGAGCGCCAGATCATCGTGGACTGCGACGTGATCGAGGCCGACGGCGGCACCCGTACGGCGGCGATCACCGGCGGCTTTGTCGCGCTGGCCTTGGCCATGCGCCAGCTCAAGGCCGAGGCAGGCATCGTCGCGCCGCTCCTGAAGGGCTGGCTTGCGGCCGTCTCGGTGGGCGTTTCGGACGGAATCCCCGTGCTGGACCTCAACTACGAGGAAGACTCCAAGGCCGGCACCGACATGAACGTGGTGGCCTTCGACGCGGATCGCCTCGTCGAGGTGCAGGGCACTGCCGAGCACGGCGCCTACTCCCGCAAGGAGCTGGATGCGTTGCTGGACCTGGCGTTGGGCGGGATCGCCTCGCTGGTCGAGGTGCAGAAGGGCGCCTTGGGCGGCGAGCTGCCCTGATCTTCTGACCTCCGGTCGGGACTTGCTTGGCTGTCGAGTTGCACTCGAGAGCCTTGATGTTGCTTTATGATTGCGCTTGCTTGCGGCTGTTGTTCTGGGCCAGACTTGTCCCCAGAGGCCATTGGAAACTGGTTTGCAGGCGCTCCTCCCTGCACTCGGTTCTTTTTGCACTGCGTGTGCGTTGCTCTGGGCCTTCCCGGCCCAGACCCGGGCATAGGGGGCTGCCGCGCCCCCTATGGACCCGCTCGCGGGGGTTCCACCCCCTGCACCCCAACTAAGGGATCGCTGGCAGTGTATCGCAGCGGTCAGGAGAACTTACGAAACCCGCTTGCGAAGGCTAGGCGCCTTCGACGCAGGACCCACTGGCCGAAGTGGGAAACAGCAGCTCACAACCGCTTCGATTGAATGCACCCACTTTTCGTCAGTTTGACTGTAACGGAACGAGGGCGAAGCCCGAGATCTTGGCACTCCCCCGAATTGGGGCCCCCGTGTTGCGGCCTTCGGCAGGCTCAGGCACCGCCATTGTTGGGGCTTGGCTGTGGCCGGTTCCTTCGTAAGGTTGCTGACCGCGAGTGGTGGCAAGACGCGTGAAGTGGCTGCGAAAATCCGTGAGGTCCAGGGCGGCGGAACGCCCTGGTGGTGGGTGCAGGGGCCAAGCCCGGCCGCGCAGCGCGCTAGGCGGGCGCACCCGTCGTAATGGCTCCTGCCCGGGGTTTGGGGCCGGAGGTCCCAAGCAACTCGCCGCACGCAGTGCAAAGTCTTGGGGGGAGGTCCAGAGCAACAGCCGGGCGCAGCCCGCCAAAATAGAGCCAGTCTGCAGGACAAAGAAAGTCATGTGGCGAGACCGTCGCTTGGGAATCTCCGGATCAGGAAATACCTTGGGATGCAAACCCCCTCGCTACGATCCTGGCTTGGCAGAATCGTATCTGGCGATGCTGGATGGCTCAAACCTTTCCGGAACGATTTATGACAATATCTGTCAAATTTGCATATCTTCTGCTGGGCATGGCGGTACTTTCCCATGCCGACGGCATCGTGTCCTGGCAGCAGGTGGGCGGCTCTCTTCATGTCGATGTGGGCCTCAAGGGGATCGTGGGCCAAGGCTACACGACACCGACCTTGGACAACGGCACGATCACGGTACAAGGCGGATTCCTGGCGCATCCTCTGCTTGTGAACAATGCTCCGTTCGTGGTGTCGAACCTTCCCGATCTGACCAAGGTCGAAGGTTTTGCCGCAACGACGGTGGATCTCGATACGGCCTTTGCCGACCTCGAAGGCTCCTTGGCGTATTCCGTCACGGTCACGGGTTCCGGCACCACGGCTGGCGTTTCGCGAAGCTCGCTTACGCTTTCCGGGAGCGCGGATGTTTCAGGCACCGCCTCGGTGGTGGTGATCGCGACAGACGGCACTTACAGCGTCTCGGACACCTTCACGGTGACGACCCTGCCATCGACCGGCATTGCCTTGCGCGTTCCGACGGCTCCGTTGATCCGTGAGCTGGCAGTGGGCTTGCCCCGGATCTTCGCCTCGCAAACGGCAGGAACCGGCCAAGGCGTCTTGGGCACCGGGGTGGTGCAGGACCAAGCGCACAGCCTGAGCGTGAACCTGCTGCTTCCTCGTGCCGGGACAATTTCTGTCCATATCTTCGACCAAATCGGAACGCCGGTGATCGCGCTGGACCGGACTGTGAATGCCGAGGAACTGGCGCGTCTCGAGCCCAGCGGCGATGGACGTCGTGTGTTGCCGGTGACCTGGAATCTGCGTGCCCAGAACGGTGCGGCGGTGGGGACGGGTGTGTACTTGTGGAAGATCGAAATGAAGACGGTGGACGGACAAAAGCTGGAGTCGGTGAAGCGACTTGGCGTCAAAGGAGTGAAGTGATGAGGCCGCTAATCGTGAGCATCGGATTGGCCATCGGATTGGCCCAGGCCGCAACCCTTCCGTACCAGGGCTTGGCAACGGACGCCAAAGGGAATCCTCAAGCGGATGCCGCCTACCAGGTCGATTTTGCGCTGTATTCCAGCATCACGGCAGTCGCGCCGCTGTGGAGCGAGTCGCAGAAGCTCTCCACGCGCAAAGGCTTGTTCTCCACACAACTGGGCAACGAGACCCCGATTCCCGACAGCCTGTTCAAGGGCACTCCTCTTTACCTGGGCGTGAGCTTTGGCGGTGGCTCCGAGGGTGGAAGGGTACTCTTGGGCACGACTCCATGGGCCACGGCAGCCGGGAAGTCCACCACAGCGGCGACCGCAACCTATGCGGACAGCGCAGGCAAAGTGGCGGGCATGTTCGACAGCCTGAAGGCCATGCGCCTAGCCATCCAGGACACGGCCGCCTCGCTCCGCACCAAGGCCAATGCAGATTCCCAGGCCCTAGCCAAAGGCGTAACGGACTCGACCAAGGCATTGCGAGATACGGTAACAAACCTGAAGGCAACGATTGCCTCGCAAGCTACCAGTTTGAACAACCTGCTTGCTTACATATTCCCTGCGCAAGGTGTAATTTCTTGGCAGGCAGGGATAGTCTATGGGGGCCTGTTGGATTCCCGCGATGGTCAGATGTATCGCACTGTGACGATTGGCTCGAAGGCTTGGATGGCTCAGAATCTGAACTATGCAGGTGCCTCAAACGACACAGGCAAGTGCTATGGCAATAGCGCGGACAGTTGCGCAAAATATGGCCGTTTGTACACATGGGACGAGGTGATGAAGGGCGCTGCATCCAGTGCGACCAGCCCCAGCGGTGTGAAAGGTCTTTGCCCAATGGGTTGGCATGTTCCTTCCGATGCGGAGTGGACGACAATGCAGGAAGTCATCGATCCAAGTGGAAATGTGAATACAGCTAGTGCAGTTGATGGAGCAAGGCTCAAATCAATCGGTGGTTGGTCCACTAATACGGGTATTGATTCTTACGGCTTTCGCGCTCTGCCTGGAGGTTGGTCCAATGGCAGTGTTCGCTTCGAAAACTCAGGTGCCTCCGGGTATTGGTGGACTGCGACGGAGATCGATCCTTCCGGTGCCCGAAATCGGAGGATGGCCTACAATGGTGGCTCAGTGGTTCGAAGCTTTGACTTTAAGAATGATCTTTCATCCCTACGTTGCACCAAGGACTAGGTGTGACCTGAAGAGAAATATCGGCGGGGCCTCTAGGCTCTGCTGGTATTTCTCATGCTGCGACAATGATGGTGGTTTGGCCCACCGAAGAGGACTGCACCAGAACAGACTCTTCAAACCGCCCTACGGTGCTTGGTCTGCAAGGATAGGGTGTTGAGCGGATAGGGAAAAGGGGCGCTAAAGAATCGCTCCAGGTACTCAATGACGGGAAACGATGGCCACAGCCGTTGCTGTCGTGTCCGGTTGCTTCGCTCATGAACTGTCGCGGAACGAGGGTGAAGCCCGAGATCATGGCATTCCCCGGAATTGGGGTCCCCGTGTTGCGATCCTGATCGCGCGGGGCAAGGTGTGGCCGGTTCCATCGCGAGGTTGCTGACCGCGAGTGGTGGAACGACGCGTGAAGTGGCTGCGGAAATCCGTGGGTCCAGCCGGCGGAACGGCTGGCGGTGGTTTCCAAAGGGCCACCGCAGGCCCTTTGGCCCTGGTCTGGACCGGGAGGGTCCAGCAACAGTTTCAAAGAAAACTACCGGTTCATGCATCGACAAGCTCAGCACGAACGGTAAGAACATCGAGACAGTCGTCCACAGGACATAAAAATGCCAGTCCGCAGGACAAAAACAACCAACCGCGCCAGGGATGCCGCCCGCCAGGGCCAAGACCCCCGCGAAGCGGTGGCTTGGCAGGCAGCCCGGCCCCCCTTCGGAGGCTCCATCCCTCCCCAGCCCTCCCGACTCGGGAGGGAGCCGATCCGACGTGTGGGGGAGGCGCCCAAGCGTGACAGATTTTGTCGTAGCCTGGCACCGGGGCCTCCTGTCGAAGACTGGCTTTTCTAGGTTTGAGCCCATGCTCAGCTGGGATGATTACTGGAAGCGCTACGAAGTCTCCAAGGCGGAACGATGGATGATCGGGGAGCGGCATGCGCTGCTCGACCGAAGCCTCGATTCGCTGGGAACCGGCACCAAGAAGGTGCTCGAGGTCGGCTGCGGCGCAGGCAACAACATCCTGCGCCTGCACGAGATGCGCGCGGACGTGGAATGCCACGGCCTGGATTTCAGCGAGGTCTCGGTGGAGATGCTCAAGGGGAAGATCCCCTTCGTGCACCGCGCCGACTGCCGCGACACGAAGCTTCCTGCGGGCGAATACGACCTGATCTTCAGTTCTGGCCTGATGGAGCACTTCCCCGACGAACTCCCCTTGGTTCGGGAGATGCACCGTCTCATCAAGCCGGGCGGTCTGATGGTGACTTCCATCCCGGCCCGCTACTCGCTGTGGCAGCTCTACAAGCATGCGCACTTCGGCAAGTGGGTGCACGGCTACGAGAAGTCCTATACCCGCGGCGGACTGGTGAAGGTCCTGGAGCAGGGCGGCTGGAAGGTCGACGAGGTGGTCGGACTGGATCCCTTCTCGGTCAACGGCTTCGTGATGAAACTGCTGGGACGCTCGTTCCAGCCGGTCTGGACCCGCAACCTGTTTCCTGCCGGGTACACGGAACTCATCGCCGTCACGCGTCCTGCTTGATTCCGGGCCGCGCAAGCGGTAGGCTGATGCCATGGACATGCAGCAACTGATCGATCCCGCAGCCCTGGAAAAGCTCTCGAAGTACGGTCCGCCGGGCTTCATCGCCAAGCTCGTGACGATGTTCGAGCAGAACACCGAGAAGCAGATGGCAGTCATTCGGACCGCTGCGGCCGACGGCAACGTCGAGCAGCTGGCGTTCGCCGCACACGCCCTCAAGTCCAGTGCCGGTCAGGTGGGGGCAGCCGAAATGCATCGCCTGCTTTCCTGCATCGAATCCCTGGGCAAGGAAGGGCGGGTCGAGGATGCTCGCTTGGAGCTTGCCAAAGTGGAGGAGATCCTTCCGGGCTCGGTTTCCCGACTCCGGGAGATCGCGGCGGGCTGAGATCTTTCGCGACGGGTGCATCCCATGCCGTGGCGAAAATGTATTCTTGGTTTTGAACCCGTTACCGCCTTGGAGATCTCATTGAGAGTTCTGATCGCAGAAGATGACCGCACCAGTGCGCTCCTGCTGGAGAGGGCTCTCACGCGCGCCGGGCACGTCCCGGTTGTGGTCCAGGACGGGCAGGAGGCGCTTGCCCGCCTGAACGAAGGCGGGTTCGATGCGGTCATCACCGATTGGATGATGCCGCGTATGGACGGCATCGAACTGGTGCGCCGGGCGCGGGAAGAGGTGGCGGATCCGCCGATCTTCCTGGTGGTCACGGCCTTGGCCTCGGCCGAGGCCAGACTCCATGCCATGCGGGCCGGGGCCGACGACTACCTCGCCAAGCCCTTCTCCGCACGGGATGTGGTGGAGCGGCTCGAGAACTGCAACGCACGTCGTCATCAGCCGGAGCCGGACCGTCCGGTCTTGTCCAGCCAGACGGCGGTGGGTGTCAAGCCTCCTCATGTGGGGCTGTGCATCACGGCCAGCACGGGTGGACCCGAAGCCGTGCGCGAGGTCATCCACAGGATGGGTGTGCTCGAGGACGCCTGCGTATTCCTGGTGGTCCACGGACCGGCATGGATGCTGGAGACGTTCACGGCCCGACTCCAAAAGGAAACCGACATGCCGGTACATCTGGCGGTCGACGGGATGGGAACCAAGGCGGGCGAGATCTACCTGGCTCCCGGGGATCGCCACATGATGGTCCAGGCCGGTTCCCTGCAGATTCGACTTACCATGGATCCCCCCGAGAACTACATGCGCCCGGCGGCGGACCCGCTCTTCCGCAGCGTGGCGGCAGCCTTCGGGCGCTTCAGCGTCGGAGTGGTCCTGACCGGCATGGGGCGCGACGGGACGCTGGGCTCGGCGACCATCGCAGCAGCCGGTGGCAAGGTCATCGCCCAGGATCCGCGTACGGCCGTGGCGGCTTCGATGCCTCAAACGGTTGTGAACATCGGGGCGGCGAGCTCGGTGGTCCCCTTGGATGCCTTGGGCGAGACACTCCGGGGGCAAGTCCGGGGACTGGCGCAGGAACTGCGCAACTGACCCTTCCCTGAACGGGGGGCGGTGTGGTAGACTCAAGCCATGCAAGATGAGCCCCTGACCGCACGCGTCAGCGACGAGACGCGCCGCAAGTACCAGGAGATCCTGGAAGATGTCGGTCAGATCCCGACGCTGCCCACCATCGTGGCCAAGGCGCTGGAGATCATCGACGATCCCACCGCCCGTGCCGAACAGTTGGGCTCGCTCCTGTCGCAGGATCCGGCGCTGTCGGTGAAGGTGCTCCGGTTGGCCAATTCGGCCTTCTACGGGATTCCGCGCACCATCAGCTCGATCAACCAGGCCGTGATCATCCTGGGGTTCAACACGCTGCGTTCTCTGGTGCTCTCGGCTACGGTCTTCAAATTGTTCGGCGGAGCGGGAAGCGGCCTCGATCGCGGGCGCTTCTGGAAGCATTCGGTCAGCGCCGCGATGGCCACCCGGGTACTGGCGCGCAAGGTCGCCCGTGTCCATAGTGTGAACATCGAAGCGGCCTTCATGGCGGGACTGCTGCACAAGATCGGCATCCTGATCTTCGAGATGGTGGCAAGCAAGCCTCATGCGGCTGTGCTGGCGCGGGCCGAGGAGGGCGAAGCCTCGCTTGCCGAGCTCGAGGTGCTCGAGTTCGGGCTGCACTACGCGCAGTTGGGCGGGATGCTTGCCGAACGCTGGGAACTCCCCGAGGAGTTGCAGCAGCCGATCGTCTGCCATATCGTTCCCTCGCAGAGCGAGGAGTGGGACATCCAAGCGGCCTTGGTGCATGCGGGGGCGTTCCTGGCCGACCAGTGCGGCTCTTCCTTGCTGGACAAGGGGATTCCTTTTCCGCTGGACTCCGGCGTGCTGGAACTTTTGCAGATTCCACCGGAATCGCTGCCGAGCCTGCTGGACGAACTGCGTCCGGAGCTTGCCGCGGCCGATGCCTTCTTCAGTCTCGTTCAAGGGTAGAACATCAGATGACAGAGCCTCTGACCAGTGCGGACTTCCATGTCCAGCACGGAGCTTTCGGTGCCTACGGCAGTTTCAACCTGGGCAAGTTCGGGGCCACGGGAGGTTTCGTTGTCCACGACGGCCGCACCCCCGGCAGCGACGATGTCTATGTGGGCATCCTGCGCGAGGACGGCGACCTGTGCCTGCTTCCCTTCTTCAAGGCGGCGGGGCGAGGAACCGAGGCCTTTGCCGTGCGCGAGGAAGGGAAGGAACTTCATGTCCATCCCTATCCGGCGAACCGGGTCGAGCGGCGCCTGGGATGGGGGACCGACCGGTGGGAGGCCGGAGAGCTGAACCTGCGGCTGGATACCCCGCTTTGGACGGTGGACGATCCCATCCAAGGGGAAGGGGCCGACTTCGCCCGCAGTATCCTGCCGGCGGTCACCGGCAGCTTGCGGATCGACAACCGCAGCGGAGCGTGTCCGATCCTGGCCATCGTCGGCATCTGCGGAGAGGAACTGGGGAGCAGCTTCCACGAAGGAGATGGCTTCAAGGCCTGGACGCGGCAGGGGCGGGAAGGCATCGCGGTGGACGCGACGGACGCCATTCCCTTTGCAGGCTTCTCCCTCGAAAAATGCCTGGGGCGCAATCTGCTGGTGAGGGCGCCCCATGTGCTGGGTGCGTGTTTCGGCTTTGCCGTACCTGTGGCGGCTGGCCAAGAGATCACGGTTCCGCTGGCCTTCGGTTGGCATGTCGAGGGGCGTGCCACCACGGGGCTTGAGACGACCTATGCATACCGGAGGCACTACGAAGGGACGGTGCCAGTGCTTCAGGCGGCGCTTGGTCAGTCGAACGAACGGGCGGCGCGTGCGGATGCCATGGATCGGGAACTGGTAGGACGCGTGGCGTCGCCTGAGCGGCGCTTCCTGCTGGCCCATGCCTCGCACGCCTACCTCGCATGCAGCGAGTTGCTGCGGGAGTCCGATGGCCGCCTGGCCTACGTGGTCAACGAGGGCGAATACTGCATGATGAATACGCTGGATCTCTCGGTGGACCACGCCTTCTTCGAGGCGGAGTTCTTTCCTTGGGTGACCGCCAACGTGCTGGACCTCTTCCTGCGCCGTCATTCCTTCACGGACCGGGTCAAGCTGCCGGACGGTGGCACGCAGACGGGAGGACTCTCCTTCTGCCACGACATGGGCGTGCGCAACGTCTTCTCGGAATCGGGTACGTCCTGCTACGAGATCCCGGAGAAGGATCGCTGCTTCTCGCAGATGACCTCCGAGGAACTGTGCAACTGGATCTTGCTGGCCGGCATTCACGGGCTGTCCGAGGTCGGCAAGGGATGGCTTGCCCGCAATCTCGACACCCTGCAGGTCTGCCAGGAAAGTCTGCTGGTGCGTGAGCATCCCGATCCGGACTGTCGCAAGGGATGGTTCGGGACCGATTCCGATCGCTGTGGTGGCGGTGTGGAGATCACCACCTATGACAGCTTGGACGCTTCGCTTGCCCGTGCGCGTGGCAGCCTCTACCTGTCCGTGAAGACCTGGGCCTGTCATCTGGCCTTGGAGAAGGTCTTCCGCGCTGCTGGGCGTGAGGAGGCTACGTGGGTTTCGGAGCAGGCGACACGCCGCTTTGCGGCGGCGATCGAGGAGGTCCCCAAGCTCGAGAACGGCTGCCTACCGGCGCACTTCACCGGAAGCACAAGCGCCATCCTGCCGGCCGTGGAGCCGCTGGTGTATCCTTGGTGGTGGGGCGATGCGGATGCGGTGGCTTTGGACGGCCGCTTCTCCGGCATGATCAAGCGTCTTCGGGAACATCTGGAAGCGGCGCTGATGCCGGGCGTCTGCCTCTCACCGGACGGGGCTTGGCGGCTTTCCTCGACCAGTCCGATGACCTGGATGAGCAAGTCGTTCCTGGTCCAGGCGGTGATGGAGCGCATCCTGGGCTTGCCTGTCGATGCGACGGTAGACGAAGTTCATGCCCGCTGGCAGCGCGAAGGCGTGGGGAGCTGGGGATTCACCGACCAGATCGTGGACGGGAAAGACGTGGGCTCGCGCCTCTATCCGCGCGGCGTGGCGGGCTGGGCCGGCTTGAAGGTCTAGCTAGCTGGCGGGAGCCCAGGCGCAGGTCAGGGCCTGCACATCGCTGGCTCCGGCCTTGAGAAGGACGGCGGCGCAGGCGCTCAAGGTGGAGCCGGTCGTCGTGACGTCGTCGATCAGGATGCAGGGCCGGCCTGGCTGGAACGACTTGGAGGGGCGCAAGGCATTCTCCAGGTTGGCGCGCCGTTCCTGGGCCGTCAGCTTGGTCTGGGTGCCCGTGGAACGGGTGCGCTGGAGCGCGTCCACGACCGGCAGTCCCAGGCGGCTCGACCAGGCTTTGGCCAGCAGCAGCGACTGGTTGTAGCCTCGCTCGCGCCGACGTGCGGCGTGGAGAGGCACGGGCACCAGGATGGCATCGGCCGGGAGGTCGAGCGGAAGTCCGTGCGCGGTGGCGAGTTCGACCAGGGCCTTGGCATTGCCGCGCTGCCCCTGGTACTTGATGCCGTGGATCAGGGCGCGGACCGGTTCGGTTAGGGCCAGTCCAGCATGGAGACTGCTCAGGCCCGGAGGGGGAGCTGGAGAAGGACGAGGGGCCGCCAAGGTCTCTTCGCGGCAGGCGGGGCAGAGGGGAAAGCGACCGGCGATCGCGCCGCAACGCAGGCAGGCGTCGGGGAAGACGAAGCTTCCCAGCCAGTGGAACAGCGTGCCCGGAGCCGCCTTCAAGCGCGCCCGGAATTCCATCAGTCCTCGTCCCCGAGGCGGATGTGCAGCAGGAATCCCACCAGCAGCATGGAGGCGATCACGAACGACCCGCCGTAGGAGAGGAAGGGCAGCGGCAGGCCGGTCACGGGCATCAGCCCCAGCGTCATGGAGATGTTCACCACGATGTGGAAGGAGAAGATCGCCACGCACCCCACGGCGACCAGGTTGAGGAAGCGGTTCGAGAATTCGAAGCACAGACGCAATGCTCGAGCGAGGAAGGCGTAGAAGAGTGCCAGGACGATGGCGCAGCCCACGAAGCCGAACTGCTCGGAGAGGACGGCGAAGATGAAGTCGGTATGCTCTTCGGGGACGAAGTTGAGGTTGCTTTGGCTGCCCTGCCCAAACCCCTTGCCGAAGATTCCGCCCGAACCGATCGCGACCTGGGACTGGAGCACCTGGTAGCCGGCTCCGCCGGGTTCGCGAGTGGGGTCGAGGAAGGTCAGGATGCGGGATCGCTGGTGGGCCTTGAGCACGTTGGCCCAGGCGATTTGTGAGGCCATGCCCATGGCCAGGTTGATCAGGAAGAAGAGCAGCATGAACTTGCGCGGGAGCTGCCCGCCGCGCGTGCGCAGGAAGAGGAAGCCTGCGATGAAGAGCATATAGACGCCCCAGAGGGTGCGCTGGAAGGAGAATCCCACCGAAAGGAGCGGGGAGAAGAGCACCAGGAGGTCCAGCAGGCCGAATCCGCTCCAGTAGAGCATGGTGAGAAAGACGGTCCCTACCGCCAAGGCCGTGGAGAGGTTGGGTTGTTTGAGGATGAGCAGGAACGGCACGGCGAACAGGGCGAACGGCAGGGCGAGGTCCTTGAGGTTGTCCCAGCCGATCCGGCGTCCAGAGAAGACCTTGGCCAAGGCCAGCAGGACGCCGATCTTGGCGAATTCCGACGGCTGGAAATGGAAGCCGCCCAGGGCAAACCAGCGCTCGGCGCCTTTGGCCGAAGCGGAGACCAGCAGGAGGGGAAAGAGCAGGATGGGATAAATGAAGTAGGCGATGCGGTACCAGGTCCGTTGGGGCACCATGGTCACGCCGATGGTGCCGACCAGCCCGATGCCGAACCACAGCAGTTGCTTGACCCAGTAGTCCTTGGCCTGGGACTTGTTGATTGACAGGAGCAGGAAGACGCTGATCGCCGAAAGGGCGATCACCAGGCTGAAGAGCAGCCCATCGAAGCGGTGCTTGAGCTCGACTCCGGGATCCTTCATGGGACGTGGATTTCCTTGCGGGTGGTGTCCGGCTTGAGGCGTCCGGTGAGCTCGAAGTAGCGGCGGAAGATCTTGGCCGCGATGGGAGCGGCGATCGAGCCGCCGTGTCCGGCGTTCTCCATCACCACGCCGATGGCGATCTCGGGAGATTCCATCGGGGCGATGCCGGCGAACAGGGCGTGGGTCTTGTCGCCGTGCGGGTTCTCAGCCGATCCGGTCTTGCCTCCGACCCGGATGCCGGGAAGGCGACAGGCATGCGCCGTTCCCTGGGTGCCGTTGACGACGCTATCCAGCGCCTGCTGGATGGCAGCGATGTGGTCGGCCTGGAAGGGCAGCTTGCGGACCAGTGTGCTTTCCGGGAGTCCGACGACCTTGCCGGTGCGCGGATCGAGGATCTCCTTGAGCAGGTGCGGACGCCTCAGCTCGCGCCCGTTGCCGACGCCACCGACCATGCTGGCGACCTGGAGAGGGGTGACCAGCTCGCCTTGGCCGATCGAAAGGTTGAGGATCAGGCCGCGGGCCCATTTCCATTTGAGACGCTTGTGCCGGTTCTCATGCGCTGCGGAGTCCACCAGATAGCCGCGCTTCTCGCCGGGAAGGTCGATGCCGGTGCGGTTTCCCAGGCTCAGGAGGGTGCCGGTCTCGTTGATGATCGGCATGTTGATCATCAGTCCCAGCTGGTAGTAGTAGACGTCGCAGGACTGCGCCATGGCGCTGTTGAGGTTGTCGAAGCCATGGCCTTCGGGTCTCCAGCATTTCTGGTAGCGGGCGCCGAAATGGTAGCCGCCGGTGCAGGGGGCGGGCATGGTGGTGGTGGTGGTGATGCGTCCGGAGCGCAAGCCCGCCAGCGAGGTCACGATCTTGAAGGTCGAACCGGGCTCGTAGGTGCCTTGGATGGCGCGGTTGTTGAGCGGACGCCGAGGGTCCAGGGCGAGCTTGGCCCATTCCTTGGCGCGCTTTCGGGCCGGGAGCGAGAAGATGTTCGGGTCCAGACGCGGGGAAGAGGCCATGGCCAGGATCTCGCCGGTGCGCGGATCGAGAGCGACGATGGCGCCGGAAAGGGAGTCGGGGAGGGCTTCTTCAGCGGCCATCTGCAGGTCCAGATCCAGGCTGGTGCGGATGTTCCGGCCCGGGACGGGCTCGGTACTGGGCATGTCCTTGGGAACGCCGGCCACGCGACCGTGGGCATCCACCTCGAGGTAGCGGATGCCGTCCTTGCCGCGCAGGAGCTTCTCGTACTGCTTCTCCAGGCCCATCTGCCCGATCAGGTCGCCCAACCGGTAGCCTTCCGGTTCCATCTCGTCGATCTGGTCTTCCGGGACGGCGCCGATGTAGCCCAGGACGTGTCCGGCCAGCTTGCCCAGCGGATATTCGCGGCGGGTCGTGACCTCCATCATGATGCCCGGCAGCCGATACTGGTGCTCGGCAAAGAGGGCGATTTCTTCGGCTGAGGCGTCTTCCAGGAGCACCGGTCTCTCGAAGGGGCGCAGGCGGGCCAGCTGCATCTGGCGCCTCAAGGCCGTGCTGTCGAAGAGCCCCAGTCCCAGGGAATCCCGGAACTGCATCAAGGCTTCAAAGACGTCGTTCTCGTGATGGCGCAGGGCCGGCGGGTCGAGGACGATGTTCCAAGCGGGACGGTTGCGCACCAATGGCTTGCCGTTGCGGTCGGTCAGGATGCCTCGGGGGGCGTGGATCGGGTCCAGGCGCAGGCGGTTGAGTTCGGCGGCATGCTGCATCTCGTCGCCCTTCACGAATTGCAGCCAGCCGATGCGCAGCAGCAGCACCGCGAAGGCGGCCAACAAGGTGGCCATCATCACCGAGGTGCGCTCGTTGCGGACGTTCTGGTCTTCGCGGTAGAGCACTGGCGGATCAGCCTGCGGACACGAGGCTGCGGGTCGGCCGCAGCATGAAGAGCGCCGCTCCCAGGAGCATGGTGTAGAGCGAGGAGGGCAATGCGTTGTGTAGCAGGAACTGCGCGATATGGGAAGCTGCCAGGCCATCGGCCCAGGCCCACAGGAAATCCTGGAGCAGGCAGTATCCGCCCAGCACGAGGATGCGGGTGAGCATCGAGGTGTAGATCTCGCGTTCGTCCAGCAGGCCCACGAGGTAGGTGGTCAGGCACCAAGCCAGCGAAAAGCAGCCCAAACGGCCTTGCCCATAGAGGTCGAGCAGGAAGCCGACGGAGAAGCCCAGCCACACGCCGGGCAACGCCCCCGAACGCAGGGCGAAGAGGAAGACGGCCAGTTTCAGGATGCCGGGCTGGATGCCGAAGATGGACAGGCGATGCCCGAAGACCGCCTGCGCCACGAAGATTCCAGCGACCCAGGCGACGCGACGCCACACTTCGGGAAAGGGGCGGGAGAACAGGTTCATGGCTTCGGGCTCCGGCTGGTGTCCTTGGCGGTGGAGTCGGAGCTGTGGACCTCGAAGCCGTTGGCGGCCAGCTGGTCGGCGCCCACCTGGGTGGTGGAACGGCGCATGACCAGAAAGACGTTCTCGACGCGGGTGGGTTCCTGGAAGGGGCGGACCAGGCACTGGCGCAGCACGCCTACGGCGTGGGGGTCGGCGTAAAGGACCAGGCCCACGGGCAGTCCCTTGGGGAACACGCCACCGGCACCCCAAGTGACGAGGGTGTCTCCCGGCTTGTAGTCGGCGTTCACGTTGGATTCGACTTCCATGCGCAGGCCGTCGGGCGAGTAGAGAGTACCGGGATGGCGCGAGCGCAGGTTGATGACGGCCACGCGGCAATCGGGGTCGGTGAGGATCTGGACCAGGCTGTAGCCGTAGCCGGCCTCGATCACGCGTCCGACCAGGCCGTCCGGGGCGAGCACCGCCATGCCTTCCTCGACTCCGGACTCGTGCCCTTTGTCCACCACCCAGCTTCCCAGCGGGCGCACGCTCTGGCGGGCCAGCACCTCGGCGGCCAGCAGCGGATAGCTGATGCGCGGGGCCAGGTTGAGCATCTTGCGCAGGTGCTCGTTCTCTGCGCTCATGTCGCGCAGGCCGGCGCTGCGGATCAGCAGGAGGGTCTTCTCCTGCTGGAGGCGCGTGATGGTCTGTGCCATCTCCGTGCGGATGCGCAGGGCTGAGACCACGGAGTGGATGGGCAGCAGCACGGTCGTGAGCATGCCACGGCGGATGCTTGCACGTTGGATCGGCTCGAAGTGGGTGAGCCAGAGCGAGAAGACGACGAGCACCAGCAGGGACACCGCGCCCCTGCCGCGAACCACCATGGCGTAGATCCAGCGCAGCAGGAGCATGGGATCAGCGTCCCGAAGGCAGGAGCACCCTCCGGTACAGATCGATGTTCTCCACGATCTTGGCGGCACCAAGGCAGACGCACTGCAGGGGATTGTCGATCACGTTCACGGGAAGGTTGGTTTCCTGGCGGATGCGCTCGTCGAGGTTGCGCAGTTGGGCGCCGCCTCCGGTGAGCACGATGCCCTTGTCGAGGATGTCCGCGGAAAGTTCGGGAGGGGTCTGCTCCAGGGCCTGCTTGACGGCGCCCACGATCACGGAGACGGACTCTTCCAGGGCTTCGCGGATCTCGTCGGAGGTGATGCGCATGGTGCGGGGGATGCCCGCCGCCACGTCGCGTCCCTTGACCTCCATCGAGAGCTCCTGGGCCAGCGGGTAGGCGGAGCCGACCTGCATCTTGATCTGCTCGGCCATCGAGGGACCGACCAGCAGGTTGTAGTTGCGGCGCAGGTAGGAGATGATCGCCTCGTCCATCTCGTCGCCACCCACGCGCACCGAGGTGTCGCAGACGATGCCGTAGAGGGCGATGACCGCGATCTCCGAGGTGCCACCACCGATGTCGATGACCATGTTGCCGCTGGGTTCCCCGATGGGGATTCCCATGCCGATCGCCGCAGCCATCGGTTCGGCCACCAGGTGCACTTCCCGGGCACCGGCAAGCTGGGCAGCCTCCACGACGGCACGCCGTTCCACTTCGGTGATGCCCGAAGGGACGCCGATGACGACGCGGGGACGTCCGAACACGCCGCGCAGGTACTTGGAATGCTGGTGGGCCCGGTCGATGAACTGCTTGATCATCTCCTTGACCAAGTCGAAGTCGGCGATCACGCCGTCCTTCATCGGTCGATAGGGGGTCAGATCGCCGGGGGTGCGGCCGAGCATTCGCTTGGCGGCCAAGCCGATGTGGGAGACCTTGTTGGTCTTGCGATCCACGGCCACGACAGAAGGCTCATCGATGACGATGCCACGGCCACGCACATGCACCAAGGTGTTGGCTGTGCCGAGGTCGATACCGATGTCGTTCGAAAACATTGAGAAAACGCTCATGCAGTCTCCGCAAGAGGTGACAAGAAGCCCAAAGGTAGAACCCCGAAGGGGGGGTGGCGCCCACAAAACACAGGACTCTTTCCTCCACAGGAAACAAAAAACCCCCGGAGCTTGCGCCCCGGGGGTGCTTTCCACCATTTTCCTTGGCCGAGAGAGGAGGGAGGAGGCCAAGGTCCGTTTCCAGAGTGGTTGAAAGAGTTGCGGTCCGTCCAACCGCTCCCTAACGATACTGCCGAAAACGCCGGCCGGCACATGATGGAGGGGAGAATCCGTTGAGGGGACTCTCAACGGAGATTGCGGCGCCGAAGGGAATCCAAGTCCTTTTTCTGCAAAGGGTTGCACGGATCGGATTCGGGCGCTTCCCCGCTTCGCGGGGCCGGGCTGCCTGCCAAGCCTCGGCTGCGCCGGGTCTTGGGCGAAGCCGGCATCCCTGGCGCGTCAGAACCGCAGGCCGGCCCGCAGGTCCAGGGCCGGGCCGGTGCCCGAGAGGGCGAACTCGGTGCGCGGGTCGCCCCAGAACCAGTATCCCGTGCCGCTCCAGAAGAAGCCGTGCATGCCGCTCCAGCTAAGGCCCAGCGTGGCAAGGCCCGAGCCGTCCTGCACGTTTCCCAGCGCCTGGACGGAGACCGTCATGTCGGGCACCGGGAACTGCTGGAGGGAGGCCATCGCGGCAAGGTAGGCGCGGCCCCATTGGTTGGCGCGGTAGAGCCCGTTCTTGAGCGCGAAGGTGGCGGCGTCGCCCGCCGTGTCGCCCTGAAGCAGGGCGGCCGGGAGGAGCCTTGTCAGGGGTTGGAGCGAGGCCGGGACCGGGATCGCCATGGGCTTGGCGTAGCCGCGCACGGTCTCGTCGGTCAGGAAGTTCGATGCGTAGCCGCGCGAGTTCCAGTAGCCTTCGAGATCGAGGCGGAAGCGGTCGGGGAGCCCGCCCACCGCCACGCCCTTGCCCACGCCAAGCGAGGCGCGCACCTGGGGATGCTCGTTCTCCTGCATCAGCGTCCAGCGGCCGCCGACAAGCTCCGCGTGCGGCACGAGGTCGCCCTGGAGGAACAGGGCGCCGCCCTGGAAATCGAATCCCGACACGCCGGTGGAGGCGTCGAGCCCGGCGGCAAGGGGCCGGTCGGGCTTGGCCCAGCCGGAGGCCGCGACCTCGACCGGCCCGAGCACGCCTTCCAGGCGCAGCGCCGCCGAGAGGCTGTCGGCGTCGGTCACCCGGGCGAGATTGACAAATCCTGTCAAATTGGAGCGCGGCCCCAGCGGCGCCTGCAGGCGAAGGCCGGTGGAACCCTCGAGCGATCCGGCACGCGGCACGAGCGAGCGCCCCTCGACGTTCACCAGGTCGGTGGGAGTCCAGAGCACGCCCCGCCCCCACTGCAGCACCTGCTTGCCGGCGCGCACCCACACGACCTTGCCCACGTCGAAGTCGACGAAGGCCTCGCGCAGGTGGAAGGCCGCCGTGTCGGCCGATCCCTCGTGGTCGATCTCGCCGGTCAGCAGGGCCCGCTCCCCCGAGGCCAGCAGCACGTCGAGGCTCAGGTCGGCGACCATGCGGGCCGAGCCGTCGCTGGAGCTCATCAGCGGGATGGCGCCCTGGCGGCGGCTGACCTGCCCCTGGGCCGTGACGTCGCCGCCGAAGCGCACCTGCAGCCGCGCGGAATCGCGGGCGGAGGATTTGACGGATTCCGTCTTGACGACGGGGGCCGCCTCCAGGACGGTGGTGTCGGCGAACAGGGCGTCCTCGTCGACCGGCTGGGCCGCGACGGTTCCTGCCAGCAGCGCGGCCGCAAGCGCCAGGGACCGAAGGCCGGAGGCCCGGGACCCCGCAGGCCTCGGGGACGTGGAGGTCCGATGGCCGAGGAGGCCCGGCTCGCGAGGGCCCGGCCCGACCGCAGGGAGGGAGGCGCCCATGACAGATTCCGTCAAATTCACTTGGAGCGGCTCTCGATCCAGGGCTTGGTGAAGGTCTCGTCGGGGATCCTGCCCGTCTTGACCTCGGAGAGCTCGACCACGGTGCGGTTGCCCTTCTCGAACTCGTCCACGAAGAGCATCTGGGAGGGAATGGTGCGGCCGTCCACCGGGATGTACTTGGTGAAGTAGGAGCTCTGCATCAGCGTGCCGGAAGGCGAGTAGTCCTGCTCCTTCAGGAGGAGCCACTCCTCGCGGGCGACCCAGAAGACCTTGCGGGGATAGTCGACGTCCGAGACCTTGGCGCGCACCTCGAACTTCCAGACCGCCTTCTTGCCCAGCATCTCGGGCGCGGGGGTCCCGGCCGCGCCGGGAGCGGGCGCGTACAGGCTGGTGAGCTTGCGGTTCTCGAAGTCCTGGCCGTGGGCGTTGGAGCCGCCGATGCTCTCGTCGCGGTTCACGTGCTGGAAGGTGCGCGTGTTGCGGCGGTACATCCAGAAGTGCTCGCCCTGGCGCAGGTAGCCGTTGCCGCGGTCGGACTCGGGCGCCTCGATGAGCATCGCGAAGGCGTCGTCCTTGTCGCGCCGGAAGTACTGGAGCGTCATCTGCTTGGCGCCCTGGCCGGTCTTGGTCTGGGTGAGGTTGACGCGCGAGCGCAGGTCGCTCCCCAGCTTGTTCTGCTTCTCGAGCATGTCGAGGATCGCCTGGCCCGTGGGCGGGGTCTGGGCGCGGACCGCACCGCAGGCCAGCAGCACGGCGATCGATGACAGGATCTGTCTTTTCATGGGAGTCCTCATTCGTGGTGGCGCAGCGCCTCGGCGGGCGGGAGCCGGGCCGCGGCGCGGGCGGGAAGGAAGGCGGTGAGGAGGGAGAGGAGGGCGATCAGCGCCACGCCGCCCAGGGTCCCCGCCACGGTGGGGGCGAAGAACAGGTGGCCGCGCACCAGGAGGACGCCCATCGGGTTCCCCTGCGCGTGCAGCTCGATCAGCCCCAGGCCCTTCATGAGCGCGAAGCCCAGGCCCACGCCGGCCGCGCCGGAGAAGAGGGCGAGGTAGAGCGTCTCGAAGAGGAAGAGCCCCAGCACCTGGCGGGAGTGGAAGCCGATGGCCCGCAGCGTCCCGATCTCGCGGGTGCGCTCGCGGATGGTCATGCGCAGGGTGTTGAGCACGCCGATCAGGATGATGACGAACAGCACCAGCACGGCCCACAGGGTCACCAGGTTCAGGACGTTCTCGAGCTTGAGGATGTCGCTGGCCGCCTCGTACATGGTGCGCACGCTCACGACCGGACCGCTCCCGCGCAGGAAGGTGACCTCGGAGACCTGCTTGCGGTACTCCTCGGTGGTGGCGGCGCGCGGCAGCAGGTTCCATTCCCGCACCGCCCAGGCGGTGTCGAACGGGGGGGGCGCGTCCTGCCGCGGCGGCAGCTGCTCGTCGTAGGTCCGGAAGAAGCCCTCGGCGCGCAGCGCCACCGCCGAGTCGGGCAGGGCCCCGGCGGGTGCGATGACGGAAATTGTCAAGACGGCCCGGCCCGAGTCCGCTCCGTAGCGGCGCGGCCAGGCCACCGGGAGGGTGTCGCCCGGCTTCAGGCCGCGGGCCAGTGCCAGGGCTTGCGGCACCACCACCAGGTCCTTCGCGCGGCGCAGGCTGTCGGGCACGCCCAGGCGCTTCATCCAGCGGGCGCGGACGGCCGAGTCGGCCTTGAGCCCGAACAGCCGCAGCCTCGTGGTCCCGGAGAGGGCCGGGATGCTGGCCACGCGCGGGCGCAGGATCCTCTGCAGCGAGTCCGCCACGGCGCGGGCGTCCTCCTTGGGGCGGTGCAGCACCAGGTTGAACCCGGCCCCTTCCTCGGGGCGGTATCCCATGGCCTCGCGCAGGGGACGCATGCCCACGTACACGGGCGCCTGCAGGAACACGTTGTCGGTCTCGAACAGGCCCACCACGGTGGCGCGGGCCGCCTGGCGGGCCCCGTGGACGTCGCCGAAGCGCAGCCGGATCTGGTCGCCCATCTTCACGTTGAGGGCCTTGGCCTTGTCCACGCCCAGCACGGCGGGCAGGGCGATGTCGGTCGAGGAGAGGTTCTTCCAGCCACCCTGCACCATGTGGAAGCTCTCCTCGAACTCCTCGCGGTCCTTGGCGGTGAGCACGCGGCGTCCGTCCACGCCCACCAGGATCGTGTTGTCGGACTTGCCGTTGCCCAGGGCGCGGGCGAAGCTGCTGACGGTCTCGTCCACCCGGCGGATCTGCGGGAGCTTCGCGAGCTCGCTGCGGATCCAGTCGCCGTCGCGGAAGATCTGCCGCTCCTGCGAGCCGCCCTCCGTCGAGGAGATGCCGGCGTGGCCGGCCACGTAGACCATCACCTTGTCGAAGAGGACCACGGAGATGCCGTGGGCGAAGCCGTTGGCGGCCACCAGCACGGCGGTGCCCAGCGCGATGGCCGAGCCCAGGAAGAGGCTGCGGCGCAGGTGCCGCCCGATGTTGCGGAGCGCAAGTCTTGCCAGCAGCATTCAGTCCCTCGCGATCGCTTCGAGCGGTGTGATGCGCGACGCCAGGAGCGTCGGGTAGAAGACGGCCGAGGCCGAGGTCATGAACAGCTGCACCAGCGCCAGCAGGTAGTCCAAGGCCCGCAGGCTGGGCTGGAAGGTCTCGCCCCCGTAGGCCATCTGCAGGAAGTCGTTGTCGGTGGTGATGCCCGCGTGCGCCAGCACCAGGACCGTGACGGCGCCCGCCGCGATGCCGATCCCTCCGAACAAAAGCGAGAGCAGGAGGGTCTCGCCCAGGAACAGGACGCGCACGAAGTTGCGCCCCGCCCCGATGGCCCGCATCATGCCGATCTCGCCGGCGCGTTCCATCGCCGCCATCGAGAGGGTGTTCATCACGATGATGGCCGCCACCACGAACAGGATGGTCACGAAGGAGAAGAGCGCCCCGCGGATCAGCACGGCCATCGCGCCCACCGGACCCGATGCCTTGTTCCAGGAGACCGCGCGGGCCGGGACCTTGGCCGCCTTGAGCGCCGAGTCGATCCGCTTGGCCGAGGCCTTGGCGTCCTGCCCCGGCTGCATCCGCACCAGCACCAGGTTCCAGGCGCCTCCCGAGGATTTGACGGAATCCGTCAAATTGGGCGCGGAGGGCTGCGCCGCGGCGCCCACGTCCCCGCCGCCGAAGAGGGCGTCGAGGTTGTCGCCGGTCAGCAGTGCGTTCTGGGCGCTGTCGAGCTTCACCGACTCCGTGGGATTGACGTAGCCCATGCACTGGCGGTAGGAGGCGATGTCGACGAAGGCGAAGTGGCCCCACAGGTTGTTCAGGGCGGGGTAGCGCACGATGCCGCGCACCGGCACGCGCACGTCCGAGGAGGCGTTGTCCTCCGAGAAGCCCATCAGCACCATCTCGTCGCGCACCGGCAGGGTGGATCGGTGGCTGCGGGCCAGCTCCGGCAGGGCCGTGTCGACGACCGCGGCGCCCTTGGGAACGAACCAGGTCCCGGCCAGGTCGAAGCCCTGCTTGCGGGCGATCTGCGGCAGCAGCACGAAGGGGCCGTCGTCGTCGGGGGCGTTCGCGCCCTCCAGGGCCTTGAGGTTGTTGGGGAACACGGTGCGGTAGCGCGCCCAGTCCACGCCCAGGAGGTAGGCGTAGGAAGGGTTGCCGCCGTCCTCGTTGAGGGCCATGGCGGCGTTCTTGCCCACCGGCACGTAGCCGAGGATGCCCGGCTGCTTGGCCAGCACGGCCTCCACCCCGGCCTCGTCGGCCAGGGGCGCGATGGACTTGCCCATCACCAGGAACAGGATGTTGTCGTCCTCCTGCTTGTCGGACATGACGACCACGTGGCCCAGGAAGCCGTCGGTGATGTTCTTCGAGAGGCCGCGGTCCATGCCCGTGAGCACGCCGTTGCCCACCGTCATCACGAAGGCGCCCAGGAACAGGATCAGCCCCACCACCAGGCTCCTGCCCCGGTGGCGCAGCAGGTTGCGGGCCGAGAGGGTGAGGAGGAGCTTCACGCGTGGGCCTCGACCAGGAGACCGTCGCGCATGTGGACGACCCGGTGCGCGTAGGAGAGCACCTGCGGGTCGTGGGTCGAGAAAATGAAGGTGGTCTCCTGGGTGCGGTTGAGGCCGCGCATCAGGTCCAGGATCTGCTCGCCGGTGGCCGAGTCGAGGTTGGCGGTCGGTTCGTCCGCGAGCACGATGGCGGGGCGGGTGACCAGGGCGCGGGCGATGGCCACGCGCTGGCGCTGTCCGCCCGAGAGCTCGGCGGGGCGGTGCTTGAGATGGCCCGAGAGCCCCACGGCCTCGAGCAGCTCCAGGGCGCGGGAGCGCACCTCGGCGCGGGGGAGGTCCTTCATCAAGAGGAGCGGGAACTCGACGTTCTCCACCACGTCCAGCACCGGGATCAGGTTGAAGGTCTGGAAGATGAACCCGACCTTGTGCAGCCGCAGGTCGGTGAGGGCGCGGTCCTTGAGCGCGGTCACGTCCTGGCCCGCCACGCGCACCTCGCCCGAGGTGGCGGTGTCGATGCAGCCGATCACGTTGAGCAGGGTGGTCTTCCCCGAGCCGCTGGGCCCGATGACGGAGAGGAACTCGCCCGCCTCGATGTCCAGGCTGACCCCGCGCAGCGCGTGCACGGTGGTCTTGCCCAGGGGGTAGTCCTTGACGAGGTTGCGGATCTCCACGATGGCCACGAGAACTCCTTTGCTGCGCCGTGTCTGGCGACGACGGCGGCGATGCTGGGAAGAATCTAGTGAACGATGTTCAGAACGGCCACATCCGCCTTCGCCTCAAAGGGCGACGTTCGCACCCGCCGAGAAGCTCCATCCGCGCAGGGGGCGGTTCCAGGTCTCCGAGAGGGGCAGGTAGTAGGCCGCCTTGAGGTCGACCAGTCCGCGAGCGCCCTTCCAGACCTCCATTCCCGCGTGGGGGGCCGCCATCCAGACCAGGCGGCTCGTGGAGGCGTCGGAGAGGAGCATCGCCCCGAGCTGGGCTCCGCTGTAGAGGTTGAACCAGGTGCGGCGCCCCTGCCCGAAGTGGCGCGGGTAGAAGTCGGTGCCCAGGCTCACCAGCAGGATCTCCGAGATGCGGGAGCTGTCGGAGGCGGCCACCTTCGGGTCGGACTCCAGCACGCCCACCGTGAGGTAGCTCTTGCCCTTGGTGAAGAGGTAGCGGAAGGCCGGGCCGCGGTAGCTCTCGGCGATGCGGGGGCCGCCCGTGCCGGGCATGAACCACAGGTACTCGCCGCCGGGCATGTTCACGAAGCGGAACCAGCCGTCCTCGATCTCGGAGGAACGCGGCTCCGAGACCCGCAGCTTCACGAGGTTGCGACGCATGTCGCCGTCCAGCGCGTTGATCTGGCAGCTGATCTGGAAGGTGTCCACCTCCAGGCGGCGCGTGGCGTTCCAGAGCGACTGCCAGGCTTCGGGCTCCTCGGTCCGGTCCAGCTTGGCCAGTTCCTGGGCGTGCAAGGCCTGCTGGGTCCGCTTGAAGGCCAGTTCCTGGCGCAGCTGCTGGATCCCGCGCTGGGCCTTCGAGCTGTCGCCCTGCACGGTGAGGTCGTTCATGTACACGGACCCGACCGAGGCCAATCGCTCGCGCACCGCGTCGATCTGTCCGTCGGGCACCAGGAACCGGGCCTCGAGGGTCTTCTCCACCGAATCCAGCCGCAGGCTCTCGATGCGGGCTCCGCTTGCCTTGAGCACCTCGTCGACCTTGCGCGAAGCCTCGGAGATCCCGCTGGTCCAGATCTTGAGGTCCAGCTGCATCCCCACCGGCTCGGCCGTCGCGTGTTCCCGCGTGCGGAACAGCTCCTCCTGGTAATCGAAGCTCCCGCCCATCTTTCCGCTGGCCGTGGCCAGGCCGCAGGCCATCAGCCCAAGCGCAATCGCACGCATCGTCATGTCTCTCCTTCGGGGTGGTGAACCGGAGAATCTAGCAGGTCCGGGCGACTTTGAACCGCGCTTGGTGCAAACGGGGAAAAGGGGCGCCCGGGCGGGCTGCCTGCCAAGCCCCTTCGGCGTGCACACCTGCGGGGTCTTGGGCCAAAGGCCGGCATCCCTGGCGCGGAGTACCTTGCTGACGGACCCCCTCCCGGATGGGAGGGCCGGGGTGGGGGATGATTCGCGAAGCGGCATCCCTGGCGCGCCGTGCCTTGCGTTCAGAAGCGGAAGTGGTCGACCGGCAGGCGCCAGGCCAGGACCCAGATCACGCCCAGGATCACCCAGACCTTGACCTCCAGGGAACGGCGTCCCCAACCGCGCACCGAGCGGGTCATCAGGCTTGAAACAGAGGTCCAGATCAAGCCGGCGCAGACGGTGGCGCCGAGCATGTAGGCCGGGCTCCAGTCGGGGACGGAGGAGAAGATGCGGTAGAGCACGAAGCCGATGGTGAAGAGCATCGGGACGATGGCGACCAGGGCGGAACGGCGGTCGCCGATGGCGATGGGCAGGGTGACGGCGCCCATGGCGCGGTCGCCGGGCACGTCCTCGATGTCCTTGTAGATCTCGCGGGCCAGGGTGAGGCTGGCGGCGCAGACGGTCAGGACCAGCACCTGGCGGTTCCATTCGCCCGGCAGCGATCCGAAGACCACGGTGGTGGCGCAGGTGGCGGCGATCACGAGGTTGCCCTGGAGTGGCCTGCCCTTGAGCCGCTTGTCGTAGAGGAAGAGGGCAATCCCCACCATGATGGCGATCTCCAGGGCCTTCACGTAGGCGTAGGCGGCGAGCATCAGCCCCAGGGCCAGGAACCATCCCGAGATGCGCAGGGCCGTGACCTCGGAGAGGGCGCCGCTGACGATGGGCCGGTCGGGCCGGTTGATCCGGTCGGCGGCCAGGTCGCACAGGTCGTTGTACCCGTTCCCGAAGGCCGCGATGCAGAAGACCGCGACGGCCAGCAGCCACGGCTTGTCGCTGCCCCAGTTGGCGCCGGCGGTCCAGGAGCCCGCGAGAGACGTGGCCGCGGCCACGACGCAGTTGCCCAGACGGATGAAACGCAAGGATGCCAGGAGAGTTCGCACGGCGGGAAAGGTACTCTTCGGGTGGGCGTATCCTCGCGGAGTACGCAAACAATCGGCCAAGCGGCAACGCCGACCGAAGGGGAGGCTGCCGATGTATCCTTTCCGGCATAGGAGGAACCATCATGCGTTCGTACACCGCCATCGTCGCCACTGCCGCCCTGGGCCTTGCTGCCGCCCCGAGCTTTGCCACCTGCACGGACACCCTGTTCCTGCAGAGCCTGGTCCGCACCGAGAAGACCTACAAGGTCAAGGGTGTTTCGATCGATTCGTCCACGGTGACGAAGAAGATTCCGTTGGATTCGCTGCTCCTGGCAGCCCCTACGGCGGTGCCGGCCTTCAAACTGTGGGACTCGGTCACGACCCTGCTGCGCTTCGTGCCGGACTGCGGCGGCGATTCCGTCAGTCCTGCCGCCCGCTTTCGCGTGGTGGACACCTTCGCCACCGACCTGATGGGTGCCGTGACCCGCAAGTTTCGCACGGCCCAGGAACTCACGAACCTCAAGGCCGTCTCGGTGGATGCGCACAAGGTGCTCTTGAGCGCGACGGACACGCTCGACATCCAGAAGAGCTGGAAGCTCACCGTTCCGGGCCAGACTCAGGCCGTTCACGAGGTCGTCGTGCTGGCGGGGGAGAGCGTCGCCCGTGGCGCCGCCTCGGGTGCCGTGGCACGGACCTTCACCAAGAGCTCGGTCAGCGCTTCGAGCTTCCCTTGGTCCAGCGACCTGCCGGGCAAGGGCGTGGCCAACAGCATGAACTACTACCTGAGCACCTTCATCGCCTCGGCCGCCACCGCGACCGGAGCCGACTCCGTGGTGGTCTCGCTGGTGGCGATGGAAGGCATCTACGGCACGACCCACCAGGAGTACCTCGCCGCACCGACCGGCATCGCCGCGGGCCGCAAGGCTTCTTCCCGTGTCGGCGTCTCGAGCGTCTCGGAAGGTTGGAAGGTCTCGGGAGACAATGCCGCTGCCGGCTTCGTGCGCCGCCTCGACGGCCGCCTGGTGAGGACCTTTCCGGCGGGCACCTCCTTTGTCTGGAACGGGCGCGATGCAAACGGCATGAAGGCCGGACGCGGTCTCTACCTCGTGGGCCTGGAGGGTCAGGGAGCCTCGGCGCTGCCGGTGCCCTGAGCTTGCGAGGGAACGGGATCGGTTCGGGCCATCGCTTTGCGGTGGCCTTTCCTTTTCCCTCATGCTAGAGTTTGGGCAATCAAATCACGGAGGCGTTTCATGAATCTGCACGTATCGAAGATCGGGTCGCTTGCCATCCTGCTGGCCGAAGGACGCATCGGCTGGGACAGCTCCCGCCTGATGGACACGCGGGTGAGGACCCTGGTGCAGGAGGACGTTACCCACATCGTCTTCCAACTGGAGGTGGACTTCCTTTCCAGCGGCGCCATCGGCGTGCTGGTCTACTATCTCCGCAACCTCCAGAAATCCAAGGGCGACATCTTCCTGGTGGCTTCCAAACCCTACGTCAAGGAACTGCTGCAGTCGATCGGCTTCCTCAAGGTCTTCGAGGGCAAGGTCTTCGACGACTACGCCTCGATGCGGGCAGGGCTCGAGGCTCGAGGGATCGAGATTCCCTCTTCCGAAGAGCTGAGCTACGTCACTGTCGAGTCGACCTTCGACACCGAGGACTGAGAAGACCGGCAAAGTTCCGGGCGGTGGGCCCTGCGGAATTGGGTACATTGGGAGGACGATGTTGCGCATTGTCCTTGTCCATCCAGAAATTCCTCAGAACACCGGAAACATTGCCAGGCTCTGCGTGGTGAACGATCTCCAGCTGCACTTGGTGCATCCGCTGGGGTATCGGATCGACGACAAGTCGCTGCGCCGGGCCGGCATGGACTACTGGAAGCACCTGGACCTGGTGGAGCACGCCGACCTCGACGCCTTCCTGGCGTACCAAAAGGAAAAGGGCGGCAAGATGTGGTTCCTTTCGACCCACACCGAGCAGACCCTCTGGCAGGCCGAGTTCGCGCAGGAGGACTGGCTGGTCTTCGGGGCGGAGTCCCGAGGGCTTCCTGAACGCCTGCGCAGCCTCGAGCCCGAAGGTTGGATCACCCTCCCCATGCGAGGCAGTTTCGTGCGCAGCCTCAACCTGAGCTCGGCGGCCGCCGCGGCCACCTACGAGGCTCTCCGTCAATGCACGTTCGCCAAAGGAATGTCATGAGATCCCAGTTGCTGGTCGCCACCCTCGCCGCCTCCGCCCTTGCCTGGACTCCTCCCTCCGGCGGTCTTCGCCCGGTCAACGCCTCGGATCTCCTGCTCTCCAAACGCGGCACGCGCTATTACAACGAGGCCTGGAGCTACCAGTTCCAGTTCGACAACGGGCTGCAGGCGACCTTGAACCTGACCTACGCCAAGCTGGGCTTCAAGGATCCGGTGTGCGGTGCGGATCTTTCGCTGGCCGGTTTCAAGGGGCGCAACTACACGGTCGGGCGCGAGTACCCCGAGAACCGCTTCCAGCAGACGGCAAGCCCCCTGCGGGTCTCCGTCCACGAGAACATCTGGATGACCGGCATGCCTCCGGCGGCGCACCACCTCCACTTCGCTGCGGCCAAGAACGAAGGCTTCTTCGTCGACCTGGCCTTCACCGACATCAAGCCGGGTGTGGTCTGGGGGGACGGTCGCTTCAAGGCCGGCGACGGCGACTTTTCGCTGGCGCTGCCGATCCCGATGGCCCATGTGCAAGGACGCATCGCGGTGGGCAAGGACACCATCACGGTGAAGGGCGTGGCCATGATGGAGCACATCCGCCAGAGTCACCTGGTCTCGGATCTCCTGACCGGCTCGATGCGCTACTTCCAGCCCGGTCCCAATCCCGTGTACGCTACCTGGTTCAAGGAGAAGAAGGGCGGATGGGGCGGATATGCCGTGAGCTGGGCCAGCGGCCAGCCTGTCCTGATCTCGGGCAGCGCCGTCACCGACGGCCAGGTTCCTCCGGTGACGGCCTCGGTGCAGGGAACGGCTGGGCGCGTGGCGTTCGAACGCAAGTCCCTGGCCCAGGCCAGCTCCATCCTGGACGGCATGGAGGGCGTGACCCGCACGGTGGTGAAGATGTTCATCGGCAATGTGCGCATGTACCGCGGCAAGGCGACCGGCAACGGGCAGCCCGGCATCTACCAGTACCTGCAGGTGAGCGACTGAGCGTGGGGATTCCCCGGCAGCTGCACTTCCTGTGGGACGGCCAGGGGTTCCAGCCGCCGTATGCCGCCGCCGTGACCACGGCGCGGCGTCTCCATCCCGATTGGGACATCGTCCTGCACAGCGGCGATGCGCCCCGGAACAACCCGGCGTGGGACGCTCTGGCCTCGGTCGCCCGGGTCCAGGAACTCACGCCGGAGATCGCCGCCGAGGGGCTTCCTGTCCCGGCCAAGGATTTTCTCGACCTCTACGGCCGGGTGAACTATCCGGCGGGTCGCTCCAACCTCCTGCGCCTGTCGGTGCTCTGGAAGCAGGGCGGGGTCTACCTCGATCTCGACACGGCCTGCAACGCCTCCTTCGACGACCTGCTGGAAAGCGGTGCCTTTGTCGGGGAGGAAGTGGTCTGGAAGCACGACAACGAACGGGTGGAACGCGGTTTCCGGCCCAAGATGGTCGTCTCCTCCAGCGCCTTCGGCATATCTTGGGCGGCGGCGCGTGCGGGGCTGTGGCGCTCCGACAGCCTGCCGGAGCGGCTGCTCCGCAAGGTCTGGGGAAACCCCGAACTCAATAATGCGGTCATCGGCGCGCGCCCGGGGCATCCATGGGTGAAGCTCCTGATCGAGATGGCCCTCGAGGCCGATCCCACGGTGCGCTTCGCCCTGGGGCCGGCCCTCTTCAACCGCGCCTGGGTGCGCGGCCTGGAGGCGGGCGTCGAGATGCCGGTTCGCCATGCGCCGGCTGTCTTCTACCAGTTCCCTCCCAGCCAGACGGTCCGCTTCTTCGGGGCATGTTCCCGCGACACGCTGCCCGAGGGCGCGCGCATCCTGCACTGGTGTTCCTCGAACCACCGCAAGGATCTGCCGCACCTCACGGCCCAATGGGCGCGCGAGAACCGGGACAGGGCGCTGTGGGCCAGGGTCGTCGCGCAGGACTGACCCGTCGGTTCCAAGATGCATGAAAACAGGAACAGGAGGTCCGGTTGACGGGGAGGTCCCGGTTCAGCTACCTTTGCGCCCGCACTAGGAAGTAACGGAATGCCGTGCGAATCGGCAGCGGACCAGCCACTGTAAGGGTGCGCATCTCGCGATGCGACCGGACGCCAAGGATGCCACTGGGAAAGATCCCGGGAAGGCGGCGGACGGAACCCGAAGCCAGGAGACGATTTCCAGGGCGCGCCGGCGAAGCTGTCGGTGCCTTTTCGATCTCACCTCTGGAGCGGGTGGATGCTTGTCTTGGGTCTGACATTTTCCGTCCTGATGGGTGCCCCGGCCGCGACGGCCGACGAGGCGGTCCCGGTCGTGGACAGTCTGGCTCCGCAAGCCGCGCTTCCGGTCGAGCCGCATGGGGATGCGTCTGCTGCTGCACCGCGTCCGACTGGAGTCCATTTCCTCCGGCTCGATGATCGGACCGTGCAGGAGCACGCGTCGCAGGACCGCTCCGACGTACGCGTGCTAGGCCGCCAGGAGCTTTCGCAGGCCTCTACCCTGGCCGACGTGCTCGCCCTGGTGCCGGGCGTGGAAGTGCGCCGCATGGGCGGCTTGGGTGGTTTCTCCGAGATCCAGCTGCGCCAGTGCCCCAGCCAGCAGGTGCGCGTGACGGTCGACGGGATCACGCTGCGCGACGACGGCAGCTCGCGCTCCGACCTGGGCGGCCTCTCCGCCGAGAGCCTGGAGAAGGTCGAGGTGCTCCAGGGCGCGACCACCGGGGGCGACGGAAGGCCGGAGCTGCGCCTGACCACGCGCCAGGGCTGGAACCGGCTGGGCGGCAGCCTCACCATGGGTTCCTTCGGCGAGCGCCAGGCGGGAGCGTGGTGGGGCGATTCCAGCGGGCAGTGGAGCCTTTCGGCATGGGGACAGACCGCCGAGAACGATTGGCCATTCCTCTGGGACCACGGCACTCCGCTGAACCCCAAGGACGACGGCACCGTCCGCCTGTCCAACAACGACTACACCGGCTACGGCGCGTCCTTGGGCTGGAGACCGACCTCGCACCTCCAGGCCGTGCTGAGGGCCGACCGCTCCGACAAGGGGATCACCGGGCTCTACACCGCCAACCCGACGGCGCGCTACGCCCGTACCAACGGGCAGCTCTCGCTGGACTCGCGCGGGGACGGCGAATGGGACGTCCCTTGGCAGGTCGCGCTGCGCCTGCACGCCAGCCGCTGGCGCGACAGCGCCGGGGGGCTGGATTACCGCTCGAACCTCGAGGCCGAGGACTTCGGCTGGAACGGATCGGGAAGCGTTGGGCTGGTCCGGCAGGCGGATGGTTGGCTGGACGGCCAGCTGCGTCTGGGGTTCTCGCACGAGGAGAACGCCTGGAAGACCACCACGCCCCTGAAGGTGCGGCTGACCCCCGAGGCAAGCCGCGACGGAGCGTTCCTCGCGGCCGGATGGAATGGACAGAATCTGTCAAAAACCTTCGGGGCCTCGCTGCAGGGGCGGGTCGAGCTGCTGCGCGACGGGCGCAATGTCGAGGTCTCCTCGCTGGACGGGATCGCCCCGATCGCCGATTCGGCTTGGAGCGCCTGGACCGGGGACCAGCAGGCAAGACTGTGGGTGCGCAGCCCCGGCCGTGCCGTCCAGGCCTGGGTCTCGGGTTCCCACACCCTGCGGGCCCCGGACTTCCACGAAATCTACGGGGACAACGGCTCGACTTTCGCCAACTACCGCCTGGATCCCGAGGAGAGCTGGACCGGGGAATTGGGTGTGCGCGGAGGCTTCGGTCCCTTCACCGCGGGACTTCAGCCTTGGTTCGGGCTCTACAAGAAGCCCATCCGCCGCGAGATGATCGGGGCTTCGCTGGTCTCGCGCTACGAGAACGATTCGGGCTACGCGGCGCGCGGCCTGGACGGCGATGCCGCCGTGTGCACGCGCTTGGGCTCGGTCCGCCTGCAGGGCGGCTATTCCCTCACCTCGATCCGCTCCGACTACGCCGCCTACCGCGGCAAGGAGCTCGACCGCTCGCCCCGCTGGCGCTGGAACGGCACCATCTCGAGCCCGGTCTGGCAGGGCTTCCAGCTCGAAGGCGTCACGACCTACGTCAGCAGCTCCTGGTCCTCGGCCCTCAACGGGCCCTCGGACCGCCTCGATGGCCACACCCTCCACGGCCTGCGCCTCTCGTGGCGCCGTGGCCCCTTCACCGTGCTGGTGCAGGGGGACAACCTGACGAATGAAGAGTTCGAGGAATTCGCGGACGCCCCGCTGGCCGGAAGATCCTGGCGCGTCCGCATCGAATGGAACCAACCAAAGGAAACGAAATGAAGAAGAAGCTCCTCCTCCCCCTCCTGCCCATGGCGCTGCTTGCCGGCTGCTTCGAGGACAGCGGCAGCGACAGCGTGCTGAACCCGGGGACCGACGGCGGCACGGGAACCTCGGTGTTCGTGGTGGCCACCGACTACAAGTCGTACCAGGTCCAGAAGGTCCAGGGCACCGCCGTGAGCGACGTGTACAACGTGGGTAACGATGCGGCGTTGAGCGTTGCCGACAGTGTCCTCTACGTGATCAACCGCTCCAAGGCCGTCGTCACGGCCTACCGCGGCGGCATCGCGGACGCCTCCCATCTCGTGTTCCAGACGAGCGTCGGCACCGGGACCAATCCCTATCAGGTGACCAAGGCTGGCAACAAGCTTTACGTGACGCGCTTCGCGGTCAACAGCCTCCTGGTGCTGAATCCAGCGACGGGCGATTCGATCGGCAGCATCGACCTCTCCGCCTTCGCCAACAAGGATGGTTTGGTGAGCCCGGTCCAGACCGAGTTCGTCGACGGCAAGCTTTGGATCCTGGCCCAGGCCACCACCAAGAGCTACGGCTACGACACCGCACGCGTGCTCTTCGCCGACACCGGTGCCTCCCGCGCCTCCTCCGCCATTTCCCTCAAGCTCCTGAACCCGCAGAGCATGGCCGTCCTTTCCGGCAAGCTCTACGTCTCCAGCCGAGGCACCTACGACACGGTCGCCAACGCCGGAATCGAGGTGGTCGACATCGCCACACGCACCCGCGAGAAGACCCTCACCGGCCCGATGGGATATTCCAAGACGGGCAAGCTCGCGGTCGCCGCCGGCAAGCTGTGGGTCGTTACCAACGGCGCCTGGCCCGCTGCCGATTTCGTTCCCGTGAACCTGTCCACCGGCGCACTGGGCACGGCGGTCAGCGGCTTTTCGAACATCGCAAACCTGACCTCGGACGGCTCCCACATCTGGCTCTCCGATCGCACCGACAAAACGTTCGCTGTCGTGAAGATCGATCCGCTCACCGGTGCCGTTCTCTCCAGCGTCAAGCCCGTGCTGAAGCCCGACGCCATCGCCGTGATGCCGTAAATGAAGGAGCTCTGGCTGGTGCGCCACGGCACCACGGAATGGAACGCTTCGGGCAAGATCCAGGGCCACGCCGACATCCCCCTCAATGCGCAGGGGGAGGGGCAGGCGCGGGCCGTGGGACAGAAGCTGTCCGAGGTTCCCTTCGACGCCGTATGGTCCTCCGACCTGGGACGCGCCCGGCGCACCGCCCAGCTCGCGGGGTTCCTGCGCGCCCAGCCGGATGCGCGCATCCGCGAGCTCGACTTCGGGGGCTGCGAAGGCCTCACCTGGGACGAACTCGACGGGCTGACCCGCGACGACCTGATGGCCTACGAGGGCTTCCACGCCCCCAGCGGCGAGTCCACCGCGCATCTCACTGCGCGCGTGACGGAATTTGTCAGCGAGCTTCCCGACGGCCGCCACCTGCTGTTCACCCACGGCGGCGTGGTGCGGGCCCTGTTGCACGAATGCGGCGAGGGGCCGACCCACTTGGCCAACGGCTCGGTCACCCGCATCGCCTGGGACGTGAAGAGGAAGCTCGGCCGCCTCTCACTGCTCACCGGCGGGGTCCGCTCCGGCAAGAGCACCCGCGCGCTCAAGGTCGCCACCGAATGGGGGAAAGGCGAGGTCTCGTTCCTGGCCACCGCCGAGGCCTTGGACGACGAGATGCGGTGCCGCATTGCCAACCACAAGGCCGAGCGCGCGGCGACCGGCTGGGAGACCCTGGAATGCCCGCGCGATGCGGCCTCCGCGCTGCGAGCCGCAACGCACAGGACCTGCGTGCTGGACTGCCTCACCCTCTACGTGACCAACCTGCTCCTGGCCGGCGGGACGGAATCTGTCAAATCCGGGATCGAGGCGCTGGTGACGGCGTGGCGCGAGACCGGCAAGGATCTCGTGGTCGTGACCAACGAGGTGGGCTGGGGCATCGTCCCCGACAACGAGCTCTCCCGCGACTTCCGCGACCTGCTGGGCTGGGCAAACCAGAGGCTCATGGCGGAGGCGTCCGAGGCCTGGCTCTGCGCTTCGGGCAGGGCGCTTTCCCTGAAGCCGAGGGTGGATTGATCTCCGATCCGTCGAATCCGTTGCCGGGGCTTCCTGCCCCGGGCCCCGGCTTTGAATGCGGTTTGCAGGTGCTCTGTCCTGCTGCTGTCTTTTGCACGCGTGCAGGTGTTTCTTGCACGGCGTGCAGCTGTTGTTCTGGACCTCCGGCCCAGACCCGGCCCAAGGGGCCGCCGCGCCCCTTGGGAATCCCCTCGCGGGGGTTCCACCCCCTGCACCCCAGCAAAAGGATCGCCGGCAGTGGGCGGCAGCGGGATGGGCAGCTTACGAAACCCGCTTGCGAAGGCGATGCGCCTTCGACGCAGGACCCAAGGGCCGAAGCGGGAAGCAGCAACAAACAGCATCAACGGCAGGTTGCATCAGCATCCAGACAGTCTGGCGCTGCGAGCGCACAAAGGGCGCAAAGGATTGACTGCGTCGCTTCGATGCATGGTTCGTTGCGGAGCGAGGGCGTAAGCCCGAGACCCTGGCATTCCCCTTTTGTGGGGCCCCATGTTGCGATCCTGATCGCGTGGGGCACGGCTGCGGCCGGTTTTGTTGCAAGGTTGCTGTCCGCGAGTGGTGGCCGTCGGTTCTGCGTGCTGCGAAAATCCGTGGGTCCAGCCGGCGGAACGGCTGGCCGTGGTTTCCCAAGGGGCACGGGAGCCCCTTGGGCCGGGTCTGGGGTGGAGCCCCAGAGCAACCGGCACGCAGTGCAAAATCAATTGGGTTTGGGGTCGCGCCCAAGCGACAGTCACACGCCGTGCATATCAAATAAATGACAGAATCTGTCAAAAGCACATTTCATGACCAGGAGAACTCAATGATCAAGCCCATCCCCCAGTCCGCCTACACCGCCGTCGTGGCCCGCCAGCAGGATCTGCTCAAGATCCCCGGATCGCTGGGCCTGCTCGAGGCCATCGGCAACAAGCTCGGCGCCATCCAGGGCACGGACCACCCGGTGCTGGGCAAGGGCGCGGTCGTGGTATGCTGCGGAGACCACGGCGTGCTCGCCGAGGGCGTGAGCAGCTATCCGCCCGCCATCACCCGCATGCAGGCGCTGAACTTCCTGGACGACGGCGCCTCGATCAACCAGATCGCAAAGGCCTCCCAGGCCGACGTGTGGGTCGTGAACGCCGGCATCGACGGCGAGGACCTCCCCGAGCTGCCCCGCCTGATCGGGGCCGGCGTGCGTAAGGGCGCCGGCAACATCGCCCGCGAACCGGCCATGACCCGCGCCGAGGTCGAGGCCGCCATCGAGCTGGGTCGCGAGGGCGCCCGCCGCGCCGTGGCGGCCGGAGCCACTTTGCTTGCCGCCGGCGACATGGGCATCGGCAACACCACTCCCGCCGCCACTTTGACCTGCGCCTACCTGGGCCTGGACCCGGAGATCGTGACCGGACGCGGCTCGGGCCTGGACGATGCGGGCCTGGCCAAGAAGCGCGAGACCGTCACGATCGCCGTCGCCCGTGCGCGCCTGGCCCTGGGCGACCTGCAGAAGGCCGATCCCGTCGAGGTGCTGCGCCACCTGGGAAGCTGCGAGATCGCCGCCATTGCGGGCGTCTACCTCGAGGGCGCCGCCCTGGGCGTGCCGGTGGTGGCCGACGGCTTCCCTGTGACTTCCGGTGTGCTGGCCGCCGCCCGCATCGAGCCGGCCCTGAAGGACTACCTCTTCGGTTCCCACCAGTCCGCCGAGCCGGGCCACGCCTGGCAGCTCAAGGACCTCGGGATCGAGCCGATTTTCCGCATCGGCATGCGCCTAGGCGAAGGCACCGGCGCCGTACTGGCCTTCCCGGTCCTGCGCGCCGCCGCCCAGGTCCTGGCCGGAATGCGCACCTTCAGCGAGTTCGGCATCTCGCTGTGAAGAGGTTGTGGCTTGCGGTCGGCTTCCTTTCGATCCTGCCGACCCCGTCGATCGGCGAGGTCTCGGCCGAGGACTTCCGCAAGTCGCGCGTCTGGTATCCGCTGGTGGGCGCCCTGCTCGGAGGGCTTGCCGCGCTGACGGCCCTGGCGTGCCGTCGCCTGGGTCTTCCGGCCGGCGTGGAAGCTGCCTTGGTGCTGGCGGTAGGCCTTGTCGCCACCGGTTTCCTCCACCTGGACGGCTTGCTTGACTGCGCCGATGCGCTGCTTGCCCCGGTGACGCCCGAGCGCCGGCTGGTCATCCTCAAGGACGTCCACATGGGGGCCTTCGCCTTCGGGGTCGGGGCGCTGGTGTTCCTGATCCAATGGCAGCTCCTGGCCCAGTATCCGCACTGGTCCCTGCTCCTATGCCTGCCGGTCCTTGCGCGCGCGGCGGTGCTGGTCCCCATGACCTTCTGGCCCTACGCCCGCAAGGACGGTTCGGGGATCTTGGCTAGCGTCCCCTGGGAGCGCAAGCGGGAAAGCCTGGGGGCAATCGCAGGGGCGGTGCTGCTGGCGGCCCCCGCGGCATGGCTTTTCCCCTTCGTGGCTCTCGGGGTCCTGATCGCGGCGGTCACCGTCTCGGGCTTCGCCTCCCGTCGACTGAACGGAGGGCTCACGGGTGATGTCTACGGGGCCGTCATCGTGCTGGGTGAACTCGCCGGTCTGCTGGCTTGGCAGCTGTCCCGAGGCGGCTGAGACGGTCCGCATTTTTTCGATCGGGTGAGATTTTTTTCGATCCCCCCTTTACAGCGAGAAAGTTTCGCATATCTTTGTTCACCTCTTCAGCGGCTGCGAAGTCGCAAAAAGGGAAAAGATTCGGGGTCATAGCTCAGTTGGTAGAGCACCACAATGGCATTGTGGGGGTCAAGGGTTCGACTCCCTTTGGCTCCACTGGATCAAGGAAAAGCCTTCGCGCAAGCGGAGGCTTTTTCGTTTTTGGTCAATCGGGATAGGGGCGCCTCCCCCGCCTTGCTGGCCCGATGCCGATCTCCGGCGGGGGCCGCCGTGGCTGCGGGCTTCCCTCCGGTCGGTGCTGCGCACCCGCTGCGCGGCCCTGCGCCTGGCTGGCGCGGTTTGACAGGAACTGTCAGAGGCTGGTCGGCGCCTCCGGCAGGTCCGACGGGCGTTCCTGCCAGCCGCGCGGGTCGAAGCCGAAGAGCTCGGCAAGCAGCGCGAAGAGGTCGGGGTGCTCGAGCTCCAGGTCCCAGGGAAGCTCCAGGAAGGTCTCGGTCAGCACGGCGAAGAACTCGGCCGGGCTCTCGGCGCCGTACGGGTCCAGGAAGGTGCGGCGACGGCGGCGGTCGGCCTCGACCAGCCTTTCCCAGGCAGCCTGCATGGCCGGGGCCCAGCGGCGCTGGAGCGCGCGGGGCATCGGCGGGGCGCCGTTGGAGACGCCGTCGAGCGCGTCGAACTGGTGGGCGAACTCGTGGAGCACCACGTTGAAGCCGTCGTAGGCCCGCATGCTTTCGTGCACCGCCTTCACGGAGAGGATCACGCAGCCCCGGTCCCACGATTCGCCGTCGAACTCCATGCCCTCCTCGCGCACGACCAGTCCGCCCTCCAGCGCCCATTCGTCGCGCCGCACGTAGGTGGAGGGATAGAGCAGCACGGTCCCGAGGTCGGGGTAGGGACGCAGGTCCGGGCGCCCGACCAGGAGGAGGCAGGCGTGCCCGGCCACGCAGGCGCGCAGGTCGTCGTCGACCGCGAGGCCCTGGCAGCCCTGGATCTCGGTGTCCGTCAGGAAGAGGCGGACGGCCTCGAGCCACCGGGCGCGCAGCGCTTCGGGGAGCCCGTGCGCGAGCGGGACCATGGCCTCCAGACGCTCCAGGAAGGCCGGCTCCAGAGGGGCGGCCAGACGCTTGAGACGGCTCTCTCGCGCCTGCCAGCGGCGCATCGCGAACCAGCCGAGCACGGTGGCGGTCAGGGCGGCAAGGGCGATGTAGAGTAAGGTCACGGAGAGGGAAACTAGCTTTGCCGGCATGGACCTCACGAAGCTCTGGAGCCGTGGCATCGCCGAGATGGCTCCCTATGTGCCGGGCGAGCAGCCCCAAGGCGAAGGCTGGATCAAGCTCAACACCAACGAGAATCCCTATCCTCCTTCCTCGAGGGCGGTGGAGGCGATGGCGGCCTCGGTGCACAGCCGCATGCCCCTCTACCCCGATCCGCAGAGCCTGGAGCTGCGCCGCGTGCTGTCGGAGCGCTTCCATGTGCCGGTCGAGGGGACCTTCGTCGGCAACGGCTCGGACGAGATCCTGGCCTTCGCCTTCCGCGCCTTCTTCCAGCGCGAAGGAGAGCTGCTCTTCCCCGACGTCACCTACTCGTTCTACCCCGTCTACGCCCGCTTCTGGCAGATCCCCTTCCGGACCGTCCCGCTGCGCGAGGACTACTCCATCGCCATCGAGGACTACGAAGGCCGGCTCGCCGGCATCGCGATCCCCAACCCCAACGCCCCGACGGCGGCACCCCTTGCGCTTGCGCGGATCGAGGCCCTGGCGGCCGCCCACCCCGAGTGCGTGGTGCTGGTGGACGAGGCCTATGTCGATTTCGGCGCGGAGTCGGCGGTCAGCCTGATCGAGCGTCACCCCAACGTCCTGGTGGTCCAGACCCTCTCCAAGTCTTGGTCCCTGGCTGGTTTGCGGGTCGGCTTCGCCCTCGGGCACCCGACCCTGATCTCGGGGCTGGAGCGCGTGCGCGACTCCTTCAATTCCTACACGCTCGATCGCGTGGCGCAGGTCGGTGCGACGGCCGCGTTGCAGGACGATGCCTGGTTCCGGGAGACCACGGCGAAGATCGTCTCCACCCGCGAGCGCTTCGTGTCGGGGCTGAAGGCCTTGGGCTTCGACGTGCTACCTTCGGCGGCCAACTTCGTCTTCGCGGCCCATCCCACGCTCTCCTCCAAGGGGCTTCTCGAGGCCTTGCGGGAGCACCGCATCTTGGTGCGCGCCTTCAAGGGAAATCGACTGGAGCGGCATGCCCGCATCACGATCGGCACCGATGCCCAGATGGATCGTGTGCTGGAGGTCCTGCAAGGGCTCTGACCCGGAACGCCTGCTTGCGCCGCTTCTCCCGAAATGGTAGGCTGTGCGACAGTGAAGACGTCTCCCTCCGATCCAGGCTCCCGGCCGCACCGATCCCTCCTGCCTGTGGTGGTGGCGGTCCTGCTGGGCGTGGTGACCCTCGCCGGGGCGGCACTTCGGCTGCCGTGGCCCCTGTGGAGCGGAGCACTGCTGCTGATGATCGGCCTTGCCTTCCGCTTCCAGCACGTCCACAAGGTCAAGGAAGAGGAGCTGCGTCGGCAGAACGAGTCGCAGGTGCGGCGCTTGCAGACCATCCTGGACAACCTCCAGGACGCCTTCTTCCGCGTCTCGGGCGCGGGCCTGGTCGAGTACGCCAACCCGGCGGCCGCGCGGCTGTTGGGCCTGGAAACCGCTTCGGAGCTGATCGGGCAGGACATCTCGACCTACCTGCAGCCTTCCAGCGAGGAGGATCGCAGCGAACTCCATGAACGTCTGCTGGGACAGCGCCAGGCCGAGGCGTTCCGGCTGACCTTCATGCACAGCTCGAAGAAGCGGATCCTGTGCGAAGGGGGCATCCAGTCGGTGCTGGGGCCGGGAGGTCAGATCGAGGCCTTCGAGATGCTGTTCCGCGACATGACCGAGCGCATCCTCTCCGAGGCCGAGCTGCAGCGCAGCCGGGAGCACCTGCGCAGCGTCATCGAGAACATGCTGGACGGCTTCGTGCGCACCGACCCCGAGGGGATGATCCTGCAGGCCAATCCGGCCGCCGCGCGGATGTTCGGCTTCTCCACGCCCGAGGGCCTGGTGGGGCGCTGCGTGGACGGCTTCTGGCTCAATCCCAACGACCTGCGGACCTTCAACGAGACGTTGCGCAAGAAGCGGCGGATCGAGGCGTTCCGGGCCCACTTCCGGCGGCACGAGGGCGGGGAGATCGTCATCGAGGTCAATGCGGTGGTGCGCGAGGACGTCGGCGAAGGGATCGACGTCGAGTGCGTGATCCGCGACGTCACCGAGGAGGAGGCCAACAAGGACTACCTCACCGACGTGGCCATGCGCCTGAACGAGGCGCAGAAGCTGGCTCACCTGGGCGACTGGAGCATGGAGCTTCCGCACCGCTACATGCGTTGGAGCTCGACCATCCACGACATCTTCGGGCAGGCGCGCAACCGTTCCTCCACCTGGGTGGACTGGCTCGAAGTCGTCCATCCGGAGGACCTGCCGCTGCTCGAGTCGGCCTTCGACAGGGCGATCCAGGAGCAGGCGGTGGTGGACATCGACTACCGCATCTGGTTCCAGCACACCTCGGACAGCCGCGAGATCCGGCACGTGAACTGCCATGCCCGTCCGGTGGTGGGCGGTGGGCGTCTACTGCGCCTGGAGGGCGTGGTGCAGGACATCACCGAGCGCAAGCGCACCGAGGCCGAGCTGCGCCTGCTCACCGAGAAGTCCAAGGCGGCCGAGGAGGCCAAGGGGCATTTCCTGGCCAACATGAGCCACGAGATCCGCACCCCGATGAACGCCGTGCTGGGACTGACGCATCTGCTCCAGAAGACCTCGCTCGCGCCGCAGCAGAAGGAATACGTCGACCGCATCCGAACCGCCTCCAACTCGCTGCTGGGAATCCTCAACGACATCCTGGACTTCTCCAAGATCGAGGCCGGCAAGCTCGAGTTCGAGGCCATCGCCTTCGATCCGGGCGAGGTGCTGCACAACGCCTGCGAGCTGGCCTCGGTGAAGGCCGGCGAAAAGGGCTTGCGGCTGGCCTGGGGCAAGGCCGAGGAGGTTCCCGCCGTGCTGGTGGGAGACCCGCTGCGCCTGGGACAGATCCTCCTGAACCTCGCCTCGAACGCGGTCAAGTTCACCCATCAGGGCGTGGTGAGCCTGGAGGTCCATCTCGACTCGCAGATGGGCGACCAGTGCCTGCTGCATTTCCTGGTGCGCGACTCGGGGATCGGCATGACCCCGCAGCAGCAGGAACGTCTCTTCCAATCCTTCTCGCAGGCCGACAGCTCGACCAGTCGCCGCTTCGGCGGCACGGGGCTGGGGCTCGCCATCAGCAAGAGTCTGGTGGACCAGATGGGTGGCCGAATCTGGGTGGAGAGCACCCCGGGCGAGGGCAGCGTCTTCCACTTCACCGCCCGTTTCCTGGTGCGCCCCGACGCCCATCCGAGGCATACCGGCAAGACCCAGGCCCTCAAGGGCCTGCGGGTGCTGGTGGTGGGAGGGCGAGGCACGGCCCATGTGGCCTTGCGGCAGAGCCTCGTGGGGCTCTCCTTCGAGGTGCGCGATGCCGAGGATCTCTCGGACGCCTGCCATCTGCTGGATTCCTGGCGTCCGGACGTGGCGGTGCTCGATCCTTCGGCGGGCGGGGATGCGGGACTTCCCGAGGCGGTGCGCATCCTGCGTCAGAGCCTTTCCGGCGAGGTCCCGGTGCTGCTGGTGCCGACCCCGTGGCTTGCCAGCCAGCTGCTCCAGGGGGACGGCGGCGTCGACGGTGTGCTGCCGCGCCAAGGCGGCGAGACGGAGCTGCTGGAAGCCATCACCGAGGCGATGGGCCAGAGGCATGCGGCCCTGGACAACGAGGCGGACGACCTGACCATCCTGAAGGGCGCGCGCGTGCTCCTGGTGGAGGACAACGAGGTCAACCAGATGGTGGCCGTGGCGGTCCTGTCCGAGGCTGGAATCGTGGTCGACAGCGCCTTCGATGGCGAAGAGGCCCTCGAGAAGCTCGAAACCCAGCCACAACTGATCCTGATGGACATCCAGATGCCGGGGCGCGACGGCTACGACACGGCGCGGGAGATCCGGCTGCGCGAGGGCTGGAAGCGCCCGATCGTCGCCATGACGGCTCATGCGCTCCATACCGAGCGCCAGCGCTGCCTGGATGCCGGGATGGACGATTACGTGGCCAAGCCCTTCGATCCGCAAGGGCTGCTCAAGCTGATCGCCCATTGGCTGCGGCGCACGCGGCAGCGGCTTCCGCCCGACGGGCAGGTCTGAAGGGCGTTTCCCGTCGGAGTCCGGCAACCTCCATCGATGTCGTGGAGCCTGTGCCGAACGGGCGTGTCGGGTCTACCTTGATGGCATGCGTCTCTTCCGGCTCCTGCCTCTCCTTGCCCTTGCGGGCTGCGCCCCGAGCCTCCATCCTCGGCTGGATCGCCTGGAGATCCCGGCCCAGCGCCCGCGTCCCCTGGTCCTGCTGCCCCTGGAGGACCGCAACGTGGTGGTCGGAAGCCAGGATAGCTATGCCGATGCCGAACGCTCGGTCCGTCAGATCCTGACAGACCGGCTGGCCGAACGAGGTGTGGAGGTGGTTCCGGTCGCAACGGTGGACAGCCTGGTGGAGCATCTGCACTTCGGGGATCGCTCCTCCTGGACGCGAGCCCATGCGGCGGAGCTGGCCGACAGCCTCGGCGCGCGCTATGTCCTGTTCGGCAGCCTGAACGCCTATCTGCGGGGGCACAAGGTCGGGCGCTCGACTCAGCTGGCCTGGACGCTCGAGCTGATGGATGCGCGCACTCAGCACCCTCTTTCCCGGATCGGCATCGACCTGCGCGGAGGCCAGGACGATCCGTTCCGCCTGCTGGTCGAGAGCGGGAAGGAATCCGCCGAGGCGGTCATCAAGGCGTGGGAGGATTGTCCGGAGCGGTGACGGGACGGACGGCGGTGCCCAGCAGGAAGACGCCGGCCACGGCCGCCAGGCCGGCGACCAGCGACAGGAAAGACGGGCTTTCGGAGAAGACCCAAAGTCCGGCAGGCAGCGGGAAGAGCGCCGCGATGCAGGCGGCCAAGGCGTTGGCGGTCCCGGCATCCAGTTGGCGGAAGGCCTTCTGCAGGAAGGCGAAGCCTCCGAGGAATCCGGCGGTGAAGAGCGTCAGGAGCAGGATCCAGCCGAGGCATCCGACCTCCAGGCTCATGCCTGCCTTCCAGAGGATGGCCGAGAGCCCGTAGCACAGGCCGGCTCGCAGGGCGGGCCAGAAACGCGCCAAGGCGGCGGGAGCGGGCAGCAGGAGTGGGACCGCGCCGAGCAGAAAAAGGACGATTAAGGCGGGCCAGCGCAGGCTGGTCTTGGTGGTCTCGATGTCGGCCAGGGCCAGGCAGGCGGTCCCCGTCAGGCACAGACCCAGGGCGAGCCACTCGCGGTAGCGCACGCGGCGGCCGCGCCAGGCCAGGCAGGCCGTGAAGGCCACGTGCAGGCTGGAAAGGGGCTGTACGAGCGTCAGCGGGGCCAGCAGCAGGGCGCCGTGGTAGGCGACGGTGCCGACGGCGCTGGCCAGGATGCCGGCGATCCAGACGGGAGTGCGCAGCAGCGAACGCAGGGAGATGTCCTTGGCTTGCAGGCCTTGCCACTGGAGCCAGCCACCGACCGCCAGCGACAAGGAGGAGGAGAGGGCGAGCAGGGTACCCAGGCCGACAGCCCAGCCGTGCGCGAACATCAGTTGCTGCCCCACAGGGCCTGGTAGGTCCACCAGTTGCCCATCACCTTCTTCACGTAGCTGCGGGTCTCCCAGTAGGTGATCTCCTCGGAGGCCTCGTCCAGCGGAAGCCGGTCGAAGGCCTTCTTCCAGTCCTGGCAGGGGAGAGGACCCGCGTTGTAGTTGGCCAGCACCAGCGCAGGGCGTCCGCCCCAGGCACGGGCGATGTCCCGAAGGTAGGCCACGCCCAGGCGCAGGTTGATCAACGGATCGGTGAGCTGGGAGGCCTCGAAGCCCTGGATGCCTTGGCGTCGCGCCATCTCGCGTCCCGTGGAGGGCATGAGCTGGAGGAGCCCCACGGCGCCGACGGGGGAGCGGATGCCGGGATCGAAGCCGCTCTCCTGGCGCATCACGGCATGGACGAAGGCGGGGTCGATCAGGGCGGAGCCGGCGCAGGCGCGGGCGGCCTCGCTCTTCCACGGCATCGGGAACATCCGCTGGAGCAGTCCCTTGGATGCCTTCGAGAGGCGCGACCAGGGCATGTCGGCGGTGAGCTTGCGCCAGCCGATCTGAGCCGGCTTGGTCAGTCCCTCGGCCTCGAGCCACAGGCACAGGCGCATCCTGCCGGGGAACGAACGGCGCACGCGCTCCTCGAGATTTGACAATTCCTGTCGGGACAGCCAGTTCAGTCCGGCGGTCTCGGCGAGGCGCGCCTTGAGCATGGTGAAGGTGTCGGTGCGGGCGAACTCGAAGTCCTGCCCCTGCGCCTCGGTCAGGGTGGCCGGGAGCGCGGCGATGGAGTCGCGCAGGGCCTGGTCGGTGATTCCGAGGGCGCGGCGGGCCAGGTGCCCGTGGAAGCTCCATGGGTGCTCCTGCCAGAGCCTTGCCAGGACCGGCTTGGCCTCATCCGGCTTGCCACCGCGCTCGAGGGCGCGGGCCTGGAACCAGGCAGCGGCCTCGGCGGCAGAGCTTTCGCCGCGCTTCTCCTCCGAGAGGAGCTGGGCTGCCTTGGTCCATTCGCCGGCCTTGTACCAGCAGTAGCCGGTGCGCACGCGGGCCCAGTCTGAGCGGGTGCCGTGGGCGTCCGCGACCTTCCTGTAGTAGACGGAGGCCTCGTCGCAGCGCCCCTTGCCTTCGGCTTCCAGGCCCCGAGACCAGAAGATTTCCTGTCCCTTGGGGGATGCCGGGTGCTGGTGGGCGTACTGGTCTTGGACCTCGCGGGCTTGGGCCTCCTTGCCTTGGGCCTGGAGGGCGCGGGCGAGCCACAGGAGCCCTTCCTCGCGGACGCCGACCAGCCGGAAGGCGGCCTCGGCCTCGCGATTGCGTCCGAGCTTGAGCAGGGCGCGGCCCCGGAGCTCGTGGACGGCCGGGGTCTTGCCCAGGCGCGGCATGGCGTCGAGCCGGCGAAGGCAGGATGCGTAGTCCTCCTGGTCGAAGTGCCAGCGGGCCATGGCTTGCAGGGTGGCGGGATCCTGGATGGCGGTGCCGCGTTCCAGCGCGGCCACGGCGCGGTGCATCAGCTCGGGGCTGGGGCGCAGGGCCAGCAGCTGGCCGAAGAGGTGCAGGGCCTGGACGCGTTCGCCCCGCCGGCAGAGCCGTTCCAGCTTCTCGAGGAAGATCCTGGATTTGCCGGAATTTGTCATATCCTTGGGCAGCAGCGAATCCATCCATCCGGCATCGTCGGCGGAACCCCGCGAAAGCCTCAAGTCGAGGAGATGCTGGCGTCCCAGGCGGGCTTCGGGGCGGGTGCCGCCATTCCTGTCCAGCGACTGCCAGGCCAGCAGGGCCGATGCGGTGTCGCGGGCGGACAGCCTGCACATCCCTTCGAGCAGCTGTGCGTAGCCGGAAATCCATTCCGCGTCAGTGCCTGCGGTGGGCAGGGCGTGAAACTGCTGGGCCGCCTCGGGAAGACGACCGGCTTGACGCAGGCGCAAGGCTGCCTCGAAGCGCGAAGCGAGCTCCTGCGGCGCGGCGGCCATCGATGCCGCGCCCCACAGAAGCAGGGCGGCCGGGGCCACCCGGGGCAGGGTCAGAGGATTTCCTCTCCGGATTCTCCGGTGCGGATGCGCCATGCCTGTTCGATGCCGACCACCATGATCTTGCCGTCGCCGATCTTGCCGGTGCGGGCAGCATCCATGATGGTATGGACGACCTTCTCCACCAGGGAGTCGGGGACGGCTACTTCCAGCTTCACCTTGGGGATGAAGTCGATGTGGTACTCGGCTCCGCGGTAGAGTTCGGTGTGTCCCTTCTGACGCCCGAAGCCCTTGACCTCGGCGATCGTCATGCCCTGGACACCGATCTTGAGCAGGGCGTCCTGGACTTCCGAGATCTTGAACGGCTTGATGTAGGCTTCGACACGCTTCATGGAACCTCTCCTCGATGACCGGATCCACCAGTGGGTGGACATTTTCGGTAAAGATACACCCGCACCCGGGAAAAACCCGAGGGGCATCGCTCAAGGACGGCATTGGCGGTGCGACTGGACCTTTCCTGCGGGAAATGCGAGAATCTTCCGCATGGGGAAGCTCTTTCCATTTCTGCTGCTTGTGGGTGTCCTGTGGGGATGCGCTGTCCCGGTGGGCAACCTTGCGGCCTTGCAGGGCGAAGGGTTGCAACTGGGGACCCGCTTCACGGCGGCCGGTCCGCTCCCCGACCAGCCGGAGGTCGATCCTGCGGTTCCCGCCGTGGGCACGCTGTACGCGGCCTGGGTGAGGCCTTGGTGGTATGTGAAGGGAGAGGCAGGGCTGTTCCCCGTGGCGGCCCTGGGCACGGGCGGAAGCCTTGCGGCAGGGCTCCACTGGGAGGATCGCGTCGCGATGGGCGCTCACCTGGTGATCAACGAGGGTTCCGGATACGGCCTGGACCTGGCCGGTCGGCCAGTCGCAGGCTGGCCCTGGGTCGTCGGGGTCTCCTGGACGCCGCAGCAGATCTACCCGCAGGACTCCGTGTGGAGCGAAGTGCCGCGACCCGCCGTGGGAACGAAGCGGGACCTGGAGTGGACCGTGGGCTGGTCTCCGGTGCCGTCGCAGCATCCGGACGGGATCTTGAGCGTGGAGGCGACCTTGCGACAAGGGCGTGCCGGCTGGGTGGCAGGCATGCGGCTGACGGCTGCAGCAAGGTTGTTTTCCCCCGATCGTCGCTGACCGGCAATTTGCTCTGCGGATCTATTCGCGCAGCGGTCGGTGTGGCATTTAGATTAAACTTTGCAAGTGGTTGCCGTAATTGGCGTTACGGCCTCTGTGCCGGTTTCCAGGAGGATTGAATGCGGATAGTCAAGGCCGTGGCGTTGGTCGGTTTGGCACTGGGCATGGTCGAGGCGGCCAAGCACACCGTGACCAAGGGCGACACGCTCTGGGACATCTCTGGCAAGTACCTGAGCAATCCCTTCAAGTGGCAGGGAGTCTGGAAGGTCAATCCCCAGGTGAAGAACCCGCACTGGATCTATCCGGGCGATATCATCACCCTTCCCGGCGACACCTCGCGCTCCACCACGGCGGACACGACCAACTTGGCGGGCGACACGGCCCATGCCGTGGTCGACACGAACGGACCGCTTTCGGCCTTCCCGCTCGGCCCCGATCACCAGAAGCCACCAGCGCCGATGAAGGATGATGCGGACCGGATCTCGCTGGTCGACGACATTCCCGCCAAGCAGATGAACCCGGAGATGGTCCTGCTGGCTCCCGTGTGGCTCCCCAAGCCGGAGCGCAGCATCGAGCACCGTATCCTCTGGGAGAAGGGCGGCGGCGTGCGCATGCTCCTTCCCGGCCATTCCGTGCATGTCGAGATGGGCAAGAAGGACGGCGTGAAGGTGGGCGACGTGCTCGAGATCCTCGAGACCGGCACCGAGGTCGCGACCATCGTGAAGGGCGAGATGGAAGGACGCCTGGAGCAGCTGCGCGCCTATGTGGTCGTCTCCGAGGTCTCCCAGGAAAGCTCGCTTTGCCTGGTCAGCCGGATCTTCGGCAACGTCACCGCCGCCGCCCGTGTGCGTCCTTCGCGCCCGGTGGCCACTCGCACGATCCGCGACTTCAAGCCCGAGGAGTCCAAGGCTCCGGTGGCGGGCGTGATCGTGAACACCTCCAACTCCAGCCTGCAGATGCCCGGCAACTACGTGATCCTTGATCAGGGCACGGGCGCCGCCCTCAGCCAGGGCGACGTGGTGGAATTCATGGACGTGTCCCTGGCCCGTGGCCAGGAAGCCTGGCGCGGCTTCGGCATCGTGGTGCGCTCGAGCAGCACCCACGCCACCGTGTTCCTCTCTGGCGTCTCCGACAAGAACATCCGTCTGGGCGACAAGGCCTATGTCATTCGCCGCGCTGTGGCGGACTGAGCGCTCCCTGACCAGCCGCCTCCTGCTGTCGCGGCAGGGGGAGATCAGGCCCGTCTGGGGCTGGCTGGCGGTGACGTTCGGGATCGCCCTGCTGGGGTTGGCGCTGCTGGAGATCGTCCTGCTGCTGCTGGCGATGCAGGGTGTTCCGGTCCTGAAGCTGGTGCTGGGCTCCCAGAAGATGATCTGGCTGCTGCGGCATCTGCCGTAGGGTGAGAGAGTGTGCGTGTCCCGAGCAGGAAACCGGGATTGCGGCCCGCTTTCCGGTGTCCTCTTGAACATCAACGAAAGGTTCCCGACGTGGGTCTGATCCTGAAGTCTGCGCATTTTCTCATGAAGGTCGCGGGAATTCCGACGCGCACCCAATGGCGGAAGGGCGTGCTCCTGCGGCACATCGACCGGCAAGGGTTGGGGCTGGAGATCGGCCCGTGCCATCGTCCGATCGCCCCGCGCCGCGAAGGTTTCCGCGTGAAGATCCTCGATTGCGTGGACAGGGCCGGCCTGGTCGAGAAATACCGGGGACATGACATCGACACGTCCTGCCTCGAGGAGGTCGACTACGTCTGGAAAGGCGAAAGCTATCCGGAGATCGTCGGCGGGACGGATGTCTTCGATTGGATCATTTCCAGTCACACCATCGAGCACGTACCGGACATGGTCGGGTTCCTGAAGGGGTGCCGCGATGTCCTCAAGGTCGGCGGGGTTCTGTCCCTGGCGGTCCCGGACATGCGCTACACCTTCGACCACCGCCGTGCTCCTTCCTCCTTGGGCGCGGTGATCGATGCCCATCTGCGGGGCGATGCGCAGCCGACGCCGGGGGCCGTGGCGGAGTTCGAGCTTCAGGTGGCCAAGCGCGGCGGGAAGAGCTCCTGGTCCCGCGTTTCCTGGGCCCACTATGCGGCCTCTGTCCTGGACAATTCCCCCGAGGAGGTCCGCAGGAGGCACGAGGCGCGCATGAAGGATCCCGAATACGTGGATGTGCATGTCTGGACCTTCACACGGGATACCTTCCTGGCGATCTTCGAGGCGCTGCGTGCGCTGGGGATCCTGGATGGCTTCGAGATCATCGCCAAGCCGATCTCCCGCTGCGACGAGTTCCTGCTGGCGCTGCGTCGCGTGGCGTGAGTCCTGACCGGATTCGTTTCGAGGTCGCAAGGGCCGCCCGCAGGGCGGCCTTTTTCGCGCCGGTGCCCGGGACGGGAGGCGTCCACGCGGAGGCGAACGGGGGTTTGGGGGCGGGAGCCCCCAGGCGAAGGGGTGGGGCCGCGACCGCGTGCGGCCCCAGGGGAAGGCATTCCCCTTCCTGGACAGATTCTGTCAAATTCTGCGGAGGCTTCTTGGCAGGCAAGCCGTCCCGGGGAGCGGGCGTTTGGTATCTTGGCAGCTGATGAGCAACGACGCAGGGAGAGACAAGGCATGAGCATCGCCGAAGACACCGGATCGGGCAGCTACGACTGGTCGCGCTCGGTCGGGGTGGTGGAGACCCGCACGGTCCGGCTGGTGCCGCCGGGAGGCTTCCGCTGCGAGAGGGGCGATGCCCTCCCCGAGCTCGAGATCGCCTACGAGACCTACGGCACGCTCAACGCGGCCCGCGACAACGCCGTGATGATCACGCCCGCCCTGACCGCCGGAGCCCATGTGGCGGGCTTCCACGGCTCGCGCGAGAACCTAGCCAGCAAGGGTTGGTGGGACGCCATGGTGGGACCGGGCAAGCCCATCGACACCACGCGCTGGTTCGTGGTCTGCTCCTCGCTCCTGGGCGGCTGCTCGGGGACCACCGGGCCGCTCTCGATCCATCCGCTCACCGGACGGCCTTACGGGTACGACTTCCCCGACATCACCATCGGGGACATGGTTGAGGTGCAGAGATGCCTTCTCGACCACCTGGGCATCGCCTCGCTTCACGCCATCGTCGGCGGCTCGCTGGGCGGCATGCAGTCGCTGGAATGGAGCCTGCGCCATCCCGGCAAGGTGCGCCACTGCGCCGTGATCGCCGCGACCGCGAGCCTCTCGGCCCAGAACCTGGCCTTCGACATCATCGCCCGCAACGCCATCCTCCACGACGAGGGCTGGCAGGGAGGGCACTACGGCCCTTCGGACGGCCCGCACCGGGGCCTTTCCTTGGCGCGCCAGCTGGCCCACATCACCTACCTCTCCTCGGAGGGGATGGACCGCAAGTTCGGGCGCCAGGTCAAGAGCACGGCCCAGCCGGAGCGCTTCCACACCGCCTTCGAGGTGGAGAGCTACCTCGACCACCAGGGCCGCAAGTTCGTGCAGCGCTTCGACGCCAACGCCTACCTGCGCATCACCCACGCGATGGACAACTTCGACCTCTCGGTGAGCTACGGCAAGACTCCCGAGCCGCCCAAGGGAAGCGGGATGGACGCGGTGCGCGAGAACCACCGCATCCGGCTTGCCGAGGCGTTCGCGCGCTCGGAGTGCAACTACCTGATCGTGGCGCTCAAGTCCGACTGGCTCTTCCCCTCCAGCCACTCCTGGGAGATGGCCGAGGTGCTGCTGGGACTGGAGCGCAACGTCAGCTTCTGCGAGCTGGACGGCGACGGCGGCCATGACGGCTTCCTGATCGAGTCCGAGGCCAAGCCCCTCGAGGGCCTGCTTGCCGCCTTCCTGGGCGATGCCGACAAGGTGCCGCAGCGCCCCGTCGAGACGGTGGAGAAGCAGGCCCGCGCCGAGGACCGTGCCGTGATCGCGGGGATGGTCGCCAGCGGGACCCGCGTGCTGGATGTGGGCTGCGGCGACGGCGAGCTGCTGGACTTCCTGGTGCGCGAACGCGGCTGCACCGGCATGGGCGTGGACATCGACCGCGACGCGGTCACGGCCACCCTGGCGCACGGCATCCCGGCCCTGCAGTCCGACGTGGACGACAACCTGCGCGAGTTCGCCGACGGTTCCTTCGACTGCGTGGTGCTCAACAACACCCTGCAGGCGGTGGGCAAGCCCGAGCTGGTGCTGGAGGAGATCCTGCGCGTGGGCCGCGAGGCCATCGTCAGCTTCCCCAACTTCGGGCACTGGAGCTGCGTGCTCCCGATCCTGCTGCGCGGCCGCATGCCCCGCACCAAGACGCTGGCCTTCGAGTGGTACGACACGCCCAACCTGCATTTCTTCACCATGCGCGACTTCCAGGACTTCTGCAAGCTGCGCGGAATCGAGGTGCTGGATCTGCAGATCATCCGCACCGATCTCCCCAGCCGCCTCTTCGCTGCCGTGGGGCTGGAGAACCTCTCGGCCGAGCGCGTGATCGCACGCCTGCGCCGCCGCAACCCGGAGACACCCCTATGACCGTCCGCGACTCCGCTCGGGACCTCGTCTCACGCCTGGAAGCCTACGGGGGCTGGAACCCTTCGGGCGCCGAGGGACTACCTTCCCGCGAGGAGGCCTACGAGGTGCTGGACCTCCTGATGGAGGCGCTCCTGCCCGGCTTTCACGGCACCGGCCCGGTCCCCGAGGGTGCGCTGGGCGCCTACGTGGAGATCCGCGTGGCCCGTGCCTTCCCGCTGCTGGCCCGCCTGCTCTCCCGCAGCCTCTCCGCCTCGGGCGGGGATCCGACCCAGGGCGAGCGTCTGGCCGACGAGTTCCTGGGCCAGCTGCCGCGCATCCGCGACGTGCTGGAGGAGGACCTCCAGGCCGCCTACAACGGCGATCCGGCGGCCCGTTCGGTGCGCGAGATCATCCTGGCCTACCCGTGCGTGGACGTCATCACGACCTACCGCCTCGCCAACGCCCTGCATCTGCTGGGGGCGCCCTTGGTGCCGCGCGTTTGGTCGGAGCGGGCGCATTCCCGCACCGGCACGGACATCCACCCCGGCGCGACCATCGGCAAGGGCTTCTTCATCGACCACTGCACCGGCGTGGTGATCGGCGAGACCTCCGAGATCGGCGACAACGTCAAGCTCTACCAGGGCGTGGGCCTGGTGGCCCGATCCTTGGCGGGCGGCCAGCAGCTGGCGGGCAAGAAGCGCCACCCGACGGTGGGCGACCGCGTGACCATCTACGCCAACGCGACCATCGTGGGCGGCGACACCGTGATCGGCGCCGACAGCACCATCGGCGGCAACGTCTGGCTGATGCACTCGGTGGCCCCGCGCTCCACGGTCCTGATGCCCGACCTGCGCCCGCAGGTGCGCGGCAAGGAGAGCCGAACCCCGGGAAACTGGTCCGACTGGGTCATTTGACAGAATCTGTCTGAAGGCAGGGCGCCTCCCCGCGGCGCGGGACCGGGCTGCCTGCCAAGCCCTTCGGATGCTCCGACCCACCCCGACCCACCCTACCAGGGCGGGAGATCTCCTCTTCCGAAGGGTCTTGGCCCTGCGGGCGGCATCCCTGGCGCGTCTTGATGCTCTTGGGCTGCGCCCGGCATGTTTCGTGTTCTTCGGACGCATTGGGCCGGGCTGCGCCTGCGAAGACTTTGCACTGCGTGCCTGTTGCTCTGGGGCTCCACCCCAGACCCGGGCAGGAGCCACTGGAGGCCCCTGCACCCTCCACGGGGGGATTGCCATCCCCCTCGACCCCCGGATAGAGACACTCCGTGGGTCGCTTGGAGGAGAAGTCAGGCTGGCGGCCTTTGAGATCTTACCGTAGGCGCTTCCTGCATTTATACCGCGTAGCATTGCCCGAGCACGGGCAATGACCGGGGCGACGCTTCTGTCGTCGGGAACAAGGCGGGGGCTGCTTGATGCACGATTCCGCACAGGTCGTGACTGTGAGCTGTGAGCTGCGAGGGGTGTCTGCGCATGTTGCTGCTCTGCTCTTGCGCTTCGGCCCTTGGGTCCTGCGTCGAAGGCGCCTCGCCTTCGCAAGCGGGTTTCGTAAGCTGCCCATTCCGCTGAGGCTCACTGCCTGCGATCCTTTTGCTGGGTTCCAAGGGGTGGAACCCCTGGTCGTGGTTTCCAAAGGGGCACGAAAGCCCCTTTGGCCGGGTCTGGGCCGGAGGTCCAGAACAACGGGCACGCAGTGCAGAAATCGAAGACCGGGTGCAGAGCGCAGCTCATGAAGAACCATGTGGGCCTGCCCGGAACGGTATGGATCCGCAGCGCCCGCGTCGTTACTAGATTTCCGGCCGCTGCCGGGAATTCCGGGGTCCGCCACCGGTGCGGAGGGATAGGCTAATTGGCTAAGTCAGCGGTCTTGAAAACCGCCGCCCGCAAGGGCTTGTGGGTTCGAGTCCCTCTCCCTCCGCTTCGTGGCGCACTCCCGCTCGGCAAGCAGCGCGCGTCTGTGTATCTTGCGCACTCACCTTTCGGGAGATCGCCATGCTGTACCAGATCACCTTGTCCTTGCACAACGTCCTTCGCCTGGCCCTGGTCGTGGTGGCGGTGTGGGCGCTCTTCCGGGCCTTCACCGGCTGGCTGGGCAAGGGGGGGTGGCTTCCGGCCGACCGCAAGGCCTCCAAGCTCTACCCGATCCTGCTCGACATCCAGGTCGTCGTCGGCGTGGCGCTCTACGCGGGAATCTCCCCGCTGATGCGAACCGCCACCGCCAACATCCCGGCGGCCATGGCCAACAAGGAGCTGCGCTTTTACCTGGTCGAGCACATCTCGGCCATCGTGATCGCGCTGGCCCTGGCCCACATCGGCAAGGTGCGCGCTATGCGTCAGACCGACACCGTGGCCCGCCACAAGACGCTCTTCTTCTGGTACGGCGCCTCGTTCCTGATGGTCCTCTCGCGCATCCCCTGGAACCGCCCGCTCTTCCCCGGCCTCCATTGAGCACCACGCCCGGGGCCTCGCGCACCGACCTCTCGATCGTCCGCTCGCTGTGGCCCCACGCCAGGCCGGTACGCGCCTTCCTGGCGCTGGCGGCGGCCCTCATGGTGGTCGAGGAGCTGCTGCCCTTCGCGGGTCCGCACATCCTGCGCAAGGTCGTGGACGCCCTCGAGGCGGGGCATCCATTCGAGAACTTCCGCTGGCTGTTGCTGGTGTTCCTCGGGGCCATCCTGGTGCAGGCCGTCTCGGGATTCGCCCGCACCATCGTGATCGAGGTGGTGGGCGCACGGATCATCCACAGCCTGCGGCAGAGCCTGTTCAAGCATGTCCAGGGGCAGGGCATGGAGTTCTTCCACCGCCATCCCACCGGCGAGTTGATGACCCGGCTGGGAAGCGACGTGGACTCGATCAACCGCCTGCTCTCCGAGGTGGTGCTGGAACTCACCGGCTCGGTCCTGATGCTGGTGGCCGGCACGGCCTTCATGCTGCGCACCGACTGGCGCCTGGCCCTGGTGTGCCTGGCCTTCCTGCCCCCGATGCTGCTGGCCACCCATGTCTTCCGCATCAAGGTGCGCGACACCAACCGGCGCATCCGCCAGGAGCTGGCGCGGCTCAATACGGCCCTGCAGGAGGACATCGGGGGGGCCTGGCTGGTGCGCATCTTCGGGCGCGAACGCTCCCGCCACGAGACCTTCTCGGGCCACAACGCGGCCTACCGCGACGCCTTCTACGAGAACATCAACTACTACGCGATCTACTTCCCGACCCTCAACATCCTCACCGAACTTGCCACCGCGCTGCTGTTCTTCCTGGGTGCCAGTCTCTTCTGGCACGGCCAGGCCTCGCTCGGTACGCTGGCCTCCTTCTCCTGGATCATGGGCATGTTCTTCCGCCCGCTGCGGGAGCTGTCGGACCGCATCACCAACCTCCAGCAGTCGCTGACGGCCGGCGAGCGCGTCTTCTCCCTCTTCGAGGAGAGCACGGCCCTGCCGGCGGGGACGCTTCCGGCTCCGGCAAACGCCGTGGGGCGGGTGGAGTTCAAGGATGTCCACTTCGGCTACAACCCTGGGAAGAAGGTCGTCGAGGGCATCGAGTTCACCATCGAGCCGGGGAAGACCGTGGCCCTGGTCGGGGCGACCGGCTCGGGCAAGAGCACGCTTGCCTCGCTCCTGTGCCGCTTCTACGACCCTCAGCAAGGCGCGGTCCTGCTGGACGGCGTGGACCTGCGGGAGCTCGATCCGGCGGCGCGCGGCAAGCAGCTGGGCATCGTGCTGCAGGAACCGTTCCTCTTTCCCGGCAGCCTGTTCGACAACATCGCGCTGGGCCAGGACGAGAGCACCGGCTTTGGCAAGGCGCAGGCGCTGGAGCTGCTGGGCCAGTTGGGCCTTGCCGAATGGGTCGCGAGCCTTCCCGACGGCCTCGAAACGTTGGTGGGCGAGCGCGGCGTGCGCCTCTCCACCGGGCAGCGACAGATCCTGTCCTTCGCCCGCGCCCTGGCCCACGGCCCGCGCGTGCTCATCCTCGACGAGGCGACCTCGGCGATCGACGCCCAGTCGGAGGAGCTCATCCAGAACGTCACGGCCAAGGTGCTGAAGGGGCGCTCGAGCCTGGTGATCGCCCACCGGCTTGCGACCATCCGCGACGCTGACGAGATCCTGGTGCTGCACCACGGGACGGTGCGCGAACGCGGCCGCCACGAGGTGCTTCTGGCCTTGGGCGGGATCTACGCGCGCCTGTGGGAGCTGCAGAGCCGCCGCAGCGACTGAGGTCCGTCAGGCCGCCGTGTCGGGCGCTTCGATCTCCTCGCGCAGGCGCTGGGCAAGGGTGAAGCCTTCGTCCAGCTTGAGGGCGCGCAGGCAGCTGCGCAGGGCCTCGTCCTTGCGTCCCAGGTCGGTGAGCACGCGCGCCAGGCCGTAGTGGGCGTGGGCGCTGCTGGGCTTCTTCTCCAGCACCTGCCGCAGCGTGACCTCGGCCTCCTCGAGCTTGCCCACGTGGCGGCAGGCCATGGCCAGGTTGATGCCGGCGCGGGCGTTGTTGGGGTCGCGTTCGCGGGCCTGGGCAAAGTCGCGCAGTGCGTCCTCGTGGCGCTCCAGCGATTCGGCGGCCATGCCGCGATGGTTGAACACCACCGAGGCGGTGAAGGCGTCCAGAGGATGGGCCAGCAGGCGGGTGTAGAGCCGGATGGCGTCTTCCAGTTCGCCGGCGATCTGGGCGTTCAGGGCCTTCTTGAGGAGCTTCTCGATCTCGAACTTGGAGGATGCCGCAACCGGGATCGGCTCGGGTTCGGGGATCGGCAGGGCATCCTCGTCGACCAGCGACTCGTCGGGAACCGAGGGTTGGGTGGTGTGGTCGAGGAAGTTCTGCCGAGCTCGGGTGAGGTCGGCGATGTTGGACTTCTGGTAGTCGCGGATCTCCTGGAAGATCGTGTCGGACAGGACCAGCATGGCGTTCAGGGCGGCCAGCTTGCGGCGGATGGCCAGGTTCAGCGGGTGGGCACCCACCTTGTAGATCAGCTCGTGCTCCACCTCGGCCCAGGCGTCCTGCAGGATGGTGCGCACCTGGAGCTCGACATGGAAGCCATCCAGGCAGGGATGCTTCTCCAGCAGGTCGGCGGGGATGGCCAGCGACAGGTGGGTGCTGGCGTAGCCGAATTCCGAGAAGGCGCGCTGCTCGCCCTTCTGGTCGACCTCCAGGACGTGGAACAGCTTCGAGGCGGCCGCGACGGCGGCTTCTACGTCTTCCTGGAAGGGGCAGACGGCGCGGATCGCCAGCAGGTCGGGGATGCGGCGGAAGGCCGGCAGCGGATCGCCCTGGTCCTCGGAGTCGAGCTTGCGATGGAGCTTTTCCAGCAGGCTTGCGAAGCGCTTGATCCGTCCCTTGACCTGGATGGCCGGGACGCCGGGCTCGATGCTCTGCTGGAGGCGCAGGCTCATGGCGGCCAGGACGGCTTCGCAGGCGGGCAGAAGGGATTGGTAGTGCGTCTCGAGGGCGGATCCGTCGAGATAGGCAAAACTGTCGGGGAGTGGGGTCATGGCTGGAATCTTGAGAAGAGCGCAGGAGGCTCGGACAGGTTCAGGCGCGGGCGCTGGCCCGCGTAGGCCGGGCAGAAGTGCCTGCGGCCACAGGCGTCGCAGACACCGGATTTGGTCTGCGGCTTCGGAGCGAGGGTGCCTGCCAGGATGCGCTGCATCCGGTCCAGGGCGCCGTCGAGGCGACGGAATTCGGTCGTAAGGTCCTCGATGACCACGACGCGGGATTGGTTCCTCCGGTCGCCGAAGGTCGGCAGGAGGATCAGGACCAGGCCCCCGGAGAGCGGGACGCCGAGACTTGCGGTGACGGCCATCTGGGCGGCAGCCAGGGCGCCGCAGGCGGTGAGGGACTCCTGGATGGAGCTGGGGCGCAGGACGGTGACGACTTCCGCCTGCCCCCCGACGGCAAGCAGGGCGTCGGGGCGGCCGGTCAACGATCGGAAAGCGTCGAAGCCGACGGCGTCCGGAGCCAGGTCATGGACGCGTGCCTCGCCTCCCCTTGCGGCGCGACGGGCTTCCTGGTAGGCGGGAAGCCAATCGAGGACAGGGAGCTGAGGGGTGAGCGTGTGAAGGTCCGGTGCCGCTTGGCGATGCAACACGAAGAGCTGCTCGCAGCGCAGGAAGTTCTGGATGTCCTCGAGGTCGAAGTGGGGATTGGCGGGGCGCGGTGCGGCTCCGGTGCGCCAAAGATCGAGGGTGTCGCGGATGTCCTGGGCAGCGGCTTCCTGCCAAGACTTGCCGGGATAGCGGCGGGGCAGTGCGCCTTCGGGCCAGGGCCAGGCGCTGAACTGATTGTACCACTCCAGCAGGAGGGCGTGGGGCGAGGCTGGGTCGGTTTCCTTGGCGAAGGAGCTTTCCGAAGAGGACGCTCCGACCGAGGAGTGCGAATCTGCAAGGGACGAGTTCGGGGACGAGCTCCGTGCCATCAGTCCCGAGGGGAGCGCGACGGGATCGGGAGCCGCCGGTGCGGTCTGTTGCGCGGCGACCCAGGCGCGGAAGTCCCCGATGTCAAGCTCCTGGGTTCGCAGGGGCGTGGCGGCGGTCAAGGAGATCGACGGCTGCGTCGGGGCTTGAAGCGGGGCTTGGGGGGAGGAGAAGGGGAGACTCTGCGGAGCCTGACGAGGGGCGGGGGCTGTCGGCTGAGGCGGATCGTTCCACGGTGACGGAGCAGGAGCTGGGCTGGGCTGGGTCGAAGAGTGGAAGAACGGGGTGGGGACAAGGGCGTCTTCGAACGTCGCTTGCGGTGCCGGAGCGGAGCGTGGAGGCGCTTTGGGGACTCCTTCCGGTGCGACGATCGTGCGCCCGGCTTCCCGGGTGGGTGTCACGACCCGGATCGGATGGGTCTCGTCCAGCAGCAGGCTCTCGTGGTGTTGGAAGAAGGAGCGGGCGATGACGCCGATGCCAAGGCCCAGCGCCCAGAAGACCGCGATTTCCTCCATGATCTGGCGCCGGTCGGAAAGGCCGGGAAAATACCGCACGAGGGCTTCGAGGGCCACGACGACCCCGAGGGAAACGGCAGGCCACCACCCCAAGGCTGCGGACAGGAGGAATCCCGCGAGGATGATGCTCCATTCCAGCATCGGATCACGGACCCAGCCCAGATAGATCAGCCAGACGACGCATCCTGCCAAGGTGACGCCTTGGAGAAGTGGATGCCCCAATCGCTGCAGGAGATCTTTCATCGGCTCACTTGATCGAGTACTTGTCTTTCAACGCGTTGATCAGTTGCGTCCGGTTCTTCTGGGACGCCTTCACGTAGCGTTGGGCGGCGTTGTCATAGACGAGCAGACGCATCTCCTCGGTCTCGATCTGTTCGCCGAGGAGCAGATTGGCGGTGCGCTTCAAATCAGCGGCGCTGAACTTGCCGAACTTGCGTTCCGCCGTCTCGTACAGCTTGTACTGGCAGATCTCGTCGGGGATGTTGCCCTTGCGGAGAGGATCGTAGCATTGCTCGCGGTAGTCGACGGAAGCCTTGCGGGCGACCGCATCCATGTTCGCTGCGCCATCGCTTCCGAGCGAGACGGGGCCGGAGCCGGAACAGGCAAGCAGGAGACAGACTGGCAGGAGAAGAATGAAGGAGCGCATCAGTCTCCAATGTAGCACGGAGGCGTGGAATTGCTGCGCGATCTTGAAGGATGTCCCATTGTGCGTTGACCGGTTCGTTCCTCAGCCTTGGATCAAGGTGAAGGCGCGTCGGGCCAGGTCGTGCAGCTTGAAGGGCTTGGTCAAGCAGTCGTTCATCCCCGCCTCGCGTATCCGCTGTGCGGTCTCCTGCGAGGCGTCGGCAGTCATCGCCAGGATGGGGACGTCCTTGCAAGGAATGTCCGAATCGGGATCCCGAATCCTCTTCGCGACCTCATAGCCGTCGTGGAAGGGCATGTGTAGGTCGAGCAGGACGAGGTCCCAGTTGCCCTTGCGCAGGAGCTCCAGGGATTGGCGTCCGTCTTCGGCGACCTCGTATTCGGCCCCGAGCTTCTCCAGCACATTGGTGGCCAGGCGGACGTTCATGGCAGTGTCCTCGCAGAGCAGGATGCGCCGTCCGGCAAGCGATGGGGTAAGCACGGGTGAGTCGGAAGCTGGGGAGGATGCGGACGCGACTTCCATCCAGGCAAAGGGTTGCTGGTAGCGGAAGATGCTTCCCTGCCCTTGGATGCTGTCGACCTCCAGGTTGCCTCCCATGGTGTCCACCAGTTGGCGGGCGATGGCCAGTCCCAGTCCGGTGCCGTGGGCTTGGCTCGGGTTGCTCTCCTCGATCCGGGCGTAGGGCTCGAAGATGAGGGCAAGCTTCTCGGGAGGGATGCCCGGACCGGTGTCCTGGACCGAGACGATCAGCGTGCTGCCGGAGAGCTCCCAGCGGGCCTGGATGCGGACGAATCCGACCTGGCTGTAGCGGACCGCATTGCTGGTCAGGTTGAGGAGGATCTGGAGCCAGCGAATGCGGTCACCCTGGACTCCGGGCAAGATGCCTTCGATCTCCAGGTGGAGGGCGAGTCCTTTGGCTTGGGCCAGTGGCATGATGGTCCGGGCGAGGTCTTCCAGGACGGCCTGCGGCGAGAACGGGGCGGGGTGCAGTGGGAGCTTGCCGTTCTCCATCTGGGAAAGGTCCAGAACGTCGTTGATCAGGTGGAGCAGGTGTTCCGAAGAACTGCGGATTGCGTGCAGGTTGTCCTGGATGGCTTCCGCATCAGGTCTGGCTTCCAGCAGGAGCAGGTCGGTGAATCCGGAGATGGCGTTGAGGGGTGTGCGGAACTCGTGGCTGATGTGCGAGAGGAATTCGCTCTTGGCACGGCTGGCTGCCTGCGCCTTGGACAGGGCCAGTCCGTTCTGCTCGAGGAGGTAGCGGATCGCCAGGATGGAGGCGAGGATGGCTGCGATGAAGTTGGAAATGCGCGAGGCGGGGGCGAATTCCACAGGGATCAGGAGATTCAGCCGCATGGTCCAACCGGTGGAGACCAGGATCAGTCCCAAGGGGATCGAGAGCAGCCACATGGTCTGGATCCTGCCTTTGGGCATGAAGAGCAGGATGCCCAGGGACAGGGGGATGTAGAAGATCCAAGTGATGCCGGTGCCCATGAAGCCGTCGTCGAAGCACAGGACCGTCAGCCAGACGAGCCCGAGCACCATGTGCAGGGAATCCGGTCTTCCGATGCGTGCTCTCCAATGGGCGAAGGAAAAGCAGGCTGCCTGGACGAGCATCGGCAGGAATGCCTTCAAGGCGGCGCCCTGGAGGGCAATGATCAAGGCGAGAAGGAATGCTGTGATCCCGGCCACAAGGGACACCTGGGCCACCAAGCGATGGACCGAGCCCAGCACCAGTCCCGATGGTGCCGCAAACAGGCTGAACCTCCTCAAATTCGCCATGACACAAAGTATGGCATCGGTCCGGTTCGCAAATGTGGAAAAAACCAAGAAATCGGCTTTAGACGCCCAATTCCTTCAGCCGATCCCTCAACCGTGCCGCCCTCTCGAAATCCAGTTCCGCCGCGGCCTGCATCATCCGCTCGCGCAGCACGTCCACATCGTCCCAGGCCTCCCCGTCCTGGACGGGTGCGATGCTTTCCGTGGCGGAGGCCTTGGCCTTGAGGGTGGGCTGGGCCTTGCCGGGCTTGCCCCGGGTGCGCTTGGGCTTGGGGGCACTTTCGGCCGCCATCAGGATGCCGTCCTCCGGATCCTCGCCCATGGCCAGCCGGTCGTGGATCTTGCGCTTGGTCGAGCGCGGCGTGATCCCGTGCTCCAGGTTGTAGGCTTCCTGGACCTTGCGGCGTCGACCGGTCTCGTCCATGCAGGCGCGCATCGAGTCGGTGATGCGGTCGGCGTAGAAGATGACCTTGCCGTTCTGGTTGCGGCTGGCGCGTCCGGAGGTCTGGATCAAGGAGGTGGTGCTGCGCAGGAACCCTTCCTTGTCGGCATCCAGGATCGCCACCAGCGAAACCTCGGGAAGGTCGAGGCCTTCGCGCAGCAGGTTGATGCCCACCAGCACGTCGAACTCGCCTTCGCGCAGGCCCCGGATCAGCTCGGAGCGCTCCATGGTGGTCACTTCGCTGTGCAGCCAGCGCACCGGCACGCCGTTCTTCGAGAGGTAGTCGGTCAGATCCTCTGCCATGCGCTTGGTCAGGGTCGTCACCAGCACGCGCTCGTTGCTTTTCCGGCGCAGGCGGATCTCCTCCATCAGGTCGTCGATCTGGCCGGCGATGGGGCGCACCTCGATGACGGGATCCAGAAGACCCGTGGGGCGCACGACCAGTTCCGTCACTTCGCCGCCGGCGCGCTCGCGCTCGTACTTGGCCGGAGTGGCGCTCACGAACAGGGTCTGCGGCAAGCGGCTCTCGAACTCCTGGAAGTTGAGCGGGCGGTTGTCCAGGGCGCAGGGCAGGCGGAAGCCATAGTCCACCAGCATGGTCTTGCGCGACTTGTCGCCGGCGAACATGCCGCCCACCTGCGGGACCGTCACGTGCGACTCGTCGATCACAAGCAGGAAGGGTTGGTCGAAGAAGTCGATCAGGGTGCTCGGGGGCGATCCCTTGGGGCGGCCTTCCAGGATGCGCGAGTAGTTCTCCACGCCGCTGCAGTAGCCGGTCTCGGTGAGCATCTCCAGGTCGTAGAGGGTGCGGCTCTTGAGCCGCTCGTACTCGACGAGCTTGCCTTCGCGGGAGAACAGGGCGAGCTGGTCCTCCAGTTCCTGGCGCATCTCGCCAAGGGCCCGTTCCATACCTTCGCTCTCGGTCTGGTAGTGGCGAGCGGGGAAGAGGGCGGCCACCGGCGGCTCGTCGATGAGCTTGCCGGTCAAGGGCTCGACCCAGCGCAGGCGCTCGATCTCATCGCCCAGGAACTCCACGCGCAGCACGCGGTCGTCGTAGGCTGGCTGGACTTCCACGACGTCGCCGCGCACCCGGAAGTGGCCACGCTTGGCCTGGAAATCGTTGCGCACGTATTGCATGTCCACCAGCTGGCGTAGGAAGACGTCGCGTTCCAGCTCCTGTCCCGGCAGGAGTTCGATGGCCTTGCGGAGGTACTCGGCGGGCGAGCCGAGGCCGTAGATGCACGAGACGGTGGCGACCACCACGATGTCCTTGCGGGTCAGGAGCGAGGTCGTGGCGCGCAGCCGCAGCTTGTCGATCTCCTCGTTGGTGGAGGAGTCCTTCTCGATGTAGGTGTCGGTGGTGGGGATGTAGGCTTCGGGCTGGTAGTAGTCATAGTACGACACGAAGTACTCGACGGCGTTCTTGGGGAAGAAGCCCTTGAACTCCTGGTAGAGCTGCGCCGCGAGGGTCTTGTTGTGCGAAAGCACAAGCGTCGGGAGCCCGAGCTGCTGGATCACGTTGGCGACGGTGAAGGTCTTGCCCGAGCCGGTCACGCCCAGCACCACCTGGTCCGAGACGCCCTGACGGAAATTGTCCACGAGCTTGGCGATGGCCGCGGGCTGGTCGCCGGCCGGCTGGTAGTCCGAGACCAGCTCGAAGGGCCGCTCGATGGGCTTGATGAAACCTTCCATGCCTGCTAAACTAACTGCTCAATCGTGCACTTTCCAGTGCAAAGGATGCGCGGGCAGAGGGGCGCCTCCCTGCGGGCCGGGCTGCCTGCCAAGCCGAGGTCTTGGGCCTGTCGGCCGGCATCCCTGGCGCGGCTTGGATCTCTTGGGTTGCGCCCGGCCTCTTCACGGTCCTGCGGACGACTTGGGCCGGACTGTGTCTGTGAAGACTTTGCACGGCGTGCGGCTATGGCTTGGGGCCTCCTGCCCCAAACCCCGGCCTAGGGCCACTGGCGGCCCTAGGAACCGCCACCAGGGCGTTCCGCCGCCCTGGACCCCACGGATTTCCGCAGCGACTTCACTCATCGTGCCACCACTCGCGGTCAGCAACCTTGCAACAAAACCGGCCGCAGCCGTGCCCCACGCGATCAGGATCGCAACATGGGGCCCCACAAAAGGGGAGTGCCAGGATCTCGGGCTGCGCCCTCGTTTCGCAACGAGCGATTCATCACAACGGGGAGTCTTGCTCAGCGTGCTCCCTTCGCATTCGCAGCGTCAGAGTGACGGGATGTAAGGGTGGCAGCCGTTGCGGTTGTTCGTTGCAGGGTATTCGCTTTGACCTTGGGGTCCTGACCTGCGGCGGGCTCACCGCATCGCAGCACAAGGGCTGCCCGGCGGGCTCGCTGCGACGCCACGTAGGCCAGACAGGGTGACGTGGGATGGCGCCTTAGCTGCGGAAGCCCACTGTGCCGCGGATGCAGAAACCCAAGTCCTCGATCGAAGATGGGTAGTGCTTGCCTTGATAAGTCCAATCCGACAGCAGAGGGTCATTCAGGATTTGCAGTAAGGATGCCGTGAATCCGAACCCGAAGCGGTACTGGAAACCAGAGGAGCGTGTGCTGGAGTAATTCAAGAAAAGCTCAGTGTGGGGGCCGATGGCGCCGAGGCTTCGGTTCGCGGTGGCGATGTAGGTCTTGGCGATCGGATGTGCGCTGTCGAGGGCTCCACCGTCAAGCTCTGCAGCGGCGAGCCCGTATCTGCGAATCCAAGCGTATCCGAGGCCGAGCGCGGGCTCGACTTCAATGGCGCTGGTCTTACCCTTCGAAATGTGTTCCCAAGGAAGCCAACGTAGGCGGGCGGTCGTGGCCAAGCGATCTTCAAGGTCTTGATCTCCGCTCATGTGTCGGAAATTGTCAGGCTCCGATTTTGCATGCATCCAAGAGATGCCTGCTCCGATCTGGAGCCCTGAACCATGGACTCGGAAGGCCGCTAGGTCGAATGTGAGTGCCGAAATCCTGAGGTCGACGGGCTCGGAGTTCAGGACCTTCCCCGTGCTGTCTGTGTATCGGATCGCCAATGTATTTGCATAAAGGGCATTGTCCTGGTCGCGCAGCGTGCCGTACTGGGAACCGAAACGTCCTCCAAGTTCGAACGACCAAGGCTCTGCGAGGACTGGTACGGCATTGACGAGAAAAAGAAGCAGGAATCCGGGGCGATACATGGCCGCAAAATAGTCACGGACTCCGCCGTGTGAGAGATGAGGAAACGCCCGAAATCCGCCTTATTCGGGGACGCGGACCGAGGTGCCGTTGCGGGGGGCAACCAGCTTCTCGCCGGGGCGCACGTTGCGGGTCAGATGCAGGGTCGCGTCGATCTCGGCGCCGGTGCCGATGCGGATGCCTTCGCGGACCAGGGCCATGCCGCCGATGATGACGTCGTCGCCCACGTCGATGCGGCCCACCGAGAGGGTCGTGCGCGAGCGGGTGTGGGTGGTCAGCACCGCGCCCATGCCAACGATCACGTTGTCGCCCAGCGTGATGAGCTGGGGGTGTACCGTATCCAGGTACGCGCCGGGCGAGATGTAGACGTTGCGCCCGATCCTCATGCCCATGCGGCGGAAGACCCACACGCGCAAGGACGAGAAGGGGCACGGATAGAGCAGGACCGCAAGCAGGAAGCGCCAGGCCACGCCCAGCTGCTCGAGCCGGGTGCCGTGCAGCACGTCGCAGCCGCCCTGGATGTCCATGCCCGAGACGTCGATCAGGACGCGGCGGGCCGAGGACGCCTTGAGCTCGCGGATCTGCAGCCGTCCGCGCCCGATCCGGAGTTTGTCGGATTCCGTCATTTTCCTTTGGCCGCGTCCATGCGGCGGTGGCACTCGGTCAGGAGGTTCGCGAGGATCTTGGGGGGGATCTCCTTGGCGATGATGCCGTTGACCCAGCCCGGGACGTTGCCGTCCAGGTCCAGGCGCTCGCTGTAGGAACCCTCGGTGACGGTCGCGCTCAACGGGCGGGCCATGATCTCTCCGGTCATCTTGGTGATGCGCACCACGCCCTTCACGGGCGGGCAGATCCTGTCGTTGACGGCCTTCATCGCGGCGGTGATCCGGCCTCCGGGGCCGCTTCGCGTGATGTCCACCTGCACCAGGATGTCGCGGTCCTCGATGGGCATCGGCACCGAGAAGCGCAGGTAGGCCAGGAAGCTGTCGGGCGAGAGGTGCTTCACGATGCGCGACTGCTTGAGGTTGGGGACCCAGGTGAGGTAGCCGGGCAGGTCGAGGAGGGTCTTCTCCAGGACCGCCATCGGGACGTTGTCGCTGCCCACGCCCTTGAAGGCGTCCATGGCCTGGCCCGGCACCGACTTGTTGTAGACGGAGATGGTGCCCTTGCGGCTGACCAGGCGCCACGAGGTGTCAGGGGCGGCCGGGGCGGCATGACAGAAATTGGCAAATGCCAGAAGGAGGGGGAGTTGTTTCAGCATCGGATCACATTCTCGGCGCACATCGGGACAAGCGTCCCGTCGGCCTTGGCGTAAGGGTTGCAACATTTCATCAGACGACCCACATCGAAGGTGCGCACGTCCATGAAGTCGTGGACGAAGATGGCCTTCATGGAGTCCATCCCCAGGGAAAGCAGGGCGCGAGGGTCCTGCGAGGCGGCGGGCAGCTCGCGCAGGAGCTTGCGGATGCGCTCCATCACGTTGCGGTCCAGGTCGCTGGAGTCGGCCGCCGACCACAGCTCGTAGAGGCGGGCCTTCATCAGCGAGAGCCCCTCGGAATCAAGGCCCGGAAGCGTCTTGTTGGCCACGAGCTGGAGGAAGTTCTCCTCGCCCAGGAAGCGCTTGAGGCTGGCCCATTCCCCTTCCTTCGCCCGCAGGTGGTAGGAAAGGGCGAAGCACGAGGCGTGGGAGCAGGGCAACGGGTTGAAGTCCCCCGGCGCCACGAAGCGGCTGGCTTCGCAGGCGTGCACCACGTCGGGGATGGTGAGCCGATGGGTCGCCTCGTCCCACCCGGAGGCATTCCCGGTGAAGCACAACGGTTGGAGCATGAGGCTCTGGGCCCGGCTCTCGAAGAGGAAGTCGACAAGCTGCGGGATCTCGTCGAGGTTCGTGCCGCGCGCCACGGTGGCGACCATCGACCAGGGGATGGCCTCGGACTCCAGCAGCGTCACGAGTTCCAGGCGCTCGCGGGTCATGGCGCGGCCGCGCAAGGCGAGGTTGGTGCTCTCGCGGAAGCCGTCGAACTGCAGGGCCACCAGGGCACCCGTCACCTTGAAGGTGCGGCGCAGCTCAGGGTCGCGCAGCAGGCGCAGGCCGTTGGTCGAGACGGTGGTCTGCACCACGCCCCGTTCGCGGGCCAACGACAGGAATTGTCCGAGATCGGGATGGAGGGTGGGCTCGCCGCCGCTGAGGTTCACGACCGGAAGCGTGCCTTCGGCCTCGAACAGGGTGTCCAGCACCCGGGAGAAGCCGGCCAGGTCCATGCGGGGGATCGCCATGCCCCCCTTGAGGCAGACGGGGCACTCCATGTCGCAGGCCTGCAGGATCTCGATCACGGGCAGGCAGGTGTGCTGGCGGTGCTCCCCGCACATGCCGCAGGAGTCGGGGCAGCCCTTGAACTCCTTGGACTGGACGGCAAGCGGCCGCTGGCGGGGCTTCACATACGATAGGCTTGCCTCGTACCAGGCGGGGTCGGAGGAGACCATCACGGTCTGGTGGCCATGACTGGGACAGAATTTGTCCATCCACACGGATCCGTCGCGTTCCACGATCTTGGCCTGCACGGGGACGTTGCAGTCCTGGCAGCGGCCTTGGGTGTGGGAGAAGAGGCGCATCAGCCCTGGCTCCAGAAGCGCGGGTCGTGCTGGCGGTAGAGCAGGTTGTAGGAGCAGGCGGGGATCATGCGCCCCTCCTCGTCGGGGACCACGTCGCCGCAGCGGCTCACGCGGTCCACGTCGAAGTTGTCCTCGTCCATGTGGGGATGGATGTAAAGCATCTTCACGAACTGCTCGGAGAGGGCTTGGCGCTTGTCCTTGGGGATGTGCGGGTCCTGCATCGACTGGACCTGGCGCTTGACGGTGCGCAGGAAGTCCGGGTCGGAGTCCTCGGACCACACGCGGGCAATGCCTGCGAGGAAGGCGCGCAGGAAGTCGGCGTCGGCCTCCAGGAAGTAGCGCGAGCGCGTGAGGTCTGACAGTTCCTGTCTTTCCAAGAATCGGCTGAGGGAGCGGATCCTCCCCTCGTGGACCAGGTAGTAGGCCACCGAGTAGCACAGCGGATGGTAACTGGCCAGCGGGAAGAAATCGTCCCGCGAAAAGCCCGGTGCCTGGGCGACCAGTCCTTCGACCTCGTCGATGGTGATGTGGCGGCGGGGCTCGAACGTCGATCCGTTGGCGCCGGTCCATGTCATGTTCTGGATGGCCATGGAGCGCACGAAGGGTTTGGGGAACCACTCGGCCACGATGCCGGGGATCTCGTCGTCGTTCACGCCTGCGATCGCCACCGTGAGGATGGTGGTCGGGATGTCGAGCTCTTCCAGCACCGCCAGCGCCTTGCGCTTCTTGGCCACGATGTCGGCACCGTGGATGAGATGGGAACGCACGGGGTCGAAGGTGTCCAGCGAGAGCACCAGATGGGCGCCGGAATCCTTGAGGGCCTGGGCAAGCTTCGGGTCGGAGGCCAGGCGCATCCCGTTGGTGTTCACGGTGACGCGGGGGATGCCGCGGGCCCGGATCGCTTTGACGATTTCCGGCAAATCCGGATGGAGCGTGGGCTCGCCGCCGGTCATGTTCACCAGCTGCACGTCGGGGCGGCGCTTGAGCACCTCGTCCACTATCCTCAGGCAGTCCTCGAGCGGCTTGTAGTACTTGCAGTCGGGCCGGTTGTAGGTGAAGCAGATGGGGCAGTCGAGGTTGCAGTCGTTGGTAATCGAGAAGACCGGCAACTGGATCGAGGAGGAATGCCACTCGCAGGGACCGCAGTCCTTGGGGCAGCCGTGCTTGGATGGCTTGGGGTCGACAGGCATCTCGACTTCGCGGCCACCGACGGCGCGGCGCATGTACCAGTCGGGATCGCGGGCAAGCGGGGTGGACGCGGCGCCGTGGACCGGGCACAGCCGTTCCATCGTCACGCCGGAGGCGCGCGCCACGATGCGGGCAGGCTCCGTGCGTCCGCAGGGTCCGCACCAGGCAAGCGTGGTGCCGACGACGATCTCGGCACCCTGCGCCATCGCGGCACAGTCCATCAGATCCCGCCGTTCACGTGGATGTCCTGGGCGTTGATGTAGGACGCTTGATCCGAGGCCAGGAAGACGATCACGTTGGCGATCTCGTCGGCGCTGCCGGGGCGGCCCGCAAGGCAGTGCTTGAGGAAGTCCTGGCGGTGGCCGTCGGGAATGCCTTGGGCCACACCGCCTTCGAGCATGCCGGGCACCACGCTGTTCACGCGGATGCCGAAGCGGCGGAATTCGGCCGACAGTGCCACGGTCATCCCCGAGATGGCGGCCTTGGTCATGGCGTAGGTCACGGGGACGTCCAGCACGCGGTGGCCGGCGATGGAGCCCACGTTCACGATGCTGCCGCGCCGGGCGCGCACCATGCCCTTGACCACGGCCTGGGTGACCAGGAGCGGCCCCTTGAGGTTCACATTCACGGCCAGGTCGATGTCCTCCTCCTCCAGGAGCGGGAGCGGAAGGGCCTGGCTGGAGGCCGCGTTGTTGACCAGCACGTCGATCGTCTCGTGCGCCTTGTAGACCTTGCTGATCGCGGCATGGACCTCGGCGCCGCTGCGGATGTCCATCGGGAATCCGAAGGACCCGGGAAGCTCGGCCTCCAGGGCGCGCGCCTTGTCCTCTCCCTTGAAGTAGCTGAAGAGCACCTTCGCGCCTTCGGCATGGGCCTTCCGGCAGACTGCCGAGCCCAGGTAGCCGGTCCCGCCCGTGACAAGAATTGTCTTATTGGCAAGCAGGCTCATGCCTTGGCCGCCAGCTTGAGCTCCACCACGCGGGCCAGGTCGCCCACCGTGATCAGGCCGAACAGCTCGGCGCGGGTCATGCCGTCGCGGAAGCGGTGCGCCTCGGAGGGGATCTTCTCGCGAAGCTCGGCAGCCTTCTCGGGGACCAGGATCCCTTCGACGAAGTAGTCCTCGGTGCGCACCTCCACGCCGCCCAGGAACAGGGTCTTGGTGGCCAGTTGCACGTCGAACTCCTTCTCGATCAGGTAGACGATCTCCACGAAGTCCAGGCTGTCGGCGCCTAGGTCGCTGACCAGGGAGGCCGTGGCGGGGGCCTCGTCCACATGGTCGAGCCCGAAGACGGGGAGGAGGAGTTCGCGCAGCTTGAGTTCGGTGCTCATAAGGAATCCTGTCGGGAGGTCGGAGGAAGGGGATGGCCGACGGGGATGAGCGCGGCGATCTCGCGTCCCCGGGGCAGCTTGAGGAGCCGGGCCAGCGGCTCGTGGGCCAAGAGCGGTCCGGTCATGACGCAGGAGCCCAGCCCAAGGGCCGTGGCGGCCAATTGGACAAGCAGGCCCGCACCGGCGATCGACTTGAGGTGGTTCTCGCGGTCGTAGCGCTCCGGGTCGATGGGCTGGCCCGCCGTGGCGATGCGCAGGTCCCCGGCGACCAGGGCGGCAAGGGAGAGGGACGGACGGAAGATCGGGAGGAAGACGGCCGGAGCCGAGCGGAAGGCCGAGAAGTGGGCGCGGTAGGCGTCCCATTCTCCCTGGTACCCGTCGCGCACGGAGACGGCGGAGGTGGCGGTCTCGACGAGGTCGGCCATGGCCTCGATGGCTTCGCGCTCAACGACGGCGCGGATCTCCCAGCCCGTGCGGCCCGAGGCGTAGGGCGCGGTGCGGGCGGCGGACAGGATCTGACAAACCTGCTCGTCGGTCAGATGCGTGTCGGTGAAGGCGCGCACGCTGCGCCGGTTCTGGCAGAGTTCGAGGAAGGCGTCGATGGTCATCGGCCAATGCCTTGGAGGAATCCGCCGTCCACGGCCAGGACCTGTCCGTTCACGAAGCTGGAGGCGTCGCTTGCCAGCCATGCCACGGCCTTGGCCACGTCCTGCGGGGTGCCCAAGCGCCCGGCAGCGGTGCAGCGCTTGAGCTCCTCGGGGGCCTGGGCCAGCAGGTCGCGCAGGGAGCCCGCCTCGATGGCGCCGGGAGCCACGCAGTTGACGCGCACGCCGCGCGGGGCGAACTCCGCGCATAGGCTGCGGGAAAACGCCTCCACGAAGGCTTTGGTGCCGCCGTAGACGCTCTGGCCCCGATTGCCGCGCGAGGCGGCCACCGAGGTGATGTTCACGATGCTGCCGCGACGGCGGCGCATCATGCCGCGCACGGCGGTCCGGCACAGGCGCACGCAGGCGGTGACGTTCACCATCAGCATGGCCTCGACGTCCTCGTCGGAGAGGTTGGGCAGGAGGTCGGTGAGGGTCAGGGCGGCGGCGTTCACCAGCACGTCGCAGTCCTCGAGATGAAGACAGAATCTGTCGATATGGGTGGCATCGCGGAAGTCGCAGCGCACGACCTCGACGCCGGCGCGCCCTTCCCAAGGCGCCAGGGCCTCGGAGCGGCGGTTGCATTGCAGGACGAGGGCATCGCCCTCCTGCCAGAGGGCTTCGGCGATCGCAAGGCCGATCTCGGAACTGGCGCCGGTGAGGACGATCTTGCGGCTCATGGCGCCTTCAGGACCAGGGCGGTGTTCTGCCCGCCGAAGGCCGCGTTGAGCTTGAGTACGTGGCGGATCCGGCGCGGAAGCGGCGCCTCGCGCTGCACGAAGAGCTGGATGGCCGGATCGGGGACCTCGGAGTTCACCGTGACGGGGATCTCCTGGTGCCGCAAGCTGTGGATCACCCCGAGGATCTCCAGGGCGCCGCACGCGCCCACCAGGTGGCCCACCTGCCCCTTGAGGGAGAAGACCGGAATTTGACGGAATCTGTCATCGAAGACCAGGGCCATGGCGGCGGTCTCGGCGAGGTCGTTCTTGTGGGTCCCGGTGCCGTGCAGGTGCACGCAATCGATGTCCTCGGGCGCAAGTCCCGCGTCGTGGATGGCGGCCAAGGCCGCTTGGGCCAGGCGGCGTCCCTCGGGCTCCGGATCGGTCACGAGCCAGGCGTCCATGGAACTTGCGAAGCCCGCGATCTCGGCCAGGATCGTTCCCGGCAGGGCCGTCTCCTCGGACTGCACCAGGTACGTGCTGGCTCCTTCGCCCAGCACGATGCCGCAGCGTTCACGGTCGAAGGGACGGCAGGCGCGCCCGGGATCGCCGGTCCAATCCGAAAGGGCTCCAAGCTTGTGGAAGCCCATGTAATGCAGGGGGCTGAGCATCGAGTCGCAACCGCCCGTGACAGCGGCCTTGAGGGGGCGGCGCCGGACCTGCCGCATGGCAAGCCCGATGGCTTGGGTGGAGGCGACGCAGGCTGCGACGTTCACGGTGCGTTCCCCGCCGATGTCCCAGGTCGTGGCGACCTCGTGGGCGATCGTGTGGGAGCGACGCAGATGGTCGCGCCAGTCGCTTGCGGCGCCGCCGCCGGTGGCGTCCACCAGGCCTTCGAGGTCGAAGTGGTCGATGCCGGTCCCCAGGTGCAGGCTGCGAAGCGCGGGCGGGGTCGCGTTCCAGCCGGCGTGTCCTTCCAGCATCTCGCGCACGGCGGTGGCAAGGAAGATCCCTTTGCGGTCCTCGCCGGGGGCTGTGCGGATCACGCCGTCGCGGTCGCGGGCCTCGGCGCCCAGGCGGCACGGATAGGTGTCGGTGGGGAAGTTCTCGATCGTCGCGGTGGAGCGCCGTCCGGTGCGGATGCCTTCGAGGTTGTCGGCAAGGCCCGTCCCCAGCGGGGAGACGACCCCGGCTCCGGTCAGGTAGACCCGTGGACGCGCGCTCATGCCTCGGCCCATGCCTTGAGCAGGCGCAATACGTCCGCGTCGGAATCCCATGGGATCCGGGACGTCTCGCCTTCCAGCAGGGCCAGGCCCACGTCCACGCTGCCGTCGTGATGGATGTGACCTGCACCCAGAAGGACCCTGCCCGCGGGCTCCATGCACTCGACCTGGCTGCGCACGTCGGAGGTGGCGGTGCCGTAGAGGATGGCGTTCTCGCCGGTCAGTCCGTGCTCGATCGAGACGAAGCACAGCGGCATGTTGTAGAGCACCTTGAACTGGGTGAGCGGGCTCACGTTGGCGATCCCGGTGGCGATGAAGGCGTCGGGACAGAATCCGTCATCGGGTCCGCGCGACCCGTCTCCCAGGGTCCGCAGTCCGTAGTCCTCGTGCTCCACCTGCCCCATGGCGTAGGCGAAGGGCGTGGCGGCGGGGATCTCGCGGTCCGCGAGCAGGATCGCGGCGCAGGTCACCAGGGCGGCGGTCTCGCGGTTGAAGTACTTGGAGAGCTTGCGGTTCCTCAGGTGGCTGCGCACCGGGATCTCGACGTCGCCGGGGAAGTGGCGGTAGACGGCGATCGGCGTCACTCGATCACCCGCGTCTTCTTCATGCAGATGCGGTAGAGGTCCTTGCGCGACTCGAGCAGGGCCTCGTCCTGGATGGGCACGAAGGAGAAGGTGAGCTCGCCGCTTGCCGTGGCCTCGCCGTCGATCTCGGCCGTGACCTTGGCGACGCCGAAGTCCTCGCGCATCGAGACGATGTCGGCGCGGTAGACGATGCGGTCGCCCGGCTCGGCGGGGCGCTTGAACTTGAGGCGGTTGGCCATGGCCAGGATGGCCTGGCGGCTGGAATCGCCCTCGCGCGCCATCATCAGCTGGAAGAACGAGCCCGAGAGCTGGGCCATGCCTTCGAGGATGAGGCTGCCGGGAAAGATGGGGAAGCTAGGGAAATGCTCGTTGAAGACGTCGTCGGCGAGGGTGATGCACTTCACGCCGACGATGTGTTTGCCGTAGCAGATCTCCTCGATCCGGTCGACGAGATGGAAACGCATCGGCAAAAACTAGCTTCACAGGTCCGGAAGTCCAGAACGAAGCGTGGACCTTCCCCGTCCGACGCCCTACCCGAGGAGACGCCATGATCGACATCCGCCGCATCGCCCTGTTCGGCGGTCTCCTCTCGGGACTGGCCCTGGCTTGCATGTGGGACAATGAGACCGTGTTCGTGGAGGAGGAGCCGTTCCCCTCCGAGGCCGAGCTCCTGGCGGGCAAGTTCACGCGACACTCCCAGGCCTTCTGGCAATGGAAGGCCGGGAACCGCAAGGCGTCCTTGGAGGCGAGCAAAGGCGACTGGGTGACGCTGCGCGACGATCTCGCGGTGTCCCTGGACAAGCTGGGCCTGCACGATTCGGCCATCGCCGTCATGCGCAGCTCGCTGGCGAAGGATTCGTCCCGCTACGAGACGCTGGCGAACCTCGGCACCTTCCTGTTCCACGGAGGCAAGCTCTCCGAAGGGCTTCCCTTCATCGATTCCGCGCTGCGGGTCAATCCGGACGCCCATTTCGGACGGGAACGCTACCAGCGCTGGCTGGTCGAGTACGCCCTGGCCAAGGGCGGGGTGGCCTCGCTTCCCCTCGACACGTCGAGGATGGGCAAGGGCGAGCGCGGCTATGCGCGCTTCGTGGCCGCCAAGCTCGGCGAGAAGGCGCTTTCCGACGTCGCGCGCGCCAAGGCGGTGACCGGGGTGCTGGGCATGATGCGCTTCGGGGACCACCGCTCGCCCGTGCTGCTGGAAGCCTACGCGGACCTGGTGCGCAAGCGGGATCGCACAGGCAGGGCCATGGCCGTGATGGCCTACCTCAAGGCGGCCATGGTGTCGGGCAAGGCCGTGGCCGGGCGCTACCGGGCCATGGCGATCGACTGCGCCGAGAGCGCCTCGGCGCTGAAGACCTCCGAGGCGAACCTGGACCGGCTGCTGGCGGAAGGGGACGACCACTTCGCGGACATCTCCCACCTGGAGGCCGCCTGGATCGCCAAGGGGGTGGACGTGGACAGCGCCTACCGCGCGAAGTATTTCCGGAAGATCCGGGCATCGAACTTCTGATGCGCTTTTCCCGACAGATCCTGTCTTTCTCGAGGTTTCCATGGAAGTGATGAAGACGCTGCGGTACTGCCGCAAGTTCCTGCGCCGGGACCAGCTGGTCCACCTGAACCTGCAGATCCTCTACAACTGCAACTTCAAGTGCCGCATCTGCGACTTCTGGACCGACAAGTGGTCGGGCAAGCCCAAGCTCTCGCTCGAGCAGACCAAGGCGATCACCGCGAAGATCAAGCCCCACGGGCCGTTCCTCGTCTCGATCGGCGGCGGCGAGCCGCTGCTGCACCCCGAGATCATGCCCATCGCCCGCGAACTGTGCCGCGACAACCTGGTGGTGATGATCTGCAACGGCTGGTTCATGACCCGCGAGAAGGCCCGCGAGCTGTGGGAGGCCGGGCTCTACGAGATCTCGATCTCGGTGGACTACGTCGATCCGGCCCGCCACGACGAGCACCGCGGCATGCCCGGCGCCCACGCCCGCGCCATCGAGGCGCTCAAGATGCTGTACGAGGAACGGGTCCATCCGTACCAACGCGTCCACTTGATCTCGGTGGTGATGGACGACAACCTCGACGACATCGAGGAGCTGGCCAAGCTCGCCGCGACCCACGGGTTCACCTACCTCATCACCTTCCACAGCACCTCGCGCGGCCGCAAGGAGAAGCGCGCCGCCCCGGCCGAGGTGGGCCGTCGCCTGATGGAGATCCACCGCAAGTACCCGGGCTTCGTGACCTTGAGCGGCTACATCGAGCGCTTCGGGGAAGCCGACGAGAACGGCGAGATCATGCCCTGCCGCGCCGGCCTCAACCTCTTCAACATCGACTGCACGGGCGGCGTCTCCACCTGCATCGACCGGCTGGAGGACGACTGCGGCAACATGCTCACGGATTCCTTCGAGTCGATCCGCGAACGCCTGCACGAGCGCCAGAGGCAGTGCGAGTGCGGCTCCTGCTGGACCAGCTGCCGCGGTCCGGTGGAGACCCTGATGTACGGCAAGAACCGGCTGAGGAACTACGTCGACCTCTACCACATGGTCAAGAACGTTCCGCTCGTGAAGCGCTGACGGAAGTCGCCGTGCACGACGCCCTGCGCTGGATGTCGCACCGGGGATCGCGGCGGGAGGAACGCTGGCGTCCCTTCCTGGTGGTCCAGTACCTCACCTACGCCTGCGACTTCCGCTGCCCCTACTGCAGCGACGGGGACGGGGTTCCCTATCCGCGCAAGGCCGGGGCCGTGCTGTCGGCGCAGCGGCTGGACGAGCTGTTGGGCAGGATCCGCAAGGCCTGCAACCACCTGGAGATCACCGGCGGCGAGCCGCTGCTGCATCCGGAGATCGGACAGATCCTGTCAAACCTTCCGAGGCACCGCTTCGGGCAGACGGTCCTGACCACCAACGGATGGCATCTCAAGTCCCATCTGGAGGCGGTGGAGCGATCGATCTCCACCCTGGTCGTCAGCCTGGATACGCTGGACCCGCTGCGTGCGGCGCAGTGGTACGGGAAAGGGGAGAAGACCCTGGAGGTCCTGCTCGGGCGGATTCGCGAGGCGTCGCGTTTGAAAAAGACGGAACTTGTCCTGTCCATGGTGGCCACGCCCGAGAACCTCGACGAGGTGCCCGCCCTCCTTGCGCTGTCGCAGGAGCTGGGCGCGACCTTCGCCTGCTATCCGCAGCTGTGCGGGACCTGCGTCCCGGAAGGGCTCCTGCGCGACCCGCGCCTGTCGCAGGCCTTCGCGTACCTGCTTTCCGAAAAGCGCAAAGGCGCGAAGATCCAGACCACCGCCAAGGCCTTGGAGTGGCTACGCGACGGGTCGACCTTCGATTGTCGTCCGCTCACGATCGTGGCCATCGCCCCCAACGGCGACGTGTACTACCCATGCCTGGAGATCGGGAAGATCGCCGGGAACCTGCTCGAGGAGGAAAGCTTGGACGCATTGCTTGCCAGGGGGAAGGAGCGGCACGGCCCGATCCCGCGCTGCGCCACGGCCTGCCCGAGCGCCTGCTCGGTGGGATTCGCGAGCATCCTCTCCCATCCCTCCACCCTGCTCGAGGAGGGGCTCTGTCGCCTGAAGGGAGCCCTGCGGTGAGGAGACGTCTCGCATGACAATTTCTGTCTTTGGTCTGACCTGGACGTTCTCGGCCTGGTTTTGGGCCTATCTCGCCGTGGTGACGGTGCGCAACGTGGCGGAGTGGTGGGAATGGAGACGGCATGTCCCCGATCCGGAACAGCCGCGCCGCGGGACGGCGTCTGTCTGGGTCTTCAACCTGGCCTACGCGTTTTCGTCCACGGCGACGGGCGCCTGGATCCTCCTGCGCGGGGTGGAACCTGCCTGGTTCGTCGCCGGCACGATTTTCTTCCTGGGTGCCAACCGCGTGCGCAGGCGGATCCTGCACGGCGGGCTGGCCGGACGCTGGAGCCCGTGGACCACGCCCCGCACCCGGGCCACGCTCCAGACGGAGGGCATCTACGCGCACATCCGCCATCCCGTCTATCTGACAGGATTTGTCGAATCGCTGGGCCTTGCACTGATCTGCCCCAACCCCGTGTCGTGGGCCTGCCTGGCCCTGGACATCGCCGCCGTCCTCTCGCGCGTCCCCGAGGAGGAACGCGAACTGGAGGCCCGGCACGGCGATGCCTACCGCGCCTATCGCAAGCGCACCGCGCGCTTCTTCCCTGGAGTCTGGTGATGTTCCTCCGCCGCGACCGCAAGGTCTATCTCGATGCCAATTCCACCTCGCAGGCCTCGAAGGCCGTGCGCCGCACGGTGGATCGCGCCGCCGCAGAGGCCTTCGGGAATCCCAGTTCCCCCCACGGCGAAGGACGCTTGGCCGCCTCGCTCCTGGAAGGGGCGCGACGCGAGGTCGCCAAGGCCCTGAACGCCGGGGACGCCACGGTGGTGTTCGTGTCGGGGGCGACCGAGGCGGCGCACCTGGCGGTACAAAGCTGCCTGCGGGAGGCGGCCGGGGAGTTGCGACGGCACGTCCTGATCACGCCCATCGAGCACGCCTGCGTGCACGGGGCGCTGGAGGCCGCCGCGCCGCTGGGACGCATGGTCGAGACGATCCCTGTCGATGCGACGGGGAAGGTGGACCTCGACGCCTTGCGGGGGAGGCTGGGGGAGGATGTCTCGCTGGTGTGCTGCATGCTGGCCAACAACGAGGTCGGCACGATCCAGGACATCGCGGCTTTGACAGAAATTGTCCATGAATGCGGGGCGAAGGTGCTGTGCGACTGCGTGCAGGCCGTCGGCCGCATCCCGGTGGACCTCTCGGCCCTGGGGGTGGACTACGCCTTCCTCTCGGCCCACAAGTTCCACGGGCCGCGCGGCGCGGGCGCCTTGGTGGTGCGCAACGGCGCTCCTGTCTCGGCGCTGCTTTCGGGCGGCCACCAGGAGCAGGGCCTGCGGGCCGGGACCGAGAACCTGCCCGCCCTCGCGGGAATGGCCGAGGCGCTGCGCGGGGTGCCCGCGATGCTGGCGCGGCGCGAGGAGACCGCGAGGCTGGCGCGGAGGCTGGCAGAGGGCATCCGCCGCCTGGTGCCGCAGGCGCGGTTCTTCCACACGAACGATGGGCTTCCCAACACGCTGTCCGTCCGGTTCCCTGGCACGGCCAACGCGGTACTGCTGGGCTGGCTCGATTCGCGCGGCGTGGCGGTGGGCGCGGGCAGCGCCTGCAACACCGAGAGCGACGAGCCCAGCCACGTGCTGCTGGCCCTGGGCGCCGATGCCGAGGCGGCCCGCGAGACCCTGCGCTTCTCGCTGGTGTGCGGGGGCGATGCCCCCACCGTCCTGGCGGACATCGATCGGGTGCTCGAGCTGCTGGGCGAGTACTTCGGCGGCAAGGTGGCGCCGCTGGGCATGGTGATGCCCTCCCAGGTGGACGAGGCCTTCCTGGCCCGCCCGGACCTCTGGATCCTCGATGCGCGCCACGGCTACGACCGTCGCTTCATCGCCACCTTCCCGGGTGCCCACGAGATCGACTGGCCGTTCGCCCGCTCGTTGCCGCAGGTGCCCCGCGACCGGCGCGTGCTGGTGGTCTGCCAAGCCGGTGTGGACGCGCCCATCCTGGCTTGGAAGCTGCGCCGCGAGGGCGTGCGCGACGTCTCGTTCCTGGCGTTGGGCATGGCCGGCTGGAAGGTCGCGCACCGCAACGGGTGACCGGCCTCGGGCGGAGTACGGATTCGTTCCAGAGGCCGCTGCGGACGGCTGCAAAGCGGGATTGGAAGGCGTACGTTCAAGGGGATCCATCGATTCCACCCAACGAGGTCGTCCATGCCCCTGCCTTCGCTTCGCCTCCTGCCCCTTCTCCTTCCCTTGGCGGTCGCGCTCCCGCTGATCGGTTGCCAGGACACGCCACGCAACCTCCTTGCTAGCGGTGGAGAGTCTTCCGGAGGGATGGCCTTCCGGCTGGACTCCGCCGTCCTTGCCCAGGTAGGAACCTCGGTGGATTCGCTGCGCCTGGAGCTGCGCAAGGGAACGGTCCTGCGCAGCGTCGCGGTGCGCGTGAGCGACTCCGTCCGCGTGACGGATCTCGAACCGGGCGACTGGACCTTGGAGGCGGGGCTCTACGACTCGGCGCGCACCCTCAAGTGGTACGGCAAGACGACGGTCTCGATCGTTTCGGGCACGGTCGCCAAGGCGTTCCTGGATCTCAAGGCCGCGACCGGATCGGTGGATGTGATCATTCGCTTGGATAGCGCGGTTTCCCCATCCCGCGATTCCCTGCTGCGCGGCGAATGGTTTTTCCTGACCGCCAACGGCAAGCCGATCCGCGAACGTCGAGGGAGGCCGTATCTTGGGTTGGAGCTCATGGGCCTCTCGGTCTATGACGGTTGCAACAGCTCTGGAAGCGGTACCTGGACTGCCGGCGACACCTCGCTGCACCTCGTTCCCGGTCCCTCGACGATGATGGCGTGCCTCGACACGAATGCCTCCTACGCCTCGAGCGGCGACGTGGACTTCGCCATCGCTTCGGCTTCCCGCTGGTCCTTCGGAACCGATGGACGGCTGATCCTGCGAGACATGAAAGGCGCGACGGTCGCCACCTTGGCGCGCACGGCCCCGGTGGGCAACGGCTGTACCCAGATGGCTTCCGATTGGACCATCTGCGTGTCGGAACCGGCATCGGTCACGGATTCGCTTGCCCGCTCCAAGCTGAGGAACGGTTGGATGCTGGAGTCGCTGGGCGGGAAGTTCGCCCATGCCACGTCGGGATTCTTCCTGGACGACTCGGATCGGTTCACCTGGACCGTCGACTGCAACGGGACGTCCGGCACCTGGCGCATCGCGGGCGACACCATGAGTTTCCTGCGCAATCCGACGACAAAAATGGGATGCCTTGCGGACACGGCGCGCGACACCTTCGCGACCGCCGAGCAGATCGGTGGCGTGCTGTCCGGCACGAGGTTCTGGAGCCTGGATTCGACGGGACGGCTGCATCTGCTCTCCAGCGATCGCAAGGAACTTGCCGTCTTCGTCCGCCTCCTGCTGATATGCGGCACCGTGCCGTTGCCTTACGTGACGCCCGTAGTGGTCCATCCTCCGGAGACGATCGTGGCCTGTAGCCCTTTGACGGTGACGCTCCAGGACACCTCGGCGATGGCCAACTACGCCACGCCGGGATACACCCTGCTGGATGTGAAGATCCTTTCGGCGACCCGCAGCGATTCCGGCGTCCTGCTGGATCTCCTCAAGTACGACGCGGGTTCCGAGGTGGTGGCCTTCGGCTTTCAGAGCATCAAGTCCGGGGGCATCTGCGTGGACAGCGCCAACGGTGCCGATGGCGGATGCACTCCGATGGGGATTTCGGTCATGAACCTGATCGTCCGCTCGGCCCCGCGTGCGGGGCTTGGAGGTCCGGCTCCGGACGGCGTGCGGGTCAGCGTCTTCGTGCCGTTCGCCACGAGGCGGTTCTTCTCCATCCAAGTCGGCTCCGGGATCACGCTCTTCAGCCTGCTGCCGTAACGATCGCATTGCACCAGGGATGCCGGCGATAGCCCGGGACCCCGCAGGCCCCGAGGCCGAGGAGGCCCGGCAGGCAGCCCGGTCCCGCGAAGCGGGAGGCGCCCGTCTCCCTTTGTGACGCGACATGTCCGAGGGTTTCGATCCGGCTTGCGGAGCTATCATTCCAGACCTCGGTGCGCGTCTGCGCCCGATCGCACACACCCGAAACAGAGTGAGTTCCCCGATGAGCAACCAGTTGCAGCGCCACGTCCTCCGTGAATACCCCCAGCTCTACTTCGTGATCGCCGCCGCGATCCTCGTGGGCAAGGTGCTGGGCGTGCCTCCCACCAGCTTCACTTCCTGGCCGATCGTCGTACTGGTGGTCGCGCTCTCCTGCGCCTTCGGCGTCTTCGGGATCCGCTCCAAGGCCGAGCGCGCCAAGGTCGAGGGATAACCTTCCGACGGGGCCTCGATGCGTCGGGGCTCTTCCGTCCCCGGCGCCTTCGGGAGCCTGCGGGATAATCTCCGGAGTTTGACAGGATCTGTCATGGACCATGGACGGTCCCCCGTCGACCTTGATCGTCGGCGCAACGACGTCGAGGGAGCTACTTTCAAGCCATGCGGTATGGGTACTTCGACGACACGGCACGCGAGTACGTGATCACCCGGCCCGACACCCCCAAGTCCTGGATCAACTACCTGGGCTCGCGGCTGTACGGCGGAATCATCACGCAGAACGCGGGCGGCTACAGCTTCTGGAAGTCCGGGGGCATGGGGCGCATCCTGCGCATGCGCTTCAACGGCGTGCCGGTGGACCAGCCGGGGCGCTACCTCTACCTGCGCGACGACGACAACGGCGACTACTGGTCGGCCTCCTGGCAGCCGGTGGGCAAGCCCCTGGACAAGTACGAGGCCAAGGTGCGGCACGGCCTGGGCTACTCGGTGTTCCACGCCAGGTACGAAGGGATCGAGAGCGAATTCACCTGCTTCGTCCCCAAAGGGCAGGCCTTCGAGTACTGGGCCCTGAAGATCACCAACACCTCCAAGGTGCGGCGCCGCCTCTCGACCTTCTCCTACGCCGAGCTTGCCAACAACTGGAACTGGAGGCAAGACCTCGAGAACCTCCAGTACACCCAGTACACCGTGCGGATGTCGGTGGACGAGGGCATGATCCACTGGCGCAACGCCACCAACCCGGGCTTCGAGGAACTGTGGTTCGGGCTGGCTGGTGCCCCGGTCTCGTCCTACGACACCGACCGCGACCTGTTCCTGGGGCCCTACCGCACCCAAGCCAACCCGATCGCGGTGGAGAAGGGGCGCTGCTCCAATTCGCTGGCCTGCGGCGACAACGGCTGCGCCACCCTGCAGGCCCGCATCGAGCTGGCTCCGGGCGAGAGCCGCGAACTGGTGTTCATGATGGGGATGGGCTCGCCCGACGAGACTTGGCGCGACCTGCGCCCCGGGCGCGCGATCCTGGGCGAGTACGGCAACTGGCCGCGCATGCTCCAGGAGCTGGAGGCCATCAAGGCCGAGTGGAACGTGTCGTTGGACACGCTCCAGGTCGAGACTCCCGACAAGGAGCTCGACACCATGGTCAACGTCTGGAACGCCTACCAGTGCCACATGACCTTCAACTGGTCGCGCGGCGTCTCGCTGGTGGAGGCGGGGGACCGCGACGGACTGGGCTACCGCGACACGGTGCAGGACATGCTGGCCGTGACCCATTGCCTCCCGCAGGCGGTGGAGGAGCGGCTGGACCTCATCCTCACCGGACAGACCTCGGCGGGCGGGGCGCTGCCCCTGATCAAGCCGCTGACCCACCGGCCCGGGAGCGAGAAGGCGCCCACCGACGAGCAGTACCGCTCCGACGACACGCTGTGGCTGCCCATCACGGTGACAAATTTTGTCTTCGAGACGGGACGGCTCGCCTACCTCGACAAGGTGATCCCTTACGCCGACAAGGGCGAGGCCAGCGTCTACGAGCACCTCAAGCAGGCGCTCCAGTTCTCCATCGACCACAAGGGGCGCAACGGCCTGATCCAGGGCCTGCACTCCGACTGGAACGACTGCATTCAGTTCGGCACCACCGGCGAGTCGCTCTTCACCACCTTCATGTTCTACCTGGGCTGCAAGCTGGTGGAGCAGCTGGCCACGGCCAAGAAGAAGCCCTCGGACGTCAAGTGGGCTGCGGAGGAAGCGGCCAAGGTGCTAGTGGACCTGCAGGCCAGCAGCTGGGACGGGCAGTGGTTCCTGCGGGCCATCTCGGCCACCGGCGGGACGCTGGGCTCGCACAACAATCCTGAAGGTTCCATCTACCTCAATGCCCAGACCTGGGCGGTGATCTCCGGGGCGGCGACCTCCGAACAGGCCAGGGAATGCCTGGAGTCGGTGAACCGCCTGCTGGCCACCGAGCACGGGCTCCTGCTGTGCGACCCGCCGCACGCGACCGAGGATCCGCATATCTCGCTGCCGCTCCTGGTCTATCCGGGAGGACACAAGGAGAACGGCGGGATCTTCTGCCACTCCAACGCCTGGGCGGTGATCGCCGAATGCCTCCAGGGCAACGGCCAACGCGCCCACGAGTACTACCGCGCCTACCTGCCGGCCCGGCACAACGACAAGGCGCACACGCGCCAGGTCGAGCCCTATGTCTACTGCCAGTTCACCCACGGCAAGGCATCGCCCCGCTTTGGGCAGAGCCGCAACTCCTGGCTCACGGGCACGGCGTCCTGGAGCTACGTGGCCGTGACGCAGCACATCCTCGGGCTCAAGCCTTCGCTCACGGGCCTGCGCATCGATCCGTGCATCCCTCCCGAGTGGTCGGGCTTCCGCGTGCGCCGCGTCTGGCAGGGGAAGGTCCTGCGCATCGATGTGCAGAACCCCAAGGGCGTCTCGCGCGGGGTGGTGGAGCTAGAGGTCAACGGGGAGACGATCCGCGGGAATGTGATCCCGTCGGTCATGCTGGACGACGTCAACGAGATCAAGGTGGTGCTGGATGGCTGAGATCCGCTTGTCCCAGGTGCGCAAGGTCTACGAGGGCCAGGTGACGGCCGTGGAGTCGTTCAACCTCGTGATCGCCGACCAGGAGCTGCTCGTGCTGGTGGGGCCTTCGGGCTGCGGCAAGTCCACCGTCCTGCGCATGATCGCAGGGCTGGAGGACCTGACCGACGGCGAGCTGGAGATCGACGGCGAGCTGGTCAACGACCTGCCTCCCAAGGACCGCGACGTGGCGATGGTGTTCCAGAACTACGCCCTCTATCCGCACCTGGACGTGTACGACAACATGGCCTTCGGCCTGCGTCTGCGCGGCTTCTCCAAGGAGGAGATCGACGTGCGCGTGCGCGAGGCGGCCGGCATGCTGGGCATCGTCCCCTACCTGGAGCGTCGCCCCAAGGCCCTCTCGGGCGGGCAGCGCCAGCGCGTGGCGATCGGCCGCGCCATCGTGCGCAAGCCCAAGGTGTTCCTCTTCGACGAGCCTCTCTCGAACCTCGACGCCAAGATGCGCGTGGGAATGCGCACCGAGATCGCAAGGCTCCACCAGCGCCTCAAGGCCACCATGGTCTACGTGACCCACGACCAGGTCGAGGCCATGACGCTGGGCAACCGCATCGTGGTGATGGACCACGGCAAGGTGCGCCAGATCGGTTCGCCGATGGAGCTCTACAACCGTCCCGCCAACGACTTCGTGGCCGGCTTCCTGGGCACGCCCCCGATGAACTTCCTCGAGGTGCAGGTGGCCCCCGACGGCGCCCTCATCCTGCCGGGATCGGGAGATCCCGTCTTCATGGACGGCCCGCGCACCCAAGCGCTCAAGACGACCGGAACCATGGACGCCCGCCTGGGAATCCGCAGCGAGAGCCTGCGGGTGGATCGGGCCGGAGCCAAGGGCTGGAGGGCGCTGGTGGACGTGGTGGAGCCGCTGGGATCGGAGTCGCTGGTCTACTGCAAGCTGGGCAAGAGCCAGGTGGTGGCGCGCGTGGCGCCCGGCGCCGAGCCGCAGCCCTCGGACCTGGTGACGCTGGTTCCCGACCCCTCCCGCATCCATCTCTTCCGGCTGGACACCGGCAGCCGCATCGAAGGCACCTGATGATCCTGTCCATCCTCGACTACCTGGGCACCTTCGCCTTCGCGCTGTCGGGCGCCTTTCGCGCCGTCAAGTACGAGCTGGACCTGCTCGGGGTGTTCGTGCTGGCCGTCTCCACGGGGGTGGGCGGCGGCATCGCCCGCGACGTGCTGTTAGGGGCGACCCCACCGACGGCGCTCAAGGACGGCACGTACCTGGCGATCTGCATCGTGGCGAGCCTGGCGGTCTTCGTGGCGGCCAAGCGTATCGCCCAGCTCTGGGACATGGTGCTGTTCGCCGACGCGGTGGGTCTGGGCGTGTTCGCCGCCATCGGTGCGGCCAAGGCCGAGAGCCTGGGAGCGACCCCGTTCACGGTGATCCTGATGGCTTCCCTCACCGCAAGCGGTGGCGGCGTGGTGCGCGACCTGCTGGTGCGCGAGATCCCGGCCGCCCTCACCAGCGAGGTCTACGCGACGGCGGCCCTCCTGGGCGGCGGGGTGTGGGTCCTCACGGGGCATTTCGGGCTGTCGCACGAGCTGCGCCTGACCTCGACCATTCTGGTGACCTGGCTGGTCCGGGTGCTCTCGATGCGCTACGGCCTTTCGCTTCCCAAGGTGAGCCGGATGCCGCACTCGCCGTCCCAGATCGCCCGCGGTTCCCGACGGGGAGGCTCCGCCAAGCACTGACCCCCGTTGCAGCGGAGCCCGTGCGTATGCGATGATGGAGCCATGAGTGCATGGGGAAAATTGCAGCGGTGGTTGAGCCAGGAACTGGCGACATCCGGTGGCGACGAGGTCAAGCCCGTCCGCAAGGGCGTGGCGATGCCGTCGGCAGCGGGGCGCGAGGAGCCTGATCCCGGGACTCCCGATGCGCAGGAGGTGGTCCGGGTGATGACCTGGATGCTGCGCACCTTCGGCGAGGAGAGCTTCGATCTCGAGAACGGCACCGAGCAGGAACAGTGCGCGGGCTGGTTCAAGTGGGCCGGTCACGTCGAGTCCGCTCCCAAACGCGACTGGACCGGGCTCAAGAAGTTCGTGGGCACCCAGCGCAAGCTCGAAAGCAGCTTCGTCACCGAGAACGTGAAGGGGCTGCGCGGCACCCTGTGGGACCTCCTGCAGAGGTTGGGGCGCAGTGTCGCGCAGGACGCCCTGGACGACGGCACGGTGGGCGAGCAGCTCCAGCACCTGCGGGTGGTGGTGGAAGAGAAGCCCGTCGAGGAGATCCGCCGCGAGGTGCTCAAGGCGGTCGAGACCATCGGGAAGCTCGTGCACGACAGGCAGGCTCGCACCCGGCACGAGATGGAGGTGGCCGTCAGCCAGCTCGGATCGGTGCGCAAGGAACTTTCCAAGACCCGCACCGAGATGGCCAAGGACGGGCTCACGCGGCTCTACAACCGGGCCAGCTTCGACGAGCATCTCCAGGCCATGACCGCGCTGGGGAACCTCACCGGGGAACCCTGCTGCCTGCTGATGGTGGACATCGACCACTTCAAAGCCATCAACGACCGCCTGGGCCACCCGGCCGGCGACGAGGTGCTTCGTCAGGTGTCCGACACCTTGGCCCGCACCTTCCCGCGCCGCACCGACTTCGTGGCGCGCTACGGGGGAGAGGAGTTTGCGGTGGTCCTGCCCGACACGCGGGCCACGGAGGCCGGCGTCATGGGCAACCGCGCGGTGGAAGCCATGCGCATGTTGCGCGTGGTGATCGGCGAGGAGGAACTTTCCGTCACCATCTCGGTGGGCGCGGCCGCGCTGCGCCGTGGGGAATCGCCGCAGGAATGGCTCGGCCGCAGCGACAAGGCGCTCTACGGCGCCAAGAACGGCGGCCGCGACTCGATGCGCGTGGGTTGATCCCGACCAGCGGGCGTCACCCGCCAGGGCCGGGATCCCGGTAGGCACGGCAAAGGCAAAGGACGGTCCGAAGGGCCGTCCTTTGTGGTTCGCGGGGAGTGCCGTGCCGAGGAGGCCCGGTCGCGAGGGCGCAGCCTTCGCGATAGCACGCGGTGCCGCACCGGCTCGGGTGCGGCAGGGCGCCTAAGCAATCCTGGCAGGACTCAGCGCTGTCCTTGCAGGTTCACGGGGGCGAGGTCCTGGCCACGGACATGCAGGCTCAGGTGGCCGTTGCGGTTGGTCACTTCCATGCGCGGCGTCGAGACGGGGCGCGCTGTCCGGGGGCGCAGCCCGGTGGTGACCGCTCCGCTGGGGACGGGAGGGTTCGGGTTGTCCTTGATGTACTGCTTGAGCCAGGTGAAGGCGGGGCGATCGGTGCCGTTCTTGATCAGGCCGCTGTACTTGGCCTGGTCCCAGGTGGAGCCGTAGATATAGCCCCACAGCGTCACGCCCGCCACGTACTCGGACTGCCACAGGACCGGGAAGAGGCTCTTGTAGGCGTCCAGCTGGTCTTGGTCGTTCTCGTAGCTCAGGTCGAGTTCGGTGACGTAGATGGGTACGCCGACCTGGTCGTGCAGCTTCTTCAGGACCGTCGTGAGATCGGAGGCCGACATGGTCGGGTTGGTGTACTGGCCGGTGGTCGCGCTCAAGTCGTGGGCCTGGCAGCCGATGGCGTCGAGGTATCCGGCGGCCTTCACCTTCTTGGCGATGGCGATGTAGTTGTCGACGTTCCAGCGGAAGTTGTTGTAGTCGTTGAGGATGAGCTTGGCGTTGGGGAAGTGCTTGCGGGCGAGGCGGAAGGCCTCGATCACCCAGTCGTGCCCGGTGGTCCCGGTGCCGCCCAGGGCCGAGATCCAGGTGGGCTTGGTGTTGTCGGGCTCGTTCACCACGTCGATGATCTGCAGGTCGGGGAATTGCTTGGCCGCGTCGGCGATCCAGTCCTCGATGAACTGCTTCTTCTGGGCATCGGTGTAGCTGGAGCTCTTCATGAAGGAAGGCTCCTGCGCTCCCCATACGAAGGTGTGGAACTTGAAGATGGCTCCGTGCTTCAAGCACGAATCGTGGTAGGCCTTGGCCTGGCTCCAGTTGCGCACGCCGGGGGAGGATTCGACGCTGCCCCACTTGGTCTCGTTCTCGGGGGTGAGCTGGTTCCAGTACGAGAAGAAGTCGCTGCGGATGGCGCTGTTCGTGGTGATGTTCCCCAGGAACTTGGTGGCCCCTTTGGCGATCTGGGCCTGGGCCGAGGCGGCAAGCATGCCTCCCAGCAGGAGCGTCGCGGCGGTGGAGCGAACGATGGATGCCGTCATGTGGGCCTTTCGGAGGATGGTGTGCCGAGAGAAGATCGCTGCGGGAGGGGCGGTCTATACGGGGATTTCGCGGCGCTGCCGTTGACAGAAAGACAAGGGAGGCTGGACGGACGGGGGAACGCTGTGCGCGGATCGGAACGAGCAGTTCTTGCGGCATCGCCTCGCGAATGGGAGGATTGCCAAGCAACAGGGGAGGTCTGCGATGGAATGGTTCAGGAATCTCAAGATCGGCGGGAAGCTGTCGGTGTCATTCGGTGCGATGCTGCTGATCTTCGCGGCATTGGCGTTGGCGGCGACAACGGGGGTCTTCAAACTGCAGGGAAGTCTCGCCTCGATCACGGGCTTCTACACGCCCAGCATCCTGGAAGGGATCAAGATCCGCACCGGATTGAATCGTCAACTGCTGCTCATCTATGCCCATGTGCAGGAAAATAGCCCGGATTCGATCGCCGTCCTGGAAACCGCCATGGCGGTGGAGCGGGACAGCCTTCAAGCGGCGCAGCATCGCTACGAACCTCTGATCGACGATTCGGTGGAGGCCGCCGCGTACCGGAGCTTCCAGGGCGAATACGCGGCCTTCCTGAAGAGCCAGGCGGAGATCCTGGAGACCTCGCGTGCGCAGCGCGACGCCGAGGCGATCAGGCTTCTCAAGGCGGAGCTCAAGCCTGCCTTCGCGGCCAGCGTCGCCAGCATCGCGAAATGCATCGCGATCAATGTGGAGCAGACGTCGCTGGCTGGTGCCGAGGCGTCCATCCTCGTGAGGAACGTGCTCGGGGTGATCGTCGTGGTGGGCATCGTCGCGCTGTTCCTCATCGTTTTCCTGAGGTCCAGGCTGATGCGTGCGGTGGCATGGCCTCTGGAGCATCTTGCGATCACGGCGGGGCGTATCCAGGCCGGAGACCTCACCCAGGTGATCGAACGGCAAGGACAGGACGAGATCGGGGATCTCCAGGCCGCCTTTGGCCAAATGAGCCAGCAGCTGCGAAGCTCGATGAATGGAATCCAGAACGAAGCCAGGAGCCTGGCGGCGGCGGCCGAGGAGATGAGCGCCGTGGCTTCCGACATGAGCCGCTCTTCGCAGGCGGAGCTGGGGCGGGCGGAGTCGCTCTCGGCAGCTTCGGTGGAGATGAATTCGTCGCTGGGAAGCGTGGCGGTCACGACCGAACAGTCGTCGTCCAACCTTGAGCGGATCGCCGCCGCCATCGAGGAGATGTCGTCCTCGATCACCGAGATCGCCCGTGGCGCCGAGCGTTCCCGCACCTCGACCAAGCAGGCGGTGAACACGGTCGCCCAGTCTTCCCGCAGCGTCGAAGAGCTGGCGCACGCCTCGCAGGAGATCTCCAAGGTTGTCGAATCCATCGTGGAGATCGCCGAGCAGACCAAGCTGCTGGCCCTGAACGCGACCATCGAGGCGGCGCGTGCCGGAGAGGCGGGCAAAGGCTTTGCCGTGGTGGCCGGCGAAGTGAAGGAGCTGGCCAAGGGGACTGCAGAGGCGACGGAGGACATCCGGCATCGGATCGAAGTCATGCAGGCCTCCACCCGTCAGGCGGTGAGCCAGATCCAGGCCATCGACCAGGTCATCGGCGAGGTGGACTCCTTGGTGGGAGGGATCGCGGCGGCGGTGGAGCAGCAGTCGGCCACCACCAAGGAGATCGCGGGGAATGCAAGCGAGGCGGCTCATGGTATCGCCGAAGCGACGCGGATGGTCGGGCAGGCGGCTCAGACCTCGGGCGAGGTCTCGTCGGATGCGATGGCCTTGCGCAACGATGCGCGTCACAGTGACGAATCCGCGAAGCAGACCCGGATCACGGCCCAGGAACTCACGCGGATGGCCGGCAGCCTGAAGGAGCAGATCGCCCACTACCGGCTGGAGTGAGCGATCAGGCGGCGTCTCGGGCCAGGAGCCTCTCCAGGAGAGGCTCCACCAGTTCCTTGCCGCGCAGGGCCTTCATCCATCGTTCAGGAATGGCCGGGAGGCCATCGCGGACGCCTGCGACCCCACCTGCGATGCAGGCGGTCGTGTCGGTGTCGTGGCCTAGGCTCACGGCGGCCTTCACCACGTCGGTGTAGTCGCCGGCCTCCATGCATTGCCGCACGGACCACAGCGAATCGACCACATATCCGGAACCCTTGCCCACGTGCTTCAGGCGAGGCTGGATCTTCTCGTCCAGTTCCTTGCGTTCCGCGGTCCCTTCGGGGAACAGTCGTTCGATGCTCTCGATGGCCGTCCGCCACGCGTTGAGCTTGGTGTCGAGAAGGTTGCGCCCCCACAGGCAATAGAGGGCGCAGCACAGTCCGGTGCGGATGTGGCCATGGGTGATCCGGGAATGGAGGATCGCATCGGTGGCCAGCTCCTCGTCGCTTCCCTGGTGCCAAAGCGCCAGCGGCAGGATGCGCATGAGCGAACCGTTGCCGTTTCCCATCTCGTCCTTGCGTCCGCACTCCAGGACCGGGACGCCCTTCTGGAAGCGCCCGAGCGCTTCGCTGGTCTGCATCCCCACGTCGAAGACGTCCTTGGCGACCGCATACTCCCCGTGCCGGAACCAGCGGAAGATCCGCTCCATGCAGTCTTGCGGATCCATCCGACCGTTCTCGAGAAGCGAGGCCAGCAGGCAGAGGGCCTGGGCGCCGTCGTCGCTCCAGGTGCCCGGCTTGATGCCGTGGTGGGCGCGCAGGAAGTCCTTGGGCGGGACGAATTCGATCTTCTCGGGCAGGGGAATGCGTTGGGGCGGGGTGAACTCGTAAGGAACGCCCAAGGCGTCGCCGACCAGAAGGCCCCAGAGGCCGCCAGCCAGCCGTTCGGCACGCGTCGTGGCCATCTACCAGGCCAGCTTTCGGAACCGGTACTGGCCGCCCAGCACCAGATGTTCCTGCTCGCCCTGGAGCAGGCTGCGGGGCAGGAGACCGGGAAAGAAGACGATCTTGGGGAGCGGGACCTTGACTTCCCACACGGTGGAGCCGAATTCCCAGGCAGTCTCGCGCTCGGAGGTGAAGGAACTGAGGTTGTTGAGCTCGATCACGCCTTGTCCACCGCTTGCCGGGGCGTATTCCTCGGGATTGTAGGTGCCGCGCCAGAGGGTCTTCCAGCGTTCGTCGGGAAGGCGGCGAGCCAGTTCGTATTGGCAAAACGTGTAGAGCAGGTCCAGCTGCATGGTGATGCCCATGGTCACGGTCTCGCCGTGCATGCGGTCGCGGGCATAGCGCTCCTGCGCCTCGGGGTTGTCGCGCAGGATCCCGGCGTGATAGGTGGGCCTCAGACCGAAGCGGCTTTCCACCCAGGCCTTCAGGACCGCGCCGCCCCGGCGGTTGCTGTCGGCGCCCCAGTCGCGCAGGAAGCGGATGTAGTTGTGGCGCCCGGGAGAATCCGGGACTGCGGCGTCGAACTGGTCCAGCAGGAAGCGCCTGGACAGGTATTCGTGGAAGTGCTGGCCGCGTGCTCCGGCATCCTCCAAGGTGTCCAGGGCGTCGAACAGGCGTTTCTCGTTGTCGCGGACCCCCACGATCTCGATGGGCCATGGGTTGTCCTGGAATTCGCAGGAGGCCAAGGCCCAAGGAGGAAGGCTGCAGCGGCTGGCGACGGAGGCTGGCGAGGCTGGAACTTCGTTTGGCATGCTCCCTCAAGAATACTGAGCAATAATGGAAAAGAGAATCCTTTTTCGCTTTGTTTGATGCGTCCTTGACTGGAATCGCCTGATGTGCAGCGAAACCCCTTGAACTGCAGCGGTTTGGAAGAGGAAAATGGATCCATGACACCTTCGGAACTTCTTCAATCGCTCCTGCGTTGGACCAATCGTGCCGATGGCGCCTACATCGATCCGTTGGGCCTTGTCGCCGAGATTCCCGATGCCGACACGCTTCGCGAGGCCTTCCTTGCCGTGGGCGTCTCCAATGCGGTCGGCCCGATGGTGCAGCAGATCCTCAAAGGGGGAGTCCGGGAATTCCAACGGGTGGGGCCTCGCTTCGAACTCTCCGATCCGATGTTGGGCACGCCGATCCGCCTGCGCATCCAGGAGATGAGCGCGTCGGTCTATGTGGATGCGGACAAGCTCAAGGAGCAGGCGCGTATCCTTTCGCCCGTGGAGGTCGAGGAGCTGCTCGCGCAAGGGGGCGTCGTCTTCGGGATCGATCCGGAACTTGTTGGCATGCTTTGCGGTCCCAAGGTGGCGACGGGGTGGTACGATGTGGCGCTGGGCAAGGATCCTGTCGACGGATTGGATGCCCATGTGCGGGTCCTTGTCGACATGAGCCAGGCGATCATCCGCTACGACGAGGACGAGAGCCACGTCGACTTCCACGAGATCGGGCGCATCCTCGAGATCGCCGAAGGCACCGCGATCGTGGAGAAGATTCCCGTGATCCCGGCCAAGCCCGGGCGCGACCTGGCGGGAAACGTGCTGCCTGCGAAGGAGGGCGTGGACATCCCTCTCAAACTGGGCAAGAACATGCGCTTCCGCGACGAGACGCAACGGGTCGTCGAGGCGTCGCTCGACGGCTATCTCTACCAGAAGGACGGCATGGTCCATGTCGGGGGGGTCTTCGAGGTGCGTGGCGACCTAGACATGGGGGTGGGGAACCTGCGCTACCACGGCGAGGTCAAGATCTACGGCGGGGTCAAGCCGGGCTTCCGCATCGAGGCGGGTGGCAACGTCTGGATCCAGGGGCAGGCCGAGCAGGCTGAAATTTCGAGCTCCAAGGGACGAATCGAGGTGCTCGGAGCGGTCATCGGAGGCAAGCTCCATGCGGCCACCGACATCAAGATCCCTTTTGCCCACGATGCCGAGCTGCGTTGCCAAGGCTTGCTGGAAGTGAGCAAGTACCTGCATTTCTGTTCGGTGCATTGCGCGAGCCTCAAGCTCGTGAACTCGGGTTCCTTCGTGCTGGGTGGCGAAGTCCTCGCCTCCCAGAGCATCGAGATGGACGTGGCGGGTACCGAAGCAGGGACCCAGACGATCCTCAAGCTTGCCGATCCGGAGGAGGAGCTGGCCTTGCGGGAGCTGGAGACGGTCGCCGCCGAAGAGCGTCGCTTTGCCCCTCTACGCGAAGTGCTCGAGCCCAAGGTCATGAGCATCCGCAAGCGTCTGACCAGCGGCGGAGGTCTCATGGGCAAGGCGCGCGACGATGCCGAGGAAGCGCTCAAGCAGTACGCTGCGGTGATGGAAAAGATGCATTCGCTGCAGGCCCGTCGGGACAAGGCGCAGGCGGCCTTGGGTCAGCAGCGCAACCATTCCGGGTCGGTCAGCATACGTCGAAGCTTCCTGCAGGGGGCTGAGTTGTTTATCTTCGGGAAGAAGGTTCCTTCCGAGAGCATCCACCCTCCGGTGCGTGTGGTCTCCCGCGGACATGAAGTTGAGATGTCGCGGAACTGAAGGATCGGGAGGTATGCATCAGCGAATCGGAATCGCCATCGTCCACGGATAGCGTAAGCGTCCTGGCAGGACTGGTCAAGCACATCGCGACGCGCGCGCCCTGGGGGCTTCGTCGTGCGGTCGAGAAGGATCACAAGCGCGACGGTTCCGAGGCAGTGCCTTGGTCGCGCCCCGACCATGCCACGGTCCGCTATCTCCCCTCGCTGCCATCGCATCCGGAAGGTCTCGATGCGCTGCTTCCCGGCGTGGAGTCCACCAACGAATTCGGTACCTTTTGGTTCTCTCTGCGTCCCATGAGCGAATTCTGGGACGATTCCCGCATTGCCGAAGGCTTGGACAAGGATGCCATGTACTTCGATCTCGAGGCGGCAGGAGGACGCGGCAAGCCGTTGTTCCTGGCAGGTGCCGCGATCTGGGACGATGTCCACGGCTGGATGTTGTGGCATGGTCTGGCTCGCCATCCCGATGAAGAGGCCGCACTTCTTCACGGCTTCGCTCAGCTGTGCATCGAGCGGCCGCGCATGGTGAGCTACAGCGGAACCAAGAACGACTGGCCCTTCCTGCGCAGCCGCTGGGACCGCTTCCGTCAGCCGATCCCGCGCCTGAACGCGCATCTGGATCTCTTCGAGCTGGCGCAAGCCCGCTACCGCGGCGTGTTGCCGGCTTGTCGCCTGGTGACGCTCGAGAAGTTCCTGCTGGGGCGTCATCGTGAGGACGACCTGCCCTCGGGTTTCATTCCGCTGGCTTGGGAAGACTTCCTCTATTCCGGGGACGGTCGTCTGCTGGCGGCGATCCTCTACCACAACCTGCTGGACATCGTGGCGCTGCTGGAGCTCCAGCCTCTCCTTGAAGTGCCGTTCTCGCCCATGCCGCTTCCTCCGGTGCTGGTGGAACCGCCTCTCCTGTGAAGGCCTGGACGCTTCTTCCGTTGCTGGCGATGGTCGGTTGTGCCTCCCAGGCTTCCCGCGAAGCTCTCAAGCAGTGCCGCTGGGAAATGGCCTCCTTCACGGTCACGGAGCGTTCGTCCTCGGCGCTGCGCGGCACGGCGAAGGTTCGCTTCACCAATCCCACGGCAGGCGAGGCGATCCTCGATTCGATGTGGGCGGACGTCTCGACCCCCGGCGGTCCCTTGGCACGCTTGTCTCATGGGCGCACCGTGGCCTTGAAGGCTGGTGCGAGCGATTCCACCGAGATCCATCTCCAGGCCGATCCGGCCCAGCTGGGCATGCGGATGATGGAGATGCTCTTTGCTGCGCCCGACAGCCTCCTGGTCAAGGGAAAGGCCCGGATTCCCATGATGGGCGGACTTTTTCATGTCAGCCGTTCCTTCCAGGCGAAGGTGCCGGGAAGAATGGCTATGGGCGCCTTGGGCGGAGCCTTGCAGGGCGGAGCGCCCGCGGCTCCGGAGGATACCACGGACGAAGGCGACCTCGAGGAATAATCAGCGCAGGGCGGCGACCACGGCCTCGGCGCGGGAGCGCCAGTCGAGGGTCGCGGCGAAGCGTTTGCCTGCCTCTCCCATGTTCCGGCGCTGTTCGGCATTGCCCAGCAGCTGGGCAAAGGCATCGGCCGCCGCCGCCGGGTCGTCCGGAGGAACGATGTGGCCGGCTCCTGGCCCGACGGCTTCGGGCATGCCCCCGGATTGTGCCGCCACCACGCAGGCGCCGCAGGCTTGCGCTTCGGTCAGGACCATGCCGAATCCTTCGACATCGCGCCCCGTCTCGCGGGACAGCAGGGAGAATACGCCCAATGCGTAGAAGGCGCTGAGTTCCTCGTCCTCGATGCGACCGGCGAAGATGGCTCGATCGCCCAGGTCAAGCTCGCTGTGGATTTGGCGCAAGCGTTCGCCATCCGGGCCTTTGCCACCGATCACCAGCCGTGCTTCGGGCATCCGTTCGCGCAGCAGGGCGAAGCTGCGCAGCAGCGTGTCCACGCCTTTGCGCTCGACCAGTCGGGTCAGGCAGGAAACCACCGGGGCGTCTCCGAGTCCGAGGCGTTGGCGAAGGGCTTGGGTCTGTTCGGGCGTCGGGGGGGAGAATCGCTCCAGTTCGACACCGGGATAGATGATCTTGAAGGTGGAATGGTCCAGCGACTTGGGCATGAGCGAGGCCGTGTGCCGCGAGATGGGCATGTGGACGTCGATCTTCCTGAACGTCGGGCCGGCGAAGGCGAGGCCGAGGTCGGAAAGCGGATGGTTCTTGAGCTCGCGGCCATAGGAGAAGACACCGGTGCGCAGTCCCTTGGGAAGTCCAAGGCGGTTGGTGGCCGGGAACCATTGGGCATAGAGCAGATGGGTGCTCTGGCGCTGCTTGAGAATCTTGCCAAGCTTGGGCCAAAGTCCCAAGGTCAGCCAGGAGGAATGGATGGGAATGCGATAGACGTCGAAGGGAAGAACCTTGTCGTGGTGCATTTCACGTTCGCCTCCCGGGGCGATGACGGCGAAGTCCTCGCACAGGGCTGGCATTTGGAGAGAGAGGCCGCCGATGAAGCTCTGGATGCCGCCGGTTTCGGGGGGGAAGTCCTGGGTGACGAGAAGAAGACGCATGTCTTCCAATGTAGAACGCCTGCCACGGGTGTTGACGGAGGCGCTGGAGCGGACATCATTTCCGTTGACAAGAGGAACAATCTGGCGGTTGTGGGGGATTTGCTTTCATATATTCCATTGCTAAGAACCGGTGCTCTGCGCACAAGTCTCTTGGTACCCTCAAACACGGACGAAACATGAAAAAATTCTGGCTTTCCCTGCCTTTGTTTGCCTTGGCTGCCGGCCTGCTGACCGGTTGCGGTCCCAAGTGCCCGATGGATGCATCCATCAAGGCCGACGATCCGAAGTGTGTGGCCTGCTCGCACAACTCCCAGATCATCAAGGAAAATCCCTCCTGCAAGCCCTGCAAGCTCAATCCCTCGATCGCCGAGTCGGATGCCCAGTGCAAGCCTTGCCAGTGGAATCCGGACATCCTGGCTTCGAACGCCTCGTGCGTCGAGCCTAAGAAGGACACTGTCGTTCCTCCTCCTCCGCCAGCTCCGGCTCCGGTCGTCAAGGACACTGCTGCCGAGCGTCGCGCCCGTCTCCAGGGTCTGATGAACGAGCTGCTTTCCCAGTCCACCTACTTCGACTACAACGAAGCTTCGCTCAACAGCGAAGGCAAGGAGCTGCTCAAGAAGGTTGGCGACGTGCTCAAGGCCTATCCTGAGTTGTCCGTCAAGGTCGAAGGCAACTGCGACGAGCGCGGTTCCGACGAGTACAACCTGGCCCTGGGCGAGAAGCGCGCCAAGGCCGCGGAAGCTTGGCTGAAGAACTACGGTGTCAAGTCCGCTCAGCTCTCCTTCATCAGCTACGGCAAGGAAAAGCCGGCGGTGCAGGGCAGCGACGAGGGCGCTTGGGCCAAGAATCGCCGCGATGGCTTCAGTGGCGAAATCAAGTAAGCTTGGTCTGTGCTTCCTGCCGCTGCTGGCGGCAGGGTGCGCCGATCTTCCTGCCGTGAAGGTGATCCGGGACGACGTGCGCGCCGTCTCGGTCAAGACCGACACCCTGGATGTCCGCAATCAGCGGGCGGATGCTCGTTTGGATTCCCTTCGCCGCGAGGTGAAGGGGGTTTCTGAGCAGATGGGGACGGTCCGCAATACCCAGGGCAAGGAGATCGACCAGTTGCGTGCCGACATCATGGGGGCGCTTTCGCAGCTGTCGGAAGACAACCGCAAGCTCCAGGCCCAGATCGAAGTGCTGCAGCAGCGCATCAACGAGTTCGACGGTCAAGTCCAGCTGGCACGTGCGATCCCGAAAGGAGACACCGCCAAGGCGGCTGCCGTCTCCGGACTGGAGAAACTCTTCCGCACGGCGGGCGAGGACTTCCAGAAGGGACGCTACGATCTGGCCTACAAGGGCTTCCAGGATGTCCTGACTCGCGATTCGACCAAGGTGTTCGCGCCCAAGGCGCTCTATCAGATGGCTGAGACCCGCTACGCCCAGCGCAATTGGGAAGAGTCGCGGACCCTCTACAAGCGCCTGACCCGGGACTACACCAAGGATCCGCTGGTCTGTCCGGCATGGTTCAAGATCGGTCTTTCCTGGCAACAGCAGGGAAAGCTGGTCGATCGGGATTCGTCCTGGAGTTGGCTGGAACGCCGCTGCCCCGGATCGAACGAAGCGCAACGCGCTCGTGACCTCCGCAAGGGAACTGCTGAGTAGCTCTTTCGTATAGTGAACTACACGCCAAGGCCCGTCTCCAAGAGGAGATGGGCCTTGCTGTTTTCTGCCAGGAAACGTCTTTTGGCGTGATTTTACAGCGACTTGCGGGAACTGTGATTAGTATGAAGTCTGACGAATTGGCTAGATCTGTGCATGCTCTGCTACACAGCGGGATTGCATCTTGGAGGTGTCGCTTGGTTTCGAAACGCTTGTTCACGTTTGCGGCTATGCTGCTGGGGTCGATGGCCTCGGCGCAGGTGAACGATCCGCTGCCCTACGATTCGATCGCGACTTCGTACAGCAAGAGGATGAACGACTTCAACATGCAGATGGATGCGGACAAGGCCAACCTTGTCCCTAACCGCGTGCGTGTGAACCAGGCCGGCTACCGTCTCCTCGACGTAAAGGAAGGGCGCGCCAACTTCTACTACGTGGCGGCGTCCGCACCGGGCGGCTTCGTGGTGCTCAATGCGGCCGGCACCAACGTGGCCGCTGGCACGTTGGTCAGCAAGGGCGTGGTCACCGATGGCCAGATCAATCCCTACGCATCCAACTCCGCAGCCATCAAGACGAACGGCATCGGTGACTGGAAGAAGGGGTACCCGATGACGGGGACCAAGGTCGCGGGCACGATCTACGAAGGCATCCTTCCGATCACTTTGCCCTCCGGGCGCTACAAGGTCCAGGTGGGCACCGATACCTCGGTGCGTTTCATTGTTTCTCCCAACGTCTACGGCATGGTGCGCGATGCCACCATCAAGTTCTTCGGCATCAATCGTAGCGGCGATGCGAACTCCTGGTTCCATGCCCCGTCCCACACCTGGGATGGTTGGCTCAAGGATACCACGGCTCTCAATCCGGACGGCACCTTCAAGTACAAGGGGGCGCTCTCGGGGGGCTGGTACGACTGTGGTGACCACCTCAAGGAAACGCGCACCCAGAGCTTTGCCTTGGCCATGCTGGGTGTCACGGCCTCCACCATGCCGACCAAGGATGCGGATCACTACGCCTTCAATCAGGCGCTCACCCGCAAGACCGACGCCATCAAGGACATGGTGCGCGAGATCAAGTGGGGCGCGGACTTCCCCATCAAGGCTTGGCGTTTGGCCGACAAGACCACCAGCAAGGGCAAACTGTTCCTTTCGGTGGGCGACTTCGGGGCCGACCATGGTTGGTGGGGCAAGCCCGAGAACCAGGATCTGGTGACCGCGGCGCGGCGCGGCGGCAAGGGAGAGCGTGTGTTGCGCGACGACTGGGGATCGCCTTCGCTTGCCGACTGGACGGCGGGCCTTGCCTTCGCTTCCCGTCTCTGGAAGCCTTACGATCGCACGAACTGGGGCGATACCGCATTGATGGTGGCCAAGGCTTTCTATGCACAGGCCAAGGCCACCAATGCGCTGGAAAGTTCTCCGGCCTACAGCGGCGAGAGCAAGGGAAATGATGACATGGCCTTGGCGGCCGTTGCCTTGTTCTGGGCGACCCGTGAAAAGACCTATCTCGATGATCTTGTTCATACCCCGAACATGCCCAATGGTGGCGGCGGCATCTGCGGAGCCACACAGGTCGGAGTCTTCCCGGACCACAACTTCGAGGGCGGCTTCATGGGCTGTGGCTCGGACAACATGACCAAGAGTGCGGCCAATACCGACTGGGCCTCGATCCAGAATCCGGCGCTCTACAGCTTCTTCAAGTTGATCCTCAGCAACTCCGATACGGCAGCCAATTACGGCATCTCGGAAACCGAACGACGTCTCCTGGCCGAGCGTGTGATCAACAACCTGATCAAGAATCTGGTGGGCGTGAGTCACGGGCAGCCGACCGATCTCAAGGTCAGCTTGCCCAAGAGCGCAAACGTCTACAACACCGACATCTCGGTGGATCCTCTCTGGTACACCATGCAGACCCAGCAGGAGTGGGTTTGGAACCGCTACCAGATGGGCAACCTCGCGGACCTCTACATGTACTGGGACATGACGCGGGATCTCGATCCCACCGTCACGCCGCTGCCGCACATCAGCAATCCCAACTGGAAGCGGGACGAGGTCCTCAAGCTGCTTACCGGTGGCATGAACATGATCCTGGGTGTGAACCGGATGGATCTTTCCTGGCTGATGGGTGTGGGCACCAAGAATCCCAACCACCCCCACCACCGCGCTTCCAATCCGGAGGGGCGCAACGTCCCCGGTGCGCTCTATCCGTATCGCGTTCCGGTGGGAGCCCTGTACGGTGGACTCAATCCGACCGGCTCCTCGGGTGGCGTCTTGGACGACCAGTGGTGGTATTACCAGACGACGGAAACCTGCCTTGACGGTGCGGCGGTCACGATGCTCGCCACCACGGGTCTTGCCGACACCGTGCAGGACGAGGCGCCCAATCCGACGATCCGCGTGATGTTCACGACCGATACCTCGGCGGACATTCAGGTGGACATGGACAAGTGGGGAACGGCAAAACTCGGCTATGGGCTGGATTCCACCGTGGCCTCCATGACCAACGTGGTCAGCCCCAGCGACACATCCAACAGCATTCGCGTGCATGTGAACAAGCTGACGGCCTCGACCAAGTACTGGTTCTATGTGACGGTGACCGACCTTGCCGGCAAGAGTCGCACTTTGCGTGCCTGGCCCAATCCGGGCTCCGACTCGATTCCCTTCACGTTCACGACCAAGGCGGCACCGCAGAATCCCCCGATCTTCGGAAACATCAAGGTCTGTAATGTGACCTCGGATTCCGCCGACATCATGTGGTACACGCCCAACGGTGAATACTACTCGAGCGTCCTGTTCGCCGACAGTGCGAGCTGGACCAGCATGAAGACCATCGCGGTGGATTCCGACATGGCGGGGAACGTGCCGGTCAAGTTCCATTACGTGCGTCTGTATGGCCTCAAGGAACGGATGACCTACTACTTCAAGGTCGGGGTTCCCGGCGGACCCTACGGCAACGAGGTGGGTTGCTTCAAGACGCCCATCAAGGACGTGAACTTCACCATCTACACCACGCAGTACGAATTCGGCGGCATGCCGTTCCTAGGCGTGAACGTGCTCAATGGCGAAGCGCGCAACTACGACTCACTGACGATGAGGGTGTATCTGCGGTCCACCGATACGCTGCTCAGTCCGACCACGGGCAAGCCGTACACGCACATCCTGCAGAACCTCAAGGGCGAGCTCGTGAACGTGCCGATGCGTTTCCCCGACGCCATAGCGGCTCGCTACGACATTTGCCAGGCCTATGACCCCGCCGGCTTCAACAAGCCCTGCGACGACAAGGTCTGGGGCCTGAACTGGAGCTGGGGTGAGCTCAATCGCGGTGTGCAGATGCTCAAGGCCGTGAAGATGCCGGAGACCTACAATGCGGCGGACAATACCTACGCATGGTACTTCGATCTGCCGCTCGGGCCGACCATGATCCAATCGCAGTCGCGCATTCGCTTCGACGTGGGCTTCGCGCGCCGCAGCGAGTACAGCAAGGTGATGAGTCAGGGGCAGATGGATCTGCTGGAGTGGGTGAAGGTGTTCGTGCCGGACCGTGCCTATCCCAGCGTGGGCGACACGGGATGGTTCGATGCCATGGCGACGGATTTCTGGGAACATCCGATCCTGGGCGTGAATTCCACCCAAGCCTGGAAGGACACGACTTCCGAGCCTTGGTTCTTCATGCCGCGCACCTTCAATGGCGTGACGGTGACCAAGCAGAACAACGATTGGTCCTGGATCCCGCATCGAAAGGCCGATGGCGCTCCCATCGATTTCCAAGGCATCGTCGATACGTCGAAGAATTCGCCGGACGGCGTGCTTTATCCGGAGTGGATCAATCCTTACGTGACCGTGTACCGTAAGGGTGATTTTGTCTACGGTATCTCGCCGTCCAAGATCGAACAGGCCACAAAGCGTACCGTGTTCGCGATGAACGTGACCTACGATGCGCCTTTCAACGAGGTCAACGGCAACACCATCACGATCCCAGACGGCTCCGTGCCGCGCATCAAGGGAACCGTGGATGTTTACGATCAGTTGATCCCGGGAATCAAGGGCTACATCAACAGCATCTGGATCAACGGCGTGAAGATGGACGATGCGGCGCGCAAGGCGGCGCTGACTCGCCAGTCCGACGGTACCTGGAAGATCGATATGATGTTGCGCCTGACGACCGGCACCAACAAGGTGGACGTGACGCTCTTTGCCAGCGCGGATTCCATCGATACGGATCCGGTGGGCGTGTGCTCCGAAGGCAAGGGATGCGCTTTCAACAACTCCGGTTGGTCGGTGAATTACCTCTCGACCCGCACCATGTCGAGTGCCGATCTCTTCGACGGCGATGGCAAGGCGCTGACTCCCGATTCGACCACGGCTTTGGACCAGGGCAAGTTCATCTTCCAGATCAACGACCCGGATCGCGACAAGGCCGCCGTCCCGGAAGTGATCTACGCCTGGGTGAAGATTGCTCACAAGGGCGCTGCCTGGACCAAGAAGATCGGCTTGACCGAGACCGGCGCGAACACCGGCATCTTCCGCACCGCTCCCTTGTCGGTGGTGTTCGACGACGGCAACCAGGACGCCGATGCGTTCAAGCTTCCGATGATCGGCCCCGATACGGTGACCTTCACCTACATCGATTCGAGCATGATTGGCGATACGGCGAGCCTGCGCGCCTTCACGCGCGCCTCCTTCCCTTATCCCGACAGCGGAAGCATCACGGCGCCTTGCGGCGGTGGACGTGTGATCCACGTTCCCTTCGACATGCCGCTGGTGAATCGTCCGGATACCGTGAAGTTCCTTTGGACTCCTCCTGGTTCGATCGTGCTCGATACCGTCGTGCTGACGGATTCGACGAAGTTCGGCTTCGCTGATGCGGAGAAGAAGATCCTGACCGTCGATCTGGGCAGTCTGATCGCCGAGAAGAACACCAGTGCCATCGGCTGGTTGGATATCCATGTGCCGTCCCAGACCGGCGTCTGGCGCTGGCAGCAGTCGCCGTTGCGCGACAGCGTCGGGCCGCGCCTCCTGCAGGTCCAGCTCTACGAGAACTTCACGGTGGGAAGCCCTGATACCCTGCGTGCCTTCTTCAGCGAGAAGCCGGTCCTGCCGGGCAAGAACTGGCCCTTTGCGCTCAAGACCAACCTCGGCGCGTTCGTGGTGGACAGTGCCTGGGAGGATTCGGCCGCGGTGAATCGCTGGAAGATCATCGTCCACGGTGGCACCCTCAAGATGGGTGCGGATTCGCTCATGCTGGCTGCGACCGTCAAGGATCGCAACGGCGTGGCGGCTTCCAGTTGCGCTCCCTGGGTCGGTCTCGGGTTGTTCACCCGCCCTGTGCCCATCACGGCATCCTGGCTCAAGGACAGCGATGGCGATGGCCTGGCCGATCAGTTGACCGTGGTCTTCAGTCGCAGGCTCGACGTGACCAAGGAACTGCCCGACTCGTTCGTGGTGGCCTTCGGCCCCGACGATGCCATGCGGACCTCGGTGCGGCCTTCCGTGCTCACCAGCTGGACCATCGACAACCAGACCTTCACGACCACGCTTCGCGAACCCTTCGCGGTCACGGGCACCAAGGGAACGGGCGTCGGAGGGACCGGCAAGGTCTACGTGTCGCGCAGCGGCTACCTGGACATGTTCACCTTCGATCCGGTGGCGGATTCCGTCGGCGCCAACGCCTTGAGTGCCCGTCTGCGCTACGGCACTTCCAAGGATACCTTGGTGCTGACTCTAAGCGAAGGCGTGACTGCCGTCGGAGCTTCGAACTTCGCGTCCAAATTCGATGGCACCCCGTTGGGAAGCTCCGTGCGGGTCGATGGCAACAAGGCCTACATCGTGGTGGACACCGGCTCGGTGTTCCCCATGGTCGATTTTGTGCGCGTCGGGACGGGGCTGGCTGATGGCTTCGGAAACCATTCGGGTGCCATGAACCCGGTCGTACTCGTGACCGGTGGCGATCGTCCTCCCCACACGGCCTGGTTCGCGGACGACAATGCCGACGGAACCGTGGATCACGTGAAGCTGGTCTTCGCGCCGCGCCGTCTGCACAGCCTGCCCAGCTTCGTGTTCTACTGGCCCAATCGAGCCGGCTTCCTAGTGCCGATCCGCGTGAATGCCTCGGCTGCGGACACCGGCCTGGATACCGTGAACCTTCCGCTCTCCGGAGTGGATTCGCTGGTCACCGGCTTTGATCCGAACTCGATCCCGGTCACGGATCTTGGCATGATGATCGACGCGACCTACGGAGACACGTCGCGCTTCGCGGTGGCCGATCGCGCCGCTCCGGCCCTTGCCTCCGCATCGCTGCGCTACAGCACGGTCGAAGGCGGGCTGGACACGTTGACGCTCAAGTTCACCGAGCCGGTGGCGCCGGGGGCGGGCAGCGTGGCGGTGGTCCGTCTGGCTTACGAACTGGTCGCGTTCAAGAACTTCGAGGTCGATGCGTTCGACAAGAGCATCGTGCGCCTGTTTCTCGACACCAGTGCCGGCTGCACCAAGTTCTCGCGTGGCGACACCTTGGCGGCGGCTCCGGCCGGAATCGGAACGCTTGCGGACCTTTCTGGCAACGTGCCCGGGATCCCGGGACGCTGGGTGCGCCTGACCTTCGGGCCTCGTGCTCCGGTCTACGACGTGCAGGTCAAGAATCCTCTGCTGAAGTACGACGACTGGTTCAAGAACAAGGTCGTCGTGCCGGGCACGTCGCTGCAGCTGCTCGTGCGCGAGCCGGGCGGCATGTGGAAGAGCCTGGACGGCACTCCTCTGGCCATGACGCAGGAAGAGCTGGACGCCCAAGGCACGGGCGTGATGCTCACCGTCAACGAGGGCGTATCAGGGTACGTGTACATCTACGACAACTTGGGCATCTACCTTGCGGGGATCGACCTGGCCAAGCACAAGGAAGCCTGGGACAAGGGATCGGTTCCCACCAGCCCAAGCCTTCGCACTCAGCTTTGGGTCCGCTGGGACGGTCGCGATGCCAAGGGTGCGGTCGCAAGCTCCGGCGTCTACACCATGCGCCTGATCACCAAGCGGCAGTTCGAGGGCCAGTCCGAGGCCCAGTCCAGCTTCCTGAACAAGACCTACAAGATGGGCTGGGGAAGGGCGAAGAAGTGATCCCGGCAACGGACAAGATCTGACAAATTAAAGGGCAAGGCCGCGGCCTTGCCCTTTCGTGTTCACAGAGGACTACATGAAACTTCTCAATGCCTTGATCCTGGCTGCGGCAACCTTCTGGGGAACGGCGCAGGCTGCCGGCATCGACAATACCTGTGCATCCTGCGGACGACGTGCGCTGGATTCGCTCAATTACAATGCGATCCACTCGATCCGCGTGAATCAAGTGGGTTATCGAACCCAGGATGGGCACAAGACAGCGTTCTTGGGTGGCATGACCGCCACGGCCAATGCGTCCTCGTTTCAAGTGATCGATTCGGCCGGCAAGATCGCCTATGCCGGGAATCTGAATTTCCTGGGGCGGTTCGATAGCCTCAAGGCTCGCATATACATCAAGGGCTACTACAACTCGATCAACCTCCTCTACAGCTTTGGCGACTCCATCAAGGCTGCGCAAGCGGAATACATCTGGAAGCTCGAGTTCGGGGCCCTGCACAACGAGGGGAAGTATCGCATCGTCGTCGGATCGGATACCTCCCTTCCGTTCGATATCCGCGAGACGATCTACAACGACGTCTTCGAGACATCCCTCAAGTTCTTCGGTGCCCAGCGCTGCGGGAACACCAAGAGCTGGCTCCACAAGGCTTGCCATACCAAGGACGGATCGGCTCTCGGGCATGAGGGCGACCTTCAGGGAGGGTGGCACGACTGCGGTGATCATGGCAAATACGGCGAGACCGAGGGCTTTGCCGCATCCATGCTCGCCATGGCTTATGCAGCCTTGCCGGAGAAGGCCGAGGACCGATACGGCGAATCGTACGATGACACGCTGCCGTTCGGGAACGATGGGATTCCCGACCTGCTGTGGGAAGCCAAGATCGGAGCGGACTTCGTCTATCGACTCTACAAGCGCTCCAAGGCAGATGGCCTGGTTGCTCGGGGCGACATGTACCACTCGGTGGGCACGGGGCCCAGTGAGGATCATCTCTTCTGGGACAAGCCCGAGAATCAGGATGCTCAGGTGCTGGGCAAAGGCGGTCCTGATCGGCCGGTGACGGCAGGCATCGGTTCGAACGTGGCGGGGATGTACATCACCTCGCTGGCCCTGGTGGGGGCGAGCTGGGAACCTTTCGATCCGGTCTATGCCAAGGAACTGGTGGATGCAGCGGAGGACCTTTACGCGAACGTTCTCATGAAAAAACTCGGAGTCGCGACGACGGAACCGTGCTGCTACGACGGGATGGGGCAGATGCAGGACGATCCCGCGCTTGCCACGGTTGCGCTCTGGTACGCGACAGCCAAGCCCAAGTACGGGTACGAACTCTATCAAAACACGGCATACGGGACGAACGTCACCGATCAATGGAACCAGGGATTGTTCCACACGGGGCTGCTGTCGAGATCATCGGCGACCCAGAACGGATATTTCGACCTGGGAGGCTGGACCACGGATTTTCAGCAGACCAACCAATTGGCGCTGTACGGTTTCGGAAAGCTCATCCTCAAGGATTCGGTCACCGCCGCCAAGTATGGCTTGACCCCGGTGATGCGCGATTCGCTGCTGCATGACGTGATGACCGGATTGTGGCGCGGCATCTCGATCGGGTCGCAAGGCAAGGATCTGACGAGCTATCCCGGGATTCGCGTCTCGCAGCCCTACCACATCCTGTTCTTCAGCGACTGGGGTTTCAATCGCTACAACATGGGCAAGGTGTCGGAGCTCTTCATGTACTGGGATCTGGAGCAGGCGAGCGGCTATTGGAAAGGATTGCAGGATCAGTACAAGGCCGGGCGGAAAATCAGCGATTCGGCCTTCGTCAAGGCATGGAGTCCGAGCTTGGACTCCAACTATTTCCTGATCGGTACGGACAATCTCAACTACCAGCTTGGAGTGAATCCATGGGATGTGAGTTTTGTGATGGGGGTTGGATCGAAGAATCTCCAGCATCCCCACAATCGAGCGGCCAATCCCGAGGGATACAATGCCGGAGGTGTCCCCTATTCGTACCGGACGCCCAAGGGCGCTCTCATGGGTGGGTGCAGGCCGGGCAGCATCCTGCGCGACGAGTGGCTGAAGTACGACGTGACCGAGACCTGCATCGATTTTTCTGCGCAGATGGTCTTTCCCTCGCTGATCCTCTCGAAGGACTTGCCGCCCGACAACGAGGGGCCCAAGTTCCAGAACGTCACGGTGGTGCAGGTCAGCGACTCGAGCGCGATCATCACCTGGCAGACGGACGAACTCTCCCGCGACACGCTCTTCTACAGCATCCTTCCCAACGGCCCGGTCCAGGGCACTGCGGTGGGCAACCTCTCCAAGAGCAAGAGCGCCACCCTCACGGGACTTCAGCCCAATACGACCTACTACTTCTGGTTCAAGGGCATGGACATCTACCGCAACGTCTCGACCGACGACAACCGCGGGCGCGACTACCAGTTCACCACCACGACCAAGGCCGTGCCGCCTCCCACGATCTACGACATCAAGGTCTGCAACATCCGCGCGAACCAGGCGACCGTGTTCTGGTGGACCGACGTGGTGGCACCTTCTGCCGTGGACTATGCACTCGAGGCCGGCGACTTCGCCACAGGCAAGGTCCATGTCGAAGGGGATGACGAGGGGATCCCGGGCCGCTTCCACAAGGTCACGCTCAAGAACCTCAAGGCGGGCACCGCCTACCGGTTCGACGTGATCTCAGGCTTGGCCAAGGACGACAGTTCGGGGCTCCATCACCGCTTCGTGACGACGAAGGACTTCGCCGACTACACCATCCAGATGAAGGCGACCACCAAGAATCATAGTGGAACCGGGGCGCATTTCTACCTGCTGATCGCCAACAACGAGTCGCGTCCGTACGCGGGACTAGAACTTCGCCTCTACTTCAAGGCCGATGCCACCACCGCCAAGAACATGGTGGTCCATTCCAGCGACAACGCCATCTGGGGCGGCGGGGGAGTGGTCATCGGGAGTCCGACCGTGAAGTTCGATGTCGCCCAGCCCTACGGGACCGGCGGCAATGTCTGGTATCTGCCCATCGTCGTCAAGGACACCATCCCTGTCTCGGGAAGCATGCGCATCGAGGTTCAGGTCGACCAGAAGATCCAGAACAGCGACTATGGACTGCTGCCGTTCTCGACCTTCAATGGAGGCTGGTCCTTCACGCCTCACACGGCACCTCCCGATCCGAAGCCCTTTGCCGGCATCGACATGACGAACCTGTGGGCAGGTCCCGATCAGATCGAAGTGCGCAACGGGGCCAACCAGGTCACCTATGTCGACGATCCCTACATCACGGCGCATTACCAGGGCGAGCACATCTACGGCTATCCTCCGGACGGCGCCAAGCCGAAGGTGTTCCGCACGACCCGGTTCAACTTCTCCAGGCCCAATCCTTCTCCGGCGGTCTCGGTCAAGCAGGACAGCCTTCCCGTGCATTTCCTGGGCCAGACCTGGAGCTTCCCCGACGTGGTGAAGGCCGACTGGCAGGTGGATGCGCCGACGCTGCGCACGGCCACACCGCTTGCCAACCGGACGGATTCCGTCGAGTTCCAGCAGGACACGACGGAGCACGACGGAACCACCAGCCACGAGTTCGCCTTCTGGGGCGACCGCGACTCGACCTACTGCTCGTGCGCCTGGCAGCGCTACACGGTCGCCACCGACACCATGAAGGTGCCGCCCCGCAAGTTGACCCTGGCCTGGGCTCCGGCCGGTCCCGTGCAGGCCTGGAGCGGCACGCGGAGGCAAGCGCTGACGGTCACGCTCAATGACAGCGCCGGCGTGCTGGATACGACAATTTCTGTCTTGTTGAGCAGCTCCACGGCGGGCACCGGGGTGACGTTCTGGGGCGCAGCCACGGGAGGTCTCGGTGTCCAGAAGGTCGTGCTCAGTCACGGCACGGCGACGCTGTGGGTCTCGGACATGGCGGCGGAAACGGCCGTCCTGACCGCCAACACCGTCGTCACGGGATCCACAGTCGCTCAGGCAAGCGTCTCGGTGGCCTTTCTGGCGGCTCCACCCTGGCCCCTGATCGACAGCGCCTGGACTTCCGATCCTGCCTGCGTCGGATCGCCGTCCCAGGTCGTGGTGCGCCTCTCCACCCGACTCTCCTCGGACAACGTGGTGACGGGTGCGAATCTGACGCTCGGGGACAGCTGCGTCCTGGTGCCGGTGGATTCCATCCATGTCTCGTCCGATTCGCTGCGGCTGACTCTCGGGCTCGCAGCCGGGCCTTTCGCGGGCACGGCCCTTTCGGGAACGCTCGATCTCTTGATGCACGTGACCGGAGGTGGTCGCGACACGATGGTGAGCGTGACAGGATCTGTCCTGGACCGCATCGCGCCTCGATTGGAGCTGGCGCGCATCCTGGAGGAGGCCGCAGCCTACGACCAGCAGGATACCCTTTACCTGCAGTTCGGCGAGCCTGTCGAGCTTTCGGGACTTCCGCTGGTCCTGCCGACGCTTTCCACCGATGTCCGTCCCGTCTCGATGGAGGCGATCGACATGGCGAAGAGGCTGTGGCGCGTGGTCGTCGAGCCGTCGCAGCTCCTGAAGGCGGGAATGGTCGTCAAGGCGACCGCGACCGGCGTGCGCGATCTCGCGGGGAACTTCGCGCAGGAATGCGCGCCCTCGGCGCCGCTGCTCCAGAGCTGGCGTCCAGTGCCGATCACGGGAAGCAGCATCACGTCCTCGATGGACGACGGACGGGCCGACCGGATCCGCGTGTTCTTCGGCAGGAAGCTGCGCGCGCAGGATATCCCCGACAGCGTGCTTGCGGTCTGGGGCATCGATACGTCGCGTTCGATCCGTGCCTCATGGAATTGGAGCGTGCCGGAAGACAGCTTGTCGTTGCTGGGCGATGTGTCGTTCCCGTGGGGTGTCACGCGCGGCGCGGCGCCGGACCGTTCGGGGCGTCTGCGCTTCTACGCGCCAGGCGCGATCGTGCCGACCGAAGTGGCGCTGCAGGACTCGGTGGGTGCCGTGCTGACGGCGGCCACGGTCCGTTTCGGAACCGACGACGCGATGGACACGGTCGTGCTGAGCTTCTCCGAGGACCTGGCCCCGGCGTCCCGCGCGACGGTGAGCCTGGATGCGGAGGCGAACCTGCTCCAGGGACCGCTCTTCGGGATCGGCAGCCGGTGGAACTACCTGGTGCGCGCCGATTCGATGGGGCTGCACAAGGGCGACTCGCTGCGCGCCGCGCCGCGGTCGCTGGGCGGTGCCGCCGACCTGGGCGGTGTCGCGCACGAATACTGCTGGAAGTGGACACCGCTGACCTTCGGGCCGCGTCCTCCGGTCTTCCGCATCGTGCAGCGCAATCCGGTGGTGACCTTCACCAAATGGAGCTTCGGCAAGGATGAACCCCTACAGCCGCTGGTGCGCTCGACGCTCGACACCTCCTGGTCCACACTCCATGGGCGGGTCCTGGCGAGCGAGGAGAGCCAGCGCATCCTGGGCATCGGCATCACGGCGAACGAGTGCCTCGACGGCCTGGTGGTGATCTACGACAACCTGGGGACCTACGTGGCCTCCCTCGACCTGTCGCAGCTGCGCAAGGCCTGCGAGGAGGGCAAGCTCCCGACCGATGCTGGCGGACGCTACGAGGCCTGGATCGCATGGGATGGCCGCTCGATCGCTCGCGAAGCCGCCGCGAGCGGCGTTTACACCTTGCGTCTGGTGACGCGCCGCGGGCCGGTGGCCTTGGGGCAGCAACGCATCGGGAACGAGCTCTTCCGCTTCGGCTGGAAGAAGAAGTAGCCGGGGACATCGCTCCTTCGAAGGACATCGGAAGCACGGGACCTTGCCGCAGGAGCGACAGGGTCCTTCTCTGCGAGGACTCGTAGGGAGGCGTGCGCCTGCATGACGGAATCTGTCCGGGACACGGCAGGGAGGGATCGAGGCGAGCACGGCGTGAAACGCCTATCTTTACGCCATGCGCCCCATACGCCTTCTCGTTCTGGCCCTGACCTTCGCCTCCGTGCCCTTCGCCAAGGATTCCGTGGACGATGTCCTGCAGGCCTTGGCCAAGGACGCCGCCGCTCCCAACGGGAACCGCACGCCGCGCATCGCGGTGATGAATGTGCTGCCGGCCTCGGGGGACGACAACCGCTACGGGGTCTGGCTCTCCGAGGCATTGGCCAGCGAACTGCGCAAGCAGGGGAAGTTCCGCATGTACGAACGTGCGCGGCTGGATGCCGTGGCCAAGGAGCATGCCCTAGCCCTCTCGGGAACGATGGGTGCCGAGGAGGCGAAGAAGGTCGGCGAGCTGGTGCCGGTGGACTACTTGCTGACCGGAACCTGGACGCGGCTGGGCGAGGAGATCGAGGCCAACCTGCGTCTGCTCGATGTGGTGACGGGAGAGGTGCACCTGGCGATGCGCCGCCGCATCCCGCTGGACGAAGGACACAAGGGGCTGGTGGCGGTCACGCCCGTGGTGCAGACCGCTGTGCTCAAGGCGGCTCCCAAGGATACGTCGGGATGCACCGAATGGACCGATTCCGCCAAGGTCCGTCTGACCGACCTGACAGGTGAGAACGCCGTGCGTCGTCTGGAAGCTGCATTGCTGCACATTCCTTTCGTGGCCTACAGCCCCTGCTCGCGCCCGCACTTCCGCGCCATGGACCTGTTGGCCAAGCAGAAGGTCTCGACGGAGCGCTACCGCGCCTTCCTGCTCGCCACGCTGGATACCATCGCGATCCCCTCCGACGACGACCGTGGTCCGGAGATCGTGGATTTCGTGGCTTCGACCGGGCCTCTCGACGGCGACGAATGGAAGGTCGTGTCGGCTGCCGCGGCCCGCTGCAAGCAGGGACGCATCGGCTACTTCCTCGGTTCGCTCCTGGCGCCGGATCCCAAGGACGTGTCGTTGCAGCGCAAGCGCCTGAAGGAACTGATGAGCCTGGCAGAGGACGGCAAGGTGGGCCGCCCGCTTCCCCTCAGCCGCGAGGATGTGTTCATCTCGCTGATGCCGCGGCTGGCGCCGCGCAACGACAGTGCGCCGGACCCGGAAGGCTGGTGGTTCTGGCAGACGTATGCGTCGGGCTTGAAGATACCCGACGGCAAGGAGTCTTCGCAGGTGCCGCGCGCCATGAAACGGCTGGCCACGGAGCTGTTCCGTCGCAAGGTTCCCGCTGAGCAGCAGAAGGCCATGGCGGACTGGATGTGCGCCAATTGGGCCGCGTCGGAGGATGCCCGGTCGGTGGTCGACGAGGTGGAACGGCATTGGATTTGGATGGATTCGCACCCCGATCGCAATGCCGAGTTCATGCGCGAAGGCAAGACGTGTTCGGATGTCTTCCTCAAGGCGGCGATGGGGAATCCCTATCCCAGCCAGCAGATGGACCTGCGCAAGATCGCGCTCAAGTACGGTTTTTCGATGCCCGGCTTCCTGACGCCCGTGGAGGAACTGGCGAAGGCGATCAAGAGCGAGGAGTACAAGGACTACCTGCCGGCGGCAGAACTGTTGGCCGCCTACGGTGCCGCGGCCAAACCGGCCATGCCCGCGGTGGCCCGGCAGTTGCGGCGGACCAAGGGACGCGACGGGGCGAGCCTCTACCGTCTGCGGGGCTATCTGGCGAGCGTGGTGGGAAATGCCGGGGCTGACGACACCTCGGCGGTCTCGGAAGTGGTCGAGATGCTGCTGGTCAACGGGGACAGTCCGATCGACAGCGCGACCTCGGCGCTGGGACGCATCGGCAAAGCGGCGGTTCCGGTGATCAAGGCGCGCTGGAGCGGCATCGACGATTACAAGAAGGTCTACCTGGTAAAGGCCATCGGAAGGATGCCCCGCAACGTGCAGCCGCTGGACTGGCTGCGCAAGAAGAAAGCCGAGCCGGCCCACGAGAGCGTGGGGCGGGCGATCGACGACGTCCTGGATCCCTGAAGGGATTCTACCAGTTCCAGCGCAGGCCCAGCCGTCCACGATGCGACAGGGGCATCTGCGCGTGCAGGGAGGACGGGCGGCACCATGCGATGCCGGTGAATTCGGCGTCGGTCTCAAGATGGGATCCGAAGGTGCGTTGCATCTGAAGCTGGAACACTGCGCCGTCCTGCGGTCCGACCAGGAGCAGGTTGAGGCCGCCTCCCCAGCCCAGGCTCTCGACGCTTCCGATCCGCAGCAGGATCCGCTGCGCATAGGCGTCGACCCAGGGGAGGTTCGTTGCGATCCTGCCCAGTTCCTGCCGGGCGAGGCCTGCCTGCGGGAGCGAGGCGGGAACCGATGCCAGCGAATCGATGCGGAGCGTTTCGCGGTGCGCCCTGGCCACGGACCATCCGGATCCCTGGAAGGCCCATTCGCCCGAGAATCGCAGCTGTCCGAGCAGGGGAGCGGGCACGTCGCGCTGCAGCTGCGTCGCCAAGTGCGGCGCGAATGCGCCGGTTTCGGTCAGGGGGTGCCCGTCGTCGCGCCAGGCCCCCGCCGCGGAGATGTACCAGCCGTCGCGGATCCATTCCCATCCGGCTCCGTAGGAACGGACGGATCCGCAACCGACGACCAATTGCAGGTGGTGGTCCTTGAAGGGGCGTAAAGCGTGCTCTGCGCGGACCGTGAACTCCTGCGGTTCGGCGAGGCTCCTCGTCGAGCCTGCGGTTCTCAGCGTGGGCCAGACCTGCAGCACGGTGTGTTGGCTTGTTCCCCAGCTGCCGGCCAGCCCGATGCCCAAGGGCGAGCGCATTTCCGCATCCTGGAGGCCGATGCCGGGATCCCGCCACGGAAGCACTTGGGTCGGATGGAAGGCCAGCCCCGTTCCCGGATCGGACGGAGCGCTGCCCAACGTCAGGTCCCAGCGCGAAGCGGACGATCGACCGGCGCGCAGCCAGCCTTCGCGCCAGCGCAGGAGCGGGAGCAGGCGCGAGCCCGAGGAATCCAGCTGCTCGATCCCGACAAGCGGCGCGGCGTACGCCTGCACGGACCATGCTCCGGAATCGCCGGTCCAGCGACGGGCGAGCTCCTGGCGGACCTCGATCCAGCTCCGGTCCAGTCGTGAAGCGGGCCTTGAGCCGAGGGTGCGCACGACGAAGGATGTGCGGCGGGCCTGCGTCGCTTCGCTGCTCAGCGAGACGCTGCCCGAGGCGGTCGCCGTCCAGCCGGTCGCCGGGTCGAAGTCCTCGCGCACCGGGACGGAGTCCTCCTCGGAGGCTTCCGGGAGCGTGGCCGGTGCGGGAATCCCTGCCATGACAGATCCTGTCAAAAGAAGCAGGCCAGCGGTCATTCGGCCGACCGGAGGCTGCCGAGCGCCTCCTTCTCGAAGGTCCCGGAAGGGAACCGTTCCGGCGCGAAGCGCGAGAAGCGCACGCGCGTCGTGCGGTCGGGGTTCACGGCGTCGAGGATCTCGAGGTCCGAGGCGAGCACGTGTCCGGACGACCTCAGGAATCCCCGGTACCGGACCGTCTTGAGGAGCCGTCCGGTGCGTGCGAGGAGCCTTGCCTCGAGCGGCCTTGCCGTGGCGGGATCCACCCGCAGCTCGATCCGCTCGTAGAGGGCGTTCGTCGTGGTCGCCTCGAGCACAAGGAACGATGCGTTGCCGTCGGGCCTTGCCATGCCTGAGTAGTTGCCGTGGAGTTCCACGTTGAGAACGTCCCCGATCGAGGCGTCCCCCAGCAGGCGCTGTTGGGCCGACACGGGCACCGGGCGGCTGGTGCGGCGGGTCAGGATCCACATCTCGCGCCCCTGCGAGAGGATGAGGTTCCCCTTCTCGGACTCGGGCGAGAGGACCCGCAGCAGCACGTCGCGTCGGGAGGGCGCGGGATGGACGCGGGCCCGGTAGAGGTTGGTGCCGGTCGCCGTGCTCCGGTCGAAGGTGGAGATCTCGATGTCGCAGCGGTGGTCGTCGGCGAGTCCCCGGTACCGGTCCACCCGGGCAAGCAGGCTGTCGATGCGCGCGGCGCTCCAGGATTCCTGGCAAGCGGCGGGAAGTGCGGCGGCGAGCGCGATCAGGAAGGTCAAGGGGATTGACTTATCCATGGCGGAGGCTTTCGAGCGGCGGGCGGCGGCAGCCGCGCAGGCAGGGGAGGATGGAGGCCAGGACCGTGGTCGCGAGGACGAACTCGCAGGTCTGGAGAAGGAACGCCGGCTCCTCCAGGACGCGCAGGAAGATGCGGTAGCCGCGCGCGGAGCCGGGAGGAGGAGCGGCCTCCAGGCCGTGGAGGTTGAAGAGGCCGATCAGCCCCAGGGAGATGCCCAGGGCCAGGAGGGTCCCGGTCGTCCCCATCAGGACGGATTCCGTCAGGAAGCGTTGCAGCAGCGAGGAGGGCGGCGCTCCGAAGGAGCGCATGAGGGCGATCTCCTGGCGGCGCTGGAGGAAGAGGATCTCCAGGATGCTGGTGAGGAACACGAAGGCGAAGCCCAGCAGCACGGCCCCGAAGAAGCGGAAGATGCCTGTGTAGAGCGTGCGCACCGAGCGGTAGTAGCCGGCCAGGTCCTCCCAGCGGCGGAACTCCAGGTCCAGGCCGAGGGTCGCGGCGCGGGACCGGGTGCGGGAGAGGACGGTGTCGAGGTCGCGGGTGTCGTGCAGCAGCACGAGGACGCGGTCGCAGGCCGTGTCGCCCAGCGCGTCCCACAGGGTGGAGAGCGGGACCTTGAGCACGACGTCGTCGTAGTCGCGGCTGAAGGATTCCGTCACGCCCTTGACGTCCAGGTCGCTGGAGGCCATGCTGCCGTGCGGCGTGGTGGTGAGCAGGGTGAGTCCGGTGCCGGGGCGGGCGGAGAGGGACTGGGCGAGGCCCGTGCCGACCAGGGCGACGGAGCGGTCGGAGGGAAGGAACGCCTCTCCGGCGACGATCTGCTCCCCGAAGGCGGAGAGCTTGCGGTCCGCCTGCGGATCGACCGCGCGGCCCAGGAAGGTCCGGCTGACCGTGCCGTTGGAGACCAGGCCCGTGAAGGAAAGCTCGGGTGCGAGGGTCTCGACGCGGGCGGCGAGGAAGGAATCGCTTGCGAACAGCCGGCGGATGGCCTCGGGATCCCGCAGGGTCCACTTCCACGGCTCGGTGCGGGAGTGCGCTTGGTGGCCGCGGCGGGCGATCTGGAAGTGCCCCGTCTGGCTGCGGATGGTGCTTTCCGAGAGGCCCCAGAAGCTGTGCTGGAAGTAGCCGCCCATGGTCAGCAGCGAGAGCACGCAGACCAGGATGGTGGAAAAGAAGACTGCCGTGAAGCCGGGGCGTCGCAGCAGGGCAAGTGCCGCGAAGCGCAGCAGGTCGGGGCGTCGCACGCCGGTCCAGGCGAGCCAAAGCAGGGAGGCCGCTGCGCAGGCATGGAGTCCGATGGAGAGGGAGGCGGGGAACATGCTCAGTCCTTGCTTTCGCGAAGCCGCGCCAATGCCTCGAGGGCCAGCCGTCGCAGGGTGGAGTCGGGTTCGGTGCGTGCGATGGCCCCGAGGGAGTCGCGGGCCGCCTCGCGCTTGCGGAAGAGGCCGGGAAGACGGGAGAGGGTGATGGCGTGGATCGTGCGCAGGAAGGCGCTGCGGGGCCAGGTCCGGCGGGCGGTCTCCAGCTCGGTCAGGCCCTCGTCCACGCGGGACACGGCCTTGACGACCTCGCCGGCCTCGGCGTGGGCTCCTCCCAGCCGGGTGAGGAAGGCGGCGTGCAGCGCGACGGTGGCGTCGGAGTTCCAGCGGTCGCGGCAGCTCCTCAGGACGGACTCGCGTTCCAGGGCGGCGGGAAGCGCCGGAGGGGCGCCGCCGAGCCACTGGCGTCCCGTCCCGGCGCATTGCGCGGAATCCCGGGGCACAAGGATCGCTGCCCCGGAGGAGGACTCGTGCCTGCCGCATCCGGACAAGACAGGAATTGTCAAAAGAACGAGGGGTCGCAGGTTCATGGCAGGAGTCTCCCGTCGTGCAGCCGCAGCAGGTCGGAGCGCAGGGGGTGGATCAGGGCGGGGTCGTGGGTGGCGATCACGACGGCGCAGCCCTCGCGTTCGCGCAGGTCCAGCAGGAGGTCGAGGATCTCGGCGGCGGTATGGCTGTCCAGGCTCGCGGAAGGCTCGTCGGCGATGATCAGGCGCGGCTTCTTGAGCAGGGCGCGGGCCAGGCAGACGCGCTGGCGCTGCCCTCCGGAGAGCCTGGTCACGCGCCGGTCCGCATGGCGGGCCAGTCCCAGCCGCTCGAGCAGTTCCCGGGCGTGCTCGCGGTGCGCGGCCTCGAGCGGACCGAGATGGGCCTGGGGCAGCAGGATGTTCTCGGCGGCGGTGAGCCACGGCAGCAGCCAGCTGTCCTGGAACATGAAGGCGATGGCGTGGCCGCGCAGGCGGGTGCGCGCTTCCTGGTCCAGGCGCGACACGTCCAGGCCCAGGAAACGCTGGGTGCCGGAGGTGGGGGTGTCCAGCAGGCCCAGGATCTGCAGGAGGGTGGTCTTCCCGCTTCCCGAGGGGCCGATCACGGCACGGATCTCGCCGGCTTCCAGGCGCAGGTCGATGCCGCTCAGGGCGGCGAAGGACGATTCGGGAGCCTCTCCGTGGATGCGGGACACCCCCTCGAGTTCCAGCAGGGGCTCAGTCACGCAGGGCCTCCAGTCGGCGGCGGGCCTGGGTGCGGTGGATCTCGGCGGCTTCCTTGCGCCCGGCCACCAGCTTCCAGAGTGCCGAGGCCTCGGTGAGCCTTCCGAAGCGGTATTCCACGGCGGCCAGCGCCAGCAGCGCGGCGGGATCCGCGGCGGGCAGGCGGGGGGAGAGGCCGCGCAGGAAGGCGGCATCCTCCTTGAGCAGGACATCGACATGGAAGATCTCGGGGACCTCCACCAGGCTGTGGATCCGGAAGATCCTGATCGTGGCCGAACGCGGATCGCCTTGCACGGCCGCCTCCAGATGTTCCATGGACTTGCCGACCCAACGGGTCGCCGCGATGGCGTCGCCCCGGACCCGCCGTGCCTGCAGGGCCTCGGCGGTCCCGAGCAGGGCGGCGTGCAGAGGCGACGGCGCGGCGCGCTGAAGCGAATCGAGGGCGGCCCATGCGATGTCGAGCGAGGACGCGTCGGCGGTGTCGCGGCTGGCCAGCAGGAGATGGACGGTCCCGCGCTCGGCGCCTTGGGCGGATCGGGAGAGCTGCCTCAGCTGCGGGGTCGAGGCTTCGCTCCAGCGATCGACGGGCAAGCCTTGGGGCGTGGCGGCCCAGAGGCCCAAGGTCAGGATCAAGAGGTTCATGGCGGAGCTCCTTCTTCAGAATTCGTGGAGGGTGGTGAAGCGGGTGCCCAGGAAACGCGGGCCTTCCCAGGCGGTGACGAGGAGGAAGTCCACGCCGACCGGGGGGCGGAATCCCAGGTGCAGCCCGGCTCCGTGGACGATGCCCTCGTGAAGCCAGGCGCCGTGGCAGCGGTAGGCCTCGAGATGCCCGAGGATCCCCAGGTCCAGGCCGGTGAACCACAGGGGGCGGTTCCAGAGCGACAGGCGAGGCTGGAGGACGGCCGTGATGGTGCGGTCCAGGGCGGGATCGCTTGCCTGGGCGCGCCACGACCCGAAGGCTCCGCTCAGGGCGGGATGGAAGGCGGGCCGCTCGAGCACGAGCCCCGCCTCGCCCAGGGCCACGAGGGACATGCGGCGGAACGTGAGGCTGCGCGCCTGGGCGTGCAGGGTCAGTCCGGCGAAGGGACGGGAATTTGACAGATCCTGTCCCAGGGTCGCCTCGCCGCGCAGGACGGCCCCGATCCCGGCCTCCTCGCGGGCCCAGGACTGGTCGCTTTCCATCGCGGGCCGCAGGAACAGGACGGTGGGCATGGGGCCGGGAAGTCGGGAGGCTCTGGCCTGGACCAGCCAGACCCCTGCCTGCGCCTCGAAGGAGAGGGTGGGGGAGGCGAAGTGCCTGGTGGTGGCCGCCAGGCGCAGATGTCGCAAGCCCCGGTCGGGAGCGGAGGTCTCGGCGGGGGACTCGAGGACGGCGCTTGCGCCCAGGTTGGTGCCGGGAGCCAGCACGGCATCGGCCTGGAGGCCGAGCTGGTTGGGACCGAGCCAGGCTCCCCAGCGGTCGCCGCGCCCGGTGCGGTTGTGGTTGCCGAGGTAGCCGTAGGCGTTCCCGCCGCCGTAGCTTCCGAAGGTGCGCGAGCGGGCCTCCACCAGGATGCGCCAGCCATCGGCCCGGGGCTGGGCCATGGCGACGCAGGCCTCGAAGAGGTCGGTGCGCCCGCGGATGCGCCGGTTGAAGGCGGCGAGGCGTTCGTCCAGTTCGGAGCGTGACAGGATCTGTCCGGTGCGGACGGGCAGCAGATGAAGCAGGAAGGGGTGCGCGAGCGGATCGACGCCACGGATCTCGATGTCGAGGATGGGGCCTGAGCGCTCGGCGACCTGTGCGGCGGAATCGAGCCCGAGTGCGCGTGCCTCCTCGGGAGAAAGGACGTATGCCTCTTCCGTGGCGACGGTGTCGGATGCCGGGGCTGCGGGAGCGGTTTCCTGGGCAGGGATGTGCAGGGGCAGGAACAGGGCGCACAGGTAAGCGCCCCGTCTCGTGCGAGCGGGTGTGGACATGGAGATTGGGCCTGCGGACTTTAGGGGGAGCTGCGGTCGAGCGCGCGGCGGTGGGTGTAGAGCCCTGCTGCCCAAGCGACCATCGGGTAGAAGGCCCAGGTAAGGTGAGCGTTTTGCCGGAGGTCTGCGGCCACAAAGACTGCGGAGAGGATGGCCCAAGCGGCGATGTGCTCGAGGAATGCCCTGCGGCGGGTCCTTGCCTCGACCGAAGGGGACGCGGGGCGATGGAGCTGGGCCCAGGCGTGCTTGCCATGGAGGGCGAGTCCGGCGCCCCAGCCCAGCAGGGGCCAGTGGGCCCAGGTCAAGGCATGGTTCTGCCAGAGGTCTCCGCCCAGGAAGAAGAGGCTCCCCAGCAGGTAGAAGCCCAGGTGCTGGAGGAATTCCCGCTTGGGATCCTTGGGCAGCAGGAAGTCGTGGGTCATGGGAGGCTCCGCCGGAGGCGGGTCAGGTTCGACGACGGTGCCCTCGACGGCTTCGGAAAGTCGGGAGAGGTCGACCTCGAAGGCGGCCGCCAAGGCCAGCCGGGAGTCGCTGGAGCCGTTGCCTTCGCGCTCGATGCGCTGCACGGTGCGCAGGCTCAGGCCGGCCACGGTGGCCAGGTGTTCCTGGGTCCAGGAACGCTCCTCGCGCAGCTGGCGGATCTTCTGGGGGTCGAGCTTCATCTCTGCTCTGCACGGTAGGTCGGGCATGGAGCAAATGTCAAGCGCAGCCGGGGAAATCGTTACGACAACGGCCCGCCAATCGATGCGACAGTGCGAATGCGGGCTGGAATGACGGTTTTTGTCATGCGCAAGGGATCGTGCGTGGAGCATCGCCCACTCGGCCCTCCCATCCGGGAGGGTGAAGGCAAGCGCGCCTGGTGCGCCAGGGATGCCGCCCGGCAGGGCCAAGACCCCCGCCGAGGCGGAGGCTTGGCAGGCAGCCCGGTCCCGTCTCGAGGAGCGGGAGGCGCCTCTCGATGGAGCGGGAGTTGCGTTGTGGCCAAAGAACGGCAAAAACGCTTTTTCAGAATTGATGATCTGAATTAACTTCTCTCTGCTTCGGAACCGGTCCGCTTTTTGGGAAGACCGGGGGCAGTGCCCGCGCCACCGTCTGGAAGCTCCACCCACCACGTCTGGAAGGAGCCTGAATGAGTCAGGAAGATCCGAGAGTCCTTGAACTGCGCGCCATGCGCGAAAAAGTTCGTCTGGGAGGCGGCCAAGCGCGCATCGATGCGCAGCACGCCAAGGGCAAGCTGACCGCCCGCGAGCGCATCGACGCCTTCATCGACGCCGGCACTTTCCACGAGCTCGAACCCTATCTCACCCAGCAGGGTGACGAGCTGGGCATGTCCAAGGAGAAGATCCCCTCGGACGGCGTGGTGACCGGCTACGGCAACGTCCAGGGCCGTCCCGTCTACGTGTACTGCCAGGACTTCACCGTCTACGGCGGCACCATGAGCGACATGCAGAGCCGCAAGATCTGCCGTCTCATGGACCTGGCCCTTAGGAACGGCGCACCCATCATCGGTCTGATCGACTCGGGCGGCGCGCGCATCCAGGAGGGCGTGAAGTCCCTGGGCGGCTACGCCGAGATCTTCCGCCGCAACGCGCGCTACTCCGGCGTGATCCCCCAGATCTCCGTGATGCTCGGCCCCTGCGCCGGCGGTGCGGCCTACTCGCCCGCGATCACCGACGTGATCATCATGGTGCGCGGCCACTCCTACATGTTCCTCACCGGACCCGACGTGATCCGCACTGTCACCGGCGAGAGCGTGGACGCCGAGACCCTGGGCGGCTGCGACACCCACATGAACATCTCCGGTACGGCGCAGCTGGCGGTCGACTCCGACCTCGAGGCGCTGGAGATGTGCAAGAAGGTGCTGGCCTACTTCCCGTCCAACAACGTGGACAACCCCCCGCAGATCGACATCGGCGACGATCCGGACCGCATGGACGACGAGCTCAACAGCATCGTCCCCATCAACTCCAAGATCCCCTACCAGATGCATGACGTGATCGACATCATCGTGGACAAGGGATCGTTCCTTGAGATCCAGCCGACCTGGGCCTGCAACGCCGTGGTGGGCTTTGCGCGCATGGGCGGACAGTCGATCGGTATCGTGGGTCAGGAGCCCAGCGTGATGGCCGGCGTGGTGGACATCGACGCGGCGGACAAGATCTGTCGCTTCGTGCGCACCTGCGACTGCTTCAACATCCCCATCCTCACGCTCATCGACAGCCCGGGATTCCTGCCCGGCGTGGATCAGGAGCATCGCGGCATCATCCGCCACGGCGCCAAGGTGCTGTATGCGTATGCCGAAGCCTCTGTGCCCAAGATCTCCATCGTGACGCGCAAGGCCTACGGCGGAGCCTACGTGGTGATGAGCTCCAAGTACCTGGGTACCGACGTGACCTACGCCTGGCCGGGCGCGGAGATCGCCGTGATGGGCGCCGAGGGCGCCGTCAACATCCTGTACAAGAAGCAGATCGACGCGGCCGTGGACAAGGTCGCCGAGGCCAAGCGCCTGGCCGACGACTACCGCACGCGCTTCAACAACCCTTACTTCGCGGCCTCGGCCGGCTACATCGACGACATCATCGAGCCGCGCGAGACGCGCTCCAAGGTGATCCAGTCGCTGCGCGCCCTGCGCGACAAGTCGTCGCCGAACCCGCCGCGCAAGCACGGGAACATGCCGGTCTGACATGAGCCTGTTCGACTACATCAATCCGAAGATCGTGATCCGCGGCCTTGCGGGTGCGATCCACACCAAGATGGACCGCTACGTGCCGGGCTTCCACGAGGTGGTGCGTACGCGCCGCCGCCGTGCCGCCGTGGCCGCCGTGGCGACGGCTTTGGCCCATCGCAAGGCCTATCCGCCCGAGGTGCTGGCGGCCAAGCCCGAGAACGAACAGGGCATGACGCCCTGGCAGGCCGTGATGCGCACCCGTCAACTCAAGCAGAGAGGTCGCTAAGTGAAGATCAAGGTCCGCGTGGACAATCAGGACTTCGAGGTCGAGGTCGGCGATCTCGACACCAATCCCATCGTGGCCGTCGTGGAAGGCGAGCGCTTCGAGGTGTGGGCCGAGGAGGCTCCCACTCCGGCGATCGCTCCGTCCGCCCAGGCCGCGGCCGTCGCGGCCGAGCCCGCCCCTGCCCGCGCCCATGCGCCGGTGCCGGTGTGGAAGCCGCGCCAGACCGACGTGCTGCCGGGCCAGGAGAACGCCCTGGTCGCGCCGATCCCAGGTCTCATCGCCGAGGTGATGGTCAAGGAAGGCGACACCGTCGTGTACGGCCAGCATCTGGTGACCCTGGAAGCCATGAAGATGCTCAACCCGCTGCGCTCCTCCCGGGCCGGGACGGTGAAGAAGGTCTACGTGGCGCAGGGCCAGGTGGTCAAGAGCCGCGAGGCGCTGATCGAGATCGGATAAGTCAGATTCTGTCGCAAGGCAGGATATGTCAAACGAAAAGGCCGCCCTCCGGGGCGGCCTTTCTCGTTCGCGGCGAACGCCTGCGGTTCAGGGGATCGACAGGGTGCGGGCGAAGCTTTCGCCGTTGAAGCGGCCGCGCACGAGCCAGCTTCCCGACGCCAGCGGCGGCAGGCCGATGCGCACCTGGCTCGAGCCCCAGGCCTGTCCGGGGGAGGCGACCGTGCGGCCCTTGAGGTCGAGGACCTCGATCTCGAGGAGGCCGGGACGAGGGAGCGTCACGGCCAGGGTGCGGGCATCCAGCCGGAAGCCCAGCGAGACCCGGGGGGATGCGGCGATCCCGACGGCGCCGCTGGTGCGCTCCCAGGCGCCCAGGTCGGGCTTCCCGACGTAGGCGATGGTCGAGCCGGGATGGGACGAGTCGGGCGGGACGCTGCCGGCGTCGAGCAGGTCGCTGGTGGCCGTCAGTCCGAAGACCGAGAAATCGGGGGTGGAGTCGGCCAGGCGGCGGGGAACGAGCGTGCCGTCCACGAACTTGGTCAGGTCGTTCACGAAGTCGGTGGCCTCCACCAGCTTGCCGCGGCTGCAACGGGACTTGGGCGTCTTCGACTTGTCCCAGAAGCAGTTGGAGCTGTCCACGTCGGTCACGCCGTCGTGCTTGTCCGTATAGCCGACCCCGCCCGTCCAGAAGCTGACGTTGTTGTAGAAGATGCCTGCGGAGAGGGTCCCGGACTGGCCGAACTTGAAGTTGCCGTCGCTGAGCGAGTTGTCGAAGGCGAGGTTGTTCACCAGCTGGATCACGCCGGGATTGGAGTTCCAGGTGAAGCCGTTCTTGCCGTTGGCGTAGGCGACGCTGCGCGAGACGTAGTGGGGATTGGCGATGTCGGTGCCGCCCAGCTTGAAGCCGTTCTTGTCGCCGGCGGGATTGGCGTAGCCGGTGGTGAGGGTGCCGTTGTGGTGGGCGATGCACTGGTCGATGGTGACGGCCCCGATCACGCCCGTCTCGAGCTTGGTGAAGAGGTCCCAACCGTCGTCGATGTTGTGGTGCGAGATGCAGCCGCGGAAGACGTTGCCCACGCCCGTGGTGAGCTTGGCCGCGAAGCCGTCGGCGTTCTCGCCGCCGTTGGGGGCCGTGTCGTAGTTGTCCCACGACTCGCAGTTGAGGATGAGGTTGCGCGAGGGCCAGAGTTCGATGTCGGCGATGGTCGAGGAGCGGCGGCCCAGCTGCAGGCCGGTGTCGCGGTTGCGGTGGATCCAACAGGATTCCACGATGTTGTCGTTGCCGGAGACGTAGATGCCGTTGTCGGCCGAGCCCATCACCTCGAGGTTCCTGAGGTGCCAGTAGTTGCCGTCGATCTGCAGGCCGCGCGGATTGGAGACGGCGGAGGTCTTGCCGTAGGGCTGGCTCGTGAAGTCCAGTACGGGGCGCTCGTTCGGGTAGGCGAACAGGCACTTGCGCTTGCTGGCGCTTCCCACGTTGGCGCTGTCGACGGTGATCTGCACGGCGTAGGCGTAGATGCCGTCGCGCATCAGGATGGTGTCTCCGGGGGCAATCTTCGCCAGGGCCGCAGGCAGGGAGAGAGGAGATGCCAAGCTCCCGGTGCCCGCATCGGTTCCGATCGGGGAGACGATCACGGTCGCGCCCCGGGCGGTGGAGGCGAGTCCGATGGCAAGGAGCAGTCCGGTGAAGAGTCGCATGGTTCCTCCTGAAGACTGTCGTGGCGTCAGGGCCGAGGCAGGTTCATGGGAGGAAGTCTACGGGCGCCCCGTCCCGTTGCGAAGGGGCTTGCCGGCACATGCCGTTGAAGGACGGTCAACGAAGATCATGCCGTGGGCAACGGAAATGAAATGTCGTCTGCGCGAGGATACCAACAAGGTTGCAACGGATTCGCAATCCTTGGCAGCCATGTTTGCTCCGTAACCCAACAGGGCTGCTGTCGTTCCGGTTTTCGGAAAGCGCATGGCGGTCCGTTTCCGGAAGGAATGCGAACCATGAACAAGCATCCGAACACGCGGCGCATCCTGGGTCTGTGCCTGGGCGTCACGGCGCTGGCGGCCGCCTGGCAGCCCAACACGCTCTATCCGTTCCCGCAGATGCCCCTGATCGGCGAGGCGGGCCGTACCGATACCGGCTACTTCTTCGACTCGGTGAAGACCAATGGCGTGTACAAGCGCCTGACGGTGCCGATGCGCGAAGGCGGCTGGTCGAGCCTGGAGCGCGACACCACCGACCCGACCGGCCACACCTTCTGGACCGTCAACGACCGCGGACTGAACGTCGCGAACGAGCCCACCGGACGCACCGACAAGGTCTTTCCCTTCCCCGGCTACCATCAGAAGCTGGTGCACCTCAAGGTGGAGAACAACGCGGTCACGATCCTCTCGATCGACAGCATCGCCTCGCTCGAGAACGCGTCGGTCTACACGGTCGGCACCTTGAGCTCCAAGGCCGCGACCGGCGAGAAGGCGCTGAAGATGCGCCTGGACACCGCGGCGGTCGACACCTCCGCCGCCAACGAGATCGCCGCCGCGCCCAACTGCTACGACTTCGAGACCGTGCGCCGCCACGGCAGCTCGCTCTTCCTCTCGGACGAGTACGGTCCCTTCTTCGTGCAGATGGACCTGGCCACCAAGCGCATCGTCAAGGAATGGTACCCCGGCCACGGCCTGCCGAAGGTCCTGGCCAAGCGCCGTTCCAACCGCGGCATGGAAGGCATGGCGGTCACCCCCTCGGGCAAGCTCGTGGGCATCCTCCAGTCGCCCATGTACAACCAGGTCAACGCCAACGCCAACAGCACCCGCGACGGCGAGATGCTGCGCATCGTCCGGCTCGACCCGGGCACCGGCGAGGTGCGCGAGTACGCCTACCTCTCCGACCTGAAGAACGCCAAGCGGCGCGGCCGCGACGTCAAGACCAGCGAGATGGTCGCGCTCTCCGAGACGCGCTTCCTGGTGCTGGAGCAGGGCGCCGACACCACGGCCGCCGCCAAGTACTACATCGACGTCTTCGAGATCGACCTCGCTGCGGCCACCAACGTCACCGCCTTCGGCGCGGACGGCATGGTCATCGGCGGCAAGACCCTCGAGGAGATCGCGAAGAAGCCCGGCGACCTGGTCAAGGCCGGCATCCGTCCGGTGGCCAAGCGCCTCCTGCTGGGAGACCTGCTGGCCTCCACGCCCTGGCTCTCCACCAAGCCCGAAGGCCTCACGGTCATCGACGACTCGACGCTTGCGATGGTCAACGACAACGACTACGGCATGACCGACTACGCGGCCGACGGCATTCCCCACATCCTGCCGGACGACCAGCGTCAGCCCAACGTCATGTACTTCCGCGTCCCGAGCCTTGCGGCACGCCTGGCCGACACCGCCTTCGCCTCCGCCGGGGCGGCCTTCCGCCTCACCCTGCTGCACAACAGCGACGGCGAGTCCCAGTTGATCGATGCCGGCAACGGTGCGACCGACCGCGGCGGCATCCACCGCTTCAAGGCGCTCTTCGACACCGCCCGTGCCGAAGCCACGGCCAAGGGACGCTCGGTCCTGGCCGTCACCGCCGGCGACAACTTCCTGGCCGGCAAGGAGTGGCAGGCCTCGCTGGACCGCGACACCTCGCTTGCGATCTACGACGGTCTGGCGCTGGATCGCATCGGCTACGACGCGCTGGTGCTGGGCAACCACGACTTCGACTTCGGTCCCGACGTGCTGGCCCGCTTCATCCGCTCGTTCCCCGATTCCAAGGCCCCGTTCGTCAGCGGCAACCTCGACTTCGCGAACGAGCCGGCCATGAAGGCGCAGGTCGACGCCGGGCGCATGCGCAAGTCCCTGGTGATCGAGAAGGATGGGCAGAAGATCGGCATCGTCGCCGCGACGACCCCGACCATCACCTTCATCTCCTCGCCCCGCAGGACCATCGTCGACACCAGCGTGGTGACCGGTCTCCAGGCTCGCATCGACTCGATGGTCGCGGCCGGCATCAACAAGATCGTGCTGATCAGCCACCTCCAGGACGTGGCCAACGACACGCTCATGGCCAAGCTCCTGCACAAGGTCGACGTGATGGTCGCCGGCGGCGGCGACGACCTGCTGGCCAACGGCATCGCCAACCTGCAGCCGGGCGACACCCTGCCCCGCGCCGCGTACCCCATCCGCGTGAAGGATGCCGACGGGCGCACCGTCTACGTGGTGACCACCCCGGGCGACTACCTGTACCTGGGCCAGCTCGAGGTTGACTTCGACGCGGCCGGCGAAGTGACGGGAATCGGCCAGGCCTCGGGCCCGCGCCGCACCGTGGGCGGTACCTACGCCGACGCGGTCGGCCAGGACGCCTGGGTCAAGACCAACGTCGTGGATCCGGTGAACACCTTCGTGTCGGGACTAGCCACCACCGTCGTGGGCAAGACCACCGTGGGTCTCAACGGCGTGCGCGCCGACGTGCGCACCAAGGCCACCAACCTTGGTGCCCTGGCGGCCGACGCCCTGCTCTGGCAGTCCTGGCAGCTGCGCGGCACCTACGGGTTCGACAGCGCCGTGATGAGCCTGCAGAACGGCGGCGGCATCCGCAACAACAGCGTGCTCGCGACCGGCGACCTCTCGCTCTCGACCCTGTTCGACGTGGCCCCGTTCGGCAACATGTTCGCCATGTACCCGCGCCTGCCGGTGACCGTGCTCAAGGATGCTTTGGAGAACGCCTACCGCGGTCTCCCCTCGGCGGCCGGGCAGTTCGGTCAGATCGGCGGTGCGACCGTGTGGGTCGACATCGCCCGTGATCCGATGACCGTCAATGCGGCGGGGACCCTCGTGACCCACGGCAGCCGCGTGCGCCAGCTCATCCTGGCCCGTGGCGATACCCTGATCCGCAATGGCATGGTGGTCGACAGCACCCGCAAGATCCCCTTCGTGACCATCGACTTCCTGGCGCGTGGCGGCGACGGCTATCCCCTCGCGAAGGACAGCTTCGTGATCGCCCCGATCCCCCAGCATCAGGTGCTGCGCAACTACATCCATACCGGCCTGGGCGGCACCGTGGACTCGGCCTTGTATCCGCAGGGGTACTCGGGCCGCATCCTGTTCGTCACCGCCGACCCGGTCGGCGTGAAGGGCTTGCGCTCGGTCGCACCCCGCATCGCCATCCAGTCGGGCCTCCTGACGGCCCGCTTCGAGCAGGGCTTCGCCGGCTCCGTGCAGCTCGAGCTGCTGGACCTGTCCGGCCGTCGTCTGGCTCATGTCGGACAGGATCTGTCGGCGGGATCGAACGCGATCTCGCTCCCGGTCCCGAGCCTGCCCCGCGGACTCTACCTCGCACGCCTTCGCGGCGCCGTGGGTTCCAGGACCGTGACCGTGCAGTTGCTGCAGTAACCCTGCGACAGACGCTCCCCGCGCACCCCAAGACGAGGCCGTGACGGAATCCGTCACGGCCTTTTCCTTTGCCTAGAACTCCACCCCGGGCTGTGCCTTGATCCCGGCCTTGTACGGGTGCTTCACCGCCTCGATCCGGCTCACCAGGTCCGCGGCGTCCAGCAGCGCCTGCGGGGCGCCGCGTCCGGTCAGGACGGCATGCAGCATCGCCGGGCGCGCGGCCAGACCCTCCAGCACCTCCTCGACCGGGAGGTAGCCGTGGGCCAGGATCACGCACAGCTCGTCCAGGATCACCATGGCGATGTCAGGATCTGTCAAAAAGACGAGAGCCTGCGCCCAGGCGCGCCGGGCGGTCGCGATGTCCCTCTCGCGGTCCTGGGTATCCCAGGTGAAGCCGTCGCCGAAGGCGTGCCACTCCACGCCGGGGAGCTTCGAGATCACCTCGCGCTCGCCGGAGAACTGACTGCCCTTGAGGAACTGGACCACGCCCAGGCGCCAGCCTTGGCCCACCACACGGATGCCCATGCCGAAGGCTGCGCTGGACTTTCCCTTGCCGGGGCCGGTGTTCACGATCAGGAGCCCCTTCTCGCCGGTGGCCTTGGCCTGCCTGGTCTGGTGGGCGGCCTGGATCTTGGCCATCCGTTCGCGGTGCCTGGCCTCGATCTCGGATTTGTCGGAATCTGTCATGGGTTCTCCTGGGATTGGTCAAAGGTAGCGTCCGGGCCGGAGGCCTTCTCCAGGACGATCGAGTCGCGGGTGCGGCCCTGGAAGGAGCCGTGGGTGTAGCCGATCACGTCGAAGTGTTCCGCGAGCCGGTGGGCGATCGCCTCGTAGTCGCAGTTGTTCGACCGGGAGCAGCTCGAAAGATGGACGGCTTGGACACCGTGCTCGAGGAGGAGCGCGATCCGGCTCTCCAGGTCGCCGTCGTCGAACGCCATCTCGAACAGTTCGGCGTTTCCCGCGTAGCGTTCGAAGGCGCCGCTCCCGGCGTGGAAGGCCTTCATGCAGCCGTTCCCCTGGCAGGTCCTGGTCTCCTTGCTCACGAGGATGGCGACTTTGACAGGATCTGTCGTATTCATGCCGAGCACGCCTCGCAACCGCGGTTGTCGATCGAACACGCCTGGGGCGCGGGCTCTTCCTGCGCGAGGCCGTCCCGCAAGGATTTCTCCAGGGCGACGCTCACGGTGACCTTCTGGGCGGTGCGGACGCTGGCCTGCCGGATGTAGTAGGAGCCGGTCTTCAGGCCCTTCTGCCAGCCGTGGAAGTGCATGCTGGTGAGCTTGGCGATGGTGGGCTCGCGGAAGAAGACGTTCAGGCTCTGGCTCTGGCACACGAAGGCCCCGCGGTCGGCGGCCAGGTCGATGAGCACGCGCTGCGGCAGCTCCCACACGGTGCGGTGCAGGCGGCGGATCTCGGGCGGGATCTCCGCGATCCCTTGGACCGAGCCCTCGGCGGCCACGATCCGCTCCTTCATGGATTCGTCCCACAGTCCCAGGCGTTCCAGGTCGCGCACCAGGGCGCGGCTGGTGCGCACGTACTCGCCCGAGAGGACGTTCCTCTTGTAGAGCACGGCCGGGATCGGCTCGATCCCCTCGGTGTTTCCCAGGAGCGAGGCGGTGGAGGCCGTGGGCATGATGGCGATCAGGAGGCTGTTGCGCAGGCCGTCGCGCACCATGCGGGAGCGCAGCGCCTCCCAGTCCCAGCGGTCGCTCGCGTAGGTCTCCAGCGCCGAGTCGGGAACGGCCTCGCCGCGACCTTTCCTGTCCCGGTGCCACAGGTCGAACTGGAAGAATCCTTGGCTTGCGGGGGATCCCGGGAAGCTGGGATGGGGGCCGTGCGTGCCGGCGAGATCGACCGAGGCGCTCACGGCCCCGTGGTAGAGCGTCTCGAAGACCTCGCGATGCAGTTGCCAGGCGGCCTCGTCGTCCCAGGAAAGGCTGGCGGCCAGGAACAGGTCGGCCAAGCCCTGCACGCCGATCCCCATCGGACGGTGGCGGAGGTTCGAGACCTCGGCCTCGGGCACCGGGTAGAGGTTGCGCTCGATGATGCGGTCGAGGTTGCGCACCAGGCGGCCCACCTGGGCGTGCAGCCCTGCGTGGTCGAAGCCGTCGGGCCCCCAGAAGGCGGGCAGGCTGACCGAGGCCAGGTTGCACACCGCGGTCTCCTCGGGCGAGGTGAACTCGATGATCTCGGCGCAGAGGTTGGAGGAGCGGATGGTGCCCAGGTGGCTCTGGTTGGACTTGAGGTTGGCCGCGTCCTTGTAGACCAGGTAGGGCATGGAGGTCTCGATCTGCGTCTCGAGGATCTTGCGCCACAGCTCGCGGGCCGGCAGGGTGCGCAACCCCTTGCCCTTCTTCTCGTACCCTTCGTAGAGTTGACGGAATCTGTCACCCACCGCCTCGGAGAGCCCCGGGGCGCGGTGCGGGTCGAAGAGGGTCCAGGGGCCGTCGTCGCGCACCCGCTCCATGAAGAGGTCGGGAACCCACAGGCCGTAGAAGAGGTTGCGGCAGCGGATCTCGTCCTTGCCGGTGTTGCGCTTGAGGTCGAGCCACTCGACCACGTCGCCGTGCCAGGGCTCCAGGTAGATCGCGATGCTTCCTTTGCGCTTGCCGCCGCCCTGGTCCACGTAGGAGGCCGTCGCGTCGAAGTTGCGCAGCATGGGCACGAGCCCGTTGGAGGTGCCGCCGGTCCCGGCGATGAAGGAGCCCGCAGCACGGATGTCGTGCACGTGGAGGCCGATCCCGCCGGCGCTCTGGCTGATGCGGGCGCAGTCGGCGAGCGTCGCGTAGATCCCCTCGATCGAATCGTCCTTCATGGCAAGCAGGAAGCAGGAGCTCATCTGGGGGCGCGGGGTCCCGGCGGCGAACAGGGTGGGTGTGGCGTGGACGGCGCGGCGGCGCGAGAGGTCCTCGTAGGTTTCGAAGGCCGCCTCGAGGTCGCTGCCGTGGATCCCCAAGGCGACGCGCATCCACAGCGTCTGGGGCCGCTCCACGATGCGGCCGTCGGTGCCGCGCAACAGGTAGGACTTCTCGAAGGTCCGCACCGCCAGGAGGTCGAAGTCGAAGTCGCGCTCGGGCCGTATCCGCGCCTGGATCACCGGCTCGTGGATGCGGGCCAGTTCCAGCAGCTCGTCGCTCACGGCGGGGGCGGGATTGCCTTCCCGGTCGCGCCGGTCGTGCAGGGTCTCGATCGCCTCGCGGAAGGAGAGCGGGGCCTGCCCGTGCAGCAGGTGCATGGCCAGGCGTCCGGCCAGCAGCTCGTGGTCGGGGTGCGAGGTGGAGAGGCCGGCAGCCGCGCTGATGGCCTGCTCAATCCGTTCATGCGGAGAGCCGGTTGCAGGGACGCGGGACAGCAGGCGCGGGAGGTCGATGGACAGATCCTGTCCATGGCGGGAAAGGAGGTCGTGCAGTTCCATGGTCGAGGCTCCCTCAGAATTCGGTGTCGAAGGAGATGGCACGGTCGGCTTCGGAGGTCCCGACGCCGGGGCGGCGGTACTCGGCCACCTTGCGCTCGTGGAAGTTCGACTTGTTGGCAAGCGCCAGCCGCTCCATGAAGGGGAAGGGGCATTCCGCGCCGAAGAGCGGGGCAAGGCCCATCTGCAGCAGCAGGCGGTCGGCGACGAAGCGCACGTAGTCCTTCATCGCGGCGGCCGTGAGGCCGGGCAGGGACGCGGGCAGGCAGTCGTCCACGAAGGCGCATTCCACCTCCACCGCCTCGCGGAAGAGCCGATGGACCGCCTCCGCCGGAGCGCGGTCCTGGAGCGAGGCCAACAGGAGCACGGCGAAGTCGGTGTGCAGCCCCTCGTCGCGGCTGATCAGCTCATTGGAGAAGGTGAGACCGGGCATCTTCCCCGGCTGGACCTCCTTGAGCCAATAGATGGCGGCAAACGAGCTGGAGAAGAAGATCCCCTCCACGGCGGCGAAGGCGCACAGCCGCACCGGGAGCGGTTGGGACGGATCCATCCAGGCGAGGGCCCACCGCGCCTTCCTCTCCACCGAGGGGATGCGGGTGGCTGCCTGCAGAAGCGGTTCGCGCTCGAGCGGGTCGGGGTGCAAGGTGTCCAAGAGGAGCGAGTAGACCTCGGCGTGGACCCCTTCGATCAGAAGCTGCATGGCGTAGTAGGCGCGCGCCTCGGGGGCCTTGATCTCGAGGTAGAAGCGGGCCGCGAGGTTCTCGGCCACGATGCCGTCGGAAGCCGCGAAGAAGCCCAGGATCCTGTCCAGCAGGTGGCGCTCGCCGGCCGACAGGCTGCGCCAGTCGGAAAGCTCCTTGGAGAGGTCGATCTCCTCCGCGGTCCAGAACAGGGCCAGGTGCTCCTTGTAGGCGTCCCACAGGGCATCGTGCCGGATGGGGAACAGGACGAAGCGCTCCATCCCCTCGTGCAGCAGCGGGTCGGCGAGCCCCTCGATCAGCGCCTCGACCTCGGGGGAGGATTTGACGGATTCCGTCCGGGCCTCGCGCAGGGCGCGGCGCTCCTCGCGCCACAGGACGTAGCGGCGTGCCGCCTCGTGCTCGCCGGCGCGCATCAGGGCAAGCTCCGCGAGGTCCTGGATCTCCTCGATCCGCACCGTGCCGCCATTCCGGTGGCGCCGCATCACCAGGTCGCACACGGCGGCGGCCAGGAGGCCCGCCTGGATCCCGCGCTCGGGGAGAAGGGTGCCGTCGGTCGCGGCCAGGGCGGCGGCCAGCGCCCGGGCGATGCGGTTCGCGTCGAAGGCGCGGTAGCCGTGGTCGCGGTCCTGCACGCGCCAGGCCGAGAGGTCGGGCGTGCCGTGGAGTGATAAGGGCTGGGTGGTCTGCATCCGGGATCTCCGCCTGGGAAAGGAACGGCAGAGGCGGCAACCGTGGCTGGACGCGCCCGGAGGGCACGCGCAGCCAGAGGCACGAGGCTCCAGTCCCGGAAGCCGTCCCTGCATGCAGGCCGGTCTCCCGGCTCCCAGGTATAGCCTCCCGGCGCCCTTCCCGGGATTTCTCCCAGTGGTCGCGCCGTTTGTCCCGGTCACGGTGGCGGGTCCGCGCCGGAATCACCCCGAAAGGTTCACCGGACTTCCCGATTCTCCCGAGTCCCCGGGGAGTTTCCCCGGCTCAGGCACCTGCATGTGGGGGAAGATACGATTCTTTTTCACATCAGGATGTTTTTATCCGAAATTCGACGGAGCGCTGCAGACGAAGCTCGGCAGGAATGTTGCGCTGCGCCAGGGATGCCGGCCTTCGGCCCAAGACCCCGCCGAAGGCGGAGGCTTGGCAGGCAGCCCGACCCTTCGGCAGGCTCCAGCCCTCCCAACTTGGGAGGGAGCCGCAACACCGTCGTGGGGGGCGCCCTGGTCTAGCCTTCGTTGTTCTTTGCCTTTATCGCCTCGCGTCCGCTTTCCTTGCGCGCGAGTTGTCCGCATGCGGCCAGGATGTCCTGTCCCTTGGGCTTGCGGCGGAACACGGTCATTCCCGAGGCGCGGACGATCTGGTCGAAGCCGTCCACCTCGTATTCCTCCGGGGCCCGCAGGTCGAGGTCGTCGGAGGCGTTCAAGGGGATCAGGTTGAGCTTGCAGTTGCGGTGGCGCAGCAGGTCGATCACCTCGCGGGCCGCCTCGGGGGTGCAGGTCACGTCGCCGATCAGCACGTACTCGTAGGTCACGGGCCAGCCGGTCTTGCGGCTCCACTCGTCCCCGGCGGCCAGCAGCTCCGCGATGTCGTGGCGCTTGTTGACGGGCATGATGCTCGAGCGCATGGCGTCGTTGGAGCTGTTGAGCGAGATGGCCAGGTGGATCTGCGGGGCCTGGTCGCCGAGCTCCTCGATCTTCTCCACGAGGCCGGATGTGGAGAGGGTGATGCGGCGCGGGGCCATGGCCATGCCCTTGGGCATGGTCAGGATCTGGCAGGCGGAGAGGACGTTCCCGAGGTTCTGCATCGGCTCGCCCATGCCCATGAACACGACGTTGGAGAGCGGCGGCTGACCGGTGCGGGCCAGGTAGCGCTTGGCGTGGGCCACCTGCTGACTGATCTCGCCGGCGGTGAGGTTGCGCACGAAGCCCATCTGGGCGGTGCGGCAGAAAGCGCATCCCATGGCGCATCCCACCTGGCTCGAGATGCACACGGTGCGGCGGTCGTCGTCGGGGATGAGTACGGCCTCGAACTTCAGGCCGTGGTCGTCCACGAAGGCCCATTTGGCGGTGCCGTCGACGCTGATCTGCTCGTCGGCCACCTCCAGGACGCCCACTTCGGCGTGCTCGGACAGCACCCGGCGCAGGTCCTTGGAGAGGTTGGTCATCTCGTCGAGGGAGGTGGCCAAGTGGCGCCACAGCCATTCCTGCACCTGGGCGGCGCGGAACTTGGGCTGGCCCAGTTCCTTGAACCGATCCTCCAGTTGGGATTGGGTCAGGTCGGAAAGGCGGATCTTCGAAGTGTCTGTGCTCATGTCGGGAGCCAAGGTACTTTGTCGGCCCCGCTCCGGCCTTGTCGAACTCCTCAGCTTCCCAGCCGGACGGCCGTTCCGGTGAAGGTCAGCATCACGGCGTTGCCCACGGAGCTCTGCTGGAAGGTGGCGCGCAGCACGGCATTGCCGCCCAATTTCATGGCTTCGTTGCGCAATTCCAAGTGGGCGAGCTGGGTGAGCTGCTTGATCCGGATCTGGGCGCCCTTGAAGCGTCCGAACTTGCCCTGCGGGAGGTCGTTGGCGAACAGCACGTCGGCCGGGACGATCACCTGGGAGTCGACGGGACCCAGGTAGGCCTCGACCATGCGACCCTGGAAATGGTCGGTGCTGGTGAGCAGGATGGCGTTGAGCTTGGCAAGCGGGTCGTTGGAAGCGTTCGGTGCCGAGCGTGGCGAGATGCCCGAGGAATGTGTCGCATAGGGATCGTCCCCGATGAAGCCCGCCATCGAGAGGGACGAGATCGAATCGCCGGCGTCCACCGGGGAACGGTCTGAACTCCGGTGGATCGGGGCAACCGGGGGCAGCATCCCGTTGGACATGGGAGGAGTCTGCTGGTTGCTCGGAAAGTGGGAGATGGCTTCCGAGGGATTGCGGCGCAGGCTTTGGGTGGCCGATGCATTGGGTTGCCCCGATGGGGGCAGATTGGTCGGTGGGGGAATGGGGGAATGGTCGTCGAGGAACGGCGACACGCCTCCGGGCAGGACGATGTCCGGGAATTCCTTGCTGAACGCATCGAGCAGCGAATCTTCAGGGCCTGTCATGGGTGAAACTCCTTTAGCCGGTATTGTCTCACGCAAACTCCCGGTGAAGCAAGCGGCCATTTTCCAGTGTGATGCGGCGCATGGGCCAGCGCTTGAGCAGCTCCTGGTCGTGGGTGGCCATCACGACGGTGGTCCCCTGGTCGTGGAGGCTGCGGAACAGGTCCAGCACGCCTGCGGCGTTCTCCGGGTCCAGGTTGCCAGTGGGCTCGTCGGCCAGCACGATGTAAGGCTCGGGGGCGACGGCGCGGGCGATGGAGACACGCTGCTGCTCGCCGCCGGAAAGCTCGCGGGGGTGGTTGCGTCGCTTGTGGGCCATGCCCACCTGCTCCAGGATCAGGTCCACGCGCGCTTTGAGATGGCGTCCTCCGAAGCCCGCCACGCGCAGCGGGAAGGCCACGTTCTCCCACACGTCGCGGTCGTTGAGCAGTCGAAAATCCTGGAACACCGTGCCCACGTGGCGCCGGAGGTCCTGCACGACCGAGCGACCGGCCTTGGTCGAGTCGAACACGCGCCCGTTGTTGAAGGTCACCAGCACCCGTCCGCCGCGCGCCTCGTCGGGGAACTCCTCCATGTACACGTGCTTGAGTACGGTGGTCTTGCCGGCGCCGCTTTGCCCGGTCAGGAAGACGAACTCCCCCTGGTCGATGCGGAAGGTGACGTCCTCGACGCCTCGAAAGCCGCCATCGTAAGTGTGGGTGACATGGAGAAACTGGATCACCTCTTGAAGGTACTAACCCTGCGGGGTGCGGGCGCCTCCCCGGCTTCGCTTCGCTCGTCCCGGGGGCGGGCTGCCTGCCAAGCCTCCTCGCCATTTCGTGGAGACGCCCCGCCGGGGCGTCTGTACGCGGGCTGCGGGGTCTTGGGCCTGTCGGCCGGCATCCCTGGCGCGCAGCGCCCTGTTGCTTTCCCCCTCCCGGACGGGAGGGTCGGGGTGGGGGATGGTCCATGCACGATCCCTGGCGCGGCTGCAGGCCTGCTTGCACCCTCCCGGCGATCCCTTGTGACAGAATCTGTCAGATGCGGCTCAGTGCGTCTTTCCCTTCGAGGGCAGGTGGCACTGCACGCGGTGGGTCTTGTAGTAGGCCTGATGGTAGGTCTCGGCCGGGAAGAACTCGTCGGCGGCCGCCACCTGGGTCACGATCGGGGCGGGGAAGGCCTTCCTGGCCGCGAGGTCGGCGATCACGGCCTTGGCGACCTTCTCCTGCTCCGGCCCGGACACGAAGAGGGCCGAGCGGTACTCGCTCCCCACGTCGGGCCCCTGGCGGTTCACGGTGGTCGGGTCGTGCATCTCGAAGAAGAAGCGCACCAGTTCCTCGTAGCCGACCTTGGTGCTGTCGTACTCGATCTCGATCGATTCGGCATGGCCCGTGGTGCCGGTGCAGGTCATCGGGTAGCTGGGTCGCGGGACGTTTCCGCCCATGTAGCCGACTCGGGTGGAGACCACGCCGGGCAGCGCGTCGAAGCTCATCTGCACGCCCCAGAAGCATCCGGCGGCGAACCAGGCACGGGCGTGGGGGAGGCGGTCGGGACGGAAGCTCATCGACTCGGAATTGAGGCAGAAGCGCTGGCCGGTGGGGGCGGGGCCGTCGTCGAAGACATGGCCCAGGTGCCCGCGGCAGCGGGCGCATTTGATCTCGGTGCGGTGCATGCCGTAGCTGTCGTCCTCGACGCTCTCGATGTTCTCCTTGGCCACGGCGCGGAAGAAGCTGGGCCATCCGGTGCCCGACTCGTACTTGGCCGAGGAGTGGAAGAGCGGCAGCCCGCAGCCTGCGCACAGGTACCAGCCCGATTCCTTGTGGGCATGGAAACGCCCGCAGAAGGGTTTTTCGGTCTCGTGATTGCGCAGGATGCGGAAGGCCTCGGGCTCGAGGAGATCCTTCCACTCCTTGTCGGAAAGCTCCACTGCGGGCTGGGAGCGGGGCGGAGTCAGCTGTCCCTGTGGGTCCAAGGTCCGTACGGTCACCATGCGAGAGTCTCCCGATCGCGCGTCGGCGCTGCATCCCCAGAGCGTCGTGATGACCACCAGGAAGGCACGTGACATCGCTTGTTTGATCATGAATCTCAATCTACACGATGCGCGCCAAGCGACCACTCAAGCCGCATGTGTTCGGATTGCAAGAGTGCTTGAACGAATCAGCCCAGGATGTCGGGATGGGAGGCGATGGCCTCCACGACGTCTTCGTGGTGCTCCAGCGAATTGTCCACGTGGATGCCCATCCACTTGCGGTAGAGTGGATCGCGCTCGTCCCAGAGGTCCTGCACGGTCTGGCCGCCGCGACGCACCACGCCGCGGGTGTCCAGGTTGGAGAGGCGGGGCAAGAGGACCGGGGCGGGGACGTCCAGGAAGACGATCACGCCCACGCGGGCGAAGTGCGCCATCAGGGCGTCGGAATACACGACGCTGCCGCCGGTCGCCACGATCTCGCCCTTGGGCTCGAAGCCCAGCAGGATGCGTTCTTCCAGGCTTATGAAGCCTTCAGGACCCTCGGTGTCGAGGATCTCCTGGAGCGGCCGGCCGTCGCGTTCCTGCAGGATGAGGTCGGTGTCAACGAAGCCGCGGCGCATGCGCTTGGCCAGGAGGACGCCGACGGTGCTCTTGCCCGAGCCGGGCATGCCGATGAGGATGACGGACTTCACGCAAGCGAAGATAATTGCTTGCCGGGATGTCGCGACAGGGCAATCCGGGCGAGTTGCCGAGGGCGGGTGGTCGCCTTGGTCGACTATTCGTAAATACTTTGACCACACCCCCTTGCAATTCCTGTCGCACCTTCTAAATTTGCCGTTCCTTTTCGTATTCACATCGTCGCTAAACGCGACCTCCTCAGCCTGATGCCGGGCTCAGAGGGGACAACCGGGAGGCAGGCTTTTGGCCAAGAAGATTACCGGCTATATCAAATTGCAGATCCCAGCGGGAGCGGCCAATCCGTCCCCGCCGGTGGGTCCCGCCCTCGGTCAGAAGGGCGTGAACATCATGGAGTTCTGCAAGGCGTTCAACGCCCGCACGCAGGATCAGAAGGGGATGATCATCCCCATCGTGATCACGGTGTACGCAGACCGCTCCTTCACCTTCATCACCAAGACCCCCCCGGTCCCGGTCCTTCTCAAGAAGGCCGCTGGAATCGAGTCGGGTTCGGGTGAGCCCAACCGCAAGAAGGTGGGCAAGGTGACGGAAGCCCAGGTTCAGGAGATCGCCAAGATCAAGATGCCTGACCTCAATTGCCTGTCCGTCGAGTCCGCTGCATCCCAGGTTCGCGGCACCGCCGTGAGCATGGGCCTCGTGGTCGAAGGGTAAGGGGGACTCATGAAGCAAGGCAAGAAGTATCGCGCTGTCGCCGAAAAGCTGGCTGACCGCTCCATCTGGACTCTTCCCGAGGCCATCGCCTTTCTGCAGGCGAACAAGTTTGCCAAGTTCGACGAGACCGTCGAAATGGCATTCAACCTCGGCGTGGATCCCAAGCATTCCGACCAGGTCGTTCGCGGCACGGTCGTGCTGCCCCACGGCACCGGCAAGACTGTCCGCGTGCTCGTGTTCACCAAGGGTGAGAAGGTCGCCGAGGCTCAGGCCGCCGGCGCCGACTTCGTCGGAAACGACGAGCTGGTCGAGAAGATCCAGGGCGGCTGGTACGACTTCGATGTCGTCGTGGCCACTCCGGACATGATGACCACCGTCGGCAAGCTCGCCCGTATCCTCGGCCCCCGTGGCCTCATGCCCTCGCCGAAGAACGGCACCGTGGGCGTGAACGTCACTGAGATCGTCAAGGAACTCAAGGCCGGTAAGATCGCTTACCGCGTCGACAAGGGTGCCAACGTTTCGGCTCGCTTCGGCAAGCTCTCCTTCCCGGTTGAAAAGCTGGAAGAGAATGCCCAGGCTCTGATCCGCTCGGTCGTCCGCGCCAAGCCGCAGACCTCCAAGGGCACCTACGTCAAGAGCATCACCATCGCATCCACCATGAGCCCAGGTCTCTCGATTGAGCTGACCGTGGCCAGGATCTGAGGGGACCACTGACATGATCAGCAAGGAAACCAAGTCCTCGACCGTCAAGACGCTCGACCAGGCACTCGCTGAGGCCGGCTCGATCTTCCTGGTCGATTTCGCCAAGATCAAGGTCGCTCAGGACACCAACCTGCGCAAGGAATTGCGCAAGGCCGGCGTGTTCTACCGCGTTGCCAAGAATACGCTGATCCAGCGCGCTCTGCACACCGCCGGAGTGACCGCGCTGGACGCGCACCTCGAGAAGCCCACCGCCATTCTCGTGGGAACCAAGGACGATCCGATCGCTCCTGCCCGCCTGATTGTCGAGTTCCAGAAGGCCAACAAGGACCTCCTGGCCTCCAAGGTGTCGTTCATCGACGGTGAGACCCTCGGCGGAAACGCCATCGGTGATGTCGCGAAGATGCCCGGCAAGCGCGAGCTCCAGGCTTCCGTCATCCAGCTCTTCCTGTCTCCGGGATCCACGCTCGTCGGCCTCATCAAGGGTCCGGGCTCCAAGATCGCCGGTCAGGTCGAAGCTTTCATCAAGCGTTTTGATGCCGACGTCGCTACCGACGCCGTTGTCGAAGAAAACGCCTGAGCCACTTTTCAGTTACCACCCATCAAACACCCTTAAAAGGAAAACAACATGTCCGATGTCAAGGAATTCGCCGCTGAAATCAAGGATCTTGGCGACAAGATCGTTGCTCTCTCCCTCGTCCAGGCTCGTCAGCTCTCCGAGTACCTGAAGGAAGTCCACGGCCTCGAGGCCGCCGCCGGTGGCGTTGTCGTCGCCGCTGCCGCAGCTCCCGCTGCCGCTGCCGAAGAAGAGAAGACCGAGTTCGACGTGGTGCTGGCCGAGGCTGGTTCCAATAAGATCGGTGTGATCAAGGTCGTTCGCGAAGTCACCGGCCTGGGCCTCAAGGAAGCCAAGGACCTGGTCGACGGCGCTCCCAAGAACGTCAAGGACGCCGTCTCCAAGGCCGACGCCGAGAGCATCAAGAAGAAGCTGGAAGAAGCCGGCGCCAAGGTCACCCTGAAGTAATTCGGGTGATTGCGCACCGCGCAATTGCGAAGCCCCCAAGGGCTCGTCCACGGACGAGCCCGGGGCATTTTTTTGTTTGTGCTTTTAAGGCGACCGGAGCCGTTTTTTCCGGGGCACCCCTTCACGAGGCGGATCGATGACTGGCCGTAAGAGCTTCGCGAAAAGCAAATACTCGATGGAAATCCCCTTCCTGCTGGAAGTCCAGCTGGACTCCTTCAAGCGGTTCCTGCAGATGGATACCCTTGCCAAGGACCGGAAGGTAGATGGTCTGGAAGCGGTTTTCCAGGATGCGTTCCCCATCGTGGACGTGAAGGGAAATTACGAACTGTGCTACGAAGGCTACACCATCGGTGTGCCGAAGTACAGCATTCCCGAATGCCAGGAGCGGGGCATGACCTTTGCCGCTCCGCTGCGCGCGACCCTGTCTCTCAACGTCTACAAGGGCGAAGGCGACGAGCGCGAGTTCCAGGAGAAGATCACCAACGATGTCTACTTCGGTGACATCCCTCTTCTGACTGAGAACGGTACCTTCATCGTCAACGGCGCCGAGCGCGTCGTGGTCTCCCAGCTGCACCGCAGCCCGGGCGTGTCCTTTGACGAGGAGTTCCACCCGAACGGAAAGCGTCTGCTCAAGGCGCGCATCATTCCCTACCGCGGCTCCTGGGTGGAGTTCGTGGTGGACGTGAACGATGCCATGTACATCAACATCGATCGCCGCCGCAAGCTGCCGGCGACGATCCTCCTGCGTGCCATCGGCTATGGCAGCAACGAGGAGATCCTCAAGCTTTTCTATCCCACCGCACCTGCAAAGGTCTCCGATCTCCTGGCTCTGGCTGAGAACGAGATCAAGACCAAGGACGAGTGGAAGGGCGTCGTCCTGGCTGTCGACGTCATCGACGGCAAGTCCGGCGAAGTGCTGTTCGAGGCCAACCAGCTCCTGGAGCACGGCGACCTTGAGGACATCGATGAGGCGGGAATCGAAGAGATCGTGCTGGTCGATACGGACATCGACCACGATCCCGTGATCTTCAATACCCTGGACGCCGACACGACCTCCACGCAGGACGAGGCCCTGGGCAAGATCTACTCGGTCATCCGCCCCGGCGACATGCCTTCGGCCGACGCTGCCAAGCAGTTGCTCGACCGCCTGTTCTTCGACGACAAGCGCTACGATCTCGGCGAAGTCGGTCGCTACCGCATGAACAGTCGCCTGGATCTCAAGGTCGCGATGCCTACCCGCATCATGACCCACGACGATTTCATGGCCGTCATGCGCTACCTGGTGGGCCTGTTCAACGGCAAGATGAAGCGTACCGACGGTGTGGAGTTCACTCCCTACATCGACGACATCGATCACCTGGGCAACCGTCGCGCCCGTTCCGTGGGCGAGCTCTTGGCCAACCAGTTCCAGCTGGCTTTCACCCGCATGGGTCGCACCATCCGCGAGCGTCTCTCTCTCCGCGACACGGAAGAGATGACCCCGCAGGACCTGGTCAACTCGCGCACCATCAATGCGGTCGTGGCGACCTTCTTCGGAAGCTCGCAGCTCTCGCAGTTCATGGACCAGACCAATCCTCTGGCCGAACTTACGCACAAGCGTCGTCTCTCGGCGCTCGGCCCGGGCGGTCTGACCCGTGAGCGTGCCGGCTTCGAAGTCCGTGACGTGCACCACACGCACTACGGTCGTCTGTGCCCGATCGAGACGCCTGAAGGTCCGAATATCGGTCTGATCAGCTCGATGTCCACCTATGCCCGCGTGAACGCCTACGGCTTCATCGAGACCCCGTACCGCAAGGTCGAGGGCGGCAAGGTGACCGAGATCGTCGATTACCTGACTGCGGACAAGGAAGACAACTACACCATCGCTCCGGCCAACACGCCGCTGAACGATGACGGTTCCTTTACGACGGAGTGGGTGATCGCCCGCTACCAGGGCGAATATCCCGTGGTGCGTCCTGCCGACGTTCATTATGTGGACGTGTCGCCCCGCCAGGTGGTGTCGGTCGCCGCTGGTCTGATCCCGTTCCTCGAGCACAACGACGCCAACCGTGCGCTGATGGGCTCCAATATGCAGCGTCAGGCCGTGCCCCTGCTGCGCTCGGAAGCTCCGATCGTGGGCACCGGTCTCGAGGCCCGTTCTGCCCTCGATTCGGGCTCGATGATCCTGGCAAAGCATGCCGGCGTGGTGGAGCGCGTGAGCGCCAACCGCGTCATCGTCCGTCGCGACAAGGTCGAACGCCTGGAAGACGACTTCCTGGACGTGCCTGAGTTCGACGTCTACGAAATGCGCAAGTTCCGTCGTTCCAACCAGGACACGGTCATCAACCAGAAGCCCATCGTGGACCTGGGTGATCGCGTCGAGGTGGGCACTCCGCTGTCGGACGGTGCTTCCACCGACCATGGCGAACTGGCTTTGGGCAAGAACATCGTCACGGCTTATCTGCCGTGGTCGGGCTACAACTACGAAGATGCCATCATCATCTCCGAAGATCTGCTTGTGAAGGACACCTTCACGAGCATCCATATCGAGGAGTATGAGCTGGAAGTCCGCGACACCAAGCGTGGCGCCGAGGAACTGACCCGCGAAATCCCCAACGTGGGCGAAGACGCGATCGGCAACCTCGACGAGATGGGTGTGATCCGCGTGGGTGCCGAGGTCAACTCGGGCGACATCATGGTCGGCAAGGTCACCCCGAAGGGCGAGACTGAGCTGTCCCCCGAAGAACGCCTGCTGCGCGCCATCTTCGGTGAGAAGGCCGGCGATGTGCGCGATAGCTCCCTGAAGGCTCCTCCGGGCATGAAGGGCGTGATCGTCGAGACCCGCGTCTTCTCCCGCAAGGAGAAGGACAAGAAGTCCAAGAAGGCCGACAAGGACCGCATCGAGAAGGTCAAGACCGATATCGGTGCCGAAATCCAGCGTGTTCGCGAAGCCCGCGACAAGCGTCTGCTCGAGCTGCTCGACGGCCAGACCTCCGGCGAGGTCCGCGACGGATCGACCGGCGAGGTGCTGGTGGCCGAAGGCAAGAAGTGGAACGCCTCGCTCGTGCGCCGCACCTCCTTCGACGACATCGCCAACACGTCCCGCTTCGTGGACGTGGACGGTGTCAACGCCAAGGTCGAGAAGGTCGTCCAGACCGCCGCCGAGATGATCCGCCGCTTCGAAGATCGCCTGGACAAGGAGATCGACAAGGTGGTTCGCGGTGACGAGCTGAAGCCCGGTGTGCTACAGCTGGTGAAGGTCTACATCGCCAAGAAGCGCAAGCTTTCGGTGGGTGACAAGATGGCCGGTCGCCACGGCAACAAGGGTGTGATCTCCAAGATCGTGCCCGTGGAAGACATGCCCTTCCTCGAGGATGGCACTCCCGTCCAGATCCTGCTCAACCCCCTGGGCGTGCCCTCCCGTATGAACGTGGGACAGGTGCTCGAGATCTCCCTTGGCTTCGCCGCCAAGAAGCTCGGCTACCGTGTCGCCACGCCCGTGTTCGACGGCGCTTCGGTGGAAGACATCGAGATCGAGCTCGAGAAGGCCGGCATCGCCAAGAACGGCAAGTCGAAGCTCTACGACGGTCGTAACGGCGAGGCTTTCGATCATCCCGTCACGGTCGGTTTCAAGTACATGCTGAAGCTGGGTCACTTGGTCGACGACAAGATCCACGCCCGTTCGATCGGCCCCTACTCTCTCGTGACCCAGCAGCCGCTGGGTGGCAAGAGCCAGTTCGGTGGTCAGCGTTTCGGTGAGATGGAAGTCTGGGCCCTCGAAGCCTACGGCGCCTCGTACACTCTGCAGGAACTCCTCACCGTCAAGTCGGACGACGTGGTGGGACGCTCCAAGATTTACGAAGCCATCGTCAAGGGCGAGAACGCCCCGAAGCCCGGTCTGCCGGAATCCTTCAACGTGCTCGTGAAGGAAATGCAGGCCTTGGCTCTGGATGTTCGCTTCGGCGATGCCGCGGTCGCGGAATAAGGATCAGGGAAACCGGAATACTCGGAGGATATAATGATCGAACAAAGCGGTTTCGCCCCTTCCATTCCAGACACTGGATCGATTTCGATCCAGCTGGCCAGCCCGGATGTCATCCGGGACTGGTCCTTCGGCGAAGTCACCAAGCCTGAGACCATCAACTACCGTACGTTCAAGCCCGAGAAAGATGGTCTTTTCTGCGAAAAGATCTTCGGACCGGTCAAGAACTGGGAATGTTCCTGCGGCAAGTACAAGCGCATCCGCTATCGCGGTGTCGTCTGTGATCGTTGCGGTGTGGAAGTCACCCACTCGAAGGTGCGTCGCGAGCGCATGGGCCATATCGAGCTGGCCGTGCCCGTCGTGCACATCTGGTTCTTCAAGAGCCTGCCTTCGGTGATCGGACAGCTGCTCAAGGTCTCCATCACGAACCTCGAGCGCGTGATCTACTACGAGTCCTACATGGTGCTCAACCCCGGTGACTCGCGCTTCAACAAGCGCCAGATCATCACCGAGGATGAGTTCATCGAGGAAGAGTCCGCCGGACGCACGTTCGACGCGAAGATGGGTGCCCCGTCCGTCAAGCAGGCCCTGGCCGAGCTGGATCTGGACGAGGAAGCCACCAACCTCCGCAACAGCATCGCTCGCGAGACCTCGGCCCAGCGCAAGCTGGACGATCTCAAGCGCTTGCGCATCGTGCAGGCCTTCCGCAAGTCCGAGAACCGTCCCGAGTGGATGGTCCTGGACGTGCTGCCGGTCATCCCGCCCGACTTGCGTCCGCTCGTTCCCCTGGAAGGCGGTCGCTTCGCGACCTCCGACCTGAACGACCTCTATCGTCGCGTCATCAACCGCAACAATCGCCTCAAGAAGCTGATCGATATCAAGGCTCCTGAGGTGATCCTGCGCAACGAGAAGCGCATGTTGCAGGAGTCGGTCGACACCCTGTTCGACAACGGTCGTCGTACCGTTTCGGTCAAGGGCGAAGGCCGTCGTCCCCTCAAGTCGCTCTCCGAGCTGCTCAAGGGCAAGAACGGTCGCTTCCGTCAGAACCTGTTGGGCAAGCGCGTCGACTACTCCGGCCGTTCGGTCATCGTGGTCGGCCCCGAGCTCAAGATCTACCAGTGCGGTCTCCCCAAGCCGATGGCTCTGGAACTGTACAAGCCCTTCATCATCCAGAAGCTCGAAGAGCGCGGCCTGGCCCACACGGTCAAGAGCGCCAAGAAGTTCGTGGAAAAGGAGCGGCCCGAGGTCTGGGACATTCTCGAGGAGATCATCGAGGATCACCCCGTTCTTCTGAACCGTGCACCGACCCTGCACCGCCTCGGTATCCAGGCCTTCTACCCGGTCCTGATCGAAGGCAAGGCCATCCGGCTGCACCCGCTCGTCTGCGCCGCGTTCAATGCGGACTTCGACGGTGACCAGATGGCCGTGCACCTGCCGCTGTCGTTCGAAGCCCAGCTGGAAGCCCGTGTGCTCATGCTGTCGGCCTTCAACCTGCTGCATCCGGCGTCGGGCCAGCCCATCACCGTTCCTTCGCAGGACATGGTTCTGGGCAACTACTACCTGACCAAGGCTCGTGGCGCCCAGCCCAAGGACGACGAAGTCCAGAAGTGCCGCGCCTACGGCGACGACGTCGCTGTCGAGCAGGCCATCGACGCGGAGATCACCAGCATCCACGAGTGGATCCGCTACCGCTTGCCGGACGGTTCCAGGATCGTGACCACCGCTGGCCGCGTGATCTTCAACCGCATCATCCCGACCGAACTGGGCTTCATCAACGACGTCATGTCGAAGAAGGCGCTTCAGGGAGTCATCGGCGACGTCTACCGCGTGACCGGAAACAACCGTACGGTCAAGTTCCTGGACGAGCTGAAGGAAACCGGCTTCAAGTGGGCGACCCGTTCCGGCACTTCGGTGTCGATCGGCGACATGGTGATTCCTCCCGAGAAGGAGCTCATCATCTCGGACGCCCAGAAGAAGGTCGACAATCTTCAGGACCTCTACGAGAACGGCGTGATCACCGACGGCGAGCGTTACAACCAGGTCATCGATACCTGGTCCCACGCCACCAACGAAGTGGCCACCATCCTGTTCGATAAGCTGGCCAAGGATCGCGACGGATTCAATCCCGTCTACATGATGGCCGACTCTGGTGCCCGTGGTAGCCGCGAACAGATCAAGCAGCTCTCGGGCATGCGTGGTCTGATGCAGAAGCCGACCAAGAAGCTGACCGGCCAGGAGACGATCGAGAATCCCATCAAGTCCAACTTCAAGGAAGGGCTGAACGTTCTCGAGTACTTCATCTCGACCCACGGTGCCCGTAAGGGTCTTGCCGATACCGCTCTGAAGACCGCTGACGCCGGTTACCTGACCCGTCGACTCGTCGACGTGGCCCAGGACCTGGTGATCATGGAGATCGAGTGCGGCACGACCGAAGGTCTGGAAGTCGGACAGATCACCGAAGGTGACGAAGTCAAGACGCCGATCTACGAGCGCATCATCGGTCGCGTGCCGCTGGCCGACGTGGTCCATCCGCTCACCGGAGAAGTGCTCTGCCCGGCCAACACCATCATCGACGAGGCTCCGGCCAAGGCGATCCAGGCCGCTGAGATCGAGAAGATCGACGTGCGTTCGGTGCTGACCTGCGCCAGTCGCCGCGGCGTCTGTGCCCGCTGCTACGGTCGCAACCTGGCCACCGGCCGTCCGGTCCAGATCGGCGAAGCGGTCGGCGTCATGGCCGCCCAGTCGATCGGCGAGCCTGGTACCCAGCTGACGCTGCGTACGTTCCACATCGGTGGTGCGGCGACCCGTCTGACGGCCCAGGACAAGCAGAAGACCAAGTACGAAGCCACCGTGAACCTGTCGAACGTCGACACGGTGCTGCGCGACGGCAAGGACCAGGTCGTGGTCTCCCGTACCGGCGAGTGCGTCCTGATCGACGACAACAACATCACCAAGGCCCGCTATCCGGTTCCGTACGGTTCGGTGCTGCGCGTCGTCGACCAGAAGAAGGTCAAGGCCGGCACCGTCCTGTTCGAATGGGATCCGTACAACTCGGTCATCGTGTCCCGTGAAGGTGGCAAGGTCACCCTCAAGGACATCTCCGAGCGCGACGGTACCTTGGAGATCGAGGAAGACGAGAACACTGGCCTCACGACCTTCCGTGTGCTGGCCGATCGTCGTGGTCTCAAGCAGCCTCAGGTGCTCATCAATCAGGGCAAGAGCGGGTACTACCCGATCCCGGCCAACGCCATCCTGCAGGTCCGTCAGGGCGACGAGATCGGCCCCGGCGACGTCATCGTCAAGATGCCCCGTCAGGCCGCTGCCACCCGAGACATCACCGGTGGTCTGCCCCGTGTCGCAGAGCTTTTCGAAGCCCGCGTGCCCAAGAATCCGGCGGTCGTGACCGCTGTCGACGGCATCGTGGAACTCGGCGAGATCGAGCGCGGTCAGCAGAAGATCTTCGTGATGGATGCCGATGGCCACCGTCACGAATACCTGATCCCGCGAGGCAAGCACCTCTCCGTTCACTCGGGCGACCGCGTGAATGCCGGTGACCGTCTCTGCGAAGGTCCGAAGGACCCGCACGACATCCTGCGCATCGGTGGCGAGAACGCCGTGCAGGAATACCTTGTGCAGGAAATTCAGGCCGTGTACAAGCTCCAGGGCGTGTCCATCGCCGACAAGCACATCGAAGGCATCGTGCGTCAGATGCTGCGCAAGGTCCGCGTCGCCAACCCTGGCGATGCAGCCTTCCTCGAGAACGAGGAAGTCTCCAAGGTCCGTCTGCGCATCGAGAACGATCGCATGATTGCCGAAGGCAAGGAACCTGCAACCTGGGTGCCGCTCCTTCTGGGCATCACCAAGGCTTCGCTGGGAACCGATTCCTTCTTCGCTGCCGCCTCTTTCCAGGAAACGACCAAGGTGCTCACCCAGGTCGCTGTGGCTGGCAAGACCGACACGCTGGAAGGTCTCAAGGAGAACGTGATCGTGGGTCGCCTGATTCCCTCGGGGACAGGTGCTCGCGCTTACTCCAAGATTCGCGTTCGCGATGAGGAAGCTGAGGCGGAAACGCAGCAGCGCGCCATCGAAATCGAAGAGCAGAGGCGTATGGAGGAAGCCCTCCTGGCCGAAGCCGACGCGGAGCTCGACGACGAGCTTGTCGACGATATCGCCGATTAAGCCCTTGACGATTCATCACTTAAGTTTTAATTTCGCACGCCTCTTCATCATCAGGAGTTAGAAGTGCCTACCATTGCACAGCTCGTCCGTAAGGGACGCACACAAGTCGAGAACCGAACCAAGTCGCCAGCTCTCAAGGCTTGCCCGCAGAAGCGTGGCGTGTGCACTCGCGTGTACACCACCACGCCCAAGAAGCCGAACTCGGCTCTGCGCAAGATCGCCCGTGTGCGTCTGTCGAACCGCATGGAAGTCACCACCTACATTCCTGGTGAAGGTCACAACCTTCAGGAACACTCCATCGTGCTGATCCGCGGTGGTCGTGTGAAGGACGTGCCTGGCGTGCGCTACCACATCATCCGTGGCACGCTCGATACGTCGGGTGTGGACGGTCGTCGCAAGAGCCGCTCCAAGTACGGCGTCAAGCGTCCCAAGCCCGGCCAGGCCGCGGCTGTCAAGGGCAAGGGCGGTAAGCCCGCAGCAAAGGGGAAGAAGTAAATGGCTCGCAGAAAAGCTGCCGTCAAGCGTGAACGTCTGCCGGACCCGAAGTTCGGATCACAGCTCGTCACTCAGTTCGTCAACGGCATCATGCTCCAGGGCAAGAAGTCGATCGCCGAGTACATCGTGTACGCTGCGATCGACGAGCTCCAGGCCAAGGCCGGCACGGAAGAGACTGGTCTGGACGTGCTCAAGCGCGCCCTGAACAACATCAAGCCCTCCGTCGAGGTGAAGTCGCGTCGCGTCGGTGGTGCCACCTATCAGGTGCCCGTCGAAGTGAACCCGAACCGCCGTACCGCCCTGGCGATCCGCTGGTGCGCCGATGCCGCTCGCAAGCGTTCGGAGCAGAACATGGCCAAGCGCCTCGCCGGTGAGCTTGCCCAGGCTGCCAACAACGAAGGCTCGGCCGTCAAGAAGCGCATCGATACCCACCGCATGGCCGAAGCCAACAAGGCCTTCGCCAGCTTCCGTTGGTAATCTTGCTTTTCAGATGAAGAGATCAAAGGCCTCCGCAGTGCGGGGGCCTTTGTATTTTCCGGAACTTGCCGCTTGCGGCCATCGCTGAATTTGTCAGATCCTGTCGTTGTTCAATATCCCGCAAAACACCGTCTTCCGGTCCGCGAGGACTATCTTTGACGGCCACCTTTCTGGAGGAAATCATGAGCTACCGTATCGCTACACTCAACAAGATCAGCACCGAAGGCCTGAAGCTGTTCGGTTCCGAGTACGAGGTCGCCGACGGCCTGACTTCTCCTGACGCGATCCTGGTTCGCTCGGCTCAGCTGGACACCGATACCTACCCCGCTACGCTGGCCGTCGCCCGCGCCGGTGCCGGCGTGAACAACATCACCGTCGACAAGGCCACTGCCGCCGGCCTGTGCGTGTTCAACACCCCCGGCGCCAACGCCAACGCCGTGGCCGAGCTCGTGTTCACCGTGCTGGGCGCCTATGCCCGCAACATCATTCCCGGCATCGCGTTCGCCAAGGACACCGCCGCCGCCACCGAGACCGACAAGGAGCTCGACGAGAAGGTCGAGAAGGGCAAGAGCAAGTTCGCCGGCTTCGAGCTGGTGGGCAAGACCCTGGGCGTCATCGGACTGGGTAAGATCGGCGTGCTGGTCGCCAACGCCGGCATCGCCTCGGGCATGGACGTGGTCGCCTTCGATCCGTTCCCCGCCATCGACAACATCCACCTGCTCTCCAGCTCGGTGAAGATCGCCAAGTCCATGGCCGAAGTGGCCAAGGTCGCCGACGTCCTCTCGGTCCACGTGCCGCTGATGGACAAGACCCGCGGACTGGTCGACGCCTCCTTCATCGATGGCATCAAGGCCGGCGCCATCCTGGTGAACTACTCCCGCGGTCCCATCGTCAAGGAAGCCGACGTCATCGCGGCCCTCGACTCGGGCAAGCTGCGCGCCTACCTCAACGACTTCCCCTCCAAGGCGCTGGTCAACCACGCCAAGGCCGTCTGCACCCCGCACCTGGGCGCTTCGACCGAGGAGTCCGAAGAGAACTGCGCCACCATGGCCGTCAACCAGCTCAAGGGTTACCTGGAGCTTGGCAACGTGGTCAACTCGGTGAACTTCCCGGTCTGCGAGTCCGTGCCTTCCGACAAGGTCAAGACCCGACTGATCGTGATCAACAAGGACGTGCCCAACATGATCGCCGCCATCACCAAGGTGCTGGGCGACGCGGGCGTGAACATCGCCTCGCTGGTCAACAAGTCCAACGGCAAGGTCGGTTACAACATCATCGACATCGAAGGCGACATCCCCGCCTCCGCCGTCGACGCCGTCAAGGCCAGCTCCGACGTGATCCGCACCCGCGTGATCAAGTTCTGAGGCTCCCGACGATGCTGAAGGCCGCCGAGATCGCCGAGATCTTCCACAAGACCAAGGGCTTCCTGGAAGGTCACTTCCAGCTGTCCTCGGGACTGCACAGCCCGAACTACATGCAGTGCGCCAAGGTGCTCCAGCACCCGCAGCACTGCGAGCGTTTCTGCAAGGACCTGGCCGAGAAGATGGTCGCCCTCAAGGCGGACGTCGTTTTTGCACCGGCCCTGGGCGGCATCCTGGTGGGCTACGAGCTGGCCCGCTCCCTGAATGCCCGCTCCATCTTCGCCGAGCGCGTGGATGGGCAGATGACCCTCCGCCGTGGACAGGACCTGTTCCCTGGCGAGCGTGTGATCCTCTGCGAGGACGTGGTGACCACCGGCAAGTCGATCCGCGAGATCGAAGTGCTGGCCAAGGAGATCGGCGCCGAAGTCGTGGGACTGGCCTGTATCGTGGACCGCAGTGCGGGCAACTGGAAGCACGAGCTTCCGTTGACCAGCCTGCTGCAGATGGATCTCGTGACCTACACGAACGAGACCTGCCCGATGTGCGCCCAAGGCCAGGAACTGGTCAAGCCGGGTTCGCGCCCGAAGCCGTAAGGTGGACGACGCAAGGACGATTCGAGCCCTCCTCGGCACTGCGCCGGGGAGGGCTTTTTCGTGGCGGGTTTAGGTTTCGACAGATTTTGTCAACACTTCCTGCGGGATTGGGCCCGCAAAAGGGCGTTTCGCCAAATCCCTCGTTGCATCTCATTTCGGGAGAGGGATACAATGAGGACGTCATGGACACTCGACGCCCAACGTATCTGCTCCTCTTCCTGGCCTTGGTCGCCACGGCCTTCGGGCGCGTGCCGCAGTTCCCGAGCCCGGCCGACGCCTCAAACAGTCCGCAGCGCCAACTGGAGCGCAGCTACGAGCTGGTGGCCAAACAGGCCCTGCTGCGCTACTACGCGGAGAACACCTTCCTGGTGCGTGCCAGGGTGGAACTCTTCGAGGAGGAGGACGACGGCTTCGTCGAGAACCAGACCCAGCACCCGATGCCGGCCCTTCCCGGCCTGCCCATCCAGCCCAATAGCCGCGCCGGAGCCGGTGCCGTCAGCGTGATGGACCGGCTTGCCTCGGTGAGCTACGACATCTTGGTGGACACCTCCTACACGGTGCGCGACCGCGACTTCATCGTGTACCTGGTGGGGCTTGCCGCGACCTTGGATACCGCACGCGGCGACATCGTGGGGGTGGAGCGCGTGGTGTTCCCCCGCAGCGACAAGTCGTTGGCCTCGCCCCGCAAGTTCGACAACTTCGCTCCCTTGGGCGGGCAAATCGGCGCCCAACTGGTGCCGGCGGTTCCCGATACGGTCTTGAAGGACGGAGCCAAGCCTATCCTTCCCGGCTCGGAGAAGTCCCACCTCGGCATGGAGCGCCTCTACGACCTGCTCCCGCTCCTGATCGTGTGCATCTTCGTGCTCCTGTGCGTGTGGCTGCTGGCCCGCGCCATCGCTTCGCCCACGGCCCTGCGCGAGAAGGTCCCCTTCCTGCGCCGCAGGGGCAGCAAGGGTGAGGACGACGACGACGGTTCCGCGCCTCCCCTGGTGCCTCCCACGACCAGCATCGCCATCTCGCCGACGACCACGGTCCAGGCACCCCCCTCCAGCGCCGAGGCCGCTGCGGCCAACGATGCGCAGTCGATCCGTCCTTACCTCCTGAACAGCTTCGTGGGCGAGCCGCGCATCTGCGGACTGATCCTCAAGAGCTGGCTCAAGCGCGACAGCGTGAAGGGCTGGCGGGACGTGGGCACCCTGGTGGCGGGGCTGCATCCGCGCCTGCTGCAGATGGTCCAGGAGACGCTGGGCAAGGAGAACGCCCGCGCCCTGGAAATTCAGTTGGCCTCCCGTGAGGAGAACAACCCCGAGGAGTTCCTTTCGGTGGCTCGCGAGTTCCGCCGCGAGTTCCAGACGGCCAGTTCCTCGGTCGGGAGCGGCGATGGCCGGGACGCCGACCTGTTCGGCTTCCTGGAGCAGCTCAACGAGGGCCAGATCATGCACATCCTGCGCGACGAGTCGATGGGCATCGTCGGTTTCGCCCTGGCCCAGCTCTCGTCGGAGAAGGCCGGATCGATCCTGACCAAGCTCGACGCCTCCAACCGCGCCCGGCTGCTCGTGAGCATGGGCAACATCACCCAGATCCCGCACGACGTCTACAAGGAGATCGCCGACCGCCTCTCGCTCAAGGCCCTGGAGGTCGCGAACATGAAGTTCGTCTCGGCCGACGGCGTGGAGAGCATCGTGGCCCTGATCGACAACCTGCCGGTCATCCAACAGTTCGAGTACATCCACTCCATCTCGGAGGTGGACCTCAACCTGGCGCGCAAGATCCGCGAGCGCACCATCACGCTGCCCGAGCTGGGCGGCCTTCCCGACCTCTACATGGCCGACAAGCTCCAGGCCCAGGACGGTGACACGCTGGCGCTGGCCTTCCTCAAGATGGACGCGACGCTGCGCACCAAGCTCCTCTCCCTCTTGCCGGACCGCATGCAGATGATGGTGCAGTCGGGCATGGAGAGCCGCGCCCAGGCCTCGGCCCTGGAAGTGGAGGCGGCACAGAAGAAGATCCTGCAGGCCATCCGCGAGGATTTCCGCAAGAACGGGAGGCCGTCATGACCCTGTCCCTGATCCTTACGGCCATCGGCTTGGCCATGCCGGCCCAGGCCGAAATGCCGCAGAACCCCTACGTGCGCCCGGATGCCAGCACCGACATCTCCCAGATGGCCGACATCAGCCGCCAGGTGGGACGCAACCTGGGAGACATCCCGCCCGACGTGGTGCGCATCGCCGCCTACCAGTTCAAGGCCGACCCCCGCGAGTTCACTCCGGGCATGCTGCGCCACATCCAGGCGCGCATCGAGGAGGCGATCCGCAACAACGGCAAGACGGTGGTCAACTCGCCGGAGCTTCGCACCCTGCGGGTGATCTCGACCGACTCGACCTTCCACGTCTCCAATGCGGCCCCCAACCAGGAAGAGCTCTGGAAGCTGGCCGAGAAGCTGCGGGTGGACGGCTTCCTCGAAGGGACCTGCACGCGCAGCAGCGAAGGGGACCTCATGGTCTCGCTCAAGATCTTCAAGGCCAAGGGCGGTGACGTGGTCTGGAGCGGCAACTTCGTGGCCGGCCCCAACAAGTCGGACAATGCCGTCCTGGACCTGGACTTCGCGGTCTCCATCCCGACGCGGATCCTGCCCTTGGACCTCTACAAGCCCGATACGGCGACGAGCTACACCGGTGCGATGCTGGCTTCCGATGTGGCCTTGGACTTCTCGGTGACGGAGGCCGTGACCCAGGACAAGCGGTTCCTCTTCACCCTGACCGGCGGCTATGCCCACTACGGCACCTGGGGGCTTCCCGACAACGTGAGCGCTTCGCCCTCGGTCCATGCCTTCACGCTCGGGGTGGATTTCACGGGAGTCTTCTTTCGCAAGGTCAACCCCGACCAGGGCTACTGGCTGGGCACCTACATCGGCTATCGCGAGACCCTGCCCATGCTCTACCGCGACCACCTCAGCGCCGTCGCCCTGGGCTACCGTTCCAAGATGAGCAAGCATTTCTCGCTCAGCGCGGGCATCCTGATCTTTCCGGGAGGTGCCGACATGATCGGGCAGCTGACCAACCGGAACAAGGTCCTCAAGGGGGCCAGCGTCGCCTACGACATCAACTTCTTCCACTACACCTTCTGAACCGGAGCCGACGGATGAACAAGCTTCTCCTTTCCCTCCTGGCGGGTTCGGTGCTGGTGGGATGCTCGCAGACGCCCCCGGCCAGCCAGCCTTCCCAGGCCCCCGTCAATCCCAAGCACAAGTCTGCGGATCCGGAGGCGCCGCGTCCGACGCTCATCACCATCGAGTACGGGAACAGCACGTCCAAGGCATCCCTGCAGGTGGACATCGCCAACAACGACGTGTACGTGGACATGTCCAACACCCGTGCCCGCAGCGTGGACACGGTGAGGGCCCCGGCCCCGCAGGCGCCGCAGATGATGATGATGCCCCAGATGCAGATGCAGTCGTCGCAGCCCCAGGTCATCCGGCATGTGAACGTGGATTCCTCGGTGCGCGAAGACACCCGCAAGATCGTGGATGCCTCGGTGCGTCCGGGCGCCAGCGACAGCGACGGGACCACGCTCAAGGTGACCTCCTCGATCCGCAAGGCGCAGGACGCCTTCTACAAGGGCAGCTACGAGGAGGCGCAGATCCTGGCGCGCAAGTCCATCGAGGCACGGCCGACCCCGGAGGCGCACGCCTTGGCCGGCAGCATCGCCTGGACCCTCAAGGACTACCCCTTGGCGCGCTTCCATTGGAAGCAGGCCCTGACCCTCGATCCCGACTTCCCGGGCGTAGCCGACATGCTCGCCCGCATCCCTGCGGAGACCCGATAGATGTTCTCTCCTTCCACCGTCTTCGGCCTGCTTGCGGGCTTTGCCATCCTGGGTTGGACCATCCACCACGAGACCGACAACTGGATGACCTACGTGAGCTTCCCCAGCTTCCTGATCGTGGTGGGCGGCACCCTCACGGTCACGCTGGTGGGCTTCCGCGCCAAGTACGTGCTTTCCGCCATGATGGGCATGCTGCGCATCTACATGCACCAGGCCATCACCCCAAAGTCGCTCAAGGCGGACGTGGGCCAGTTCATCGAGTGGTCCAAGCGGGTGCAGGCCGAGGGCAACAAGGCCTTCGACAGCATCTCCAAGGAGAGCAAGGACGACTTCATCAAGTACATCTTCGCCTTGGCCTCCACCGGCTACAGCATCGAGGACATCCGCACCTTCGGCGAGACCAACATCGAGGAGGAGTACTTCAGGCAACTGCAGGCCTCGCACATCCTCAACACCATGGGCTCCATGACCCCGGCAATGGGCCTGGTGGGCACGCTGCTGGGCCTGATCACCATGCTCGGGAAGCTCTCCGACCCGGCCTCCCTGGGGCCGGGCCTGGCGCTGGCGCTGACGGCCACCCTTTACGGCATCGTGGCGGCGCGGTTCTTCTTCCTGCCGACCTCGACCAAGATCAAGCAGTCCCTGAGCATCGAGCGCTTCCGCGACTACCTGATCCTGGAGGGCCTGGCCCTGATGATGGAACGCCGCTCGTCCCTGTACATCCAGGATCGCCTCAACTCCTTCTTGGACCGCAAGCAGCAGTTCAACATGCAGAAGGCCTGACCGATGGCGTTGGGGAAGCACAAGAACCGCGGGCGGGCGGGGGAGCTCGACAGCCATGCGGAGGAGGACTGGCTCATCAGCTACGCCGACATGGTGACGCTCTTGATGTGCTTCTTCCTGACGATGGCGGCGATCTCGAAGGTCGATCCGGCGCTCTTCGAGCAGATGCGCAAGGGGCTGCGCTCCGAGGTGGGCAAGGAGCAGAAGGTCAAGACGCCGCTGGCGGAGATCAAGCACGACCTGGATTCGCTGCTGGCTCCCGAGAAGAAGGCGGGCAACGTGACGGTGAACATGGGCTCCGAGGGCATCGTGATGGAGTTCTCGAGCTCGGCCTTCTACAACGTGGGCAAGGCGGAGTTCAGCGACGACGCGGGCCCGATCCTGGAGAAGGTGGCCGGGGCCATCCAGAACATCACCTACTACAAGTTCCAGATCGACATCGAGGGACACACCGACAACGTGCCCATCAAGTCGCTGCAGTTTCCCTCCAACTGGGAGCTGTCGGTGGCGCGTGCGACAAATCTTGTCAAATTCCTGATCGGCAAGGGGATCGGTGCCGACCGCCTCAAGGCCGCCGGCTACGCCGACACCAAGCCCAAGCTTCCCAACGCGGATGCGCAGGGAAACCCGATCCCCGAGAACCAGGCGCGCAACCGGCGCATCGTGGTGCACATCCACTGAGACCGCTCTCGTGCGAGCCTGGTTCCTTTGGTTTGCACGGTGAGGTTGCGCTTTCTGACAGCGTCCCAAGGCCGGCGCCGTGCGCTGCGGAGCGCGTCCATTGTCGCATGTTCGCCATGCATGCGCAACGTCGATCTCTCAGGTTGATCGAAAAAGATGTGGACTGTTTTCGGATGTGTTGACAAGTGGTTGGCAAGGGTGATTCTTTGTGGAAAGACTGCCGATTCCGGCACAGCTTTCGTGCCAATCGATGCTAGGCCAGAAATCGAGGATCCGACGCAGGGTGCGAAGGCGAGGTGCGGATCGAGCGGAGCGGAACGGTCCGTTTGCGCGATCCTGTAAGTACGTTTACCGGAGTTCCTCATCGCCCTTTGTGTGGCGATGCCCTTCTCCGGTGAGTTCCATGTCCCTCCTTGCGATCTTCCTCCTCCTTTTCCAGACTTCGCTTGCCTTGCGGGGCGACGGTGCCGTGGAGATCCAGCCCGAGTGCCTGGGAGTCCATCGCCTTGCCGAGGCGCGGGACACCGCGGTCTGGCGCGAGGCGGTCCCGACCGGGTTCAAGGCCTTGCCCCGAGGGGCGCGCCTGGAGTTCGGCCATGCGTCCCCGCCCGCGCTCCTGCGCGTGGTGCTGGAGGTCCCGCATCCGGGGCGTTGGTGGTTCGTCTCGGAGCTGCGCACGCCGCGCCGGATCGGAGTGCGCCTGGGAACACAGGTGCTGGGCACCTTCGGCGAGAGCATGCCCTTCGCGCAGCGGCCGGTGGCGACCACCGACCTTGCCGTGCCTCTGGACCTGAAGGGGCCGTTCGATACGCTCTACCTGCTGGTGCAGGAGGTCAAGGGCCCGTGCGTCCTGAAGGCCCATCTCACTCCCGATGCGCTGTTTCCCGACGAGACCCAGGACCGTGCCATCGGCAATGCGCTGGTGCTGGGCTACATGGCGGCGATCTTCCTGGTCGCGGGGTTCCTGTGGCTGGCCGTGCGGGAGAAGGCCTTCGGCTGGTACGTGGGCTACTTCGCGGCGGCCCTGGCGTGGCTTGCCGTGAAGCGCGGGGTGGCGTTTGCCTGGATCTGGCCCGACCATCCCGCCTGGAACGACGGCGCCTCGGTGGCTCTTGCCTATCTCGCGATGGGGAGCTTCGCCCTGTTCCTCACCCACATCCTGGACTTGCGAAGGCATCTCCCTCGGCTGGCCAAGCTGCTGACCCTCGGGGCGGGGCTGGAGTTCGCCCTGGCGCCGGCGGCGTTCTGCTGCGTGTTCGAGCCCCATCGCTTGGCCTTGCACCTGGTGGGATGGATCCAGATGGGTCTTCCCGTGGCGATGCTGGTTGCCTTGGGATGGATGGCGCTGCGCCGCAACGGCATGGCCTTGGGGCTTCTCCTGGCGTTCCTGCCGTTGGCTTTGGGGATGGTCTACGGGACGCTGGTGGAGTTCGGCCTGTCTGCCGGAGGGCCGGGAAGCAAGGCGGCCGTGCTGGGGATCGGGGCGCTGCTGGAGAACACCTTGACCACGCTCCTGCTGATCCGCGAGGTGCATCGTCGCGAGCGGGCGCGGCTGGAGCTGGAGCGGGAGTTCCATGCCCGCGTGGTGGAGCGGGCCGACGGCTACTTCAGGGAGGTGGCCCGCGAGCTGCACGACGACCTGGGGCAGCGCACCTTCTCGCTGCGGATGCAACTGTTCGCCCGCAAGGGCGACGAGGAGCGCGACGGTGGGCTGGTCGCCGAGGTGGATGCCCTGCACCAGGATCTGCGCAGCCTTTCGCGCCGGCTCCACCCGCCGCAGCTGCGCGAGAACGGGCTGGCCGAGGCGCTGGGGGACCTGTGCCGCGGATTCGATGCCGACTCGGGGATGCGGGTGAACCTCGAGCTTCCCGAGAGGCTTCCCGCGCTGCCGCCGGCCACCAGCCTGCATCTGTTCCGCATCGCCCAGGAGGCGCTGGTGAACGCGCACCGGCATGCCGGGGCGAGGCATGTGGTGTTGTCGCTGGAGTGCACGCCGCGAAGTGCAAGGCTCGTGGTGTGCGACGACGGACACGGCTTCGAGACGGAGGCGGCAGGAGGAGGCCTTGGCCTGGTGGGCATGCGCTCGCGGGCGCTGGCCATGGGCGGGACGTTTACGGTGGAGAGCCGAAGGGGGCGAGGCACGCGGCTGTGGGTGGACGTGCCGCTGCGAGCAGGAAAGGAAGGCTGTGCATGAGGATGGTGAAGATCCTGATTGTCGACGACCATCCCTTGACCCGCGCCGGTGTGGCCCTGGTGGTGGCCAAGGAGTTCCCGAAGGCCCAGTGCCGCGAGGCGGCGACGCTCGGGGCCATGCAGGAACTCCTGGAGGCGGAGAGCTGGAGCTTGGTGCTGCTGGACCACAACCTCTCCGACGGCAAGGGGATCGAGTACCTGGCGAGCCATCCCAAGATGCCGCCCACCCTCGTCCTGACGATGTACGAGGACCGGGAGCTGAGCCGCCAGGCACGCGATGCCGGGGCGCGCGGCTTCGTCTCGAAGGGGGACGATCCGCAGGAGATCGTGACGGCGATCCGGACCGTGCTGGGTCTGGGCCTGCACTTCCCCAAGCTGGAAGCCAAGGCCGACGAACTGACGCTCTCGGTGCGCGAGAGGGAGCTCCTGGAAGCGCTGCTCCAGGGGCAGCGCCCCGCCGAGATCGCCCGTCGCTGGAACGTAGGGCAGACGACCGTCCAGAGCTACAAGAGCCGTCTGTTCGTGAAGTACGGGGTGAGCAGCCTGGCCGACCTGGTGAAGGCCGCGGTGGCGAAGGGAATCATCTAGGACCGGCACGAAAAAGGCCCCCCGCAGGAGTGCGGGAAGGATGCTTTGTTCTTGCAATAATGTCTCATATATAGAGCATATATCCCTTAATTTGCTTATATTACGGGACATTATGACGCCGATGAAGGCCAGTCTTCTGCCTAGCCAAGAACGTATCCTGCAGGGTTTGGGAGAGAATGTCCGCATGGCTCGCCTACGGCGCGATCTCTCTTCGGCGCAGGTCTCCGAGCGTGCAGGGGTGGCGCGTGCGACTCTGGCGCGCCTCGAGCAGGGCGATGGAGGCATTTCCCTGGCGAATCTGCTCAAGGTCCTTTTTGCCCTCGGGCTGGAAACGGATCTCCAGGCTGTCGCCAGGGACGATGCGATGGGGCGAAGGCTCCAGGATCTGGGACTGCTCGAGCGCAAACGGGCTTCCAAGAAGGATCGCTGACGATGGACCGGTCGATCCTTGTTCACATGCACACGCCCTCCCATGAGGATGTGTTCGGGGGAACCTTGCGCTCCCGGGTCCTTCGAGGCAAGGAGGTGTTTTCCTTCGAAGCCTCCGAGGCTTGGATCGGTCGCTCCCTGTTCCGCTTCCTGGACCCGGATCTGGGGCAGTTCTCCGGTCCGCAATACCTGCGTGACGACAAGCCCAACTTCGGGCTGTTCCTGGATTCTTCCCCCGATCGTTGGGGACGTCTGCTGATGCGCCGCCGCGAAGCGCTCCAGGCCAAGCTGGAAGGCCGAAAGGCAAGACCTCTTGCGGAAACGGACTACCTGCTGGGTGTGTTCGACGGCAACCGGATGGGGGCCCTGCGATTCAAGGAGGATCGGGACGGAGCCTTCCTGGATGATCGGGCGGAATTGGCTGCCCCTCCGTTTGCGCGCTTGCGGCAGTTGGAACAGGCGAGTCTGCATCTGGAAGCAGAAGATGCCCAGGAGAGCGACGAGTATGCGAAATGGTTGGGGATGCTGGTGGCTCCCGGTTCGTCGCTGGGTGGTGCCCGCCCGAAGGCCAATGTGGTGGATCCGGCGGGAGATCTTTGGATAGCCAAGTTCCCCAGCGCCGGCGATGTCGTGGATCAGGGGGCTTGGGAGGCGGTTGCCGCGACCTTGGCCTTGCGATGCGGCATCGTGGTTCCGGAGTCCCGAGCGGAACGGTTCGGGAGAAAGGGGCACACGTTCCTATCGCGGCGATTCGACCGCAGTGCAGGGGCGCGCCTCCATTTCGCCTCGGCCATGACGCTTCTGGGGATGCGGGACGGGGCGGATTCCGCGGACGGAAACAGCTATCTGGACCTTGCCGAACTCATCATCCGTCGGGGCGCTACGGTGGATGCCGATCTGCAGCAGTTGTGGCGTCGCATCGCCTTCGGGGTTGCCATCTCGAACACCGACGACCATTTGCGCAACCACGGATTTGTCCTGGGGGCGCACGGGTGGTCGCTGTCACCTGCGTATGACTTGAATCCCAACCCGGATGGAACCGGGCTGACCCTGAACATCTCGGAAAGCGACAACGCCCTGGATTTCGGGCTGGTCATGGATGTCTCGCGCCACTTTCGGGTGCCGTCCCAAACGGCCAAGCAGACCCTTGAGGAGATCGGGCGGATCGTGCCGACTTGGCGTGAGGTCGCACGGAGCCTGGGGATCGCACGGCAAGAGCAAGAGGCGATGGCATCCGCGTTCCGCGTTCCGGGATGACCGGCACGAAAAAGGCCCCCCGCAGGAGTGCGGGAGGCCTTCGGGAGCCGGGGCGTCAGGCGACGCCGAGGATCACTTGGGGGCGTCGGTACGACGGATCTCGACGCGGCGGTTGAGGGTGCGGCCCTCGACGGTGGAGTTGTCGGCGACCGGGTCGGCGGCACCCATGCCCACGGGCTTGAGGCGGTTGGGAGCCACGCCCTTCTTCACCAGGTAGTCCACCACGGCCTCGGCGCGTTCCTGCGAGAGGCGACGGTTCACATCGTTGCCGCCCTTGTTGTCGGTATAGCCGCGCACCTCGAGGCTGACCTCGGGGTAGTTGACCAGCGACTGGGCCACGTCGTTCAGGGCAGGGAACGAGCCGGCGGTGAGTTCGGCGGAGTTGGCGTTGAAGTTCACGCTGCGGAACACCATGACGCCGTACTGGATGATGGTCTTGGGGTTCTGGGTCTCGACCACCTTGATGGTGTCGCGCTTGACGATCAGGACGGTGTCGTTCTTGATCACCTTCACGGTGTCGCGGCGGGTGACCGTGTCACGCCGGATCACGAGCAGGGTGTCTTCCTGGGCGAAGAAGCGTCCCATGAAGGGTTTGGCCTTGGCTCCCTTGCTGCCGTATCCCAAGGTGAGGGTCACGCCGAAGGTCGGGGTGTTGGATACGGTGTACTTCTCGCGCACGTTGTTGTCGTTGAGACGGCTCCAGGTGGAGTTGCGGTTCGGGTCGGAAAGGCCCAGGTCGAGGGCCAAGCTCCCGTTGAGTCCGGAACGCAGTTGGAACTTGCCGCCGACCGAGAGGCGCAGGACGTCGCGGTTCCAGTCGTTGACGATGTCGAAGCCGTCGATCAGGTTCTCTGCCTTGGTTTCTCCGGAGAGTTCCAGGAAGCCGCTGCTGATGGAATCGAGCTTGTATTCGGCTGCGACGCTTGCGACCAGGGACGTGTGCTGGCGGCGCGTGCCCGAATCCTCGGCGGCCTGCAACTGGAGGTAGCCGCCGGCATTGGCGTGGAGCTGGAGAGGGACGCGTCCGGGGAACTTCGAGAAGTCCAGGGTCCAGAGCATCATCGGGCTCAGGGCGAAGGCCTGCACCGTGTAGGCGCCCGAGTAGCTGGTGCCCTCGCGGGTGTTGTAGGAATGGCGCTGCATGTAGCCAGCGCTGCTCATGCCGGTGGGCAGGGATGCGCGCAGGTAATAGCCGGTGCGGAAGGGTGCCTCGCGGTAGAGTCCGGGATGCTCGGCCTTCAGGGCGATGGAAAGGTCGCCGGTTCCGACCGAACGATTGGTGTGGTTTTCCCAGACATCCTGGTAGAAGGGCATGTCCATGCTCAGGTCGAGCCAGTTGGTCAAGCCGATGCCGACAAAGACATCCTGGCCAAAGAGGTAGGCGGTCTGCTTCTGTTCGGTCTTGTTGGACATCTGCAGATGGATGTCGTTGTACGCCACGTCGGCCTTGGCGCTCAGGCCGATGTTGGTGCTGCCTTCTCCCATGGTGTAGGTGGACAGGGTGCGGGAAACGCCGAGCTGTCCTCCCGTATTCATGGAAGGATCGGCCCAGAGCGAGGTGCTCAAGCCCAGCAACAATGCGGTGCGTACAGCGGTTTGCCTACGATGAATCAAAACATCTCCTTGGTCGGGTGCTGCCTTAGCAGTGATATGAGACGCAATCTATCCCTTTTCCCGGGATTTAGCCAGCAGACTTTCCTACAAGTGTTGTCATGTTCAGCAACACCGGCGAAACAATGCCGATCTCCATCAAGGTCGGGGGGGCGCTGGCTGGAGGGGCATGGCGAACCGGCTTGCAGGACAGTTGCTCGTGCCGGCGCGAGCAACTTGCCCTTGGACGAGGGGTCAGCCTTCCAGTTTGAGGGAGACGAATGCGGCCAGGCCGTTCTCCATTCCCCATCCGAGGCGTGCTGCCGGATAGATGTGAAGCTTCCCGAAGGAATAGTCGATCTTGGCGCCCCAGCCGAGGATGGGATCGATCTCGTTGAGGAGCGGGCGAGTCTCCAGTTCAAGCAACGGGCCGGTCCACAGCCAAGGAATGGCTTGCCCTTGCAGGTCTACGCGGGCGAATACCACGGCATTGTCCCTGCGATTCTGGTCGGCAAGGGCCTTGCGCATGGCGGGCCACCAGGAGTTCCTGTAGGACTGCACCTCGTTCAGGTTCCATTTCGGATCGTTTGAGCCGGTCCCGTACAGGTGTACCGTCCGGGTTCCGGTGGAGTCGGTCATCAGGATGGCCTGATCGACATATCCTGTCATTTCGAAGTCGCTCTTCCAGAGGATGGGCGCGTGCCAGGTGAAGCTGCCCTGGAGGCGGGTCACGGCGCCGCCCGTGTAGAGCTGGGATACCGGGGAACGCAGTGTGAATCCGGCATCGAACGAAAGCTTGCTCTCCTCCTCGTCCAGCAGGTTCATGCCCAGGAGCAGGTAGGGAAGCTGCATGTCTTCCCGATCCCTCCAGCCGACCAAGCGGGTGATGGACGGGGTGAACAGGCCCAGGCGGACCATGCCCAGGTTGATGCCCAGGCTCCAGAGGCCCGGCCCGTTCTCGTAGCTCGCCTCGAACCACGCGAGGTTCTCCTGGGCCGCCGGCGGGTTCACGGTCCAAGCGACTTCCTGGGTCGTTTCCTGGTCCTGCTCGTTGACCGCGACGATGGTCGCGTTGTGGGTTCCGGGAGTGCGGGAAGGCATGACCAGATAGGTGCCGGTCCAGACCAGAGGGGATCCTTTGGGCAGGATCGCGCGCAAGTGGACCGGTTGTCCGTTCGGGGTGATGGCGATGGGGCGGTAGCGTGCTCCCTGCTCGTAGAACAGGACGGAATCCTCCAGGAAAGAGAGGAAGTGGGGAGCTTCGTTGGCCTTTGTCTCGAATGGCTTGACCGGGACTTCCCAGGATGTGCAGGTGCTGTCTCCCAACGGGTCGCGGGCACAAAGAACCACCGGGACGCCGTTGGGGGGGAGGGTGATCTGAGGACTCCAGACCAAGGAAGAAGATTCGGTGTCGATCACCATGCCCTCGGGAGCGGAGCCGTTCGACTTGCCGAACGAAAGGGCAAGCTGGGAGTTGGGGAAGTAGGCGGACTTGATGCTGGGTTGGAAGGCCCAGGCATTGCCGAGCGACATCAGCGGAGGCGTTCCAGTCACCACGGGAGGCTGATTCCGGACGATTTCCAAGGTCATGCGCAGGGTGTCGCCGGGGGCGGTTCCCGTCCGCAGGATCAGAGGGTACTGGCCGGGGAAGGTCGGGACACCCTCCAGTTGGCATTCCTTGGCGTTCCAGCTCATCCCGGGAGGCAGCGGATCGATGACGCGCAGGGCGGTGTCGTCGATCTGCTTGCCCAGGGGTGCCCATGCGTAGGGCTTTTCGACGAAGGCGCGCCGAGGCGCCGTGACAAGCAGGGAGCGGACTCGCGCTGGCGTCGCTGCAGGTGCGAGGGCTTTGAGAGGCTGGGCGTGGAGTGCGCTCACGAACAGCAGGCAGGGCACGGCAAACGGTTTCACGGGCAAGGCTCCTTCGACACGGGCGATGGGTACTTGCCACAAGTATAGACGATCGAGCCGTTTCGGCCCCAGTTCCGGGAAAAGAGGAGATCAGTGCCCGAGCGTGACGAGCAGGGATCCGCACACGGAGAATCCCGCCCCTTGCGGGCCCCATCCGGCCATGCTCGAGGGTTCGATTTCCAGGGCACCGAGTTTCCAGCGTCCGCGCAACCCGGCGCCCAGGGTCTGCTCGGAGACCTTGGCCACCGGCATGTCCATGCGCCACAGGCCCAGTCCGGTCTGCAGACCGGCCCCGACGGGAATCCAGGCGTCCACATGGCTGCTCAGGACGATGTTGTCGGCGGCGCTCTGGTCGTGCATGACCTTGTTCATGACGCTCCAGTAGCGGTTCTGCACCGTCACCACCTGGTCCAGGGTCCAACGCGAATCGTTGGTCTTGGCCTTCTGGCCCGTGCCCGAGAAGTCGATGGTCTTGATGACGTTGGAATCTGCGACCATCAGGGTCTGACGGATCCAGCCTTGGACCTCGGCATCGGTCTCCCAGCGGAAAGGAAGCATCGAGGTGAAGTGCCCCGCGATGCGTCCGTACACGCCGCCGGTGTAGAAGCTGGTCTTGGGGGCGCGCAAGGTGAAGCCCAGGTCTCCCACCAGGCTGTTGCCGCGCTCACGCAGGGACTGCGGCAGGAAGTTGGCGCCGACGAAGATGTAGGGCCACTCCTGATCCACCATGCGGTTCCAGCCGAAGAGCCTTCCTGCCGAGGGGGTGAACAGGCCGATGCGTCCGATGCCGCTCTCCAGCCCGACGGTCCAGGTCTCCTGGTCGCGCGCATAGCGGGTCTGGAGGAATCCGTGGTACTGCGGGCCCGGCTCCACAGTCCAGGCGACCCACTGGTGTGTCTCGTTGCCGTTGCGGTCCCGGGCGATCACTTCGGCGGCATGGGTGCCGGGGGGCGCCTTGCCTAGGCTCAGGTGCGTGCTGTCCCAGTGCAGAGGCGATCCGGCAGGCAGCTTGACCCGCAGGGTGACGAGGTCTCCTTCGGGAGACACGGCGACCGGACGGTAGGAGGCGCTCTGCCCCGCCTTGAGGACCGAGGTTCCCAGTTCGCTCAGGAAGACCGGCGGTGCATCGAGGCGCACGGGCAGGACGGTGCCCACGGGAAAGGGCTTGCCGTTGCGCTCCAGCACGAAGGTCACGGCGAAGTCGCCTGCGGCCTTGGGGGACAGGATCAGTTCGCTTCCGTTCCAGCGCAGGCTGTCGCTGCCTTCCACCTTGACGGGGCGCAGGCCTTCTGCGTTCCAGCGTTCGAGCTGGGTGCCGGGGCTCCAACGGTAGGTGCGGCCAGCGCGGAGAGTGTCCCATGGCGTGGAGAGTCTCATCCCGTCGCTGACCAGCCGGAGGTTCGGGGTCCTGACCAGCAGGGGCCACTTGGCTACGGTCGAGTCGCCCAAGGCGTCGATGGCCGTCAGTTGCAGCAAGGTCTCGCCGGTGTCCTTGGGAGTCCAGCTCACGGTGGCGGTGGCGGAGTCCCACTTGGCGCCGTCGGGGATCCGTCGCGGAAGCAGGACGACCTCGGAGGCGGAGTGGTCGAGGTCGTGGATCAGCGGCGTGAAGTTCCAGGGGCGGGCGACCTCGGCCTGGCCGGGAGCGTTCAGGAAGCGCGGGGCATGGTTGCGGCGCACCTGCAGGAGGGCGGCGAGGGTGTCGCTTCCCTGGTTGTTGGTGGCGCGGACGGTCAGGGGCCAGGTGCCCTCGGTGGTGGGGGTGCCTTCCAGCGCATGGGCCGCCTCGTTCCAGGCCAGGCCCGGCGGCAGGGCGCCGTCCAGGCGCAAGCGCACCTCGCCGGTGGGACCGCCCGAGGCGTCCACGGCCCAGACCTCCCAGCGCAGGGGGATGCCGGCGAAGACCGAGCGGGGGGGCGTGCTCACGATCAGGGGAAGCCCCTTGACCGAGGCGGGGATCTTCTCGTCGCGGGCACCTTCGCCGCCGCGTGGCATGCGGAAGCGATCGAGGAATCCGGGCGGGACCGAGAGGACCATCTGGCCTCCCTCGAAGGCGATGGACAATTTCTGTCCGTCGGGAAGGACGGGCATGGCGCCTTCCATCGAGGCGAGCAGGCGCTCGCCCAGTTCGTAGGCTTTCTTCTCCTGGCCCGAGACGGCCTGGGAGCGGCCTTGCCAGGCGGTCCTCTGGGCGCGGGCCTTGACCCGCACGACCGGGGCGACCTTGAGGGCGGCCAAGGCGCCTTCGGTCCGCAGGGTCTGCCACACGTCGGCGTCGATCAGGACGGCCTTGTTGGCGAAGCGGATCATGTCGCCCTGCTGGAGACCCAGCGAGAGGTTGCCGATCAGGAAGACGGGATCGCCGGCGGCGCGGAAGCGCGCCCCAAGGCGTGCGCCGACGGAGCGGTCGGAGAGGGTGGCCACGCCGAAGCCGCCCAGGGAGGCTGCGTTCCACTGAGAGAAGCCCGCTTGGGCCAGGGCCAGCAAGCCGGTCAGGAGCAGAGCCTTCTTCACGGCTTGGCCTTTCTGGAGGCGGTCAGTTCGCGGTAGCAGCGGAGCAGTTCGCGGGAATGTGCATGCTCGCCGTAGTCGACGGAATCCCCGGTGGCGAACCATTGCTTCTCGGACTGGCTCCACAGCAGGGTGCCGTGGCGGAAGGTCGGGGCGATGCTCGATCCCTGGGTGCGCAGGCTCGCGAAGGTCTGAGTGCGCAGGTCGTGGCGCACCACCACCAAGGTGCTTTCCGGGAGCAGGGCCTCGATCCAGCGCACATCGCCTTCCATGGTGACCACGGCCGGGGGGCGCACGGCGCTCAGGAAGCCGTCGTAGTCGCCCATGGCGGTGGTGGCGGCGTGGTTGCCGACCCAGCTCATGGCCGTCTGCCAGGACTGGTCCTTCTGGGCCGATTCGGTCTTGGCCTTGTCCAGGTTGACCATGGGCACGAGGAAGACCACGCGCAGCACCAAAAGGACGGTGAGGACCGTCAGGACGGAGTCGAACGAGATGGCCTCGCCCAGGTCCAGGGGCTTGACACGCCGCCGGCTCATTGCGCCTGCCTTGCCGTTTCCGGGGTGAGGGCGGCAGCCTTGGACACGAGGAACTCGCGGTACGAGCCCTCGAAGCGGACGAGCTCCTCGACGCGGGCGGCGATGGCCGCCTGGGCCAGGGCCAGGGCCTCCACCGTCTGTCCGTTGCGCTGGATGGTCTCAAGCAGCAGGGCGAATTGGGCGTCCATCTCCTCGCGGGTGCCGCCCAGGTGGACGGGGCTCAGGGACGAACGGGACTCCATCAGGTCGCGGTTGCGGAAGATGGCCGGCTGCAGGACGGTCACGTTCCAGTCGGCCAGGTGGCGGTCGGCGATGTCGAAGCTGGTGATCATGCGCTCCAGGGCCTGCACCACGACGGTCTCCAGCAGGATGGAGAAGCCCGTGGAGATGAGGGTGGCCATGATGGCGTAGGCGTCCTCGTCGATGGCCATGGCGATGTCGCGGATGAAGCCCAGTTCGCCGTTGGAGGCGGAGAGGCCCAGCACGGCGCGCTTCATGGGCGGGAAGGTGAGCAGGAGGCCCACCAGGGTGCCCATGAAACCGACCTTGAGGATGGTGCGGTTGATCGAGATGTGGACGCTGGCGAGCTTCTGGTCGCGGATGGCACGCCGCTCGGAGGCGTTCTCGAGGAGGGTGTCGGCGCCTTCGGTGTGGCCGGTCAGTCCCAGCTCGACCCAGCGCAGCACGAGGTCGCGGGTGTGGCTGTCGCGCACGCGGCGCAGGGTGTCGCGCAGGGTGGCCAGATCGGGATCGCGCCCGGCTTCCTGGAGCACGTCGATGGTCTCCAGGGCGCGCTGGGAACCGCGCCGGATGATCTGCAGGTGGCGGAAGAGCATGACCTGGCCGACGGTGAAGATGGCCAGGATCAGGAGCAGCACGGGGTTGTGCATCCAGCGCGGATCGAACCATGAGATGCCCCCGTAGCCCAGGGCGGTGAGGGGCACCGGGGCGAAGAGACCGTAGCGGGCCACGCGGCTCACTCCGACCAGCTCCCTGCGGGTATGCCACAGCGGGTCTTCCTTCTCGTGGCGGGGAGGGACGGATTGGAGAACGAGGCTCATCGGAGAACTCCCGGCTGGAAGGGATCGGAGAAGTGAAGGACGGAGGAAAGGGCGATGCGGGCCTGGGTGGGATGGGCCCACTGCACGTCCAGGCGGACAGGTTCCCAGGAGAAGGCCTGCGGACGCTGGGCAAGATGCCAGGTGGCGATGTCCAGGGGGCGGGCGGCAAGGGTGAAGCCCGAGAGCATCTCATCGCCGGCCCAGGCCAGCGACAGCCCCCAACGGACGGGACCGGCGGGAAGGTCGGCCAGGCGGACCTCCTGCATCAGGCCATTCCAGGCGCCGGACTGCAGGACGCCGCGCCATTGGAGCGGGCCGAAGTGCGCCAGGAAATTATGCTGCCACCCGGACGGGGAGGCGCCTTTGGCAAAGCTCTCGACGAGGTTGCCTTTGCGATGGAACAGTACCAGGCTGTCGATCTGTTCCTGGAAGAGGGCGGCCTCGGGAATCGGGGTCTTGGCCTGGCGGGCCTCGTAGCACACGACCGGCAGGCAGGCCTTGAGGCTTGCCTCGGTGAAGAATCCGTTGTCGATTCCCTTGAGTTCGGAGGTATTCCCGCTCCAGCGCACGCCGGCGCCCAGCGAGACGAAGTCGCCCAGGGACTGCTGCCAGGCAAGGCCCATGCTGGTGGTGTTCCAGCGCAGCGAGTTGATGCTCTGGGAGGCGCTCCATTGTGCGAAGACCGTGCCGCCGGAGGGCGGGGCGGTCCAGGCCTGAAGGTGCGCTGGGGTGGGGGCGAGGCTTGCGGCCAAGCCTTCCGAGACGGGCTCGGCCACGGAGGCGGAACTGTCGCGGCGCCAGGCCTCGAGTCGTTTCCAGCCTGCCGTGTCCAGGCGGGCGGCTTCGGTGCCGGTGCGCAGCAGGATGGCGTCGCGGTGCAGGCTGTCGGGGGGGAAGATGGACCAGGTGCCGCTGCCGGGAAAAGGCAGGGTCCTTGGCTTGGAAAGCGACCAGAAACGCTCGGCCAGCAACGAATCGGTGGGCTGCGAGCCGGTTCCGTACAGCAGTCCGAACATCGAGAGGAGAAGCAGCATAGGTACCTGGCCACACCGCGCTGCCCGCGAGGGATTCGCGGAAGGGGTGCTTGAAGACCCTAGCCTATCATTATCGGAGAGGGAGAACAAGCACTGGGTGGATCCTGATGCGACTGGATTCTTGTTTCGCTCGCATGACGCTTTGTCAAGAAATGGATGGCATATGATGTCAATGTGTTTGATGCGGATTTTCAAGCATACGCGTGTGCTTGTATGGCTTGAACTCCGATTGCTGCTTCGTTTCGATCACATTGAACGATAACAACTTACCTGCTTGTCTACTAACGACGGCAACCGCACAATATGGCGCGATTTATGCATCTTGGCATTTGGATTTTGCTGTTTAGGAAAGTATTATCCCAACCAAACCGCAACGGGGGATCGCTGTCATGAAGAATGGAAATGCATTACGCTTGATCGGTACGCTGGCTGCGTTCGGTGGCCTCGTAGGCTGCGGCGGCGGCAGCAATGTCGCATCGCCAGACGCTGTGATCAATGGAATCTTCAAACTCAAGTCCAACGCCGTGACATTGGACATCGTGGACGCAGCCACTGGCAAGATCCTGAACCAGAGCGTCACGATCTCCTTGTCCGGTGGTCTGGTTGGCGACATCGCGGACGCCTCGGGTGCCGCGATCACCTCGCAGACCTTCGTGAACGGCGTGGCCAACCTCTACACCAACCAGACCGGTGTCCTGGGCGTTACGGTCAAGACCGCCGGTTACCTTCCCGGCAGTGCTGCCGTGGACGTGTACGGCAAGGTCGCCTTCGGCGTGATCAAGCTGGTCAAGCTCTCCACGCCTCCGACCGGAGTGACGCTGGCTTCCGGCTCTGCCACTGTGACCGGCAACCTGACGGATTCCCTGGTCGTGAAGGCTGGTGCGGCGACCTTCACCGCCGCTCGTGGCAGCGTGTTCAGTCTCTCGAACGGCAGCCAGGCGACCGGCGGCATCAAGTTCACCGTGGCCGAGTACGACATCACCAAGGCCCAGAGCAGTGTGCCGGGCGGCTTGTACGTGCTCAACAGCGGAAGCTTCGATCCGATCCTGTTCGCTGGTGCCGCAACCTTGCAGGTCGCTTCGACCAAGGGCGAGGAGATCACGACCTTCTCGCCTGCCGCCAAGCTGCGCCTGGCTGTGGTGGGTGTCAATCCCTCGACCGGGAAGCCCTACGCCGTGGGTGACAAGCTCAGCGTGGTGACCTTGGGCAACGGAGCCTCCGAATGGAGCGTTGCCGGCGATGCCACGGTGGCTCAGGATGCCAATGGCCTGTACGCACTTGTGACCGCCGATGCCCCCGGATCCTGGGGTGTCGGGTACTTCCAGAGCGCCAACTGCAGCAAGGGCGTGACCTTCTCGTTCCCGAAGCTCTCCGGCCTCAATCTGGACGTTTCGATGGCACGCACCGGTTGGAGCTATTCCTTCCCGACCGCCGGACGCACCGAGGTCCAGGTCCAGGGCATTCCCGTAGGCAAGTCGGTGAGCTTCAACGTCTCGTTCCAGGGCCAGACGGTCAGCTACTCTTCGAGCCGCACCTTCTCCTGCGGAGACAACGTGGTGGTGGCCGATACCATCGACGCCTCGACGTCCAAGGCCGCCTTCAAGCTCAATGCCGTCTGCGAAGACGGAACCCCGGCTTCGAGCGTCCTGACCGGCTTCCCGATGGTCCTGTTCGATGCTGGCTTGCTGGCTGGCGCCGGATACTCGGATGACAACGGCTCGATCTCGATCCTTGGCCTTTCGAACGCCGTCAAGTACAAGTTCGTGATCCCCCTCCAGCCCCTTGGCGACGTCACCGGCACTTTGGTGGCCGACGGCGGTGCCGTGCAGGTCCGCCTGCCTTGCACCAAAGTGACCGGAGCAACGGGCGCATCGGGAGATTGATCGGTTGAAACCGTCCAAAGGGATCGCTCTTCGTGAGCGATCCCTTTTCTTTTGCCTGCTCTTGCCTTCCCTGGTTTGCGCAGCCCTCAATCTGGAGGGCATGACGGGCTATTGGATGGTGCCCAATGCCTGGGTCCTGGATCCTGACGAGGTGGAAGTGTCGGTGAACCGACACTTCGTCGCCAATCCCGAAGACATCAATTGGGTCGTGGGCATGGGCGCCTTGCCTCATCTGGAGGTGGTGGCGCGCTATGCCATGACCCCCTCCTGGGCGCGTGCCTATGCCGTGCGTGACTTGAGCCTGAACCCCAAGCTGAGCTGGACCTTCTTGGCCGAGACCGATCATCCGACCGGCATTGCCTTGGGTGCCCAGGATGTGTGGGGCGGGGCCCGGCTCATGCATGCGAAGTACGGCGTGGTGACTCAGCGCTGGAAAGGCCTCGAGGCCTCCCTCGGTTGGGGAGACGGGGCCGAGCATGTGGATACCACCCGGGCTGGCAGTGCGAAGAAGCGCTTGGGAGGACTGTTCTGGGGAGCTGGCGCGGCTCTTCCCTTACCAGAGGGGATGCCAGCCCGTTTGAGCCTGCTCTATGATCACGATGGAGAACGCGACCTGGTGGGAGCCAGGGCCGGGGCCACTCTCAAGGCGACCCGGATCGAGCTGGGGCTGGTGCGCGACCTGGATGCGGGACGCTGGGAGTATGCGCTCAATGTTGCCCATGCCCTGCCGCTTGCCTCGCCCTCGCTTCGGCCATTGGATCCTTCCTGGCTGCGGTTGCGGATGGGGCCTTGGGTCCAATCGTTCATGGGGACCGAGGTGGGGGTGTTCGATGCGCAGGTGGCACTGGAGACCACGCCGATGCTCCAGCCGCATGAGGATCTGCTGGCCTGGGCGCGGGTGCGCACCCTGCTGTATGCCAGCAGGAACTTTGACAAGGGAAAGCAGTTTGCCGGGTACCGACAGGATCCGGACGTGTGGCTGGAGGGATTCGGGGTCGGCTGGAAGCCCTTGACCGGAAAGAGCTATCGCAGTTGGCTGATCGGAGGGGTGACCGACGGCTCCTGGCAAGGCGGATTGCTGGAAGGCAGTGTGGATGTGTGGGGGCCGACCTTGCGCATGGGTGCCATGACCGGATATTGGTACTCCACCTGGTGGCACAGGGCACGCGAGGTCTGGAATCCGTGGTTGGACTGGGATTCACAGGATCGGAGCTGGTTCGGACGACTGGATGTCGGACGCTACTGGGGGCAGGACGATGGAATCCGGATGCGCTTGGGACGCCGCTTCGGGCGGTTGGCCGCCTCGATGGGCGCCGTCCGTTGCGACGGGAACTACCTGTTGGACGGGCGCTTCGAGTTCGAACTGGACGGTTTGGGCTGGCGTCCCGGCAAGGCCTTCCTGCTGGAGCCGAGCCCACGGATCGGGCATGGCTACTCCACCAAGGTGGCGGAGAAGAACGGCGAGGGAAACCCTCTCAAGCCGGATCTGGCGCGCGACCCGCCGGGGCCGGTGCGCGGCCGGTACGGCACTTGGCCCTGAACGTGAAGATGTACCTTTCAATCGCAGCTGATACTTCCCGGGAGATTACAGCATCATGAAGCATGGGACAATCCTGTCTGCCTGTATCGCAACCTTGAGTCTTTCGCTTCTGAACGGTTGCGCCTGGGCTCCTGGTCAGCATCTGGGCATGTCCTTGCCTGAAGGCTCGGCTGCCGACACGACGGCGCAGGTGCAAGGAATGAAGGTGCGGCTGCGGAGCCTGACTCCGCAAGTGGCCTCGGAACTCTCCAGGGAGACGCGCACGGTGCGCAGCTTCCCGGCCGACTTCGTGAAGGTCAAGCCCACGCCCTACCGGTTGGGCCTGTACGATGTGGTGGCGGTGGCGGTGTGGGAACATCCCGAGCTCTCGATGCCGCTGGGTCAGTACCGCTCGGACCTGGCCACCGGCCAGATGGTCGACGAGGCGGGAAGCATCTTCTATCCCTACGTGGGGCTGCTGCCCGCCAAGGGACTGACGGCCAACGAGCTGCGTGAGAACCTGCTGGCCTCGCTTGCCAAGGTGCTCAACAACCCGCAGTTGGATGTGAAGATCACCGGGTTCCGCAGCCAGAAGGTCTTCGTGCACGGCGGCGTGGCCAAGCCCGGCTCCGTGCCGGTGACCGACGTGCCGCTCACGTTGCTGGATGCCGTGAACCAGGCCGGCGGCTTGACGGTGCTGGGGGATGGCAGCCAGGTGGAGCTGCGCCGCGGCGACCGCTCGGTGCTGGTGGACCTGTACGCCGACTACGGAGCGGGGATGGACCCCAGCCGGCTGGTGCTGCTGGACGGCGACGTGGTGCGGGTGCCGACCCGCGATGAAGGCATGGTCTACGTGATGGGCGAAGTGGACAAGAGCCAAGCGCTGCCGCTGGTGAACGGACGTCTGAGCCTGGCCCAGGCCATCGCCGAGGTGGGGGGGATGTCGAAGCTCTCGGCCAACGGCAAGGGACTCTTCGTGGCGCGCCTGCGCGACAGCAGCTCCATCGACCTGTACCACCTGGATGCCAGCAATCCGCTGGCGCTGGCGCTGGGAGACAAGTTCCCCCTGCAATCTCGCGACATCGTGTGGGTGGATGCCACGGGCCTGGCCCGCTGGAACCGCGTGATCTCGCTGCTGGCCCCCACGGCCTCGATGTACAACAACATCATGCAGGGAGCCACCTACACCAAGGATCTGACAAAGTGATCGGGTCGGAGGATGCGGTACAGCTCCATTCCGGCAGTGCTTGGCGCAAAGGAAACGGATAGACCATGGCAACGAACGACGAGGAAATGACTCTCAAGGAACTGCTGCTCCTGGTTTGGGGCAATCGCTGGCTGGTGCTGGCCACGACACTGGGGTGCGGCTTGGTGGCTGCGCTGTGGGTGTTCTCGGAGCGTCCGGTCTACAAGGTGGACGCCCTGTTGCAGATCGAGACCAAGAAGAGCAAGATGGGTGGCAGTGCCATCGGAGCCATGGCAGACCTGTTCGATGTCGCCAGCCCAGCCGAGACCGAGATCGAAGTGATCAAGTCGCGCAAGGTCCTGAGTCGTGTGGCGGAAAACCTGCACCTGGACTTGCAAGTGACCCCCAAGGGATGGGGACGCCTGGCACGGCTGCGCAAGGTCCCCAAGCCGACCCTGGACCTGAAGCGGTTTGATGTCCCTGAGATGCTGATCGGGGAGCCTTTCGAGCTGGAGTGTCTGGGACACGGCGAATTCGTGCTGCGCAACGACGATCTGGGAGAGGTGCTGCGGGGCAAGGTGGGCACGGGCTCGGACAGCGCAAGGAATCCTTTCAAGGTCGGCATCTTCGTGCAGGACGTGAAAGCGCACCAAGGGAGCCGCTTCGTCCTGGTCAAGCAGAATCCTCTGGATCTGGTGGAGGGGATGATGCAGGCCATGACCGTGGCGGAAGTGGGCAAGAAGACCGGCGTGATCGGGATGTCTGTCGAGGGCTACGACCCGCGCGAAGCCGCTGCCCTGCTCAACGAGATCGCCAACGTGTACGTGCGGCAGGATGTGGAGCAGAAGAGCGCCGAGGCGGAAAAGACCCTCAGCTTCCTGCAGGAACAGTTGCCCGAGATCAAGACGAGCCTGGAGGCCTCGGAAGCCAAGCTGAACCTCTACCGCTCTCACATGGGGTCGGTGGACCTGACGGCCGAGGCCAAGATCGCCCTCGATCAGCAGGTGGATGTCCAGCAGAAGCTCTTCGAGGCGCAGCAGAAGCGCAAGGAGCTGCAGCAACTGTTCAAGGAGGATCACCCCAATATCAAGACGCTGGACAGCGTGATCGTGAGCCTCACCTCCAAGTTGGGCGGGCAGGAACGCCAAGTGAAGGCCCTTCCGCTGCAGCAGCAGGAGGTGGTGCGCCTGATGCGCGATGTGCAGGTGAACACCGAACTGTACACGGGCCTGCTGAACAACAGCCAGCAGCTCAAGGTGGTCAAGGCGGGTGAGATCGGCAACGTGCGCGTGATCGACTACGCGTTCCCCAAGCTCAAGCCCATCAAGCCCAAGAAGCCCATGATGCTGGTGGCAGGTCTGGTGGCGGGCTTTGCCCTGGGAGCAGGGCTTGTCCTGCTGCGCCGCATGATCCTGGCAGGGGTGGATGATCCGAAGTTGGTGGAGAAGGAACTGGGGCTGCCGGTCTATTCCAGCATCCCCCACAGCGACGAGCAGGACCGGCTCTATCGGTTGATGCACCGCAAGGAGAAGGGGGCTCATCTGCTGGCCCTCAAGGCTGCCGACGATCTGGCGGTGGAGAGCTTCCGCTCGTTGCGCACGACGCTGCATTTCTCCATGCTGGATGCGCCGAACCGGATCCTGCTGATCGTGGGTCCCTCGCCGTCCATCGGAAAGTCGTTCGTGTGCGCCAACTTCGCGGCGACCTTGGCCATGGCGGGCAGCCGCGTGCTGCTGGTGGATGCCGACCTCCGGCGTGGGCATCTTCACCAGTATTTCGGGCTCAAGCGCGGGGCTGGCCTGTCGGATGTGCTTTCCGGGGCCGCGAAACTCGATAGCTGCGTGCAGGACACTGACGTGAAGGGCTTGGGTTTCCTTTCCACGGGCATGTTGCCGCCCAATCCCTCGGAGCTGCTGCTGCACGAGAACTTCGCAGGGGTCCTAGAAACCCTGAAAGCGGCCTACGACTACGTCGTGATCGACTCGGCGCCGGTGCTGGCAGTGACCGATGCCGTGATCCTGGGGAAGCTGGCCGGCACCACGCTGATGGTGCTCAAGCACGGCAAGCATCCGTTGGCCGAGATCGAGGCGTGCCAGAAGCGGCTGTCCCAGGCGGACGTGGCGCTCAAGGGGGTAGTCTTCAACGACGTCGATCTCTCTTCGGCAAGTTCGCGGGTGGGGTACGGCACGGCCGCCTACCAGTACAGCTACAAGCCCCAGGGGAAGTGAGTTCTTCTTTTTGCCCGTGCCGTGCGGCCTTTGCTTTGAGTCTTTTGCCCTGCGTGCGGCTGTTGCTCTGGGGCTCCACCCCAGACCCGGCCTAAGGGGCTGCCGCGCCCCTTAGGAATCCGCTCGCGGGGATTCCATCCCCTGCACCCCTGAATTGAGACACTCCGTGGCTTGCTTTGCGGCGAACTACGGCCCGCTTTCTTTCAAAGCTTACCGGAGCGCTTCCCGCTTGAGGATCTCGACCCATTGCCCGAACATGGGCAATGCCAAGGTGATCGGTCGTTTCCACAGTTGAACAACAACAATGGCAACGACAGCTGCAACAGAAACACCGCAACAGTGGAAGCGGAAACAGCTAGGGCAGCAGTGACAGCAACGGCAACTAGGGCCGCGGCGGCATCAACGGCCAACGGCAGTGGCAGCAACGACTGCGACGGCTGGCGAATTCTACCGTTGGGATGCCGGGTGTGCTTGGGTAGGCCTGCGGAAACTTCGAGGAGCGTGGCATGGGTGAGGACATTCGCTGGAAACAACGGTTCGACAACTTCTCGCGCGCCTACGCATCGCTGCGCAAGGCCGTCGAACTGTCGCAGGAACGCCCGCTCACGGAACTGGAACAGCAAGGACTGATCCACGGATTCGAATTCACCCACGAACTCGCCTGGAACGTCCTCAAGGACTACCTGGAAGCCAAAGGCATCTCGGGACTGATCGGCTCGCGCGACGCCACACGCCATGCCTTCCGGAACGGCCTCATCGAGGACGGAGATACCTGGATGGAGATGATCAAGGCACGCAACCTCACCTCGCATGCCTACGATCCCGAGATCGCCGCCCGCATCGCACGGGATGTCCTGTCGCGGTTCCAGCCGGTCTTCGCGCAGATGTCCCGGACCTTCTCGGAACTTGCCCAGGCGCCGGAGGCGTGATGCGCTTCGGGCTGCCCGATGCTGCGATAGACAAGATCTGTCAAACCTTCGCCGCCCATCCCGAGGTGGAGAAGGCCGTGCTCTACGGCTCGCGGGCCAAGGGAAATCACAAGCCCGGCTCCGACATCGATCTCACCCTGTACGGCTCCGCCCTGACCCCCCGCACCCTGATGGAACTCCTGACCGAGCTGGACGATCTCCTGCTCCCCTACATGATCGATCTCTCGCTCTTCGCGGAACTGAACCATCCCGCGCTGCGGGAGCATATCGATCGCGTGGGGAAGGTGTTCTATCTGCGCGGGTGATCCTTTGGTCCTTTGCCCGTGCCGTGTGGCTGTTGATTTGCCCTGCGTGCGGGCTTATAGCTTGGGACCTCCGGCTCCAAACCCCGGGCAGGAGCCTCTGGCGGCCCCTGCACCCACCACGGGGGGATTCCATCCCCCTCGACCCCCGGATTGAGACACTCCGCCCGCTGGGTTCGCAGTGAACTCCGGTTTGCGTTCTCTCGGAACTTACCGGAGCGCTTCCGGCTTGAGGATCTCGACTCATTGCCCGAACACGGGCAATGCCAAGGTGATCAATCGCTTCCACAGTTGAACAACAACAATGGCAACACAACAACAACAACAACGGCAACGGCAACAACTGCAGCAACAGAAACAACCGCAACAGTGGAAGCGACAACGGCTAGGGCAACGACAGCAACAACTAGGGCTGCGGCAGCAGCTGCGGTAGCGGTGGCAACAACGGAAGCAGGAGCATCTGCGGCAACGATGGCTGCGATGGCGCTTCGACGACAAGGGGCGCGGTATGATGGCCGCAGCGACACTCAGGGCTTGGTTGCCAAGTCCTCGGGTTTCATGCCGGTGATCGAAGTGATGAACTCCCAATCGCAGTCTCGATCAAGCATCTTCTGCGCCGCCTCCAATGCCTTTGCCCGGATGCCCTCTTCGATGCCCTTCTCGATCCCCTCTTGAATCCAGGATTCTGCTATGGTCACGGTCGATCCTTTCATGTTCGGGTGAAGCAACTGGATGAGTGCATCCCTCAGGTGCGTGTCGTTGGACTTGAATATATACTCCAAGAGTTGGCGAAGGGTCCTCAGGGCTTCGTCCGGCGGAAGGCCTCCCAGCTCGGGGGAAAGTCCTCGGGCCAACTGAAGCATGCCGGCATCGTCCTTGGCCGAGGTGTACTTCATTGTCGTCAAGGCGGTCTGTACCACGGCATCCTGGAAGATCGTGCCAAGCTCATCGGCAGAGGTCGTAAACAGGTCTTCATACACCAGCTCGAACGAGGGCACAAACCGACGGAAGGGATCCGGAAGATCTATGAACGATTCGTAAAATGGCCGAATGTCCCAGCGACGCTCGCCTTGGTGGATCAAGATCGGGATCACCACGCGCAGCGGAGTGCCGTCCGCCATGTTCTGTTCCCAGATGCTCAGCATGTACCGCAAGAGTTGCAGGTGCGGATTGGCTGGTTCCCAGCTCTTGTGCTCAAGGAGGATGGCCACGAAGGCGGGAGCGCCTCGCAACGGGCATGTGAAGACCAGATCGGTGCAGGATTCCTTCAATGCATCCGAGACATACGATGTCTGGTCCAGCTCCAAAGCCGTGAGGTCCATCTGGTTGGAGACATCCGCCGGCAGCAAGCCCTGCAGCAGATCTCGCGCATGACGGACATCGGTGAAGATCGCCTTGAAGAACTCGTCGTGTGCGGACTTTGGGCGGGTCGGTGCCATGATCCGAATCTATCACATTGGTGCTCGAATGAGCAAGTTGTTTTTGTCCGTGCCGTGCGGCCTGTTGCTTTGCACTGCGTGCGGGCTTATAGCTTGGGACCTCCGGCCCCAAACCCCGGGCAGGAGCCTCTGGCGGCCCCTGCACCCACCACGGGGGGATTCCATCCCCCTCGACCCCCGGATTGAGACACTCCGCCTGCTGGGTTCGCAGTGAACTCCGGCTCGCTTTCTCTCGGAACTTACCGGAGCGCTTCCCACTTGAGGATCTCGACTCATTGCCCGAACACGGGCAATGCCAAGGTGATCAATCGCTTCCACAGTTGAACAACAACAATGGCAACACAACAACAACAACAACAACAACGGCAACAACTGCAGCAACAGAAACAACCGCAACAGTGGAAGCGGCAACGGCTAGGGCAACGACAGCATCAACGGCAACGACGGCAGCGGCTACGGCTACGGCACATCAACCGCCAATCGCGGCGGCCACAACAGCAGCAACGGCAGACGCGGCAGCGGTTACGGCGGCGGCAACATCAACCGCAATGGCGGCGATGATCTTGCGGGGCTTGGGAATGAAACATGCCGGGACGGAAAGTGTTTGGCATCCTTCCATTTCCGTGTACTTTTATGGATGTAGTGCTTATGCGGTCGCTTGACGACCCGATGAAAAAGCCCAGAAATGAGAAAGCCCCAGGCAAGGGCTTCGGGGATAGCTTTGGTCGGCGAACCCCCCGAAACACTGCACCCAGGGCGAAGAGGACTTGAGCTTTCTGTGATCTCTCGCAGAAAGCTTAGGTCTTATGTGGCATTGGCTTCGGACGACTCGGCGGCCTTGCGACGTGGCGACTTGCGCTCGGAGCGGATGGTGTGACCCGTCTGCTTGAGCTGGGCCGTGTCCGGTCCGAAGTAGCCTCGTGCCATGCTGCGCACGCGGGTGACCATGTCGGATGCCTTGAGGTGCAGCTCCTGCCGCTTGAGGCGGGCGGTGATCTGCTGGGCCTCGGAGGCACGGATCGTCGTGGTCTGGCTGTCGATGTCCCGAACCAAGTTGATGAACTGGTCGCGGGTCAGATCCGCAAGCTGGAATGTGGGATTGGCGTTCCACATTGCCAGGATCTTTTCGCAGTCCTGACGGATGCCGGTATAGGATTTCTTGTTGGCCATGAGAGTCCTTTCTTAGACTCGGACGATTTCGTATTCGCATTCCGGTTCCAAGGGATATGGAAACGGTGCGATACGACTTGCTGGGTTTCCCCAAGCGATGGATGGATGCAAATGAAGATGGCTACAAGGTTGACCTCCTTGGGTCGGCGGATGGAGTTCGATCCCGCGAGCTGCTGCAAGATGCGCAAGCTCACGAGTGACAAGGGGTTGCCTCGCTGGATCTCAATATATGGACATTTCTTGCCATCGCAAACCCCAAATGTTGTCGAAAATGTTTACGGATACCTGTTGATCTGCTATGCGATTTCCTTGCCAAATGCAAAAACGGCGCATTATCGAGGCTTTGCGTCATGAGGTTTTAGTGGAATTTGAAACGAAAATTTGAATTTCGGCTGTGATGGCGCTGCAAAGCTCGTCAGTGGCTTGTTGTTTTTGGATGATGTCGGATGGGTGGGCGCGCCCTGCTCGCCCCTTTTGAGCCTCCTGGAGCCTGTAGCAGACAGTAAAAATGTATAGATCTGGAAGGGTGATGCCGGCGGGGCTGCGCGGCAATCTGCAGGGATTTGTGTTGTTTTTGTTCGCTTAGGCTATGCTGCGAAAAGGAAGAGGCGATTCCTTATGGATAACGTTCTCCTTTATGGAGGCCCCTCAAAGGGGAAACTCCCGCAAAGGAGGGGGAATGAGCCTTATCGAATGTGGGTGGTGCCGCAAGGAATGCGGGGGGCTTCTTATCGAAGGCGGGAGCCTCCGCAAAGGAGGAGGATGGTCCCGCTAAGGTGGGGGACGCTGCCGTATCGAAGGCGGGAGACTCCGCAAAGAAGGAGAGCGGTGCCGCTTAGGAGGGGGATTGCGCCACATAGGAGGAGAGTGGTCCCGCAAAGAAGGGGTGGTGGGCCGGCTTCACCAATGGGTGCATTGCTATCTTGGTAGCATACCGCGAGGCATGAGAAGAGCTTTGGACCTCAGGCGCAACCTTTACAAGGATTCTGATTCAGGATGGATGACTTGGGTAGGAAGGAGCGCGCCATGGTGATCGACGAGATGCCTCCGTTCGTGGCAGGCGAGGCTGCGGAATGATCTGGGCCGAATCCGAAACGCTTGAGTTCAAGGCCTCCTTCAGCGAATGGAAGGAGGCAGTGCAGACCTTGTGCGCCTTCGCCAATGCCAAGGGCGGCATGGTGGCGGTCGGGATCGATGATGCCGGCCAGCCGACGGGCCTTGAGATCGGGAAAGGTTCCATCGAGGATCTGCTCAACAAGATCCGGCTCAACACCGATCCGGTGCTTTACCCTTCGGTGGCGACACGGACCTTCGGATTGGAGACCTACCTGGAGATCCAGGTGCCCGAGAGTGAGGCCAAGCCGGTCTTTGCCTTTGATCGCGCCTTTGTGCGGGTGGGGAAGACGACCCAGAAGTTGTCAGCCTCCGCAGTGCGCCAGATGGTGTTGCGCCATGGGCCGGGACATTTCGACGAGGCCTTGGTCGAGGGGAGCTTTGCGGTCTCGCATCTGCTGGCCCAACGGCCAGGGATCAAGGCATTGGTTGAAGACCCGACCTTCTGGCGCGAAGGACAGCCGACCACGGCCTTGCACCTGAGCGTGAACGAGTCGGTCGCCGGCTACCCGCAGGCGGGAATCCAGGCGGGGCTCTTCAAAGGCGAGACCACGGCTGTCTTCCTGGACATGAAGCAGTTCGAGGCACCTCTCCTGGTGGCCTTGGATGATGCCATGGATTTCGTGCAGAAGCATCTGACCATGGAGGTCGTGCTGGACGGTTCGCCACGGCGCAAGGAGATCTGGGCAGTGCCGCTGGCTGCCGTGCGCGAAGCGCTGATCAATGCCGTGGTCCATCGCGACTACGCCGATCCGGGCCAGGTGCAGGTGCGCATCTTTGCCGATCGTCTGGAGATCTGGAGTCCAGGTTTGCTGGCTTCCGGAGTGGCGTTGGAAAACCTGGAAACCATGGTGCGCTCCGTGCCTCGCAATCGGCTGCTTGCCAGCTTGTTTCGGCAGGTGGGGGTGATCGAGTCCTTTGGCACGGGCTTCCAGCGCATGGCTCAGGCGTGCGTGGAGGCTGGCAATCCGGCGCCCCAATATCTCGAGGCTGCCGGTGCCTTCGTGGTGCGTTTTCCTTTCCATGCCCAGGTCCAGGGTACCCCACCAGTCACCCCACCAGTCACCCCACCAGTCACCCCACCAGTCACCCCACCAGTCACCCCACCAGTCACCCCACCAGTCGAGGCATTGCTTGCTGTCATGGGAAATGAGGCTTTGTCGCGTGAGGAGCTGATGCTCCGAATGGGACTTGCCGACAAGTGGCACTTCCTCAAGGCCTACCTGGAAGCGGCGCTGGATTCCGGCTTGATCGAGCGCACGATCCCCGAGAAGCCCAACAGTCGCTTGCAGAAGTACCGCAAGAGCGGAGGCAGGGCATGACCCCAGTTCTCGAGCCTTGCCCGTAGGCATCCAGGACTTCGCGCAACTGCGCGAAGGGGGATTCCTGTACGTGGACAGAATGGCATCATCTCAAAACTTACCGGAGCGCTTCCCGCTTGAGGATCTCGACTCATTGCCCGAACACGGGCAATGCCGGCGTAATCGGTCGCTTCCTCAGTTGAGCAACAGCAACAACTGAAGCAACAGAAGCAATAACGGCTACGGCAGCAACAGCAGCAACAGCATCAACAACAGCAGCAGCAGTGACGGCGGCGACTCGCTCATGGGTTGCGATGGCTGCGGTGGTCCAAGGGGGCTGGGGCGGCTTGAGCCCTTTAGGGGCCTCCGAACGCGAGAACTTTGACTTCTGCGGCGATCCGACGGCAGACGCTGCGAAGGTGTTGCTGCATCTTTGAGCTTCGACTCCTAGTGTGCTCTTTGGTACAGGATTGGAACGGTCTGATCCTGCTTCGCAAAGTGGGAGCTTTGCTATCTTGGGAAAACACCGCGGCCAAAGAGCTTGGCGCAAGAACGCAGGAAGACCTTTGAACTTCAGGCGCGATCTTTGCAAGGATTCCTCTACAGAATGGTATCCTCGATGCATGGAGAATTCTGCAACGGTGATTCAAGGGGGCGTGAGTTGAGCATAGGGAAGGACGAAGCCACGGCGGAACACCGCACGGCCCCTGCGCACAGCGGGATGCTCCTTCGCTTGCCCATCATGGATGTGAAGATCTCCACAGGCTCCCGCGACGACTTCATGGCGGAGCTGCTGCACCTCTCGGATCACGCGATGAGCAGCGCCTACGTGTGCTTCGTGAACGTGCACATGGTGGTGGAAGCCCATCGCAATGACGAATTCTGCGCAATTGTGAACAATGCGGATGTCGCCTGCCCTGACGGTGCCCCGGTGGCCAAGAGCATCGGGTGGTTCTTTGGGCTCAAGCAGCAGCACATGGCCGGCCCCGACACGTTGCCCATGTTGGTGGAGGCGGCGGGCCGCTACCGCAAGCGGATCTTCCTGCTCGGATCCACCGAGGATGTGCTGGAGAGCTTCGTGGAGCAGGCGGCAATCCGGTTCCCCAATGCGGTGATCTGCGGGTATGAGAGTCCTCCCTTCCGGGCCCTGACCCAGGAGGAGGACGAGGCCCTGATCCAGAAGATCAACGACTCTCATGCCGACATGATCTTCGTGGCCTTGGGGTGTCCCAAGCAGGAGAAGTGGATGGCCGCCCACAAGGGCAAGGTGAAGGGGTGTATGTTCGGCCTGGGCTATGCGATCCCGGTCTTTGCCGGCATGGCCAGTCGGGCGCCGCGCTGGATGATCGACCACGGACTCGAATGGTCGTTTCGCCTCTTCTCCGACCCCAAGCGGCTCTTCAAACGCTACGTGGACACCAACTCGGTGTTCGTGCGCCGCGTACTGATCAAGTGGTTGGCTAGTCGCTGGGAGAGAGTCTTCCTGCCAGGTCGCCGGGGAGTGCTTTGATCGGATGCCTGAGCCATGACCAGGATCGGATTCGAGACCCGCGAGTTCAAGAGCGACACCGACAAGGCTGTGGCTCTGTTCAGGGGCCCACTAGGGGGCGCACAGCGAAGCGGGTGCGCAAGGTGGTTGTGACCTTCGGGACAGCAGAAGCAAATATCGTGAACTGGGAGGTCGGGTGAGTTCAAAGCGGCTGGCGGTGAATACGTTGGTGACTTATGGACGCTCCGTCCTCTCCATGGGCATGGCCTTGTTCAGCAGCCGCTGGGTGTTGCAGGCGCTTGGGCAGAGCGACTTCGGCTTGTACAGCGTGGTCGGCTCGATCATCGTCTTCATCATGTTCGTGAATGGAGCCATGGCGGGAGGAGCTGCGCGCTTCTTCGCCTATGCGATCGGCCAAGGGGATCATGAAGAAGTTCGGCGTTGGTTCAATGCGTCCTTGAGCCTGCATGTGGTCTTGGCTGCCTCGCTGGTTGCTGTCGGCTGGCCGTTGGGCGAATGGTACGTGAAACATCAGCTTGTGGTGCCGCCTGGACGATTGGTTGCGTGCGTATGGGTCTTTCGGGTCTCGTTGCTGTCTGCCTTGGTTGGCATGGTTTCGGTTCCTTTTTCGGCACTTTTCATGGCGTATCAGAAGCTAACCGAGCTTGCGGTCTGGGGACTCCTGCAATCGATGTTGATCTTTGGAATGGCCTATTCCCTGCGCCATCTCTCGGGCGATCCCTTGGTTGTATATGCCGTGGGGATGGTGGGGATCATGGTTCTGATCCAATGCATCCAGATCGTGCGGGCCTTCCAGGCGATCCCGGCGTGTGGTCTGATCCCTTCTGAATGGTTTTCCTGGGTGCGTCTCAAGCAAATGACATCCTTCAGTGGCTGGACCTTGATCGGCAGCAGCGGGGCGGTCCTGCGTGATCAAGGCTCTGCGATGCTGCTGAACTCACATTATGGGCCACAGGTGAATGCTGCCTATGGGATCGCAATGCAGGTTTCTGCACAGACAAGCCAACTTGCGGCAGCCTTGATCGGCTCCTTCACTCCGGAGATCACGGCTAGCGAAGGGCGTGGCGATCGCGTGCGCATGTTGAATCTTGCTCGTCAAGTCAGCAAATTCGGGGCATTGCTGATCATGCTCTTTGCGATTCCACTCATGATCGAAATGGATCTGGTGCTTAAGCTATGGCTCAAGACCCCGCCCCAGTATGCCGCAGACCTTTGTCGGTTCATTCTTGGTACGTTTATCGTGGATCGTCTCACCACGGGATTTATGGTGGCGGTGGGGGCAAAAGGACAAATCGCTGGTTATCAGTTGAGTGTTGGTGGCGCATTGCTGATGGTTCTACCTGTGGCTTGGATTTTCCTCGCTGTAGGGATGGCTCCTACGAGTGTAGGTTTGGCGTTTCTGCTAGTTATGACATTCACCAGCCTAGGGCGTGCGTGGTGGATGAAGCAATTGTTTGGGCAGCCTTTAACGCAATGGCTTCGCGACGTTGTCTTGGGTTGTACCGTAGTGGGTTTACTTGCATTAAGTGGGGGATTGGTTCCACATTTGCTGCTGGATGTGTCCCTCTTGAGGCTTGGATTGGTCGTATTTTGTGCACTCATTGGCTTTTGTGTAGGCTTGAACGTGGTACTTAGCGTTGATGAGAAACGCGTGCTACGGGGAGGGGTGATGAAGATTTATGCAAAAATTTCTAATTGAAACCGATTGTTGCGAAAATGAATTTCAATGACTGTGTTATTGAATGCGATGAGCTGTGCATAAAGTGTTTTTTGTGCGAATTTGTGTTGCATATAATGGGTTGATCGTTTCGTAAGAAGGAAGGTGTAATTGTGAGTGGTAATTTGCGTGCTGGCGTGGTTTATCAATTGGTGAAAATGATAAAGAATAGGATTTCGCGCATTTTGGATAGGCGAAAAAATGATAGATATATACTTGGTGACAGTGATCGTCCGATTGCCAATAATCGGGTTAATGTTATTTATTGGAAAAAAAAAGGTCGCGATAATGTTGGAGATCTTCTATCAAAAGTGATCGTCGAGAAAGTGGCGGAGTATAATGGCTTGAAGCTTGATGAGGATGTAAAAACTTGCCAGTTATTGGGGATTGGCTCAATAATTCAAGAAGTAAAGTCGCCATCAACAGTGTGGGGTAGTGGGATTCGAGAAAGAAGATGCAGATTGCCTCGCGTTAATTTGGATATACGAGCTGTGAGAGGACCATTAACCCGTGACGTGTTAATTATGAATGGTATTTCTTGCCCTGAGGTTTATGGAGATCCAGCAATTCTGTGTCCATCACTTATACTAGATTGCAAGGATCGGAAAAAGAATATCCCATATACTGTAATTCCTCATTTCTCAAAGGAAGAGAATTATACAAAATATCGTGAATCTTGTATTTCGACGATAACTTCAGATTGGCGTGCCTTTATAGAGAAGATTGCGGAGTCGCACCTTGTAATTTCAGGCTCTTTGCATGGAATAATTTTGGCGGAAGCATATGGTGTGCCGGCATTATTGCTAGATGATTGCGATGACGATAAATTTAAATACATGGATTACTACAATTCAACAAACAGAAAAGAACTAATTTGTTATGATAGCGTTGAATCTGCATTGGCTGCAGAGATACCAAGCATTCCTGATATGTCACTAATGGCGTCAACTTTACTTGAGCATTTTCCTGCGGATCTATGGACAAACAAATGATGAAAGCTGTTCTGATTCAATGTGATTCTGCATTCAGTGTGAGTCGTGTTTTTGTGCGGCTCGAATACATCATTACATTGCTGAATTGACGAAAAAATGGCAAATGGTCCTCTGTTTTTTTTGCTTCTAATAGTTGTGCTGTTTGCGAGAATACTAATTCTTCGAGAGAACCGGCGTGCAATATTCTGGGCAACCACCCTGTGCGTTCAATTGATGCCATTTTGCTTTAAGTATATGGTCGTTTCTCGTAATGAAATCGTCGGAGTGTCAAGTAATTCGTGGGGCTTTTCATACACGGTTATTTTGGGATTCGTTTTGCTTGTTTGGAATGCGCTTAATCAAAAAAAAGTGTTTGGATTTTCGCTTGATGAGATGAGATATTTTAGCTTTGCTGGATTTATTGCGCTTTTATCGTGTGTGAATAGTGCGAATTTGGATCGTGCTGGTGGATTTGTGTTTTTTTTCGCATTCATCTGTAGTTTTTTGTTTTGGAATCAATCGCGTCGGCATGATTTGGAAAGCGTTTTTTTGGGGTATTATGATGGTATAATTGTCGCTGTTGCGATTGAATTTTTCTTGTCAATGTGCTATCCAGTATTAGGATTATCACAGTTTGCTACACTATTTTCATCAAGTGCTGGTGAATGGGGAACACGGCTAGGTTCAAGAAGTGCTTCAGCTGTAGGCACTTTTGGACATCCTGGGCAGCTTGCTCTATTTTCAGGAATGACTGCTTGCTTCTTGTTCGCATGCATTTTATATGACTATAGAACGCGACGTAGCTCTTTAGGGCTGGCTGCTGCAATTTCAATCATTGTATTGACTCAATCGCGAACATCGGTTGTTGGATGTGCTTGTGTTTTGATATTTATGTATCTAGTTGTTAGGGCTTCCCAAGGGCGGAAAATTCATATTTTCGGGATATCGATCTGTTTTGTGATTTGCATGATTCTGCTGTATTTGACGCCTCTAGGTGATATGTTTTTTAAGTCTGATGTAAGTGATATGGCAATGGCAAGAATGACGCATATTGAAATGGCGCTAGAAATGTTCTACGATCACCCATTGCTTGGCGTTGGTGTGAATTCGCATTTAAAATATCTTGCGGCGAATTTTTCCAGCATTCAGAGTTCAATGTCGCTTGATGCTGATGGATTCTATTCTGAAAATCCAATCCATAATATTCACTTGATTGTATTGGCTGAAGCTGGCATTGTCGGGGCTGCTGTTTGGCTTGTTGCGATAACTTCCGGGATTTACAAAACGATGTCTGCGATCGCGCGTGGGATTCAGTGTTCGGCGATTGTTAATATTGCAAATTCTGGTTTTTTGGGTGCTATGATTTTTTATGTGATATATGGATTTACCGGGCATGCGCCATTTAGTTCGATTGGCTGTCTGGAATTATTGGTTTCATTGCTGTCGATGTCGGCCTTCTTGAGAGGCTCTTGTTCGCTTGGAATTTCTAATAGGAGCAAACCATGAATGTGTTAATCGTGACTCCGTACTTTCCATACCCATTGAATTGTGGAGGGAATCAAGCTCAGTATCACATGATTGATCGTTTGCGTTCTTATTTGAATATCCATTTAGTGTATCCGGGATGCAATGCTGACTATGAAAAACATCTAGCTGCCGTTTGGCCTAATGTGAGCTTTCATCCATATAAACGCACGGCTGGGTTGATGGTGCGTGACAAAGTGGTGAATTTTATATCAAAAAAAATGTATCGCACCCAATATGAAGGCTTAGACTTTCGCTACGGTTCTGAAATTTCTGATGCGTTTGTCGAACATTTGAGTTCTGTGATTCGAGATTGTGATATTGATCTGATGCAGGTGGATTTTTATCGATACTTATTTCTTGGGTTTGCGTTTCCTGATGTAAAAAAAATATTCATCCAGCATGAGATTGGGTTTATCAAGAATGAACGAATAATAACACTCCTAGGCTCTTCTGGTAGATTTAAGGAGTATCAATACAATAAACTAATGGCTGAAGAAATTGCAGCAATGAATTCATATGATGCCGTGGCCACCTTAACTAACGTTGATCTACAGGTGCTTCGCGATGCTGGTGTGAGTACGGAAATATATTCATCGCCAGCCATAATTCCATGCGAGCAAGAATTGGATGAAAATTATGAATTTAACAAAATTCTGACATTTTTAGGAGGGGCAGGTCATCAACCGAATCTTGATGGTTTGGAATGGTTTCTTCATGATGTTTGGCCAACGGTATTGGCGTATGATGGACGAATAAAGCTGCATGTAATCGGTAATTGGTCGGCGAATTTGATTGCGATGTATAAAGGGAAATGTAGAAATATCGAATTTTTAGGATACGTTGATGATCTTAATTTGGTCATATCTAATACAGTTATGGTTGTGCCAATCCTCGTTGGAAGTGGCATGCGGATGAAAATTATTGAAGCTGGAAACTACGGCGTGCCTTTTGTAACAACTACTGTTGGTGTCGAAGGATTGCCGTATGCTAATGGAATTGATTGTTTGATTGCTGATGGTGCAAGTGCATTTGCGGAAAATGTTATTCGCTTGATTGCTGATTCTGAGCTTTGTAAGTTGCTGCGCAGAAACTCTTATGATGTGACGCAAATGTCATTTTCACCTGCTGCTTTGGCTGAAATTCGTTGCGGGATATACAGTAAAATTTGTGGCGCGATTTGTGGGGATTCTAATGAGTGATGTGAATATGCATGAGGGAGTGGAATGCGACTGCGCATGTGCTGTAAGTATATGTATCCCTGCATATTGTGACCCGGGTGGTGTTCGCCGCTGTTTGGACTCAATATTAGCTCAAACATTTTTGGATTATGAAGTCATAATTTCTGATGACTCGCCTGATTCTTCAGTTGCGGATGTCTTGCTGGCGTTTCGGTCGCTAAATATTAAATACGTACGAAATGTGCCAGCTTTAGGAACTCCAAAAAATTGGAATCATGCTATTCAACTAGCATCTGGGCGGCTTGTAAAAGTTATGCATCATGATGATTGGTTCCGACATAATGAATCATTAGGCTTCTTCGTAAAAATGATGGAATTGAATCCTGAAGCCTTGCTTGGATTTGGGGCAAGTTTTGATACGCGAGAAAATGAATGCGTGATTAGAGTAAATTCGCCAACTAAATCGCTTAGAAAGAAAATTGAGCGAGATCCACATGCACTTTTGTGTGGGAATTACATAGGCTCACCTTCTGCTGTTATATATCGAAATTCTGAAAGTGTTTTTTTTGATGAAAACTACAAATGGCTAGTTGATATTGAATTTTACATCAGAAAAATTGGAACAAGACGCATTCTTGCTTATGATGAACGCGCGTCAGTTAATATTGGGATTTCTGAACATCAAGTAACGCAATCATGCATAGGAAATCCCAATGTGGTGGTTAGAGAGTTTTTGTTGTTATATGATGTGCTGGGATTTAGTGTGACGCGCTATGTTGCTGATTGTTTAGTGCTGTCAAGGATTTTTTGGGATTGTAGGATTGCTAGTTTCCGAAAAATTAACGAATATGGAAAAATGCCAAATGAATTTGTGCTGCTTGTGTGCCTGCTGATTCTGCTGAATTTAGGGAGGAAAACTATGCGAATGAAGAACTGGTGATATGAAGATTGTATCATTTTCATCCGGCCTGGGTAATCAGTTATTTCAATATGGATTTTATGTAAATCTTAGCCGATTGTTTCCTGGGGAAAGAGTCTATGGATATTACGGTAAGAAATCCTTAAGCAAGCATAATGGACTTGATATTGGGAATGCGTTCTTACTTGATTTGCCTCCAGCAACTGCGTTTTCGAATTTAATAGCGACTGGTATAAGAGTCGCGCGGCGGATATTTGGCTTAAAACGATGGATTGTGCATGATTCGATTGAGTACAACTCTGGCTATTTTTTTGATGGATGGTGGCAGGATGTAATATTCTGCGACATTGATGAAATGAGACTTGTATTTAATGTTGCGTGTAGCTCTGAAAAAAATCTGACTTGTGCTCGTGATATATCTAATTCGGAATCTGTGTCGGTGCATGTGCGCCGGGGTGATTATGTGACATCTGAATTTTCTGGCATCTATGGTGGGATTTGTGATGTGAAATACTATGTGGCGGCTTTGGAATGGATCTCGCAGCACTATCGGAATCCGACTTATTATGTATTTTCTGATGATATAGAGTGGGCAAAGGCGAACTTGCCTATAAGTGATGCTGTGTTTGTTGATTGGAATCGCGGTAAGGAAAGTTATATGGATATGTATTTGATGTCTCTCTGTGATGGTGCTGTGATTGCAAATAGCACGTTTAGTTATTGGGGCGCGCGATTGGGACGCAAAGATAAGCTTGTAGTATACCCGAAAACATGGGTGAATCCACCTCATGTCGCGCCTAATATTTTTCCTGAAGTTTGGGTTGGCTTGTGAATGGGAATATTTTATCCGGTGGAACACTTCGCGGAGCATTCAATGCTGCGCCTGTGATTTCTGTAATTATGCCGGTCTATAATGCTGGAGGATTCCTTCGTGAAGCAATTGATTCAATTCTATCTCAAACTTTTTCAAATTTTGAACTCATAATAATTAATGATGGAAGTACGGATTTCTCTGAAGATGTTATTTTTTCTTATAGCGATTCTAGAATTATCTATATAAAGAATGATGTGAATTTGCGTCTAATAAAGACGTTAAATAAAGGTGTTGCGGCTTCGCGTGGTGAATATATTGCGCGAATGGATGCTGATGATGTGGCTTTGCCGTGCCGTTTTGAAAAGCAAATAGCATTTTTGTATGCGACTGGAGTAGATGTAGTCTCTTCTGCTGTGTTGAAGATTAATGCGAACGGGAAGATGATTGGTATTGGCGAATGCCTTGGCTGTGGCGAAAAAGAATCGCGATTTGTAATGTCGCTAACAAATCCGATTAATCACCCGACTGTATTTGCAAAGAAAAGTGCATTTGAAAAATTTGCGTATAGTGATACGCTTGATGCGTCTTCAGTTGAAGATTATGAACTTTGGAGCCGAATGATTGATGCTGATTTGAAATTCGGCATACTTGCTGAGCCTTTATTGTTGTATCGGCGTGCGGAAAGTAATATTACGACAACACACTTAGATGAGATATTAGAAAAGTCGGCGGACATAGCTGCGCGGATCCAGATTGCAGTGCATGGGCGGCGTTCTAGTGATGACTATATTTCATACTTTATACTTCGACGACCCATTAGAGGATTTTTAGGATTTAGAAGTTCAATAAATTGTATGTATTCGATGCTTTCTGGCTATGCGTCGCGTAATTCTGATGTTGACGTTTGTGTATTGAAGTCTTGGTGCGATTATTTGATTGTTCAGATGCTGGTGCGGCTTAATGCTTCGGTGTTTTTGAAAGTGGTCTATGCGTTTAATTTGCCTTTTGTAATTGTGAGAGTGATCGTGAATCGTTGTGCGCTGCGGTTTAAGATTTGGCGAATGATTGGTGGTTCCCAGAATGCGTGAAAATACGAAAGGTGATTTGTTTGCGCTGGCTTTTGATCTGAGTCGCTGGGCTGCAACTTGGAAACCTAGTATAGTTGGGCAGCCTGTCAGGCTTGGGTATAAATTTTTCGTATGCTGGCTGCTTGGTATTGATGTTCCTGATACCACGCACATCGGTAAAAATTTCCGGGTATACCATGGGGTGGGGCTTGTGATTCACAAGGACACTGTCATCGGTGATTGCGTGACTGTTCGTCATAATACAACTATTGGAAATGCACGGAAGGGCGGTGGTGCCCCTGTGATTGGGGATCATGTTGATATTGGCGCAAATTCAGTGATAATTGGAGAAATCTCCATTGGAGATCATTCCATCATCGCAGCAGGTTCTGTAGTGATTCGGAATGTACCGGCAAATGTGATTGTCGCAGGAAATCCCGCGAAGGTTGTAAAGGCGCTTGTCTGATGCTCTCCGTATTAGTCGTCTCCCCCTCGCGTAAAACTCGCGGTGGAATCACTTCTGTTGTTAATGCCTATGAGTCTTCAGTATTTTGGGCTGAATGGAACTGCCATTGGATCGAGACGCATATTGATCGAGGGGTTCAGTGGAAGCTTCTCTATTTTCTCTGTGCTTTGCTTGCCTATTTCGTAAAGCTGCCCGGTTGCTCGTTGGTCCATATCCATCTGAGTGAGCCGGTCAGTGCTTTGAGGAAATCCTTCTTTGCGATCCCGGCCTTTGCCCTTCGCAAGCCTGTTGTTTTGCATTTCCATTCGTTCAGCCCGGAGACCACGGTCGACAGCCGATGGAAGCCCCTCTATCGCTTCCTGTTCAAGAAGGCTTGCCGCATCATCGTCCTTTCGCCGATGTGGAAGAAGGCCGTGGAGCATTCCCTCGGCGAGCTCCCGCTTGTGGTCGTGCCGAACCCATGCGCGGCGATCTCTGCAGAGTCGATGCCCAAGAAGGGGGGGCGGCCTTATGTGCTGTTCGCCGGAACCTTAAATGCGCGCAAGGGTTATGCGGACCTGATTCGCGCCTTTGCCTTGATCGCCCCGCTGCATCCGGAATGGGACCTGCATCTGGCAGGAAACGGAGAGCTCGAGGTTGCCGCAAGCCTGGTAGTTGCCGCTGGCTTGGATGGGCGAGTGCTGATGCCCGGGTGGATCGCAGGTGCTGAAAAGGGTGCGCTGTTCCGGAATGCAGGCATCTTTTGTCTCCCCAGCTATGCGGAGGGATTTCCGATGGCGGTCCTTGATGCCTTTGCCTACGGATTGCCTGTCGTCACGACTCCTGTGGGAGGGATTCCGGACATCTTGGAGGATGGTGTCACGGCTTCCATCGTACCTTGTGGGGATATTAGTGCTTTGGCTCATGCCCTCAGCACGCTCATGGGGGATGCAGGCAAACGGGCGAGTTATGCCGCTGCCGGATTGGAATTGGCGCGTGGACCCTTTTCTGTGGAGGCTGTGTGCAATCAGATTTCCGGATTGTACCGAGAGAGCTTGAGCTCTTCGCGAAGTTGACCCTCTTTGCTGTCGCAGTGATCCTGTCGGCGGCGCAGGCCCATGCAAGCAGCGAGTCTCTTGCGCAGATCGTTCGACAGCGGGACTCGGTGTTGAGCCGAAGATGCCATCCCGGATTCCCTGGCGCAGGACGGGTCTTCTTTGTCTCCACTCGGAATGGGCGTGACGATCGCACGGAGCTCGAGGCAGGAGATTCCGCGACCCCTTGGAAGACACTGAAGCGTTTGCAACGCATCGAGTTGAGGGCGGGAGACGCCATTCGTCTGCGGGCGGGCGATGTGTTCCAGGGAACCTTGGTCGTCAAGAGCAAGGCGACACGCGAGATGCCGATCACCATCGGTGCCTACGGTGCAGGAGCTCGGCCGAAGCTTACGGGGCGCAGGCTCGTCGATGGTTGGGTCCATGCGGGGAAGGGGATCTGGCGAGCGGATTGGCAAGGAGCCATGCCAACGGGGCTGAAGACGGATGGACGATCTTGGCTGACTCGCTATCCTCGGGAGGGATGGCTGCATCTCGACAGCGTGATGGGACCGAAGCGGTTCCGCCAGCGTGATTCGCTCCCGAAGCAGGTTCAGCGAGGGCTTGTCTGTATCCAGTTTGTGCCATGGTGTTTTGCCTATCAGTGGATGTCCATCGAAAACCGGACTGCGGTGCAATTGGATCGCAGTCCGGAATTTCCCAACCTCCCAGGTTTGGAGCCGCGTCGGATGGTGAAAGGGGTGAATCTTGCTTTTCTGAACCTTCCGGATGCGGTTTCCCAGGAGGGGGACTGGGCTTGGGATCGGGAAAAGAGGCAACTGGTCTTGGCATCTTTGCAAAGGCCTCAGCATGTGCTGGTGGATGCAGAGGATCGCGGCATCCTGATTCAGGATGCTGAATATGTGAATTTGGCAGGAATTGAATGTGTCGGATATCGAAATTCTGGCGTGGAAATCGCGAACAGCCGGAATGTCGATCTGAATGATCTGGTGATGGATTCCACAGGGAACTACGGGATTCATGTGCGCTCCAGTTCAGATCTCAAGATCCGGAGTTGCCATATCGCGTGGGCCAAAGATCGAGGCATCAGCCTTTCCGGACATGATCTCTCTGTGGATTCGACGCAAATAGAACATGTAGGTCTGGATCCGCTGGTTCTGCTGCCCTTCGTGGACGATTCGGTACGTGTGAATTCTCGGAATGCGACCCTGGGGAACGGGATCTTTTCGGGTGATGTGAATCATGTCATCTTGCGGGGGAATTTGATCCAAGATGTCGGTTACAATGGAATCTACTTCTCCGGGAGGAATCACTATGTCGAAGGAAATGTTATTGCTGATTTCTGTCAGACTTTGGATGACGGCGGAGCCATTTATACGGGTGGCAAGGGATCCCAAGGGAGTGTGATTCACAAGAACTTCGTAGGATATCTCAAGACTCCAGCGAAGAAGGGATGGACGCACGGGATCTACCTCGATGACCTTTCCGAAGGATATTTGGCAGACAGCAACGTGATTTGGAATGTGCAACTTGGGGTCATGCTCCACAATGCGCGCCAAAACCGCGTGATCGCAAACGAGATCCACATTCCTTGGCGTGCAGGTGTCTATTTTCAGGAAGATGCACCCTTTGCTGACTATTCTGTAGAAAACCACATTGTTGGAAACCAGATTGATCTGATGCGGACTTCAAAGTGTGGGGTCGAGATCAGAAACCAGCATGGTCACGCTGTGGGCGATTTTATCGATAATTCCGTTCTCGAAAGCATGGAAGGGAAAAAGATCGGACGAGACGTTGTGCTCAATGGGATTTCACTGGATTGGATAGGGCTTGCGAGAAAATGGGCACGAAAGGACGTAAACTCCGCTCCATGATACCCATTGTTCGCAAAAAATCTAGGAACAAAAAAGGAGACCTAAGGTCTCCTTAACTGGCATTGGGCGGGCAAATTTTCAGTCTTGAAGGCAGCGGACAGAGAAACCTACACTTTTGTACCATTCACTCTTGCTCAATGATGCTGAATCGGGAATGTTGATCAGACGAAAATATCGTGCAAATTCGGCAGAGGTCTCCTTTGAAGACCAGAATAATCCCTTTACATTACTGGCGTAAATTGCACCTTCGGTGTATGGAGGGAATCCACTGGGGGCACGCCACCCAGAAAGCTGTGCATTGAAGCCAAATGAGTTCGTTCCTGCAGTTTCAATAGAACGTAAGGAAATGCCCGCATCTTCGGTGTTGCCGCCATTGAATCGGTCAACCGTGAGCTTGAGAGCATTCCACTCCAGATTGCTGGGCAGATGCCAGCCGGTGGGGCAGGCGGTGAGCGCCGAGTTCCATGTGTAGAAGCGCCCGTATTTGCTGGTGCTGTCGGCATCGTCGCTGAACGGATGGCTGCCATCGGCCGCATAGTTCAGGTTCTGCGCCATCCAGGTCTGGCCACCGATCTTCACGAACTTGTAGACCTTGCCGTCGCGGCTGTCCTTGAATTTGCCGTCGAGCTTGAGCAGGACTGCGTCCAGCTTGCTGATGACTTCATTGTTGGACGCTTGAGGAACCACGGGCTCGCAGGTCTCGGTGGTAGCCTGCCAGAAGTAGTTGTTGGACGGCTCGATCCAGCCGTTGTCTTCGGTGCGGACGAGCTTGTAGTTCGCGCCGTTGTAGGTCACGATCGATCCGACGGAATAGGCGGGAGCCTGTGCCACGAAGGTCGGGCAGGTGGTCGTGGCGGCAGCAAGGCCAGCCAAGGTAAGCGTGAGGGCAATGGCTCTCATGTGTCTTCTTTCGTTGTGGTGTGTGGGAATTGAGCGTGCGTTCTCGCCCAACATATCCTTGTCACAGACTCAAAGCAACAACAAAGCCAAGGAAAACACTGGATTGAAGGATCTGAATTTTCATGCGGCATTTTTTGCCGTCATTTGATGGCGAATTCGAGTATTTGTGGGGAGAATCACGCAAATTTGTTGATAAAGAGATCAACGCAAAGCCGTGGACTTGCTTGGAAAACACCTCAAGAGGAGCATGCACCCTGAGTGCATTGACATTGCGCTTGGTCACTTGTTGACAGATGTCAGCAGGTGGCCTGTGCCCCATGCCGGTTCTCTTGTCCACCACGATCTTGCAGTTTCACGACCTGGCAGACCGCATGGATGGTTGTCGCTGTCTGCAGCGAAGCAGGCTCCAGCCAAGAAGCCAAAATGTCCGGCTCCAATGGCAGTGAGTCCTTTGGGGAGGGGATGACCCGTGTAGTCGAAAGGAGTTCAGAAGAGGATGCGCAGCTCGGCAAATCAGGGCACTGTCGTCATTCGACGGCAATGGAGAAAATCATCTGATATTGCTTGGAATTCACTCTTCGCGGATTAGTTTGCACCGTGAAATCACATAGCTCGTCGCACCCTCTCGGGAGACTTCCATGCTGCGCCTTTTGCCGATGCTTCTTGTAGCCCTGCTGTCCTTGTGGACGAACGCAGGAGCCGCCACGCCGCTTGACACCCATGGGCGCCTGCATGTCTGCGGCGCCACGCTTTGCGACGAAGCGGGTGGCACGGTGCAGTTGCGGGGCATGAGCTCCCACGGTCTTTCCTGGTTCGGGCAGTACATGAACGGCAACGTGATCAAGTGGCTGGCCGAGGACTGGGGCATCAGCGTGATTCGCGCCGCCATGTACACGGGCGAAGGCGGCTATGTGGACAATCCCTCCAGCCGCACCTCGTTGGAAGCCAAGGTCGACACCATCGTGAGCGCGGCCACCGCGAATGGGATCTACGCGATCGTCGATTGGCACATCCTCTCCGAGCAGGATCCCCACAAGACCACCGCCGAGGCCGTGAGCTTCTTCGCCAAGATGGCGGCAAAGTACAAGGGCAACAAGAACGTCCTCTATGAGATCTGCAACGAACCCAACGGATCCGCCACCTGGGCGGGCATCAAGAGCTATGCAGACACGGTGATTCCCGCCATTCGAGCCATCGATCCCAACGCGCTCATCGTGGTGGGCACCCCCACCTGGAGCCAGGATGTGGATGCAGCTGTGCAGTCCCCCCTCTCTGCCAGCTACGGCAATATCGCCTATGCGCTGCACTTCTATGCGGGCTCGCACGGTGAGGATCTGCGCAACAAGGCGCGCACGGCTCTGCGGGCCGGTCTTCCCCTGTTCGTGACCGAGTGGGGTACCACGGCGGCCGACGGCGGCGTCTCCGACCCCACGGTGTACACGGCGGCGGCCACCACCTGGCTCAAGTTCCTGGACAGTGCGGGCATCAGCTGGTGCAACTGGTCGCTGGCCGACAAGGCCGAGGCCTCGGCCGCCTTGGTAGGTGGGGCGAGCGTGAACGGTTCGTGGCCCCTGGCCTCCCTGACCACGTCGGGCAAGTTCGTGCGCACCAAGATTCTCGCGGGCCTGAATCCGAACGGCCCCTTCAAGCTGGAGGCAACCGCCACGGCGGGCGGCTCGGTGGTTGTCTCCCCCAGTGGAGCCAGCTTCGCCAAGGGCACGGCGGTGACGGTGCAGGCCTACCCAGAGGCGGGTTACGTGTTTTCTGGCTGGTCAGGAGACAACAGTACCATGACCAACCCTCTCGCCTTCACGGTGGCGGGCGACATTTCTCTGCAGGCCGAGTTCCTGAAGGAGGGCGAGAACAAGAACCTTGTGACCAACGGCAACTTCGTGGCCGGGAACGCCGGCTGGAGCGTCGGCTGGTGGGGCGGCGTAGGCAGCACGGCCTATGCAGACAGCACGTTCACGGCCTCCATCGCGGCGGGAGGAGACCAGCCCTGGAACGTGCAGCTCTCCCAGGCCGGCATCCCTCTGGTGAACGGGCACAACTACGAGTTGCTCTTTGACGCGGCCGCAAGCCATGATCGCGTCATCAGTCCCAATGTGGGCATGGCCAGCGGTGCCTACACCAGCTACGCCAACTGGAACCCCCTGGGCATTACCACGGTGAAGACCCGCTATCGTCTGACTTTCAGCATGGCCCAGCCAAGCGACGCCTCGTCCCGCCTGGAGTTCAACCTGGGTACAGACACGGGCACGGTGACGCTGCGCAACGTGGTCCTGCGCGAGGTGGGTGCAGTAGCGGGCAACGTGGCACCCAGCCTCAAGGATTCCACCCTCTCGGTGACCAAGGACTCCACCTTGCGTGTTGCCCTCTGGGGCCGCGATGCGGACGGGCGGGTCGCGGGTTACTTGCTTGCCGGCGCGCCACGGCACGGCACGGCGACCCTCACGGGAGCGCGTCTTGTCTATGTCCCGAATGCGGGCTACACCGGGAACGACACCCTTGGTGTGACGGTGCTGGATGATTCGGGGGCGACTTCCACGGGGCGTCTCCTGATCGTGGTCTCCAACCAGGAGAACCAAGTGATGAACGGCAGCTTCACCGCAGGCCTTTCCAATTGGAACTTCGGCACCTACAACGGGGCGACAGCGACCACTGCGGTTGCAGACAGCAGTTTCACGGTGCGCATCACGGCACCGGGATCTGCCGAATGGAACGTGCAGTTCACCCAGGGCGGGATGGCGATCGTCAACGGACAGGAGTACGAGCTGCTCTTTGAGGCCAAGGCAAGTCATCCGCGCACCATCAATCCCAACGTGGGGATGGCCAGCGGTGCCTACACGAGCTACGCCAACTGGGCACCCCTGAGCATCGGGACGCAACGGGCAACCTACCGCTTGACCTTCAGGATGACGGCAGCCACCGATCTGGCCTCCCGTCTGGAGTTCAATCTGGGACTGGACACCGGCATGGTGATGTTGCGCAAGATCGTGCTGCGCGAAGTGGTGACGGCCGTGGCGAATACGGCACCGAGCCTGGCTGATACGATCCTTGCGACACCGCAGGACGCGAAGCGCGCCCTCAAGCTCTGGGGTGCGGATGCCGAGGGTGGGGCCTTGACCTATGCGGTGGCCACGGCTCCAGGACATGGATCGGCGGTCGTGAGCCATGACACGCTCTTCTACACGCCTGAGGCTGGATATCTCGGGACGGATTCGTTGCGACTGACGGCGATGGACGATGCGGGAGCGATCTCCGAAGCGGCGCGACTGCTGCTCGCGGTCCAGCACCGCAACCATGCGCCGGTGGTGGTCAAGCCGCTTGCGGACATCGTGGCAAAGAGCGACTCTCTCCTGACTTCAATTTCGCTGGCGGCGATCTTCAGTGATGTGGACGGAGATCCGCTCCGCTATGCGGTGATGCACAGGGACACGAACATGTATGCGGCAAGCGTCACTGCCGGCTATTTGAGGCTCAGCCCGAAGGATGCTCTTTCGGGCATTGACACATTGCTTGTCATGGCGAACGATGGACAAGTGACGACGACCGATACGGTTGTCGTGAACTTCTTTCACAAGAACAAGGCACCGATCCTGCAAGACATGGATGTGACGGCCGCATGGAATGCTACGACGGCCATCAAGTTGAATGCAGTGGATGCAGGGGTGATCAAGAGCTATTCCGTTGCGTATGGGCCATCGTACGGATCGGTACGGATCAGCCATGACACGTTGTTCTACACGCCCATCGCTGGCCGTCAGGGCGTTGATCGCTTGCGCGTTTTCGCAACCGATGACTCGGGTGCCGCCTCTCGTCAAGCACTGGTGCGCATCGAGGTCATGGCGCTCCGGAATGCACCGCGGGTGGTGAAGCCCATTGCTGACATTGTGCTGACGCAGGATTCTCTCTTGCCTTCTATTCTGCTCAGTCCAGTCTTTACGGATGCAGATGGGGATATGCTCAGCTACTCCGTCAGGCAGAGGGATTCGTCCATCCTTTCGGCCGAGATCACTGCTGCTGGGTATCTGCGCATTTCGCCCAAGTCGGGCCGATGGGGGTGCGACACGCTCTTCGTGACCGCAAGCGACGACAACGCGACGGCTGTGGACACGGTGATCGTTGACTTGAAGAACAAAAACAATGCACCGACCTTCGGTGATACCAGTTTCGTAATCAGTCAAGGACAGACCTTCCGGTTCAAGATGGGGGCAACGGATCTTGGAGGCAAGGTGGTGAAGTATGGGTTTTCGGCTGCGCCTGTGTTCGGTACCGCCAAGATCAGCAACGACACCTTGGTGTACACGCCCAATTCCAGCTACTCGGGCTACGAGCGTTTCCGCGTGAACGCGACGGACGATTCGGGAACGACTTCCCGCAATGCTCTTGTTCGCTTCGAGATCCGCAGCACAAACCGGACCTTCAAGGCATTGAGCATGTCCTTGTATCAAGGGGCCTCCTGCACTCTTTCGTTGGCTGGTATGGACACCAACAGCAGGGTGACGGGTTACAAGGTACAGACCAGTCCTGCGCGAGGGACGGCTGCGATTCGCAATGACTCCTTGTTCTACCAGGCTGGTACGGCTGGCTTTGGGATGGATGGATTGTCCATCGCAAGCGTGACGGCGGGAGGGAGCGTGTCGCGTATCGCTCCGGTCTCCATCGAAGTCAAGTACCTGAATCGTGCGCCGAAGATCAACGCGCCTCTCAGTGATGTCGTCGCAAAGCAGGATGACCTGCTTTGGGGTCAGAACATCAGCTTTTCCGATCCGGATGGCGATGCACTGACCTACTCGATCAGGCAGAGCAATCCTTCCTTGATGGCCGTCGACTTGGTGGGGAGTTTCCTCCGGTATGGTTTGCTGCAAGGCCAGTCGGGCGTCGACACTGTCTTTGTGACCGCACGGGACATGGAATCAGCAACGACGGATACCTTTGTCGTGAAGGTTGCCCATGTGAATCGCAAGCCGGTGTTGCTGAATGCCGGATACACAGTGTTGCGCAATACGACGACGACCATCACCCTTGAGGGGCGTGATCCGGATGGACCCCTTGCGTATCGTCTGGTGAGTGCGCCTTGGAATGGTACTGCAGCGATTCAGGGTGGGAAACTTGTCTATGTGCCAAAGCCGGGCGTCATCGGCATGGATGGCTTTTCGCTCGTTGCGGTGGACGACTCGGGAGCAACTTCGCGGACAGCATGGATTTCCATCGAGATCCGAGATCCGAACCGGGCTCCCGTCATCACGGCACCTTTGGCTGATGTCTCTGTCAAGCAGGACGATGTTGTGTGGGGTGGATATCTTGGGTTCAGCGATCCTGATGGGGATGTGTTGACCTGCACGGTTTCGCACACCAATACCAGTCTCGCTACGATGAATCTGGTGGGCACCTTTCTGCGCTATGGCTTGAATCCAGGCCAGTCCGGCAAGGACACTGTGATTGTGACGGCGACCGATGGCCGCTTCACGGTGGCGGATACCTTTGTGACCACTGTTGCCGGTCGCAATACCGCACCGTTCTTGGGGGATGCCAGCCTTGTGGTGACTGCTGGCATGTCGATCAAAGACACGCTTGTAGGAACCGATGTGGACGGGGTGGTCAAGCAATATGCGATCGCCGTCGCACCGCTTCATGGCACTGCGGTGGTCGCCGGAAATGTCCTGACTTACACGGCGAATGACGGCTATGAGGGCGCCGATTCCCTCAAGGTCTATGCCGTGGATGATTTGGGCGCGGCTTCTCGCAAGGCTCGTATCGAGTACCTGGTGAAGCCTGCGGCGGCAGCGGTCTCCCAAGCCTCCACACCCATCGTGGTCGCCTCCCGCGCCGCTCTGCTTGAGGACGTGATCGCAGCGCCTTCCATGACAGAAACGGTCATTCCCTCCTCGGTGGACACCGCCTCCGTGAGCGCCCTTTCCTCGGTGGTGCGCGTGCCACAGGTGACGACCCGCCCCGGTGCCGTGGGCTGGGACCTTGCCGAGTGCAGCGACGAGAATCCCTGCCAGAAGGCAATGGTCCTGCTTCCTTCGGTCGCCTCGGTGGATGTCCAGATCTTCGACCAGATCGGCACCCCTGTGATGGCCTGGAATCATGTGCTCGCGGGCGCCGAGTTTGCTGGCCTGCCCCAGGGCACCGACGGCCGCCGTTCGCTGGTGCTGGGCTGGAACCTCCACTCCACCGCAGGAGCAACGGTCGCCTCGGGCGTCTACCTCTGGAAGGTGCGCGTGGTTGGCGAAGACGGTCGCGAGACCGGCGCGGTCCTGAAGATGGGCGTGACGCGCTGACCTAGCCGAGGTCTCGGTTCGAAGAACCGCAAGGCGCCGGGTCCCGGGAGAGGGGCTCGGCGCTTTTGCTTTGCACGCGCCAGGGATGCCGCCCTTCGGGCCAAGACCCCGGCTGTGCCGAGGCTTGGCAGGCAGCCCGGCCCCGGCGTCGCATCCGGGCAGGGCGGTGTGCCGGGGAGGCGCCCGGAAGTCGTCGCGGGAACCTGCGCAGGTCCCGCCCTCCAAGCGTATGGGTCGATACCAGCTACTCCGGCATCAGACGAACCGGCCCGCGCCATCCCCAGAGCATGGCGGCGCGAAAGCCGTAGCCGAGGCGCCCCTTGTCCAGGAAGTTCCAGCTCAATGCCGCGTGGTCGAACAGGAGGATGCCCGTGGCGGCGCTGATCCCGTACTTGTGTGCCTCCCAGCGGGCGATCCTTGCCGCATGCAGGGTGTATCCCGCGCTTGCGAAGACGCTTGCGTTGCGGGCCACGAAGCCCCCATCGTGCAAGGGGGTCCAGGCAAGCGTCACGGGATAGATCCCGATGTCGGGACCGCTGGAGGGAAGCCAGGTGAGGTCGAACGCAGGGACCATGAGATGAAGTCCTCCGGCGCCGCCGTCGTTGCCGAACCAGCCGTGTCCGGGAGCTTCCCGCGAATCGGTCTCCATGTTGCCGGGCGTGGCGGCGTGCAGGAGGGTGCTCAGGAGCAGGGGGGCGAGGGTCATGGCTTCCGCCTTTGCTTCAAGGTGCCGTTGCGCAGGCCTTCCGAGACCGCATACAGGTTGAATCCTGCCTGGATGCCGCCCGAGAGGCGGGGATCGTCGAACACATGCCGGTCGAAGTTCCCCCACAGCTGGGGGCAGTCGATCCGCAGGTGGAGGTGGTCGGCGATCAGGATGCCCAGTCCCACCGTGGGGCGCGCGACGAGCTCCTTGTCGGCGGCTTGGCCGTAGAAGAAGGGCGCGGTCTTGGTGATGCCGGGCAGCAGCGAGAGCATGCTACCGGCCTGGATCTCGAACTGGGTCCGCAGGGCCAGATGACCCTTCCAGTCGGCGTCCACGACGTCGGCGCTTCCGGCCTTGGAGATCCGGATTCCCGCCTCGAAGCGTTCCCGGGTCAGGAGCCAGCGCACAGGGGCATGGAGCTGGGCCAGCCAGTCCTTCGGAAGCGTGAGTCCTTGCATCGCCTCGAAGCCGGTCGAGGAGAAGCCCAGCTTCAGGTAGGGAGCGGACCAGGCGGGCTTTTCACCGAAGGCTCCGGCCAAACCGATGCGGCCGGCATGGAAGGCCAAGGGGTAGAGCAGGGAGGAGCCTTGGCCGAGGGCATCGTGTCCGATCATGCGGGCGGCCTGGAAGTAGAACGTGTCGGCATAGCCCCGATAGTGCCAGGGAAGGGGGGCCTGGAAATTCGCGAACCGGTCCCCGTCGTCTTCCCGGGAGTCTTCGGCGAGGCTGGCGTTGGTGCCGCGCAGGCGGTTCACACTGCCCTTGAGCACTCGAAGCACCTCGATCGCGTCCTGGTTGCCGGAGGCATTCGTCAGCGTGTCGAGAGTCAGGTCGATGGAGCGGTCCAGGCTGTCCAGGAACGCATTGGCGGAGTCCACCGCGTTCCGGTCCCGGGCCCAGTAGCGCTCGTGCTCGCGGTAGATCCGCAGGATCGGGTCGGTGCGCAGCAGGCGGTCGAGCCACGGTTCGTGGTGGGCGCTGCTCTCCTTGGGAAGGAGGTCTCCGGGCTGCAAGGGGCTGCGGTGGGCTTGGCGCATCCCGTCGAGGTACCCGACGAGGAAGTCGAGTCGACGGAACGCGGGCTCGAAGAACCCGCTGAAATGCATGAAGTGCTCCGAGGCCAGGGGCATCGAAGTGGTGTTGACCTCCGTGCGCGAGTGCTGCAGATGGCTGTTCTCCGAGGCTCGGGCAAGCTCCAGTTCCGAGGGGTCGGGGCGCCGGTCCATCAGGTAGCGGATCCACTCGTCGACCATGCCGCGCTTCTCCTGCGCATCGGGCTGATCGGTCACATAGTGGGTGGGGATGGTCAGCCGTACGGACCCCAGGGGCCCCAGCGGGAGGTCGTGCGGGACCAGGCCCGGGGCGTAGGGAGACGGTTGGCGCCCAAGGCCCGTCGCGTAGATGCGCAGGGCAAGCTCCAAGGGCTGGTTGTCGAAGATGCCTCCGTCCGAGAATTTGACAGAGTCCTTGCCCCACCTTCCCCAGCTGGAGTCCTTCATCTCGAGGAGCGACACCTCGAGGGACGACTCGAGCGGAGAGTCGGCGCTCAAGGTGTCGCAGGTGCGGAATCGGCTCGCGACCTCGCCCATGGTGCCGCCCTCGATGCCGCGGATCCGGATCGCCTCGCGCTCCTGGCCGGTGTCCTTGCTGGCATGGCATGTCCCGGAATTCAGGCACTTCAGAGCGGCGACATCGTAGCAGTTGCGGGTGGCGAACACTTGGAGCTTGCGGGGAGGGAAGGCGATGGGGAAGGCCGAGGATGCCAAGGCCAGGTTCTTCAGGGAAGTCCGGATCTGTTCATGGTCGGTCCCGTGCTCGCCGAACCACAGGATGGGCTGCCCTGACTTCCAATGGACGTCCGTGAGGGGTTCCGACCAGAACCGGTAGCATCCTCCCTTTCGCGTCGCGTCGGAGCAGGAAGGTTCCCAGCGCGCCCCGACCACGAACTTGAGGTCTGCCTTGCGGACGGAGAGCTTTGGGGATTCGATTTCGGGCGGCAGGAACCGCGACACGGCAAAGCCCAGGTAGACAACCGGAGGCAAGGGGAGTCCGGGATCGGGAGGCTGGAGCATGTGATCGATCACGTTGTCCAGGGCCTGTTCGATGCGGCGTGTGGTGAAGAGGCTCTTGTCGCGCAGCACGGAGCCGTCGGGGCCGGTGACAAGCTCCTTCCAGCCGATTCCCAGCCACTCGGCGAACGGGTCGTAGTCCTTGCCGGCATGGAAGGCGTAGTAAAGCCCTGCGACCGAGTTGATGGCTCCCGCCGAGGCGCCCGTGAGGATGCGCACATCCGCCTGGTTCGTGTCGGTCTCCTGCCTGGCGAGGAGGTATCCGCTTTGGTAGCTGCCCAGGGAGACACCTCCGCTGGAGACGGTGATCTGCACTGCGGGAGGGCTGGCTTGAGCCGTTGCGCTGGATACGAGGATTGCAAGGAGGAGGTGCTGCATCCGGAGCCTTTCGGGGTCGAGGAGTCGCGGCGCCTGTGGCAAAGGTCGCATGTGCCCGGAGGGCATCGGTGCCAGGGGAACCGGAGAGGTCTCTTGAGAAGAATCTGATCCGTGAGTCGACGAAATGCAACAAGGAATCTCTCAAAATGAAAGATTCCCATCCTGTCTGGTTCTAGTCGCCAACAAGCGGAGGCTTGGACTTGCACTGAGCCTGCCGAAGTGAGGCCGCCCGGCCCCGGCGAACAATCGTACGGGCGGCGGGTGTCGCGAGCCGAATGCTACGGTGCGTTACTTCAGTCCGATATGATGGATGTAGTTGAGCGCGCGCACACCGTCGAAGCGGCGGGCCAGCATGCGCATGAAATACACGCCGGAGGGTGCGGGACGTCCATTGTCGCCACGCCCGTCCCAGCGCAGCAGATACAGGGCTCCGCGATCGCCGTTCTTGGGGTCCACTTCGCCGATCCACTTGGTTACCAGGATGCCCAGGTTGTCGTAGATGTACACATCCACCAAGGTGCGGTCCCAGGCGCGCAGCCACATGCCTTGTCCTGCATCGGGGGAGCGGGCGAAGGCCGTGTCGATCTGCTTGACAGGCTCGATGCCGAAGCTGTGGGCAGGGTTGGATGAGCTGCCGCCGGAGGACCGGTCGAAAATGGGATTGCGCAGGCCCATCTCGAAGAACGGGACGTCGAATTCCATGGCCAGGGAGGTGTGTACCGTATCGGCAGGATGCTTGGGATCTTGGTAGCGGATGTCCAAGCGCCAGCTTGTGCGAGGCCTCTGGAGCATCCAGCTTTCGTCCAGCTCCGAAGAGACCACGCGGGCCGAAAAGATTCCGGTGTGCGGGCCTGTCTCGATCAGGTGGATCGTCTTGCCGCTCGGGGTCGTGACCCGGAACGTATCGACCTTTGCCGTGTCGGGATCGTGTTCCGTAAGGCGGATCGTGACGATGTCCTTCTCGCGCGGGTTGGCAGAGAACCGGTCGAGGCTCAGGGATGCGGGGAACCAGGGTGCCCAGAGCTTGATGGTGTCGCGGACGACATCTCCGTAGAGAGGGTCGGTGAAGGTGCCGATCAAGGAGGCGGAATCGCTCCATTCTTCCAATTGGTTCTTGAAGCTTGTGGAGGCGCTCCAATGCAAGGAGTCGCCGGAAGTCAGGGACAACGAGCGAGGGCCGTTCGTGGCGGCAGCGCATTGGAGCACGACCTTGGCGTTTCCGGTGCCGTCGGGAAAGCCGCCATTGAGAGCGACGGAGATGGCGTTGCTGTCCGTCAAGTGAGCGAGCTTGAGGGAAAGGGGGGGGCGCAGGATCCAGGCGGTATCCTGTGCGGCGAACATCGGTGCGCGCTCCGGAAGCGTGACGACCACGCGGGCGTTGGCTCCGGCGGGCCATGCAGGACCAAGGACCAGGGTGTCCTTGGTTGCCGTAGCGGCTTGGGTCACAGGCACGATGGTGCGGAACGTGGCGGCGCCTTCGCGGGGCAGCTTGAGCGTGAAGAGGGTATTGGTCCCGGAGGTGTTGGGGCTGGTGAGCTGGATCGTCAGCGTATCGCGTGTTTCCCACGGATCGGTCGCCGTGATGAGGAAGCTGCCGCGTGGACCTAGGAACGTGGGCAGCGTGTCCTTGGCCGAGAGGATGGTGATGCTGCGCTGCGGCATGGCCACCAGGATGGAATCGGTTGCCGTGTCTGCATAGACCGGGTCGATGAAGCGGACCTTGATCCAGGCTTCGCCACGGATCCAGCTGAGTTTGCTCGTGCTGGACAGCAGGGCCGTGAGGCTGGTGTCTCCTTGCAATCCGGCAAGGGTCATGCTCAGGGAGCTGACGTTCCCGGCTTGGAAGAGGAGCGTGCGATGCCCTTTGGAATCCGGCTGGGCGCCGGCCGAGAGGGTCACCTCGATCGAGTCCTTGATGCCTTTCTGGATCATGGAGATCTTGAGGGCTGGGCGATAGATGCGTGCCGTGTCCCGCAGGATGGTGGAGCCTGAGGTGAAGGTTGCCACCAAGGAGTCGGTGGCCCTGCCGGTGCTGGCAAGCCAAAGCGTGTCGTTTGTGGCGGGGCGCTTGCCTTGACGGAACGCAAGCGTATCCCGGAACAGGCTGTCGCTCCCCATGGTCAGGGACAGCGTATCCAAGGGCTTGCCTTTTTGGGATACGATCACGGACGCAGGGCTCTTCTGCCCTGGCAGCCTGGCGACCAGCTTGAGATTGCCTGAAGAACCGGTCGCCGTATCTGGTTGCCAACTGATCCACGAGTTTGTGGCTGCGCCTGCGCTCATGGCACCCGCCAGCAAGGCAGGTAGCAGAAATCGCAAGCTCACGGTCAGCATCTCTGCTCCTTCAGAAGGATGTGGCTCGAAAGGACGCAGCACCACAATTTGCAGGGAGCCTTTCGAACTTGAAAAGAATTTAGAAACCTCAAGCGAAAAACCCCAAAGAGGCGGATATTCTTGTGTTCTTCCGCGTGAACGGCTCGGGTGCTGTGCTCTCCACTCCTTGAGGATAGTCCCATGGGGTGGGTTTGTCTGCCGTTGTTTGGCGGCAAAGCCTGGACTTGTGTTGTCGTTATCTGAAAAAGGGTGGTGCGCCCTGACTGACGCCAGCCGCATCTGCCGCCGCACGCCGTGAAAAGTCAAGGTCGCTCGCCGTGCCGTCGCGATTCGTGCAGGCGCGCGATTCCCATCGCCCGAATGGATGAGATTGCGTGCGAGGCCTCCTCACCCGTTCGGGTGGTTCGGGAGGAATTTGCCGAAACGACGGAATCCACGGCGGGGATCGCGCGTATGCTGGGTAGCATCCGCAACGCACACCCCCGAGAGGACCGCACATGGAAACCCTAGGCTATCCACGCAACGTGATCGTCGACACCGACATGGGTTGGGATGATGTCATCTCCATCCTGTTGCTGATGAAGGATCCCAACATCCGCATCTGCGGCATCACCGTCACGGGCTGCGGAGAGACGCACTTGGAGGCCGGCGTCGAGCTGGCCCAGAGGCTGCTTGCCTTGGGCAACATCAATGCCCCGGTCTGTCGCGGCGCCAAGAAGCCCAACAGCTTCGATCACAGCTTCCCGGAGACGTTCAGGGCCACGATGGACAACTCCAGTGGCCTGCTGGACAGCCTCCCCGCAGCCTTGCAGCCGGTGGACCCTCGCATGGCGTGGGATTTCATTCGCGACGAGCTGGACCGCGAGGAGTACCAGGTCACCATCCTGTCCCTGGGAGGGCTGACGAACATCGCCAACATGCTGGCGATCAAGCCCCAGCCCCAACTCGCCAACATCGAGCGCATCGTGATCATGGGCGGAGCCGTCAACGTGGACGGCAACGTGGCGGCGCTGAACAATTCGGTGAAGGGCTACGACCAGGGGCCCGAGTACGCCTCGAACGTGTATGCGGAGTGGAACATCTTCCTGGACCCCGTCGCCGCCTCTGCGGTCCTGTCCAGCCCGATTCCCACCACGCTGGTTCCCCTGGACGCCTGCAACTGCGTGCTGCTCAAGCCCGAGTACACCGACATGGTGGTGGCCAAGGACCCGGTCGCGGTCTTCCTGAAGAAGCTGCTGGGCCTGAAGTCCACGGGCCCCTACAAGGAGGCCATCCCCCTGCCGGTGTTCGATCCCCTGGCCACCCTGCTCATGGCGGGAGCGGTCAAGTCCACCAATTCGGTGCGTGCCGGGATCGACGTCGTGATCGAGGAGACGGAGGTCGACAACACCTGTGGAAGGACCGTCGCGAACCTCAAGGGCGGACCTCTCGTGGACATCGTGCTGCAGGTCTCGGAACGGGACTTCCAGCGCGCCTTCGCCGAGTACGCCAACGCCCCGATGCAGTCCCCGCTTCCCTACGCGGGCACGAGGAACGTGGGCATCTTCCTGTTCGAAGGGATCGAGATCCAGGACTTCTGCGGGGCCTTCGAGGTCTTTGCCGCCGCTCGCCACGACAACGGGACGCCGGCCTTCAACGTGTTCAGCATCGCGGAGTCCGAAGGCAGCGTCCAGGCGTTCGCAGGTCCTCCGCCGGCACATGGCGGCTCCCAGAGCCAGATGAAGCTGACGGCGGACTTCACCCTGGACAACGCGCCCAAGATCGAGGTGCTGGTCATCGTCGGCGGCCAGGGCGTAGACGCGCTCTGCGCCTCGATGAATCCCCAGAGCCCTCTTTCGCAGCGGTTCCAGAAGCTGGCGAACAAGGCGGCCCACGTGGTCACCATCTGCTCCGGCGCCATCATCGCGGCCAAGGCGGGGCTTCTCAGGGGCATCCGTGCCACCACCCACCATACGCGCTTCGAGCAGCTCAGGGACATCAGCCAGGAGCTGGGCCTGGGCCTCACCGTGGTCGATACCCGCAACGGCAGCAACTTCGTCCAGGAGCCCACGTCCAAGGTCGTCTGCTCCGGAGGTGTCCATTGCGGACTGGCCGCGGCGGTGCATGTCGTCGGCCTGATCCTGGGTGTCCGCAAGCGTGAGGAGCTGGCCTGGGAGATCATGGAGTACAACACGCCCTCGGGCTGTTCCTATCCTCCTGCCGAGTTCCCGCAGAACCGGGACATCCGCCCCGAGGAGTTCATCCTCGGCTTTTCCCATCTGAACGTCATCATGCCGAACCTGGAGAGGATGGAAGAGGCGACGGCGTTCTACGCGAGGGTGCTGGGATTCCGCCAGGCCTGGAGCCTATGGCTCCCGGACGAGGCCGCCGAGCGCTTCGGCATCGATGCCGGCATCGGGCCCGACTGCCGCGTCATGGTGCGCTTCCTCGTCCATCCCAACGCCAAGTTCTACCTCGAGCTGATGATGTACGACCATCCGACCGGGGATCCGGAGATCCATTTCCACAGGACCAACGATGCCGGCGGCATCCGTCACGTGGCCTTGGAGGTCTCGGATGCCGTGGCTGCCTACGGTTGGCTGGCTCGTCAGGAAGGCGTGAAGCTGCTGGCCGATGCGCCTCCGTCCCTGCTGGCTCCCGATCCCCAGACGTTCTTCTACTTCGTCGATCCGTACGGGGTGCAGTGGGAGTTCGAGCAGGGGCGGCCCATGCGTCGCGTCATCAACGGGATCGTGGGGTGATGGCCATGCGAAAGACATGGAGGCTCCCCGTAGCCGCTCTGCTGGTGTTCTCGATGATGGCCTGTTCCGATGTCCGCTACGTCACGCTGGACAAGATCAAGGCGATGCTTCCCCAGGCTGCTGTCACGGTCGGGTTCGACATCGACGACACGATCCTGTTCTCGAGCCCGGGATTCTTCTACGGTGCGAACAGTCCGGAGGCGGTGGCCAAGTACGGAAAGAATCCGACCAGCTCGCCATTGTTTTGGCAGGACATGAACGGGAAGTTCGACGAGTTCAGCCTGCCCAAGCATTCGGGTCTGGCCCTGCTTGCGATGCACCATGCGCGTGGCGACAAGATCGTCATCATCACGGCGCGCGACAGCGTGAACGGGGCGCATGTGGCCCAGGTCCTGACCAGGGACTTTGGCATCGCGAACCTCGAGGTGGTCTTCACCTGCAATGCTCCGAAGGCTTCGTTCATCCGTTCCAAGGGCGTGAAGTACTACTACGGGGACGCGGACTCCGACATGAGCGAGGCGATCAAGGCAGGCGCGAAGCCCATCCGTGTCATGCGTTCTTCGCTGTCGAGCAACGTGACCTCTCCCTACAATGTCGGGAAGTTCGGGGAAGACGTCCTGGCCGATTCGGAGAACTGAGGCATCTTCTCCGCACCTGCGGCTTCCGCATCGTCGGGAGTCCAGGTGCGGAGATCGTCACTTCGGCAACGGCTTCCCATCTGTAGCCCTCAGCGCAGCCGCTTTCACTGCCGTTGCCGCCTTTGCTGTTGTTGCCACTGCCGCTGCCGTTTCCACTGTCGCAGCCATCGCCTTCAGCGCAGCCGAAGTTGTTCCCGCTGTCGTTGTTGCCATTGCGACCATCGCCCTTCCCGCCACCGTAGCCGTTCCCGCCGCCATTGCCTGCAGCTGTTGTTTCCATTGCGGTTGATGCCGCCGCTGCCTAGCCGTTGCGGCTGTCGCTTCCGTCGTTGCCTGCTGCAGCTGTTGCTTCCGTTGCGGTTGATGCCGCCGTAGCCGCTGTTGCTTCTCTGCACTCGTTGTTGTTGTTCAACTGAGGAAGCGATTGATCACCTTGGCATTGCCCGTGTTCGGGCAATGGGTCGAGATCCTCAAGTGGGCAGCGCTCCGGTAAGTTTCGAGAGAAAGCAAACCTGAGTTCACTGCGAACCCAGCGGGCGGAGTGTCTCAATTCAGGGGTGCAGGGGATGGAATCCCCGCGAGCGGATTCCTAAGGGGCGCGGCAGCCCCTTAGGCCGGGTGCAGGGCGGAGCGCCTGCAAAACCATTTTCACGCGGGGTCTGGGGTGGAGCCCCAGAGCAATGGGCCGCCCGCAGGGCAAATAGATGAACATTGCTTTTTTGTTCACTACTCGCTACTGTAAGAGCATGCCGCGCAAGTCAACCGATCCGCAGGTCTCGTTGGACCAGGCCATCAAGGAGCTTCTCCAGATGCGTCCGGCCGACACGTTGGAGTTCCTTCTTCCTGAGGTGGTCGCCGCACGTGGGCGTCCGGCGTCGTGGGTGCTTCACAACGTGCAGGTGCGCAAGAAGGACCTGCGCCGCAAGGGTTATGTGATGGACTTGAACATCGAGTACACCTTTGCGGAAGGGGCGCCACTTCTGCTTGTGTTGGTGGAGCATTGGAGCACGGTTCGTTCGATGGACCTGTTGCGGACGGCGCAGTATTATCTGGACCTGATCGGGCGTTTCCCAAGTGTGGAGATCGTCCCGGTGGCGTTGATCACCGAGATCGAGGATCGGGAGGTCGCGGACGGTTTCACCAGCCGGGCATTGGGCGAGCCGGTCCTGAGTTTCCGGACCCGGATTGTGCAGCTTTCGCGCACCCGTGCGGAGCGTTGGGCCGGTGTCCGCAACCTGGTGGCGCAGACGTTCTTGATGGCCATGCAGAGGATGCTACCCAGGGAAGTCCTCCTGGACGGGGTGATCTGCTACTACTTGAGCTGCGACGAGAAAGAAATCGAGCTGCTCTTCCCTTTGCTGGTCCAGGTGGGTAAATTCACCGGAGAGGAACAAAACATGGCCTACGAATATCTGACCAAACTCCCGAAGCCCTTGTTCATGGAACGGCTGGAAGAAGACGCCAAGGCTGTAGGCAAGGCTCAAGGCATCGAACTTGGGATTCAAGAGGGCATACAGCAAGGCATTCAACGTGGCATGCAACAGGGCATTCAACGTGGCATGCAGCAGGGCATTGAGCAGGGCATTGAGCAAGGCATTGAGCAAGGAATCGAGCAAGGAATCGAGCGTGGTATACGAGTCAAGGCGCTTGAGGACGCCCGCAAGTTGGTGGAGCACGGCGTGTCGTGGGCGATCATCACTTCGGCAACGGGCATCAGGCCCGAGGACCTGACCGCCGAGTCGTAGCGGCCACTGCAGTTGCTGTCACCGCGACGGTAGTCGTCCCTGCTGTTGCCATTGCGACCATCGCCTTTCCCGCCACCGTAGCCGTTCCCCGCCGTCATTGCCTGCTGCAGCTGTTGCTTCCGTTGCAGTTGATGTTGCCGCTGCCCTAGCCGTTGCCGCTTCCACTGCTGCGGTTGTTTCTGTTGCTGCTGTCGTTGCCATAGCTGTTGTTGCTGCTCAACTGTGGAAGCGATCGATGGCGTTGGCATTGCCCGTGTTCGGGCAATGGGTCGAGATCCTCAAGTGGGCAGCGCTCCGGTAAGTTTCGAGAGAAAGCAAACCTGAGTTCACCGCGAACCCAGCGGGCGGAGTGTCTCAATTCAGGGGTGCAGGGGATGGAATCCCCGCGAGCGGATTCCTAAGGGGCGCGGCAGCCCCTTAGGCCGGGTGCAGGGCGGAGCGCCTGCAAAACCATTTTCACGCGGGGTCTGGGGTGGAGCCCCAGAGCAACAGGCCGCCCGCCGTGCAGAACCATCCCCCCCAGGTCTCGCTCAAAATGAGGTAAATTTCGCCATGCATGACGACTGAACCGCCGACCGGCCCCAAGATGTTCCTGAGCCCCCCGCTCTTGGGAGAGCCCGCAGCTTTCGGAGCCGGGTCCTAGGATGGGACACAAGCTTCTGGTCGTGTGCGTGGGAAACATCTGCCGCAGCCCGATGGGGGAGGCCGTCTTTGCCCGTGCCTTGGGTGAGGCTTGGACCGTGGAGTCGGCGGGTCTGGGAGCCTTGGTCGGACACGGGGCGGCCCCTGAGGCCTTGGTGTCGCTGGCGGCGCGCGGCTATGTGCTGGAGGGCCATGTGGCGCGCCAGATCGACGAGCCTCTGCTGCGCGGCTGCGACCTGGTCCTGGTGATGGAGACGCGCCACAAGGAAAGCCTCGAGGCGCGCTATCCGTGGATGTGTGGTCGGATCTTCCGGCTGGGCCACTGGGAGAAGTTCGACATCGAGGATCCGTACCGTCGTCCCCAGGAGATGTTCGACCGTTCCCTTTCCCTGATCGAGGCGGCCTGCGCCTCCTGGGTCCCGCGCTTGCAGGCGATGTAGCCACCCGATGGCTTCCTGAGGAGACTAACTTGCTCAGGGCATGGGGGGCACGCTGTCCGCTTCGGGCAGCGTTTCATGTTTTTGGAGTCTTGCCGTATTCTGCTGGCAGACAAACGGTCTTCAAGAGAATATTCTCAAGAGAATGGATGCGATGCAGAAGCCATTGCCGCCGGAGCGAGATGATCCCTCCGAGCTGGAGAAGCGGCGCGTGGAGGAGATCCTTGCGTATGGCTTGGCTGGCAGCAGGGATTCCGCTTTCCTGGAAGCCAGTGCCGAGTCTTTGGGAGAGCGCGGGACTTTCCTGACCGGTGAACCGGCCGAGGAGGTCCTCAGGGAAACCTTCGACAAGGTGCGCGTGGGCATCGTGGTGGCGCGCTTTGTCCTGATCCTGCTGGGATCGGGGCTGGCGGTGTTCCTGGCGCTCGAAGTCGTGTCGCTGATCTCCCACCGCTAGCAGGCATGCTCTTTCTCGGGCCCGAGAGGGGCGAGTTCTATCTTGGAACGCGATGAGTGAACCTGCCCAGCAGCCGAGAGCCGGCCTTCTTGCGCGCCTGTGGGTAAGCTCGATGGCCCGTAATGCCGCTTGGTTGGGTGGGGTGCAACTGGCCGGGATGCTGGTCCCTCTGCTCACGATCCCTTGGCTTGCCCGTGCCCTGGGTGTGGAGGCCTGGGGCCGTCTCCTGTATGTGCAGTCGCTGTCGGCGTGGATGTCGGCGATCGTGGAATACGGCTTCGCCCTCTCGGCGACCCGTGCCCTGGCTCCGGTGCGCGAGGACATGGCGCAGTGCCGATCCCATTCCGGCGCGGTGCTGGCCGCCAAGCTCATGCTGGCCTTGCCATGTGCGCTTGTCTATCTGCTTTGCGTGGCGTTCCTGCCGGCGCTGCGGCAGGATCCGTCCATGGCTTTGGCGGGCCTGCTGCTTGCGGTGCTCCAAGGGATGCATCCGATGTGGTTCTTCCAGACCCTGGAGAAGCTGAGCCTCATCTCTTCCCTGGACCTGGCCAACCGCTTCCTTTCGTTGGGCCTGATCGTGGCCTTGATCCATCGGCCCGAGCAGGCGGCGCAGGTGCTCTGGATCCAGGTGTGCCTGCAAGGGATCTCCACCGGCTGGGCGGTGTTCCTGCAACGGCGGCTGTGCGGCGGACTGACCTTGGATTTCCGCGCCGGCCTCCATGCCCTGCGCGAGGGCGTGGGGCTCTTCTTCTTCCGCGCCTCGGTGACGCTCTACACCTCGGCCAACGGCTTCCTGCTGGGCACCTTCTCGGTGGCGCGTCAGGTGGCCTTCTTCGGTGGCGCCGAGAGGATCGTGAAGGCAAGCGTCGCCCTTCTGATGCCGATCTCCCAAGCGGTCTACCCCCGCATCAACGCCCTGCAAGCCTCCGACCCCCTCAGGGCGCGTCGGCTCACCTGGCTTGCCTTCCTGGCCACCCAGACGCTGGCCTGGATCGGTGCGGCGGGGCTTGTCGTGCTGGCTCCTTGGCTGGTGCCTGTGCTTTTGGGCAAGGGGTTCGAGGCGACGGTGCCGGTCCTGCGGACCATGGCCCTGCTGCTGCCGCTGATCGCGGCCAGTAACGTCTTCGGCATCCAGTTCCTGCTGCCGCGCCGGCTGGACGGGACCTTCAACGGCATCATCCTGGTGGCGGGTCTGCTCAACTGCCTCCTCTCCGTGCTGGTGGCTCCCCGCTTCGGGGCGTTGGGGATGGGCTGGGCGGTGGTGGCCGCCGAGCTGCTGGTGACGGGGGCGATGGGCCTGAAGGTGTGGCAGTGCCTGCAGAGGGAAAACGCGGCGCAGGCGGTTCGCGACGCATGAACGGGAAAGGATCCGGGACGATGCATGACTACGACTGGCTGGTGGTAGGCGCTGGCCTCTACGGAGCGATCTTCGCCCACGAGATGACCCGGCGCGGCAAGCGGTGCTTGGTGATCGACAAGCGCGACCACATCGGCGGCAACTGCTATACGGAGACGGTGGAAGGGATCAACGTCCACAGGTACGGGGCGCACATCTTCCACACCTCCGACCGCGAGGTCTGGCAGTACGTGAACGGTTTGGTGGAGTTCAACCGCTACACCAACAGCCCGGTGGCGCGCTGGCGGGACGAACTGTACAACCTGCCTTTCAACATGAACACCTTCCATGCCTTGTGGGGCGTGAAGACTCCCGACGAGGCCAAGGCGAAGATCGAGGAGCAACGCGCCGAGATGGCCGGCAAGGAGCCCGCCAACCTGGAGGAACAGGCCATCTCGCTGGTGGGCCGGGACCTTTACGAGAAGCTGATCAAGGGATACACCGAGAAGCAGTGGGGCCGCAGGTGCACCGAGCTTCCCGCCTTCATCATCAAGCGCCTGCCGGTGCGCTTCACCTACGACAACAACTACTTCAACGACAAGTACCAGGGCATCCCCGTCGGCGGGTACACGAGGATCTTCGAGGTGCTGCTCGAGGGGATCGAGGCGCGTCTGGGCACGGACTACCTGGCAGATCGCGAGGCGCTGGATGCGTTGGCCGCGAAGACCCTCTACACCGGCCCGATCGACGCCTTCTACGACAACCGCTTCGGGGTGCTGGAGTACCGCTCGGTGCGCTTCGAGACCGAGGTGCTGGACGTGCCCAACTACCAGGGCAATGCGGTGGTGAACTGGACGGAGGCCGAGGTGCCGTATACGCGCATCATCGAGCACAAGCACTTCGAGTTCGGCGAGCAGCCCCGGACGGTGATCTCGCGGGAGTACTCGAGCGAGTGGAAGCCCGGCGACGACCCGTACTACCCGGTGAACGACGAGAAGAACAACGCGCTGTTTGCCCGGTACCGGGAGTTGGCCGATTGCGAGTCGCGGCATCTGTTCGGTGGGCGTTTGGCCGACTACAAGTACTACGACATGCACCACGTGGTGCGCGCCGCCCTGGAGCGCGTGGCTTCGCTCTGAAGACTCGCCCTGGAAGGTGCGAGGACTTCAGCGCGTCAGCAGGATCCTCGAAGTGACGAGGTGGCCGTCCGCCGTGAGGCGCCGTTCGACGTGCTGGCAAGGCCGGCCTTGCCCTGGGGCTTGAAGGTTTCCCAAGGCCGGTCTGTCGAGGCCAGGACCCGCCCTCGCAAGTCGCACCACTCGATGCGGGAGACCTGCCCGCGCGCTTCGGGACCTCGGTTCGTGATCCCGGTCCCGGGAAGGGCATGGGACCAGACATAGCGGGTTTCTCCATCGGGCAGCACGCTGGCCAGGGTTTCTCCCTTGAAACTGCGGACCAGCACCGCATTCCCGTCCTGGTCGCGAGTGATCGCGTCGCGTCGGATGAAGGTGATCTTGAAGCCGCTGTCGGTGTTGGCCCTGCCCTCTTCGATGGTGTCCCCCCAGGCGTCCTTCAGATACCAGAACGACAGGCCGGCAAAGGTTCCGAACACGGAATACATCGCGGTGTCCCCCCTTTCCTCGACAGTGGACCAGGCCTCCAGCTTTCCTTGGGAGTAGCTGATGTAGGTCCTCCAGCCTGCAGGGGAATACTTGAAATAGACCGTGTCGGTCGCATCGCCCCGGAAGATCAAGCGGCCCGCATCGTCATATCGGTAGGCGTTCCTGAACGAGGGCTTCTTTGTCGAATACCACGCCGAGTCGGAGGTGATCCTGCCAAGGTCATCGTATCCGTAGGACATCGGAGTGCTCCCGGTGCCGTCGTAGATGACCCGACCGAGCTTGTCCCAGCGGATCACGTTGGGATTGGAAATCCGGGTTTTGGAGCTCCCCACGCTCCCGTAGGAGCCGTTGTCGCTTCCGCTGATGTCCATGCAGGAATCGCGTCCTTGGGAATCCCTGCGGACGTATCCCGTGTCGTAGGTCCGTTGCCCGCTGTACCAGAATTCCGGGGTTCCTGAGAAGTGGATTCTCTGAACGAGCCTGCGGCTGGTTCCCTCGTAGCGGTAGCTGACGCGATTGATGTAATCGACCACGCCATTGCTTTGCGTGCTCCAGTTCGCCGAGTCGGAGAATCTCCCCAGGGAATCGTAGATGACGTGGAATCCGTTGGCATCCAGCGTGTCCAGCTTGAACCCTGGGCGGGGTGTCGGAGTCCATGCATGCAGCGCGGCGGCAAGGCACGTGATCAGGAAGAGTACCGTCTTTGCCGTGTCCGATGTGTTTCTCGACATGTCGTCATCCTTTCGGTTCGAGCTTCGGTCAGTCCTTGACGCAGCGGACAGCCATCGCATAACGCTTGCTGCTTGCAAACACGGCCAGACGCCAGGGGCTGATCCATCCCTCTGCCCAGGCACCGTTCACACTGGATTCGCTCCTGGACCACCAGTGCCATGTCCAGTCCCTGCTCATGTCGCCAGGATTGCTGCTGTACATGGCCCCTGAGTTCAGGGCGCGGAACCCCAGCAGATCGAGCCCCGTGCTGGGAGCGTAGCCGCTGGAGACCAACAGCGGCGAGATCCTTCCCCAGCCCTTCACCGCCTTGAGCGCGAGATCCCAGGTGGAGTCGGAAAGGAGCCGGGCCGCGTCCCCGAGATCGGGATGGAAGCCGGCCCACTCTGCGCTGTCGGGAAAGTGCCATCCTGCCGGGCAGACTCCTTGGCGGGAGGCTTGGCAGGAGGCTCCGAGGCAGCTGTCGGGCAGCGCCATCGCGGCGTTCCAAGTGTAGTAGCGGCCATACTTCGTCCCGAGACTGTCGCTGCTGTAGGCGTATCCGCCTGAAGGCGCCGGTTCGGTGGAGTCGACCCCCTGGAAATGCCAGGAACTGTCCACGGCGAAGTTCAGGTTCTCCGCCAACCAGGTCCGGCTCCCGATCGTGACGGTCCGGTAGGTCTGCCCGTCGCGGGAGTCCAGGAGGGATCCGTACCGGATCGCCGGGTTCCACGGGATGCCGGCGTCGTCCTTCCAGGCCGTGTCGATCCTGACGACGACGCTGCCGGTGTCTGCGGGAAGGGGTTGGATGGTGAGGCGCTTGCCTTTCCAGTAGACGGTGAGGGTGTCCCTTGCTTCCTGGCTTCGTGCCGCCGTGGGGCGCGGGGTCTCTATGCGACCGGAGGCCTGCCGTGCATCCGCCGGGGAGACGGATGCACGGCCGCGGATGTCCCCGCCGGCAAAGGTGAGGCGGGGATGTCCGCTCTCCACCGCGAGGTGGGACGTGACAGGAATTGTCTTTCCCGACCGGGCGGCGATTCCGGCGGCCCGGGCCAAGGTGAAGCCTCCTCCTGCGGGAGTCGTGACGGAATCCGTTCCGGCCTTGACGGTCGCCCCGACGACGGGTGTTCCATCAAGCGAGACGACGGTGCCGGAGAAGGTGCCGCAAAGGGCAAGGGCGGGGGCCAGGAGGATGGAGAGGAATGGCTTCATGGGCGGGCTTTCGGATCGGGAACGAAAGGAACAGGGTCTTCAGGAAAACATGAACGATCCGGAAGGGGATCGCAACGGTGCGCTTGTAAAAGATGTGGCCAAAATGTCCGCAGAAAGTGTGCGTTGCATCACATGGGCGCCGCTTTGGCAAACCAAATTGTCCCTATGCACGGCGCGTCGATGGACGACATCCTCTGGACCGCGAAAGGCTACCGGGAGTTCCTGGCGACCTGGCTTGCCCGCGAGCAGGAGCGCAGGCCCTCCTTCTCCATCCGCCTGATGGGAAAGCGCTTGGCCCTCGATTCGAGCCTCCTGGGCAAGATCCTGCAAGGGGAGCGGCACCTGGCCACCTCGCGCATCCAACCAGTGTGCGACCTCGTGGGTCTGGAGGGAAATCAGGCCGAGTATTTCCGGCACCTGGTCCTGCACGCCAAGTCGAAGACCGCCCGCGAGGCGCAGGCCTGCTTCGAGCGCCTGCAGGAGCTGCGGCGCATCGCCCCGCTGCCGCTGGTCGATGCCCAGGAGTCCTATTGGGACAAGTGGATCCACATCGCCCTGCGCTCACTTCTGACTTGCGGCAACTTCAAGGACGACTGGGCCGCGATGGGGGATCTTCTGCATCCGCGCCAGAGCGCCAAAGCGGTGAAGACGGCGATGAAGGCCCTCGAGGCCCTGGGCATGGTGGTCAAGGATTCCGGCGGCTTCTGGCGCACGGCCGAGCCCTTCGTGAAGAACGCGCCGGGCACGCAGGCCCGGGCGCTGCGCCACTTCCACCGCCAATCCCTGCTGCTGGCCGTCGATGCGCTGGAGGGGCTGGACCCGGCCGAGCGCAACATCTCCTCTGTCACGGTGACGGTGGACGAGGCCGAGTATGCGGAGCTGGTCGCCATGCTCGCCGATCTGCGTTCGCGCGCCCTCACCCGCTCGGCCAAGGTGGATCGGCCCACCCGGGTCGTGCAGCTGGGCTTGCAACTGGTTCCGCTGGCGGGCCAGGGCATCCGCGCCGCGACAAGAACTGTCTAGGTTTGGGAACCATGTCTCCCTTCCGGAAACTCCTCGGACTTCTCGCCGCGACGGTTCTCGTGGCTTGCGGTCCGTCCGACCCTTCCACGGTCGCCGGAGGCTCGGGAACGGAAGCCGAGAACGCCCTCACGGTGTCGGCTCGTGCCCAAGGTGGCGCGGCGGTCGCCGGGGCCCTGGTCGAGGTCTGGCCGGCAGGGCAGGTCCCGACCGCTGGCGGGATGTCCCCGACCTTGCGCGATACCACCGATGCCCAGGGACGCGCCGTGCTGACCCTGCCCGAGGGCAATTGGTCCGTGCTGGTGCGCAAGGGGAGCTACGCCTTTCGGGGGCTGGCCTCGCACACCGGGGACTTGCAGGATACGCTGCGTCCGATGGCGCGGCTGGTCGGGATGCTGACGGGCGGCGCCGGCAAGCGCGTCTCGCTGGTGGGGTTGGGAATCTCGGTCGTGTGCGGCAGCGACGGCTCCTTCGCGCTGGACAGCCTGCCTTCCGGAGCGGTCACGCTGGCGGTGGAAGGCCAGGCCGCCCAAGGTTCCCTCACCTTGGTTCCGGGAGCCAACCAACTGACCTTGGGCAACGCGGCCTCCCTGCCGGTGCGCCTCGAGACGGTGGTCTCCGATTCCCTCGTGGTCCCGCAAACGGCCACGGGGCCTGTGGTCCTGGCCCATGCGGTGCTGCGCGACACGGGGACCTTTGCGGTGGCGCTGCGCTATGCCCGCACCGACACCACGGGCACGGCCACCCTGTTCGACTGGACCGATGGCGCCTCTTCGGGGGTGAAGCTCGGCTGGGCCGGAGCCGACACCTTGGTGCTCGAGGTGGACGGCAAGGCGCACAAGATCGCCGGCATCTCCCTGGACACGGGGATCCAGCAGATGGGCCTGGCATGGACGGGATCGGCCTGGGAGGTCTGGCTGGCGGGGGATCGGGTGATCTCGCTCACCGGCAGCGCCGGGACCGACCGCAAGGCCTGGACAGATCCTGTCTTGGCGGGAGCCGGCGTCTCGCGGCTGCAATGGTTGACCGTACGGGCCGGAGCCGTGGCGTCGGGCTGGTTCGCCACGCTCGCGGGGATGTGATCGCCCGTACCGTTCAGAGCAGGGTGAAGGCCAGTTGCAGGCTCGTGCCCAGGCGGAAGCCCTGGTCGCTGAAGGCGGCTCGGTATCCCCACGAGAAGAGGTGTCCGCCCAATCCCGCCTCGAGGTAGAGGAAGGGTGCGCTTTCGTGCAGGCGTTCCTTCCAGACCCAGCCGTCGGAGTAGTCGTCGGAGTACGGTTCGGATTCGAACGAGCCGTCGGCCATGTGGATGCGGGTCTCGCGGCCGTCGAAGCGGTAGGCCAGGGTGTCCAGGGTTGCCCAGTTCCATCCTGCTCCGGCTCCGAGCCATCCGTGGGACAGGGTCGCCAGGTAGCCCAAGGAGAGGGCGTTGCGGAAGCCGTCGTGCGTGGGGAGGCATTGGCCCGGGGCCATGCTGAAGGCGTCGCGGGTGGCCCACCAGATCGGGATGGAATGCTCGTAGCGGAGCGCGAGGCAGGAAAGCTCGACTTGGGCGCCGAGGTCCAGCCAGGCGGCGCCGGACGGGCGGTTGTCGCCGGCCAGTCCCAGCAGGGGGCGCAGGCGCAGCGTCATGGCGGAGGGATCCTTGTCCGGGGTCGGGGCTCCGGACAGGAGCATCAAGGTCAGCGCGGCGATCATGGGTAGGACCGGGTCGGAAAGACGCTGCTCATCACAAGCCAGGCGGAGTCGCTTACGTGTGCGAACAGGTCGGCCCTCAGTCGATAGGGATGGCACCGCAGGGTATCCACGATCGAGTCGTCGGGACTGGCCAGGAGATGCTGGACCCGCCGCGAGCCGGTGTCGCTCCTCTCCTCGAGCTGCAGCAGGTAGGCATGGCGGACGAAGTCGGTGCGGTCGATCTTCCAACGGCTGGTGAACGCGACCCTCGAGACGCCCGTGTCCGGCACGGAGGCGAGGGTGTCCAGGAGGCTCATGCGCACCGTCAGGGTGGCTTGGCCGGGAGGTTCCCCGTTGCGGTAGGTGGAGTAGTCGGTGCAGGCCCATTGCCCACCGACAAACAGGAGCCCGGCGGCCACCAGGAGGGAACGCAGGCAGCGGGGAATGGAGGGGCGACGCAGGGACATGCGCTCAAAGGTAGTCGAAGAAAAAGCCCCGCCCCGGAGGTCCGGGACAGGGCGAATTTGACAGGATCCGTCAATCGTGAAGGGAGGTCAGCGTCCCTTCACGCCCATGCGGTGGACGGTCTCCAGGAGCTGTCCGTCGGCGGTGCGCACCTTGATCTTCCATAGGTAGACGCCTGCCGCGACCGGCTGTCCGTTGCTTGCGCGCAGGTTCCAGGTCAGGGGCAGGACGTACCGGCCGTCGCCCGAGGGGGCGAGCACGGCGAGGTCGCTCTTGGCGATCTCCTGGTCCAGGGCGATCACGGGCGTTCCGATCTGGTCGAAGATCGAGACGCTCACGCTGGCGGCTCCCGGCAGCATCAGCTCAAGCGAGAGGCAGTCGCCCGCCTCGGCGCAGGTGCCGCTTCTGAGGGCGCCGTTCCCGAGTCCCGCGACGGTCGAGGCGAAGATCTTCGGAACGCGGGCGTTCAGGACCTTTGTGGCGTTCAGGCGCGGAGCCGAGTGGATGCCGGTGGCGGACTGGACGGCCACGGAGAAGGTCGACGTGATGACCGGGTTCGGGTCGTTGGCGTGTTCCTTGACCGTGACGCTCACCGTGGCGTTGCCGACCTCGCCGCCGGCCTTCGAGCGGACGACCAGCGTGTCCCCGACGATCTCGGCGGTGACGGGACCGACCGCGCTGACTGCGTAGGAGAGGGTGTCTCCGTCGAGGTCCGCGAAGTGCTCGGCCAAGGCGATCCTCACCGTGGCGAAGCTCGTGTCCTTGACGAGGTCGGGGAGTGCGGAGACCGTGAACGGCAGGTTGTTGACCATCAGGCGATGGGCGAGGAACCCGCCCTGGACCTGGAAGTCGCCTCCGGTCTGGAGCGGCGTCTCGTAGCCCTGCCCGACGATTCCCTTGGATGTCGCGGTGACGCCCAGGGATCCGCCGACCTGCTGCCAGTCGAGGTTGGTCTGAGCCAGCGCGGGCAGGGCCGCGAGGGTCAGAAGGGGAAGGATGCGGGAAGCCATCAGGGGAGGACCTGGTAGTTCGTGGTGGCGGTGACGTTCTGACCGCCGATGATGGTCGATGCGTCGGAGCCGACATCGGCCGTATTGTTGCCTCCACCGAGAATCGACGTGCCGTTTGCGCTGGCTGTGTTGCTGCCGCCGCCGCTGATGCTGGCCCAGTGCGCGGTCACCTTGTTCCGGTTTCCGGAGAGGATGGCGGAGTTGTCGCCGGAAACCACGTTCAGGTTGCCGCCGGCGATGGTGGAGTGGCTGCCGGAAACGCTGTTCGCGAAGCCGCCCAGGATCGATGCGTCCGTACCGCTCGCTCCGTTGTATGCGCCGCCAGCCATCGAGGAATAGGAGCCTGATGCGGTGTCGTATCGGCCGCCGGAAACCGTCGAGTAACTGCCGCTTGCGGAGTTGTCATAACCGCCCAGGATGCTTGAGTTGAGACCGCTCGCAACGTTGCGGAATCCACCGGAGACACTGGATAGCATCGCGGAAGCCGTGTCGCGGAAGCCGCCGAGCACCACGGAGGAGTCGCCGCTGGCGAGGTTCTGGGTGCCGCCGGCCACGAAGGACGCGTATCCGGAGGCGACATTGTTCTGGCCGCCGCCGATGGCTGCGCCGTCCTTGATCGCCGAGTTGGCGCTGCCGCCCAGGATGGAGGTGCCGTTTGCACTGGCGAGGTTGCCGCCGCCGCCGCTGATGCTGGCCCAGTGCGCCGTCACCTTGTTCCGGCTACCGGAGAGGATGGCGGAGTTGTCGCCCGAGACCACGTTCAGGTTGCCGCCGGCGATGGTGGAGTGGCTGCCGGAAACGCTGTTCGCGTAGCCGCCCAGGATCGATGCATCCGTACCGTTTGCGCCGTTGTAGGCGCCGCCCGAGACGGAGGAATAGGCTGCCGAGGCGGTGTCGTACCTGCCGGCGGACACCGTCGCATAGGGGCCGCTGGCGATGTTCGTGAAGCCATGAGCGACGGCGTGGATGCCCGAGGCGGTGTTGCCGGCACCGGTGACCAGGTTGCCGTAGGAGCTCCAGTTCTGCTGGGCGCCCAGCACGACCGCGTGCGATCCGGTCCTGACGTTTCCGCTGGTGCGCAGCTCGTTGTAGCCCACCACGAGGTTGCCGAGGGCATTCATGGTGCCGGTCGAGCCGAGGCCGTTGCGGATGTTCACGTTCACGCTATCAAAGAACAGCTCGTTGCCGGTACGCTTGACGCCCTTGAGGACGGTCAGGATCGAAGCGAGATCGGTTTCGATCTTGGAAACGCGGCTCTTCAGAGCCGAGACCGAATCGCGGGTCTGCTTGAGGGTGTCGCGGGTGTTGGCAAGCGTGGTGTTGAGATCACCGACGGCACCGGCGTTGAGGGCGAAGGCTGCGGTGTCGGCCCGGACGGCACGCACGGCCCAAGGGGCTGCGCCAAAACGAGTGCGGGGAGTCAGCTCGGTGCCACCCACGGTGAGTCCCAGGAACAGGGAGTCGCGCAGGATGGTGGCATTGGCGATGGCGGTGACCGAGCCCAGGTTCAGGGAGAACAGGCCCTTCTTGGTCGTCACGGTCTGCGACTCTGTCCAGAGCGCCGTGCCCGCGGCGGACTGGCCGTAGAGGGAAAGGTTCAAGGCGTAGGTGCTGTCCTTGACGGGATTGCCCTTGGCATCGGTCAGGATGCCCTGGTAGGGCAGGGTGGCGGCTTGGGAAATGGCCGCAACGGCAAGCACGGGAAGCAGGAAACTGTGTCGCATGGGACTCCGGTAGGATTTGGGGGTGAGTCTGTCAAAGACAGATACCGCCAAGGTAAACAACCGGTGGGGCGATGCGACATCGAAGATGCGGAGTGTGATCTTGCTCACGGTCCGGCTTCAGCGTCCCTGCTTCTCTCCCAGCCAGATCATGTGGCGGCTTCCCTTGCCGCCATGGGCGCCCACGGCGTGCTCGCTCACGGCGTACCCGGACTTGGCCAGGCGGCGGGTGAAGGTCGGGTCGGCGTAGGCAGACCAGAAGGCCACGGTGCCGCCGGGACGCAGCGCCTTGCGGATGGTCTCCAGGCCCTGCGGCTGGTAGAGCCAGACGTTGGCGTCCTGGGTCATGGCGCTGGGGCCGTTGTCGACATCCAGCAGGATGGCGTCGAACGTGCCGGGGGAGCGGCGCAGCACGTCGGCCACGTCGGCCACGTCCACCACGGTGCGCGGGTCGTCCAAGGGGAAGCCCGCAAAGCTCCCGAGGTGTTCGCGGTTCCAGGCCACCACGGAGGGGACCAGTTCGGCCACATGGACCCGTGCCTGCGGGCCGGCCAGGCGCAGGGCGGCGGCCAGGGTGAAGCCCATTCCCAAGCCACCCACCAGTACGCCGGCGTCGGGGCGATCGGCCAGCTTGCGGCAGCCCAGTTCGGCCAAGGCGACCTCGGAGCCCGACTTGCCGGTGGTCATCAGCGGGTCGCCGTCGACCCAGATGGACCATTCCCGGCCCTGCCGGAACAGTTCCATCCGGTTGGAGGAGCCGGGAATCTCGGCGGTATCGATCCGTTCACGCTTGATCATGGCCGGTCCAAGGTAGCTCCCGCGAGAAAAGGCAAGAAGTGATGATAGGCAGAGCAACGCTTTCTGCCGAATCGAGGGGGCGTTTGTGAACGGCTGGGATAGCTTTGGCGACATAAACAGGAATCCATCATCTGCTTGTGTCGTTGCGAATGAGGAAAGGTTGATATGAAAGTCCATGCTGCAATCGCCGGATTGGCGCTGCTGGGGAGCTCGATGGCCCATGCGGCGACCAAGTACCCCTTTCCGCGCAACGCGAACTATGCCTACGGCATCAAGGCCTCCTCGCTCTATGCCAGTTCGGACGACGTCCAGGCAGCCTACACCAGCTGGCTCTCCCGCTACCAGGAGGGAACCTGCGGATCCGAGGCTTGTGCCCGCATCACCTTCGACGATGCCACCTACACGGTCTCGGAGGGAATCGGCTACGGCATGCTGATCATGGTGTACATGGACAACGCCACGAACAACACCCAGGCCAAGTTCGACAAGCTCTGGACCTACTACAAGGCCAACCGGAACAGCAACGGCGTGATGAACTGGAAGATCCAGGGTTTCAGCAACACCTGCTCCGGGAACAATTGCAACGGAGCCACCGACGCGGAAGTCGACGTGGCCCTGGCCCTGATGATGGCCTACAAGCAGTGGGGCACCGAAAGCTACCTGACCGATGCCAAGACCCTGATCGGCAAGATCTACAGCACGGAAGTCAGCAACAGCAACAAGGGTCTGCTCAAGCCAGGAGATGCGTGGGAATCCTTCTACAACCCTTCGTACGTGAGCACGGCGGCCCTTGAAGTCTTCAAGAACGCAAGCACCAGCGACTGGACCACGGCCGTCACCGCCAATCTGAACATGATCAAGGCCAACGCCAACAGCACCTCGGGCCTTGCTTCCGACTGGTGCAGCGCCTCGGGTTCCCCGGTGAACGGCAACAGCAGCATCAAGTTCGGCTACGACGCGGTGCGGACCCCTTACCGCATGGCTCTGAGCTATGCGTGGTTCGGTCACAGCCAAGCCAAGGCGGTCAACGACCAGGTCGCCAACTGGGCCGTGAACAAGTCTCCCATCAACGGCAATCCGGCAAAGATCGTGGACGGCTACTCCGTGGACGGCTCGAACAGCGGTTCCTACAACGTGGCGACCTACGTGGGCACCTTGGCCACGGCTGGCATGGCCAGCTCCCAATACCAGGGATGGGTGGACGATGCCGCAGGGCGCCTGATGGGCGGTGCGGACGGCTCGGGCTACTACCACTCCAGCCTCAAGGTCCTCTACGGATTGCTGCTCACGGGCAACTTCAACAATTTCTGGGGCGGTTCGACCGGTGGCGGCACGACCACTCCCTCCAAGTTCGACCTGACCACCACGGCGGTCAATGGCACGATCGCACTTTCGCCCGCCGGCGGCAGCTACGACTCGGCCACGGTGGTGACGGCGACGGCGACGGCCAACACCGGCTACAAGTTCACGGGCTGGTCGGGCGCCTGCACGGGCACCGGGGCTTGCAGCATCACGATGAACGCGACCAAATCGCTGACGGCTACCTTCGCGGCCGCGACCGTTCCCAAATACACCTTGACCACCAATGCGACCAACGGCACGATCGCGCTCTCGCCCGCCGGCGGCAGCTACGACTCGGCCACGGTGGTGACGGCGACGGCGACGGCCAACACCGGCTACAAGTTCACGGGCTGGTCGGGTGCCTGTACGGGTACCGGGGCTTGCAGCATCACGATGAACGCAGCCAAGTCGCTGACGGCCACCTTTGCGTCCTCGGTCGTTCCCAAGTACACCCTCAAGACGGTGCCCGGCAACGGCACGATCGCTCTCTCGCCCACTGGCGGCAGCTACGATTCGGCCACGGTGGTGACCGCCACGGCCACGGCTCCCACCGGATACGTCTTCGGAAGCTGGACCGGAGCGTGCACGGGCGCGGGCGCCTGCAGCATCACCATGAAGAAGGACACGACCCTGGGTGCCACCTGGACACTGGTTCCGCCCACGACCTACGTGCTGACCGTCACGGCCGGCACGGGCGGCAAGGTGGTGCGCTCCCCCGACTCGGTCAGCTACTCGGCCGGTAAGGTGGTCACCCTGACGGCGCGCGCCGACTCCACCTACAAGTTCTCGGGCTGGTCGGGCGACTGCTCGGGCAGCGACAGCGTCTGCACGGTGACCATGAGCGCTGCCAAGTCGGTCACGGCCAGCTTCACGGGCATGCCGTTCCACACGCTGAGCATCAACGTCACCAACGGCACCATCACGACCTCCCCGGCAGGACCCAAGTTCGCCGAAGGCGCGACGGTGACCCTGACGGCCGTGGCTGCGGAGGGATTCAACTTTGACAAGTGGTTCAGCAGCTGCGTGACCGTCAAGGACAACGTCTGCACCATCGTGGTTCCGAACTACGACGGCATGTGGATCGGTGCCGGCTTCGTCGCTGCTCCCACGGGCATCTCCCGCCGCCTGCCCAACGGCGAGCGTCTCCTGATGAGCCAGGGAATCCTGAGCTTCGATGCCACCGGTCTGGGTGCGACCCGTCTCGTGCTGACCGACATCCAGGGCCGCAACCAGGTCCTCTGGCAGGGACAGATGGACGGAGCTCGCGACATCACGCTTCAGAGCGTGAAGTCCGGCGTCTACTTCGCCCATCTCCAGGGCCAGTCGGGCAGCTTCCGCAAGCTGGTGCAGATCCTGCACTGATCCCGCAACGATCGGTATGAGAAAGGGCTCGACCTCGGTCGGGCCCTTTTGCGTTTCTGGGCGAGATTCCGAAGCAAAAGGAGGAAGGCGGAGCCGTCGACGCATCTACTTTTCCCATGCTCTCGAGTCACTGCGAAAGGATCCAAGGCCATGAAGCGATTGTCTCTCCTTGCCGTATCGTGCCTTGGCTTGTCCTTGTCCGCATGCAGCGCCATCACCGGCTCCGACAGCAAAGTCGTTTCGCCAGCCACGGTGCATCCGGAACTGGTCGGGAATTGGACCTCGGTCAGTCTGGCCGAAGGCTCCTCGACGCTTCTCCTGGGCGGTGACGACGGGCTTGTCTTCACCACCCTGGCAGGTGGTGTTCCGGCCACGGGCAATCGCTACTCGGGCACTTGGGACGTCGCGGGCGATTCGTTGGTGCTCCGCGAGACCCGGCTGGAGGCGACTGCGGACGGGAGCACCTGGACCGGCACGGCGTTCGCCCAGGTCCGGAAGTTCGCCTATGTCCTCAAGGGAGATACCTTGAAGGCGACGGTTTCCGGTGCCGTGCTGGCCTACGTGCGCGCCGCTGGTTTCTCGGATGGCTCGGCCACCACGGTCGCGACTCCGACGTTCAGCGTCGCGGGCGGAGCCTACGCTTTGGCGCAGACCGTCTCCATCGCCACGGCCACCCCTGGCGCGGCCATCCACTACACCCTCGACGGAACGGTCCCGACGGTGGCTTCCCCGCGCTACACGGGGGACATTGCGGTGAGCCGCAGCCTGCTTCTGAGAGCCGTTGCCCTCAAGGATGGCCTGGCCAACAGCGCTGAGACCAGCGCAAGCTATGCGATCTCCGATGCGAAGTTCGCCGCCATGGTCGGGAACTGGACCTCCGTGGGGCTTTACAATGTGGACTTGAATCTGATCCTGGGCGGCGAAGGCACCTTCAGCATCGACAACGAGATGACCGGCATGGTGGTGCAGGGCACCCGCTACAGCGGAACTTGGCGAGTTTCCGGCGACACGTTGGTGCTGCTCGAAACCGCGATGGCCTTGAGCCAGAACGCTTCGGACTGGAGCTATTCTGATCGCGAGGTCACCGAGAAGATCCCCTATGCCCTGAAGAACGATACCCTGCGCGGGACCTATCTGGGTTCATCCGTGACCTTCGTACGCAAGGTCGGTGCCGCCGTGATCCCGAGGTTCGACACGGCTTCCGCTCCGACCTTCAGCGTCGCGGGCGGGAGCTACACGACCACTCAACAGGTTTCCCTCGCCAGCGCCACGGCGGGCGCGACCATCCGCTACACGTTGGACGGTTCGGTTCCCACGGTGTCCTCCCGCCTCTACAAGGGGGCGCTCAAGCTGCGCGAGAGCGTCACCTTGAAGGCCATCGCGATCCAGCAAGGCATGGCGACAAGCAAGGTGGCCAGCGCAAGCTATGTGGTCACGCTTCCTCCTTCTTTCCTGGACTCGCTGTCGGGAACCTGGAGGCTCACGGATGCCGAAGGCCTGGAGACGATGGCCTTGGATGCGAACGGGAGCGCCACGTTGGTCGCGGTGCCCAAGACCTACGGCGAGACGACACCCGGGGTACGGGCCACGGCGACATGGCGGGTCACGGGGCGCTCCCTTGCTCTCTCGATCACCAGCTACAAATGCTCGTACGATGGCCTGACATGGACGGAAATGCCGGTCACGAACGGGGATCAGAGCGCCACGGTGACGGTCACAGCCACGAACTTGCGGCTCGTGTATTCCGACACATTGGTCGAGGAGTATGTCCGCGGCACAGTGGCCGGTCGGGCTTCCACGGGTGCAGGCCGCGCTCCGGTGCCGGGATTCGGGTTCAGGCATCTCCTCCTGAATCGCTGATTTTGCTTCGCGCAGGCGGCAAGGACGGCTTGAAGAGCTAATTTGCGGCCCATCCGACGACCCTGTCGGACATGCAGGAAAGGTGGAAGATGAAGGCAGTCGTGATCAAGATCGGTGGTTCCATGGCCGAGGACCTCGGGGCCCTCTCCGAACTGGCAGCGGATCTTGCGCGATTGCAGCACGCGGGAACGCGCGTGGCGCTGGTTCACGGCGGCGGCAAGGACATCTCCCGCAACCTCGGCTGGCTGGGCCAGGAGGCCCGCTTCGTGGAGGGCCTGCGCGTCACCGATGCGGCCGCCATGGACATGGTCGAGATGACCCTCTCGGGGCGCGTGAACAAGCTCTTGGTGCGCCTCCTGCAGAAGGCCGGGGCCAAGACCTGCGGCCTGTCGGGTGTGGACGGTGGGCTCTTCCGCTGCGAGCCGCTGCGGGAAGACGGGGCTTTGGGCTTCGTGGGCGAAGTGAAGAACGTCGATGTCTCGGTGCTCGAGGCGCTGTGGGCGGGCGGCTTCCTTCCGGTGGTGAGCCCGGTGAGCCTGGGTTCCGACTTCACCAGCTGGAACGTGAATGCCGACCAGGCCGCAGCGGACCTCGCCTGCGGGCTGGAGGCGCGGAGCCTTCTGCTCATCTCGGATGTGCCGGGCGTGCTCAAGGACGGTGCGGTGATCCCCACCATCGAGGCGGCGAAGATCGAGGCCTTGGTGGAAGATGGCACCGCCTCCGGGGGCATGATCCCCAAGCTGCGCTCCTGCGCCCAGACGGTCGCGGCCGGTGTGGGTTCGGTGGCGGTCGCGGGCTGGTCTGGCCCCGGCACGGTGGAGAGGATCCTCGCCGGAGAGGCTGGCACACAGATCCGCTGAGACGGTTCCGTCACGGCACAGCGCCGGGCATGAAAAGACCCGCCCCGGATTCCGAGCGGGTCTCTTTGTATCCATCAGGATACCAATGACTCAAATCGCGGCGGGTGTCTCCGCTTCGGCCTCGGGCTCGACGGCCTTCTTCTTGCGCGGCACGCGCAGCACGATGGCGCCCTCGACCACGCGGAAGTTGGCGATGCCGTCGCACTCGGGATAGCGGGGGCACGAGAGGAAAGGCCCGAAGCGTCCCTTGCGCAGCTTGGTCGGTCCGCCGCACTTGGGGCAGGGGAACTCGGGGTGGAGCGATCCGATCGAGAGGTCGGTCGGTCCGCCCTGGCTGGGCTCGGCCTCGGGGCCGGTGGCGCGGTCCTCGAACACGAATTCGGTCTTCCACTCGTCGTTGAGCTTGACCTTGGCGCTGAAGGGCTTGCGGGTCTTGAAGCTGAAGAATCCGTCCAGCGGGCCGATCTCGCGCTTCTCCAGCAGTTCCTCGGCCTCGTTGCGGGTGATCAGACGCTGGGAGACGGTCTTGTAGAGCTTGAAGTCGCAGGCCGTGCACTCGTAGGCCTTGAGCTTCTCGCGCACGGGCTTGCTGCACACGGGGCACTTGCCGAAGGGCTCGGACTCCTCGAAGCCGGTCTCGTTGTCGAAGGCCTTGGCCTTCTCCACGATCGAGGTCGTGAAGGTGCCGATCTCCTTCATGAAGGAAGCGCGGTCGATGCGTCCCTTCTCCATCTCCAAAAGCTTGTGCTCCCAGTCACCGGTGAGGGTGGGAGAGACCAGCTCGGGCACCGGGATGCTCGAGAGCAGGTGCACCAGCTGCATGGCCTTGGCCGTGGGCACCAGGTCCTTGCGGTCGCGGGTCACGTAGCGGGCGCTCACGAGCTTTTCGATGGTCTCGGCGCGGGTGGCTGGCGTGCCCAGGCCGCGTTCCTTCATGGCCTCGGCGAGTTCCTCGTCCACCAGGAGCTTGCCGGCGTTTTCCATCGCACCCAGGAGGGATGCGTCGTTGTAGCGGGCGGGCGGCTTGGTCTCGAAGGCGTCCAGCACCACGGTCTCGCAGGCGGCCTTGAGGGCATTGCCCCCCAGGCCCGGCAGGCGGGAGGCCATGCCGATCTCGGCGTTCTCTTCCTCTTCCTTGCCGAAGGCTTCGCGCCAGCCGCCGGTCGAGAGGACCTTGGCGGTGGTGCGGAAGGCGTCAGACTCGATCCGGGTGGTGCGCTCCACGATCTTCCAGACGGCGGTATCGAGGAAGGCGGCCAGGAAGCGGCGCACGACCAGGTCGTAGACGCGCGACTCGACCGGGGACAGGTCCCCGGCGCGCTCGCCGGTGGGGATGATGGCAAAGTGATCCGAGATCTTGGCGTTGTCGAAGATCTTCTTGGCGTTGATGGCTCTTGTAGGATCGGCGATCTTGGCGGCAAGCGTCTGGTACGGAGAGCCGAGCTGGCCCAGGATCCGCACCACTTCGGGGGGGTAGTCCTCGGGCAGGCACTTGCTGTCGGTACGCGGATAGGTGAGTACCTTGTGGCGTTCGTAGAGGGCCTGGGCGGCGGCAAGCGTCGTGCGGGCCGAGTAGCCGAAGCGCTTGTTGGACTCGCGCTGTAGGGTGGTCAGGTCGAACAAGGTCGGCGGAGCCTCGCGGCTTTCGCGGGTCTTGTCGGTGATCTGTGCCGTCTTGCCCTTGCAGCGGTCCTTGATCTCCTGCGACATGGGCTTGGCCCAGATGCGGTCGGCGCGGTCGTCCGGGTCGTCGGCCTTCTTGAAGTCCTCGCGGATCCACATGCCTTCGTAGGTCTCGCCACTGATCTCGAAGATGCCCTTGGCGGTCCAGTAGGGCCGGGGGACGAACTTCAGGATCTCGCGCTCGCGGGACACCAGGATGGCAAGCGTGGGAGTCTGCACGCGACCGAGGTTGGCGGTCTCCTTGCCGGCACGGCCGAAGAGGCGCACGGTGAAGGCGCGGGTGGCGTTGATGCCCACCAGCCAGTCGGATTCGGAGCGGCACATGGCGGCATCCGAAAGGCCGGCCTTCACGGTGGAGGGCAGCAGGGCCTTGAAGCCTTCGCGAATGGCGTTCTGCGTCATGGACTGCAGCCACAGGCGCTGGGCGGGCTTGTCCACACCCAGGAACTTGACGATGTAGGTGAAGATGAGCTCGCCTTCGCGTCCCGCGTCACAGGCGTTGATCAGGCCGTCGACATCGGCTCGCTTGGCTTCCTTCTCGATCAGGTCGAGAAGCTCCGAACCGGCTTCGCGTTCCTCCTCGTCCGGGTCCTTCTTCTTCTTGAAGCGCCCCTTCGGGCCGCTGTCGACGGATGCCTTGAGGGGGAAGCTCTCGGGGACGATGGGCAGGGCGTCCAGGCGCCAGAAGCCGTACTTCTTCTTGTCCAGGTCCTCGGGCATGCACAGCTCGACCAGATGCCCGGCCGCCGCACAGATGATGTGCGTGTCGCTTTCGAACACCTTGCCGCGCGGGGTAAAACCACCCAGGGCGCTGGCAATGTCGCGGGCGACGGAAGGTTTTTCGGCGATGATGAGTTTCTTGGGCATAATGCAGGCTTCCTTGGTCGGGCAGCAAAGGTAGTCCACTCCAAAGGCATTGTCGAAAACCCGTTTCGAAGCGTATGCTGTAAGAGAATACGACAAACGTTCCAGGTTCTCGGGAAAGGTCCCTATGCAAGAAGAAACCCAGGTCATCCTCAAGCGTCAGCCGTTGAAGAACTTCGTGTTCTTCCCTGCCATCCAGTGGCCTCTGATCGCTTTCAACGCCTTCCTCGTGTTGCTGGGAGTCCTGGGGACGGCAGGAGGCATCGCGGCCGTCTACATGCTCAAGTTCCAGGGTTCGAGCGTCTATGTCCTGTCCGACACTTCGACCTTCGTGCCGCTGGAAAGGATCTCGATCGTCGCCGTGATCGGGCCGGCCGTGCTCGGCATCATCATCGTGGCGCTGGGCGTGGGAATCACCATGGCCCTCTCCACTTCGCGGCGGGTGGCGCTCCCCATCTACAAGGTGATCCGCTGGGCGCGGCTCACGGCCGATGGCGACCTGCAGGTCCAGCTCGGGTTCCGCAAGGGCGATCGCCTCGGGGAACTGGCAGAGGCCTGCAATTTCGTCAACGACAGCTTTCGCCAGACCCTGACGGAAGTGCGCCTCATCGCCGACCGCCATGACGTCTCCCCGGAAGCGCGGGCCGAGATCCTGAAGTCCTTGGCAAGGTACCGCTTGGAGGATTGAGGTGCCTTGGCTCCTTCGGGAGCCGGAAGGAAAGTCCAGAAACGCAAAAAGCCTGGGGAACCCCAGGCTTTTTTGTCGATTGAACGACCTCGGAAGAGATGCTTAGCGCAGCTTCTTCTTGTGGCGGTTGAGACGCTTGCGCTTCTTGCGCTTGTGAGTGGCGATCTTCTTCCGCTTACGCTTCTTACCGCAAGGCATAGGCTAATCCTGGTTGAGATGGTTGGTGGCTTGACCGGAGAGGGAAAGTGAGTAATCCGAAACCGTTTCGTCAACGAAACTGCCGCGATTTGTTCGCTAAACGGCAAAATGACGGCAAAAGGGCACAGAAATCCAAAGGGACTGAGCGGTCAGGCATTGTCGAGATCGGTCATCGGAACCAGGTGCAGGGCCTCCTTGCCTTCCACGAGGCATCGCCCCGTTTCCGGGTGTCCCTTGGGGATGGCGACCACGGCCTGAAGTTTCCCGCCGATCCGCAGCAGGGTGCGGCCGCGCGGATGGATGGCATTGGCCAGGAAGACAGGGGCGGCCTGGTTGGCGACCGAGAGGGGGGAATGCAGGCGCAGATGGCGCTGCAGGCGGGTGGCGAAGACATCTCCCCAGATACGGACCACCGAGCGCAGGGCCGGGCGCATCATCCGGGCCGAGATGGCGATCTCGATCGAGGTCAGGTCGTGTCCCATGGCGCACACGATCGAACGGGCGCGGCGCAGGCAGGCGCGCTCCAGGACGCTTTCCTGGGTGGCGTCGGCGATCATGCAAAAGGTCTTCAAGTCTGCGAGTTCCTCGGCGTTGTGGCCGTCCTTGCGCTTTTCGATCATCAAGGTCTTCACGCGCAGGGTACGCAGGATCCGCACCACCTGCATGCCCAGCGACCCCATGCCGCACACGATCACGTGGTTGCGCAGCCGGAAGCGGCGGCGCCCTTCCAGGCGGTCGGTGCGCATCTGCAGGAGCGCGTTGGTCAGGATGGCGAACAGGCTGGCTGTCAGGAACATGCTGGCCAGCATCAGGGCGATGCCGATGGCCTTCGCGAGGGTGTCCGAGTCCTTGAGGCTGATGTCGCCGTAGCCCACCGTGCAGAAGGTGGTGACCACGAAGTAGATCGAGGACATCCAGGGCAGATGCTCGTGGACATGGAAGAAGGCGGCCGCAGATCCCAGCACGCCGGCCACCAGCAACAGGATGGTGGTGAGGAACAGGTCGGGGGTGCGGCGGGCATGGGACAGCAGGTGCTCGGCGGCCCCTTGGAGCTGTTCGCGCGAGACCGCGAACTCGGAGAGGCGTTGCGCCTGGATCAGATGCTCCCCCTTGGCCAGCTCGAGTCCGTCCTGATGCTTTCCGCGGACCAGGGCGTGGTACTGGCGCTCGTGCTCGAAGGCCGCGACCACGTCGTTCTCCAGGGCAGCCAAGGCAAAGGCCGGGGCGGCGACCTCCTTGGGGTTGAGTGCGACGCACCAGCCGGTGGTGTCCTGTACGAGCTTTTCGATCTCGCGGGCGAGGTTGGGATGCGACAGGCTGATCACGACGCGCAGGGCCGGGATCATCTCGTGCAGTTGCAGGGCCAGGTCGAGGTTCTGGGGATCGGCGTGTCCGCACAGAAGGGCGCTGTCCGCGCCGGAGAGAAGGGTGTGAAGCTCCGCCTCGTGGGGAAGCTCCGCCAGGACGGGAAGCCCTTCCCAGGCATGGAGCAGAGCGTCGATGGGTGCGCCCAAGGTCACGACGCAGGCGTCGAGGGAAAGCTCGCGCGCCAGTTCGCCCAGCTCCAGGGCCAGTGTGGTTTGTCCGAACACCACGATGCGTGCCATGTCGTCCTTGTCCAGGAAAAAGGCGGGGAAATCCACCGAAAGGGAAAACCTAAATCCTGGACTCCTCCGGCGAGGAGGGAATGGGCCTACATTTGGGGGCATGTCCTACGTCATCGCCCTCGACGGCCCTTCCGGTACCGGCAAGTCTTCCACCGCCAAGGAGATTGCCACGCGCCTCTCCATCGCGTTCCTCGATACCGGAGCCATGTACCGTTCGCTTTCCCTTTTCGCCATGGAGGCCGGCATCGCCCCGGGCGACGCGCCGCGCCTGGCGGCCCTGGCCCTGACCCTGGACTTCGAGTTTCCCTCGCTTGGGCAGGTGGTGGTCAACGGACGCGACGTCTCGACCGACATCCGCTCTCCCGAGGTCTCGGGGCGCGTGAGCCCCGACTGCCAGCCGGCGGCCGTGCGGCAGACCATGGTGGAGGCCCAGCGCGTCTTCGGAAACCGCTACGCCACGGTGCTGGATGGACGCGACATCGGCACGGTGGTCTTCCCCGACGCCCGGTTCAAGTTCTACATCGATTGCGATCCCGCCGTGCGGGCGCGCCGTCGTGTCCAGGAGCTCGAGGCCATGGGAAAGAGCGCCTCCTACGAGGAGGTGCTGGCGAACCTGCTGGAGCGCGACCACCTGGACAGCACGCGCGCGATCGGACCGCTGCGCAAGGCGCATGACGCGATCGTGGTCGATACCTCGGAGCTCACCTTTGCCGAGCAGGTGGAGAAGATCCTCTCCCTCGTGCAGGCTGGATTGCCGGGATAGCTCCAAGCCCCGCGCCAGGGAGAGTGCGACAAGCGCGCCAGGGAGAGTGCGACAAGCGCGCCAGGGAGAGTGCGACAAGCGCGCCAGGGATGCCGCCCGAAGGGCCGGGACCCCCGCGTCGCGGTGGCCCGGCAGGCAGCCCGACCCCGGACTTGCCGGGGTGGCGCCCGCCGATCCGGCTTCTGTCAGCCGGCCTTGTGGACCGGGTGGAAGTAGTCGTTCTGGCGGGTGGCCGAGAGGACCCCGTGCCACAGGGCGCCGTCGATGTCGATCTTCTTGCGCTCGCTGGTCGCGAACGGGATGGGCACGTGGGTGAAGTTGCCGGTCATGCTGCCCACCAGCATGTCGGTGCGTCCTGCCATGGCGGCGTGGACGGCGTTCTCCGCGAGCTGGTAGCAGAAGATGGCGTCGGTGCCCTTGGCCGGGACCGAGCGGATGGTGTAGCTCGGGTCGAAGTACTTGATGTTGACCTCGGTGCCGACCTTCTCGAAGTGATGCTTGATCTGGTCGCAGATGTAGGGCCCGATGTCGTACTTGAGGATGTTCCCCGAGGCGTCCTTGATCTCGGGCTTCCCCTCGAACAGGTGCTGCCCGGCGCCCTCGGCCACCACGATCACCGCATGGGTCTTGCCCTTGCGGAAGCGGCGTTCCAGGGCGGCGAAGAGACCGTTGTCGCCCTCCAGCTCGAAGGGAACCTCGGGAATCAGGCAGATGTTGACCACGGAGTTGGCAAGCGAAGCCCAGGCGGCGATGAAGCCCGAGTCGCGGCCCATCAGCTTGACCACGCCCAGTCCGTTGAAGGCGCCCTTGGCCTCCATGTGGGCGTTGGTGATGACTTCGGCAGCGGCGTACACGGCCGTCTCGAAGCCGAAGGTGCGGTCCACCAGGTTGAGGTCGTTGTCGACGGTCTTGGGGATGCCGATCACGCTGATGGGAAGCGCTCGGTTGGCGACCTCCTCGGCGATGGCGTGGGCGCCGCGCAGGGTGCCGTCGCCACCGACGCAGAAGAGCATGTTGATGTTCAGGCGCTGCAGCGTCTCGACCATGACCTTGGGGTCCTGGTTGCCGCGCGAGCTGCCCAGGATCGTGCCGCCATCCTCGTGGATGGTGTCCACTTGCTCGGGGGTCAGGGTCATCGGGGAGAGACGGTACTGCGGATTGAGGCCGCGGTAGCCGTAGGGGATGCCGAAGATGTTGCGCACGCCGTAGTCGAACCACAGCACCTGCACCAGTCCCTTGATCACGGCGTTCAGGCCCGGGGCCAGGCCGCCGCAGGTCACGATGGCGGCACGGGTCCAGGCCGGGTCGTGGAAGAGCTTTTGGCGGGGGCCGGCCATTTCCAGGGAAGGGACCTTGCGATCCAGCTCGCGCCAGGATTCGATGCGTCGCGCCTCGTTGGTGAGGATCACGCGCTGCCATTCCTCCACGAAGCGCTGGCCGGTCATCGGCGAGTCGACCGTGCAGGTGCCGAGCTTGCGGATCGACAGGTCGTTCATTTCCGGATGTTCCAGGATGTCTTCAAGTTTCATGGCAGCACCTCCGCTAGAGCTAGATAGAAATGTCTCTCATTATGCGCTTTCGAAATCTTCAGAGCAAGCCGGTGATTCCTGCGCGGATTCCGTATTCCCAGCGAGGCAGGGCGAAGGGGCGCCCGGTGCCGGAGGCGGGATCCAAGGGGAAGGGGTTCCACTGGACCGGAAACTTTAGATAGAGGCCGATGCCTTGGCTGAACGAGTTGCGCTTGTACAGGATGTCCTGGATGTTCATGCTGAGGGTGGCCTGGGAGCGCAGCAGCAGTTCGGGGCGCGCTTTCTGGGGGCCGATCAGGGCGCTGCGCATGCCGGTGCTGACGCCGATGGCTCCTTTCAAGAAGCGGCCTCCAAGTCCTCCGATGCCCATTCCGAGGTGGGCTTCCACGCCGGAATGGCTGACCTCGATGGCATTGCTGCCGGTATCGAGATGGAAGGTCTGGGACCACCACGCCCCTTCCAGGCTGAGGATGCCCAGGGCCTGGCTCGAATCGCGGTTGAAGACGTGGGCGATTCCACCGAAGCGGGAACGGGTGAAGACCATCGAATCGGCAGGCTGGGTCGACTGGACATCGAGGAACAGTTCGCCCAGCCACGAGGGGGAATAGGCATAGGCGCCCCGGCTGCCCAACTGGTTGAGCGGGGACTTGTGGCCCGAGGTGCGGGAGGCGCCGACTTCCAAGGCCGCGGAAAGGCCTTGGCCGGAGGACAGCAAACCGTCCGGCAACAGATCGACCTGGCCCGCGGTTCCGAGCTGGTGGCACAAGAGCAGGAGCTTTAACATTCTATGACAAACTTGCATTTTTTTCGACACGAGCCCTTGAAAGGTCCTGCGTTTCGCCGTATACTTTCTCTCACCAACGACGCGGGATTAGCTCAGTTGGTAGAGCGTCTCCTTGCCATGGAGAAGGTCGAGGGTTCGAGTCTCTTATCCCGCTCTCAAAAAGCCCCTGGAGTTTTCCAGGGGTCTTTTTGCTTTCAATCGATCTGGAGCCCAGCCGGGCCGGATCTGCATCGACGCCTGTCGCCCTGAAAAGGGAGGGGGGCCGATGCAGTCCGGCCTTTCTGACTTGCCTCCACAGCTGTGCTGTGCAGTCTCTCCGAAACGGAGACGCTGTTGTTTGACCGAGGGTGCTGTCCATTGATAGGCACCCCTTGTTATCTTGGAACGATCCTGGGAATGAGCTGGTTGCTCCGAACGACGCCATGCTCCCGAATTATCTACAACCGGCGGATACCGCCCGCAGCCCTTCGGCAAGAAGCCGGAGGCCTTTGGAGGAGTTTGACATGCCAAGAACGCAGATCGACCTCAAGCCCTGGCAGGATTTCCGCGGCAAGGACGAAGGAATTCTCCTCCATATCCACACCTCGCGCGAGGCGGTCATGCCGGTGCGCGACGCGCTGGACGAGTATGGCAAGGGGCAGCAGAGCGAGCCCAACTACGAGACCGGCACCTTCGGTCTGGTCGGCCCCTCCATGGTCAAGATCCGCAACTCGCTGGTCAAGAACAAGAAGCGCTGGATCTTCTTCGGCACCTTCTACGACGGACTCGAGAAGGAACTCAAGGGCAAGTTCCTGGTGATCGGCTACATGCGCATCGACAAGGTGCGCGACGTGCGCAACCTGCACATCCACAAGTGGATGCGCGAGGAGAACAAGGCCGACGCGATGTCCAGCTACTTCGATCTGGACCATTGCTGGGGTCTGTACAGCGACGACATGAAGTTCTTCGCTCCGAAGGATGCCTTCGAGGTGACGCAGGCCCTGGCCAAGACCTGGGGTGCCGCCAACGGCAAGCTCACCCGACAGACCCGCCTGGCTCTTGAAGTGCCAGCCGTGACCCAGCTGCGCGAGTATTTCGCGACCAAGACGGACATGTGCGAAGAGTACATCGCCACGGTCCGCGAGTTCCAGGCCTATCTCAAGGACGATGAGGAAGAATGACGCTCCAGTCGGGCGATCTCCTGCTGGCGGGCGACTTTCCTTCCGTGGCCTTGGTCCTGGAGGAAAGGGTGCTTGCCTGGCACGATGAGGGCGGCATCCGCTGCGGGACTCCCGAGGAGTTCCTGCGTGGTCGCTCCGTCGAGATCCTGCGCCTGCATGATCCTTTGAAGCGCTGTGCGGCCGGCGCCTTTCCTCCCAGCGTGGATCCGCGGCACACCTCCATCGAGGAACGCGAACTGGTCGCTTACCTGCTGGCGGGGCAGACGGTCCATCGGGAAGAGGTCTTGCCCTGGATCCTGAAGGCGGCCCAGGCGCAGGTCGGATGCGATTTTCTCACCCCCGAGGCGACGCCGGAGCAGAAGCACGCTGCTGCCGTGCTGTTCGCCTTGAACAGCCTGCGCACGGCGGAATGCTGTCACGGGGTCCTTCCGCATGCCGGCCTTGGCCTTGCCGACCTGCTGGCGGGGAACTTTCAGCGCCTGAAGCTCTGAGTCCGATCCGAACGACTTCCTGATCGCCCGGCCGCGTATGCGGGCCGGGCTTTTTTCATGCGCCTGGGAGCCATTCGCCCTGGAGATCCAGGACCTTGGCGCACAGTTCGCGCGGGACGCCCATGCCCAGGAGGTTGCCGAGCACGGCATTGCCTTGGCCGTTGCGGGTGAGGGACTCGGCGTAGTTCAGGATGGAATCCTCGTCGCCGGGCGCGGCTTCGATGGCCTTGCGGAAGAATTCCAGGGCCACTTGGCGGTAGTTCTGACGCCAGGTCGCGATGCCCATGCCGTTCCAGGCGGCACTGTCGTGCGGGCGATGCTCGATGGCTTCCATGAAGGGAAAGAGGGCTTCGCGCCACAATTCCATGGCCAGGAGCTCCTCGCCCTTTGCGCAGAGCTCGGCGGCCTTCGCGTCCTCGGCGCTGGCGGTCGGTCGGAAGGCATCCAGATGGGTCAAGGAAGGGAAGCGGCGTGCGGCCTGCGAGAGCAGCTCCAGGACCTGGCTTTCGCGCTCTAGCTTCTGTCCCACGGCGGCCAGGTTCTCGGCATTGTCCTCGTCGTCGGGCGCGGCCTCGAAGGCCGCCAGAAGGAGGGCCCACGCATCGTCCAACCGCCCTTCGTGGAAAGCCAGGACGCCCAGTCCCTGGATGGGTTTCCAGGAGAACGGATCGTGGCTGCGGGCCTGTTGGAAGATCTGACGGGCCTCTTCGAGGTTCCCGGCCTGGAAGCTCTCCTGCGCCATGCGGCAAAGCTGAAGGCAATCTTCCGGGCTCAGGCGGCGTTCGTTGTGGACGGGATCGTCCGAGCTCATGCTTTCCATCCGAAGGCGATGGCGATCAGGAGGCCGATGCCCATGGCGAGGCGGTACCAGGCAAAGGGCATGAAGTCGCGAGTCTGCACGAACTTGAGCAGCCACTTCACGGCCAGGAAGGCCGAGAGGGTGGCGACCACGAAGGCGACCAGGGTGTCGGTGGCCAGCAGTTCGGCGGTCTGCCCTTCCTTCACGGCATCCAGGAGCTGCTTGCCTCCGGCGGCGAGCATGGTGGGGATGCCGACCAGGAAGGCGAAGCGCACGGCTGCCGGACGGGCCAAGCCAAGCGCCAAGGCGGCCATGATTACGGCTCCGGAACGCGAGGTCCCGGGAAAGATGGCAGCCAGCAGCTGGGCAGCCGCGACGCACAGGGCAAGAGACCAGGTGATGTCCTGGCTGGCAGTGATGCGCTTGCGGGCGAAGTATTCGATGGCGGCGATGACGCCTGCGCCCAGGAGCGTGGCCCAGGCGATGGGCTGGACGGTCTCGGGAAGCTTGATGTGGAAGTGCTTGAGCATCAGGCCGCCGATGCCGGTCAGGACGAAGGCGGTGCCGAGCTTGAGGAGCTCTGCGCGGCGCCTCGGATCGCCGAAGCCGGTGAGGAGGTCCACGATGTGCTTCCAGAACACCACGGCGGCAGCCAGGATGGGGCCGACCTGGATCAGCACGTTGAAGGCGTCCGACTTCTGGCAGCCAAGCAGATGCTCGGCGATCAGAAGGTGGCCGGTGGAAGAAATGGGGAGAAATTCCGTGATGCCTTCGACCAGGCCCAGGACTATGGCGTCGATCATGCATGGGAATATAGAGCCTCTTGGCGAGGAACCACAGCCATTCGCAGTCTCCCTGCGCAGGAATGCCGCGAAACGCCGAGACAGTGTTATTTTGGGCGCTTCCCCGGATTCCCGAAATATCCGGAGGAGAGTGGGACTAGAGAATCACAACCGTTCGCGGGGTAGACTCCGATGGCACTGACCAAGAAGGATCTGAAGCATTTCGAGCAGCTTCTCAACGAGAAGAAGGAAACGCTTCTGCAGGAACTGGGATATCTGGAATCGAGTACCCTCGGGAAGAATCTCCTCGAACAGTCCGGAGACCTGTCCGGATACGCTTATCATCTGGCCGACGCCGCCGCGGATTCGATGGATCGCGAGCACGCCTTCGCCATGGCCAGCCGCGAGAGCCGCTATCTGCTGTACTTGAACGAGGCTTTGGACCGCGTGCGGGCCGGGACGTTCGGGATCTGCAAGAAGTGCAGGGAGAAGGCGCATGCCAAGAACTCGGATTCCCCTTGGATTTCCGCGGCTCGGCTGGAAGCGGTTCCCACCGCGACGCTTTGCATCTGGCACAAGCAGGACGGCGACGCGGACAAGGTCAAGGAAGTCTGATTCGAACGGCATCCGGTCGGTCGGGTGCCGCTGGCGTTTCCCGTGTTCGTGTCTGAAAGGACTTGGATGACATTCCCCCGTCTGATTTTGTGTGCTTTGATCGGAACTGCCCTCGGTGCCTCCTACGCCGCCGAGGTGGGACTGCCCGACGGGGTTGCCTTGCCTGCCGGAATGACCATGGATCAAGCCAAGGCGACCGCCAACGCCCAAGGCATCACCTCGCGTGCCCAGGCCGAGGCCGCCGCGCGCGAGCAGGGTGTGACCTTGCCGGCCAAGGCCGCCGGGGCGAACTCCGCGAAGACAACGGTGCAAGTCGCGACCCAGATCGATGCCGAAGAGGGCGGTGTTGCGATTGACACCGTGCGTTCCGATTTCGTAGCAGCCGGCAAGACGCCTCGCAAGGGGGGGCTCGATACGGCGGGGTTGCGTTATGCGCAAAGGATCTTCCGCAGCGCCAATCCCAGCCTCTTCGCCTCGCATGTGGGGGCCGTGGGCAGCGGCTACCAGCTCGGACCGGGCGACCAGATCGTCCTGACGCTGTGGGGCCAGAAGGAAGCCCGCTACGAGTTGGCGCTCGACCGTTCGGGGCAGGCCGCCGTGGAAGGCGTGGGCATGGTAAGCTTCAACGGGCTCTCGCTCAAGGAAGCGCAAGCCATGCTCCAGAAGCGTCTCACCCGCATCTACGCGGGCATGGCCAGCGGACAGACCAGCATGGATCTCACCTTGGGCAAGCTGCGGCAGATCCGCGTGTTCGTCAACGGCGACGTGACGGCGCCGGGCAGCTACATGCTCTCGGGCAACACCAACGTCTTCAACGCCCTGTATCAGGCCAAGGGGCCGACCGACCTGGGGTCGGAGCGCAAGATCGAGATCGTGCGCGGCGCCACGCGCTTCGAGGTCGATCTTTACGGCTACCTCTTCAAAGGCGTGCGTCAAGGACGCGACATCCTCCAGGACGGCGACATCGTACGGGTCCCGGTGCGCGGTCCTGTCGTCACCGTCCAGGGAGAAGTGGGACGTCCTGGCAGATACGAGCTGCTTCCCAGCGAGACCACCAAGGAGCTCTTCGTCTACTGTGGCGGTATCACGGCCGTCACGGCGACCCAGAAGGCCTTGGCGACCCGCATCTTCGAGGATGGACGGCGTGAAGCCGTGGCGCTTCCTGCCCCGGCGGACTTGGTGGCAGGCAAGGGCAGCGTGAAGCTCAAGGATGGGGACGTCCTGTTCCTCTACAAGGGCAACGATCCCAGCCGTCAGACGGTGCGCGTGGGAGGAGAAGTGCGCTTCCCGGGTGCCTATCCCTTCAAGGATGGCATGACCGCTGCGGATCTCGTGGCGTTGGCGGGCGGGTATACGCATCGGATCTATGCGGGCAGTGCCCTCTTGTCGCGCGGCCGCCTGGACGGGAGCTTCGAGGTCCATTCCTTGGCGGTGCAGCCGATGCCGACCGAGGCACTGCGTCCGTTGGACAGCCTGCACTTCTTCAATCGCTTTGATATGCTGACCCGCAAGAGCGTGACCATCTCGGGGGCCGTGGCTCATCCCGGGAGTTTCCCGCTTGATTCCGGCATGACGGTGCGCGATCTCGTGCTGCTGGCCGGGGGATTTGCCAAGGGGGCCGACGTGGGCGAGGTGCGCCTGGAGCTGCCGTTGGATTCCGCCAACGGGGCGCGGGTGGAACGCCTAGTCTTGGACGCGAGCCTGAGTGGGCCGGCCGGTGAGCGGGCCTTGGCGGACGGCATGCACATCGGGGTGCCGTACCTCGTCTTCCAGAAGACCTTGGATCTTGTCACGGTGCGCGGGATGGCAGCGTTTCCGGGTACCTATTCTCTTCAGAACACGTCCGAGCGGATCTCCTCGGTCTTGGCGCGGGCGGGCGGATTGCGGCAGGAAGGCTATGCTTCGGGGACCTTGCTGCTGCGCCCCTACATCGGACGCATCGCCATCAACGTGTCGCGGGCCTTGGCCGAACCGGGCGGCAACGACGACCTTGTGCTGCGTGGCGGGGACACCTTGCTGATTCCCAGCCGCCCCGCGACCGTGACGGTTTCCGGGCGCGTCAACGACCCTTCCAACATTCCCTGGAGGCAAGGAAAGAACTGGAAATGGTACCTCTCGATGGCCGGCGGCATGTCGGACAGCGCCGACGAGGATCGCATCTACCTGCGCCTGGCCGATGGCTCGATCCAGACCCGCGATTACGGCATCGACAGCTTTCCCAATCCGGGTTCGGAGATCGTGGTCCCCTTCCACAGGCCCCCCGAACCGATCAAGTACACGGACATCATCGGGGCGCTGGGCGCCACGGCGTCGCTTATCTTGTCTGCTGTGACCATCTTCCTTCTCGTGAGCAAGAACTGATATGTGCGGCATCGTAGGCTTCCTGGGTACCCGTCCCGCCCTTCCCGTCCTTCTCGAGGGACTCAAGCGCCTTGAGTATCGTGGCTACGACTCGGCAGGCGTCGCCATCCGGCACGGACAGGGTTTGGCCCTGTGTCGCGAGGTTGGCAAGGTGGCCTCTCTCGAGCTCAAGCTGGGGAAGGATCTGCCTGCCTATGAGGGCTGCGAAGGCATCGCGCACACGCGCTGGGCGACCCACGGGGTGCCTGCCGAACGAAATGCGCACCCTCACTGCGACAACCTGGGCAACATCGCGCTGGTGCACAACGGCATCATCGAGAACTACCAGACGCTGAAGAAGGCGCTGGAGGCCAAAGGACACGTGTTCAAGAGCGAGACCGACACCGAGGTGTTGGCCGCCTTGATCGCCGAGCTCTATGAGAATGACCTCGAGTCGGCCGTGCAGGCGGCGCTTCGTGAGGTGACCGGTGCCTATGCCTTGGCGGTGATCTCCAAGAGCGAGCCGGGCATCCTGGTGGTGGCCCGCAAGGGATCTCCGCTGATGGTGGGGCTTGGCCAGAACGAATTCATCGTGGCCTCCGATCCGTCGGCGATCGTGGCGCACACCCAGCAGGCCTTTGCGCTGGAGGACTTCACCGTCTGCCGTCTTTCGCTGACGGAAGGCTACCGGACCTCGAATCTGCAGAATGTCCCGGTGACCCCGAAGGTCATGCAGCTGGAGCTTGCCCTGGAGCAGATCGAACTGGGGGACTTCCCCCACTTCATGCTCAAGGAGATCTTCGAGCAGCCCGAGGCGCTTCGGAACACGCTGCGCGGTCGCATCGACCACCAACGCGGCGAGGTGATCTTGGGTGGCTTGCAGCAGATCGGACGCGACTTTGCGCGTTGTCATCGCCTGGTGCTGACCGGGCAGGGCACGGCGTGGCACGCGGCCCTGGTGACCGAATACATGCTGGAGGACTTGGCGCGCATCCCCTGTGATGTGCAGTACGCCAGCGAGTTCCGCTACCGCAATCCCATCGTGGAAGAGGGCACTGTCCTGGTGGCGATCTCCCAGTCGGGTGAGACGGCCGATACCTTGGCGGCCCTGGAGGAGGCGAAGCTGCGCGGCGCCTTGACGCTGGGCATCGTGAACTCGGTGGGCTCCTCGATCTCGCGACTGACCGATGCTGGCGTGTACCTGCGGGTGGGTCCGGAGATCGGCGTGGCCAGCACCAAGGCTTTCACGGGTCAAGTGGCCGTTGGGGCGCTCTTGGCGATCTACGCAGGTCGCCGTCGCAACCTGTCGATCGATGCCAGCCGTCGACTTCTGGCGGAGCTGGATACCATTCCGGACCTGATTGGCAAGGTGCTGGAGCAATCGGAGTCGATCAAGGCGCTGGTCGCAAAGTATGTGGATCGCGAGAACTGGCTCTTCCTGGGGCGCGGGTACAACTACCCGGTGGCTCTTGAGGGGGCTCTCAAGATCAAGGAGATCTCCTACATCCACGCCGAAGGCATGCCTGCAGCCGAGATGAAGCACGGCCCGATTGCGCTGATTCACGACGGGATGCCGTGCGTGTTCGTGGCGCCGATGGGCAGCCAGCACGACAAGGTGCTGGGGAACATGCAGGAAGTGCGTGCCCGCGGTGGTCGGGTGATCGTGGTGGCCTCGGAAGGGGACGAGGAGATTGTGCCCCACGCTGACGAGATCATCCGGGTGCCGGCCTGCAGCGAGGTCTTTTCACCTTTGGTGACCACGGTGGCGCTGCAACTGATGGCTTACCATGCGGCGGTGCTGCGCGGGCATGATGTGGATAAGCCTCGAAACTTGGCCAAGTCCGTCACCGTGGAGTGAGTGAACGGAATCGATCATTTTGATGGAAAAGCCTGCTCGACGAGCGGGCTTTTCCGTTTCCAGGGGATGATGGAAACGTGAAGCGGTCTATTCTGAAAAACAACTGAAGAAAACCATAACAGGGTACTTGACGAAACATAATTTTTGCTTAAATTAAGTCTCAGGTTGATCGCCGTTTTGCGCGGGGAATTGGCGGCGACAGCCTTCGGCGGCGGACTTCGGTCCGCCGCCCTTTTTTTTATCCTTCCGTCGACATCGACGACATCGGAGGTTCGGATGGCTTGGGGACTTGGTGCGGGAATCGGCGTGGCGGGAAATTTCGCCGGACACCTCGAACAGGCGCGCGAGGCGGGAGATTTTCGCAACGTGCAAGCCGAGCAAGGGGCGCCCAAGGGAATCTTCCCCTTCTGGATGCCGGGATTGCCTGGCTCCTTCCTGGCGACGGATCCTCTGTCCGACCATCTGCTGCGCCTGCCCAACTTGACCGAGACGGCTCAGGTTGAGCCGGAGATGGCATTGGTCTGCGAACTGGACTGGCTGGGAGACGAGATCGACTCCCTGACTCCGCGCTTTGCCGCGGCCTTCGACGATTGTTCGCTGCGCCGGGAAGGGGCACCCAAGATCTCGGTCAAGAAGAACTGGGGACCGGGCAGCAAGGGAATGGCGTCCAAGTGGTTGGCCGTTGACGGCTTTGCTCGCGGCTGCACCCTGGACCAGTTCCGCCTGGCCAGTTTCGTGCTGCGGGACGGTGTCCTTCATGCCTACGGTGTGGACAGCCCGGTGGCCGGCTACAGCTATTTCCATCACATGCTGCTGGATTGGGTCGTGGGAAAGCTTGCCGTCCAGCGCGACCAGGGGCCTCTCGAGGACGTGGGGGCGATGTTGCGTTCCGTCGGCAAGCCTCAGAAGATCGTCGTCACCATCGGCGCGACCCTCTACACCGAATTCGGCGAGTCGGGCTGGCTGAAGCCGGGAGACCGCACCGCGGTCTGTCTGTACCGTCCGGAGCACGGAAGCGCCGAGGACTTGGTCCGCAAGGCCTTGGCGGGTGAAGAGACGCCGGCCTCGATCCTGATCCGAGACGTGGTGCTCTAGGCCGACATCGCGCCTTGTCGTTCAGGAGACGCCTCTCGGGCGTCTCTTTTCTTTTCAGCCCTGGCGGCGTTCCTTGTGCTCCAGGAACTTGACCATGGTCAGGAGCGTGCGCAGGTCGCGGCGCTCGAAGTTGCCGCGCAGAAGCGAACGGCGGGCCGCCAAGCGGTAGTGCTCCGGATCGCCGGCATAAGGGCGGAAGCCGTTGCGCTCCATCAGCCCCTGCACTTGGTCGAGCAGCAGTTCGAACTCGGCATGGGTCGGTGCCTCGGGGGCGAGGGTCTCCAGACGATCCCGATCGGCGTCGCGGGCGCGCAGCCAGCAGGCCTGGGCCACGGTCAGGACTGCCTGCGACAGGTTCAGCGAGGGCTGCTCCACGGCGGTGGGCATCTTCAAGAGCAGGGTGCAGCGTGCCAGTTCCTGGTCGGTCATCCCTGTCGATTCGGGTCCGAAGACCAGGGCGCACGAGCCGGTCGAGGCGCGGCTTTCCAGCTCCGGGAGGACGTCTTCCGGCCCCCGCAGCGGGGGAAGCTTGCCCTTGCGGATGCGGTTGGCGGTGCCGATGGCCATCACCTGCGGGGCCAACGCCTCGTCGAGGGTGTCGCACAGGCGGGCGTTCTCCAGCATGTCCTCGCAGGCGTGGGCCAGGGCGCGAGCTTCCTTGGTCGCGGTGATCCCTGTGGAACCCACCACGCAGAGACGGTCGATGCCGAAATTGCGCATGGCGCGGCAGGCGGCTCCGACGTTGCCGGGGGTTTCCGGTCGCACCAGCACGACTTCGAGTCTTGGGAGCCAGGAGTTCATGGCCCCAAGGTAGTTGCAGACCGGAACGAAAAACCCTCCTTGCGGAGGGTTGGATGAGCCTTTCGATGCGGTGTCTGGGATTGCGGGGTCGAAAGACTCGGTGCTATGCAAGTCGGGCCGCGGGCTGTCCCGCTCTCGACGCTTCTTGGATAATCAAGCTGCGTGCCAAGCTGATTCCGCCGGGGATGCGGCAATTTTGTAAACGAAAAAAGCTGACAAGAATTGTCAGCCTCGGTCTTGTCAAGAAATGTCAAACTCCGCAGAGGAACTCAGAGGCCGGCCAGGCCGGCCAGTTCCTCCAGGGCCTGGGCGGAGGCCTTGGCCCAATCGGCGCGGTTGCCGTCCTTCTCCCAGGCGTAGTTGATGCCTGAGGAACTGTTCACCAAGCTGGTGCGAGGATCGAGTCCGCCGGACTTGAGGCGCTTCACCACCTCGTCGATGCCGCCGCCCTGGCCACCGGGAACGCCGGGGACGCTCACGCCGGGGATCAGGAAGGAGACGGCCTGACCTCGCGCCGCGAACCAGGCGGAGATCTTCTCCAGCTCTTCGGGGGCGGTGGCGCCCACCACGAAGCCCAGGCGCTCGGCGCCCTTCCAGCCCAGGGCCGTCTCGGCCACGTGCAGGTAGAGGGGATTGCCGTCGATCATGAGGTCCTGGAAGTCCCGGGCGCCCTTGTTGGAGGTGCGCAGGAGCAGGTAGGCGTGAGTGGCCTCGTTCTCCAGGAACGGTTCGACCGAGTCGCGGCCCATGTAGGGGGCGACGGTCACGGTGTCGGCGCAGAAGGGGCCGAAGGCGGCAGTGGCGTAGGCTCCGCTGGAGCGTCCGATGTCGCCGCGCTTGGCGTCGAGCACCACATGGACACCCGCAGCCTTCCAGGCGGCGTTGATCTTGGGGAGGCGTTCGACGACCGCGGTTCCCAGGGCCTCGAAGTAGGCTGCGTTGGGCTTCACGGCGGCGGGCAGGATGTTGCGGGCCACGCAGGCCTCGAGGAGCCCGAGGCAGAAGCGCTCGATCACGTCGGCAGGCGTGCCTTCGAGCGGGATGCGCTCCAGCACGGGATCCAGGCCCAGGCAGACATTGTTTCCACAAAGAGCGACGCGGTCGGAAATGCGCTTGGCAAGAAGGCTTGACATGGTCTCAAAGATAGCCCTTGCAGCGCCCGGGCAGAAAGGACTTCAGAAGCGCCAGGCCAAGGATCCCTGCCAGCGTCCCTTGGCGTCCAGGCCCAGGGCGGGGGTGGGGACGGTCGCGGAGCTCAAGTTGAGACCCTTCTTGAGGCGGTCGTTGTTCGTGTTGGCGAAGACGATGGGACGGGCGATCTGCCAGGCATATCCGGCCACGATCAGGAAGCCGAAGGCGCTGCTGTTGTCGTTGCTGGCGGCAACCAGGCACGGGACCCATCCGAGGTAGATCAGTCCGACCCCGGCCCAGTCCCCCTTGATCATGCTTCCCACCGGCAGGAATGGGTAGATGTTGGCCCACGCCCAGCTCCGGGACATGGAGCCCTCCTCGTTGAGCTGGTAGGCTTCGGAGGGCGTCAGGCCCACGGAGGCCTTCTTGAGGCGCTCGAGGCCGTCGTCGGTGCGGAAGGCGTCGGCCTTGACCAGGAAGAGCGCTTCGCCGAAGTTCGAGTTCGCGGGGGCGGGCTGGGACTTGGCGACCCGGGGAGCGCCTGCCAGGTCGGCCAGGAGCTGGCTGGCCAGCTGCGGCACGGACTGGCTCAATACCACGTCGATGCTGCCCGTGCGGGAGTCGCGCACCGAGGTCAGGACCTCGCCGGTCTGGACGTTCACCAGGCGCAGGGTCATGGACCAGGTCTCGCCCAGCTTTCCCAGCGACCCGAGCACCATGCGGTCCACCGAGAGGAGCTTGCCCATCTCCACGGCGCATTCCGAGGCGTTGCAGGCTCCGCTTTGCTGGAAGCCCTGCTCCTTGAGGATGGTGTTCATCTGGGAGCGTTCCATCACCCGCACCTTGCCCGAGTTCTGGAGCTCGACGGTGAGGGCGTCGCGCAGCACGTCCAGGTCCATGTTCTCGAGACGACGGGCGTCGATGTCCATCACGGCCAGGGTCTGCACGTGCTTGGTGGTGTCCTGGGCCGCTTGGCCGGGCACGGCAAGCAGAAACGCCGCCCCGAGGAGGAAAAAACGGAAAAGGAAGCGATTGCCGGCGGCAGAACAGGACATGGAACCAACCTTGGTAGGATGCAGGTGCGTTTCAAAGTTAGTTTGCAGGGGAGTATGCGGCTCTGGGCACTTTCCGATCCTCACCTGACCTTCGGTGCACCCTCCAAGGTGATGCATGTCTTTGGCGAGAACTGGAGGGATCATCCGGCGCGCATCGCCGAGAACTGGTCGCGGCTGGTGGCACCGGAGGACATCGTGCTGGTGCCCGGGGACATCTCCTGGGCCGGCAACCTGGAGCACGCCCTTTCCGATCTCCATTTCCTGGACCGTCTGCCGGGCACCAAGGTCATCCTTCCCGGCAACCACGAACACTGGTGGGCCTCGACCTCGCACGTGCGGCGCAACCTGCCGCCCTCGATGCGTGCCCTGGACGGCGACCACCTCGTGCTGGGGCCTTGGCTGTTCTACGGCACCAGGCTCTGGGAGGATCCCGAGAACGACGTGGAACGGCTGATCGACTGGCATCCGGCCCCGCCGCGGATCTCCCGCGAGAAGCGCGAGCAGAACGCGCGCCTCTACGGACGCGAGCTTGCGCGGCTGGAGCAGTGCCTCATGGGGCTGCCCGCGGGCGAAGGGCTCAAGCGCGTGTGCCTCACGCACTTCCCGCCGCTGGGCGCCTCGCTCGAGCCCAGCCGCGCCTCCCGGCTGATTGTGGACAGCGGGGCCTCGCTGTGCGTCTTCGGGCACCTGCACACCATCCGGCGTGAGCACCTGCCGCCGCGCGGCGACCTGCTCGGGACCGCCCACGGTGTGCGCTGGGTGCTGGCCTCGGCAGACTACCGGAACTTCACCCCGATCCTCCTGGACGAACAATGACGGAAATTATCAAACTCCACCGCGTGATCCTGGTCGAGCCGGAGCTTCCCGAGAACATCGGATTCGTGGTCCGGGCCATGTCGTGCTTCGGCTGGTCCAAGCTCGTGCTGCTCAACGCCAAGCGCCCCGATCCCGAGTCGCCGGCCTTCCGCACCGCCACGCTGGGGAAGGAGATCCTGGCCCGGGCCGAGGAGGCTTCCAGCCTGGAGGAGGCCTTCGGGGATGCGCGCACCACCATCGCCTTCACTCGCCGCCCCCACCAGAAGGGGCTTCTGCCGCTGCCGCACCTGGCCCAGGACAGCGTGAGCCACGAGGCGCCGTGGGCGCTGGTCTTCGGACGAGAGTCGATCGGGTTGACCTCCGAGGAGGTGATGGCCTGCGACATCGCCTGCAGCATCCCCACGGTCCACACGACGGGATCGCTCAACCTGGGGCAGGCCGCCTCCATCGCGCTGGCCTTCCTGCACGACCTGCCTGCGCGTCCGGTCCAGGAGGCGGGCGAGGGTTCCGCGCTGGCGACGGCTCGCGAGGAATGGGCCCGCTGGGTGGGCGATGCGATCGAGAAGCGTGGGCTCCTGCATCCGGCCAGGCTCGAGGCGGGGCGCCGCCACCTGCAGTCGATCCTGCGGCGCATGCGGCCAAACGACGGCGAGCTGCGCTTCCTGCAGGGACTCTCGCGTCGTCTGGCCAAGGACGCCGGGCCCGTCCCGACGGGGCCCGAAGCCGGCGATTGAGCGCAAACCCGCATGAAATGGGGGTTCGAGCCGAAAAAAGCCGAAAAACTCCCATTGCACTTGGGTTTGCAGGGAGATATGTTATTTCCAACCGCGCCGCAACCTTGCGGCCGTCCGTTTCCACGAACACCCACCCGAGGAATGAACATGGCCAACAAAGCTGACCTGGTCGCGAAGGTCCAGGAGATCGCCGGCATCGAGAGCAAGGCTGCCACCGAGAAGGCAGTCAACGCTGTGCTCGAAGCCATCAAGGAAGGTCTCAAGAAGGACGGTTCCGTCCAGATCATCGGCTTCGGATCCTTCGAGATCAAGGAACGCAAGGCTCGCACCGGCGTGAATCCCGCCTCGGGCGAGAAGATCAAGATCGCCGCCTCCAAGGCCATCGGTTTCAAGGCCGGCAAGGCCCTGAAGGACGAGTTCAACAAGCCCAAGGCCGCCAAGGCTGCCAAGGCCGCTCCGGCCGTCGCCAAGAAGGCCGCTCCGGCCAAGGCTGCAGCCCCGGCCAAGAAGGCTCCGGCCAAGAAGAAGTAAGTCCGCCGCACCGCGGGCTCCTGCCTGCGGCGTCGCTACGCGCTTCGCGAACGCCCGACGGATCCCGTCGGGCGTTTTCGTTTTGTCCGGGATGTGCGGAGGCGCCAGGGATGCCGGCCGGTAGGCCCAAGACCCCGCAGCCCAAAGTACAGACGCCCCGTCCGGGGCGTCACCACGAGGGAAGGGCCGAGGAGGCTTGGCAGGCAGCCCGGCCCCGGTTCGCCCGGTCGCGGCTCCCTCCCGAGTCGGGAGGTCGGGGAGGGATGGGTCAAGCGAGGCAGGGAGGTGGCCTATTTGACAGAATCTGTCTAAATCGGGATCTCGCCCCCGTGCTCCTCGCGGGCCAGCATCGCTTCGATCTCGATGGCCGGTAAGGGCTTGGCGAACAGGTAGCCCTGGCCGTACTCGCAGCCCAGCTGCTGGAGGATCCCCAACTGGCTCGGGGTCTCGATGCCCTCCGCGACCACGTCCATGCCCATGACGTGGGCCAGCGAGACCACGGCCCGCACGATGGCCAGCTGGCTGGTCTCCTCCTCGAGCTTGCTCACGAAGGAACGGTCGATCTTGAGGGTCTGCGCGGGGAACTGGTGCAGGTAGGAGAGCGAGGAGTAGCCGGTGCCGAAGTCGTCGATCGAAAGGCGGATGCCCATGCCCCGGATGTGTTCCAAGATACCGGCGGCCGAGTCGGCGTTCTCCATCAGGATGGATTCGGTGATCTCGAGCTTGAGGGCCTTGGCGGGGAGGCCGGACTCCCGCATGGCGCGCAGGACTTGCTCGACGAGATCGCTCTGGGCGAACTGGCGCCCCGAGAGATTCACGCTCAGGTGCAGGTCGGAGGTGGCCTTGGGATAGAGCTTCATCCAGCGCGCGACCTGGGAGCAGGAGTCCTCCAGGACCCAGCGGCCCAGCTCGCAGATCAGGCCGGTCTCCTCGGCCAGCGGGATGAAGGCGGTGGGCGGGACCAGGCCGCGCTCGGGGTGCATCCAGCGCACCAGCGCCTCGAAGCCTCGCAGCTTCTGGTCGGAGAGGCTCACGATGGGCTGGTAGAAGACGCGGAACTCGTGGCGTTCGACGGCCAGGCGAAGGTCGTTCTCCAACTGGAGCCGACGCAGGGTATACTCGTGCATTCCCTGGTCGAACAGGACATGCTGCGCCTTTCCCAGCGACTTGGCGCGGTACATGGCGGTCTCGGCATCGCGCAGGAGCTCCTCGGCCGATTCCGTGCCGACCTTGGAGAAGGAGATGCCGACGCTTGCGCTGAAGGTGTGGACGCGGTCCTCCACCGTGATCGGTTCCTCGAGGCTGCGGCGCACGATGTCGGCAGTGCGGATGGCGTCGGCGATGTCCTGCACACCGTCCAGCAGGATGCCGAACTCGTCGCCCGAGAAGCGCGCCACGGTGTCCTTCACGCCGGAATTGCGCTCCAGGCGCTGGGCGATCTGGCGCAGCACCTCGTCGCCGGTCTCGTGGCCGTAGCTCTCGTTGACCAGCTTGAAGCGGTCGAGATCCAGGAACAGCACCGCCACGATATGGGTGCCGCGTCGGCGCAGGGCGCGGCGCAGGCGGTCCAGGAACAACGCCCGGTTCGGAAGCGTGGTCAGGATGTCGTAGAGCGCGCCTTGGAGGAGCTGCTCCTCGGCCTCCTTGCGGGCCGAGATGTCGATGAAGGAGCCGGCGATGCGCACGGGCGGCTTGTCGGGATCGTCGCTCTGGGCCATGCCGCTGGCCTGGACCCACAGGAAGTCGCCGTCGGCCTGGCGGAAGCGGAACTCGACCTCGAAGCGATCGACCTTGCCCTGCAGGCAAGATTGCAGCTCGCGGTCGACCAGCTCGCGGTCGCGCGGGAACAGGCGCACCCACCACTCCTCGGGGGAGTCGTCGATCCTGTCGGGCTCTCCGGTGAGCTCCTTCCAGCGCGGCGAGTAGTAGACCTTGCCGGTGCGCAGGTTCCAGTCCCACAGTCCGCCGTTCATTCCGTCCGCAGCCAAGGCATAGCGCTCCTGGCTGATGCGCAGGGCTTCCTCGGCGGCGCGGCGCTTGGTGATGTCCTCCACCGTCCCTTCGAACCAGAGCACGGCTCCTTTCGTGTTGCGCACCACGCGGACATTCTCCGAGATCCACAGGACGCTGCCGTCCTTGCGGCGGATCTGGGACTCGAAGTCGGTGAGGGTGGACTCCTGCTCCATCCTCTCGAGGAAGGCGACGCGGCGCTGCGGGTCCACATAGAGGTCGCGGGCGATATCCTGCAGCGACTCGATCATTTCCTGGGGATCCGCGTACCCGTAAAGCCGGGCCAAGGACGGGTTCACGGAGAGGTAGCGGCCGTCTGGGGTGCTTTGGAAGATTCCTTCGATGGCGTTCTCGAAGATCTGCTGGTACTTGGTCTCGGCTTCTCGCAGGGCGTGCTCGGCCATGGTGTGCCGCGTGATGTCCTGCAAGGTGGCGACGATGGCGTGCAGGGCGGGATCGTGCAGGCGGTTGGTGAAGCAGCATTCCAGGTCGAGCCAGTGCGAACGAGCGTCGCGCAGCCGCAGGCGGCAGGCGAGGGTCAGGTCGGGGTGGGCGCAGACGTTGCGGAAGGTGTCCATCGCCGTGTCCAGGTCGTCGGGATGCAAGGACTTGGAGAGGTCGGCACCGATCAGTCCCAGCGGGCCGTGTCCCAGGGTGCGCTCCGCGGCGAGGCTGGTCCACAGGACGGTGACGGAGGGATCGAGCAGGACGATGGATTCGCGGATGCACCCGGCAAGGGCGGCCCATCGGTCCGTATCGACGGCCCGCGGTTCGGGCGAATGGTCCTGTTGATGGATGATGGCGTCGCCCTCCATGAAGATTTCGCCCATTCTACCACCGGCGAGCGGAGGGGGCAAGACATTCGGGAAGGGGCGGGAATCAGCGGGAGACTGGCTGGTGCGCGGCCAACTGCTGGCGGATCAGGACGATGGACTGTCGGAAGGGGGCCAGAAGCGAGTCGGGCAAGGGGGGCGGAGGCGGAGAGACCACCTTGAGGGGATCGACCGGGGTGCCGTTCTTCCAGAAACGGAAGTCCAGGTGTGGTCCCGTGGCAAGCCCGGTGGCGCCAACCCAGCCGACAAGTTCCCCTTGCTGGATGCGCTTCCCGACGGCCAGTCCCTTGGCGAAGCCTTGCAGGTGCATGTAGCCGGTCATGCAGCCGTTGTCGTGGCGGATCTTGAGGGTGTTCCCGCCTCCGCCTCCCCAGCCCTTGGACAGGACGGTCCCGTCGCCGACGGCGACCACGGGGGTGCCGGAGGGCGCTGCGTAGTCCACGCCGAAGTGTGGGCGCACGATGCGCAGGACGGGGTGCATGCGGGCGGCGGTGAAGTGGGAGGAAATGCGCGAAAACTGCAGGGGAGCCTTCAGGAAGGCGCGCTTGGCGGGATGGCCCAGGCTGTCGTAGTAGCCCTTGATGGCTCCACGCTCGAAGTGGAAGGCTTCCGACACGTTGGCTCCCTGCACGAAGCGTACGGTGTGGATGGGGCCTTGGTCCACGGCCTTGCCGTCCACCCGGTACTCGTCGTAGAAGACGCGGTAGGCATCGCCCGGCTGGAGCGCGAAGAAGTCCACCTGCCAGGCCAGGATGTCGGCGATGCGGCCGACCAGGGCGGGGGAGTGGCCCTGTGATACCAGGTCCGCCCAGAATGATGTGGAGATCTTGCCTTCGACCACGCGCGGCACCGTATCCACCTTGAGGGAGATGCGCTGGACCTTCGGCAGGGAGTCCAGGTCCATGCGGACCAGGGAAACCGGGTCGGGGCGCAGGATCAGGTGCTTGAGCTTGCCGGTGGCCGAATCGCTGAACAGGGTGAGTGAATCGCCGCTGTGCAGGTGGCGCAGGTCGAAGACGCCTTGGCAGGCCAAGGACAGGCGATGGGTCATGCCGGCATCCTGGCCATGGGAGCTCAGCAGGGAGCCAAGGGTGGCACCGGCAGGGACCGTGGTCTCCTGGACGGCGAAATGCCGGAGCGCGATGCCGTGTCGACTGGGTGGGGGCGGTGCCTTGGCCTTGGCCGTGGGTTCCTCGCGGCAAGCAGTCAGGACGCAGAGCATGAGAAGGGCCGCACGGAGGCGTGGAGGGCAGGACATTCGGCAAAGGTATTGTACCGGGGCTGGTTGCGCTGGCGAATCGGAGTCAACGGGGAATTGCAGAGTTTGGAAATCCTGCCTTGCGAGTTCCGATTGAGTCGCTAGAATTGTAGCATGCAGCGCATTGCTCTTTTTCTCCTTGCCTTCTGGTGTGGGGCCTTCGCCCAGAACCAGCCGATGAACGATTCCGCCGCGACCAAGGCTGCGGTTGCCCCGAAGGTGGATTCCGTCGTAGCCGGGGTGGCGAAGGACTCGGTGGCTGCGGTGGCGGCGCCGACCCTGGATACCTTGCCGGCTGTGGCGGCACCGGTCGCTCCGGCGATCGATAGTGTGGCGCTGGCCCGTGAAAAGGCGCATCGCGATTCGATCCGGGCGGCCCGCGAAGAGGCGGCCTCTTCGATGGAGTGGCATACCGTCTCCGATTCGGGAGCGGCTCCTGCCGCCGTGGGCGCGAAGTTCCCCGAGCCGGAAGGGCAGGTGACGTCCCGTCCGATGCCGCGTTCGGGCATCCCTTTCCCGGAAGTGCCTCAGGAAGAGGAGTCCAGGGTGCTGATGTGGACGGGTGTGGGGCTTTCCGTGGTGGGGCTTGTGGCCTTCTTCGCCTTCACCAGCGGGGGTGAGAAACAGACCGATGCGGTGAACCTCAATCCGGACACGGATCCGACGGCCGGCAATCCCGATGCCAAGAACCAGAAGACGATGACGATCAGGTGGTCCCATTGAAAAAGAGTCTCTTGCTTCTGCCCCTCCTGATCCTGGGTTGCCAGGACGTCACGGGACTGAAATCCCATGGCAACGCTTCGGGCAAGGTCTTCCTGGCACCGCGCCTGATGACGGCCGAAGGGGTTGATCCGGCCCAGGTCGAGTTCGTCCACGTCAAGCTCCTGGTGGGGTCCAAGGACTCCGTGGTCCTCGACACGACCTACTCCTGGTTGCGCAAGTCCGTCTCGCTGGAAGTTCCGGTAGGCAAGTCGTACCAGTTGATGCTCCAGGGGCGCAACACGGATGACCCGGCCGGAACCTGGCGCTGGTCGGGCTCGGTCAAGGGCGTGATCGATTCCACCGACGAGACGGTCTGGGCCGACACCGTATTCATCGTGCAACTTCCGATGCCGACACTTACGGTGGCGACAGGGACCTACAAGACGTCTGTCGATCTGCCGGTCAGCACCGTGGAAGGCGCGACGGTTCGCTATACGCTGGGTGGAGGCGATCCCGTGAACAGCTCGTCGGAGTGGAGCAAGGCGATTGCGGTGAAGAGCACGGGCTGGATCAGGGCACGCGCTTTCCGGACCCTGACGGACGGCACGGTCCTGGCGAGCCGGGCTGCCGAGCACCTCTACACCATCACGGACAAGACCGTTCCGGCCGGCCCGATGCTGAGTCAGGAAGGCGGCTCCTTCAAGGCGCCGGTGACCATCGGGGTTTCCGTGGCGAGCGGGCTGGTGGCGGAAGTCTCGCGGGACGGCTACAGCTTCACGCCCGTCGTGAATGACTCCGAGACGATCAGCTACAGCCAGACCTTGCTGGTGCGCTCGCGCACCCTCGACGGCACGGTCACAAGCCCCGTCCGCGCGGTGAGCTTCGTGGTCAAGCCAGCTACGGTCACGCCTGCGGTCACGTTCTCCGAGTTGGGCGGAAACTACCGCACCTCGCGCCTGGTCGGACTGTCCAGCGCCAACAGCACGGCGGCCATCCAATACTCCTGGGACGGCAAGACCTGGATCGACTACGTGGCCCCGGTGCTGGTGACCGACACCAAGACGCTGGTCACCCTGCGGGCTCGCGCCAAGGCGACAGACCTGAGCTTGAGCCCCGTCTCCTCGGTCAGCGTCTACATCGACCCTTGAGCGGGAAGCTTCCCATGGCGTTGCGCCTGTCTCTGCTGGTCGGCGCCTGCTTCGGTGTCGCGTGGGCCGGAAGCTTCGTACCGACCCAGGCGCTGCTCGTGAACGAGAAGGGGCGGCATTCCGATGTCGATCTCCGGACGAATGGGCTGCTGACCTTCCGCTGCGACACGGTCTTCAATGTCGGAGTACGGGTGGATCTTCGGCGCGTCGCGGACGGCGAGCTTTATCGCATCGCTCTCGATCCGCGCTTCGGTGCAGCCAACCTGGACTCGGCCCGCCGTGCTGCCCGCTGGATCGCCCCGGGGCTTGCCTTGCAGCAGCTTCCCGAAGGACGTTACGCCCCGATCCGGATCTTCCTGGGAAGCGATGTCCCGATGGCCTTCACGGGGGATACCCTGACGATCCGCAAGGGGAAGATCACCTCGCTGGGTGAGATCCGCCTGATGCCGACCCGGAACCTGGTGGGCTATCTCGTGGAACTGGATGTCCGGACCGTGGGACGCCGCGCGGACGCCTGGCTCAAGCAGGTCCCCGACTACGGCATCGACACCATGGCGGTGTCGGCGGACACCCTTCTCTGGAAGATCGAGAAGGGCACCTTGCATCCGCTGAAGTGACTCAACCCAGCAGGGCGGTTCCCCAGGTCTTGTAGCCACCCGTCACATTGGCGACGTCCGTGATCCCGTTTTGGCGCAGGATGCGCTCGGAGAGGTAGCCGCGGATGCCGACGCCGCAGTAGAGCACCACGGGGCGGTCCTTGGGGACCTCGGCCAGGCGCTCGCGCAGCTGGGTGTTGGGGATGAGCGTCGCGCCCTCGATGTGGCCCGCGTCAAATTCTGTCTGAGTCCGCGTGTCGATCAGGAAGGCGCCGGCCGCCACGCGCGCCTGGGCATCCTTCCAGCCGATGGGTTGCGACAGGCCCTGCAGGTGGTTGACCGCCACGAAGCCCGCGTAGTTGAGCGCGTCCTTGGCGCCGTTGTAGGGCGGGGCGTAGGCGTGCTCGAACTCGGCCAGGTCACGCACCGTGGCGCCCATCTGGAGGAAGGCCGCGAACGCGTCGATGCGCTTGTCGGCCCCTTCGGCGCCGATGGCCTGGGCACCCAGGAGCTTGCCGGTCTCGGGGGAGTAGACGATCTTCAGCGACAGGGCACTGGCGCCCGGATAGTAGCTGGCGTGGCTGGAGGGGTGCACGATCACCGAGGCCGCGGGGATGCCCTCGCGCACGCAGGCCTTCTCGGCCAGGCCCGTGGAGGCTACCGTCAGGTCGAAGATCTTGGCGACCGCCGTGCCTAAGGCGCCCTTCCAGCGCGGGGCATCCGGGAGCCCGGCCATCTGCGCGGCCGCGATGCGGGCCTGCTTGTTGGCGGGGCCGGCCAGGGGCATGGGCTGGGGCTTGCCCGTCAGGGGGTTGGTGAAGACGATCGCATCGCCCACCGCCCAGACGCCAGGGGCCGAGGTCTCCAGGCGCTCGTTCACCACCACGAAGCCCCGCTCGTCCACGACGATGCCGGCCTCGCGGGCCAGGCGGGTGTCGGGCTTCACGCCGATGGACAAGAGGATGATCTCAGCCTCCAGCACGGCTCCGGACTTGAGGCGCACCTCGAGCGAAGTACCCTTGCTGACAAATTCCGTCAAACCGTCGGCCAGGTGCAGGTCGATCCCCTTGGCGCGCAGGTGTTGGTGGGCGATGGCAGCCATCTCGGGGTCGATGGGAGCCATGACCTGGTCCAGGGCCTCCACCAGGGCGACCTGGATGCCGCGGTCGTGCAGGTTCTCGGCCATCTCCAGGCCGATGAAGCCGCCGCCGACCACCACGGCCCGGGCGGGCTTCTCGGCGTCGATCCTGGCCTTGATCCGGTCGATGTCCGGGACCGAGCGCAGGGTGTGGACGCGCGGGTCGTCGATGCCCGGCAACGGCGGGCGGATGGGCTCGGCGCCGGGGGAGTAGAGCAGGCCGTCGTAGGCCTCCTGCTTCACCTCACCGGTGACCAGGTCCTTGACGGAGATCGTCTTTTCAGCGGGATGGATCGCGACCACCTCGTGGCGCACTCGCACCTCGACGTTGAGGGTGGCCTTGAACTTGGCGGCATCCATCAGGAAGAGCTTGGAGCGGTCAGTGATCGCGCCGCCCGCATAGTAGGGCAGGCCGCAGTTGGCGTAGCTGACGTGCTCGCCGCGCTCGAAGAGGACGATCTCGGCCTGTTCGTCGAGACGGCGGAGGCGGGCTGCGGTGCTGGCGCCGCCGGCGACGCCGCCAAGGATGAGATAGCGCATGGAAGACTCCTGCAAAAGGTGCGGGACCGGTACCGGCCCGGGACTCATTCTGCTTCTTGGACGGACGGGAGGCAATGCAGGTTACATCCTTTCGAAGGGTGGCGAGGGAGGCCTTCACTTTCTAGGATTCCTGCGCATGCGGAAATTTGTCCCTCTCCTGGCTCTGGTCCTGGTTGCTTTGGTTGTCGTCGCCGCCGCGCAGTGCTTCCTGCCCGGGAGCGGTCCGGCGAAGATCTTCCGCGTCGAGCGCAGCGAACCCCTGGCCGCGGTGGCCAAGCGGCTCGAGGCCGAGGGCGTGGTGAAGCACCGCCTGCTCTTCCGCGTGGTGGCCCGCCTGCGTGGACTCGATCGCGACCTGCGTCCGGGACGCCGTTCCCTTCCGGCCGGAGCCTCGCTCTGGAGCGTGGTCGATGCCCTGCGCCAGAAGCCCGGTTCGATCAAGGTCTCGGTCCCGGAGGGCCGCACCTGCTGGGACATCGCCGGCATCCTGGAGCGCAGTGGGCTGTCGGACAGCCTCGAGTTCGCCAAGCTCTGCGAGGACTCGGCGTTGGCGCGTGCCGCAGGGATTCCCGCGCATCGACTCGAAGGATATCTCTTCCCCGACACCTACCTCTTTGACGGCTCGGAGAGCCCCAAGGAGATCGCCCGTGCCATGGTCAAGCGCTTCCACAGCGTTTGGAAGGAGCTGGATACGGCCCATTCCGCGTCCTTCAAGGCGCTGGGACCGACGGGCCTTCTGACGCTTGCCAGCATCGTGGAGCGCGAGGCAGCGGTGCGCGAGGAGTCCCCGCTGATCGCCGGGGTCTTCTATGGACGCCTCAAGACCGGCATGACGCTGGGCGCCGACCCCACGGTGCGCTACGCCCTGCGCAAGTTCACCGGAGGTTTGACGGTTTCTGACCTGGCCGTCGAGTCGCCCTACAACACCCGCAAGTTCGAGGGACTGCCCCCGGGCCCCATTTCCAATCCCGGACGCGAGGCGCTCAAGGCTGCGCTGGCTCCGAACCTGACCAAGGGATACCTCTACTTCGTGGCCAAGGACGACGGCAGCCGCCGCCACGACTTCGCCAGCGACTACAACGACTTCCTGCGCTCCAAGCACGCAGCCGCGAAGAAGCGGGCCGTGAGCGGGCAGGAAGCGCCGTAGGGGTTACGCCGAGAGTCTGCGTTCCAGGCCCTGGGATTTCTTGATTGCTCCAGAAGGAGTCCTGCCATGATCCACGTCCATTCCAGAGGCCGCATCCTCAAGGTGTCGCTGCGAAACTACCGCAGCATCGAGTCCTGTAGCGTGGATCTCGGATCGCTGACCTTCCTGGTGGGGCCCAACGGCACCGGCAAGAGCAACTTCCTCGATGCCCTGCGCTTGGTCAGCGATGCCTTGAACAACACGTTGGATCACGCCTTGCGCGAACGCGGCGGGATCAGTGAGGTGCGACGGCGCTCGTACGGGCATCCTCACAATTTCGCGATCTCCTTGGATTTCCAATTGCCCGACGGACAGAAGGGACGCTATTCCTTCGAGGTCGGTTCACGTGACTCGGGCGGGTTCTTCGTGAAGCGGGAGCGTTGCGACGTGGGCAAGTACGGATTCCAGACGGAAGATGGCGCCGTCACGAGGAATACGGCGATCCAGCCGGCTCCGGCCACTTCCGACGACCGTTTGTACTTGGTGGCGATGTCCGGGTTTCCGGCCTTCCGGCCCGTCTTCGGTCTGCTTGCTGGGATGGGGTTCTACAACCTCTATCCAGAGCTGATGCGGGGCCTGCAGCAGCCGGACAAAGGCGATCGTCTGGCGCGCGACGGACGGAACCTGGCAAGCGTCGTCTCTCGCCTGAAGCAGGAGGAAGGTGCCCTGGCCAAGGGACGCATCGAGGAATACCTTCGCGTGATCGTTCCTGGCATCGTCGGGATCGATCCGCTGGGGCTGGGACACATGGAGACGCTTCAGTTCCGTCAGTCGGTGGACGGAGCCAAGGACCCATGGCGCTTCAACGCCCAGAGCATGTCCGACGGCACCTTGCGTGCATTGGGCATCCTGGTTGCGCTCTTCCAGACCCACACACGGTCCGGCATCCCTCTGGTGGGGATCGAGGAGCCCGAGACGGCCCTGCACCCGGCCGCGGCCGGAGTGCTCATGGATGCGCTCAAGGAGGCGTCGCAGTTCGTGCAGGTGGTGGTCACGAGCCACAGTGCCGATCTCCTGGATGATGCCGACCTGGACGGTTCCCAGATCCTCGCGGTGGCAAACGAGAGGGGGAATACGAGGATCGCGCCGGTTGACGAGGCGACCCGTTCCATCCTCAGGGACAAGCTCTTCACCGTGGGCGAGCTCCTGCGGAAGAACCAGCTGGAGCCGTTCGTGCCCAAGGCCAGTCCTGCGGTGCTCGAAGCTGCCGAGAAGGATGAGCTCGACCTGTTCGCGGACCTGTCGTGAACCGTCGGAGCCTGGGACTTGTGGTCGAGGGGCACGGCGAAATGAGCGCCATGCCGGTCCTGGTCCGCAGGATCGTTGACAGGATCTGTCCAGGGTTCGGGCTCGATCTTCCGCAGCCATTCCGGCTCAAGCGCGGGCTCATGAAGAAGGATGCGGACCTGTCCTCGGCCGTCGAGGTGATGGCACGCAAGGTCGGTCCGGGAGAGCCGATCCTGATCGTGCTCGACGCCGACGCCGAACTGGGATGCAAGCTGGCTCCGGAAATCCACGCCATCGCCTCGAAGGCACGGAACGACCGAAGCATCGGCGTGGTCGTGGCGGTTCGCGAGTACGAAACCTGGCTGATCGCGGGACTTGGACCCTTGGCCGGGACGCTGGGCGTGTCGGCGGATCTTCCTGCCGTGGACGATGCCGAGGCTCTGCCCAATCCCAAGGTCTGGCTGAAGCGTCACATGGAGGAATACTCCCCGACCGTGGATCAGGCCAAGCTTTCGAAGGCGATCGACCTTTCCCTGGCACGGCGTGCCTACTCCTTCGACAAGCTGGAGCGGGAACTGATCCGGCTCCTGGAACTCACCCGGCCCGATTCACTTCCGTAGCGGCTACGTCTTCTAAGCTGAGGACTTTGCATGCGAGCGGCTTGCGCCAGGGATCGTGCCTGGAGCATCTGAAGGGGGCTGGTATCTGGAAACAGGGGCAGGAAGCGCCGTAAGTCAGGGCACCAGCGCCGGATCCAGCCGGGCGCGGGTGGCCGAGAGCAGCTCGCCGGTGGAGACCTTCAGGAGCTTGAAGGTCATCTCCAGGCGGTCGCCCCGGCGGTGCAGGGTCGAGACCAGCAGGGCCTCGGCGCCCAGCAGCTTGCCGGTCCCGGTGACGGTGGCGGGGTCGATGGCGCCGCTTCCCTGCAGGGCCTGCTCGCGCAAGACGTCCCCCAGGTTGCCGCGCTCGACCACGCGGGCCTTGCGGCTGCGCGAGAGTTCGATGGACAGAATCTGTCCGAGCCACGCCGAGGCGGGGCGCAGCACGCTGTCGGCGGCGCTGACGGGAAGGACGCCCAGGGAGAGCGTGTCGGACAGCGGGATCGGGGAGAAGTCGCGCAGCTCCTGCCAGGCCTGGCGGAAGAGGCTCGAGACCACGCTGTCGCGGGTCTCCCCGGCGCCGGAGCGCGCCTCGAACCAGCCGGCCGAGTCGACCGGGGGCACCTCGAGCTGCTGCGAGATCTCCTCGCGGGCCAGTCGCAAGAGGGCCGTCTCCAGGCGCTCCGAGGTCCAGTTGGTGCCGGTGTGGTGGCTGACCGACCCGGGGGCGCCGTCGTCGCTCTCGCCCGACTCGCCCCGCGAGGTCAGGAAGACGTACTTGCCGCCGGTGGCCTGGGCCACCTGGCGCAGCACGACCTCGCCGTCCAGGCCCAGGGAACCGCAGCCCACGGTGTGCAGCTTGATGCCGCGCACGCGCGCCAGGTGTGCCGCATGGGCGTAGGTGAAACCTTCGCCGTAGTCCAGGTGTGGCGGGGCATCGGTCACCACGAAGCCCAGGCGCAGGCCGCCCCGGTTCCAGTCCATGCCGTGCAGGGCGGTGTCGAGGGCGGCCTGGAGATCCTCGGGACCGTCGCCGCCGCCGTCGGCTTCCACGCGGGAGAGGATCTGGGAGAAGGCCTCGGCGTCCTCGGTGAAGGGGATGGCGCGGGCCACGAAGTCGTCGCCGCGGTCGCGGTACTGCACCAGCCCGAAGCGCAGGCGCGGCTTGTTGGGCATCGCGCCCAGGTTCAATTGCAGGATCGAGAGGGCGTTCTTGAGCTGGTCGATCTGGGCCTGCATCGAGCCGGTCACGTCCAGGACGAAGAGCAGGTCCACGGTGGGTGACAGATTCTGTCGAGTGCCCGGGAGCGCGACCTCGAGCGACCGGGGGCCGTCCGGCGCCAAGGTGCGCTCGGCCTTGCCCAGCGAGGTCTCGATCTCCAGGCGCAGCGAGGGCAGGGTGCCCGTCGAGTCGAGCCAGCGGGGGAAGAGCAGGGTCGAGCCGTCCGCGAGGGTGGCGAGCTCCTCGCGCAGGCGCTTGCCTTGCCACACCTTGACCTTGGCGTTGGCGAGGCCCTTGCCCGCGGCATCGGTCACGCGCAGTCTCACGCGCTCGGCGATGCGGGTGTTTGCTTGGGGAGCGGAGTAGCCTTTGGTCGCGAGGAACTCCAGGAAGGCGGGGAACTGGCGGTTGTCGTCCGAGACGCCCGCGCTGAGGCCCGAGGCGCGCGGCCGGGTGCTGCGGGGCTTGGGCGACTCCGGCTTGGAGGACTCGAACTCGGCGCTGGGTGAGGGCGGGGCCGCTGCCACGGCACCTGACGAGACCGGCTCGGACAGGATGTACACGGCGCTGGGGTTGTCGAGATAGCCATCGATCTTGCCCGAGCCCAGGTTCGCGCTGGACTTGTCCTCGGACTCGCCCTTTGCCTTGGCGCGCTTGGCCGTCGCCTTCGCGGCTCTGCCGCTGCTGCCCAGGCCGATTCCTCCCACGGCTCCCATGCGGTCGCCTTCCCCGGTAGCGCCGCGTCCGCCACGCTCCTCCTTTCGGAGGGAGCCTCCGCCCCCGGCCAGGATGGCATCGAAGGCGACCGTGCTGTCCGGGGCTGCGCGGCTTCCGTGTCCGGGGCGGATCGATTTCCCGGTCTTCGCGGGAGCGTGCGGAACCCGGGTCCAGACGGCCTTGCCGCCCGGTCCCAGCAGCTGCATCCACGCCCCTTGGCACTTGAGGAACAGGAAGGTGCGGGCCGAGTCGGTGGGCTTGAGGTCGGGCGCCAGCGTGTCCTTGCCGGTCGGGAGGCTCGACCAGAGCGGCGTGCCCTTCGGCAAGGGCAGGCTCCAGGGCTTCTCGGAACAGACATCGGCCAGGGCGATCGAACCCAGGGCAAGCGGAAGCAGAAAGGATGGGCGCATCGGGGACTCCACGGTAGGCGGTCAAGGCGAAGCAAGAAGATAAGGTCTGCAGGCCGCGGTGCGCGAGCGGATTCGGGGCGCCTCCCCGCCCGGCGGGGCCGCCGTGCTCCGGGCTCGCCTGTCCGGCTCGGCCCGCATCGGGAATGCGGGCCAGGCCCTGCGCATGGCTGGCGCATTTGTCAGGAACTGTCATATTCACGCGGGCCGAGGACCGTGCCGGGCGGCGCGCCAGGGATGCCGGCCGAAAGGCCCAAGCCCCTTCGGATGCCACCTTCTCCCGCCCTGGTAGGGCGGGCCGGGGTGGGTTGGAGCATTCGAAGGGCTTGGCAGGCAGCCCGGTCCCGAAGGGAGGCGCCCAGACACCCAGGCGTTTTGTGGACAATCCAAGGCAGGTGCGATCTTCGGGGCTGGTGCCGCGCGAAAATGGCATCATTGTAGCCATGGATGCGGACGACACGATGCCGGAGATCATGGGCTACCTGGACTACCGGCTCTACCTGAAGGACTGGTTCGCCGTGCGCAAGCGGCGCGATCCGGCCTTCTCGTACCGGGCCCTGGCCCGCGAGGTGGGCTACCGCTCGCACGCCTTCTTCAGCCTGGTGCTGCAGGGGAAGTCGAACATCTCGATGGACATCGCCCTGCGCTTTGCCGAATGCATCGGTCTGCAAGGACGGGAGCGCGACTACTTCCTGGCGCTGGTCTCCTGCAACCAGGAAGGCGTCCCTTCGAAGCGGCGGATCCTGTTCGAGAAGCTGCAGGAACTGCGGGGCGTCTCGGCGGCGCGCTTGCGCGACGACCAGGACGCGTTCCTGGCCTCCTGGAAGCACGCGGCCCTGCGCGAGCTCCTGGGGATCGACGCCTTCGTGGGCGGGGAGGCCCAGTGGGCCGAACGCCTGTGCCCGAACGCGACGCCCGAGGAGATCAAGGCCTCGCTGGAGCTGCTGCTGGAGCTGGGACTCGCGCACCGCACCGCAAGCGGGATCGTGCGCACCGACCCGTGCCTGGTGACCGGCGCGACCTACACCGAGGCCGCCACGCGGGGCTTCATGCGGCAGGTCCACGACCTGGGGGGCGAGGCGCTGGAGCGCTTCCCGCGCAGTGAACGCTACCACGGTTGGGTCACCCTCTCGGTCTCGGCGGCCACGCTCGAGCAGATGCGCAGCGAGCTGCGCTCCCTGGTGGAGCGCTTCCTGTCGCTGGCCGAGAAGGACGCGGCGCCGGATCGCGTGCTGCAGCTCAACCTCGAGCTCTTCCCGCTGGCCTACGGGAGGAAGGACGCATGAGGCGTCTTGCCGCCCTTGCCTTGCTGGGGCTGCTGGGCTCGTGCGCCTCGGAGTCGACGGTCGCGGGAGGCGGAGGTTTTGGCGGAGAGACGCTCTCGGGCGTGGTGGTGGGAGCTTCGGGCAAGGGGGTGGCTGAGGCGACGGTGAGGCTGCGCGCCAGCCGTTCGCTCGACGCGGCGGCGCTGGGCGAAGGACGGACCGACAGCACCGGGCGCTTCCGGATCGAGCTGCCTGCGGGGCTGGCGCTGCGCCTGGAAGTGGCGGGACGGGACGGGACAGATTCTGTCAAAGCCTTGGTGGACCTCGAGCCGGGGCAGTCGCCGGGGCGCATCCTGGCCGAGCCGTCCATGCCAAGGACTGTGCAGTTGCGCGACGCCACGGGAACGGCGCTGCCGGGGCGGATCCAAGCCTATGGACTGGGGCGCCAGGTCGAGACCGACGATTCGGGGCGGGCCGACCTCTCGGGTTGGCCCAAGGCAGATCTGTGGGCCAGGGTGACGCTGCGTTCCGGGGAGAGCCGCGACCTGTTCGTGTCCTCCGGAGCCGTCGGAAACCTTGCCGTCGAGCCGGGCTGGCTGCTGGACGACTTCGAGGGTTCCGAGACCCGCACGCGGCTGGGGCTCCTGACCGGCGGCGGCTGGTGGTACGTGGCCAGCCAGAAGGCCGACACGCCTTCGGTGCGCGACATCGCCACCATGAAGGACGCCGCGGATGCCCATGCGGGATCGAGCCTGCACGCCTTCTTCACGCTGCCGGCAAACGGGGGAGGCTACGGGTTGGTGGGCTTCCACTTCGGGCTCACGGAAGCGCAGACGGTGGATCTCTCCGGCCTGGACAGCCTGGTCTTCTGGGCCAAAGGCAGTGGCAAGGTTCGGGTGGAACTGGTCGCCGACACGGGGGGTGGAGTCACCAGCCATGCCCTGGTCTTCCAGCCGACCGCGAGCTGGCAGCATTTTGTCGTGCCGGCGTCCAAGCTGTCGCCGATCGATGCGGGACGGATCTGGACCGTGGATTCCAAGCGGGTGCGCTTCCTGCAGTTCATCGTCTTCGATGCGGCGGATTTTCGCCTGGACGATCTGCGGTATTTCGGCCGCGATCTTCCTTGAGCGGGAATTTGGCGTTCAGTCCACTGATTGCCTGATGCGTGAAATCGTCCTTGCGAAAAGAGGCGTTCCTTCAGATTGAGGGGACACCAGATTTTCGGGAGGAACCCTTGAAGCGAACCGCATCCTTGCCCCTGCTCGCCCTAGCGGCCTTGACCTTCGCCGCCACGGCATCCCAGGCGGCGGTCAGCTACACGCCGGTCACGGAAGGCGCAACCGGCGGCGCCAAGAAGCTCTACAACTTCCTGGCCGTCAACTACGGGGTCAGGACCATCTCCGGCATGATGACCGGAGACGTTTCCGGTACGGACGTCAAGGCGCAGGTGGATGTCGACTCGATGTTCCTGAGGACCGGGAAGTACCCGGCGCTGGTGGGCTTCGACTACCTGTTCGCCACCGGCAAGAAGGCGTCGGATTCCTGGTACCAGAGCTACACCGCGCAGGCTCTCGCCAGCGCCAAGGACCTTTGGAACCAGGGCGGCATTCCGGCCTTCACCTGGCACTGGAAGGATCCCAGCGATTCGGTCGATCAGTTCTACACGAAGAGCGGAAACGCCTCCGGCTACACGACCTTCGACTACACCAAGGGCTTCAAGACGGGCACGACGACCTGGGACACCGCGTCCGTGACCTACAAGCAGCTCGTGTCTGACATCGACGAGATCGCCGCCAAGTTCCTCTCCTTGCAGAAGGACAGCGTCGCGGCCATCTTCCGCCCCCTGCACGAGGCCAGCGGCGGCTGGTTCTGGTGGGGCACCAAGGGCGGAGCCGCGTTCCAGTCGCTCTACACCCTGGTCTACGACCGCATGGTCAACGTGGACGGCGTGAAGAACCTCGTCTGGGTCTGGAATCCTGAATTCGCGACGGATGCGGCCTGGAACCCGGGAGCCGCCAAGTACGACGTGATCAGCATGGACATCTACGAGGCCTACGACTATACGACAAAATTTGTCACGGGCTACAAGGCCCTGACCGCGAACTACGGCACGGAGAGCAAGATCCTCGCCGTCTCCGAGAACGGCTCCATCCCCGACGCCTCGACCATGAAGAAGAACGGCACCGTCTGGTCCTGGTGGATGCCCTGGTACCAGAGCTGGAGCGGCAAGTTCCTCGACCAGACCGTGGACGCCGTCTGGAAGGCCAACATGGCCGATCCCTGCACCATCACCCTGGACAAGATGCCGGGCTGGGACAAGTACACCACCTCGACGACCCCGGTGGCCGCCTGCGCCAACGGCTACGAGCTGGGCAAGCTCGATACCGCGAGGAACCTCGCCGAGAAGATGCCGGGCGACACCGCCACCAACGGTTGGCTGCGCGTCAAGTTCAGCACCCCCTCCGGCGACACGGCCAAGGGCAACGTCGTCATCGCTTCGGGAACCGTCGCGGACCTTTCCGCAGCCAAGACCCTGACCTTGAACGTCGTCAACGGGAACACCCTGTCGGGCATCTGGTTCACGGTGGCGTTCCTCGGAAACGCGAATGCCGGCTGGAGCTGGGCGCAGCCCGAAGGATGCTGGGTGAACGCCGGCGATTCGGCGAAATGCTCCATCGATCTCGCCACCACCGCCAAGGCCAAGACGGTCCTCACCGGAAGCGACTACACCGACTTCATGAGCAACCTCTCCAAGGTCTATGTCGAGATCTTCGGGCAGGGCTACGCGGGCAGCATCTTCTTCGACAACGTGGTCGTCGACGGCTCGACCGTCATCAACAACTTCGACAAGGCGCAGACCATCGCGACCGAGCAGGGAAAGAACCTGACCCTCGCCGAGATCGTCGGCCATGCCAAGACCTCCGGGATCAAGGCAGGGGCAAAGGCCTCCTCAAGCAGGATCTCGGTGCAGGGCAGGACGCTCCTGCTGACCCTCGCGGAGTCCGGGAACGCTTCGGTCGACCTCTTCGATCTCCAGGGGCACCGCATCGCGAACCTTCACAGCGGCAGCCTGGGCGCCGGGACGCACGCTGTGGACTTGAAGAACGTCAACGAGGGCCTCTATGTGGTCCGCGTCGCGGGATCCATGGGACGCGAATTCTGGAAGGTGGTCGTCAAGTAGGCCTTCTCCAGAGCCTCCTGGTCGAAACGACGAGCTCCGCAAGGAGCTCGTCTCGTCTGTGGACGTGCTGTGGGTGGGCCTTCATCGCTGGGTTGTGCGGTCGCGACGCTCCTTTGAATGGGGGCGGTTATTCCACAAAACGCCAGGGCCGTGAAACCGCCATCCCGGAACCGGAGGTGCCTGCAGATTGAGGGGACACCTGCATTTCCGGGAGGAACCCTTGAAGCGAACCGCATCCTTGTCCCTGCTCGCCCTGGTCTCGATGGCTTCGGCGGCGCAGATCCTTCGCGTCCATGCCGACGCGCCGGGCCACGCGATCCATCCGGGGATCTACGGCATCAATGCCCTGGCCAACGCCAAGGGGCCCTACCTCGCGGCCGACTCGGCGATGCTGGGGTCCGACCGCATGGGCGGCAACCGCATGACCGGCTACAACTGGGAGAGCAACTTCTCCAGCGCCGGGTCCGACTGGCAGAACTCCAGCGACAGCTGGATGACCCAGAACCCGGTGGCCACCGCCACCGGCATCGGCGGTGCCGTGGGCAGCTTCGTGGACCGCAACATCTCGCTCGGACGCCAGCCCATCGTCCAGCTGCAGATGGCCGGCTACGTGGCCGCCGACGGATCCGGAGCCGTCACCGCCGTCCAGGCGGCACCCTCCTCCCGCTGGAAGACGGTGGTCTTCGCCAAGGGATCTCCCTTCACGCTCACGCCTTCGGTGACGGATTCTGTCGTCTACATGGACGAGGAGGTGAACTGGCTGGTGAGCCGCTTCGGACGTGCCGACCAGGGCGGCGTTCCCTACTACCAGCTTGACAACGAGCCGGCGCTCTGGACCTCGACCCATTCGCGCATTCATCCGCAGGCCCTCTCCATGAAGGAGCTGCTGGACAACGGCGAGGCTCTCTCGAAGGCCGTCAAGGCGGTCGATCCCTCGGCCAAGGTGATCGGTTCGGAGAGCTTCGGTGCCATGGAGATGTGGTCGTGCGGCTACTCGAGCCAGAACTCCTGGGTGAACTGCGCGGATTGGAACACCTACAAGGCCAAGTACGGCTGGGCCGTGTCGGCCTATCTGGGCGAGATGAAGATCCGCTCCGAGGCGGCCGGCAAGCGGCTGATCGACGTGCTGGGCATCCATTGGTACCCCGAGGACAAGGGCGACGCGCGCATCAACGACGGCAGCGTCACCAACGGCGGCACCGCCAAGGACATCGAGGCGCGGCTGCAGGCTCCGCGCTCGCTGTGGGACACCGCCTACCTCGAGAACAGCTGGATCACCGGGATGACCGGCAACAAGCCGGTGGCCATCCTCGGGCGCACGCTCAAGGCCATCGACACCGCCTGGGCCGGCACGCGCCTGGCCGTGACCGAGTACAACTACGGCGGCGAGCACCACTGGTCGGGCGCGTTGGCGCAGGCCGACGTGCTGGGCGTGTTCGGCAAGCTCGACCTCGAGGCGGCCAACCTGCACACCACCTTCTCGGGACCGATCGCGGCGGCCTTCCGCCTCTACCGCAACTTCGACGGCAAGGGCAACGGCTTCGGCGACACCTACGTGGCCGCCGACAACCCCGACAGCACGGTCTTCTCGACCTATGCGAGCCTGGACTCGAAGAACTCCAACCTCCTGCACATCGTGGCGATCAACAAGTCGGCCACGGCCAAGCCCATCACCCTGGCCCTGAACGGCAAGGTCTGGCAGTCCGCGGTGGCCTACGGATTTTCGGCGGATTCCGTCATCGCAAAGCTCGCCGATCCGACCGGCGTCACCGCCGCCGGCTTCGACTACGTCCTGCCCGCCACCTCGGCGACCCACTTCGTGGTCTCCACCGACGCGCAGGTCGCCTTGCCGTCACCTGACATGGTGGCCCTCAACGTCGAGGTCGTGGGCCAGGGCCAGGTGAGCCGTTCGATCCGTACCGCCCTGCTGCCCCGCGGCACCGTAGTCAAGCTGACCGCAGTGCCGGCCGAAGGCTGGAGCTTCGGAGGTTGGGCGATGGACGGTTCGGGCAAGGACACCGCCCTCTCGGTGACGATGGACGCCCCGCGCACTGTGCAGGCGACCTTCCTCTCGTCGGCCAACCTGATCGTCAACGGCGACTTTGCGGGCGGCACCAGCGGATGGACCCCGTCGGCCTGGAGTCAGGACGGTGCGGCGGCGGGTACCCCGACCGTGACTGGCGGCGTGCTCAGCTACGCGGTGACCAACGGCGCCACGGAGACCTGGAATGTCCAGCTCTTCCAGACCGCCGTCCCCTTCGTGAAGGGCGTGACCTACACCCTTTCCTTCGACGCTTCGGCAAGCAAGGCCCGCAGCATCCAGGTGTACGCGAACCAGGGAGCACTGAGCAAGGCCGTGGTCCTGGGCACGGTGAACAAGACCTTCAGCTACACCTTCGTTTCGGACTCCACCGAGTCGGGCAAGGTTTCCTTCGACCTCGGCGGCACCGGGACCAGCGGAACCACCGTGATGCTGGACAACGTGTCGCTCAAGGCGGTCGTGGCCGGCACCGGGCTTGCGACTAGGAGCGTCAAGAATGCCGGACTCCTGCAGGTCGGCCGCCAACTGGTCCTGAACGGGGAAGGAACGTTGGTGCTGTGCGATGCGCAAGGTGCCGTGGTGCTGCGTCGCGAGATCCGCAGCGCGGGCCGCGTGGACCTCGCCTCGCTGCCGCGTGGGCTCTATTTCGCCCGCTTCCAGGGTGCCCGTTCGCTGGTGCGCAACCTCGACTGATCCGCAACCGCAAGCGTGTCTTGGGCCTCTGCTCCCGTCATGGGGGTGGAGGCCTTCTGCTTTTGTGCATCCTCTCAGGTGTGGCGAAGGTATCTGCCCAGCATCTCCTCCAAGGCCTCGGGGAGGATCGGCTTCGAAAGGGTTCCGTCCATGCCGGCCTCCAGGCAGCGTTCGATCTCCTCGCTCAGGATGCCGGCGGTGAGGGCGATGACGGGGATGCTCGGGTCGAGCACGATCGAGCGCGGTCGACGGATCCTGCGGGTCGCCTCCAATCCGTCCATGTCCGGCATTTGGACATCCATGAAGATCAGGTCGAACCGTTCCTGCGACAGCTGTTCCAACGCCTTGGCGGCACTCTCCACGCACACGCATTCGATGCCGAGGAAATCCAGCATTCCCAGGCAGACCATGCGATTGACCTCGTTGTCGTCCACGACCATCACCCGACCCGACAGGGGCGGATGTGTGAAGATGCTCGAATCGTGACGCGATCCGCTCTCGGTCCCCACGCGCAGGGGCAGCTCGAAGGCGAACCGGGAGCCTTGGCCCTTCTGGCTTTCGACCTCGATCTCGCCTTCCATGAGACGGACCAGCCGCCTGCTGATGGAAAGGCCGAGCCCGGTTCCTCCGAAGCGCTTGGCGATGGACGTGTTTCCTTGCTGGAACGGGGCGAAGATCTGCCGCAGCGTCTCGGGGGACATGCCCACGCCGGTGTCCCGGACCTCGAAACGGATCCGCTTCGTCTTGCCCTCCTCGCGCAGGCGGGTCGACAGGCGGATGCTCCCGGATTCGGTGAACTTCACGGAATTGCCCACGAGGTTGAGCAGGACCTGACGCAGACGTCCGGAATCGCCCAGGATGCTTTCTGGAAGGTCGGTGGCGATCTCCAGTTCCAGGGCGATTCCCTTCTGGCGGCAGCGGCCTTCCATCAGGTTCCGCACGTCCTCGAGCAGGAGCCGGGGCGGGAAGGGATCCGAGAGGATCTCCATCTTCCCTTCCTCCACCTTCGAGAGGTCGAGGATGTCGTTGAGGATGCCCAGCAGGTCCATGGCGCTGCGGTGCACGATCTCGACCATCCGACGCGGCTCGCCGTCGATGCCGGAGCGCAGGGTCAGCTCGCTCATGCCGATGATCCCGGTCATCGGAGTGCGGATCTCGTGGCTCATCCCGGCGAGGAACTCGCTCTTGGCGCGGCTGGAGGCCTCGGCAGCTTGACGTGCCAAGAGTTCCTCCTGCGCCTTCTTGCGCTCGGTGATGTCGCGGACCGTCGCCAGCACAAGCGTGCGTCCTTCGTCCTCGAACAGGCGTGCGGATATTTCCACGGGAATCCGTACCCCGGACTTGGCGATGTGCACGGACTCGAATACGGCGGCTCCCGACTTCTGAAGGACCTCGAACCACTGCGGCAGGTCGGCAAACTCCTCGGGGGCCGTGAGATCGGCCGGGTACATCTTCAGGAACTCGTCACGGGAATAGCCGAGCATCTGGCTGGCCTTGCTGTTGGCTTCCTCGAAGCAGCTTGGGCTCGACTCGAGGATCGGGCAGACGTATACGGCGTCGCTTCCGCTGTCGAACAGGCGTGCGTAGCGCTTCTCGCGCTGGTGGACCATCTCCACGAGATGGTTCCGGTACCGGTCCAGCTCCATCTCGATGCGCTTGCGCTCGACGGCATCCCAAGCCAGGTCGGCGAACTTCTCGACCACATCGAGGTCCTGTTCGTCATAGGGCGTGGGCTTGTTGCCGACTCCCAGCAGGGCGACGATCCGACCTTCGCGGAACACGGGGACCACAAGCTCCCGTGTCAGCCGCGCGTGCCCTGCGGGCAGGCCCCGCTTGCCTTCCATGTTCTCGTAGTCGTTGTGGATGACGGCCCTGCGGTGACGGATCGCATCGGCCCAGATGCCGGCGCACTCGACGCCGTAGTGCATCCCGTGTCCTTCCGCCTTGCAGTAGATCGCGGCGGTCCGCGTCGACCAGGCTTGCAGGATCAAGGTCTCCTGATCGGGCTCGACGAAGTGGAAAAACGAGATGTGGCTGTCCACCAAGGGTTCGAGCACGTCCAGGCTCAGGACCAGCAGCTCGGAAAGCGGATGCTCCGCAACGGCCTCCATCAGCTCCACGCGCGCCTTCAGCAAGGCTTCGTTGCGCTTCATCGAGGTGATGTCGTCGAACATGCCCAGGACGCCGACGGCCTTTTCCTCCTGGCCGTGGATAGGGACCTTGAAGGTGCGGACGAAGTGCTTCCCGTCCTTGACCAGCAGTTCCTCCTCAAGTTCGATCCCCGCTTCGGGAACTCCGCATGGACCGGTCGCCAGGCATCTCCAGCTCGGCGTCTGGATCTGGGCATCGGTCTTGCCTAGGATGTCCTCAAGAGAGATTCCCAGCTTCTGGGAGAAAGCGGAATTCACCCACAGGTAACGGTGGGCCTCGTCTTTCATGTAGCAGGGGAGGGGGAACGTTTCCAGTGCCTCGGAGAGGACGCTGAGCGACGAGGGGTGGGGGCTGTGCCTTTTCTTTAGGATTAGCAGGACGAGATTGAGCGCGATCCCGCTCGCCACGACCAGGAGCATGACCTTGCTCTCCAGATGGCCGGCCACGATTCCCAGCAGGAACAGGACCAGGAACCACGGAAGGAATTCCCTGCGACCTTGGTCGGTGGATGTCATGCGCGAGATCATGCCCCTTCATTTTCCCAATTGGACAGCAGGATTGCAATCGATGCCGCAGCATTGACTTTTGCGCCAAGGATGGCAAGCGGCGCTTCGCGCCAGGGATGCCGGCCTTTGGCCCAAGACCCCGTACTCGTCCGAAGGACGAGGCGGAGGCTTGGCAGGCAGCCCGGTCCCGCCGCGCGAAGCGAGGCGGGAGGGTGCCCAAAACACGACAGGTCTGTTTCAAGCTGAAACGCCGCGAAGCCGCGATCGGGGGTGGGAGGGGCTAGGTTGGTACCTGACGGGGTTGGCACGGGGCTTGACCTTTGTGCTGGCGAAGGAGAACACAGCAATGGGTATCGACATTCGCAATCCGCAAGAGCAGAAGAGCGCACTCGAGCGCTTCGGACGGGACCTCACGGCCCAGGCCAAGGCCGGGAAGCTCGATCCGGTGATCGGGCGGGACGAGGAGATCCGCCGCACCGTGCAGATCCTGTCGCGCCGCACCAAGAACAATCCGGTGCTGATCGGCGAGCCGGGTGTGGGCAAGACCGCCATCGCCGAAGGCCTGGCGCAACGCATCGTGGCCGGCGACGTGCCCGAGTCGCTCAAGGAGCGCCGCCTGGTGAGCCTGGACATGGGCGCCCTGATCGCCGGGGCCAAGTACCGCGGCGAGTTCGAGGAACGGCTCAAGGCGGTGCTCAATGAGGTGACCCAGGCGGCTGGCATGGTCGTGCTCTTCATCGACGAGATCCACACCGTGGTCGGGGCCGGCGGCATGGAAGGGGCCATGGACGCGGGGAACCTCCTCAAGCCCATGCTCGCGCGGGGGGAGCTTCGTTGCATCGGCGCCACCACCCTGGACGAGTACCGCAAGCACATGGAGAAGGATGCCGCCTTGGAACGGCGCTTTCAGCAGGTCTACGTGGGCGAGCCCGACATGGCCGCCACCGTCTCGATCCTGCGCGGACTGCGCAGCCGCTACGAGCTGCACCACGGCGTGCGCATCGCCGACGCCGCGCTGGTCGCGGCGGCTTCGCTTTCCAGCCGCTACGTGGCCGACCGCTTCCTGCCGGACAAGGCCATCGATCTGGTGGACGAGGCTGCGGCCCGCCTGAAGATGCAGATCACCTCGAAGCCCGAGGCCCTGGACGAGCTGGGGCGGCGCCTCCTGCAACTGGAGATGGAGCGGCTCTCGCTGAAGAAGGAGAAGGACAAGGCCTCCAAGGAACGCCTCGTGTCGCTGGAGGCGGAACTGGCGGACGTGAAGACGGAATCTGTCAAACTCGAGGCGCGGTGGGCCAAGGAGAAGGCCCGGATCGGAAAGCTCCAGGAGATCAAGACCCGCATCGGCGAGACGGAGCGGCAGGCCGAGGCGGCCGAACGCGCCCAGGATCTGGCCAAGGCATCCGAATTGCGCTACGGTCGGCTCGGGGAGTTGCGTAAGGAGCTGGAGACGGCCCAGGCGGAGCTGGAGGCAAGCCACGGCGAGGGCACGCTCCTGCGCGAGGAGGTGACCCAGGACGACATCGCCGGGATCGTGGCCAAGTGGACCGGCATCCCCGTCTCGCGCCTCTTGACCGGCGAGAAGGAGAAACTCCTGCATCTGGAGGAGCACCTGCACGAGCGCGTGGTGGGGCAGGAGCCGGCGGTGAAGGCCGTGGCCGAGGCCGTGCAACGCGCCCGCGCCGGGCTTTCGGACCCGAACAAGCCGATCGCCTCCTTCCTCTTCCTGGGCCCCACGGGCGTGGGCAAGACCGAACTCGCGAAAGCGCTGGCCGAGTCGATGTTCGACAGCGAGGCGGCGATGGTGCGCCTGGACATGAGCGAGTACATGGAGAAACACACGGTGAGCCGTCTGCTGGGCGCCCCTCCGGGGTACGTGGGCTTCGAGGAGGGTGGCCAATTGACGGAATCTGTCCGCCGCCGCCCCTATGCGGTCCTTTTGTTCGACGAGGTGGAGAAGGCGCACCCCGACGTGTTCCATGTGCTCCTGCAGCTGCTGGACGACGGGCGCCTGACCGACGGACAGGGCCGCACGGTGGACTTCCGCAACACCCTGGTGCTGATGACCTCGAACCTCCCGAAGGACCTGCTCTCCAGTCATTTCCGGCCCGAGTTCCTCAATCGTCTGGACGAGGTGCTAGAGTTCTCGGGGCTCGGGAAGGAGCAGATCCGCGCCATCGCCTCGCGCCAGGTGGAACGCCTGCGGCTGCGGCTGGCCGAGCAGAAGGTGGCGCTTGCGGTCTCGGACGCTGCACTGGATCGGTTGGGCGAGCTGGGCTGGGATCCGGCCTACGGGGCGCGTCCACTCAAGCGCACCGTGGTGCGCGAACTGGAGACGCCCTTGGCGCGGCTCCTCCTGCAGGGCGCCGTGCCGGAGGGCGGGACGGTGCAGGTGGATGTGCTCGATGGAGGTTTCACCTTCAAGACGACTTGAACCGATCCACGATCCAGGTGTCGTCCCGAGGCGCATGGAGCGTCGTGGTGAGTCCTTGGGTTGTCGAGGTGCCTGGCATGCGTTGTCCCTCCAAGGTCAGCAGGCAGGCTCCTTTCGATGCCGGGACGAGGCTGTTCCTTCCCTTCAGGCGAAGGGGCAGGGAAGGCGTGGGCCGAGGCTGGACGGATGCGTGCAGGAAGGAGCGCATCTGGACCAGCTCGTTGTAGTAGCGCCACTCGCCGGTGCTTCATTTATCCTCGGAAGGCAGGACCGGAGGCTGAGTGTTCAGGGCATGCAAAGGCAGGGCAAGCATGCCGACCATTCCCAGCCAGGAGAAGGACTTGAGTCCGAATCTATCCATGAGACATCCTCCATGGCCCCCCTCCCCTGAAGTGAGGAGCGGAGCCGCGTCTGGAGCGAAGATCAGGAAATGTCGAGGAACCTCTTCGGCGACAGCGTCACGTTGACTCTGCAGAGTCGGCTTTTGTGATCGATTTTCCATCTTTTGCAGACTCGATTTCGCGCCATTTCGAGGAACGTTGTTGCCGATGCGGGGCTGGTGACATCCGGTGACGGCGGGAGACCGTTGGACGGCATTGTCGTTTTCACAAAGGCAAAAGTGGGAACTGCCGGCATGATTGCAGCGATTCCAGTAACATCATTTCAGAACGCTGCGGTTTAGGGCAGGCTCGTCGCTTGTTCAGGATCGGTAAACACCAGGAGTCCAATGTCATGATGCGCACAATGGAAAACCCGATCGATTGCCGGTCCCTGCTTCTCATGGCGCTCCTGGGTGTGGGCCTATCCGGGATCGCCCAGGCTTGGCAGGCCGCAGGCACCGTCAAGAGTACGTCCGGAACGGCGCTGGCAGGCGTTGTGGTCACGGTCAAGGATTCGAGTTCCAGTCTGACGGCGACGACCGATGCCTCCGGGCATTTCAGCATCGGCATCGCTACCGGCATCGCCGCATCGGCAATGCCTCAGGCCTTCAGCGTGCGGGTGGCCGGCAACGAGCTGGTGATCCGCAGTCCCAAGGACGGGCCGCTTGATCTGGCGATGGTGGATGCCTCCGGTCGCTCGCTTTGGCATGCCGAGGCCGCGCTTAGCCAAGGCATGGCGCATGTGGCGCTGCCCAACGGCCTGCGCCACAAGGCGGTCTTCCTGCGGGTCCAACACCCTGAGGGGGTCAGCTACCAGGGCGTCGCGTCGGGAGCGGAAGGATTGAGCCTGGTCGCGGCGCGGGCCGAAGCCGGCAATCCGGTCCTGGTCCTCAAGAAGACGGGCTACAACGACACGACCTACTCGATGACGGCCGCTTCGCAGACGGACATCGCCGCCACCATGTCGCCGGTCACCACCTGTGCACTCCCCACGACCTTCAAGTGGAAGGACAACGGCGGTGCCATCGCGTCGGCTGTCGGCAACAACTGGGTGGCGATCAAGGACTTCTCCGGAGTCGTCTACAACGGCCAGCACATCATCTACGCATCGACCCACGACGCTTCCAACTACGGCTCGATGGGAATGGCTGCGTTCACCAACTGGTCCGATGCCGCCAAGGCTGTGCAGACCAAGATGAACACCTCCGTCGTGGCGCCCGAGCTCATGTACTTCACGCCCAAGAAGCAGTGGATCCTCTCCTACCAGTGGGGTTCGGCGAAGTTCAACTACATGACCTCCTCCGATCCCACCAAGGCCAATGGCTGGGGCGGCGGCGGCGCCCTCCTGACCGAAGACGTGGCCAAGGCCGACGGAGCTGCCTATGGTCCCATCGACCAGGTCCCCATCTGCGATGCCACCAACTGCTTCCTGTTCTATGCAGGCGACAACGGACATATCTATCGCGCCTCGATGCCCATCGGCAGCTTCCCGGGCGTCTTCAGCGGCTCGAAGTCCATCCTGCAGGACACCAAGGAGAACCTGTTCGAGGCTGTGGAAGTCTACACCGTCAAGGGAACCGGCACCTACCTCATGATCGTGGAGTGCATGGGCAGCGGTGGCCGCTACTTCCGCGCTTTCACGGCCACCAGCCTGGGAGGCACCTGGACCTCGCTGGCCGGGGCCAACAACGAGAACACGCCCTTTGCCGGGAAGAAGAACGTGACCTTCACCACCGCCTGGACCAACGACATCAGCCACGGCGACGTGGTGCGCAGCCACGACGAGACGCGCACCATCGATCCGTGCAACCTGCAGATGATCTACCAGGGCTACGCCCCGTCCTTCACGGGCGACTACGATCTCAAGCCCTACAAGATGGGACTGCTGACGCTGGTGAAGTGAAGGTGTGCCGGTCGCTTCAGGAACCTTGCGGAACCTGAGGCGACTTGCTTCTCAGGAATCCTGGCCGAAGAGCCGGACCTGATCGCGCCCTTGGCGCTTGGCTTGGTAGAGAGCTTGGTCGGCCTGCTCGATGACCTTGGCGATTTCGTTGCCATCCAGGATGGAGATGCCCATGGAGCAGGGCACGATGCCGGCCGTGGGGTGGTCGACGGTCCGCAGGTGATGCAGGATCTTGAGGCAGGTCTCGTGGGATTGTTCCTGGTCGTGATCGCAGAGAAGCAGGAGGAATTCCTCTCCGCCCCAACGGACGACGGCGGAATTCACGGGCAGGAAGGGCCGGATTTCCTGGATGGTGCGAGACAGCACCTGATCGCCGACCGCATGGCCCCATTGGTCGTTGACTTGCTTGAAGTGGTCGAGGTCGATCATCACGATGCCGCAGGGTTTGCCTTGCTGGGAGTGCTCGTAGGCGCATTGCAGCACGTCGTGTGCGCCACGTCGGTTCAGGGCGCCGGTGAGGGGGTCGGTCTGGGAATGGGTCTGGAGGAGGGCATTCTGCTCCTGCAGTCGAAGGGAATGGCGCCGCTCCTTCCAGAGCAGATGGAGGGTCTGGATGGTCAGGAACGCCAACCAGGCAAAGAGCAGGGCGCCATAGAGCCATTGCTTGGAGATCCACTTGCCGTGAAATTCGATCCACATCAGCTCGAAACGCCCTGGTCCGAACTGGACTTGGGTGCCGGTGTGCAGTTCCAAGCTGGAGACATTGCTCATTTCGACGTGCGCCAAGCGTGTCGGGATGTTCTGGTTGCCGATCCACCAGGAGGCGACGCGCACGTCCTGGATGGAAAAGAGGGCTCTGGCACCATCCCTTTCCGGCTGGTACTCGACCTCGTTGAACTTGAGCGTGATGGGACGGACGGTGTCGGCGTAGGCCGGATTGAAGTTCTTGAAGAAGATGCGGAACGAACCGTTTCCCGTGCCCTAGAAATGCGAGCCGACATGGATCTCCTCGACCCAGGACAGGTTCTTGCCGTGACTCAGGGAGCGCGCAAGGAGCAGTTGCATCCGGCAGAAGGGGTACTGGCTGCCGGGACGGATGTCGAAGTCCATGATCACGGAGCTGTCGGTCCGGATCAGGCGTGCCGTCGAACGGCCGGCGCTGTCGCCCTCGTTGGAGGCGTTCAGGGCCCATCGAGGATCCTTTGGGTCGATGCGCAGCGTACGAACCATGCCGAAATGCTGCCAGATGACCAATCCAAGGCTGCCGACCAGAAGTGAGGAGGTCAGGAAGGCTGATCCCAAACGGGTTCGTTCCATCGCGCCATTTTAGCATGAACGCAAGGTTTCTTGCATCAGGAAACTGGCTTCGGGGAGGATGCGTGGTGGTGCCGTGCGCCAGGGATGCCGGCCGGAAGGCCCAAGACCCCGCAGCACCGCGAGGAGGCTTGGCAGGCAGCCCGACCCCTTTTGGGGTGGCGCCCAAAGGGGGCGGAACTTCAGGGGGCGGTGGCCCACGTTTCCAGGATGCCGCGTCCGAGGGTGTGCTGGAGCATGACCAGGGACAGCAGGCTTGGGGTGGCGTCCTTGGGGAGGGGCAAGGTCTCGATGTCCAGGGCGTGGACGACGAAGAAATAGCGGTGGCGTCCGGTTCCCGGCAGCGGTGTGGCTCCGACATAACCCGGCATGCGCACGTCGTTGGGAAGTTGGAAGGCGCCCTTGGGGAGAATGCTTCCGTCGGGGTTGCCGGCGCCGGTGGCAAGGCCCGTGCTGGTGGCGGGGAGGTTTGCGACGGCCCAATGCCAGAAGCCGCTGGGGGTCGGGGCGTCAGGGTCGAAAGCGGTGACGGCAAAGCTCTTGGTTCCGGCGGGAAAGCCCTTCCAGCTCAAGTTCGGAGACAGGTTCTTGCCGGTGAATCCGAAGTTCGAACCGAGCTGGGCCAAGGGCAAGGCATCGCCCGCCTTGATGTCGGTGCTGGTCACCGTGAAGGAGGCGGTGGGAGGAAGGCGGGAGTACGGATCCGAGGCGAACGCTTGGGTGGCCAGGGCGGCACCCAGGGCAAGTGCGGTGGCGGATGTGCTGTTCATGATCGATCTCCGTGCTGCAAAGGTGGATGACTGCACAGAAAATCGCTGAAAACGCGCGGTGTGCCCTTATCCGATCCGATCGACTTCCGCCCCGTTTCGATCAATTGCACGGGCGGCGCCCCGCAGTTGGCTGGGGGAGACGCCGAAGCGCTCCCGGAAGCGCCCCGAGAAGCGGGAGGCGCTGTCGTAGCCGACTTCCATGGCGATGGTTTCGATGGGAAGCTCGGAGGCTTGCACGAGAGTCAGGGCGAATTCCAGGCGGGAATCGCGCAACAGGCCGGAAAAGGAATTTCCTTCGCGTGCCAGGATGCGGCGCAGGCTCGCTTCGCTCAAACTCAGTTCCCGTGCGGCTTCGGGGGCGGTCCAAGCGTGGGAAAGGCGCGGGGCCAGAAGCTTGCGCAGGCGCAGGGTCAAGGTCGCGTGCCCTGCCGTTGCAAAGCGCGCACCTCGGTGGGCGATCCAGGCAAGCAGTTCCTGCAGGCGGCATTGGACGACGGAGGTGGGCAGGGATTCGTCGCGCAGGGCAGCCAGCGCCCGATCGAAGCTCTCCCGAGGAGACGCGTCGAAGCGGGAAAGCGACAGGCAGGGACGGATCTCCTGTAGGGTCGGGTCGGTCGCGGGAAATGCGTCGGAAAGCGCGGTGTCGAAGACGACCCATTGGGCCCGGTACTGACCCGCTGCCGAAGGATGGTTGGAGATGTCCAGGGCGGAGCCTGCCGCGATGGCAACCGCTTCGCCCGCTTGGATTTCCAGGGAGCCTTCGGGCCAGCGCAGGGTCTTGGCTCCCTCCAGCACCAGGATCACGGCGGGCTGTCCGATGGTGAGGTGGGAGAAGGCCGTGTCGAGACCTTGGGTGATCTCGACGGCGGTTCCCGCGTGCTCGCGGGGATGGATGGATCTGGGCATTGGTCCCTATTCTAACACGGTGACGCGGATCTTGGCCCTTCCCCATTGTGCAAAGCATGCCGTAAAGGGAATTTCTGGCTACCTGCGGTGATAGGCCAATCGATAGGTCAGTGGCTGCGGCAACTCAGGAGAGCTGACCATGACTTTTAGCCACAGTTCGGTTCCGTCGGCGTTCAGGCTGTATTCGTTCTTGCTCTGCCCGTCCTCTCCCTTGAAAATCTGCACCAGCCGGTTGCCTTCCCGTTGGCAAGTGAGCTGGAAGGTTTCGCCGCTGCGGTCGGTCCAATGCGACGGTTTCCCGTCCTTTGCGCAGCTTGCGACAGGATCGCTTCCTTGTGTGATTTCTATGGCGCTTTCCTTCAGGGAGATCGAGATCTTTTCCGGGGGAACATTGGTCTTTTCCAGACGGTAACGGGCGATTCCCCGCTTGAACACATTCAGATGCGACACGCAGGTGTCCACTGCCGCAGGCACGGAGCCGCTCTTGGCCCGGTCCAAGACATAGTTGCCAGCCAGTGTGTTCTCCGTCGCGCCAACCGCCATCGCCGTCGCGACAAAGGCAAACATCCCGAGGATTCCAATTTGAGTGGTGAACATTCCATTCCTTTCGTTGGTTTTGGACATGACTTCCCTCATCTGCCCGCAAGATGACGGCAGACGGGAAAGCCTTATGGATGGACTTTGCCTAGAGCTGTCTAGAAGGCTTGTCCAAAGTCGACATAGATCGCGGGGGAGAGCGTGGCGTCTGCTGTGGTGTTCCAGCCGAGATCGCAGCGCAGGATGGCGTGGCGATCGTCCAGAAGAAGCCTTGCTCCGCTGCCAAAGGCAAAGACCGGTTCGGCTGTCCATACCGACTCTTGCTGGTGCGCGGCGTGTGACAGTTCCCCAAAGGCGACGACTTGCCACGATTGCCCGAACAGGGAAAACGGCTGACGCAATTCCGCTCCAGCGGTCTGGACCGTGCGGCCTCGAACGCGACGGTCCTCTACGCCCCGCAGGATATCGCTGAAGCCAGCATAAGGGATCTCCCAGAACGGAACCGTTCCCCAGACATTTTCTTCACGCAACCGCAGGGCGGCCGTCGGCCCCGGATTCCACGGCGTGAAGAACGCGGAGGCTTGCAATGAAGCGCCCGTCCAGAATTGATCCGATCCAGGAAGCGAGCTTTCGGCGTGCCCCAGCAGCGAGAAGCCATGGCGCGGATCGTCCGGATGGTCGAGCGTGCTCCACTGGCTTTCCCAGGTCAGGCGAAGGTTCTTGGCTCCGGTGGAAGCGATCCAGCGGGCGGATCGGTGGGCGGTGTCGTCGATGGCAATGGAGCGCAGATCCATGGTCAGTCCGGCATCCATTCGCACGCCAGGCAAGATCCAGCGTCCGCCGTAGGCTTTGATGTTGAGGTAGGTGGGCGTGAAGGTTGCCAGATCATCGACAGGTACGGGGTTTGCCTGTCCGCCGTAGAGCTCGGGGAAGACGCCAGCCTGGAGCATCCCTCCCAAGCGCCACAGGCCAGGCAGCGAATCGCGCAGGCCTTCGATGCTTGCGAAATACTGGGATTGGGTGGTCACCATGCCTGTCAGATCGCCGAACCCCGGGCCACCGAACAGGTCACGGGCATGCGCCTTGCCTCCGAAAGCCCATCCGTATTCGGGAGAGGTGGACACGAACGGGATGACGAGATACGATGGATCGCCCCAAGAGGGGAGAAACGCGAGAAGCAAAAACAAGAGTGGACTCTTCCAAGGCATCAGTCCGTTCCCATCAGGACTGAGAGCTCAAGAGCTGCGATGTGGGTGGCTGCCAAGGCTCCTTCCACATCGCCTCGGGATTTTGCTTGCGACACCTGGAAGCCCAGCCATTGGGTGCGCGTTGTCAGGCCGGCCTGGAGACGATCGGTCTGTTCGCGCAGATCCTTCTCGCGGTAGTCCAAGGCGCGTCGTGCCGCCTCGAGCCTTGCGCGGGCGTTTCCGATCCTGCGCCATGCCTTTTCCACTTCGGTGCGGATGCTGTCCTGATCGTGCTCGAGCTTGAACTGGGCCTGTCGCATCTGCAGATGCCTCTCGCCCAATTCCTGGGAGTTGGTGCGCAGGTCCAGCAGGTTCCACTGGGCCAACACTCCGACATAGGGGTTGGGCTTGGATACCTCGTTGCCGAAGCGATCCCACGAACATCCGGCAAAGGCTCCGACATCGGGAATCATGGATTGCTTGCTGGCCCGAATTCCGGTCCGGGCCTTTTCCACGGTCAAGCGGGATTCTTGAAGTGCGGAAGAACGCTCCAATGCGTTCTTGATGCAGACATCCAACGCAGGAATCTCGGGCGCCTCCGCCAAGGGCTTCGTGGTATCGATGTGGAGCGGGAACGAAGAGGGGAGTCCCGTCAGGTTTCGCAGTTGGGCCTCGAAGGTCTCGATCTGGCCTTGAATTTCCAGCAGGTTGCTTTCCTCGTCCGCAAGCGCGGCGGAAAGGCCTGCTGTGCCTGTGGACAGGATCTTCCCGGCCGCCAAGGCGCGTTCCGCATCGTTCAGACGTTCGCGGGCCTGTTCCACCCGCAGTTGGATCTCCTTGCGCTGCCAAAGAGCGATGCGGCCTCCGAGCCAGACCTGCTCTGCAGCGGACAGAATCTGTCTTCGCGCCTGAGCGGCCTGAACCCGGGTTTGGCTGTGATCCAGGCGGCTTGCCTGCACGCCTGAGGAAACCTTCAACAGTTGCGTCAGCGGTTGGTAGGCCATGACATCCAGCTGTGCCATGTTGCGATCGCTGCTGACCTTCAGATCCGAAGCCGGCAGCATGACGGGGCTGATTCCCAAGGCTCCAGCCGGGACCGTCACCGAAGGTGCTTCCCAGAAGTGGACGGCCCCTGCCTGCAAGGTGACGCGGGGCAGGTAGTTGCTTTGGGAACGGCTCACCTTGGCGGCCTCTTCCTCTTCCCGCAAGCCTGCGATCTTGAGCAGAGGATTGTGCTCCAAGGCAAGTTCCCGGGCTCGGGGCAGTGTCAAGACGGAATCGGTTTGGGCGTGTGCGCCGATGGTTGCAAGCATGGCAAGGACAAGGCTGCTGCACTTCATGGCAAGACCTCCGCAGGTTCGGTGGCGGGATGCGGCATCCAGAGGATGCACAGGACCGGCACGACAAGAAGGGTCATCACCATGGAGAAGACCACGCCGACCGCGATCACGCTGGCCAGCGGACTCCAGAGGGACGATCCCGAAACGATCATGGGCAGCACGCCGATGGCCGCGGCCATGGCGGTGAGGAAGATGGGGCGAAGGCGCCGCTTTCCCGCTTCGATGGCGGCCGTGCGCACATCGTCGCCCAGGCGCATCCGTTCCTTGGAATAGTCCAGCAGCATGATGGCGTTGCGCACCACGATGCCGGTGAGGCTGATGAGCCCGACGAAGGAGGTCATGCCGAAGTTGTTGCCGGTGATCCACAAGCCCAGCATGGCACCGAAGAGCGAGAGCGGAATCGAACTCATCACGATCAGGACCTCGCGCACGTCGCGGAACTGGAAGAGGATCACCAGGAAGATCAGGAGCATGCTGATGGAAAGGGCCTTCAAGAGCTGCTCGAAGGTCTCGCTGCTGCCTTCCTCCTCGCCGCCGTAGTCGATGCGGTAGCCGGTCGGCAACGTGAGCTTGGCGATCTTGGGCTGGATGGATTCCAGGATCTGCGAAGGCAGCGTGGTTTCTTTCGCATCGCTTAGCAAGGCGTAGCAGCGCTGGCCGTTGCGGTGGATGATGCGGCCGCTCTTCCACTGCGGGACCAGATCGGCGATCTGACGCAGCGGCACCGCCTGGTTGGTGATCGGCGAGAGGAGATAGAGATTTGACAGATCCTGGAAATTGCGGCGATTCTCCTCGCTTAGCTTCAGCGTGACGTCCACGGCCTCGTCGCCTTCCCAGAGCGTGGTCACCGGAGCGCCCGAGAAGCTCATGTAGACGGCCTTGGAGACGCTCTCGGTGGTGAAGCCCAGTCGCTGGGCATCGTCCTTCAGGCGAATCCCCATGGTCAGGATGTCCTCGTGGAAATTCGATTTGACGGCGACGGTTCCCGGTGTCGCGCGCAGGATCGCCTCGATCCGGTCGCCGATGCCGCGAAGGGTCGCGAGATCCTCCCCGAAGACGCGCACTTCCACGGGAGCCACGGCTGCCGTTCCTTGCTGCATCAATCGCACCTGAGGCGTGCCTTCCGGAATCAGGGTGTCCACGACCTGCGTCAATTCCCGCGACAGCTCTTCGGTGGTCTTCTCGTCGATCGTGTTGATCAGAATCAGTCCGTACTCGGGCACCGGAAATTCAGGCGAGAAGTTGTAGTAGAAGCGCGGGGCGCTGGTGCCGGCAAACGTCGCGAAGTCCTTCACGCGACGATCCGTCTTCAGGCGGGTCTCCACTCGTGCCAACGCCTCTTGGGTCTTTTCCAGGCGGGTTCCGGTGGGCATCCACAATTCCACCACGAATTGGTTGCGCTCGGCGGCGGGGAAGAACTTCTGGGGTATGGCCTGGAACAGCGCGACGCCTGCGACCACGGACAGAAGCGCCAACAGAATGACAGTTTTTGGCCATGCAACGCAACGCTCGATGGTCCAGTCGTACAGGCTCTGCATGCGGTCGAGCATAGAGACCGAAGGCTTTCCCTTCGTCGAATCTTTTTCTCCATGCAGACCCTTGCGGATGAACGAATGGCACAGGATCGGCGTGAAGAAGAGTGCGACCACGAACGAGACCGCCAAGGCGATCGAGGCGGTGAGGGGCAACGCCCGGATGAAATCGCCCACATCGCCGTCCACCACCAGGATGGGAAGGAACGCGGCGATGATGGTCGCTGTGGCCGTGAGCACCGGCACCCAAAGATCACCAGCCGAGCGCCAAGCGGCCTCCCCGCGAGGCACGCCATGATCCAGGAGCTCGACATAGTTGTCGGCGATCACGATGGCATCGTCCACCACCATGCCCAGCGCCACGATCAGGGCCGCAAGCGACACCTGATGCAACTCGATTCCCACCATCTGCAGGATGGCGAAGGTTGCCGCGACCGTCATGGGGATGGCCATGGCCGCCACCGCCGCGATGCGAAGCGGCAGGAGGATGATCGTGACCACGACCACCGCCAGGATGGCCAGCAGGAACTCGCGCAGGAAGTGGCCCACCGAAACGTCCACGACATGGGGCTGATCGACGATCTTGTGGACCTTCACCTTGGACGGCAGCCGCGAACTCGCTTGGGCAAGCTTGGCATCGACCTGTTTTCCGAATTCGACGATGTTGTTGCCCTCCTGCATCTGCACGGCAAGCAGCAGGGAGCGATGTCCGTTGACGGTGATGGTGCTGGTCGGATCCTTCCAGACGCGCCTCAAATCGGCCACTTGCCCCAGCCGGACGGCTTCGCCGGTGCGGGAATTTCCCACTACCTGCGCGGCGAGGTCGGTTTCTGTCTTATAGACTCCCTGGGCGTGCAGGGGGATCTCGGACTCTTTCGTCTTGACGGTGCCGGTCCCGCCGATGGCGTTTTGCGACTGCAGCAGCTGGGCCACTTGGGGGACGGAGATGCCGTATTGAGCCATCCGCTCGGAGCTGGAGTGGATCTGGATCTCTTCGCCTTGTTCGCCGATGCGCTTGACCTTGGAGGTCGCGGGCAAGGTGCGCAGCGCCTCTTCGATCCGCATCGCGTAGGTCTTGAGCTGGGTGTAATCGCAACTGTCCGATTCCAAGGCGATCAGGAGAGCTTCGGTGTCGCCGAAGTCGGAATCCACCACGGGACCAAGGACGCCATCCGGCAGGTCCAGCGCCTTGGCCACGGCCATTTCATGACGCAGCTTGGACCAGAAGACATCCGTATTCTTCACCCATCCGTTGAGTTGCACATCCACGACAACCATGCCGTCGCGAGTGGTGGAATTGGTCTTCGCCTTGCTGACTTCGGCAAATTGGAACAGGTACTTTTCCAGCTTGCGTGTGACCTGATCTTCCACCTGGGTGGCATCGGCACCGGGGTACATGGCCACGATCAGGCTTTCGGAAACCGTGATCTTCGGATCTTCGCGCCGTGGCATGGTCAAGAGCGCCCAGATGCCTGCGGCGAAGACGATGAAGAGCACTGAAAGCGTGACCTGCGGATGGCGCAGCGAGGAGCGTATGGGGTTCATCGGGCAGACCCAAGCGCGATGCGTGCGGCATCGTGGAGTTTGGCGACGCCTTGCGTGGCGACAAGCGCCCCCTCGTTCAGGCCTGAGAGGATTTCCACGGAATCTCCCACGACAGTTCCCAGCGAGACTCGTTGCTCAAAGACCTGCGAACGTGCCGAATCCACGACAAAGACCACCGCGTCGCCTTCCGAGCGTCTCTGGATGCAAGCAAGCGGCAGAAGGAGCGATCGGCTGGAATCCTGGTTTGCGATGGCGATGCGCGCGACCATGCCCGGGCGCAACCGATGACGGGGGTTGGCAACTTCCAGCTTGACGGAAAACGAACGGGTGGTGGCATCGGCTAGGGCTCCCACTTCGACGACCTTGCCGACAAGCGACGTGTCGATGGCATCGATCCGGAGTTTGGCGTTCTGGCCGATCCGCATGTGGCGCAAATCCTTCTCGGGAACCTGTGCCGTGACCTTGACCGGATCGATGCTTGCCACGGTGAATAGAGGTGCACCGGAGGGGACGATCTCGCCGATCTCTGCGCCTCGCTGCAACAGGATGCCGGAAAATTCGCAGGTCAAGCGCGTATCGGCGAGGTTCTTGGCTTGCAACTGCCGTTGCGCCTTGGCCTGCCGCAACCCGTAGGTCGCCTTGGCAAAGTCGCTTTCCGAAACGCTACCCTTGGCGTGCAAGGTTGCCAAGCGATCGACTTCGTCCTGAACTTGGGCCAGGGCGGCATCGGCGATCTCCAGGGCGATGCGGTAACTTTCGGGATCGAGGCTTGCCAAAATCTGTCCAGCGCGCACTTCCTGCCCCTCTTGGGTGGCAATCGTTGCGATTTTCCCCGCCACCAGGAAGCCGAGCTTGGCGGTGCGGGAGCCTTCCACGGAGCCGCTCAAGGACAGCTCTCCTCTTCGCATCTGCGCCTGGAAATGTTGGGCCTGGATCGATGGCGGTGCTGTCGGAGCTTCGGAAGGCTCTTTCTGGCAGGCTCCCAGGAAGGCAAGAAAACCCATGGCGAGTATCAGACTTCTTTCCTTGTGATCGATCTCTAGTGCTGTGATCCAGCGGCTTGCGTTCATCTGCCCCTCCCTATGACTGGCTTTGGTGTCGAATTGGTTGCGCAGCTTTGATGCTATGGCGCCAGCTCTTGATCGGTGAAGTGCTGCGATTATGAATATGAAGTTATATTCATATTTATGGAAGGGCAAGTTGTTTGAGATGCCTTGTAGAACGGCGGCCTTATCTTTGACCAATGAACTGCGTGGGGACAAGCGTGCGGGAGCCAAAGCAAAAACGATCCATCGAAAAGAAGGCGCGCATCATCGAGGCCGCCTTCAAGGTCTTTGGTACCAAGGGCTACTACAAGTCAGACACCACAGACATTGCTCGGGAGGCAAAGCTTGCCACGGGAACGGTCTATGCCTACTTCAAGGACAAGAAGGACATCTTCCAGGAAGCCAGCAAGCAATTCTATGCGCTGGTGTTGCAGCATCTGGAACAATCCTTTTCCCTGGCTCGGTCGTTTCAGGATCCATTCTTTGACTTGCGCCGGATCGTCGAGGATCTCGATGCGCTTCCCGAACAGCTATGGGAATTTCAGAAAGAGCTGATCGGACTTGTCGGCATGGACACGGAGTTCAAGGAACTCGCAGGCAAGCACCAGGAAGAGGTCATCGAGCTCATCGCCAAGTATCTGGCACCCATGAACGATGGCAAGGGCTGCCCGCGCGAAGGCATTCTCTTGACCGTCACTTTCCTGCAAAGCTTCTACCTCCAATTCGAGGACATCAAAGAGGATCGAAGCGCCCGTCTCAAGTTGGAATTCGATCTGATGGCCAGGGTCCTCGTTGCGTTGCTTGTGACGCAGGACAAATAGCGAGATCTGTAGGCCATGGTCATCGCCTTGCCGGGCGACTGTCGTTGGCGCGAACACCGGGAATGGATCGAAGGCTATCCCAGGTTGAACCAGACGAACCCGTTCAGGATCGTCCAGACCAGGCACACGACGATGTAGAGGAGAGCCAGCGCAGGCTTGGCGCGATCAGGCCTGGATCCAGCCACCAGATGGCCTGTCGCAGTGACCACCACCAGGACGAACGCAATGGTCTTCAGGGCGAAGGACCTTGCCTCGCCCGGCGACGCCCAACTGACCGCTTGGCCACTGGCATCGTAATGCATGGCGATCTGCGCAGGCAGTCGGCTTCCCACGATCCAATAGTTCAGCATCGTCGCCGGAAGAGCGAGCCACAGTGCCCAAAGTCTTTTCACGAATCTGTCTGTGTCCATCATCTCAGCTCCAGCCTATGGAACTCCAGTGAATGTTCCGGTTCAATCTCTTGGTGCTGACCTGGTATGACGCGCCCGGAAATGTCGATGCGCGGTGCGCTTGCCATGGTTGCCTTGGTCCGTGAATGTCTCAGGATGGAGGTGGAAACGGGAGGTGCCCATTCCAGGATCTGCACGGGTTGGGGGCCCAAGGCCACGCTGGTCTCGCCATCCCCTTGGCCCATGCGCTGCACAAAAAGTGCAAGGATACGGGAAGAGTTCCACAGGTCGATGTCGTAGCTGGGCTCCCAGGCCTGCACCGTGGAGTCGGTGAGGTCGGTGACGGTCCAGATGTCTTTGACAAGATTTGTCGTACGCATCAGGGAGACCTTGTCGCCGCGCTCCACGTCGCGAAAGATCATGGCCACGCCGACGGAATCCGCTGTCGCATCCACCACCAGCTGCGGACGCGAGATGGGGATCTGCTTGGTCCCGACGCCGCTCAAGGAAAATGCCGTGGTGCGATGCGAGATCTGCTGGGTCTTCCAAGCCGTGCCGTCATGGTGGATGAGCTGGTACTGGGGAATGCCAGTGCCCGAGGGGGCCCAGTAGGTGGCGATCCAAGGATGGCTCATTGCGTCGCCGAAGATCGAGGTCTGGTTGATCAGGTCGCTCTTTTGCGCGATCTTGAGCGCGTATTCGGCGGAGGCTGCCGTGATGGGCAGACTGTACTTGGTGCCGTCGGACTTTTCCCAAGTCACGGCGCCATCGCGGGACCGGGCGTAGCACATGTCGTGGTTGGTGGAAACATCGGCTGTCTCGCGCCAGACCCAGGACAGGTGGAGCACGCCGTTCTTGTCGATGTGGCACTGCCAGTAGGCGTTGCGCTGTCCTTGGCCATCGACCAGTTTTGTCTGCAGGCGCGTCCAGGCCTTGGTCTTGATGTCGTAGCGGTTCAGGGTCAGGTCGCCGCTTCCCGAGCTTCCGTCGCGGTACAGGAACAGCAGGTTCCCGTTTGCCAGCCGAAAGAATTGGGGATAGGTCACTGCTGTCTCGAGGGTACCGACCATGGCCTGCTCCGGTCCCATGTCCAGGCCCCCGGCGACAAGGCTCTTGCAGTAGCGCAGCTTGGTGCCGTGCATGTCCCAGGCCAGATGCAGGAAGCCGTCGCCATCCACCTGGATCGAGATGCTGTTGTGGGCATCGCTGACAGTTCCTGTCAAATTCGTGACCTTGGTCGTCCATTTGGTCGAGCCGCGCGTGCGTTTGGCCAGCACCACGTTGCTGTCCCTGTCGTAGTAAGCCGTGTATTGGGTCGTGCCGAAGGTGGCCACGGAGCTGCCGCGAAACACCACGCCGTTCACCGAGGTTCGGGCCCAGCTGGAATCGGGCAGCGTGGAGGTCTGGGCCAAGGCCAAGGGTGCGCCGAGCAGGCAGGCGCAGGCAAGGAAAGAGAGCGGTCTCATGGATAGTATGTAGGCCGGAATCGGATCTTGCGCGGAAGGATTGTTGTCGGTGCCGAACCGGGACGCACCGGAGGGGGCAGGTCGATGTCGCTGGCTACCGACACATCGGCGGAAGTTCACTGCGCTACTCCGTGAGAGGATGGCTGGCTGAACAGCCCTCGGGAAGGACCAGCCTGACAACGTGTTCGATGTGCTTGGAAAGACTTGCCTTCATGCGCGCCGAGGAGATGTCCTCGCCGACCAAGGCCCTGAGTTGAAGCTCCGCGATCGCGGCGCCGAAGGCAAATGCCGTCATCGCCTCGATCTCCGCCACGTTCTTTCTCCGGCCTTTCTTCAAGGAGCGTACGAGGCTTTCGCGGATCATGCGCCGACCCTGCTCGATCGCGTGCCCTCGGAACTGCTCGGCCAAGGCAGGAGATGCCAAGGACTCGGCGATCACCAGGCGCGTCAAGCCGATCTGCCGAGGCGCCAAGGTCCATTCGGCGATCCGAAGCAGGGTGCCGAAAAGGTCATTCTCAACGGCACCAATTCCTTGTGTCTGATGCGGATTTTCCTCGTAACGCTGGACATCGCAGATCAGTGCGGAAAACAGCGCCTCCTTGTTTTCGAAGACCTGATAGAGAGTCTTCTTCGACATCCCGCACCGCTGCGCGATCGTCTCCATGTTGGTCGAGCTGTAGCCCTCCGTGATGAAAATCGACCCGGCGACATCGATGATCTTCTCACGGCGTTGTGCAGGGGCGATCGCCTGCGGGCGGCCTGGGCCGCGCTTGATTCCTTCCATGGATGAGCTCCCCCGCGAACTGGTTCCCTTGAATGGTAGCTTCCGTCGGGCATGGACGTCCGGTTGGGCATCTGTCGACGCCGTCTCCGGAAATAGCTGTTGACTTTGGAAATTCCTGAGCTTAAATAATAGGAAACTCAGTAGTTTCGTAATCAAGAAATGAGGGCAGTGTCCATGAAAAGTTCGACATCAACCATTGTCATCGCGGCAGTCCTGGGCTGCCTTGGAGCACTTGGCCCGCTGGGCATCGACATGTACCTGCCGGCATTGCCGCAGATCGCCCGCGCCCTGCATACGGACGAGGGAAGCGTCCAGTACAGCTTGATGGTGTTCTTCACAGGTCTCACCCTTGGGCCGCTATTCTACGGTCCCTTGTCCGACAGATTCGGGCGCAAGCCGCTGGTGTCCTTCGGACTGGCGCTTTTCATGCTTTCCTCCTTGGGCTGCGTGTTCGTGACGAGCCTTGGCCAACTGCTGGTCTTCCGATTCTTCGAGGGCCTGGGGGGATCGATCGGAATGGTCATCGCCATGGCCGTCATCCGGGACCTCTACACCGGGCATGACGCCGCAAAGCTGATGGCATCGGTGCTGATGGTCCTAGGGCTCGCGCCGGTGATCGCGCCGCTGGCGGGCAGCGTCATCCTTTCCTTCGGAGACTGGCGCACGGTCTTTGTCGTGTTGACCGCGGTCAGCGCAGGCATTCTGCTGTTTGCCGCCTTGTGCCTGCCCGAGACGCGCTTGCCCGAAGCGCGCAAGCACAGTCGCCCCAAAGAGGCCGTCGGGAACTATCTGCGTCTGCTTTCCAGCCGGCAGTTCATGCCGTTCGTGCTGGTTTCGGCCATCGCCCAAGGCGGCTTCTTCGCCTACATCTCCGGGTCGGCCTCCGTCTTCATCTCGATGCACGGACTCTCGCCCATGGCGTATAGCCTCCTTTTTGCGACCAACGCGATCGGACTGGTCACCGCCAACCAGCTCAGTCCCAGGATCGTGCGGCGATTGGGCACGAACCTCGCGACCCGGCTGGCCAGCAGCTGCTATGCGACTTGCGGGCTCCTGCTCATCCTGCTGGAAGCGACGCATTTCGCCTCGCTGCCGACGCACGCCGTCCTGTTGTTTGCCGTGGTCAGCTGCGTCGGGCTGCTCATGCCGGTCCTCAGCGTCAGGGCCATGGCGGCCTACGGATCGATCGCAGGCACGGCGGCGGCGCTCATGGGAGCCATCCAGTTCGTCGGAGCGTCCGCCGCAAGCGGCATCGTGGGAAGCTTGAACGATGGAACGGCGATTCCGCTGACGGGAACGATCGCCGTCTGCGGAGTCGTCGCGTTCGTGATCTCGATCACGGCGCTGCCGAAGGGGGAGCCGACCAGTTCTCTTGGGCACTGATCGGCTTGTCGGATCGGAATCGGTGGATGACAGAAACTGTCATCCATCCGGATTGGCGGCTGGCTATGGCTCAAGCAGATTCAGGACCAGATTCCGAGTTTGGTGATCGCCCTCGACATGCAGGATGTAGGCGCCGGGTCTTGCGTTCCCGTGCGTCCAGCGCGCATGGACGGAACCCGTTGCGGTGCGGCTTGCGACAGGTGTGGCGGCCGTGCGCCCTTGGATATCCAGGATCGAGATCTTGACCGATTGGGGATTCCGGCTTTCGATCTCGATGTCGTGGAATCCTTCCGACTGCGTGACGCGGACGGGAAATGCGGAATTCGCCGTGATCTGTTGTTGCGAGTGATTGACAATTCCTGTCGGTGTCGTGATTTCTCCGTAGGCGATTCCCATGCAGTGGGTGCTGATGTACATCCGTCCGTAGGTGCCCTGATCTGCGACGATGAACGAGCTGCCCGCATAGCCGTACTGGTGGGCGTCGTCGTTGATCCGCACCCAGGTGGCGCCGTGGTCGGTGGATCGGTAGTAGGCCCAGGTCCCGTTCATCGAGGCTTGGACAAAAATTGTCGCGTACGGACTTCCCGGTGCGGCCTTGCCCAAGGTGACGGAGACCACGTTCTGGAAGGTGGAAAGCTTCGTGAAGGTCTTGCCGGAATTCGTTGAGTAGTAGAGGCCGTCGTAGACCGGGACCCATACTTCGCCTTCCACCCACGGGTTCACCGCGACGCGACCGCCCCATTTCTGGATCATGCCGCCCTGGGTGAAGTTCGCGCCGCCGTCGGTCGAGACGTACATGTAGCCGTCGGTGGTGTTGTACAGGTAGAACTTGTCGCTGTTCACCCGATCGGACCGCAGCGAGTACTTGGCCGTTCCCAGGTTCGGGACGTTGGACATGGTCCAGCTCGCCCCGTCGTTCTTGGAATAGTACGGAGGAGTCGTCTGCTGGTACACGTACGAGGCCCAGAGGATGTTGGTTCCGTTGGGCGAGATGGCGATGTGGTCGTCGTAGTTGCCGCGGCTGGGAGCGCTCACCGGGAACGCGGTCCAGGTCACGCCGTTGTCCTTGGAGGTCGCGCCGTTGGTGCCGCCCATGTGGGTGCGCACGACCTTGTTGGGATTGGATTGGGCGAAGTCGATGCCGTTGCCGGTTCCCCATTGGAAGTTGCCGTTGGGCGACGGAATGGAAAGATCGGCGTTGCGGAAGCCTCCCACGTCTCCGAAGACGCTCAGGAGCGTGGCTCCGGTCGCAGGGCTGACCATCTCGTAGGCGCCGCCCTCCTCGATCCCTTTGACAAGATATGTCCAGTCGGTGGTCTGGTTGGCCTCTGTCTTGGTGGCGTTGCGGGTGGACCACAATCCGGCGCCCATCACGTACATGACGTGGTCGGAGTCGAACGGATCGATGCGCAGATTGAAGATCCAGTTCCCCGCACCGGGCTTGCCGCCGGAGCTGATGCTGATGTAGGGGGCATCGGGAGAGGTGCGGTTGACCTTGTCGCCCACGTTCTTCCAGGTCGCGCCGCCATCGATGCTGCGGTAGACCTGGTCGCCGGGATTCCAGCGATCGACCGTGGCGACCATCACCGTTCCCGGACGTTTCTTGTCCACACCGACGCCTCCGAATCCTCCTGCACCTGCGGGAGGATTGAGGTTGGTCCAAGTGCCGTTGTTGGTGTTGAGCTTCCACATGGCCCCGGCGCCGATCCCATTGGGGCCGGGAGCATCGGCGTAGCTGATGTACAGCATGCCGGTGGTGTCGAGGCCCGCATCGATGGGTTGGAGAGCGGCGGGAGTTCCCGCCACGACGTTCCAGGTGGCGCCGGCATCGGTGCTCTTGTACAGGCTGCTGCCCTTCTGCGAAACCAGCGCATACAAGGTTGGCGTCGGCTTGCCGGGTGTCGCGTTGCGAGTGTCAAAAATCACTTCCGTGATGCCCACGCCGTCGGTGGTGGTGGCGACGGGGAAGGCCGCGACCTTCGCCCAAGTCGAGCCACGGTCGGTGCTCTTGAAAAGCCCTTGGGATCGCGTGCCGTAGAACAGGATGTTGGGGCTGTTGGGGTCCACCACCAGGCGTTCGCCCTTGCTGCGCCCTTCCCCGTTTCCGGCGGCCTTGAAGCCCGGGTCGATGAGTTGGAACGTCGCGCCGCGGTCGGTGGAGCGCATCAGTCGGGTGATGTCGCCTTCGCCGCCGACGATGTACACGCGATCGGCGTCGGTGGGGTCAGGGGCGATGCTTTCCACGTCGGACAGACTCACTTGTCCGTATCCGATCCAGTTCACGAGTTGGATCCATTGGTTCGCGACGGGATCCCAGCGATAGGCGCCTCCGACGTCGGTACGGGCGTAGGCAAGATCGCGTTCGGCTTCACTGAAGACGACTCCTGTCACGAACCCGCCGCCGCCGGTGGCGACGCTCTTCCAGACGTACGGCTCCACCGCCAAGGACGGTTTGGGCATGGCGAGGGCCAGGCAAGCCAAGCTTGCAAAAAGGATCGTGCGTTTCATGCGGAACTCCCGGGGTGGTGCTAGAGGTAAATCGAGGCGGGCCAGAGTTGCCGGGGCGACAGGCCATGGAGGCGGATCTCGTCGAGCCAGAAGTCCACCGGCAAAGTCATGGCCCAGACCATGCCGGTGACCGACTGGAGGGCGGCCCTGCGGGTGGTGCTGTCGGTGCCGGTTCCCGAGATCTTGAGGGAATCCAATGGAATGACAATTTCTGTCCATTGGGCCGGAAGGTCGAAGCAACTGGACAGGTACTGGTTTCCGGTCAAGGCGGAGGAGGTCAGGCGCAGGCAGGTGCGGCCGGTGCCACGGGCCAGGAAGGAGATGGCGGAAAGTTTGGACAGGTCGGAGGTGGGTGCTCCGCCGATTCCGACGCCGGTCTCGAACCAAGGTACGGTGGCGGAATCGTCGGTGGCTTGCAGATGGAGTGCCAGCCCCCCGTGGACGGAATCTGTCACCAGGACGGTCGGGAAGCTGCGCGAGGCGTTCTCGGGAAGGGTCGTTACGCCGGCGGCGCCGGCGGCATACCACCAGCCGCCGCCCACGACGGAGCCGTAGCGCATCTGGCCGTTGTGATCCTCGAAGTCCTCGAAGAGGATGCTGGTTGCGGAGTCGGTGCGCAGGCGTCCGGCCCAACCCGTCTCGCCGGAGGAAAGCCGTGCGTAGGCGGAGGATCCATTGCCTGAGAGGGCAAGGTTTCCGGAAGGCAGCGAGTCGAAGCGGAAGATCCCTTTGGCATCGGCTCGGACGGCGCGGGACAGACCTTGCAAACGCACCAGTTCGTTGGGCGCTGCTTGGCCTTCGAGGATCGCGGTGGGCGCCAGGCGCAGCGGAAGGGGGGGCGGGGCGTCGCGGGTGGAGTCGTCGAACTGGGCGGCAAGTCCGGGCTTGCGCACCTCGATGCGCCATTGCCCTGGAGGGAGGATGCGGCAGAGGTAGTTCCCCTGGGCATCGGTGGGGCCATCGGTGCGGCTGGAATCCACGGCCAAGGGATCGCCTGCCAGCCAATGAACAGGCCGGACACGCACTTGGGCGTTGGGGACCGGGGATCCGGTGCCGTCGATCACGATCACGCGAATGCCGTTGGTGGTCTCTACTCCGGTGGTGCCGCCCGCCACGCGTTCGGAGCATCCTGTCAACGCCATGACGGAAATTGTCAAACCAAGGATGCGGACCTTCATGATGACGCCTCGGGAAGCGAGAGCGGGAAAAGTTGGAGGTTGAGCTGCACGGCAAGGTCCGGCTCGTCCATCTCCTTGACCATCTTGAGCACCGTCTCGCGGAACTTCGCGATCTGCTCCTTGAGCGCGGGCAGCCCCGAGCGCGGGATGGAAAGGGTCAGCGTGGAGATGTCGCGGATCTCCTTCGGGTGGTTCACCAGGGAATGCTGGGCCAGATCCAATGTCTGGAGCTGGAAGGCGCGGATGCTTTCGGCCTTCCAGGCATCGCCTGTGGTCACGAACGGATCGGCGACCTCCCAACCGTTGCGCACGGACTTGAGAAAGCCAAGCTCCACCAGCCGATCTACGCCTTCCTGCGCTTGGCGGGCGGTAAGCACGGGCGTGATCCGGTGCCCCAAGGCGGCCCAGTCGCCGTCCCATTTGTGGAAGGAGAGCAGGGCGCGCAGGGCGGGCAGGCGCCAGTCGGAAAAGAAGGCGGTGGCGGGAGCGGCAATCGCTGTGGGTTGGAAATGCCGCAGTGCCTGGAAGGCCTCGAAGTGGGTGCGGATCTCGGAGGAGGTGCGGGCCTTGGTGAAATGAACCAAGTGGCGGAACCCTTCGGCCTCCTGTCCCTCCAGCTCCAAGAGCTTGATCACCTTGGGCAGCAACGCCGCAGAAAGGTGGCGCTGGCCGTGGAGGATCTTGGCCAGCTGGCCGGCGTCCATGTCAAGCTTGGCGGCCAAGGACCTGTAGGAGATCCAGGACTTCTCCAGCTTTTGCGACTCGAACCACCCTTTGAGGAAGGTGCGGTAGTCGACATGGTTCCAAAGATCCGGCTGCATGCATTCAGTATCGTTCCCTGGGTGTGTCCGCATAGGGCCAATTGTAGGACTTTCGTTGGCACAAATGCCAACGCCTCGCGCCAGGGATGCCGCCCGCAGGGCCGGGACCCCGCAAGGCATGCGTGGGTGCACAACGTTGTAGGGGCGGACCTGAGGTCCGCCCCTAAAGGCATGCCGAGGAGGCCCGGCAGGCAGCCCGGTCCCGCCGCGCGAAGCGGGGCGGGAGGCGCCCGAATGCCAACGCCTTGTCAGTTCCTCAAGGCCATTCTCCCGACCATCTCGTGCAAGCCGCCGTGGCGGAAGAGATGGGCGTCGGGGTGCAGCAGGTGGTAGATCATCTGGCGCACCATGCCTTCGGTGTGGAACTCGAAGGCGTCGATCTGGAAGGCGTCGCACAGCGAGCTGTTGTCGAAGGACACCAGGTAGGGGCGCGGCCAGCCGCGGTTGCGCAACGTCTCCAGGACGATGCAGGCGACGTGGTCGTTCACCGCCACCCAGCAGGGGATGGCGCGCGCGCGGGGCGTCTCCACCATCGCCTCCAGGAGCCGCCGGATCATGGCCTCGCCGGCTCGGTCGCTCCCGACCGCCTGCCGGTAGTGCCAGGCGCTCTCGTAGCGGGCGTCGGTGAAGGCCTCCACCGTGGCGTCTCCGTCCGTGAGTCCTTCGAGCAGCCCCGTCAGGCGCATCTGCGACCATTCGCTGGCGTGGAAGGGCGAGAGGAAGGCGATGTCGCGATGGCCCAGGGCGCGCAGGTGCCGCCCGACGGTGACGCCGGGGGCCGGGCCGAAGGACAGGTTGAAGCCCACGGTGGAAGGGCGGTGCGCACGGGGGCCGGGGAAGCGGTCGCGGGGATGTTCCCACCAGACCGAGACGGGGCGGTGCAGACGCCACAGCCTCTCGAGCAGACGCATCGGCTCCTGCACCAGCCAGGTGGAGGCGATGGTGCCGAAGAGCACGCCCGGCAATTGCTCGAGGCGCAGCTCCTGGCCTTCTTGGTCGAGGAATCGACCGCCAGCGTCTTCCTCGTGCCAGCCGGCCACCACGAGGCGCAGGTTCCGCTCCCGCCCTTCGCGATGGACGGACTTCATGAAGTCGGTCTCGCGCTCGGTATCGAAGAGAAGCTTGCCGTGGGCATCGCAGCGGCTCACCAAAAGGAGCGTGCCGTGGCTGGGCGGGATGGTGGGCTGGGCCAGGGCATGGAAGCGCCCGCGCCGTTCCAGGATGCCGGTCTCGACAAAGTCGTCGAGAAGTTGTCCGATGCGCCGCGGCGAGATGCCGTAGATCTGGGCCAGCGACTGGTGCGGAGGCAGTTCGCGGTGGGGGTGGTAGGCGCCGCAGCGCAGATCCGAAAGCAGCCGCTCGTGGGCCTTGGCCACCGGGTCGATCGGACGTGCCGTCGGCAGGGCGGGAGCCTTGGGAGCAGCACCCCAGTAGCAGCCCTTGCGGGGCAGGCTGTGGATCTCTCCTTGGGCTTTCAGCAGGCGCAAGGCCTTCTGGACGGTCTGGGGGGAGCGGTCGAGCTGCTGGGCCAGCGTCCGGACGGGGGCCAAAGGAGAGCCTTCGGGGCCGCGATGGCGCAACAGTTCCTGGGCCAAGAGTTCCATGACGGGAATGATACAGATGATACACGCTGATTTGAAGGCGAAAGATTTGCCGAGAGGGATCGGGCGTTGGTCCGTAGCTTCGCAGGAGATCGACACTGACCTCTCATCTTGCGGAGTCGCCATGAAGAACCGGACATTCCTCCTGCTCCTGCCCTGCATCCTGGCAGGGAACCTCCTTGCCCAGACCATGCCGTCGGGGAAGCGCCTCAACAGCAACGGCCTTCTGGTCGGGGCGACCGCCGAGGTCGGGTCCTCCGACAAGGAAGGGCTCTTCAGCTGGAAGGACGGGGCGAAGGTGGATACGGTCCTTTCCCGCGAGTTCGGGCTGGTCCAGACCACGGCCTACCCGGCCTGGGACACCTGGACCGGTTCCGACCTCAATTCCGTCAAGTTCGATCTCACCAGCGCCAACAAGGTGATCAACCGGGCCAAGGCGATGGGGAAGAAGACGGCCGTCCATCTCCTGGCGGGATCGCCCACCTACTTCCCGGCATGGCTCAACGGAGGAACCTGGACCGCGGCCCAGCTGGAAGCGCTGATGAATCGCTGGATCACCTATGCGATGACCGACAACGGCAACGCCGGCAAGGTCGATTACTGGAACGTGGTCAACGAGGCCTTCATGTGGGACGGAAAATACTGGAACGGGACCTCCACCGCCAACACGAATCCTTGGCAGGACATGGGCTGGGAAGCGGACAAGTCCGGGCTCACCGGCACCGCGGCGGTCTACGACGAGCATCCGGTCTACATCCGCAAGGCCTTCGAGATGGCCAGGAAGCTGAGTTCGGCCAAGCTCGAGCTGCGCGACTACGGCATCGAGTTCTGGGACGGATCGAAGAAGTCGCGGGCCTTCTACCAGCTGGTGAAGCACCTGATCAATTCGGGGACTCCCATCGATGCCGTGGGCTTCCAGGGGCACTTCCGCACCGACTTCACCTACGACTGGTCCAAGTTCCAGCAGGCTGTGCAGGAGTATCGCAAGCTCGGCCTGGAGGTCTATGTCGCGGAGGTCGACTACGGCGACACCGACCCGGTCGCGGCGGCCACCACGGCCCATCGCACGGCAAGCTACGACACCACCCAGGCCCAACAGCTCTATGCCTTCGCCAAGGCGGCAGCCGCAGGCGGCGTGAACTGGATCTGCTTCTGGGGCGTGGCCGACAACACCAACCTCTACTGGCGCAAGGGCCAGAGCGCGCTTCTCTTTGATGAGTCCTACAACGCCAAGGGTGCCTACTACCGTTTTCGCCAGGGCATCGTGGATGGGCTTGCGACCACCTCGATCGGTGCCAAGACAAGCGGCGAGGCGGGATTCAAGGCGGTTGCCCAAGGCTGTCGGTTGCTGGTGAAGGGAATGGAGGAAGGAACGGTCGAGCTGGTGGACCTGCGGGGGAAGGCGATGGCCAAGGTGGTGCTGCGTGGTGGGGCCGGCAACCTTCCCTCGCTGCCCCAGGGCCTCTATGCGATCCGCTCCTTGGGTGATGATGCCCGCTCCGGGCTGGTGCAGGTCCTGCCCTAGACCGACGAGGGGGACGGCGCGCCAGGGATGCCGCATTCGCTGGGGCCAACCCACCCCGGCCCGCCCTACCAGGGCGGGAGTCGGTCAGCGGCGCTTTGCGCCAGGGATGCCGGCCGGCAGGCCCAAGACCCCGCCCCTCGGTTTGATCGGGGGCGAGGCTTGGCAGGCAGCCCGACCCCGCCATGGCCGGGGTGGCGCCCCGCGAATCCATTGGCTGTGGACTGGCTGGCAACGGAGGTGAGCGAATCGGCGTGCGGGGACGACGACTTGGGCGCACCTTGATGACATCATGAAGACCAACTCGATCCTGCCTGCGGGAATTGCCCTGCTCTCCTTGTGCGTGTCGGCCACGGCGGCTCCCGTCAAGACCGTTCCCTGGAACGGACACAAAGGCGCGATCACCTTCACATTCGACGATGCCTACATCTCCCAGCTCAAGTACGTGGTACCCGCCCTCGACAAGCGCGGCATCCACGCCACTTTCTTCATGATCGGAAGCAGTTGGGGCGAAAATCGCGAGGCTTGGATAGAAATCGCCCGGAAGGGGCACGAACTGGGCAATCACACGCTCACGCACGCGAGCTTGGGAGGCCTCGACTCGGTCGGCCTCGAGAACGAGATCTCGGGCATGGCCGACACGCTGCGCGCCGCCGACCCATCGATCCAGGCCATCACCCTCGCCTACCCATACTGCGCCACGAACGAGCTGATCGACCGAATCGCTGATCGCCAGAACATCGTCGCCCGCACCTGCGGCTGGGATCCACGCTGGAATCCACGCTACGGATGGTTCGAACCTCCCACCAAGTGGATGGAGGCGAACTCCTTCGGCATCACCGACACGGCCACGGTGCGCCAAGCCCTGACGGAAATCGACCGCGCCGACAGCGCAGGAAGCTGGTTCGTCACCCTTAACCACGGCATCATGGACAACAGCTACGGTCCCATCAGCGACACCGCCGTGGAGGCAATGTTCGACCGCGCCCTCGCCCACGACCTGTGGATCGGGACCTACCAGGAGATCGCCGCCTACTGGCGGGCTGCGCAGGTGATGGACACGGTGACGGTCAAGGCTTCCGCGACCGGCTGGGCCTTGAGCTGGGCCTCTCCCCATCCGAAGATGCCGCGGCAGGTGGCGCTGCGGGTCCAGTTGGATTCTGCCGTGTTCGGGGCTGTGCCGACGGTGACCCAGAATGGAACCGTGATCGCGCGCGAGGCGGACGGAAGCTACGTGATCGATTTCATGCAGAAGGCGCTTTCGGTCGCCAAGGCCGGCTCCACGGGAATCGCGAGGTCGGCGTCCGATGCGGGGGCGGCACGGCTGGTGCGCTCCGGCGAGACGCTCCGGGTCGAGGGACTGCACACAGGGTCGTACCGATGGTCCTTGCGGAACCTGGCCGGGCAGAGCCTGGGGAACGGAGGGCTCTCCGTGGCTGGCGACCAGGGAACGATGCTCCTGCCCCATGTGCCTTCCGGCGCCTTGTTGCTGGTGCTCCGTTCGGAGGCCGGGGGCTTGTGCGCCCTTCCGGTGCCTGCGGGACTCTGAGCGGGAGGAGCGCAAAGAGCCAGGATCGGAGGGCGATCCTGGCTCCGGCGTGCTGCCGGCATCGTCACATGCCGGGTTGCGCGGGGGTCTATTTGACGGTAATTGTCAGTGCAGGTCGTCACGGTCGATGCCGTGCAGGCGCACGTCGTCGATCCAGAACTCGCTGCCGCCCATGACCAGGAAGGTGAGGTTGGTGACGGAATCGCGTACCCTGTCCCAGCCGATGTTCCCGCCTATCCCGTCGGCCGTGTCGAGCTCCGACGGCCGCAGGCGCACGCGGCGCCAGGCGGTGTCGAGCTGGTACCGTTTCCAGGCCTTCTTGTTCCCGGTGCCCGTCAGGTTGTCGAAGGCGATAGCCATGGTGCCGCTGCCGCGCACCCAGACCACGAGGGAATCGAGGCTGCGCAGGCTGCAGGGGCCGCTTCCCAGGGACGTGCCGATCAGCGCGTAGCGCCCTGTCAGGTAGCTGGCCGAGTAGCCGATTCCCAGCGCGTTGCCGGAGCGTCCCCCTCCGGCGGAGCCGAGCGTGAACCAGTTCACCTTGGCTGAGTCTGACATGCTGCGGTACCACGTGTGCGGGAGCGGCAGGAGGTTCTGCATGCTGCCTCCCTCGAAGTCGTCCACCTGCACGGAGGTGAGCGCGAGCTTCTGGCTGTCGGGCAGGGCGGACCAGACCGATGCCGGGGCGCTCCTCTCGGCCGAGGGCCGGTTCCAGGCCAGCACGAGGCGGGCTCCCTTGGTCAGCAGCGCCGTGTCGATCCGGGCACGCAAGCGGGCGCGCGCTGCGAACTTGTCCCAGAACATCTTCTCGAAGGGGATCGGGGTGCCGTTCGGCTGCTCCAGGGCGACGGTGCTTCCGGCGGAGTCGGTGAGGGAAAAGTCGAAGTTCGAGGCGTCCAGGCGCAGGGTCGCCACGGTGGGGGAGGCGACGGGTCGGTTCCAAGCGGGCAAGAGGGAATCGACGCGGATGACCTGGGCGGTCAGGGTATTCTCCGTCTCGGAGGAATTGCCCACGACACGTCCTTCGGAACAGCCCAGGATCGGGAGGACGGTGGCGACAATCAGCAGTCGGGCGGACTTCACGAGCGTTCCTCGAGGGAGGGGGCCAGGGGGAAGAGTGCCATGGCCAGCTGCATGACGCGGTCGGGATGCTCGGACTCCTCGATGCGCTTCTGGACCTGGCGTCGACATTCTCGCAGCATCTCGCGGATCTCCACGAAGGCGTTGCGGTCCACGGCGAAGGTGATTGTGGAGACGTCGCGCTGCTCCTTCGGGAAGCGTTCCAGGGACTCCGAAGCCAAGGACAGGATCTGCCTTTGGAAGCCTCGCACGGCTTCCGTCTTCTCGTCGCCTCCGGCCGTGAGATGGGCTTCGGAAAGCAGAAGCTTTCCCGAGGCGGCCTTCCTCACGAGTCCCAGCTCGAGCAGGAGCTCCAGCGAGCGGTTCACCTCGTCCTCGCCGATCTCGGGAACCAGGCGGCCGGCGATCTCGGACGCCCGCGCCCTTCCTTCCGTGACCTCCAGCAGGGATCGTACGCCGGAGCTCCACCAGTTCCGGTAGTAGGCCAGTTCCTGGTCGACGAGCCGGCGCCGTGCCACGTCCCGCAGGGCCATGGCCTTCTCGAGGATGTCGTTGCGCGCCTTGGCGTTGCGCTCGCGCGCATAGGCGATGAGCAGGAGGAAGTACTCGGCGGACCTTCCGGTGAGTCCGAGGAACTCGATGGCGCGCGATTGGCAGCGGGCCGGGAGATGGGCATCTCCCTGGAGGATGCGGAAGACGTTCCCGGTGTCCAGGCCGAAGCTCTCCGCCAACATCCGGTACGAGTAGAGGGGGGAGCCTGCCTTGCGTTCCTCGTAGGCGTCCTTCAGGATGCCACGGTAATCCAGGTATTCGAAGACTGGTCGCATCGGTTCCATTCTGCCTTGGGCGCCCGTTTCCGGGAAGATACGCGAGACGTTTCTGAGCCTCGACCGCGGATCCGGTCGCAAGGCTTGCGTGCCCCCGGTTCGGTCTTGCTTGAAAGTGATGCCACGAGGCTGGATTGCGAAGATCTTTCGGAGCGGCATCGTTGCAAAAAAGACAATGGAAACCGGCGAGCGTGAGCCTGTTTTCGCAGGATTTCGAACAAGGCTCGAAGCACGTTCGCCGCAACCGCCATGAGAACCACGAAAAGCCACGAGCGTGGGCGCCCTGGCCTTTCGAGGAGTGCCCGCCGCAGGAGGATCCGAATCGGCCTCCACCACGCGTGCACAGAAAGACGGGACGACCTTCTCGCCGCAGGAGGGTCCGGCTGGCGGCCTCCACCACGCGAGTGAGATCTCTTGTGTCCCGATGGCGCAGCTCCGGATTCTCCCGAAGCTGCGGTCCTCACTTCCTGGGTCCCCGATCGGGCGATCGAGCTAGGCCCGCGCGTTCCCCGTTCATTCGCAGACCTTGGCTTAAAAGGATCGTTTCCCCCCGCGCCGGGGGCCCTGGATGTGCTGACACAAGACTATATAGCGAGGTGCGTGCCAAGCGAATTTCATAGGATTTCGGAGGGAATCTGGGACTTGTAAGGGAGTGTGCTCTCGTATGGGGAGAGACGGGACTCTCACCATGATCGAATGATCTCTCATTTGAATGTCATGCCTTTGGAACGCATGGAGTGCTCGCGGCAGGGGTGCCGGCCGCAGGTCCAAGACCCCGCAGGCCTGAAGCAGGGAAGCCCAGGGCGAACGGTCTACAACGGGTTGGCCGAGGATGCTTGGCAGGTCGCTCACCCCTCTTTCTCGAGGCGACGAGGGAGAGGGTGCCGCCTCAAGGCAGAATGATCTTGCCAAAAACGACCAAGGGTCGCCGGTTTTGCAACCTGCGACCCTTGGCCTCCTCCCTCACCAGATCTTCCGAGGTCCCCGCCTCGGCAGTCGAGCATGATCCGCGCGTTCCCCGTTCATATCGCAGATCTCTGCTAAAAAAGACCGTTTCCCTCCGCGACAGGGGCCTCGAAAGAGTGCCTGGTGATACCAACTACCATTGCGATCCTCGTGCCAAATGAAAAAGCCGGATCTCTTTGCGGAAATCCGGCTTCAAGCTGGGGGCCTGGCCCGTCAGAGTGGGAGATGTCTCTATCAGGTCGAGAGAGACTCTCTCGATTTCTCCAGTTCGCGCGCATTGATGATGAGCATCTGCAGGCGGTTCTCGATGTTGGCGAAGCTCGTGTCGGGATCGTAGTCCAGCGAGAGGATCTGGATGTGCGGGTGCTTGGCCTTCACGGTCTTGGTCAGGCCGCGACCCGAGATGTGGTTGGCCAAGCAGGCAAAGGGCTGCACGATCACGAAGGAGTTCACGCCGGTCGGGGCCAGCGACAGGATCTCGGCTGGGATCAGCCAGCCTTCGCCCGTGTCGTAGAGCTCGTCGACCATTCCCTCGATCAGATCGACCATCTCGTAGCAGTCGGCGTGATGCTCGTACCAGCGGAAGTTCTTGAGGATCGCCTCGACCTTGCCGGCTGCATAGTTGTAGAGGGCCTCCGAGACGCCGCCGATCAGGAGGTTCTTGAGCGGGTGCTCGAGCATGCCGCGCTTGACCATGTTCATGCGGCGCATCTCGTCGCGACGGAAGAAGTCGAGCATGCCCGGGCGCACCACCTCCATGCCGTGCTCCTCGAGATAGTTCTCGACGTAGCCGTTGGCCGACGGGTGGTACTTCATCAGGATCTCGCCCAGCACCGCCACACGGGGCTTGCGCCGCGTGCGGTCGATGGCCACGCCGTTGAACTCCTCCACGGCCCGCTTGAGCACGCGCAGGCCCTTGCGGTAGGAGTGGGGGCTGACCGAGGTCAGCTCGGCCATCAGGCGGTCGTAGATCTCGCTGGACTGCCCGGGCACCAGCTCGTAGGGGCGCACGATGCGTACCATGGTGTCCATGGCGTCGATCATGGCCATGCCCCAGAGCATGCTGATGCGGAAAGCTGTGTCGGCCTGGAAGCCGGGGTGCATGTCCTTGGTGTCGCGACCGGTGGTCACGATGGCCACGCGTTCGTAGCCAGCCTCGTCCAGCGCCTTGCGGGCAAGCGTCGCGTACTGGCCGGCGCGGCAGTTCTCGCAGTTCTTCGCTAGCCCGATCGCGACGTCTTCCTGGGCCACCTCGGGATGCTCCTCGAGCCAGCGCAAGGACTCGCCGATGTTGATCTGGGCCGGGAAGCAGATGTCGTTGTGGACGAACTTCTTGCCCAGCGCGATGGCCTTCTCGTCGGCCACCTCCAGGTGCACGGTCTTGTGGCCCTTTTCGGCGAAGACCTCGGCGCACAAGGCCGAGAAGGCCGGCGAGAGGTTGGGGATCAGTACGGTGCGGCGTCCCTTGTCTTCCTTGGTGAAGACCTGGGGGAAGGGACGCGAGGGGATGCGGACCTCGGGAGCCTTGCCGTTCTCGCGGCGGGAGGTCACGGTCTCCACGAAGGAGTTGATGCGGATGCCCACCGGGCCGCGCACATCGCCCTCGTCGAGCTTGAGGACCAGCATCTCCTTGTCGCTGTTCTCGTGCATCAGGCGGTTGAGCTCGTCGGTGATGGTCGCATCGTGGCCGCAGCCGAACGATACGATCTGCACCATCTCCAGGGCCGGATCGCGGGCCGTGAGCAGCGCGGCCGCGAGCAGGCGGCAGTGGTAGGAGTTGACCGCCTCCATGCGGGTGTTGGCGGGCAGCTCGATGTCGTAGGTGCCCGGCAGGGATTCCAGCGTCAGGACGGGAATGCCCTTGGAGGTGAAGTGGGAGGCGACATGGTGGTTGATCAGCATGTCGGCGTGGTACGGGCGTCCGCCCACCACCATCGCGAAGCGGCCTTCGGCACGGCACTGCTCGATAACGGCTGCGCCTTCGGTCTGGAGGGTCTGGCGGAACTCGGAGAGGGCGCGCACGCCTTCGCGCACGGCCTCGCGCACGGCCTTCGAGGGCAGGTTCCAGTTCTCCGAGAACCAGCTCACGCACTGGCTCTCGCGCAGGTCCTCGGTGAGCCAGTGGAAGATGGGCTGGTCGACCGGGAGGTTGTGGCGACCGGCCGGATCGTCGCTGTTCTTCACGACGATGGGGTAGCCCTGGACCACGGGGCAGACCGCGGTGGCCTTGAACTGGGCGTGTTCGCTGGGGATGGCCAGCATCACCGGCATGAAGAGCCGATCGACCGACTTTGCCACCAGGTCCAGCACATGGCCGTGGACGAGCTTGGCCGGGAAACAGACGGTGTCGGAGGGGACCGAGTTCAGGCCTTCCTCGAAAAGCTTGTAGTCGGACTGCTTGGAGATCACGACCTCGTAGCCCAGCGCCTCGAAGAAGGTCTTCCAGAAGGGCATGCTGGTCCAGAACTCCAGCACCCGGGGAATGCCGATCTTCACCGCCTTCTTGGGCAGGATCTCGCGCGGCTTCCAGTCCTGGACCAGGAGCTGGTTGTGGCGGCGCAGCATGTCCGGGACCGAGCGCATCTTCCTGGTGATCTCGGCGATGGCCTTCTTGGTGGCCGGATCGTTCGGGTCGTCGATCACCTCGCCGCGCTCGCAGCGGTTGCCGGTGACGTGGTGGCTGCCGTCGCCGAAGGTGATGATGGTGCGGCTGCAGCTGTTGGAGCAGAAACGGCAGATCTGGCCGGGGCTCTTCTCCCAGACGAAGTCCTCCATGGCGGGAAGCCCCACGAAGGTGCTCTGCCAGGCGGGGTCGAGGGCGCGCTTCTTCTCGACCAGCTCGCGGGTCAGGAGCGCGATGCCGATGGCGCCCATCTCGCCCGGGCGCGGCGGGCGCACGGCCTCGAGGCCGGTGTACTGCTCGAAGGCGCGCAGCACGGCGTCGTTCTTGAAGGTGCCGCCCTGGACCATCACGACCTTGCCCAGGATGTCGAAGTTCCGGACGCGCACCACCTTGGTGAACACGTTCTCGATCACCGAGCGGCAGATGCCGGCCAGGATGTCGGAAGGGCTCTTGCCGTCGCGCTGCTCGGTGATGATCGAGCTGTTCATGAACACGGTGCAGCGGGAACCCAGGCGGGACGGGGTGGTGGAGGCGAAGGCCATCTCGGAGATGTCCTCCATCTTCACGCCCAAGGAACGCGCGTAGGTCTCGATGAAGCTGCCGCAGCCCGAGGAGCAGGCCTCGTTCAGGATGATGCCGGTGACGACGCCGTCCTGCAGCCCGATGGACTTCATGTCCTGGCCGCCGATGTCCAGGATGTGGCTCACGTCGGGGCGCACGTGGCGTGCGGCACGGGCGTGGGCGACGGTCTCAACGGTGTGGTAGTCGGCCTTGAGGGCGCGGGCGAACAGGTGCTCGCCGTAGCCAGTTGTGCCCACCCCTTCGATCACGAGGTCGATGCCGCGTTCCTCGTAGCGCTCGCGCAGGGCGTTGAGCGCCTCCTTGAGCACCTGGAGCGGGTCGCCCTGGTTGCCCGAGTAGAAGCTGTCGACGACCTCGTTGTCGCGGTCCAGGAACACGAACTTGGTGGTGGTGGAGCCGGCGTCGATGCCCAGCACGACTTCCAGGCGGGAGCCGTTCTTCACGGCGGGAACGACGACGGGCGCGTGGTGGCGTTGCACGAAGGCGGTGTGTTCCTCCTCGTTCTCGAAGAAGAGGGCCGCGTCGAGGTCGGGACCGGTCTCGCGTCCGGAAACGAAGTCGCGCAGGGCCGAGATGCTGCGCTCGTGGTCATAGCCGCCGGGAGCGTCCTGGAACATGGCGCCGATCGAGAGGGCCGCGCCCCAGGCCACGAAGACCTCGGCGTTGTCCGGTACGATGGCCTTGTCCTCGGTGATGCCCAGGCGTTCCTTGAAGACGCGTACCAGGGTCGGGCAGAACGTGAGCGGTCCGCCCTCGAACAGGACGGGGGGGTGGATCTCCATGCCCTGGGCCAGGCCGCCGATGGTCTGCTTGGCGATGGCGTGGAAGCTGGAAAGCGCGATGTCTTCCTTGGCCACGCCCTGGTTCAGGAGGGGCTGAATGTCGGTCTTGGCGAACACGCCGCACCGGCCCGAGATCTCGTAGACGTTGGTGCCGCGCGCCGCATAGCCCTCGAACTCGTCGGAGCGGATGCGCAGCAGCTCGGCCACCTGGTCGATGAAGGCGCCGGTGCCGCCGGCGCACACGCCGTTCATGCGCATGTCCGAGGCAAGCAGGTTGCCGGTGACGGGGTCGCGCTCGAAGAAGATGACCTTGGCGTCCTGGCCGCCCAGCTCGATGGCCACGCGGGTGTCGGGGTGCTTCTTGCGCACCGCGAGGGAGTTGGCCACCACCTCCTGCACGAAGTGGGCACCGGTGGCCGGGGCGAAGGGGCCTGCGCCCGATCCGCAGAAGGCGACCTGGAAACTGCGGTCCGGGAACTGCTCGTGCGCCTCCTCAAGGAGGGCCAGCGCCGTGCGCGACTGCATGGCGTTGTGCCGCTGGTAGCGGGAGTAGAGCAGGTCGCCCGTGGCGGGGTCCGCCACGGCAATCTTGACGGTCGTGGAACCCACGTCCACTCCAACCCACACGCGCTTTTCCGTTGTCACCGACATCAAGGAACCTCCAGATCTTCTACCGGAAATATAGATCCGATTTTGTCAGAGTCGTAAGGGCCCATGGAATGCTGGTTTCAGGGCGTCAGAGCCTCCAGGGCGCTGTTCAGGGCGCTGTAAAGGCCGGTCAACTCGTTCCTGCGGCTGCAGAAGGGCGGAAGCAGGTAGAGGGTGTCCCCGAGCGGTCGCACCAGGGCGCCGAGCGTGCGGCAATGGGCGGCGATGGCTTGGCCGCGGGTGGCCAGGTAGCCTCCCGGGGCATCCGGCAGTTCGAAGGCCGCGATGCCGCCCAGGGTGCGCATCCCGGTGATGGGGTGGCGCGAGGCGAGGTCGGCAAGCAGTTGCTCTTGGGCGGATTCCAGGCGCATCATGCGCGGCAGGTAGTCCGGGTCCTCGCACAGGTCCAGGCCAGCGAGCGCCGCGGCGCAGCCCAACGGGTTGGCTGTGTAGCTGTGTCCGTGGAAGAATGTCCTGGAGCGGTCCTGCGAGAGGAAGCTCGCGAACACGTCCTCGCGGAAGGCCGTCACGCCCATGGGGAGGAATCCCGCCGTGAGTCCCTTGGAGAGGCAGATCGCGGCCGGGTGCAGGGCCGGTTCCCCGCTGCACGCGAACATCTGGCCGGTGCGGCCGAAGCCGGTGAAGACCTCGTCGGCGATCCAGTCGATCCCCTCTTCCTGACAGATCCTGTCAATTCCCTCGAGGTAGCCGCGCGGGTACATGCGCATCCCCTCGGATCCCTGCACCAGAGGCTCCACGATCACGCCCGCGATCTCGCCGCGACGGGCGCAGGCCCAGCTTGCGAAGCCCTCCAGGGCCAGGACGGCGCGCGCTTGGGCCTCGGGGCTCCTGGGATCGTGGCAGCCGCCGGGGGTGGGCAGGCGGTCGACCTCGAAGAGGTACGGGTCGAAGGGCGCGGTGAAGGGGGATCGGTCGCTTGCGGCCATGGCGCCGAAGGTGTCGCCGTGGTAGGCGCCGGAGAGCGCGGCCACGCGGGGCCTTTCGATCCCGGCGGCGCGTGCCTTCTGCACCAAGGCCTTGATGGCCACCTCGGTGGCGGTCGAGCCGTTGTCCGAGTAGAAGATGCGCGAGAGCTTTCCGGGCAGGTGCTCGAGCAGCCGCTCGGCCAGGCGCACGGCGGGCTCGTGGGTGCATCCGGAGAAGATGACCTGTTCGAGCTTGAAGGCCTGCTCGCCGATGGCGCGAGCCACGCGAGGGTGCCCGTGCCCGTGTCCCGTCACCCACCAGGAAGAGACGGCGTCGAACACCTTCTGGCCACTCTGTGTGATCAGGTTGGCGCCGTGCGCGCCGGCCACGGCCAGCGGGTCCGGCATGGTGGCGTGCTGGGCATACGGGTGCCAGATGACCTTGGCGCTGCGCTCCACCAGGTCGCCTTCGGGCGCCTTGGGGGCAAGCGGCGTCGGCTCGTCGCACGGGTCGGCGACCTCGCCCGCCTCCACCTTGTGACAGAAGCTGTCCAGCGCTGCGGTGTCCAACGGGAAGATCTCCGGGATGCGCAGCAGGATCTCGGTGCGCCCCATGTCGCGGATCGCGCGGGCGTTGGAGCCGTGGGCCGGGCCCGAGAGGATCACGCCGGCCACCGGGATGCCGCGCGAACGCAGGGCTTCCAGCGTGAGCAGGGTGTGGTTGATGGCCCCGAGGGTGGATGGGGCCACGATCACCACGGGCATGGCAAGGTGCTTGGCCAGGTCGGCCATGGTCTCGCGTCCGTTGAGCGGCACCAGCAGGCCTCCCGCACCCTCGGTCACCGTGAAGTAGCCTTCGGGCTTGCCTTCGGCGATCTCGGCTGCATCGAGCATGACGCCCTCGAGTTCTGCCGAGAAGTGCGGCGAGGCGGGTTCCTGCAACGTCACCGCAGGAAAATGGACGGGTGTTCCGGGGGCCAGTTCTAGCAGGGTGTGCGAGTCCTGCTCGGCGGTGCCCGACTGGATCGGCTTCCAGTACTCGGCTTCGCGCAGGCGGCAGAGCACGGCGCAGGCCACGGTCTTCCCTACGCCGGTGCCGGTGCCGGTCAGGAAGAGATGCGGGGCGAACTCCGGGTCGAGAAGGGGAGAGCGGAAGGAAAGGCTCGCCGAAGTCGATTCACTGTTCATGGTGCATAAAGGTAGGCCCTTTTTCCCGCCCTGCTCACCCGCGATCGGTTCAGGATCCATGACCTCGCGGGTTCGTCAAGCCTCCTCGGCTTGCGCCCTTCCTGTCTGCGGAAGAGGCTCGGGCGCTGCGCCTGCGGGGTCTTGCCCGCCCGGCGGCGACGGTCGGGGGGAGCGTTTGCGCAGGTCGAATTCACGCAACACGGTGTCACCCTTGGCAATTGACGTGGCATTTCTATCTTGCCACCTCATTCGGTTTCTGGAAAACACAGGCATGGAGGGGCATTCCCTGGAAAAGAAGGAAAAGCTTTCAAGCCTGGCGGGTCAGATCGCCGAAGCACACGGACTGGAACTGGTGGAGGTCGAACTCTTCCGGGCTGGGCGCCGCGAGGTGCTTCGTGTCTATCTCGACAAGCCAGGAGGCATCAGTCTGGGCGATTGCGCCGAGGCTAGCCGAGAGCTGTCGGATCTTTTGGATGCCGACGAGCTGTTTCCAGAAGCCTATACCCTGGAGGTTTCTTCGCCGGGACTCGATCGTCCGTTGCGCACTCCGCGCGACTGGGCCCGTCGGGTCGGCGAGTTTGTGCGCATCCACCTGAGCGAACCCGTCGAGGGCAAGCGCATCTGGATCGGTAAGCTGGTCCGAAGCGGGGACGAGACCGCAGTGGTCGTCTCCGACAAGACTTCGCAGGAAATCGAAATCCCTTATCGCGCGGTGCAGCTGGCACGCGTGGACGTCCGCTTCGAGGAATAGCAATGGCCAAGTCGCTTGCATCCGAATTCAACATCGTCGAGGCCCTCGGGCAGGTCGCCAAGGAAAAGAACCTGGGCGGCGAACTCGTCCTTTCGACCCTGCGGACCAGCCTTGTCGGCGCCGCACGCAAGTACCTCGGCGTTCAGAAGAACGTCGAAGCCGACATCGATCAGACCAAGGGTCTGATTCGCTGCTTCCTGCGCGTCGAGGTGGTCGATGACCTTCCGGACTATCCGGACGATCTCTCCCCCGAGGACCAGCTGCTCTTCGACGAGAAGTACATGCTGATCCACGAGGCCAAGCAGTACCAGCAGAGCATCCGCATCGGCGACACGCTCGAAGTGGATATCCCCATCGCCGCCTTCGGCCGTGCCGCGATCCAGGTCGCCAAGCAGAGCCTGACCCAGAAGGTCCGCGAAGTCGAGCGCCAGCGCGTGTTCGACGACTACCGCGATCGCATCGGCACCATCGTGACCGGCTCGGTCCAGCAGGTCGACCGTGGCGACATCCTGGTCAACCTCGGTCGCACCGAGGCCATCGTCCCCTCCCGCGAGCAGATCCGCAAGGAACGCTACCGTCAGGGCGACTCCATCCGCGCCTACATCTGCGACGTGGCCCAGAACAGCAAGGGACCGCAGGTCGTGCTCTCGCGTACCCATCCCGAGTTCCTGGCCAAGCTGTTCGAGCTGGAAGTGCCCGAGATCTACGACGAGATCGTCGAGATCCGCGCCGTGGCCCGCGACCCGGGCTTCCGCGCCAAGATCGCCGTCTTCAGCCGCGACGAGCGCATCGACCCTGTCGGCGCCTGCGTGGGCATGAAGGGCAACCGCGTCCAGGCCATCGTCCGCGAGCTCTCCAACGAGCGGGTGGACATCATCCACTGGACCGAGGACCTGGCCGCCTACGTCAAGCGCCTCTTCTCGCCCGCCGATGTCAAGAAGGTCATCGGCTGCGAGGACAACCGCATCGTCGTGGTCGTGGCCACCGAGGATCTGTCGCTGGCCATCGGTCGCAGCGGTCAGAACGTTCGTCTTTCCTCCAAGCTGTTGGGCAAGGAGATCGACGTGTACGGCGAAGAGGATTTCAACGCGCTCAGCGAAGAGCAGCGCGAAGACATCTCCAAGCCCGCCGCGCGCTGAGATACCGACGGCGGGACGCGAAGTCCCGTCGCGCTTGCATTCCTGGACATATGGAAAATCCGTCCGGGAGATCATGTGGGCAACGTTATTTTTTCCGCTTCAAGACAAAAACGCATCGTTACGCATAATTCAAGGCAAGGGAATCCGTGAGCACCAAGAAGAAGATCAGCGACGTCGCCGAAGAGTACGGGATATCCAAGGACAAGGTCCTGGAGCTCCTGCGCGAAGGCGGGTTCGAGGTGCGAACGACGGTGGCTCCCTTGGATGCCGCATGGGTCGAAGCCATCCGGCCCAGCCTTGAAGCCTCGAAAGGGCCGGCCAAGAAGAAGTCGGCTCCCAAGAAGCCTGCCGCCCCGAAGAAGCCTGCCGCCAAGGACGGGGAGGCTCCGACGAGCGCTCCCGCCGAGGCTGTCGCTCCCGAAGCGGTCAAGCCCGTAGCCGTCGAGCCCAAGGCCGAGGCCAAGCCTGAAGTCAAGGCCGAACCGAAGGTCGAAGCCAACAAGGTGGAGGCTCCTGCAGCCGCATCCGTGGCTCCCAAGCCTGTGGCCGCTGAGCCCAAGGTCGAGGCCAAGCCTGAAGTCAAGGCCGAACCGAAGGTCGAAGCCAAGGTGGAGGCTCCTGCAGCCGCACCCGTGGCTCCCAAGCCCGTGGCCGCTGAGCCCAAGGTCGAGGCCAAGCCTGAAGTCAAGGTCGAACCGAAGGTCGAGGCCGCCAAGCCTGCGATCGGCGGTGGCTTTGGTCTGACTGCTCCGGTTCGCCGCCAGCCATCCTTCACGATCCGCCCCAACGAGCCCAAGAAGCCTGCTGCGGCCACCTACACTCCGACCCCTCGCGGCATCTCGGGCGGACCTCGCCCCGGATTCACCCCGGGTGGCGAGAAGACTCCTGGCGGAGCGGCTCCGGTCGCAGGCCAGGAAGTCCAGCAGGGCCAGCAGACTCAGCGTCCCGGTCGTGACGGAACTCGTCCCGGCGCCCCTGGTGCCCAGGGAACTCAAGGTCAGGGGCAAGGCGCACAGGGACGCGGTCCGCGTCCTGCGGCCAGCTCGGCAGGTCCTTTCCGTCCCGCTCCCGGCGGCACTCCTGGCGCCACCGGCGTCGGCGCCCGTCCCGGTCAGCCTGGCCAACCCGGCCAGCCCGGTCAGCCGACCACGGGGCAGCAGCCCGGCCCCCATCGCCGCACCGGCCCTGGCGGCAAGCGCAAGACCAAGGAGCAGATCGAGTCCGAGATCCTCCAGCAGGTCCAGCAGAACGTCAACAAGGTCATGGTCTCGCTGGATCGCGGCAAGAGCACGCGCCGTTACGGCCGTCATCGCGACCAGGGCCAGGAAGTCGTCGAAGAAAAGAAGGTTCTCAAGGTCTCCGAGTTCGTGACGATCTCGGAACTGGCGAACCTGCTCGACGTTCCGGCCTCCCAGGTCATCGGCAAGGCCATGGGCCTAGGCATGATGGTGACCATCAACGCCCGTCTTGAGCACGAGACCATTGCGATCATCGCCGATGAGTTCGGCTATGCCGTCGAGCTGATGGACGAGTACGCCGAGCTTTTGGCCGAGAACCAGGACAACGACGCTCAGATCGACGTGGATCCGATCCGTCGTCCTCCGATCGTGACCGTCATGGGCCACGTCGACCACGGCAAGACCTCGCTTCTCGATCATTACCGCAAGACTTCCGTGATCGCTGGTGAAGCCGGCGGCATCACGCAGCACATCGGTGCTTACGAAGTGCAGTTCGAGCACGGCGCGGTCACCTTCTTGGATACTCCGGGTCACGAGGCGTTCTCCGCCATGCGTGCACGCGGTGCCAAGGTCACCGACATCGTCATCCTGGTGGTCGCTGCCGACTCCATGGTGATGCCGCAGACCAAGGAAGCCATCGACCACGCCCGTGCTGCCAGCTCGCCGATCGTCGTGGCGATCAACAAGTGCGACCTGCCGGCCGCCAACCCCGACAAGATCCGCGCCCAGCTCGCCGAATACGGCCTGGGAGTGGAAGGCTGGGGCGGTCAGGCCCAGTGCATCGAGATCTCGGCCAAGAAGGGCCTGAACATGGACAAACTTCTGGATGCCATCATCCTGGAAGCCGAAGTCCTCAATCTCATGGCTACTCCCGAGAAGAACGCCAAGGGCACCGTTGTCGAGGCTCGCCTCGACAAGGGCAAGGGCGTCATCTCGACGGTCCTGATCCAGGACGGTACCCTGCGCGTCGGCGATACCGTGCTTTGCGGCAACTATGCCGGTCGTGTCAAGCAGCTCCTCAACGAGCGTGGCAAGCCCACCGACCACGCAGGTCCTTCCGTTCCCGTGCAGGTCATGGGTTTGGATGGTGTGCCCCAGGCCGGCGATACCCTGCTTGTGTTCGAGGATGAGCGCGAATGCCGCGAGATCGCGGCCCGCCGTCAGCGTGCCTCCAAGGAGCGCGAACTGCGTCGCGCCCAGCGTTTCAGTCTGGAAGACCTTTCCAACCGTCGTGCCTCGGGCGAGGAAGAACAGCTCCTTCGCGTCATCGTCAAGGGTGACATGGACGGCTCGGTGGAGGCCATCTCGGCCCAGCTCGAGCAGCTCACCTGCAAGGAAGTGCGCGTCGAGATCGTCTCTCGTGCCGTGGGTGGACTCAAGGAAGCCGACGTCATGCTTGCCGCCGCCTCGAACGCGATCATCGTGGGCTTCCACGTGCGTCCCGATGCCACGACCCGCGAGATCGCTTCCCGCGAAGGCGTCGAGATCCGCACCTACCGCGTGATCTACGAGGTGATCGACGACATCCGCAAGGCCATGGAAGGCCTGCTCAAGCCCGAGATTCGCGAGGAGATCGCTGCCGAGGCAGAGGTCCGCGCCATCTTCTCGGTGCCCAAGCTCGGCCAGATCGCCGGTTGCATGGTCGTCATGGGAACCATCGATCGCCACTACCGTGCCCGCGTCTACCGCAACGGCATCGAGATGGGCGAGTCCAAGATCGCCACCCTCAAGCGCTTCAAGGACGACGTCCACGAAGTGCGCCAGGGCTTCGAGTGCGGTATCGGCCTTGGGGACTTCAACGAATTCAAGGAAGGCGACACCATCGCATTCTTCCGCCAGTTCGAAGTGGCTCGTAAGCTTTCCGAACCCCTCTCGAAGAGTCACTGATGCGTCCGCTCGGCAACCGCACGCGCCTGGTGGGCGAGCAGATGCGCAAGGAAATCTCGCTGCTCCTCCAGGGGCAGACGAAGGATCCCCGCATCGGCTTCATCACAGTCTCGCGCGTGGACGTTTCCTCGGACATGTCCTACGCCACGGTGCGGTTTTCGGTCCTGGGCAACGAGAAGAACGCTCACGACACGGAGATCGGGTTGCACCAGGCGCGTGGCTGGCTTCGCAAGGAGCTTTCCCACGTGCTGCGGATGCGCCACGTCCCCGAACTTCGCTTCGAGCTCGACAAGAATCTCGAGAACTCCCTGCGCATCCAGGAGATCCTGAACCAGCTCCCTGAGCTGAAGACGGAATCCAAGGAGCCGGAAGAGGACGAAGAGGATTGATCTTTCGGGGCACGGATTTGTGCTCTGGTAGAACACGAAATGAAGAGGCCCCTCCACACATTTGTTGTGGATGGGCTTTTTTGCGGGTATTATGTTCTCATGAACAATGGCTCCCCCATGCAACGCTTCCTTCTGGATGCCCTCTCGGACGGTGTCGCCGCCGTGCAGTCGGCTGAACTATCCCATCCCTCGGAAGGTTCGGGGATGGACGGCTCCGCAGCGGGGCGTTCGTTGAGTGCCGCTTCTGAAGGTTCGCATGGCCGTGGAGGCATGGAATGAAACGCTTGGCATTGAGCCTTCTGGCTGGCTTGGGCCTGCTTTCCTGCTCCCAGGGGGCAGATCAGACGCTGGCCGGCACGATCGGTACCGGAAATACTGCCGGTGTGGCAGGAGTCAAGCTGACGGGATCCGGCTCCGAAATCGGAGCCAAGGTCTACATCTACAAGGCTGACAGCCTAGCATACCCCGTGGACACGACACGGACAGATGCCCAAGGCAATTATCACTTCGACAGCCTGCCTGTCGGTTCCTATACGGTTTTCCTGGATCAAAACGGCTTGGCTGGTGCATTCCAGGATGTCGTCATCAAGGAAAATGTGACCGTCAATACGACCGTGGAGCTGCGCCCCTACGTGATCCTGCAGGTCGATTCCGTGATCAGCGGGTACTGCGGTGTCGGAGCGAATACGCTCGTGACGACCGGCTCCTCCACCTTGGTGCGCATCCCCCAGCAGCAGGGAACCCTTTCCTTGGTGTCGGGCTCTTCGTCGAATCTCACCGTGGCTTGGGATAGTGTCGCTCGCATCACGACCTTGAGTCGTGCCGGCAGCGCAGTGCTTCAGGAAGCTGTTGCGGCGCATGATGGCGTGCTTCTCTCAAGCCCAGTGTCTAAGCAGTACGATGCGGGAGCTATTTCAGTCTGGAAGCCGCATGTCGGTGGTTTCTTGCGGGTGAGCCTGGTCTTCACCTTGACGCAGTCCTTGGGGGATACGGCAAGCCTGATTAACTTCGGTGAGGCACTCTCTCTCCAGGTGAGCGATTCGAGCCTGGTGATTGTCGATGGTGCCTCCAAGAAGCTGATGGGGACCATTCCTCGGGGCGTTCCCCAGTATCTCGAGATGATTGTGGATGGCTCGACGGCGACTCTGTCCGGGGCGACCGGCTCCGTGGTCGGTTCGATGGCTGCCATGCTGCCTGCGTTGAAGTCGACCGGAGTCTCGGGTGCGACGGGGCATCTTCTGGTCGGAAATGCAAAGCCGTCGTTTCTGCTGCACGGCGTTTCCATTGACCTTGTGAACTCCAGGACCAAGACGAGTAACTAGCTTCACGCTTCCAGTGAAGCTTCTCGATCTCCAAGCTCAATACGCGGCCCGAAGCCAAGACTTCGAGGCCGCGTTGTTGCGTGTAGCCCGCAGTGGGCAGTTCCTCGACGGCCCCGAGGCAGTTGCCTTCGAGGCACAATTGGAACTTTGGCTGGGACGCGAAGTCCGTGCCGTGACCTGCGCGAGCGGGTCGGAGGCGCTGGTGTTGGCTCTCAAGGCTCTGGACGTGCAGGCTGGGGACGAAGTCGTGGTGCCGGCCTTCACCTTCGCCGCCACGGCGGAGGCGGTCGTCCATCTCGGGGCGGTTCCGGTCTTTGCCGATGTGGGTCCGGACGGCTTACTGGACCGAACCTGCATCGAGCCTTGCCTGACATCGCGCACGCGCGCGGTGGTCTTCGTCTCCCTCTTTGGGCAGGTGCCGGACTTGGAAGTCTTGGGGCCTTGGCTCGAGGCACAGGGGATCGGCTGGCTGGAGGACGGGGCGCAGTCGTTCGGGGCGCGGCGGAACGGGCGTCTTTCCTGCACCTTCGGGTTGGCGACGACCTCGTTCTTCCCCGGCAAGCCACTGGGGGCCTGGGGTAAGGGAGGGGCGGTCTTTGCCAAGAATCCCGTGCAGGCGGCTCGCTTGCGCGCCTTGCGCAACCACGGGCAGGCGGAGCGGGGCGTCCACGACGAGGTGGGCTGGAACTCGCGTATGGACGAGATGCAGGCGGCAGTCCTGCGGCTCAAGCTCGAGATGTTCCCCGAGGAACTGGCGATCCGCCGAAGCCTGGCTTCCCTGTATCGCGCCGAACTCCCAGGTGCCGCGAAGAGGTTGTTCCAGCAGGATGCGTGCGAAAGTTCGTGGTCCCAGTTCACGGTCCGTCTGCAGGATCGCGGAGCGGTTCGGGAACGATTCCAGCGCGCGGGCATTCCCTCGGCGATCCACTATGCGGTGCCGCTGCACCTGCAGCCGGCCTTCGCCGCTTGGAAGCCGGAACGGGCTCTTCCGATGGCGGAGGCTCTCTCCCGGGAGATCCTTTCCCTGCCTCTCCATCCGTGGCTGACGCAGGACGATGTGCGGGCGGTCTGCCGGGAGCTGGAGCGGGAATGAGTACCTTGCAAGGAATGAGAGGTTTCCTTGCCGTCCTTGCGTTCTTCCTGCTGGGCGGATGCTACAGCTTCACCGGTTCGGGCCTGCCGTCCCATCTGCGGACCGTCAAGATCGAGCAGGTCCAGGACAAGGCGCGCCAGACCGAGCTTGCCGACGTGGCCACCTCCAAGGTCGTGGCGGGCTTCCGTTCCCGCGGGAGTCTCAAGCCTGTGGACGGTGCGGCGGATTCGCGCCTGGAGGCCACGCTGGTGGACTACACCCACAAGGCCAGCCAGTGGGACGGGACGGGAACGGTCACCCGCTTCAGCGTGACGATCACTTTTTCTGCGCGCTTCACGGACGAGAAGGAAAGTGCAATACTCTTCGAGAGCAACTCGATTGCTGGCACGCAGGATTACGACCCAAACAAGGAAACCGAGCAGGACGCCGCCAAGAAGGCTCTCGACGAAGCGGTGAAACGGCTCGTGGACAACACGATCAGCGGATGGTGACCATGGAATTTGTAAAGATGCACGGGACCGGCAACGACTACGTCTACGTCGACGGCTGGGGCCACGACCTCGAGGACGGCATCGAAGACTTGGCGATCGCGGTCTCGCACCGCCACTTCGGCATCGGCGGCGATGGCATGATCATCGTGCGCAAGCCCGAGATGCCCGGCCACTCCGGCCGCATGGAGATGTACAACCTCGACGGCTCTCGCGGGAAGATGTGCGGCAACGGGCTGCGCTGCGTGGCGAAGTTCCTCTTCGATCGAGGTCGCACCCACACCATGACCGAGTTCAACCTGGAGACCGATGCCGGCACCCGCCGCGCCAAGGTCTTCGTGGGCCAGGACGGCAAGGCCGAGCGCGTGCGCCTCTCCATGGGCCAGCCCATCCTGGAGCCCGCCCGCATCCCCGCCGCCTTCGAGGGGGCGCGTGCCGTGGAGGTCCCTCTCGAGATCGACGGCACCGTCTACAAGGGCACCGCCGTGGGCATGGGCAATCCCCACTTCGTGATCTTCGTCGACGATGTCGACAGCTTCCCGGTCGAGGCCGTGGGCAAGAAAATCGAGCACCATGCGATGTTCCCGGAGCGCGTGAACGTCGAGTTCGTGCAGGTCCTGGGCGAGAACCACCTGCGCCAGCGCACCTGGGAGCGCGGCTCGGGCGAGACCTGGGCCTGCGGGACCGGTGCCTCGGCCGTGTCAGTGGCGGCCAAGCTCACCGGACGCGCCAAGGTCGAGGCTCCCGTGGAGATCGACCTTCTGGGCGGTCGCCTGACCCTGGAATGGGACGGCGCGCAGGGCGAGGTCTTCATGACGGGCGACGCGGTGGAAGTCTTCACCGGCACCTGGCCTCACGCCGTCGTCTGAGGTGGCGAAGAGACACGTTCCCGGCAGTCCGTGCGGCATGGTCCTGTGGGACAAGCCGCTGGGTCCGTCCTCGCACCAGGCGCTGGGCATCATCAAGCGCACCTTCGGAACCCGCAGGGTCGGTCACGCCGGAACCCTGGATCCCGACGCGACCGGACTCCTGGTCTGCGCGGTCGGCAAGGCCACCCGCCTCCTGCAGGAAGTCGAGGCGCGGGAGAAGGAGTACGTGTTCGCCCTGCGCCTGGGCGTGGTCACCACCACGCTGGACATGGCGGGCGAGGTCGTCGAGACGCGCGCGGTCCCCGACCTGTCGGGCTTCGACTGGGCGCCGTTGCTGGAGCGTTTCACCGGTGTCCTCCAGCAGGTTCCTCCGGCGGTCTCGGCGCTCAAGGTCGACGGCGTGAGGGCCTACGATCGGGTGCGCAACGGCGAGGTCCTGGACCTGCCGGCCCGCGAGGTGACGGTGCTGCGCTTCGAGCAGATCGTTGATTTGACAGATCCTGTCCTGCCGGGTGGCGATCCGCTCTTCCGGGTCGCCTGCTCCAAGGGCACCTACGTGCGCTCGCTGGCGCGCGACCTGGGCGATGCGCTGGGGTGCGGGGCGAGCGTGAGCTTCCTGCGGCGCACGGCCATCGGTCCGTGGCGTGTCCCCGACCTGCCGACCTCCGAGGCTGCCGAGCCGATGCTGCGTCCGGTGGGCGACTTCTTCGCGCACTGGCCGCGCTTCGAGGCGACCGAGGCGGATCGCGATGCGCTGCGGGTGGGCAAGTGCATCGAGTGCCCTCTTCCCGACACGGGGCTTGCCTTGGCGATGGGGAGCGATGCCTTGGCCAGCGGTCATGTGGCCGGCGGGAGCTTCCATCCGGACATCCTCCTGATCGACGCGCAATGAGGTGGCTGCGGCTCCTCGTGATCCTGTCCACCGTGGCCTGTGCCCAGTGGAAGGTCGGGATCTGGTGGGAGCTCGGGCTGGGCCGCGATTCGGTCCAGGCGGTCGGCTTCGCGCAGGCCTTGGCGGATTCCTTCGACCGGCATCTCAAGGCCGGTGGCGGCTCCGGGGCGCAGCTCGTGCGCCTGGTGTTCGCTCAGCCGGGGCAGTTGCCCTTGGCCGGGAGCGATCCCCAGGAGCATCCCGACCTGCGGGACTCGGCCATCGATCTCGAATGGGGCGTCCCTGCGAACAAGGCGGTCCCCGATCCCCTTGCCGTGGAAGTGGCCTGGTTGCGTGCTCTCGGGTGTCCGGACCCCTCGACCTTCGCGGTGGGTTGGGATCTTTTCCGCCTGCAGGAACAGGGCAAGTCCCTGCTGGGAACCCCCGAGTTTCCGCTGCTCAAGGGCTTGTGGGCCCATCTTCCCGCCTGGCAGCTCGTCGATACGGCCGTGGACCGCTTCTGCATCCGCTTGAGCCGGATGGATTCCGTGCCGCACGGTCCGCGTCTGGCACGCCAGAATACGCCATTGGAGCTGCTGGCCAAGGCTCTTCCCGACACCTTCGAGATCCGGGTCCGGGACGGGGCGGGGCATCCCGCGATCGCGACCATCGACCTCTGGCGGGCGCGTTCGGACAGCTTGCGCCCCTATGCCGCGCTGTTTGAAGGACGCTGGGACACGCTGCGGACCGATTCGTCGGGGCGGATCCGGGTTCGGCGCGAGAGCTGGTTCCGAGGACCGATGGCGCATGGCCGGAAGGGATCGAATCTCCAGACGTTGGTGCGGGTGCGCGGCATGGGGCGGCAGACGGCCTGGGGCTGGATGGAGGCTCGCGACGTGCTTCTTGCCGGCGGCATCCTCGACATTTCGCTTCCCTCGGGCTCCAGCGGTGCCTGGAGAAAGGCTGCCGAGACGTTTCCCAACCAAGAGATCCTGGCGGGAGAAAGCGATTCCTCGGGAACCTGGGTGGGAATTTCCCTCCTGGAAAGGACGGATCTTGTCCTGCGACTCTCCGAACCCGGAGGAAGGACCCTGTTCCGTTCCGAACGGTTGACCTTGACCGCAGGCGCCTGGGAGAAGAAACTGCCGATCACGCTCTCCCCGGGAAGCGGCTACGAGCTGCGGATGGACACGCCGACCAGTCGTCGCCTGGTGCGCCTGGTGGCCGGTGCCGGGGTGGCGGCGCGCTGATCCGCAGACCCCGGAGCAGGGCGTTGGCGGGAGACTCGCTGCGGGTGCCGTCGCCGGGCCCTTGCCTTTTCTAGCTTGTAGGCGAAAGGGATCTTTCAAAATGGAGCTTGTTCACACAAGGCTCCTGGACGGTGTCGACTCTCCAGAGGACGTCCGGGCGCTTACCATCACTCAGCTTGAACAGCTGGCGCAGGAACTGCGCGAGTTCATCGTCACGCACATCTCCCGTGTGGGTGGGCATCTTTCGCCCAACCTCGGGACGATCGAGCTGACGCTGGCGCTGTTCAAGACGACCGTCCAGCCGCAGGACCACATCGTGTGGGACGTGGGCCACCAGGCCTACACCCACAAGATCCTGACCGGTCGGCGCGACACCTTCGATACGATCCGTCAGCACGGCGGATTGTCGGGCTTCCTCAAACGGGAAGAATCGACGTTCGACGTCTTCGGGGCAGGTCACGCCAGCACCTCGATCTCGGCGGCCTTGGGCCTTGCCGTGGCGCGCGACCTCAAGGGTGCCCACAACCGGGTGTTCGCGGTCATCGGCGACGGCTCGCTCACCGGCGGCATGGCCTTCGAGGCCCTGAACAACGCCGGGGCGCGCAACGAGGATCTCACCGTGATCCTCAACGACAACAAGATGTCGATCTCCCAGAACGTGGGGGCGCTGCCCAAGCATCTCAACCGCCTGATCACCGATCCCCGCTGGCTCAAGCTGCGTGGCGACGTGTGGAACCGGCTCGGGGGCTTGGACAAGCTCTCCAAGGGGCTTGCGCAGGGCGCACGCACCGCGGTGGGCAAGCTTGAAGAGGCCCTCAAGGGCACTCTCCTTCCGGCCTCCTACTTCGAGAACCTGGGCATCCAGTACTTCGGGCCGGTGGACGGCCATGACCTGCCGGCCCTCATCGAGGTGTTCGAGCGGCTCAAGAATGTGCCGGGCCCCAAGCTCCTGCATGTGGTGACCCAGAAGGGCAAGGGCTACGAACCCGCCGAGAAGGACAGCGCCGGCAAGTGGCACGGCCTGGGAGCCTTCGACAAGGATACCGGCAAGGTCGCTCCGACGTCCGATACCCGTCCGACCTACACGCAGGTCTTCGGCGAGGCGCTTTGCGCCCTGATGGAAGAGCACAAGGAAGTGGTCGGCCTGACCGCAGCCATGCCTTCGGGCACAGGCATCAGCATCGTGGAGAAGCGCTTCCCCGACCGGGTGTTCGACGTGGGCATCGCCGAGCAGCACGGCGTGACCTTCGCCGCAGGCCTTGCCTGCGAGGGCATCCGCCCGGTGGTCGCGATCTACTCGACCTTCATGCAGCGCGCCTACGACCAGATCGTCCACGACGTGGCGATCCAGCACCTGCCGGTGATCTTCTGCCTGGACCGTGCCGGTCTGGTGGGCGCCGATGGCCCCACCCACCACGGCAGCCTCGACCTGGCCTACCTGCGTTCGATCCCGGGCATGGTGGTGATGGCCCCGCGCGACGAGGCGGAGCTGCGCGACATGCTCGCCACCGCCTATGCGCACACCGATGGTCCCTCCTCGATCCGCTACCCTCGCGGTTCCGGATCCGGTGCTGCGCTCGATCGCGCTCCGAAAGTCCTGGAACTGGGCGTGCCAGAGGTACTGCGCGAGGGCGGCAAGGTCGCTCTCCTGGGCATCGGCAACATGGTGACCGTGCTGGAGGAGGTCGCCGAGCTGCTCGCGGCCAAGGGCATCGGGGCGACCGTGGTGAACGGACGCTTCGCCAAGCCCCTCTCCCCGGAGCACTTCGGCAAGGTCCTGGGCGGCCACGACTTGGTCGTGACGCTCGAGGACGGTGTCAAGCAAGGCGGCTTCGGTGCCGGCGTGCTGGAGCTGGCCGCCGACCTGGGGCATCGTCCCCGCATGCTGGTATTGGGACATCCCGACGCGTTCGTCAGTCATGGCGACAGCAAGCGTCTGTTCGCGGAACTGGGCCTGGATGCCCGTTCCATTTGTGACAAGATCTGTCAAATTCTTGGAGGTGCTTCGTGATGGGTGGCAATCGTGGAACCGGGCGTGGAGAAGGCAACGAGGGGCGCAATCCCAACTGGATCCGTCGTCCCCGTCCGGCTTCGGCACGGGTGATCGAGAACGCCCAGGGCGAGCAGGTGGAGCTCGACGGCGAGCTGCGCGTGGTCGCGACGCTCAAGCACGACAAGGCGCGCGAGCGCGAAGGCCAGTACGTGGTCGAGGGCGTGCGCGCCGTCGAGACCCTGCTGGAGCTGGCTCACGAGAACGTGCTGGCCGTGTACGAGATCCAGGGCACCCAGTGGAAGAAGGAACTGCTGGGCAGCGGCCGCGACCGCAAGTCCTGCCGCGTCATCACCGAGGCCCAGATGGCCGAGCTCTCCCACACCAAGACGGCCCAGGGCCTGCTTGCCGTGGCAGCGGCCCGTTCGCTGCGCGTGAACTGGGATCTGGCCCGCCGCGTCACTCTGGTGGACAGCGTGCAGGATCCGGGCAATCTCGGCGCCATGTTCCGCTCCAGCGCGGCCTTCGGCTTCGACGCCATGGTCTTGGGCAAGGGCACCGTCGACCCGTGGAACCCCCGCGTGGCGCGTGGTTCGTCGGGCCTGGTGGCATCGGTCCCCTTCGAGAGCGGGCACAACCTGTCGGCCATGCTCGAGTTCCTGCGTTCCAAGGGCTTCGTCATCGTGGGCACCTCGCCGCACGGCAAGGAGACCCTCGAGACCCTGGCGCACAAGCTGTCGGCTCGGCCGGGGCACATCGAAGGTCGCGTGGCGTTCCTGGTGGGCAACGAAGGGCGCGGGACCCAGACCAACCTGCTGGACCAGTGCGATCTCAAGCTGCGCATCTCGATGGCGCCGGGTGTCGAGTCGCTCAACGTCGCGGTGGCCCACGGCATCCTATGCTCCCGCTTCTCCGCCGTAGCCTGATTCCTGCGGCGCTGCTCGCTTCGGCGGTAGCGGCACATGCCCAGGATGCCGCGACGACCACGTCCGCTTGGACGTGGTCGTTCGGCGTTGGGCAGGCATTGGAATCCTTCCATTGGCACGAGACGAGCTCGGACCAATGGTGGCGTCCTGTCGGGACGAATGAAAACGGCCGTACGGTGTACGATGTCGTCGATCGGGGGCAGGTGCTCTTCCTGCAGGAGGATGGGGGTCGCAACAACACCTTCGCGAAGGCGTGGCTCGAGTTCGTACCCGGGATGCGCCTGGTGGCAAGGTTCGGCTACACCTACGCGAGCGTGAGCTACGATGGCGGCTTGCAGCCTTCACTCAGCGCTTCCGCAGCGACCTGGCCGCTGGATTCGACCGAAATGGAGGGGGCGACCTACTACCAGTACCGGCGCATCCCCTATGCTACGAGCACCGGGTACTTCGGTCCGGACCTCGAGGTGGGATTTGAGCTGAGGCCGCGGCATCGGCTCGGATCGTTCTTTCCCCGCGCGGAATTGGCCTACTGCTACTCCAGCCTTCGGCGTAAGGTCGCCTACACGACCACCCGGGCATCCGGGTACGACGAGGTCTGGACGCGCGATTGGGTTCGGTTGGCCGGTGGTCCCGGCTGGTCCACCTGCAACGGGGAGCTGCTCCTGTCCTTCGGGCTGCGCCAGCCGCTCTCGACAGTAGAGGATGTCCAGAAGGTCAGCGGGGGCGCGGATATCTCTCCGGTGACCCTCAAGCCGGAGGCGCGGACCGCCTGGGAGACCTCGCTGGCCTGGGAAAGCCGCTTCGGACTGGACATGAAGGTCCGCTACAGCCGACAGATCTTCGACGAGTCCCCCAGCGTGGGCGGGTCGTTGCAGCCCGACTCCTACGAAGGCGTGACGAGGTTCGAGGTCGGATGGAATTTTTGACAAATTCCGTCAAAGCAACTCTGCGACAGGATCACGAATGACCGAGCCGGTTCTCAAAGCCCAGAACATCCGCAAGACCTTCCGGGACACCGGGGACGAACTGGTCATCCTGCGCGACGCCTCGCTCGAGGTGCGCGCGGGCGAGGTCGTGGCCCTGCTGGGCGTGAGCGGATCGGGCAAGAGCACCTTCCTCCAGATCCTGGGCACGCTGGATCGGCCCGATGCCGGTGCGCTTGCGATCGGCGGCGAGGACGCGCTCGCGCTGAATGATGCCGATCTTTCCCGGCTGCGCAACCGCCGCCTGGGCTTCGTGTTCCAGTTCCATCACCTGCTGCCCGACTTCTCGGCGCAGGAGAACATCGCCTTCCCGCTCCTGATCGAGGGAGCCTCCCGCAAGTCGGCCAATGAGCGCGCCCGCGAACTGCTGGCCGAGGTGGGACTCTCGGATCGGACAGAACATCGCCCTAACGAACTTTCGGGGGGCGAGCGTCAGCGCGTGGCCTTGGCGCGAGCCCTGTGCATGAAGCCAGCCGTGGTGCTGGCCGACGAGCCGACCGGGAACCTGGATCCTGCGAGTGCGTTGCGCATGTACGAGCTGCTGGAGAGCCTGGCCACGCGTCACGGACAGGCCTTCGTGATCGCCACCCACGACATGGAGCTGGCCAGCCGGGCGCACCGTCGCCTGCGCCTGCTCGAAGGGGCGTTCGAGGCGTGCTGACCGAGCCGGAGTGCCCGGAGTGCGGCTTTTTGTGGTCGCGCTTCCTGCGCGAGAACCACCTGGGATGTCCTGCCTGCTACGAGGCGTTCCGCTCCAGACTGGAGCCCATGCTGCGCAACCATCATCGCACCAGCCTCCCGCAGCCTCCCGCCGGGAATCTGCGGGATCTGGTGAAGCGCCATCGCCGCGAGGAGTGGCAGCGGCGTCAGGACGATGCCGTGGCGCGTGAGGACTACGAGGAAGCCGCGCGCCTGCGCGAGCTCCTGGCGGAGGCGTCATGATCCCCGGAGGTTTACTCGACCGCATCCGCGAGGCGCCCGAGGATGCGATCCTGCTGTGCTCGCGCATCCGCATCGGACGTGCCCTCGAAGGGCGCCGCTGGTGGGAACAGGATACCCTCGAAGGGCAGGACGAGACCTGTGCCCTGCTGGATGGTTTTCGCCGTGCGCATCTGCCGGAGCTTGTGCCGATCGCCGATGCGGCCGGGAATCCGCAGGACTTGGCCCTGTTGGGAGAGCGCCTGGAGATCAATCCGGCCCTGCGCTTGCGCAGCGGTGCGTGCTGGTCGGCTTGGGCTCAACCCGACAACCTGCGCGGGATGACCGTCAACGACGAAGACCATCTGCGCTTCTGGTCGCAGCGCAGCGGCTGCGATCCGCTGGGATGCCTGGACGACCTTTCCGATTGGGAAGAACTGGCGCGGGAGCAACTTTCTCTGGCCCGCGATCCGGACTGGGGCTGGATCACCTGGAACCCCGCGCTGGTGGGTACCGGTCTGCAGGTCGGGCAGCTGATGTTCCTGCCCGCCTTGCGCTGGACGCGACGGTTGGGCGAGACGCAGGCGGCGCTGGACGCCTTGGGCTTCGTGTTGACGCCGGTGCTCGAGGACGAGGACACGGCGCTGGTGGCGATCGCCAACCGGATGGCGCTGGGTCTTACCGAGGCGGAGATTGCCCAAAGGCTGGGGGAGCTTGCCGAGCGGGTGGCCGAGGAGGAACGCCGGGCTCTCGACGACCTCGTGCAGATCCAGGAGGCGGAGCTGAGGGATGCCGTGCTGCGCTCCCACGCATTGCTGGGATCGGTCTCGTTGCTTTCCCGGAGCGAGCTCCTGCGACGCCTGGAGCTGTGCGCGATGGGAGCCCGCATGGGATGGCTGGAATCGTGGCATGCGCGGCTGGCCGTGCAGCTGCACTTCATGACCGGCAAGGCCCACTTGACCGGGATGGCCGGTGCGGTCGCGCGCGAGGCGCATCCCGATCTCGACGACCTGCGCGCTGGCGCCGTGGTGAAGGCATGGACGGCGGGATGAAGGCCGGGGTGCTGGTGCCCGCCTACCGTGCGGCGCGCACTCTTCCCGCCCTGCTCGGGGCTCTGCTCGAGCGCTTCCCGGCCGACTCCATCTTCGTGGTCGATGACGGCTCCGGGGACGGGACCGCCGAGGCGGCCCGTGCCTGCGGCGTCACGGTGCTCGTGCATCCCGCCAACGCGGGCAAGGGAACGGCACTGATGACCGGCGCCCGCCATGCGCACGAGGCCGGTTTCACCCATGTCCTTTGCCTGGATGCCGACGGCCAGCACGACCCGGGTTGCGCCGATGCCTTCCTCGAGGCGGGGCGCGACCCTCGTGTCGGGATCGTGGTCGGGGCCCGCCGCTTGGCGCCGCCCGACATGCCGCTTCCGCGCGTGTGCTCCAACCGCCTGACCACCGCGCTGCTGGGGCTGCAGGCGGGTTGCCCACTCTTCGACAGCCAATGCGGCTACCGCTTCTACCGCCTCGAGGCGCTTCTCCACCCGGCGATGCCGGTCGCGGGGCGCTTCGAGTGGGAGAGCCAGGCGCTGGTGCGCGTGGCGCGGCGCGGCTGGAAGATCACCAAGGTCGCGATCCCGACGCGCTACGACGACGAGGTGGGTAGCCACATTCGCGCCTGGCGCGACACGTCGCGCTTCGTGGCGATGTGGTTCTCGCTGTGGCGCAGGATCCTCTCCTCTCCCGACAGGCTGCGCTCATGAGAGGTTTCTGGCTTGTCCTGCTGCTGCTGACCTTCGGTGTGCATGCCGAGACGGTGCGCGATTCCGCCTCCCAGGCGCTTCTGGACAAGGCTGGCCAGCTCTACGAGCGCGGGGACTGGCAGGGGGCCAGCGAGCACTACCGCTTGGCGGCCCGCAAGGGGATCGATCCGGCCGTCTCGTGGTTCAACTTCGGGAACGCGCAGGCCCAGCTGGGCAAGCGGGGCGAGGCCGCCGCGGCCTGGATGCGCGCGCTGGAATGGGCGCCGCGCTTCAAGCGGGCCCGGCAGAACCTGGCGATCCTGGCCGAGGAGAACCAGGACTGGGGAGAGGCGGTCAAGCACTGGCGCATCCTGTGGGATGTCGATTCGTCCGACGTCTCGGCGGCCGATCGCCTTGGCGAGATCGCGTTGCAGGGCGGTTCGGTGGGCGAGTCGGCGGAATGGTTCGCGCGAGCCCGCAACGTGGATTCCAGCTCGGCGGTCTCGCATCTCGGCTTGGCGCGCGCCCGGCTCACCGCTGGCGACACTGCGCTTGCCGTCGAGGCCCTGGACCGCTACGCGCCGCAGGCGGCTGCGGACACGACGGGACGGCTGGTGCTTTCGCTGGGCGGCCTCTACGAGGCGTGCCAGGCTTGGCGTCGCGCCGAACGGGCCTACCAGGATGCTCTGGTGGTCGCTCCGAAGAGCGTCCAGACCTGGCTGCGGCTGGCGCGTCTCTCGCAGCTGCGCAAGCGCGACGGCGAGGCGGTGGCGGTCCTCAAGCAGGCTCTTGAGACGGTGCCGGAATCGCCGCTTCTCTGGAAGGCGCTGGGTCAGGCGGGGGCGCGGGCCGGCAACGCGCAGGACGCCGTGCAGGGCTATGCGCACGCGCTGGAGCTGGGCGACAAGGGCGCGGTCGCGGGATTGCGGACCCTGTCGGGCTGGCTGCGCGCGCGCGGCGAGACCCGTCTCACGGCCCGGGTCGATTCGCTGCTGAGGAAGTAGGGCGTCTCCCGCGCTTCCACAGGCGCATGCTCCTTCGCGGGAAGCGGGGCCGGGCTGCCTGCCAAGCCTCCTCGGCCTGTTCGAGGGGCCATCGAGGCCTGCGGGGTCTCGGGCCGAAGGCCGGCATCCCTGACGCGCGTCGACGCCGCATGCCTTGCCTCCTGCCGATCCGGGAGGGACGGTACGGGCGATGCTGAGTCCCGGGCGCCTCAGCCTACGCTGCGGCGCTGCGCCTCCTCGCGGGCCTGCCGCAGCCAGTTCACGCCGGCGATGTCGGAGAGGATGTTCTCGGTGCGGCGGTTCTCGGCCTGCCGCCACTGCTTCTCGCGCCGTTCCCGGAGGGTCTCCAGAACCTTCACGCCGCGGCGCGCCTCGACCAGCCGTCCGCGCGCGGACTCCGCCTCGGCCTCGGCCTCGGCGATCTCCCCGTGGCAGTGGGCCATCTTCCCCTTGAGCCCCCGCATCCATCCCATGTCGACCATCTGGAGCTCGGGCCGGAAGACCCCGTCCAGCAGGGCGGCCTTGCGGGTTTCGACAGTTCCTGTCAATTGACCGCGCAGGTCGAGCATCCGGGCCTGCTTGCGTCCCAATGCGGCGATACGTTCGGCGAGGTCCTTGCGGGCCTGTTCCTCGGTGTGGCGGCGCAGCTTGAGCGCGGTCTCGAGCCTGAAGCGGAAGGCGGGCATCAGCGGCCCTTGCCGGCCTCGGCGGCCAGCATGGCGAGGGCCCCGACGGCCTGTTCGAAGCTCGAGCTGTCGAGGCGGTCCTGACGGAGGAAGGAGTCGAGCACCCCGCGCAGCTTGATGGCGACGTCCAGCTTGGCGTTGGCGCCCTGCTGGTAGGCGCCCAGGGTCACGAGATCCTCGTTCTCCCGGTAGAGGGCCATCTGGGCGACCAGCTCGCGGGCCGCCAGCACGTGCTCGCGCGAGACGACGTCGGGCATGCATCGGCTGACCGAGCGCAGGATGTCGATGGCGGGGAAGTGGCCCTTGGAGGCGATGTCGCGCGAAAGCACGATGTGCCCGTCCAGGATGGAACGGATGGCGTCGGCCACCGGCTCCTCGTGGTCGTCGCCGTCCACCAGCACGGTGTAGAGCGCGGTGATGGAGCCGATCTCGGCGGTGCCGGCGCGTTCGAAGATGCGCGGCAGCAGGGCGAATACGGACGGCGTGTAGCCGCGGGTGGCGGGCGGCTCGCCCACGGCCAGCCCGATCTCGCGCTGGGCCATGGCAAGGCGGGTGGAGGAGTCCATCATGAGGAGGACGTCGCGGCCCTCCTCGCGGAACCCCTCGGCGATGGCGGTGGCGGTGAAGGCGGCCTTCACGCGCACGATGGCCGGCTGGTCGGAGGTGGCGCACACCACCACGGAGCGGGCCATGCCCTCGGGGCCCAGGTCGCGTTCGAGAAATTCGCGCACCTCGCGGCCGCGCTCGCCGATCAGGCAGATCACGTTGATCTCGGCCTGGCAGTTCTTGGCGAACATGCCCAGGATCACGGACTTGCCCACGCCGGAACCCGCGAAGATGCCCATGCGCTGGCCGCGTCCCAGCGTGAGGAAGCCGTCCACGGCGCGCACGCCGGTGCCCATCGGCTGGTGGATGCGGCTGCGGGTCATCGGGTTGGGGGCGGTCCCGGTCACGGGGCGCCGGGGGAAGCTCTGCGGGATCTGTCCCATGCTGTCCATGGGATTTCCCAGTCCGTCCAGCACGCGTCCGACCAGGCCCATGCCGTAGGGGACCAGGAGCGGATGCCCGGTGGCGGTCACGTCAAAGCCGGGCCGGATGCCTTCCATCTCGCCCAGCGGCATGAGCAGGGTGGAGTTCTCGCGGAAGCCCACCACCTCGGCATAGCCCACCAGCACGTCCCCGAAGGACAGGGCGCACAGCTCGCCGATGCTGGCGGCCGGACCACTGCTTTCCAGGAGCAATCCGACCACCTTGGAGACCTTGCCGCGCGCCTCGATGGGATCGCACGACTCGATGCTGCGGATCCAGCGCGAGGGATCAGCGGCCAAGGCGGGCGCTCTCCGCGGCCAATGCCTCGGCCAAGGCGGCCTCGACCTTGGCGGTCATGCGAGGGATACGGGCATCGATCGAGCCGGCCTCGGTCTCGATCAGGACACTTCCCCGGTCCAGGGTCTCGTCCTCTTCAAGTTCGATGGTGCGGTTGCCGCGCGAGTTCCACAGGCCCTTCTCGCGCTCCAGGGCGGTGAAGTCGTCCGGATGCACGCGCACGCGGATGCGCGCCTCGGCCCCGAGCTTCTTGAGGGCCAGTCTCGCGACATGGGCCGCCACCACGCCGGATTCCTCGCAGACCTCCCCGACGATGCGGCGCGAGATGGCCATGGCAAGCTCCAGGATGCGTCCTTCCCAGTCCAGGAACAAGGCTTCCAGGGCGCATTCGATGGCCTGGAGGCGATGGCTGATCGAGGCTTCCGTCTCGCGCAGGCGCACGTCCATGGCGGCTTGGGCGATGGCGCGTCCCGAGGCTTCGCCGGCGCTGGTGCCGTCGCGCAACCCTTGCTGGTAGGCCTCCTCGCGGGCCTGGGCCAGTTGGGCCGCGTGCTCGCGGTGCAAGCGGGTGATCTCCCCCTCGAGGTCGACGATCCGCTCGGTCGCGACCTTCAGCCTGCCCTCCGGCGATTCGGCCTCCTTGCGCACGACATCGCCGATGCCGAAGTCCATCAGAGGGATGGCCTTGACCTCGCTGCCGCGCCGGATGCCGGTCAGTCCCAGCGGACGTTCCTCGTTCATCATACGACGATCTCGTCACCGCCGCCACGGCCGGAGATGACCACTTCGCCGGCATCCTCGAGACGACGCACGGAGTCGACGATCTTCTGCTGGCCTTCCTCGACGTCGCGCAGCTTCACCGGGCCCATGTACTGGATCTCTTCCGAGATCATCTCGGCGGCGCGCTGCGACATGTTGCGCAGGAACTTGTTGCGCATCTCCTCGCTTGCGTTCTTGAGCGAGAGGGCCAGGATCTTGGAGTCGACCTCCTTGAGCAGACGCTGCATGCCGCGGTCGTCCAGCAGCATGATGTCGTCGAAGGTGAACATGAGGTTCTTGATCTCGGTGGAAAGCTCGGGATTCTCGCGCTCGAGGTGTCCCATGACATTCTTCTCGGTGGAGCGGTCGGTGAGGTTGAGGAGCTCGGCCAGCGCCTTGACGCCGCCCACTTCGGAGGCGTCGCCGCCCACGAGGTCCTTCATCTCGGCCGTCAGCACCTGTTCGATCTGCTCCAGCACGTCGGGGGTGATCGACTCCATGGTGGCGATGCGCTGGGCCACGTCGAACTGCAGGTCCTGGGGCAGGGCGCCCAGGAGCTTGGCGGCCACCTGCTTGTCCATGTGCGCCAGGATCAGCGCGATGGTCTGCGGGTGCTCCTTCTGGATGAAGTTGACCAGCTGGCTCGCGTCGATTTCTGTCAAAAGGTGGAAGCCGGTGGTGCGGATGGCCTTGGTGATCTTGGCCAGAACCTCCTGGGCGCGCACCGTGCCGTAGGTCTTCTCCAGCAGTTCGCGGGCGTACTCGATGCCGCCCTGCGAGACGAACTGCTGCGCCACGCCCAGGGTATGGAACTCCTTGAGGACGGCTTCGCGCATCTCGCTGGTCACTCCGTCCAGCCGGGCGACCTCCTTGGTGAGCGCTTCGACCTCCGATTCGGACAGGCCCTTGAGCAGCTCGGAGGAATTCTCCGGCCCCAGGGCGACGATCACGATGGCGGCCTTCTTGGGACCAGGAATGTCGAATTCCTGTCCCTTCTTCATGTCCTTGAGGGCGTTTTGGTAGAAGTTCTTCGTGGCCATGGGCTACTTGTCCTTCTCCTTGTTGCCGCTGTCGTCGGAGAGCCAGGTGCGCACCAGCCTGGAGAAGCTCAGCGGATCCGACTTGGTGGCGGCTTCGACCTTGGCCAGCATGTCGTTGACGTTGACCGGCTGGTTCTCCATCTCCTCCTCGTCCTCCATCGCGATCTGCAGGTCGGCGTACTTGGGAGCGGGAGGATTGGCCGCATCGGTGGCGATCTTGAGCAGTCCGCGCAGGAAGAGGAAGCCGGCGATCAGGGCCAGCGCGGCGATGCCATAACGAGTGATGTCGTCCCAGGGGATGGGCTTCTTGCGGGTGAGCTCCTCGACCTGGGCCTCGACGGCGGGGTTCTCGAAGCGCACGTTGGTCACGTACACGTTGTCGCCGCCGGGCGCGGCGCCCACCGCGCTCTTTACGAGCTCGGTCAGTTGGTTCATCTCCTCGGGGGTGCGGGCCTTCCACACGGCCGAGTCTCCCTTGGAGCCGCCCTTCTCCCAGCGTCCGTCCACGGCCACCGAAACCGAGACCTTCTTGCGGGTGGAGCCGGGCGCCGAGATGACCTTCATCACGGTCTTGTCGATCTCGTAGTTGGCGGTGCGCGTCTCGCGGGTGGTGTTGCCGTCGGCAGGAGAGCCGTTCTTGCTCTCCTCTTCGCTCTGCTCGGAGCGGACCACCTTCTTCTCGGGGTTGTAGGACTCGATGGTCTTGTCCACCTGCTCGAAGTCGATGTCGGCCTCCACCTGCACGCGGTGGGCTCCGGGACCCACCACGCCGTCGAGCATCTCCTCGACCTTGGAACGCAGGTAGGCTTCCACCTGGGTGCGGATCTCGTTGTTGGCGTCGGTGATCTCGGCGTTGGGGTTGTCTCCGCCGCGGTTGAGCACCTTGCCGCTTTGGTCCAGGATGGTCACGGCACCGGGCTTGAGTCCTTCCACGGAGGAGGCGACCAGCTGGGCGATGCCCTTGACGGTCTTGCGGTCGAGGTCGGCGGCGGGCCGGAGCTTGAGCACCACCGAGGCGGTGGGGGAGATGGCCTTTTCGGAAAAGAGGCTGGGCTTGGGGAGGTTGAGGTGGACGCGGGCGATCTCCACCTCGGTGAGGGAGCCGATAGTGCGGCTGATCTCGCCTTCCAGGGCGCGTCTGTAGTTGATGTTCTGGACGAAGTCGGTCACGCCCAGGTTGGTCTTGTCGAAGATCTCGTAGCCGATGCCGCCGGTGCGGGGGACACCCTGGGCCGAGAAGCTCATGCGTTGCTCGTAGACCTTGTCGCGGGGGACGTAGATGTCCTTGCCCTCGTTCTCGAGCTTGTAGGGGATCTTGGCGTTCTTGAGCCCGGTGACGATGGTGTTGCCTTCGGTCGGGTCGACGTTGCGGAACAGGATGGCCCACTTGGAGGAGTCCTGGGCGGCACCTTCGGGCTCCTTGGAAGGCCACGAAAGCAGCAGGATGATGCCGGTGAGGGCCAGCACGGCGGAAGCGGACAGGATGAACTTCTGTCCGCCGGTGAGGTGGCTCCAGCCTTCGGAAAGCCGGGCCAGGAGGGTCTTCAGGAACTCGGGCATGCCTCAAGTCTAACCATTCCAAGTGCCGTTCGCAAAAGGACTTGCAAGAATTTTGCGGGAGGTTTCCAGGGCGCGGACGGATGACTGGAATAGGTGCGAATCGATCGATGAGCTTTTTGCGGTACTGCGGGTCGCGCAGGATGAGTATTTTTCTCAACGCGTGATCACGACACAGAATCAAGCGCCGCTTGCGGCCAGCATCACGAGTCCGGCATTGGATGCCGCTCGTCAATTCGTCCAGGACGATCTCGTGGCGGCTGTCGCGCTGCTCGAGAGCGTTTCCGACACGGCTCCGGGAGAGATCCCGGAGCGCTTGAAGGCTCTGATGGGTCGTCATGGCAAGCGGGTGCGTTCCACTTTGCTGCTGCTTTTCTCGCGCATGGGTGTCGCCCAAGCCCCGGAAACGTCGCGTCGCGGTGCGGCGGCAGTGGAGCTGCTCCACGCGGCGAGCTTGGCTCACGACGACGTGATCGACGAGGCCCGGATGCGTCGCGGCGAGCCTTCGGCTCCCGAGCGTTGGGGCAACAAGATGGCGGTGCTGGTGGGCGACTACGCCTTCGCCCGTTCCATGGAACTTGCGATCGCAAGCGGGCAAGCCGAGGTGGTCCGGGCCATCAACCGCGCCTCCTGCGAGTTGGTGGCCGGCGAGATCGCGGAGTTCGACTTCGCGAAGGTCGAGAATCCCACTTGGGCCGGCTACCGCGAGGTCATCTACAGCAAGACTGCGGTGCTTCTCGAGGTGTGCTGCCAGGCCGGAGCCCTGTTCTCGGGCCTGACCCAGGCCCAGATCGCCGCGGCAGCCAAGGTCGGCGGCGCCTTCGGCATGGCCTTCCAGATGTGCGACGACCTGCTGGACCTGGATTTCACGGGCACGCTGGACAAGCCGGCCCACATCGACCTGCAGAACGGCCTCCTCTCGCTGCCTTCCCTCCTGGAGCGCGAGATGAACGGCGGCGACCTGCGCGAATGGCTTCCCAAGGGGCCGATGGAGCTCTTCTCGCACCTGCGCGACACCGGCGTGCTGCAACGCGCCCTGACCTTGATTCAGCAGGAGCTGGACCTGGCCACCACGTACCTGCAGTTCTTCCCGGAAAGCCCGGCCCGCACCCACGTGGCAAGCCTGATCGACGACCTGCGCAGCCGCACTCTGTTCGCGATGGGCTGATCGGGGGAACGCCTTCCCCCGCGCCTTCGGCTTCGGCCGCGGCGCGGCCGCGATCCTCGGCTCCCCCTTCTCTTGGGGAGCCCCCCAAGGCCCCCGACGCTTTGGAGGTATCTTTGAAGGGAACCCCCCGACCCGAAGGTGCCCATGCGCCCGATCCTCAAACCGTTTGCCGCATCCTGCCTGCTGGCCCTCTTGACGGGCGTCCCGTCGGCGCGATCGGCCACGGGATCCCAAGAAGACAAGGAACATTGCGAGGCCTACCGGGATGCCAGGCACGAGGTCATCGAACTGACGGCGTTCCGGGATGACTTCGTGCGGGAAGGCAAGGCCAAGGCGACCCGATGCCAGGGCGATCAGGAATGCCTCCGAGGACTAGAGCCGCTTCGGGAGCGGGTCAGGGAGTTCGAGCGGCGCCTATCCGGCGAGAACTCGGAAATGCTGCGGAACGGAGCCTTCTGCGAGGAGGTGCGCAGGCAGGATGCCGAGGCGTTCCGGGCACTCGAGGCGAAGGCCGCCAAGGCGTGCACGCCCGACGGCGATGCGCAGCTCTGCGAGGAGACGGAATTCGAACGGTGCGAGCTCGGGTATCGCCTGGATGTCGGAGCGGCCCTGATCGCCCGGGAACGCTACGAGAAGGCATGGGAGCGTTGGAGTGCCGAAGGGCTTCGGGTCAAGGAACCGGCCTTGGCCAGGACATCCTACGATCGGTCGATCGCCGCTCTCAAGCGCTATCTGCAGGACAATCAGACCGGCAAGCGCCGCGACCTTGTCCTCTACCGGTTGGCTTACCTTCAGGACATGAGGGGCGCGTCCGACGAGGCAGCTTCGCTCCTGACCGAGATCCTGCGCAGCCATCCCGCCTCGCTCCATGTGCCGGCGGCGAACCTGCGGCTGGGAGAATGCCATTTCCTCCGCAAGGAATACGACTCGGCCGTCGCCTGCTACGGCAGGATCGAAGCGGGGCAGGGGGCTGGGGTGAGCAAGGAAATGCTCGGGCTGGCGCTGTTCCACAAGGGAGAGGCGCTCTTTCATCTGGCCAGGTACGGCAAGGCCCGGGATGCCTTCTTCGACTATGCGGAACGGGTGGACAAGAGGCAGCTCAAGCGCGGGGATCTGCGTCAGGAGGCGATCCTCTACATGGCGCATTGCTTCGCGGAATCCCCCACGTCCTACGAGGATGCCGAGGCGTTCTTCGCCAAGGCGGGAAGGCGCCGCTACGAAGACACGCTCTTCTACGAGCTGGCGATGAAGCACTTCGATCGCGAGCAGTGGGAGCGTGCGGTCGGAGCCTTCGAGCATCAGCTCAAGGCTTGGCCGGGGCACTTCAAGGCGCCGATGGCGCAGCTTGCCCTCGTGGAGGCCTTGAGCCGGCTTCGCAGGGACGCCCAAGCCCAGGCCGCCAAGGCTGTGCTGGTCACGACCTACGCGACGGGAGCATCCTGGTGGAACCGCGCGCCGAAGCTCGAACCCAGGGACCGGAAGCGACTGGACGAGGCGATCGCAGGGTACCAGTTCGAGAAGTCCTGGAAGTGACCTTGGGATCCGGTCCTGCCGCATCGTTGCTAGCTTGATCCTCGCATGAAGAACCAAGCCGTCGCCGCCTTCCATCGCCTTCCCGAGAACTTCAATTGCGCCCAGACGGTGCTCGATGCCTGGCAGAACGCCACCGGAAGTCAGATCGCGTCGGTCGGCGAGTTCAAGGCTTTCGGCGGTGGACGGGCTCCAGAGGGCGAATGCGGAGCTCTTCATGCGGCGTGCCGCTGCGCCCCCGAGGCGGCCGAGTCGATGCGCGCCGCCTTTGCGGCCCGTGCCGGTTCCGGGAACTGCCATGCGCTCAAGCGCGAATTGCACTTCCCCTGTGCGGAGTGCGTGGGGCTTGCTGCCGAGCTGCTCGAGGCCTCATCCCGCCCATGACCTCTAGCTCTGGCCGGATGCCGGTCTACGTCGATGGCCTGCGGGTCCATCCCAGTGCGGTCGAGATGGCCCGCAACGCCGGCGAGCGCTGGGGGCACCGCTGGTGCCACCTGTGGAGCGAGGACCTCGAGGCGCTGCACGCGCTGGCCGAGTCGATCGGGATGCGCCGCGAATGGTTCCAGGACCGCGCCGGTTTCCCCCACTACGACCTCTCTCCTTCGGGGCGCGAGAAGGCGCTGGCCCACGGGGCTCGGGAGGTCTCGCTCAAGGCGTGGCTGCGGGAGCGGCTGCGGCGCTGACGTTTAGGATCGCCGTGCCGTCCTTTGGCAGAGGGACGGGAACTGTCCGAAAGATTCGGTTGGCATTGATTCCGCGCAATCGCTAGACTGAAGGTGCGGATCCGTCCTCGGGCACGGTCCGACTTTCGCCCCGCCCCGAACCGGAGAGTTCCATGAAACCGTCCCGCATCCTTTCGCACCTGCCGTGGGCAGCGCTTGCGGTGCTGGGGGCCACGGCCCTGGGCGTCGTCGCGCTGACCCGTGGCGAGACCATCAACGCCCTGTGGATGGTGATCGCCTCGGTGTGCGTCTTCCTCATCGGCTACCGCTACTACGGGCTCTTCCTGGCCCACAAGGTGCTGCAGGTGGATCCAGGGCGCATGACCCCGGCCCACCGGTTCAACGACGGGCTCGACTACGTGCCCACCAACCGCTACGTGCTCTACGGCCACCACTTCGCCGCCATCGCCGGTGCGGGGCCGCTGGTGGGACCGGTGCTGGCCGCCCAGATGGGCTACCTGCCGGGCATCCTGTGGATCCTGGCCGGCGTGGTCTTTGCCGGTGCGGTGCAGGACTTCATCATCCTGTTCATCTCGACCCGTCGCGACGGACGTTCCATCGGCGACCTGGTGAAGGCGGAGCTGGGTCCCGTTCCCGGCGTGATCGCCCTCTTCGGCACCTTCCTCATCATGGTCATCATCCTGGCGGTGCTGGCCCTGATCGTGGTGAAGGCCCTGACCAACTCCCCGTGGGGGACCTTCATGGTCGGTGCGACCATCCCCATCGCGATCCTGATGGGCGTGTACGCCCGCTACCTCCGTCCCGGGCGCATCGGGGAGATGTCCCTGATCGGGTTCGTGCTCCTGATGGCCTCCATCTGGTTCGGCAAGGACGTCTCGGCCTCCTCCTTCCTCTCGCCGCTCCTGACCCTGGACGGCAAGACCCTCACCTGGCTCCTGATCGGCTACGGCTTCGTCGCCTCGGTGCTGCCGGTGTGGCTGCTGCTGGCCCCGCGCGACTACCTCTCGACCTTCCTCAAGGTGGGCACCATCGTGGGCCTGGCCATCGGCATCGCCATCGTGGCCCCGCACCTGCAGATGCCGCCCCTCACCCGCTTCGTGGACGGCACCGGCCCGGTCTGGTCGGGAGGTCTCTTTCCCTTCCTCTTCATCACCATCGCCTGCGGGTCGGTCTCCGGCTTCCACGCCCTGATCGCCTCCGGGACCACGCCCAAGATGCTCGACAACGAGCGGCACGCCGCCTTCATCGGGTACGGCGGCATGCTGATGGAGTCGTTCGTGGCGGTGATGGCCCTGGTGGCCGCCTCCTGCATCGAGCCGGGCATCTACTTCGCCATGAACACGCCGCTTGCGGTACTGGGAAAGACCGCCGAATCCGCCGCGCAGGCGGTGACCCAGATGGGCTTCGTGGTCACCCCGCAGCAGCTGGTCGAGACGGCCCGGGCCGTGGGCGAGAATACCATCATTTCCCGCGCGGGCGGTGCCCCGACCCTGGCGGTTGGCATGGCGCACATCCTTTCCGGGGTGCTGGGCGGCAAGGTCATGATGGCCTTCTGGTACCACTTCGCCATCCTTTTCGAGGCCCTGTTCATCCTGACCGCCGTGGATGCCGGCACCCGTTCCGGACGCTTCATGCTCCAGGACCTGCTGGGCACCTTCGTGCCGTCCTTCAAGCGCACCGAGGCTCTGATCCCCAACCTGGTGGCCACCGCCCTGTGCGTGAGCGCCTGGGGCTACTTCCTCTATCAGGGCGTGGTCGATCCGCTGGGCGGCATCAACACCCTCTGGCCCCTCTTTGGCGTGGCCAACCAGATGCTTGCGGCCGTGGCCCTGATCCTGGCCACCGTCGTACTGGTCAAGATGAAGCGCCAGCGCTACGCCTGGGTCACCGCGGTGCCCACCGTGTGGCTGCTGGCCTGCACCCTGACGGCGGGCTGGCAGAAGATCTTCAGCGCCAACCCCAAGGTGGGCTTCCTCGCGCAGGCCGCCAAGTTCGGCGATGCGGCGGCGAAGGGGCAGGTGCTCGGGCCGGCCAAGGACCTCGCGCAGATGCACCAGATCGTGGTGAACAACTACATCGACGCGGGGATGTGCGGTCTGTTCGTGCTGGTGGTGCTTGCGATCCTGGCCTTCGGCATCCGTTCCGTGCTCAAGGGACTGGCCTCTCCGAAGCCGACCGCCTGTGAGTCGGAGTACCAGCCGATGCCCGATGCCTGAGCCGGTGCTCGCCTTTCTGGTTGCGGTGGGACGGCGGGTCCGCGAGACGGCCCGGCTGATGGTCGGGGTCCCGGACTACGACGCCTACGTACGGCACGTCCGGATCAAGCACCCCGAGCGCACCCCGATGACCTACCCGGAGTTCTTCCGGGAGCGTCAGGAGGCCCGCTTCGCGGCGGGCCGCAACGGGAAGTGCTGCTGAGGGCCCCGGATCAGTAGCGGAAGCTTCGCACCATGCCTTGGAGTTCGCTGGCCAGCCGGACGAGCTCCTGTGTGCTCCCCTCGATCCTTGCCACGCCGCTGGAGGTCTCCTGGGCGGCCTGCTCCAGCACCGAGATCCCGCCCGAGACCGACTCGAACTCCCCGGAGCTGCTGCGGATGTCCTGGGCGATGCGCGTCGCTGCGCTGCCCGAGTCGCTGACGTTGCGGGAGATGTCGTGCATGGCGCGGCTCTGCTCGTGCACGGAGGCCAGGATCCCCTGTGAGGTGGTGTCCACCACGGCGATCACCTGGGCGATCTTCTCCATCACCTGCACGCTGTTCGCGGTGGCGGAACGCATCCCGTCGATGTGCGCGACGATTTCCTGGGTCGCCAGGGAGGTCTGCTGGGCGAGGTTCTTGACCTCCGCCGCGACGACGGAAAATCCCTTGCCTGCTTCTCCGGCGCGCGCGGCCTCGATGGTGGCATTCAGGGCCAATAGCTTGGTCTGTTCGGCGATGTCGGAGATGGAGTCGAGTACCTTGCCGATGGCCTCCGCTTCCGCTTGCAGCTCGGCCATGCGCTTCTGGCTGCTGTCGGCGTGGGCGTTGGCTTCCCGGGCGATGCGCGATTCCTCTTCGCAGCTGCGTGCGACCTCCTGCATGGAGGCGTTCATCTCTTCTACCGCGGAGGCCATGGCCGATACGCCGGAGCTCATGGTGCCGGCCGAGTCGCTGATGGCAGCCAGGGATCGGGCGCCCTGCTGGGAGGAGTGTCCGATGCTGCGCCCTTGTTCGTCGACCCGGCGCGCTCCCTCGGAAATCTTGGAGGATGTGGCGGACAGTTCCTCCGAGGCGCTCAGGAGGCTGTCGGTGCCGGTGGCGATGCCGCGGACGATCTTCTGGATCATGGTCAGCAGGCAGTCGAAGTGGACCGAGAGGTGCCCGATCTCGTCCTTGGAGGCGATGTTCGTCCTGCGGGTGAGGTCGCCTTCCCGGACGATGTCCTCGAGCGTGTGCACCAGCGATTCGACGGGGCCCGAGATGCTGCGGGCGATGAGCCATGCCAGCAGCAAGAGCAGGGCCAGGATCCCCGCGACCAGGACGAAGGCGAAGATGTAGATCCTGTGGATGGTGCTCCGGGTCGTAGTCTCGATCGCGGAGCTTTGGCGCTGCGCCAGCTCCACCACGCGGTCGACGGCCTGGCGGTGCTCCAGGTAGTCGGGCTTGAGCCGGGTCCTCAGGATCCTGGTGGCGCGGTCCAGGTCCCCCGACAGGACGGAGGGCAGGAATTCCTTCTCGAGCGTTGCGAAGAAGCGGATCGCCGGGTCGTAGGAGTCCTTGAGCATGGCCGTGGCCATCTCGCCTTGGTCCAGCGACTGTTGCCAGCGCCGGTGGCCATCCTCGTATTCCCGGTGCAGCGAGCGGCATTTCGCGACGAGGGTGTCCCGCAGGGCGGGATCGGTCTCGTGCAGGAGTTGGAAGCTGGTCAGGTAGGTCTCGATGATGTACTCGGGAGGGGGGAGCATGTCGGCGACCAGGTCCTGGTTGGACTTGATGCCCCGGTACACCGGGCCGTTGACCAGGATGGGACGGGTCGCGACCAGGAGGGCTCCGGCGACAAGCAGCATGCACAGGACCGAGACGGTTCCCGAGAGGATCAGACGCGTCCGGATGGGTAGGTCTTTGAGGTTCAATGGTCGTCTTTCGCTGGTGTCGGACGCATGGCGCCGTTTTCGAGCGAGTGTACCATCGGGGAAGTTCGCTTGCCACAGGGGACTGCGATCGGCTGCCCCCGACCGTCGCCCGCAGGGCCAAGACCCCGCAAGGCATGCTCCGCGTACAACGTTGTGCGGGCGGATCTGAGGTCCGCCCGCAACAAGGCATGACGAGGAGGCTTGGTGAGCCCATGACGGGATTTGTCAAATCAAAGATGGGCGAGCAGGGCGGGAGAGGGCCCCGAATCGTCAGATCTGGAAGATCAGGAGCGGTTTCTGGCCGGTCGGAGGCTCGCTGCGCCAGTTGATCGACAGGACCTCGGTGCGCTTGCCCGAGTGGATGTTCACGATCAGGCGGTCCGAGAAGATGCGCGAGAAGAACAGGCCGCGTCCGTGGATGTCCAGGGCGCCGATGGGGACACCGAACTCGTCCTTGCGGGTCTGACGCTCCAGCCAGTGCAGGATGGTCTCGCTGTTGAGCTTGCCGCCGTAGTCGCGCACGCACACGCCGACTTTCTCGTCGTCCTCGATCCACTCGATCTCGATGGCCTGGCCCTTGGGCAGGACGAAGTCGTGGGCCCAGTTCTCCTTGGCGGCACCGTCCTCGTCGCGGGCCCCGTAGAACATCGCATTGGTGAGAAGCTCCTGCAGCACCAGGCGCATGGGCTTCTTGCGGTGGCTGGGAAGGCGCTCGGCGAGGTCGTCCAAGGCGGTATTGATGTCGTCAGGCCGGTACAGCTGGCGGCAGATGCGCTGGTTGGGCTGCAGGAAGGTCTGGTCGATCCAGGAGAACTCCGGGCGAAGGAGGGTTTCCAGCGAGTGCAGGATCTCCTTCACGGGGAACGGGACGTTCTTGACCAGCACGCAGGAGATCTGCTCGTCGAGGAAGCGGCCGATGAACTCGTCCAGCAGGTTTCCCGTCAGCAGGATGCGCGGGATGCTGGGCCAGCGTTCGCGGGCGATGCTCAGGAGCTGAAGCCCGTCCATATGCGGCATGGAAATGTCGGAGAGGAGGGCGTCCACCGCGCAGCTCTCCAGGACCTTCAAGGCTTCGAGGCCGTTGGAGGCGGTCAGCACGCGATATCCCGAGTCCTCCAGGATTTCCCTGAGGGTGTCGAGCATGGCCGGTTCGTCGTCGGCGACCAGGATGGTAAAGGGAGTGGGAGTGTCCACTTCCGCAAATGTAGCGCAACCCCACGCTGGTTGCCGATGCTGCAACTCATTTTCGTGCAAGGACTTGTGCACAACCAGAGCACAGGTCCTTGTGCGTGCGACCTGCTGGATCAGTCGTCCTCGGGGCCCTTGGGCTCGCGGCTCCATTGCTCGTCGGATATGGCGGTCGTGGAGTCCGGGAACAGCGCCACGGGAAGCTCCATGGTGGCGCGGCCCAGCAGCGGCGACCAGACCCGCAGGATGTGCACGCCGGGCGGGAGGCTGTCCAGGCGGAAGTGGACTTCATGTCCGGTACCGGGAAGCGTCAAGGCACGGGCCACCCCGTAGATCTCGATCCGTCCGGAACGGGTGGTGTCGTTGATATGAATCTCACCGGTGAGGCTTGCCGTCTTCGACAGGGAGGACACCGGTGCGACGGAGGAATCGGGACCGAGTTTGATGCTCAGGATCGAGGCAAGACTGCCTTGGCGGGCTTCGATGCGGTAGCTGCCTGCATAGAGGCCGTCGAAACGGTATCGGCCTTCCGAATCGGTCACGGTGTCCTTGATGCAGGGCTCCGTGACGGGGGCGGGAGCCAAGGAGTCTGTCCAGGTCAGTGGACGGATGCGGACCAGCACGCCTGCTTCCGGATTGGAACGGGAGTCCAGCACGAGACCGCTGACGACCGTGTTCCCGGTCTGCGACCCGGTGCCGGCGAGGTTGGTGTCCATGCTGGAGCAGCCGGCCAGGAGCAGGGAGGTTCCGAGGAGGAATGCCTTCATTCGGCGGTCTCCTTGCTCAAGGGAATGCTGCTTCCCAGCGGGAACAGCTGAATGTTGAGCTGTGCCACGAGCTCGGAATCTGTCTTGTCCTCGACGACCATGGAGAGGATCTCTTCCTTGAAGATGCGGATGCGCTGCTTGATCCGATCATAGCATGTCTGGGAGAGACCCAGGGTCAGTCCGCCGATCTCGCGCTGCTCGGGAGGGAAGCGGTCGGGTGCGGTCAGGCCTTGGGCGATCATCTCCTGGTTGAACTGGCGGATGACGAGATTGGGCACCTCGTACTCGCTGGAGATGGCCGGATCGCTGGGCATGAGCCGACCACGGAGATCCCGGCGCAGGAGTCCGAGCTCCTGCAGGGTGTCCAGGGACTTGCGGGCCTGGGTGGCGGTGATGTGGGGATGGACGTGGCGGGCGATCCATTCCGGATCTTCCTTGAAGCCGGGGAGCGTTGTCATCTCCCGGATGGCGGCATGGTGCCATTGGGACCAGAACTCGTACTGCTCCGGGCGAAGGAAGCGCAGGTGCGACTGGCGACGCAGCCGGGACATCTCGGCGAAGGCCTCGTTCTTGCCGCCGGATGTCTTGGCGTTGACGAAGCGCACCAAGGCGCCGAAGTAGCGGGTCTCGCGGTCGGTAAGTCCCAGGGCCTTGGCGAACTTCTCCATGACGGCAAGGCTCAAGGTGCGGCGCCCTTCGATGATGTCGGCCAGCAGGCTGGGGGCCGTGCCGGCCTTCATGGCGAAGGAGCGGTAGGAAAACGTCTTGCTGCGCTTCTTGCGGGCTGCGTAGCTGTCCTTCAGGAACATCCGGTAGTCCGCATACTGCAATATGTCGATCAAGGGAGCATCCACGTCAAGAACCTACTCGCGGCGCGCCTGCCCCGCGCAAAGGATCTGCATGCGGTGCGCGGAAATTGCGAACATCAAGGAGTCGAAAGAGTCTCGCCATCGGAAGGAATGGGCGGTTCGGTACTGCGAACGCTTCTTTTTGCGAACGCGCAGGCACACGGGCCACGGGGAGGCTCCGTGGAATCAATACAAGTTCGTTTCGTTCAGGAAAAAACTTGCCTGTGGAGAATTGCGCATCGTAGTATGATTGAAGACTCGCTCTTACACTCCTTCATTTCGTCCCGTTCAGTACCATTAGGAGATTGTCATGAAATCCATGAAAGCAAGTGCTCTCATCGTGTGCGCAGGCATGCTGTTCGTCGGCTGCGAAGACAAGAAGGCCGATGCCAATGCTCCCCAGACCCCGATGATGACGATGGCCTTGGTCAAGGGCGACGTGAACCAGGTGAAGGCGCTCCTGGATGGCGGCGAAGGTGTCGAGGCGCGGCAGGAAGATCGTACGCCGCTGTGTGTCGCGGCAATGAACGGCCACGTGAACATCATCCAGCTTCTGCTGGCCCGTGGCGCCAATGTCAACTACAAGGATTCCAAGGGTCAGACCCCGTTAATGTACGCTGCCAGCGCAGGAAAGCTGGATGCGGTGAAGGCGCTGATCGAGCAGAAGGCCGAACTCGAGGCCACCACCCAGTTGGGCGAGACGGCTCTCATGGGAGCGGTCGGTCACGGCTTTGTCGACGTGGCCAAGTTCCTGGTCGAGAAGGGCGCCAACGTCAAGGCGCAGATGAACAATGGTCGCACCGTCTACATCATGGCATGGGAGCGCTTCAACGGACCCCTGCCCAAGAAGGAGGATACCGCCCTCTTCGTCTGGCTGAAGGAAAAGGCCGAACCGAAGGTCGCCAAGCAGATGGACAGCGCAGCAAAGGCTGCCGAGGCCATGGTCAAGGGCGTGGAAGCCAAGACCGGTGGTTCCAAGAAGAAGGGCAAGTAAGCCTCTCCAGGCTCTCAGTGGTCTCAGTTCGACCCCTTCGCAATGGCGGAGGGGTTTTTCTTTTTCCGGGACCAAAGTGATTGCGGGGGTGCCTCTGCGGCTGGTATGATCACGTCATGAGCATCTTGATCGTGGAAGACAACGTCATCAGTGCCCGCATGCTGGAGGGAATCCTCAAGCACAACAGCTTCGAGTGCGTCACCGCCAAGAACGGGGTCATCGGACTTCAGGTGCTGGAGGAACGCTCCGACATCCAGGTGATCCTGCTGGACCTGATGATGCCCGAGATGGATGGCTTCCAGTTCATGAAAGAGCACAACGACAATCCCCAATGGAAGTCGATTCCCGTCATCGTCATGACCGCCTTGGCCGACAATGAGACGGTTCGGCGTGTGGTGGGGATGGGTTGCAAGCAATATGTGGTGAAGCCCGTCCGCGAGGAGATGATCATCCCCAAGCTCAGGGAGCTCATGCCCCAGGCGCCCAGCGACGACGACCATCTGCTGCGCAATCGTTTCCATGTGATGCAGGAGCTGGGGCTCGACGACGCGGGTTACGACGAGCTGTTCGCGGCCTTCCACGAGCAGACGCGGAAGATCTCGCAGCAGTTGACACCGGAGGGCGAGTTCCCCAATGCCGCCATGGGAAGCTTTGCCGACGATGCGCTGAGCCTGTGCGGGGAGAACGTCTCGAAGCGGCTCCATGTCCTGACCGAGATGGCGGCGGCCAGCGACAGCGTCAACTATCTCCAGCACCTGCTCCACGATCTCGACGTGGCGTATGAACGGCGCTCGCGCATCAAGGCTCGTCTGTCCGGGCAGGAGTGAGATCCGTGGGACTGCGGGCACGGACGCTTTGGTCGGGAGGCATCCTGTTGGCGGTGCTCCTGGGTTCGGCGTATTTGGGCTTGGCGCTGTTTCTGAACGGCCATTTCCGCAAGCTCGAGCAGGAGCAGACGCTCCGGGACGGGACCCTTGCGTTCAACGGGGTCGAGCGCGAGGTCGGAGAGCTGGCGGGGAAGATCTCCGACTGGTCCGATTGGGACGATGCCTACCAGTTCATGAAGACGCGCGACAGCGCCTTCATCCGTGCGAACCTCGATACGGCGGTGCTTGGCAACATGCGACTGCGGGAGATTCTGTTCATCGATTTCCAGGGTAGGCAGGCCGCGGAGCTTTCCCAGGAGGGGGGGCGCCGTGCCGTCGGAAGCCCGGCGCTTGCGCATTGGGTGTCAAGCGACACTGTGCTGGAACGGATCCGGCACGGAGGATGGCTGCAGGGGTGGTTCGATGACGGAACGGAGCTGCTGCTTGTCGTGGCGCGCCCTATCCGTCCGACGGCGCGCAAAGGCGAGCCGGCCGGCATGCTGGTCTTTGCACGTAGGTTCGATGCGAAGGAACTGAAGCGATTGGAGACGGTGTTCCCCTTTGTCATCTCCCTGCGCCCGGGAAAGGAAAGCGCGCCTTTCGATCCGTGCTGGAAACTCGTATCGAGGGGCGATACCCTCGAGGCGGAGACCCAGATCCGCTGCTTGGACGGGAAGAGCTTGCTGTTGTGCGTCACGACGACGCTGCGCTTCGAGGGGCAGAAGCGGATGCTCATGATCTGGTTGGCCATAGCCTTCGTCGTGGCGGCCGTGGTCTTTTCGGTCGCGGGGTTGATCTTGCAGGAACGGCTGGTCCTTCAGCGCCTGTTCCATCTCGAGCAGGATGTCGCGGGCATTGCGGCGGGATCTTCCCTGAGGGTGCATGTGGCGGGGAGCGACGAGATCGCGCGCTTGGGCAGCAACATCGACCAGATGGTCGAATCGCTGCGGAGGGCAACGATGGAACTGCGTCGGACCCGCGACATCTCGGAACGCGCGGAACGCGCCAAGACCAGGCTGGTCGCTTCGGTGAGCCACGAAATGCGCACTCCCCTCAACGGAATCCTGGGGTTGGCGGATCTGCTGAGGCGCTCGACCAACCTCTCGGTGGAAGACCTGGAGAACGCCGACATGGTGAGCGAGGCCGGCAGCCAACTGCTCATGACGGTCAATACGCTCCTCGACCATTCCAGGCTGGAAACGGGCGAGCTCGAGCTCAATTCCGCAGTCTTCCGGATCGAGGATGTCGTGGGCGGCGCCGTCTCGGACGTCATGGCCATGGCGCATCGGAAAGGATTGGCCGTCCATGTCGAATTCAACCCGTTCCTGCCTGCCTGCCTGCAGGGAGATTCTGAACGCTTGCGTCAGTTGTTGCGTAACCTTCTCGACAATGCAGTGAAGTTCACCGTGATGGGCGAGGTGGTTTTGAAAGTGGGGCGCGGGGCTGATGGGGATGGAGTGCTCTTCGAGATTTCCGACACCGGCATCGGTATCGACGTCTCCAGGCTCCAGGCGATCTTCCGTCCTTTCGAACAGGCGGGGGCCGAGACTTTCTTCGCGTTCGGCGGCATCGGTCTGGGTTTGTCGATTTCCCGTCTGCTTGCCGAGTGCATGGGCGGGCGCATCGAAGTGCAGAGCGTTCCGGGAAAAGGGAGCCTGTTCAGCGTGCTCGTGGCCTTGCCTGCGGCGGAGGCTGGCGAGTTGCTGGTAGATGCCGCGCATTGGGCGGGTCTGAAAGGGCGCAGAGTGGTAGTGGCACATCCTTCCGGGAAGACTCGTGCGATCCTGGCCAAGATCCTGCTGCGCGTGGGCGTGGATGTCCAGGAACTGGAACGTCCCGAGGACTACGCGAGACTGGCGGCGCATGAAGCTGCGTTCTGGGGGTTCGATGACGAATGCCTGGGGGCGAACGTGCGCATCGGTTCGAGGGACGGGCACGAAAAGGGCCAGGGTCAAGGACTCCTCTTCGCGCCCTTCCTGCCGTCCGAGGTGCTGAAGCATTGCTGCGAGCTGCTCCGGTCGCCTTTGCGGGTGGGAATGCACATTCCCAACGCGGTTCTGCGTACGCTGGTTGCCGGAATCCTGCGGAAGGTCGGGCACTCCGTCGTGAACCTTGACGATGCGCAGATGCCTGGAGACGTCGATGTGGTCGTTCTTGACATCCGTGAAGGCGAAGGGAATCAGGGGGGGAGGTTGGCGCAGTTGCGCGCCGAGCACCCTGGCGCGGAGATCGTCGTCCTGGTCGGCGCTTTTCAGATGGTGTCGGGGCTTGATGGATGCCATCGGGTCAAGCGGCCTGTCGATGCCGCATCCCTGCTTTGGCAGGTGGAGGGGTGGGCGCGTGCCGCTACCGCCAAGTCCGATGCGCAGCATTGAGCGAACGGTCATTGCGTCCGAGGAGGGGCGATAGGATAATGGGGCGGTGTCAAGTCTGATGGCGACAACGGCGGATGCGGTCCACAAGCCCAGTTTGGCGGAGTGGGTGCAGCGGCTTTCCAGCCAGGAAATGCCGATCTTTGCACATTCTGCCAGGATGCTGCAGGACCTTACGAAGAGGCCGGATGCCGGAGTGGCCGAGTTGACCCAAGTGGTCCTGAAGGATCCGACTCTCACAGCCAAGCTGATGCGTGTGGCGAACAGTGCCTATTACAACTCTTCCGGCATCGCGGTGGGTTCCGTCAGCCGGGCTGTCATGGTGCTTGGCATGGATACGGTCAGGCAGATGTTCATGGCCCTGAGCCTGGTCGATTCGCTGGTGCAGGAAGGACCTCTCCAGGAGCGGGTCAACCAGGAACTGGCGCGCTCGTTGCACGCAGCCTTCCAGGCGCGGGCCTTTGCCCAGCTGGAGCGGGATGCCGCTGTCGAGGAGATCTTCGTCTCGGCCATGCTGGTCAATCTGGGAAGCCTTGCCTTCTGGTGCTATGGCGGGACGCAGGCTTCGGAGCTGGATGCGACCCTGCGCAAGGGGGCTCCCGATGCGGCACAGGCCCAGAAGGATACGATCGGGTTTCGGCTGACGCTTCTCTCGGCCGCCTTGGCCCAGGAGTGGAAGCTGCCTCATCTTCTTGCTCAGGCCCTGAAAGGGGCGAGTGGGAGCGATTCAAGGATCCGCTACATCCATTTCGGATGGCAGGTCGTGCTTGCCGTGGAGCAGGGGTGGTACACCAAGCACGCAAGAAGCATGGGGGAGAAACTGTCCACGGAGCTGCGGCTTTCGATGCGTGAGCTGGGACGTTTCCTTCACGGGAACACGATGGCGGCCGCAAGCATGGCGCGTGACATCGGAGCACTTCACGCGGCCGAGAGGATTCCCGTGATTCAGATGCCTCCGATCGAGGGGGATGGGGCGCCTTCGATCTTCGACATGCCTCCTCCGGCCGGTCGTTTTCCGCAGGAAGATCCGGATCAGCGGTTGGTGGCTCTTCGGGCGTTGGCCGGAATGACCATGGCTCCCGGTTTCAGCGTAGGGCAGGCGCTCCAGGGGATCGCTCAAGGGGTGCGGAACGGATGCGGGATGGATCGGGTGATCGTGACGATGCCCGACAAAGAGGGAACGATGCTTCCGCGTACGACGGCCGGTGAGCAGACCTTGCAGCTGGAGCTGGAATTTCGATGGGACACTCGCCTTCGGGCCCCCAATGCCTTCAATCGGCTTCTGGAGGAGCCTGGACTTCTCCATGTGCAGACCGATGTGCCGGGGTGGCGCCCGCCTCTGCTTCCCTCCCAGCTCTCTGCCTTGGTACAGGGGCATTCCTTCGTGGCATATCCGCTGATGCTTCTTGGACGCGCGGTCGGGCTTTGGTATGTTGACCGGGTTCCCAGCGGTCGGTCCATCGACGCGACATCGGCGAGCATCTTGCAGACCTTTCTCAATCAAGCGGCGGCGTTGCTGGAAAACGGCTTGAAGCAGAGTTCGGCTGTCAAAGTGGTGCCGCCGGTCGCTGCCGAAATGGATGGGACTGTTCAGGAACCGTAAAACAGCTGGCGGAAATGGCGTGGATGCTCCATTTTTGCACCAGAATGCCTAAGTGTCTCTCCTTGTTGCTCATCCTGCCGGGGCTTGCTGCTGCCGGATTGCACATCAATCAGGTCGGATATGACCTAGATGGCCCCAAGTTCGCCGTGCTGCGCGATTCCTCTGGGGCCACGGCCAAGTCGTTCACCTTGAAGAATGCAGCGGGAACGGTCATCTACACCGGTGTGCCTGCGGCCAAGGGGGCGGTGGCGGGCTGGGGCAAGGCTTCGCACTGGAACCTCGACTTCTCGACGGTCAGCGTCGAAGGCAAGTATACGCTCACGGTCCTGCCGGAAGGCATCTCTGATACCGTGAGGATCGGCAAGGACCTGGTCTTCGGGAAGACGGCCGAAGCGATGGTGGGCTACTTCCGGGAAATGCGCAATACCGACGAGGCCCATCGCTCCGTTCCGGTCTACGGGCGGACCGGAGTGACCCGTAACGTCTACGGGGGCTGGAAGGACGCTTCGGGTGATGCGGGCAAGTACCTCTCCCATCAGGCCTCTGCGAATTTCCTGAGCCCTCAGCAGATTCCGCTGGTGGATTGGTCCCTGATGAAGTCCTGGGAACTGGATTCGGCGGGCATGAGCTCCTTTGCCGATCCGCTTCGGGAGGAGGCTGGCTGGGGTGCCGATTTCCTGCTTCGCATGCTCGATCCGGACTCGAACTTCTTCTACATGAACGTCTTCAACAAATGGGGAGCCCCGGGCGTCGATTGGAATCTCTGCTCATGGGAGACCGCTGCCGGAACGTTTTCGTCCCATTATCAGGCGGCATGGCGCGAAGGCGGCGGCATGGCGATCGCAGCCTTGGCTCGCGCTGCTCGCATGGGCGCATCGGGAGACAGTCTTCCCAGCCAGTACTTGGCAGGGGCCAAGCGGGCTTGGAAGGTGCTGATCCGCAATGGCTCGCTTTGGGCCAACAATGGCAAGCAGAACCTCATCGACGACTACTGTGCGCTTATGGCCGACGTGGAACTCTACAAGACCACCGGTAGTCAGGAGTACAAGGATTCCGCCAAGGTCAGGGCGCAGCGCATCATGATGCGCCAGCAGTCGGCTGGTTGGTTCGCTATCGACGACAGCACACGCCCCTTCTACAGTGCCGTGGACGAAGGTCTGCCTCTGATTGCATTGCTTGAATACATGGATATCGCCCCGGAGAGCAGGGTGCAGTTGTCCGCAAGCGTGCTGGCGGCAACGAATTGGTACAAACAGCTTTCCTTCGAGGTCTCCAACCCCTATGCCTATGCGCGCCTCTATCGCCCGGTGGTTGCGGCTTCCGCTCCCAGCGGTGCGGTGAATCTGGCTCAAGGCAAGAACGCATGGGCTTCCATGGAAGAGAGTGCGAACTATGCGGCATCGAAGGCCGTGGACGGCCAGATCGGCGCCGGTTCGCGTTGGTCCGCCTACAGGTCGTCCTTGACGCCGACGGATTCCTTCACGGCATGGGTCGCGGTGGATCTGGGCGAGAAATACCAGCTAGACAGCGTCGTCGTCTACTGGGAAGCCGCCTTTGCAAAGCTCTATTCCATCGAGATCTCGAACGATTCGATCTCCTGGAGCCAAGTGGCAAGGCCCACCCTGGCAAGCCTTCCGGGCAACAATGGGCACAGTGCGACGACGCTTCCCGATTCGGCCAAGGGACGCTATGTCCGAGTGACAGGGCTCCAGCGCGGCTTTTCCTACGGGGGGTATTCGGTGCTCGAACTCCAGGTGTTCGGGCGTCCCCTTCCCACGAACGAGCCGGTGAACCCGGGAAAATCGGCTTTCTTCATGCCGCATGTGAACGAGACAGGCTATTGGTGGCAGGGTGAAAATGCCCGTCTGGGCTCGCTTTCCGCCGCCTTCTTCCTAGCGGGTCGCAAGCTGGTTCCGGCTTGGGATCTGCGGGCAGACACCCTCGGACTGCTGGCGCAGGCGCAGTTGGATTGGGTGGCCGGGCGCAATCCCTTCGATGTATGCTTCCTTTTCGGATTCGGGCGCAACAACGCGCCCCAGTACGGTGGCAACCCCCATGTGGCGGCCGGCATCAGCAACGGCATCACTTCGGATGCATCCGAGAACGGGATCGCCTTCAATCCTCCATTGCCGTCGGACTCCTCCTGGATGAACTGGCGTTGGGTTGAGCAATGGATCCCGCACAACGCTTGGTGGCTCATGGGCGTCAGTGCCGGACGCTGGGCGCGGCACGAGCCTGTCCTGGATACCTCGACCTCCATCCATGCTTCCGGGAATCGCAGCCTGCACATGAAGTTGATTGGTCAAGGGCGTGTCTGGGCGGTCCGCTTTGCGACGGCAACCCCGGCCGGGACACTGTACCTGCAGGATCTGCGGGGGCGCCTCCTTTGGAAGGGTGCTGTCCAGGCCGGAAGTGAACAAATGACCTTGCCTTCTGCAGCGGGCGTGAATCTGCTGCGGTTCGTCGGGGCGGACGGACGTCATGTCGTCCTGTCTGTACCGGGTCTTTGATCACGGCAAGGCGCAGAATCCTTGCGGGAGGGGGGCTTCTGCTCCTGGCCTGCAATCTGGAGGCGGCAGGACTTTGTCTTTCCGTCTCTCCGTTTCGCGCATCCTCCGTCGCGGACAGTGCTTCGGGCCGTATCCAGAAGGATCGGCTCCTGGACTCGCTGCGCGAGCAGCTGGGGAACGGATGGCGGGTCGAGCCGGCGGGGCATTGCCCTTCGGGGGCGGTTGTGCTGGATCTGTTCCAGCGCCCGGGTGATCTGGTCGAATCTTCGGCCAGCACGCTGCTGCGGGTGCGACTCGAGTGGCGACAGACTCCCGGCTTGACGTTGGTCACGTTGGAGCCTCCCGGGCGTCTTCAGGGGGATGTCAGTCTTTGGTCCAGGACGCTGGCTGCGACGGTGCGGACCCAGATGCTGGTTCCGCTCCAGGTGAGCGCGGATGCGGAGGGTGCGGCCGTCGCCGGAGACCTTTCCGGACCTCTGCCAGCTTCGGGGCTTCTGCCGCCGGGACCGTTGAGGCTGCGAGCCAGTGCCGCAAACCATCAGCCGCTGAACCTGGACACCATATTGGCTTTGGGGCGGCCTTTGCAGCTGGATCTCCACCTGCAGCGATTGCCGCATGCAGCTATGATGCCGGGGAAAGTGCGCAAGCGCTCCCGGATCGGCTGGGTCGCCTATGGGGCCGGGGTGGCGTGTCTGAGCGGGGCCGGATGGTTTGCCTGGAGGCAGCAGCAGGCCGCCGACCGGTATCGATCCTTGGCTGAAAATGCCTCGGAAGCGCAGTTCCAGGCGCGCTGGAACAATGTCCGCCAAGCGAACCTGTGGCGCAACGGTCTGGCCGTAGGGGCTCTGGGGAGCTTCGGAATCGGAATCGCGCTGCAATGGAATGAAGCATCTTTCCCGTGGTGAAACTTCCCAAGGACATGAACCTCTCCGGAACCGATGGCGACACAATGTCCAGAATCGATGGAGAAGGAGTGGAAAAGGGAAATGAACTCAGCGACGAAACCTTGGTACAGGAGGCTCTTGCGGGGCGGGAACGCGCCTTCCTTGAGCTTTACCGTAGGCATCGGCGCTATGTCCTCACCTTGGTCGTGCGCACCAGCGGCCGTTCCAGCGATGCAGAGGACCTGGTTCAGGAAAGCTTCGTACAGATGCACCGGGCCTTGGCTTCCTTCGGAGGACGTGCGCGTTTCCGTACGTGGTTCCACGGGATCGTCGTGCGGGTCTGTCACAGCCATACGCGGGCTCGCCTTGCGCAGAAGCGGCGTGGCGATGCTGATGCCGTGGAGATGGACGACGTCCTGCTCGAGACCATCGCGTCCCCGGACGACCACGGTGCCCACGGGCGCGAATTGCGTGACTGGATCCAGCCTTGCCTCGACAAGTTGGGGATCGCGCATCGTCTTCCTTTGGTCCTCAACGTCTTCAGTCAGCTCGAGCTGTCCGAGATCGCTCGGGTACTTTCGATTCCCGAAGGCTCCGTCAAGTCGCGTCTCTTCAACGCGCGCAGCCGCATGGCCAAGTGCCTGGAATCCACGGGGGCGCAATGACTCCTGAACGGGATTGGGAAAGCCAGCTCCGTAGATTCGAATGCGATCTTCCCAAGGAGCGCTGGGCGCGCCTGGAGGTCGATCTGCTTCGGCGCATCCGTGAGCCGGCAAACGTGCCGAGCCGGATGCAGAGGATCTCGGCATGGTGGGAACGGCGGTTTGCCTGGTTTAGGCCGGTGTCGGTCGTGGCCGGGTTCGCCTGTCTTTTCCTGGCGATGGGCTGGTGGTTCCTGCGCTCCCACGAGAATGCTCCGGTCGTGGCGCACTTGAAGACGCTTGATTCCTGGGCGACAGGATCTGTCCTTCATTCCGATACGTTGGAGACCATGGCCTGGATGGCGGCTCGCTGCACAGTCTCGTTGAAAGGCGACGTTCGGCGGCTCGCGAGTGCTGAGGGTGCTCGTCTTCGCCTGGAGAAGGGAACTGTGCGCTTCGGGGTCCAACCTCGGCAGGCCGGCGAGGTGTTCGCGGTCGAGTTTGGGGATTGCAGGGCTACGGTGGTCGGTACCGCCTTCACGCTGCAGGTGGACAGTTCCGGCTCCCGGGCCAGCGTCGAGCATGGCAAGGTTAGGATCGATGGCCGGCGAGGGCTGCTCGGCTTCCTGACGCAGGGGCAGTCGATGGCCTGTCGCGAAGTGACGGGGGGGCCCAAAGGGCCGGCAACGCAGGAGCAGGACGCTGCGATCAAGGTGACGCCTGTTCCGAAGACGGCTGTCGCGCTTCCAACGGTGGTGAACGACTTGGAATGGGATGCGTTGTGGAACGGTTGCAAGGCGCCTTCGGATCGTTGTCTCGAGAATCTGGCGGATTTTCTGCGGAAGCATCCGACCGGGGAGAAGGCCGCGAAGGCTGCGCACCTCTGGGCGGAACGGGCAAAGGCCCGAGGCGACTTCCGCGATGCCCTCTATGCGCTGGATCTTGCGGCCCATGCCGATGCCGGCGAGCTTTCGTTCCAGGCAAGGCTCGATGCTTGTACCCTCAAGGCTGGGGAACTGCACCAGGAGGCGTTGGCCCTTAAGGATCTCGATGGGTTGCTGGGAAGCCTTCCCGAAGGTGCAAGGAAGATCCGTGCGAGCAAGCTGCGCGCGCAACTGGGCGGTGTCGAAAAGGGAGCGTCGCAGGACGCTCCGGACCTACCTTGAGGCCATGCGTCGCCTCTGCCTGGGAATCCTGACAGTCTTCTGCGGATGTGCGGAACGTGACAATCCGTGGGACCCCGTCAACAGAATGGCGGAATCGGGGGCGACGCAGTTGCCGGTGCCCGGCCCGGGCGTCAAGGTTGTGCTGCCCGACAGTGCAAGCCGCGATCCCGCCAATCCCTACTTTGCCAATATTCAGTCGGCGTTGCGATCGGTCGAAGCGGGAGACACTCTGTGGATCCAGGGAGGCAAGACCTACAGCTTGGGCACGGGGCTCGAATTGGTACTGGGTGGTGCGGCGTACCATTGGGTCGTCGTGCGCAGCTTCGGTGGTGAAGTGCGCCTGGTCGAGGCGAGGCCGGGTACGATTTCTTCGCTCCTGACCGTGACGGGACCCGGATACGTCGAGTTGCGGGGCTTGGCCTTCGTGCAGGGAAGCGGGGCTGGCTTTCGCGCCAATGGCCTGCAAGGGCCGTTGCGCCTCGACAGCTGCCGCTTCGATTCCAACGGGACCTACGGGTTGGAGACGCGCGGCCTGCGCAATTCCCTCGTCCTGCGGAGCCTGCGGATGAAGGGAAATGTCAATTCCCCCCCGATGTCCGTGGAGACCGTCGTGGATTCCGTGGATGTGCGGTTCGAATGATGTGCGGGAGTGCCCTGCCCCCTGATCAGCGGATTCCGGCGGAGGTCAAGTGGCTGGAGTAGCCCTTGTCCGAGCCGAGGATGTGCTTCTGGAGCCACTCCCGCAGGAAGTCCATGAGCTCCATCGTGAAGGGGAACTTCTGCCCTTCCATCGCGGCCTGCAATTCTCCGACCTTGGCCCTGAGGGCATCGTGCTCGGCCTTGTGGGTGGCTGTGGCCGGGTACTTCGTCTGGTCGAAGAGCCTCTCCTCGTGCGCGAAGTGATCGACCGTGTAGGTCGCCAGCTCCTTGAAGATATGCGTCAGCGCCTCGCCGCTCTTGCCCTTGAGACGGGCGTCGTGCAGCTCGTTGATCAGGTCGATCAGCTTCTTGTGCTGGGTGTCGATCGAAGCGACGCCCACGGAAAATCGGTCTTCCCAGGCCATAAAGGACATGCGCGATTCCTTTGAGAGTGGTGGTGGTGTAGCCCCATTCTCGCATTTCTCCTGTCGTGATTCAAGCCCGCGACGACGTTCATTTTCCGCCCCGTTCCCTTTGGAGCAGATGCTATGCTGAATCCCATGACTTCCGTTTCCGACCGTCTGCTTTCCCGAGCCCCGGACGCCTTTCCGCACGGCTTCCGCTGGGGCTGCGCTACCTCCGCCTACCAGATCGAGGGCGCCTGGGACGAGGATGGCAAGGGCGAGTCCAATTGGGACAGATTCTGTCAAATATCCGGAGTCATCAAGGATGCCTCCTCGGGACGCGTCGCATGCGACCACTACCACCGGCTGGGCGAGGACCTCGACCTCATGAAGGAGCTGGGCCTGAACGCCTACCGCTTCTCCGTGTCCTGGCCGCGCGTGATGCCGGACGGCAAGGGGCGCGCGAACGAGGCTGGGCTTGCCTTCTACGATCGTCTGATCGACGGGCTTCTCGAACGCGGGATCGAACCGTGGCTCACGCTGTTCCACTGGGATCTTCCGCAGGCGCTCGAGGCGGCCGGAGGCTTTCGTGAGCGTGACCTGGCCATGCGCTTTGGCGATTACGCCGCCTTGCTCGCACGGCGCTATTCCGACCGTGTCGATCGCTGGATGACGATCAACGAAGGTCCCTGCATCTCCGAGAACGGCTATCGCTGGGGCGTCTTCGCGCCCGGTGCCAAGGAGCCCGAGAAGATCGTGCGCAACGTGCGGCATCATGTCCTGCTGTGCCACGGACGCGGCGTCGAGGCGCTGCGGGCGGAGGCCAAGCGGCCGATCCTTGCCGGCTTCGTCCACAATCCCTGGAACGGCCTGCCGCTTACGCTCGATCCGCAGGACATCGCGATGACGCGCGCCATGTTCCAGGAGAGGAACGGCTGGTGGCTCGATCCGCTGCTGCGCGGGAAGTACCCGGAAAAGGAGTGGGAGAGCCTGGGAAGCGACGTTCCGGACGTGCACCCGGGCGATCTGGCAACCATCGCGCAGCCCTTGGACTTCCTGGGGGTGAACGCCTACTTCGGTGAATACGTGGGCCAAGGTCACGAGAAACCCTTCAAGCGCGACACGGCGGCTGTCACCGACTTCGACTGGAAGGTTGAGCCGGAGATCCTGTACTGGACGCTCAAGTTCCTGCACGAGGACTACGGGGTCGAGGACCTGGCCGTCACCGAGAACGGCTGCGCTTGGGAGGACGGTGGCTTGGAGGATGCGCATCGCACGGCCTACCTGCGCGACCATCTCAAGGGCGTGGCGCTTGCCGCCAGCGAAGGCGTGCCCGTCACGGGGTACTTTGCCTGGTCGCTGATGGATAACTTTGAATGGGCCAGCGGCTACTCCTTGCGCTTTGGCATCGTCCACGTCGACTACTCGACCCAGATCCGCACGCTCAAGGAAAGCGCGAAGTGGTACTCCGGCGTCTGCCGTGAAAACCGGCTCTTCGAGGATCGCTTCGGCATTCGCCTTCCCTGACGATGGGCTATGGGCTTTTCCCTGCACCTCGGGATGGGAAGAGCTAATTTCCAAGGGATGAAGACTGTTGCGATTTCTTCCCGGCGTCTGTTGGAACTCTCCCAGGTGTTTCCATGCGGGATGCTGGGGAAGAAGGCTGCCGTTGTCTTCCGCGCGCGCCGCGAGGCGCACTTGGCGCACCTGGATATGCCTGCGGTCTTTGCCGGCCTGGATCGCGAGCCAGGTGCCGAGCACGTCTGGTCGATCGGCAACGCGCGGATCTTCCAGGAACCTGCCATCATGCATCTCACCGGGATCAACCAGACGGGCGTGCGCCTGCTGCTGGATCCCCATGCGAAGGACTCGGCCCAGCGTGCCGTGCTCTTCCTGCCCGAGCGCAATCCCTCCCGCGAGTTCTGGGATGGGGTGCGGTTGGGGCTGTTGCCGGTCTCCGACCCGGGATACGAGGACGCGATCGCGGAGCTTCGGCTGCTGACGGGCTTCGATACGATCCTTCCGCTTGGGGAATTTCGACCGACCCTGGAGACACTGGTGGCGCTGCGGAGCCAAGGCTCGGTCGGGGTGCATTTCCTATCTTGGGCCGATCCCGATGGCGGCAAGCCCCGGGAAGTGCGCACGGACAGGAATTGGCAATTCTCCCGCGAGGTAGCGCGCTGGCTCAAGCCTTGGGGCTGCGGGGTCGAATCGGTGGCGGCGCTCCATTTTCGCCTGCGTCTGCCGCTGGACGCCTGGAGGATCAAGGAAGCCGAACGCGCCCAAGGATGGACTGAAGAGGCGTTCCGCTCGCTTCTTCCGCGAATGGGGAGCTTCGCATCCGAGACGCAGCTCACGGCGGCGTTGGAGGGCGAGATGCTCTCGCGCAGCGCCTTCGGCCTGGCCTTTCCGACCATCTGTGCGGGAGGCCGCAACGCCTGCACGCTTCACTACATGAAGAACGATGAGCCTCTGCCGAAGGACGGCTTGGTCCTGCTGGATTTCGGCTGTCGCTCCTCGGTCATGCATGCGGACATCTCGCGGACCATCCCCGTGTCGGGGCGCTTCGATCCGCTCCAGAAGCTGCTCTACGGGATCGTGCTCGAGGCCATGCACTTCAACGAAGGCAACGTCCGGCCGGGCGTCACCATCCGTGAGCTGAATCGCTTGGTGTGGCAGCGGCTGGAGGATCTGCTCGAGGAGCGTTTCCTTTCCAAGGGCGGAACCTGCGAACGCGCCTACGTGGACGGTGTGGTCAGTGCGCTCCCGAGTCGGGCCAAGGCGCATCCTCGCCAGCCCCACGGCGTCTCCCACCTGATGGGAGAGCAGGAGCACGATGGGGACCCGTTTCGCCTCTACCAGGACATCCCCATGGAAGAGGGATGGATGCTCTCGAACGAGCCTGGACTTTACGGCCATTTTCGCATCCGTCTCGAGGGAAAGATTCACGACCAGTGGATCGGCATTCGCATCGAGGACGATCTCATGGTGACCTCCTCTGGATGCCGGAACCTCTCGCGAGGCATTCCCAAACGCGTGGATGAGATCGAGAAACTGATGGAAGGAAGGTCATGATGCGCAAGCTTCTCGTGGCGTTGGCCAGTGCCGCACTTGCCTTGGTCGGATGTGACCGTTCCGTTGGCGAGACGCCGGTCTCGACGATCATCGAAGTGAAGCAGGACTCACTCCTTCCTGCCGTTCGGGACACCACGCCCAAGGATACCGTTGCGGTCCTGATGTCCAAGAAAGCTCCGGCTGTGGATTCCCTGGTGTTTTCCTGGGTACCCAAGGGAGCGACAACCGCATTGCGTAGCTGGAAGATCCTGCGCAGGGACACGTTGGTTCGCTTTCCTCTGGACACGGGAGCGGGAAGGATCTGGAGCCTCAAGATCGAAGGACGCAAGAATGGGCGCCTCTGGTGGACGATGGATTCGGTGCGGGTGCTTCCCGACAGTTCCCGACGGGTCGTGCTGGATTCCTTCTTCAAAAGACTTGTCGTCGCCGACACCTCGACGCCCGTCGTGATCGTGCCGCTTGACACCAACGTCTACATCCAGGTAGCAACGCTTGCCGGAGACGCCGTGCCCGACGTAGGGCGGGAGCGTGGACTCTTCTTCCGCTACGACGGCGGCATCCTGACGCTGAGGCTTGTTTCGGATGGGGAGTTGGCGGGGGCGGCATACAATCGGGTGTTCAATGCCAAGGTGAGTCTTGGCTTTTCGTCGGGCGGGACGATCGGCGCCGCGCTGCTGGACGATCCTTACCTCAACAGCCACTTCGACAACGACTCCGCTTCCACCATGCTGGTCACGCCCCGTCCAGGAGGTTCGCTCGCCGCGGTGTCGAGCAATCTCTTCGCAAACTACCGACTCAAGACGCTCACGATCCCGGCCGCCAAGTGTACCGTGGACGTGACCGTATCGTTGCGCAGCGATGTGATTCCGGCGGGGGCCCCGAACTGGGTCATGCCGTCCATCTCCGACAACCTTGCCAAGGATTTCCTCTTCTTGGGGCAGGGACGTATCCATCCATCCAAGACTCATTTCAGGATCGTGATTCCATGAAGACCGCCATCTTTCTCGGGCGTTGCCCCGATGCGCGGGGCATCGTCGCCCGCACCACTGGATTCGTTCATCAGTACGAAGGCAACCTCATCCACGCCGACCACCATGCGGATAGCCACACCCGCACCAGCTTCATTCGGTTGGAGTGGGAGTGGGACGGTTTCTTGCTGGACGAGAAATCCTTCCACGCCGCATTCTCGCCCTTGGCCTCTGCGATGGGATTGGAATGGTCACTGCATCTTTCCGACGAGAGGCCGGCCATCGGCATCATGGTCTCGAAGCAGGATCATTGCCTTGCCGACCTTCTTTACCTGCAGCACATGGGTGAGCTGCCGGGACGGATCGCCTTCGTGGCAGGCAATCATCCGGAGCCGGGGCGGCTTGCCGAGCATTACGGAGTGCCGTTCCATCTGTTCCCGATCCCGGTCGGCGATCGCTCTGCGCGAGATCGGGCCGAGGCCTCGGTGCTGGAGCTTTCGCAGCAGCACGGCGTGAAGCTCATCGTGCTGGCGCGATGGATGCAGATCCTCACAGGCAAGTTTCTGGAGGAATCGAACTGTCCAGTTATCAATATCCACCACTCGTTCCTGCCGGCCTTTAAGGGCGGTCGTCCGTACCATCAGGCTGCCGAGCGCGGCGTGAAGATCATCGGAGCCACCAGCCACTACGTCACGGAAGATTTGGATGAAGGCCCGATCATTGAGCAGGACGTGGCGCGGGTCTCGCATCGCGACGATGCGGAAAGCTTGGCCAACAAGGGACGTGACTTGGAACGGCAGGTCCTGTCGAGGGCCGTCAGTCTCCATCTGCAGCACCGCGTGCTGCGTTACGGAAATCGGACGGTCGTATTCGGCTGAATCTAAAGACGGTAGTGGGCGACCAGATCCGAAAGCTTGGTCGCCTGGCTCTGCACATTCAGGGCGTGTCCGCCGATCTGCTGTGCCTCTTGGCTGGAATCGGCGCTCGCTCTCAGGATGTCTGAGATGCTGCGGACAATCTCGCGGATGGTTGCGGATTGCTCTTCGACCGCAGCGGCGACGCTCTGCTGGGAACTGCTGACTTCCTTGATCGATCTGGAAAGCTGTCCAATGGATTCTACCGTTTGATGGGTGGCGAGCTGGATGGCTTCGACTCGCCCGCCGATCTCCGTCGTGGAGTCCGCCGCTTGCTTGGCCAAATCCTTTACCTCGTGGGCTACCACGGCAAATCCCTTTCCGGCCTCGCCGGCGCGGGCGGCCTCGATCGTGGCGTTCAGTGCCAGCAGCTTGGTTTGCTCCGAGATTTCCCCGATGGCATCGACCACGCGAGAGATCTCGCGACTGGACTCGCCGAGCCTTTCCATGGATGTTCCGGTTCCATCGGCAAGGGCTCCGGCATTCTTGCCTTCCCTGGCTGCGGAAGCGCTGGCTTGGGCGATCTCGCGCACGGTCGCTTCCATCTCCTCGGCGGCGGCGGCTAGCGTATTGACCCTGTGGGCGATCTCCTTGGATTGGTCCGCAACGCTTCCGCCGGAGCGGGAAATCATGTCGGAAACCTGCACCAGTTCGCGGACGGCGATCTGAGTCGATGTCAGGAAATCCCGCAACGAAGCCAGCATCCCTTGGAACGCTTCGCCAAGGTTGCCTTCGATGTGCATCTTCAGGATCGGATCCTGGAGGTTGCCGGAGGCGATGGCGTCGGCCTGTTGCTGGAGTGTGTTGACCCACGACTTGGCTTGCTGGACATTTTCGGTGCGGTCGCCGCGGGAGGGGGCCGTCAGCGATTGGGTGCGGAGTCCCATGGAGTCGAAGACGGAGAAGAGGAATGCGTCCCCGATGGCTTGCAGGTCGTAGTTGAAAACCTTACGGAGCGAGCGCAGGATGGCTGCTGCGTAGCCGGGACGCCACCAGAAGCTGCGTCGCAGAGCCTTCTCGAGCAGCATCTCGTACTCGGTGTAGGAACCGACGTACCATTTGAAGGGGAGGTTGATCCTGTCGTGGAGAGCACCGACGCTCAGGCGTTTCTCGAAGTAGTCCGTGCCCCATTCGCTCGATGCATGCTCGCAGATGTCGATCAGATAGTCGGTTTGGGACTTTTCAAGATGCGTGCGCAGTTGCGAGATCGGCATCCCCTTGGCTTGAGCGAATGTGTCGAAGAACTGTCGCGTAGGTCCGAAGTTGAACTGCCAGTCGTAGAACGTCCTTGCGATATCCTCCGCATGGGAACGGAACCACGGTGCAAGGTTCTTCAGCAGTTTCGCATCGCCTTTGTCGAGCCGGATGAATTCTCGTCGCAGGCGCAAGTTCTCTGCGTTGATGCCGCAGCGATCGCAATAGCTTGCGGATGCGGGGCTCGAATGGCGATGCATTGTGGCTGTTCCTTGTCTGGATGGGCCATCGAACAACGTGTGAATCGCTCGTCTGTGATGCGGCGCCTTGCGCAGGCGCGCAAGACACGATCTCAGTTGATCTTGAGAAGTCGATCGAGTTCGATGATGGAGATCAGGTCTTCCTGGATCTTGAGGATGGACTGGAACAGATGGCCACTGGTGCCTGCAACGTTGGATGGAGGAGGCTCGAGTTCCTCGCGGGAAGCCGAAACGACATCTTCCACCGCATCGACCATCAGTCCGATGTCTTCCTGGCCGTCGTTGACGACGAGGATGCGCGTCTGTCTGCTGGTCTGCACTGGCTGGCGTCCAAAGCGCAGGCCCATGTCGATCACGGTCATGATCTGGCCGCGCAGGTTCACCACCCCACATACCTCGGGAGGCGCATGGTGCACCGGCGTGATGGTGCGAATATTAGAGATCTCGCGGATGCGGGAGTTCTCGATGCCGCAAAGAAGATCGCCGACCAGGAAGGATGTCAGTTCCAAGGTGCTGTCGTTGACTGCGTCCATGCTCACTTCCTCCGACTGACGAGGACGTCTTCGACGGCCTGGATGATCTTCTCGCGGTCGAGTTTGACGATGTAGCGGTCCACACCAGCCTCTATGCCGCGTCGTACGGCATCCTCACCGGAAAGGGAGGTGATCGCGATGATGGGGAGTTTTGCACCGAACTCGAGCTTCCTGGCTTGACGGGTGAATTCGAGCCCGTCCATCAATGGCATTTCGACGTCTGTCAGGACTGCATCGATGCTGCGCCCTTCGCGTTCGAGCGCCAGGAGGGCTTCCTTTCCATTGCTTGCCTGCACGACTTCGAAGCCAGCATCCTTGGCGAACTGAGAGATCTGCCTGAGGTAGAACGGCGAGTCGTCGGCGATCAGCACCTTCAAGGGGCCGAGGCGCTTGAGCCGTTCGGGCCGTTCGAGCCATTCGGGGGCGGAAGCCTTGACGATCCCGTAAAGGTCCACGAGCAGCGTGGTGGCTCCGGCCATGATCGACGATCCGATGATTCCGGGCTGACGGAAGGTGACCTCGTCGAAGTCCGATCCGGCTTCCAGCACGTCGACGATGTGCGAGACTTGAAGCCCGATCTCCTTGCCGTTGACGGCGAAGACGATGACGAAGTAGGAACTCTGCTCGGGCAGGGCGGAAACGTGTGCGACCTGGTCCAGCGTGAGGAGAGGCAGGGAGCCTCCTCGGTACTGGACGGAGCGGCGTCCTCCCGTGCATTCGATGCGATCCGCTTCGATGAGCTCGATGCGGGACACGAGAGAAAGGGGTACGGCGAACTGCTCGTGCTCGGCGGCCCGGAACAGCAGGAAGGACTGGATGTCTCCTTGACTGAGACGATTGGCGGCGCGCTCCGCTTCCAGCTGCTCGATGTTGCTGCTGTTGGAAACCTCGGCAAGCTTCATGGAGCGCATGACCCCGATCACGTCCAGGATCAGGGCGACCTGCCCGTCGCCGAGGATCGTGGCCCCGGCATAGCAGGAGCAGTGGCTGAAGTGGCGTCCAAGAGGCTTTACGACGATCTCCTCGGATTCGTGGAGCTTGTCCACGATCAAGCCGTATTGGAAATCGCCAGCGGACAGGACTGCGATCGAGATCGCACTGGCGCTGCGGAAGCGCCTGTCCTTGCCGGTGCGCCGGTCGCGTTCCTCCTGGGTTTCCTCTTCCATCGGGCCGCGGCGGTCTTCGAGGCGTTCGCGCCTTTCGGGAATTACGTCGCCATTTTCCGGATGGCGGAACTGCTGCGGCAAGCCGAGCACGTCGTGAAGGCGGACCAAGGGAAGAAGCCTGCCGCGAAGGCGCATCACCAAGGCTTGCCCGATGCGTTCGATGCGGTTGCGGACCTCGGCGGCGGGCACGCGGACCAGCTCGACGAGATTGACCTGGGGAATGGCGTAGGTCTCGTCCGCGACGGAGAGGAGAAGGCTGGGGATGATGGCAAGCGTCAAGGGAAGCTTGACGCGGAACGTGGTACCTTCGCCGAGTTTCGTGTCGGTATCGATGATTCCGCCCAGCTTCGTGAAGTTGGTGCGGACCACGTCCATGCCAACGCCGCGTCCCGAGATGTCCGTGACCTGGTTGGCCGTGGAGAATCCCGGGAGAAAGATCAGGTTCACGAGCTCGCTCTGGCTCATGGAATCGAGATGGTTGGCGTCGAACAGGCCGCGTTCGAGCGCCTTGCGCTTCACGGCTTGGACGTTGATGCCACGACCGTCGTCGGAGATCTGGATGACGACCTTGCCGGCTTCGTGGTAGGCGTGCAGATGGATGGTGGCCAGCCGCCCCTTGCCGGCCTTGACGCGGTCGGCAGGCTGCTCGACGCCGTGATCCACGGCGTTGCGGATCAGGTGGGTCAACGGATCGGAGATCGATTCTATGACGGTTTTGTCCAGTTCGACATCCTCGCCTTCGATTTCGAGCTGGATCTCCTTTCCCAGCTCCATCGACAGGTCCCGGACGATGCGATGGAATTTTCCGAACACGTTGGAAAGTGGCTGCATGCGCGTACTCATGACGGCTTCCTGCAGCTCGGAGATGATCAGGGATAGGGATTGGCTGGATGTTTGGATCTCGGTGATCTCTCGGCTGGCGACCTTCTGCATCAGTTGGTTGCGCGCCAGGACAAGTTCACCGGCCAAGGTCATCAGCGTGTCCAGCACCTTCACGTTCACTCGGAGCGAACCTGCGCTGGAAGGGGTGTTCCGGTGGAGCTGGTTCGACGGAGCTGGGGCCATGGAGGTCGGTTCCGTGGTGCTGACAGCGGAGATGGGATCAGTCGCGGTCATGGCACTGTCCTCGTGCATGCTTTCTTCCTGCGGGGCAGGAACGACCTTCGGCGGCTCGATCGGCGCGGCAGGGGGCGGGGGCAATACGGACGGGATCAAGGTCTGCAGCGAGTTCTTGGGGCCGTGAACCAGGTGGATGCGTTCGGCGGCTAGTCCGGAGAAGTCTTGCATCAGGTCCTGATCCAGGACGGTGGCGAAAAGTGCGAAGAACGGCAGGATCTCGCAGCTTGCCAGGATGTCCCCGTCGCCGCTGATGGAAAAGCCGGTTTCCATCAGAAAGCCGGTCTTCTCGAGTTCGTGGAACAGCTGGTAGGGGGTCCGGCCGCGCGCTTCCAAGTCGCTTACGAGGTCGTATTCGAGGATGAAGAGGTATTTCCCGCCCTTGACCGCTCGTTCGAGTTCGGATTCTGGAATGGAGAAGATGACTCGTCCGTCGACAGTCGCAAGCTTGCGCAGTTGCGCGGCTTCGGTGACGTGTCGGCTGTCGATCTGGGCAAGAGCCCTGAGCGGTTCGGTGATGTCGACGGCATTGGATGCCGACGGATTCGCGATCATGGCGGTGATGACGTCGGCTGCCTGCAGCATGGCGCTGACGACGGCGCGGGTGGGGATCAGCTCCTCGTTGCGAACGCGGTTCAAGGAGTTTTCCAGGACGTGGGCAAGTTCCTTCAGGCGCTCAAGGCCGAAGAAACCGGCACCACCTTTGATGGAATGGATTCCTCGGAAGACCTTGTTCACAAGATCGAGGTCGATCTTCCCGCCTTCGACTTCGATGGCGACGAGATCGGTCTCGATGTCGGAAAGATGATCCTTCGCTTCCTCCAGGAAGATCTGGAGGGTCTCGTCGTCGAGCATGCCGGACATGTTCAGGCAGCCTTGATGTCGAAGTGCTTGTCCAGGCCCATGATGGTGAACAGGCGCGAAACTTCGGCTCCGGCGTTTCGGACCAGCAGCTTCTGGTTGCGCTTGCGCAGGGTGTTGTGTGCGGCGATCATGGCTCCGATGGCCGAAGATGTCAGGCCAGGAACCTGGCCCAGATCGACTTCGATGATCTTTTGGCGCGTGAGGGAATCGGCCAACATGGCTTGCAACTGGCGAACGCCTTCAAAGTCCAAGGCGCCAGCTGGCGTCAGGATGATTGCTTCGGCGGTTTCTTGAGTGTGGATCATTTCGGGACCTCCGTCAGATTTCGAATGCCAGAATGAGAGTGTCGTCTGCGCGGAATCCATTATCCATAACGGCATGGATCTGCGCAACGAAAGAATCCAGCGGCGTATCTCGAAGGGCTTCCGCCTGCTGGCAAAGACGCTCGAAGCCCGCTTCCCAGCCGGAATTGTCGGGGAGTTCCACGAGCCCGTCGGTGAACATCACGAAACGGTCGCCGGGCTTGGATGCGATTTCCGCGACTCCGAAGCGTGGCTCGTCGAAGATTCCCAGCAGGTCGCCTTCGATGACGATCGGCTTGACCGGTTCGCCGGGGCGAAGGAAGAGCACGGGCAGATGGCCTGCGTTCACGATGGTGGTCTTGTGGGTCTTGCGGTTCGCGACGATGAGTGCGCTGGAAAGGAAGCGACCGCTGGGCAGCCACTGGACCAGGGCGCCGTTGATCAGGTGCAGGGTCTCCGCAGGCGAGTAGAAAGGACTGAGGTTCTGCCGGAGCAACGCCTGGGCGGCGGAGGTCACGAGGCTCGTGCCGACATCGTGACCAGAGACATCCGCGATGAAGTACGCATGGATTCCCATTGCGGACTCGACTACGTCGTAGAAGTCCCCGCCGGCTTCTTGAGCTGGTTGCCAGTGCACATGGAACTTCGCCGCAGGAAGCTGTTCGGAGTGGATCATCAGGCGGCTCTGCGCTTCCTGAAGAAGCTGAAGCTTGCGAGCCTGTTCGGAGATGAGCGCGTTGGTCGCCAGCGAAAGCTTCAGGTGGAGGCGGACACGAGCCTTGACTTCCTCGGGATGGAATGGCTTGACGATGTAGTCGACTGCGCCCAGCGAGAAGCCGCGCAGCTTGGAGGCGACGTCCTCGACGCCGGAGAGGAACAGCACGGGAACCTGGCGCATGCCGGGAATGCCTTGGAAGGATTGGAGCACATCGAAGCCGTCTTCGTCCGGCATCTTGATGTCAAGGAGCACGAGCTGCGGCATCGATTCCGCGATGATCGAGCGGGCGTGCTCGCCCGATGTGGCGCAAATGACCTCGTAGCCCTCCTGCTCGAGCATGCGGTTGAGGATGACGAGATTGGTTCTCTCGTCATCTACCGCCAGGATGCGCACATGCGCGATTTGGGATGGGGTACTCATTCGCACGAACCCCGCAGCGCATCCAGGCTGGCATGGAGCGTGACCTCCATTTCGGGGAGAAGACTTTCGAGCAGGGGCCATTCGGCGTTTCGGGCGGCGGATTCCGCCTGCATGCAGATTCCTTGGAGGGCCACCGCTCCGACATTTGCTGATGCTCCTTTGAGGGAATGGGCCTGGCGTTCGGACGTCTTCTGGTCGCGATCCACTCGGGCTTGCTTCAGGGCGAGGAAAAGTCGCGGAGCATCCTCGAGGAAGATGTCGATGATCTCCTGCAGCAGCTCCTCGTCGCCTTCGAGGCGTTCAAGGGCTGCGGCGCGATCGAGGATCGATGTCTGCGGGGGCATTGTGGGACTCCTTCATGCAGGGGCGGAGGACAGAAGTGCCTGGGCTTGATCCAGGCTGGAACGCATCTGTTCCAAGAGTAAATCAACATCTCCCAGGGAAATCCCGAGGCGATCCCAGACGAGTTCGAGGAAAGGAAGGTTCTGGGCAGAGAGCGGTTCCCAAGATGCCCCTGTGCTGGCGCAGACGCCATCGGCGACATGGATCACCATCACTTCCTGCAGGAGTTCGGTATCCTGCCAGTCGGGCTGGTGATGCTCCTTGATGACATGGACCAGTGCTGGATCCATCTTCCAGCGTTCCTCGAGGAACATTCCGCCCAGCTCCGAATGGGTGATGCCGAAGTTCTGGAATTCCCTCAAGGAAAAATCGGTATCCTCGGGCTTGCCGGGGAATTCCTGCACGGAAGTTTCCAGATTCCTCAGGAAGGCCGAGTATTCCTGAGGAATCAGGCTGAGCATGAGAAGGGCGCCGACATCATGGACGAGGCCAGCGAAGTACACGAGGTCCTGCGAGCCTTGCGAAAGCTTGAGATGCTTTGCCAATGCTTGCGAGAAGGCGGCGACGGCGAGTGAGTGCTTCCAGAATTGTCCGTGCGAGAAGGGTGATCCTTCCGGCTGCTGCGGGAAGGCGCGTGGCAGGGAAAGAGCATAGACGAGGCCGTGAACGGTGCGGATTCCCAATCTCATCACGGCTGCGGAAGGATTGGACAATGCGGCGCCGCCGCGCGAGTAGTAGGCGCTGTTGGCCATTCGCAGGACCTGGCCAGCCAGGACGGGATCCATGGCGATGATCGAGGCGACGGACTTGATCTCCACATCGGGGTCGCGAAGCTCCTTGTCGAGCCGGACCAAGACCTCGGGGAGTACCGGAAGGCCGACCTCCTCGCGCATGAGCCTGAGGAGATGGTCTCTCATGCCTCGTCTCCGTCGAGATTGAGCGCTCCGACGATCTTGGTCAGGAGATCTTCGCTCGTGAACGGCTTGAGCAGGTATTGCTTGGCTCCCTCTTGGATGGCGCGGATCATGCGTTCCTTCTGGCTGATCGAGGAGACCACGATGACCGGGATGCCCTTGAAATCTGGCTCTTTCTTGACATGGTCGAGGAATGTCATGCCGTCCATGTTGGGCATCTCCATGTCCAGGAGGATGAGATCCACCGCCCCTTCGCGGCGAAGCACATCCAAGGCGATTTGGCCATCCCCCGCCTCCAGGACGGTGGCACCGACGACTTGGAGCATGGTGCGGATGAGATGGCGGATCGATGCGGAATCGTCGACGGTGAGGACTCTCATGGACGGACCTCCGGCTTACGGGCAAAGACTGTGGTGTTGCGGCGCATCTCGATGTCGAAGTCGTTGCTCAGGCCGCGCAGGGTTTCGGTGGCGCCCAGGAGCAGTGGGGATCCTGGCTTCAAGGCGAGGGCGAGGCGATGGAACAGATCACGCTTGAATTCCTCCGCGAAGTAGATCGCCACGTAGCGGCAGAGGATCAGGTCGAAGGAACCCATTCCCGCAAAGCTGTTCATCAGGTTGAACCGCTGGAACTTGACGCGCTTGCGCAACGCCTCGTCGATGACCCAGACGTTCCCGTCCTGACGGAAGTACTTCGTGCGGCGCGCGTCGGAAAGGCCTCGCTTGATGGCCAGCTGGTCGTATCGACCTGCGATGGCTAGGAACAACGCTGCGGAGGAGATGTCGGTGCCGACGATCTCGATGCGGTCGGCCAGTGCCGGATTCCCCTTTTCGCGCGCCATCTCGTCGATGAGCATTGCCAGAGAATAACCTTCCTGTCCGGTCGATGCTGCGGCGGACCAGATGCGGATCGGTCCAGAGGAGCTTGCGGCGCGTTGCAGCAGCTCAGGGATCCCCTCCTCGCGCATCCAGTTCCACAGGTTGTCGTCGCGGAAGAAGTAGGTCTCGTTGGTGGTCATCGCGTCGACGATCCGGTCGCGGAGCTTCCCGTACGGTTCGGCGAGAGCCTTCTGGTAGAACTCGTAGAAGTTCCTGCATCCCTGTTCGATGACGATGTCCGTCAAGCGGGTCTCGACAAGGTACTCCTTGCCTGGATCCAGGTGGATGCCGCAGTGCTTTTCGATGTATCCCTTCATCAGGGAGAACTCATTGTCCGTCAATTTCATGAGCGGCGACTCCTCTCCTGCACGATTTGTGCGATCCTTCCCGCGATGGCCTGGAGCGGGAGGGTCTCGTCAGCATTGCCTGCCGCGGAGACGGCTCCCGGCATTCCCCATACCACGCTGGTGGCTTCATCCTGGATCAGCGAATAGGCGCCCTTGGCGCGCAGCGATCCGACGGCATTGGCTCCGTCGCTTCCCATGCCGGTGAGGATGACGGACAGGACCTTCCCACCATGACATTCCTCGACGGACTGGAAAAGCACATCCACGGACGGGCGGCATGAATTCACGGGAGGCGTATCGGTCAAGCGTGTCTTGATGCGATTCTCTACTCGATGGATGACCATGTGCTTGCCTCCTGGAGCGAGATACATGGTGCCCGCTTCAAGGAACATTCCGTCCTGGGCTTCCACCACGCGGATCTTGGAGTCGCGGTCAAGGCGTTCGGCAAGCGATGCTGTGAAGAGTGGCGGCATGTGCTGCACTGCCACGATCGGCACGGGCAGGTTGGCGGGCAGAAGGGGGATGACCATTTGCAGGGCGTTGGGACCGCCGGTGGAGACGCCGAGCGCAATGATGTCTATGGATGCTGAGAGCTGCCGTGTGGAGGGACGGGGGGGCGGCGGCGGGATGGCGCGAGCCATGGGTTGGACCGCTGTTGCGGTCGATGGCTCGATACCGCGTGCCCTTGGCTGCAGTGGCGTCGAAAGGGGGGGGCGCTTGATGTCCGGCGCCGCGGGTGGCAGCGGTGTCGCACGGGGCGGAGCTGATTCGCTGCGCTCAAGTTTCCGGAGGCGGCTGTTGCGGCGTTCTCGCGCCAGTTCGAACAACGGATAGAGCGCATCCTGAAGCTGCTGGAAGCTTTCGGCGGGATTTTCGCCTTGGGGCTTGGGGACGAAGTCCAGTGCTCCAAGCGACAGCGCCTGCATGGTCAAGGCGGTCTGGCTCTTGTCCAGTCCGCTGAGCATGATCGTCTCGATGCCGGGATGGTCCCTGCGCAGGCGTCGAAGCGTTTCCAGTCCATCAAGGACTGGCATCGAGACGTCGAGCAGCAAGAGGCCGATCTTCGGGTTCTTCTGCACAAATGCCAAGGCAGCTTCGCCATCGTTGGCGGTCCCGGCCAGGTTCACGTGATTGTTGCCCCGCACGGCGCGGGAGAGAATCATCCGGAACGTCGCGGAGTCGTCGACGACCAGGATGTCGAGATTGGGGGTATTTTCTCCCATGGAGCGATTCTACCACAAGGAGGGGGGGATATGTCAATGGAAAGAGCTGCGGATCTCAGAGCAGGTCGATAGGATCCACATCGACATGGCAGCGCAGGTCGGGATCCCTGCGGATCGCAAGCCATTGGGCAAGATGGGTGCGAAGTCCCGGCTGGGGACCTTGGCACTTGATGACCAGATGAAAGCGATAGGCTTGGCGGACGACCGGCAGAGGAGCGGGGATGGGACCCATGACCGAGAGCTCCCGAGTGGAGGGGATGGATCGAGCCAATGCACTCAGGGCATCTTCGGCTTTGGATGCCGTGCGCGAGGCTGCTTCGGCCAGGAAAAAACGCGACCAGGGAGGGAGACTTAGCTCCTTGCGCATCTCCAACTCCTGGGCGGCGAAGCCGAGGAAGTCGTGATGACGGACGCGTTCGAGCAGAGGGGAGTCCGGAGCGCGAGTCTGCAGCAGGACGCGCCCACCCAGCATGTCGCGTCCGCAACGGCCTGCGGCCTGGGTCAGGGTCTGGAAAGTCCGCTCGTTGCTACGAAAGTCCGGGGAGGAGGAGCCGATGTCACCATCCGCTGCGATGACCAATGTCACTGAAGGAAAGTCGTGTCCCTTGGCGATCATCTGGGTGCCCAGGAGGACTCCGCCGTCTTTGCGGAAGGCCGAGAGTCTTTCCTGGAGTTCTTCGCGCCGTCCAGCAGTCACGTCGCGGTCCAGTCGCAGGACCGGTGTGCCGGGAACCAAGGCCTGGATCTCCTCTTCCAGCTTTTGGATCGCGATGCCGTCCGGATCGAGGCTGTCCGATCCGCACTGCGGGCAGGTCTTGGGGACGAATTCCGTCAGGCCGCAATGGTGGCAGATCAGGCGGCCGCGCTTGCGGTGAAGGACCATCTTGAGGTCATTGCAGTCGGGGCAGGTGGGCGAATAGCCGCAGGAGCGGCATTCCATCGACGGAGACCAGCCGCGGCGGTTCAGCAGCACCACCACGCGTTCGCCTTTCTCGATGGTCTGCAGCAGGGATTGGCGTGCCGCGATGGTCAGCGATCCGGGGGCGGGATCCTTGCGGCGATCCACGATCTGCACTTCGGGCAAGGGTTGACCCTGGGCCCGCTCGGGCAGTTCGAGCAGGGCATATCGGCCTTCCTGCGCATTCTTCCAGGATTCCAGGGACGGGGTCGCGGAGGCAAGGACGATGGGGCAGGATTGACGGCGGGCCAACCAGACTGCGGCGTCCCGACCATGGAAGCGTGGCGTCTCGTCCTGCTTGTAGGAACTGTCGTGCTCCTCATCGACGATGATGAGACCTGGATCCTGGAGCGGCGCGAAGAGCGCCGAACGGGCACCCAGCACGATCCGAACCTCCCCCTTTCGTACGGCGAGCCAGGCGCTGGCGCGTTCCCCGATGGAAAGACCGCTGTGGAACAGTGCGACGCGCTTGCCAAGGGCCTGTTGAATCCGCTCGATGCTCTGCGGAGTGAGTCCGATCTCGGGGACGAGATAGAGCAGCCCCTTGCCCTGTTCGATGGCCGCTCGGGCGGCTTCAAGAAAGACGGCGGTCTTTCCGCTGCCGGTGACTCCGCGCAGAAGGAACGGAGAGAATCCACCCTGCCTCACCGATTCTTCGATGGTTTGCACGGCGACTTGTTGGCGCGGATTCAGCTGGAGAGGCTGGCAAGCCAGAATCGGCTCCTCGCGGCGCTTCAGGCTTCGCTTACGGCCGATGCCCATGAGGCCCAGGACCGTGCTGCCATCGCCTGGCAGAAGGTGGCGCATGGCTGTGCTGGGGGTGGCGAGGTAGTACTCGGAGATCCATCGAGCCAGGGCCATCTGGTGCTCGAGCAGAAGCGGTTCGTCCTGGGGAACTTCCAGGATCTCCTTGGTCGAAAAATTCGGCGCGGGAACCTCTCCCCAGACGATCGCCCACGAGGTGCGATTACGAAATGGCACCTGAACCAAAGTCCCCGCAGGCAAGGCTTGCGGGGACTGGTAGGTGAAGCTGGGAGCTTGCCTCGATAGGAGGCAGACGTCCAGGTATGCGGTCAAGGCGTTTGGGGCTTGGACCCGGTCGAGGTCTCCAGATCCGTGAATTCGTTTTTGCGCACGTCCTCGAGGATCGTGCGGATGTCGGCGCTGGCGCGCTCCGACTCCAGGCGGACAAGTCCCTGATTGGTGCGGTCGTCGAAGACCAGCACCATGATGGTATCTTCGTCGACAAGGCTGATATGGATGCTGTCGGTCTTTCCCTTGTGGAAAAGGACAGTGAACTCGCTTTCGCCGATCAGCTGCGCGATCGCGCGTGTCGCGGCATAGGAACCGGCGGCCAAGGCGGCGAGCGAGGTCGTGTCGAAGGCGCGGGTGAATCCCTGATGGGTCAGGAGATTCCCATCCTTGTGGACGAGCAGAACGAAGGTCGCACTGGCCGAGGCGAGAAGCCTGGCCATGACCTTGTTCAGAAGCTCGATGTCTTCCTTGTAGAGAATGAAGTTGCCCATGTGGTATTCAGGGAGTCGCGTTGCCCGGATTCATGGGCAGTCGCTGGGTGGGGTAGTCCTGGGGGGACTGCTGGAATTGGCGAATCTCGTCTGGACTCAGGAATGCATTCGAGAATGCCGGATCCGTGTCCATGTTGGGATTCACATTGGGGTTGGTCTGGATGCCCGCTGGCTTTTGTGCTGGGGCGGATGGCTGGCCCATGATCTCTCGTTCCATGCGGGCGATCTCGGCATCCAAGTCCTTCGGGTCCATGGTGCCGTCAAGACGCTCCTTGCGAGCCGGGGCTTGGAGACTGGAGGGCGGAGCTTGGAAGAACCCGCTCTGCAGACCGGGGGTGGCGGCCACAGGAGAGGCGGGAGCCGGTACGGCGAAGCCGGTGGTTGCGATGGTCGGCTGTACGGAAGTTGCACTCGGGGGGGGCAGATTCATTCCGAAGTCGGAAACCAAGGCTGATTGCACTGGGCTGGCGGGTGGCGCGAATCCTTGCGGAGCGGGGATGGGTGCCGGGTTTGGATTGAATCCCTGCGGCTGGGGTACCGGTGGCGCGAACCCTTGCGGAGCTGGAACGGGCGCTGCGTTGGGATTGAATCCCTGCGGCTGGGGTGCCGGTGGCGCGAACCCTTGCGGAGCTGGAACGGGCGCTGCGTTGGGGCTGAATCCCTGCGGCTGGGGTGCCGGCGGCGCGAACCCTTGCGGAGCTGGAACGGGCGCTGCGTTGGGGCTGAATCCCTGCGGCTGGGGTGCCGGCGGCGCGAACCCTTGCGGAGCTGGAACGGGTGCTGCGTTGGGGCTGAATCCCTGCGGCTGGGGTGCCGGCGGCGCGAACCCTTGCGGAGCTGGGACGGGCGCTGCGTTGGGGTTGAATCCCTGCGGCTGGGGTGTCGGCGGCGCGAACCCTTGCGGAGCTGGAACGGGCGCTGCGTTGGGGTTGAATCCCTGCGGCTGGGGTGCCGGCGGCGCGAACCCTTGCGGAGCTGGAGCGGGTGCTGCGTTGGGGTTGAATCCCTGCAGCGGTGGAACCGAGAAGGCTGGCGTGGCTACAGTGGCTGGAATGGGGCGTGGAATCGGGGGGGGCATTCGCATTCCGCCCAGTGGAGGCGGAGGGGCGAGCGGAATCGGGGCTGGCGCCATGGGGGCCAAGCTGGGGGCTGCAGGAACTGCGGGGATCGAACCTTGGGAAGATGGATTGGGATCCGGACGGCGGGAACTCTGGCGTGCCGAATACTTGGTGTTGAACGTGTCGATGACGATCTTGCCAATGGCCTTGAGCGTGGTGAACACGCCGACGCCTTGGTGGGCCTGGGCCTCGAAACAAGGAACGCCATAGCTGTTGATCTGCGCGTTCATTTCGTCGACCGTGAAGATGCTGGGAAGGTCGCGCTTGTTGTATTGGAGCACGAACGGAGTCGACTTCAGTTCGATTCCGTACTCGCGCAGGTTCTCTTCCAGGTTGCGCAAGCTCTCGAGGTTCTCGGGCATCTTGTCGCGCTGCGAGTCTGCGACGAAGACCACACCGTCGACACCGCGCAGCACGAGCTTGCGGGTCGCGTTGTAGTAGACCTGGCCGGGAACGGTATACAGCTGGAACTTGGTTGAGAAGCCCTTGATCGAACCGAGGTCCAAAGGCAAGAAGTCGAAGAACAGGGTGCGATCGGTCTCGGTCGCAAGCGAGACCATCTCGCTCTTGCTGTCCTTGGGGACCTTCTTGTGGATGATCTGAAGGTTGGTCGTCTTGCCCGAGAGGCCGGGACCGTAATAGACGATCTTGCAGCTGATCTCACGGGTGTGGTAGTTGATCGATGCCATGGTCAGGCGATTCTTTGGGAAGCCTGCTTCATCTCGACGCGGATCAGACCCACGTTCACGGAAGCAGCGGTGAGTACGACCAGCCAGCCCAGCGAGGTCTTCTGAAGCAGGACCTTGCCGTTGTCGCCTTCCAAGAGGATCTGTCCGACCTCGCCGGCGGAGCATGCCTGGGCAAGCTTCAGCCCCGCATCGGCCAGTGAGGCTGCAAGCGCGGAAACCAGCTCGGCCTGGGATGGATCGCTGGCCTCGGCCGCGATCAGGATTCCGTCTTCGCCCACCAGGGCACTGGCGAGCACGCCTTTGGTGCGATTGACGCCCTCGAGCACATCGTGCATGTTCACTCGGCGAGCCTCCTTTGCTTGAGAGCCTGTAGGATCATCTGGGAGCAACGATCGATGCGTCCGTGGAAAAGCTCCAAGCTGCCACGGGCACCCTGAACGACAAGATAGCTTGAGCCGATGCGGCGACAGAGCCAGAATCGAGAATGGCTGGAGGAAAGCTGTTCCTCGGGGATTTCCAGCTCGTGCTCGCGGGAAAACTCCTCTGCATCCAGAAGCGATTGAAGCATCCAAGGGGCAGCTGTATCGAAGGTTGCGAGACTTTCCGAGCCCCATGCCAGCGGGAGCCCGTCCTTGCCCAGCAGGACGGCGCCGTCGATTCCGTCGACGCGGGAGAGGTAGCTGCACAGGACATCGAGATCGTCGGTCCACTCCATAGTGAGCATGGATACTGCGGTCATGCGCAATCCTCTTCGAGGTCGTGGAATGCTTTGCCCAGACGAGCCGCCAGCACGGACGCCTGAGTGCCGGTATCCAGCAATGCCGTGAGGAAGTTTCGGTTGCGTCCCCAATGATGCAGGACGCGATCGGAGCCTTCGAATGCAGAGTGGTGCAACATGCCCATTTGGGTGCGAGGAAACAGGTCGTTCTCCAGCCATGTGAGCAATGGGGAAAGTCCGCTGAGATCTGCTCCGTGATTGACGACGGATTCTTCGCGCTGAAGGCGCATTCCGGTGAGGCATCCTTCGTTCAAGACGCGCTCCCAACCCTCAGGGAAGTCGGATTGCGCATCGCATGGCGCTTCGGTCAGAGATGGCGGAGCCTGAGCGTCCAAGGACGCTGGAGGAGTCTGCGCGGGATGCGCTGCGATCTGCGGAGCAACGTCTTCGGGTTCCATCGTGGCTGGGACGGAAAACGGCGCAATTTCCTGGATTTTGGCCAAGGGGAAAAGAAGCTTCAGGTAGAGCGCGGCGACGGAATGGAAGCGATTGTCCGTCGCGCAGGCAACGGCGGCGAGCCAGGCGCCCTCGTCATCGCCTTCCAGGCGCAGGAGCTCGGCGGAGATGCACTGGCCGATGATGCGCGAGGTCTCGTTGTCTTCCTTCAGGCCCAAGGTCAGTTCTCGTCTGGCAAGATCAAGCTCGCCCCTTCCCAGCAGGAGGCATGCATGTGCCAAGTTGGGCGACGAGGAGAGCATGTCGCGGGTATCGGCTCGGCTGTCCAGCAATTCCGCAAGGCCGGAAGTCAGCGTGGCGCTCATGGTTTCGTGCTCCTGAGATCGGTTTCGAGGGTGATGACTGGCTGAGCATTGTCTGGAATCTTCAGCTTGTAGTCAAGGCCGCGCGTCAATTCGAGCTCGGATCGGGAGAAGTCCCAGCGCAAGGTGCCTAGGGAACGGGGCCATTCCCCCGTCTTGGCGCGATGGGCCAGGATCGCCGAATGCAACTTCTGCGATTCGAAGCGTGCCTTGGCTTGCGCCGCCGCGCTGGTTGGGCTGACGGCAAACGAGGACAGCGCATGGGACAGGAGAAAGTTGATCGCCAGGGATGCCAGCACCACGGCAAGCGCCAGCGCGGCCATGAACGCGGAACTGGACGCCGAGATCGGCTTCGGAGTGACCATGGCGACAGGGATCGCGCCGAGGGTCTGGCCTTCCACGTGGAACCTCGCAAAGCCCTGGTCGCCATAGGCCGCCAGCACTTCGTAGATGCGGTAGCGGGTGAAGGGAACTCGCTTCTCCAGATCGGCCAAGGCGATTTGCCCGTCTTCAGGCAGTGCATCCAGGATCATACGTTCGGGACCGGGCTCGATCTCCTCCAGCGACAGGTTGCCGCGGGATACGGCGATGTCTGGAGTCGGGAAACGCTGAAGCAGGCGGGGCCATTCGTCGAGACGGCGCATGCCTTCCATGCTGATCATCTCGGTGGAGAGGTTCAGCGGGATGTTGCGCGGGGTCGTCGCCGGAAGCTCCGTATTGAATTCGTGGCTGCCGTCCTGCCAGGTGAACAGGTCGCAGACGAGATCCTCGGCTGTGTAGTGTGCCCATTCGGCGCGTTCTTCTGAGGTGATGAAACGCTTGGCGACCAAGGTTTCCAGTACGCTGCGGTCCATCTGGCGAGAGACGCTTTCGAGGCCGAGCAGTTCGTCCTGGGTGATGCGGGCACTGGTCTGAAGCCACCGCGAGACTTGCGTCTCGACGTTCTTGCCATCGACCTCGACAAACGCGATGTTTCCGCGCTGGATGCCGATCTCAGCACGTTGCGTGCGGGTGGCCAGGATCAAGCGGCCGCTCTTGCGCTGCTGTTGGATGAACTGCAGGACGTCGGTGAGCGGGAATTCCTTGAGCTGACCATTGAGAGCCTGTGCCATGGATCAGCCTTTCACTTGAGTGCGCTTGGTGCGGCGCAAGGTGACGAACGTGTTGATGCCGTAGAGCGCTGCCAGGATGATCACGAACGGAAGCTTGCCTGGCGAACTTTGCGAGAAGGGATAGCGGGTGATGAAGCTCGGGAGGTTCAGCAGGAGCGAGAGGGAGAGGGCAAGCAGCAGCATCTTGACTATGGCGATCATCGAAGGGGATTTGGCGAAGGAGCCGATTCCGGGGAGTGCCAGGTCCAAGGCGCGCAAGAGCAGGCGCTCGCGCTGCTGTCCTTCCTTCTCGAGTCTCATCAGGAGCTCGTTGCGCAGCTCGAGTTCGTTGACCGTGGAAAGACGGCGGAAGCACGAAACGCAGTGGAGGCCGCGGCGACAATGCCGGCACATGACGCGGCCGCAGGTCTTGCACTTGAACAGGTCGCGAGCGAGGTTGCGTGGCTTGCTGGTGGAGATCAGCCAGATCAGCAAGGCTAGGCTGGCCCAGGGCAGCAACATGAAGGGAATCTCCAAGCTGCCTGTCGAGCCCATCCCCTCCAGCCAAAGGGTCGGCTCGGACATGGCGACGCCGACGCGGGACCATGTCTCCTGCGGGGACAGCTCGGGAGGAAGGGTCATTCGATTGGAAGGAAGGTCGACATAGAGGCGGCTGTTCTGCGATACGGCAAGATCGAAACGAAGGGCACCGGGGATCGACGCGCTCTTGAGCAATGGGTTGAGAGAGTCCGTATGGCCTTGAGCGGAAGCGACCTGGCCGCGATTGAAGGGAAGGACCGGGTTGGCGGCATCACGCAAGTAGGCTTGGCTGAAATGCCGACCTGCCGAGTCGATGGCTCCGTGTACGAAGGCGATGTTGCCGGCCTGGAGCGGGCCCAGGACGGGATCTTGGGCACCTGTGGAGAGAATGCGGCCTGCTTCGAGCAGGTCGCCGGCCTTGAGCGCTTGCGTGGATTGGGCGACGGACTCCGGGTGCTCCAGAAGCAAGCTGGCGAGCTGAGGCGAGAAGCCTTCCTCGGCGCTGCGAAGCTGCAGCGACTCCTTGGAACTGAGGTCGAAATGGCGTGCGAGGATCTCTTCGGTGGTGGCGATGAATCCCTGGGATCCGATGAAGAGGATCAAGGTGCCCAGGATGCCGCGCTCCTTGGTCGACATGTATTTCCAGAGAAGGGCGCTGCCGAAGAGGAAGAACGCGTAGGCCCCTACTCCGGTAAGGAGGATGCTCAGGAATCCGACGGCAAGGACTCCGTAGCGCAGATAGATCGAGCTGTCCTGGGGAAGGTGTTCGGCACTCTTGTGAGCAACCCAAGGCCAGTAGCGGACCATCCAGCCGATGAACAGGAAGAAGGCTCCGATCAAGCCGACCATGCGCAGTGCGCGCAGGACGTTCAAGGCGATGAGTAGTTGGTTCTGAGGATAGGTCCAGACCTTCAGGACGCAAAGACGCAAGGCATCGTAGCTGCCCTGGATGTCGATGGATGTGATGCGCTCCTTAGCGCGCGCGAAGGCAGGAACCGGCGAAATGGGATCCAGGCGCTGGGCGCAGAGCCGCAGAGTATCCTCCATTGCCTTCGAGTCTGCTTCGTTTGCCAGGTTGAGCAGCCATGCGGATGCTTCGGGAAGGCGCTGCCAGCCTTGGGAAAGCATGGAAGCCTCAAGGCCGGTGGCCGCTGAGGAAACCCCGGCGGGCGAATGGGCTCGAACCATGCCCAGGACGATCATCCAATGCACGCCGAAATCGTTGCCTGCCATGCGCGAGGCCAGGCCGACCTGGCCGACTCCGCTTCCCGGCTGCTTGGCTTCCAATGCGGCAGCAAGTCCTGCCTGTCCCAGCGCGACGATCGTCGACTGGTTCACGGGAAGCTTGACCAGTTCGGCTTGGGCATCGGCTGGATCCGAGGCGGTTCCCTCGAGGGCTGCTGCAAGCGTCTTGGAGATGCTGCGCAAACTGTCCTGACGCTGAAATGCCCGTGCCGTCTGCTGCTCGAAAGGTGTGCCATCGAGTTGGATCGCTGCGTGGCTTCCCGCTGCCAAGGTGAGTGCGAGGCCGAAAGCCCGCAGATGACGCCATTCAAGCATTCGATGCTCCCAAGCCGAAGTGAGTCAGTCGTGCATCAAGGTCGGAGGATGTCAAACCGAGCATTTGCGCTGCTTTCGTGCGATCGCCTTTGCAGTCCTGCAAGACCCAGAAAATATAGGCCTTTTCAAGCATTGCGAGATGCGCTGAGGATGGTCGTGGTAGTTCTGGTCGTGTCGGTGAATCCAAGAGGATGTCTCCGGCGCGGAGCGTCTCTTCGCCCGAGCCCAAGACCATGGCGCGCTCCAACACATTTTCCAGTTCCCGGATGTTTCCTGGCCATGGATGGCTTTTCAGGACGGCATGTGCATCCGGGGAGATCGCTGGCGCGGGACGGCCGAGGCGTTGGGCTAGGCGCCCGAGCAGGGCGTGGGAGATGTCTGGGATGTCCTCCATCCGCTCGCGCAGCGGCGGGGTGACTAGGCGGATGACATTGAGTCTGTAGTATAGGTCTTCTCGGAACTTCCCTGCGGCGATCATCTGTTCGAGATTGGCATTCGTTGCGGCAACTATACGTACATCCACCGGAGCGGATTGGAGCCCGCCGACGGGAGTCGCCTGCCGATCCTGCAGCACGCGCAGGAGCTTCACTTGAGTGGAAAGCGGGATCTCGCCGATTTCATCGAGAAACAGTGTCCCTCCCCTGGCGGCATGGAACAGGCCGACCTTATCAGAGGTGGCTCCGGTGAAGGAGCCTTTCACGTGCCCAAAAAGTTCGCTTTCCAAGAGGCCTTCACTCAATGCCGCGCAATGGACAGGCAGGAACGGGCCGGCTGCGCGCGGTGAAAGCTGGTGGATGGCGCGTGCCGCGACTTCCTTGCCGGTACCCGATTCTCCGGTGATTAGGACTGTGCTTTCCGTCCATGCGATCCGTTCGATCATGCGCCGCAAGGTGGCGGTGCGTACCGAGGAGCCGACAAGGTTGGATTCCAGGCGAGTCCCTCGTTGCGAGGCCGATCCTGCGGGCGAGGGGGCGATCGTGGGTCTTGACTTGGGCGTTGAGTCCGGAGCCTGGAGGGCATTGCGTACGGCGCGCGCCAATGCCTCGTTTGCAAACGGCTTGAGGATGAAGTCGCTGGCTCCGTTGCGAATCGCCTCCACGGCCTTTTCCACGGTGCCGTAGGCGGTCATGAAGACCACTTTCGGGCGCTGTGGACGCGTGGTCAGCGCTGCGAGGATCTCCTGCCCGGAGCGGTTGCCGATCATCAGGTCGGAGAGGACAAGGTCGTACGTGTTGCGTGACAACGCGTCCAGCGCATCCTCGACGGATAGCGCCGTGCTGGGTTGGAAGCCTTCTCTGCGCAGCAGGATGGCGAGGTATTCGCACAGACTGCGTTCGTCATCAACGACCAGGATGCGCGGTGGGGACTCGATGGGCATAGGAACGAAGCTAGAAAGTGAATGTCAGGAAAAACGAAAAGCCGGGCTTGTGGCCCGGCCATCGATCAACCCAATTGCTTCCGAATCAGGCCGGGAGCTTGGAGATGGCCAGGTGGGCCTTGCGCTTCACGTTGGAGGCGGTGTTCTTCTTGATGTTGCCCTGGGACTTGCGAGCGGCCTTGTCGACCAGCGAGAACAAGGTGGGCAGCTCGGTGAGAGCCTGTGCCTGAGTGGTGGCGGTGCGGATCTTGCGAACGCTGGTGCGGATGGCAGAGCGGACCGACTTGTTGACGACGCGAGCCTTCTCCGACTGGCGCAAGCGCTTTTCAGCAGACTTGATGTTGGGCATGGACGATATCCTTCATTGCAGTAGTTCCGAAAACTCGGATCGTTAGTGGGGCGGAAATTTACACATCGCCAGGTCAAATCGGAAGAGGTGACTTGACAAAAATGTAAGATCGATCCGGACATGGAGAGAGAATGAACTGCGGGACACAAAAAAACGCCAAAAATGGCAAGGCCCCCTTGACGTGACGTGGACTTCCGCTTAAACTTGCTTCCTCCTTCGGGAGACGTGCCAGCGTAGCTCAGTTGGTAGAGCAGCTGATTTGTAATCAGCCGGTCGTAGGTTCGATTCCTATCGCTGGCTTCGCTGGAGCGTTCGGAGCGGGTCGGTGCCCGAGTGGTTAATGGGGGAGGACTGTAAATCCTCTGGCTTACGCCTACGGTGGTTCGAAACCACCCCGGCCCACTCCGAACGTTGTTGAAGAAGGACGCGAGTGTAACTCAATTGGTAGAGTTCCACCCTTCCAAGGTGGCTGTTGTGAGTTCGAGTCTCATCGCTCGCTTGTTAGATCCGCCCAGATAGCTCAGTGGTAGAGCACTTCCTTGGTAAGGAAGAGGTCCCGGGTTCGAATCCCGGTCTGGGCTTTTTCGCCCACCATCAAAACCCAATTCCGAGGAACGACCATGGCCAAGGAAAAGTTCAACCGCAGCAAACCGCACATGAACATCGGCACGATCGGGCATGTGGATCACGGCAAGACGACTCTGACTGCCGCGATCACGACCTCGATGGCCAAGAAGTTTGGCGGTGTGGCCAAGGGTTACGATCAGATCGACAACGCGCCCGAAGAGAAGGCTCGTGGAATCACGATCAATACTTCGCACGTCGAGTACGAGTCCGTTGCGCGTCACTACGCCCACGTGGACTGCCCGGGGCACGCTGATTACGTCAAGAACATGATCACCGGCGCCGCTCAGATGGACGGAGCAATCCTCGTCTGTGCAGCCACCGACGGCCCGATGCCCCAGACCCGCGAGCACATCCTGCTTGCTCGTCAGGTCGGCGTTCCTGGCATTGTCGTGTACATGAACAAGTGCGACATGGTCGACGACGCCGAGCTTCTCGACCTTGTCGAGATGGAAGTGCGCGAGCTGCTCTCGAAGTACAACTTCCCGGGCGACGACACTCCGATCATCCGCGGTTCTGCCTTGAAGGCTCTCGAGGGCGATGCCGGCGAGTACGGTGTTCCTTCGATCGAGGCTCTGATGGAAGCTGTTGACAGCTTCATCGCCATGCCTCCCCGCGCTGTGGACAAGCCCTTCCTGATGCCCATCGAAGACGTCTTCTCGATCACTGG